>Ga0208794_1000015_pt1 | contig 386421 bp, 386 predicted proteins | sample 32_taG_FD_184106 | JGI IMG/M metagenome (GOLD analysis project Ga0208794, IMG submission 184106) | Marine viral communities from the Gulf of Mexico - 32_GoM_OMZ_CsCl metaG (SPAdes) (version 2) | ecosystem: Environmental > Aquatic > Marine > Oceanic | place: Atlantic Ocean: Gulf of Mexico... | reverse complement strand
TCGAAGACGAAGCCCTGGCCGCGCTCACCCGGGGTGACCTTGACCTTGACGCGGCCGAACTGGCCCGAGCCACCCGACTGCTTCTTGTGGGTGTAGTCGACGTCGACCGGCTTGCCGAGATATTCGCGGTAAGCCACCTGCGGTGCACCGACGTTCGCCTCGACCTTGAACTCGCGCTTCATGCGATCGACCAGAATGTCGAGGTGAAGCTCGCCCATGCCCTTGATGATCGTCTGTCCCGATTCATGATCGGTGGTGACGCGGAAGCTGGGATCCTCGGCGGCCAGGCGGTTGAGCGCGACGCCCATCTTTTCCTGATCGGCCTTGGTCTTGGGTTCCACCGACAGCTCGATCACCGGCTCGGGGAATTCCATGCGCTCGAGGATGATCGGCTTCGAAGCGTCGCACAGCGTGTCGCCGGTCGTCGTTTCCTTGAGGCCGGCAATCGCGACGATGTCGCCCGCGAACGCTTCATCGATGTCCTCGCGGTTGTTCGAGTGCATCAGCAGCATGCGGCCGATCTTTTCCTTCTTCTCCTTGACCGAGTTCAGGACCGAACCCTTGGTCAGGTGACCCGAATAGATGCGGGTGAAGGTAAGCGAGCCGACGAACGGGTCGTTCATGATCTTGAACGCCAGTGCGGCGAAAGGCGCATCATCCGACGAAGGACGGGTGTCCTCCTGGTCGCTGTCGGGCAGGACGCCCTTGATGGCCGGAACGTCGAGCGGGCTCGGCATGTAGTCGACAACGGCGTCGAGCAGGGGCTGGACGCCCTTGTTCTTGAACGCCGAGCCACACAGCACGGGCACGAAATCGCGCGCCATGGTGCCCTTGCGGATGAGCTTCTTGAGCGTCGCCGCATCGGGCTCGGTGCCTTCGAGATAGGCTTCCATGACATCGTCGTCCTGTTCGACGGCGGTCTCGATCAGCTTTTCGCGATACTCGGCAGCCTTGTCAGCCAGATCGGCAGGGATGTCGACGTAGTTGAACGTCGCGCCCAAGCCGTCGTTTTCCCACACGATGCCGCGGTTGTTGACGAGGTCGACAACACCCGACAGGTCGCTTTCGGCGCCGATCGGGAGGTAGAGCACCAGCGGGGTCGCGCCGAGGCGGTCGATGATCGACTGCACGCAGTAATAGAAGTCGGCGCCGGTGCGGTCGAGCTTGTTGATGAAGCACATGCGCGGGACGCCGTACTTGTCGGCCTGGCGCCAGACGGTTTCGGACTGGGGTTCGACCCCGGCCACGCCGTCGAACACGGCGACCGCACCGTCGAGCACGCGCAGGCTGCGTTCGACTTCAATCGTGAAGTCGACGTGCCCGGGGGTGTCGATGATGTTGATGCGGTGCTTTTCGCCCTTGCCGTCCTCGTTCTGCCAGAAGGTGGTCGTGGCGGCCGAGGTGATGGTGATGCCGCGTTCCTGCTCCTGCTCCATCCAGTCCATCGTCGCGGCGCCGTCGTGGACTTCGCCGATCTTGTAGGACTTGCCGGTGTAGTAGAGGATACGCTCGGTCGTGGTGGTCTTGCCGGCATCGATGTGCGCCATGATGCCGATATTGCGGTACCGCTCCAGCGGATAGTCGCGAGCCATAGGGATTTCCTCGATTGCGGGGTTGGCGTGTCGCCCGCCCCATATGGGTAACAGTGTGACCGGTTAAAGACAGCTGCCGCGCGACCCGACGCCGCGCGGCCCCGCCCTGCCCCGGCCGCGGCCTACCAGCGGTAGTGCGAGAAGGCGCGGTTGGCGTCCGCCATGCGGTGCGTGTCTTCGCGCTTCTTGACCGCGTTGCCGCGATTGTTGGCCGCATCCATCAGCTCGCCCGAGAGGCGTGCCGACATGGTGGTTTCCGGGCGCCCGCGCGCGGCGGTGATGAGCCAGCGGATGGCCAGCGCCTGCGCACGCTCGGGACGCACTTCGACGGGGACCTGGTAGGTCGCACCGCCGACACGGCGCGAACGCACTTCGACCTGCGGCTTGATGTTGTCGAGCGCGGTGTGGAACAGCTCGACCGGGTTCGACTTGGCCTTCGCTTCGACCACGTCCAGCGCGGTGTAGACGATGCCTTCGGCAACGGCCTTCTTACCGTCGAGCATGAGGTTGTTCATGAACTTCGACAGGACCTGATCACCGAACTTGGGATCAGGCAGGATTTCCCGCTTCTCGGGACGACGACGACGTGACATTTTTTCAAACTCCTTCGGAGTGCGGCGAAACCTCCGTTTCGCCTTCGGGGTCGGTGCCGGCCCTCTCCCCCACCCGACCACCCATAGCTTATGGGCATCATCGGGTGGTCGGGTGGGGGAGAGGGCTGGAACCGCAAGGTCGAGACGGATGTCTCGACCGCACCCCACAAAAACCAAAACCGGGCCACCAGCCTCAGCGCTGGCAGCACGCTCCCATCCTTACTTCGGCCGCTTGGCGCCGTACTTCGAACGGCTCTGCTTGCGGTCCTTGACACCCTGCGTGTCGAGCACGCCGCGCAGGACGTGGTAGCGCACGCCGGGAAGGTCGCGCACACGGCCGCCGCGGATCAGCACGACACTGTGTTCCTGCAGGTTGTGGCCTTCGCCCGGGATGTAGGAGATGACTTCGCGCTGGTTGGTCAGGCGGACCTTGGCAACTTTACGCAGAGCCGAGTTCGGCTTCTTCGGGGTCGTCGTGTAGACGCGGGTGCAGACACCGCGCTTCTGCGGGTTCTGTTCCATCGCAGGGACCTTGCTCTTGGCCTTCTGCGGAACGCGGCCCTTGCGGACCAGCTGGTTGATCGTCGGCATAGAATTCTTTCTCTTCACCGTGTGCCCGGCCCGGATGGGCCAAGGCGTTGAAGGTGACGACTAGCAGGTGACAGGTGATGTGATCGGGTTCGTGGCTACGCCGCATGCGGCGCCAAAAGCACCGGGGCGGCATATTCGCACGAGCCTGAAACACTCCACCCACCGGCCCCACGGCCACCGGGTTACTTTGACGGCTGCCCCGAGCGAAGTCGCCTCCGCTGCAATAGAAAAGAGCCTCGTCGCTTGTGGCGACAGGCCCCCGGGACATGACCGGCAATGTTCAGCTCTATCTGACCGACGCTGGAAACGCGCAGGGCGATTCCCTCACCGGATGGCCGCGCACATAGTGCGAGAGGGGGGATGGGTCAAGGGAGAGGGTCGTTCGACTACTCAGGGTCACTCTGGGCGATGTTACCTAGCTAGGCCGAAGGATCGACCATGCTAGAGCGACAAAATGAAAAGCGAAGACTCATCAAACAAAGACCCGCGAGTATGCTGCTTTCACGACAGCGAGGCAGAGGCCGCATTTGAAGAATCTGTGTCGGCATTGATCGCATTGATGCAAAAAAAATCCAGACAAATGTACATAAATGAGGAGAATATCCTCAGGATGAATCATGGGCAGGCATGGGTCCACTCAGCTCGCGATCCGGAACCAAACACATCTATGCACCGGATGTCTGCGGAATGGTCTGTTCCCTACGCCAAAATCGTCGAAAATGACCTAGGATTGATCGCGAGCACACTCGTTCCCGTAAAAGACGAGCTTGACCGTCAATTCGCGTCAAACATTTACAGTGTTGTTGGTGCCGCGGCAGATCGTGTCGGAAATGTCGTCGAGGCGAAGAAGGCTGGCTCCTTCGCTGAGTCGATGCTTGAAATGTTGGAAAAGATCGAATTGGGAGTGGACCGAGAGGGGAATGTATCGATGCCTCAGATTCATGCCGGGCCGGACGCTTACGAAAAAATAGTCAAGGAAATCGACAATGTCCCTCAGGATATTTCGGATAGAATCGAGAAATTAAAAGAGAAAAAAATTCAAGAGGCGCTTGAAAGAGAAGAAAAACGCAAAAACAAGTTCAAGAGAGATACTTAATGTTGCGCCGAGCTATGATCGCGATGGGGTGCAACCATTACGAACATCTCGAGGATCTCGGGAGCGCCGAATACGATGCCGAAGCAATTTTTGATGCACTGATTCAGCCTCAAATTGGCGATTATGATGGGCTAAAATCGAAGCTCTTAAAGTCTCCGACCTTGGATGAGGTCCGTGCCGCTTTCAAAGAGATTTTGTTCGGCACGGAAACTCTTGACGTTTTGACAATCACTTTCGCTGGGCACGGTGCCGTTTCCTCCGGAAGCTTTTACATGGCTCTGCGCGATACAGACGCCAGCGCGCTATCGGCCACCGGACTCTCTCTTTCCGATCTCTTCCGGATGATCGCTGAGGCAGCCCCGAAACAAACTTATTTGGTAATTGATGCTTGCCAGGCTGGCGGCCTCGTAAGTGACCTCAATGTCATTTTGAAAGCCGAGCTCATGGGACGAGATGGCACACCTGGTGTGTCACTTTTGGCAACCGCAGCTTCCGATCAGGCGGCAGTCGAAGTCGGCAAACACGGGATAGGTACCGAAGCGCTGCTAAAATGCATCAACGGCGACATCTTCCTTCAAGATAGCTCTCCCGCTCTCGATCTTGTCGAGATCGGAAGAGCAGTCTCAACCAATTTGATGGAACAGGGTGCCCAAACGCCGACAGTATGGGGCTTAAACCTCTACGGCCCGCCTAGTTTTTGTAAAAATCCTCACGTTGAAGCAGGAGCTGAGCCCCTGCGAAAAATCTTAGCAGATTGGCCGGACCCAGAGAGCAGGAAATCCATCCAGTCATTTCTGCCCAAACTTTGGGGACCGTACTCCTCAACCGGGGAGGATTTCGATTCTAGAAGATTTGTCGAACTACTATTCTCTCTGTCGGATGAACTTTCTTCTGAGCCGCAAATGTTAGAAAACCTCAACAGACGCATCTCGGAGTCTTTCGCTGTACAAGCGCAACAATCGAAAGATGTTTTCAAGCCTATTGAGGTCAGGGCCGCAGCAATTATTGCTCTGCTACCAAGCGCCAAAAACGCCGATATTGCTGATCATATCGCCGAACGATGCAACCAATTAGCTGACGAAATCGAGCACGCCGTAGAATACGTTGCCGACGCAATCACAAACTATGAATACGCGTTGGTCACTGGCGGTCTGGGAGATTTGTATCATCTTCCAATTCGTATCTCAAAGCTACTCGGATGGGCAGGCTTCGCTGCTCACTCGCGAATTCTCACGGGAACAGATTCTTCAGCCGCAGAGGAAAGCCTGCGATCGATATTAGATCGAATTCTACAAGTATACTCCCTCTCATTGGTAGCAATGAGCGATTGCCAGTCGCCATACCTTATCACAGCCATAACCGCTCTTGAGCAGTTCAGGATGCGCGATGAAGCGGAGCAATTGTTGGGGTTTTACTTCAATTCTGTCGTTGATTGTGGCGGGAAGGTAGCTCGGCCGGACTTACAGGCGAACAAAGTTCTCTCATACCTCATTGCCCGTGGAAGCGGCGAATTGAACGGCAAGACCGACCTTGTGGCACAGCCATCTGAGCTAGTGCTTGCGCTTCTTCGCCTCGCTCATCTTACCAATCTAGGTGATCAATTTGATCTCTCACTATCGGAATTGGATCATTTACCACTCAACGCTTATCTGCCGGACAGCTATGAGAATTTTGGGGCGTTACAAATTCCCGAAGGCCTGAACGCCGTCTTTCAGATTGGGACTGATTTTTGGCAGGTCGCAGAACTAGAGATGTCTTGGCCAAATCCCCCAATCCCAGAGAACGTAGCAGAAGCTTTGGCAAGCATTCTTGCCGCTTTGGTTTTTCCAGATCGAAGCCCTTGGTTTCTTTTCGCTAGCTCCGATCAAAGGGGAGTTGGAGAGCCGAACTAGACTTTTTTTGTTTTCGTCCCTCAAACGCCGGGCGCGACGCGTCCGCGTCGCTTGGCTTCGCGCCATAAGGCGCGGCGGCCGGTTGGCCTTGCCTCGGCTGCGCCTCGGAGACTTTCACTGCGGCTGAGAACAAGCGCAGTTCCTCGCCAGGCCGCCCCGCCCAGCGCGAAACCTTGACATAACATTTGTTTAGCACCCAAGGTCACGGCCGGGTCGCATTGATATTCCGGGGGGAATCCTCAATGCTTTGGTTTCTGATCTTCTTTCTCGTGGTCGCGGGTGCAGTCGCGGTCGCCATCGGCAAGGCGCGCGGCGCGGGCGTGGCGGTGCAAGCCGAATACGAGCGGATCAAGCGGACCGAACCCGACAGCGCGCTGGCGCAATACGGCCCCAATGAATTCGAAATGGCATGGAAACGCGCGTTCGATGCGCGCAAGCGCGCGAGCAATATCGCCGCGCTCAAGGTGCTGCCGCTGATGGCGGCGATCATGTTCGCCGGTTTCGCGATCCCGATCTTTCTTTTCGACGACGACAACGTAGGTGGGCTGGCGCTCTCGATCCTGATCGCGGGTGGCGTGGCGCTGTGGTACATGAAGACCAAGGTGCTCGACCCGCTGCCCTCGATCCTCGACTTCATGAAGCGCGAGGCGGGCTGAACGCGAAACCGTTTTCCTACATCGCGGGAATGTGCATCTTGGGGTGGGTCATGGACCACCCTCGCCCCACAGAACTAGCGATGCCTTCGCGTCTTTATGCGCGCCACGACGGCGCGAGGCCCTCGATTTTCGCGCCACCTAGGTATTGCGCGCCGCTTCCACCCCCAGTCATTGCGAGCACAGCGAAGCAATCCAGAGCGGCATGGAACGCCTTCACTGGATTGTCCTTTGGACAGCAAGCTTCGCCGCGTCGCCTGCGGCTCCTCGCAATGACTGATGAAAAGAGACCGATCCCCTCGAGTCTTTTGTTTGGCCCTCAAACGCCGGGCGGCGCACATCCGTGCGCCTTGGCTTCCTCGCATAGGCTCGGGTGGCCGGTTGGCCTTGCCTCGCCTACGGCTCGGAGACTTGCGCCATGATCGAACCCACCCGCAAGATCGCGCGTCAGGCCACCTCTGCGGTCGCCTTCACCACCGACGAGCCCGACGCCGACGATCCCCTCCTCTCCTTCGAACCCTTCCTCCACAAGGCGCCGCGCCGCAATTCGATCACGCCGGGCCTCCAGCGCCGCTTTGTCGCCGCGCTGGCCGCGACGGGCATCGTCAAACTGGCGGCGAAGCGGATCGGGAAGAGCCTCGAGGCGCTGTACAAGCTGCGCGCGCGGCCCGGGGCGGAGGGGTTTGCGGCCGCCTGGGATGCGGCGCTGGAGCGCGGGGTGCAGCGGTTGGAGGACATCGCGCTGGAGCGCGCCATGCTGGGTACGCGCACGCCGATCGTCTCGGGCGGGGAAATCCTGGGGCATTGGGACAAGCCCGACAATGCGCTGTTGCGCTTCCTCCTCCAGCACCGGCTTCCCGAACGCTATGGCGTGCAGGATCTGAAGCCCGGCCACCCGGTCTATGAAAGCATCCGCGCCGAAGTGCTGGCCGAGCAGGAGCCGCTGGCGGGCGCGGGCGAGGCGGAGGTGCTGGCCTCGCTCAACGCCAAGCTCGAACATATGCGCGCGAACGAGGACGCGCTGGCGGCGATGGACGCGGCGGAAAAGCGCGAGCGTTTGCGCGAGGTCGGCGCGCAGGCGATGGCCGAAGTGCGCGCGCGATCGGGGCCGAAATGACAGCCGGGCGCGCTTGTGGGCCATGGTTTGCAGTCGTGTGGGACGCGCGCGCCAAGCGTAACGCGCTTCGGAGCGCCTAGGCCGCGTCAGCCTTGCCGCAGGCGGTTTTCCATGCGCGGGCGCGGTTCGCATTCGCGCGTGTCGAGCGGCGTGGTGGCGGTGATCTGCGGCAGGCTGTCGCCCGCCAGCGCGGCGGCGGCGCGCGGGGCGGCGGCGGCGAGGATCTCGCGCTGGCGCGCCTCGCTCGCCTCGGGCCAGTCGCCGATCTCGCGCAGCGTGCGCCCGCAGCCGGTGCAAAACCTTTGCGCCGGATCGAGGCGACAGACGCCGATGCAGGGAGATGCGAGTGCCATGGTTAAAAGGTAAAATTGCACCGCGATTCGGTCAATCTGTCGGAACCACATACGGGATTTACACGATTAAGAAGGCAAGGAGATTTGCCGTGCCCGACACCGAAAGCACCCCCGCGCCTGCCCCCGAACCTTCCCCTGCCCCCTCCCCCGCGCGCCATGATGCGCGGGACGCGCGCGGCGGCGAAATCGTGCTCAAGCGCAGGCGCAGCCGCGTGGTCTTCATCGCCGGGCTGGCGGGTTTCGTGCTGGTGATGCTGATCGCGGCGCTGTGGCGCTAGGGCCTGCGCGGATGGAAGCCGGGACGGGCGCAAGCGATGCGGAGGACGCGGGAGAAGCGGATGCGGACGCGGGCGATGCGGAGGCGATGACGCTCTACTGGCTGTGGCACGATCCCGCGGCCGCGCCCGAGGGCGCCCTCGACCTGCATGGCGATGCGCATCCCTTCGGCCCCGGCATGTGGCTGGTGCGTTCGCCGCTGACGCGCTCGAAGCTCTACCACCGGATCAAGTGGCAATTGCCCGAGGGCACGCCGCTCGCCTGCGCGCCGCTGGGCGACGATCCCGCCGGCTGGCCCAAGTTCAAGGGGATGGAAGCGGGCGCGCTAAGCTGGCTGCGCGGGGGCTGAGCGGCGCGGACGCAAGGGGTTTGCGGCAGGCACGGTGCAAGTGCTGGCGCGCGCGCGCGATTGGCCCTAGGCTGGCGCGCAAACAGCCCCGCGCCGATGCAGCGCGGGGTGCACAAGTGGAGAATGACCGTCCATGGCCGACCGCGCGCAGCCGCCGCTCGACCTCGTCTCGCAGGGCCCCTGCGGCGACGCCTCGATCCATACGCATCTCGAAGACGGGCGGCGGATCTGCATCCGCACGGTGAGCCCGGCGGACGAGGCGCGCCTGCGCGAGGGGATTGCGCGGATGAGCCCGCGCTCGCGTTATCTGCGGTTCTTTTCCGGCGGGGCGAGCCCGCCCGACTGGGTGATCGAACGGCTACTCGATGCCGATGGCGTGCTGCATCTCGCCTGGGGCGCGCTCGACCTCGGCGATCCGGCGCAGCCCGCGATGGGCGTGGTCCACGCGATGCGCCCCGATGCGGGCGACGCGGTGGCGGAATTCTCGGTCGGTGTGGTCGATGCCTATCACGGGCTGGGGATCGGCCGGCTGCTGACCGCGACGCTGCTGCTCGATGCGGCGGGCGGGCGGCTGGAGGCGTTCCGCGCGCATGTCCTGTCCGAGAACGACGCCGCGCGCAGCTTCATCAAGCGGCTCGGCGGGGTGCATGTCGGGCAGGACGGACCGCAGGCGGAATATCTGCTCGAAGTGGCGCCCGCGCTGGCACGGCTGCGCGAGGAAAGCCGCCCCGGCGGGCTCGCCGCGATCTTCGCCCATTTCGACGCGCGCGAGGCGGCGGGCGGTGGCGGCGGCTGATCAGGCGGGACGCGGGTCGCTGTCGAGCAGGCCGTAAAGGCACACGTCGCGCAGCCCCTCATGCGTCGTCTCATGCGCGCGCAGCAGCCCCTCGCGGGTGAAGCCCAGCGCTTCGGCCAGCCGCAGCGAGGCGTGGTTCTCGGCATCGATCTCGGCAATGAGCTTGCGCGCCCCCTCGGCGAACAGCTGCGCCACCAGCGCGGCCATGCATTCGCGCGCGACGCCCCGCCCCTGCCACGCGGCGCAGGTGATGTAGCCGATCTCGACCACGCGCGCCTCGTGCCCCGGCACCGCGACGAAGCGCCCCGCGACCGCGCCCTGCGCATCCTCGGCGATCCAGCTGCGCCCGTCCCATGCGGGATCGGCAAGCCAGCCCCACAGCTCGTCCTCGTCGGCGAAGGCGGGGCGCGTGAGGAAGCGGCACTGCGCGGGATCGCCCAGCGTGGGCAGCAGCGCGGCGGCGTCCGTACGGCGCAGCGGGCGCAGCGTGAAGCGTGGGGTGTGGAGCTGGGGAACCGCGGTCATCGGCGCAGGTCTAGCGCGCAGCGGGCGCGAGGCAAGCGCCTCAGCAGGTCATCTGGACGAGGCCCTGCGAATTGCTGATGTCGTTGTTCTGACGCCCGCGCACGTTGAAGGCGCTTTCGTAGCGGATGCGCGGCGGATCGAAGAAGCCCGTCGTCAGCAGCGGCTGGTAGTCATAGGTCGCCTCGACGAACATCACCGCGGTATCGGGCAGCGCGGTGATGTTGTTGCCGCCCGCGCCGAGGCCGTCCTCGAGATCGTCGTCGTCCTTGCCGTCACCCTCCACGCCATAGGCGGGCGTGATCGAGCGCGAATCGCCCCAGCAGCGTTGCCAGACGATGGTCTGGCCCTCCTCGGTCCCGGTCTTCCCATTGTGTTCGAGACTGGAGAGCACGATGCGGCCATTGGGCTTGAAGCCGAGCCCGCTGGCGTTCACTTCGGCGCCGGCGAACACCTCGTAGACATTGGCCTCGTCGATCCCCGACGACACGCGTCCCGCATTGTCGGCCACGGTCATCGCCATCATGCTGACGCGCAGATGCGCCAGCGCAAGATTGGACAGCTCGAGCCCGACCAGCACCAGGCTGATGAAGATCGGCGCGGCGAAAGCGAATTCGGTCAGCGCCAGGCCGCGTTCGTCGCGGCGAAGGGAAGAGAACAGTCTAGCCACAGATCACCGGTGCGGTCGGCTGCTGGCCATAGGGCTGGTTGCGCACGGCCGCGCGCAGCGTGTATTCCACCTTTTCGCTGACGCCCGGCACGAGCCGGTCGAGCGGCAGGATCCGCGGCGCGCTGACCTTCGCGGTGTAAAGCACCACGTCGTCCGCGCCACCATTGGTCCCGGACTTGCCCGAATCGGGATCGAAAGTGCCGTTGCCGTTCGCGTCCTCGAAGCAGTCTTCGTCGCTGGCGTCGTACTTCCCGTTGCCATTGTTGTCGGTCATGAGCTTCTCGGGCTCGCCGATGCTCGAGAACTCGAAATAGCTTTTCTGGTCGACATCCACGACCGCATTTGGCGCGACATGCGCGACCGTGTCCTTGATCATGTTCGCGACCTGCTCTTCCACCGTGTCCCCTTCGGAGGCGAGGATCGGGTTCTCGACTGCCGCGACACGCGCGGCATCGTGGAGAGCACCCTGCAGGGTCGAGCGGACATAGCTGTTGTAGCCCAGTTCGAGCCCGCCCATCAGCAGCACGCACATGGGCATGGCGATCACCGCGAATTCGACGATCGTCGCGCCGCGCTGGTCGCGTCCCAGGCGCCGGATGATGAGCCGCCGCCGCATCAGCGCGTCAGCCTCAGATTGCCGATCCCGCGTCCGATCGCCTCGAACACTTCCTCGAGGTCGGACCCGTCCGAGGTGTAGAAATGCGCTTCGCTGGTGGCGCAGGTCTTGATGTCACCGGTCGAACCCACGTCAAGCGCGATGACCCAGATGGTCGTCCCGGTCGCCTTCACCCGGTTGCAGATCGAATGGAAGCGCGAGATATGCTTCTCTTCCTGCGTGCCGGTGCCCTGCAGGCGGTCGTCGAAATAGTTCATGCCGAAGGCCGAATAGAGCGTGTCGCCCGTGTCGAGTTCGCCATCGGTCATGAAGACGAGATGGCGGTTCACCGGCACGATGCCGTGCTTGGTGGGATTGCTCGAGGCAAACATTCCGGTCGGCGAGAGGAAGCGCGCACCCCACAGCATGCCGATGTCGTGGTAGGTACCCCCGGTCACGTTGGCAGTGGCCGCGCTGACGGCATTGTTGAACGCCGTCTCCGAGCCGTATTCCTTCAGCTTCTGCGATTCCGAAGGACAACCGACCTGCGAGGGATATTCGTGGGCCACGGGATCGTAGCGCCCCCATTGATACTTGGTGTCGTTCCCGTTCTGGGCGACCGCATCGATATCGTCCTGGCTCACCGTTTTCAGGAGGGTGAACGGGCTTTCGTCCTCACCGATGCTCGAGCGTTCCTCGATGCAGCCTTCACCGCTGATGCGGAAGTCCCGACGGTTCTGGTTGGTGTTGTTGTCGTCGTCCGCCCATTGCGTGTCGTTGATATGGACCGGCTGATATTCGTATTCGGTCGAGGCGCGGTAGACGGCGGTCCGCCGGGTTGACGAATCGTAATAGTAATCGCTGCGACGCGTATCGTCGCTGTCCTCGTAACGCTTGGTGGTGCACTCGTCCTGGTACCAGTACCCGCCACTCTTGTACTGGGTGCACTCTCGCTGCTCGTAATACTTCTGGTAGTGCAGCTGCTCCTTGAGGATATCGCGGTTCTTCAGGCTGCGCGCAACGTTGACGGTATGCGAATAGGACACGATGCCGAAGCGCGTGATCGATCCGTTGCCGCTGTCGTCAAGCGCGCGATAAAGCCCCTTGGTGCCATCGCGCAGCAAGTCGATCTTGTCCTTGCTGCCCCCGGACGACGGCCTGCGCGCCATCGATCCGGTGGTGTCGAGCACCAGCATCACGTCGTTGTGGCCGAGATCGCGCTTGGCGTCGCAATTGGCTTCGATGGGAATGCCGTCGAAGCCGAACAGCCCCATCAGCGATGTCGGGACGACCGCCCGTGCCGTGCCGATGATCTGGGCGCTGTCAGTCGGGTCCTTGCCGATATCGAAATCGAGCCCGCTCGCCTTCATTGTTCCCCGGGGGAAATTGAAATAGAAGAACTTTTCAGCTTCTTCCTTGTTCGCGGTGGTCCACTTGGTCCCATCCATGGACTGACGACCGGCCAGTGCGGCAGCGTCGCAGGCATTCTGCAGCTTGGCCTTGGCCATATAGGCGGAACTCAGGTCGAGCCCGCTGCCGATGACGATGGTCAAGGGCACCAGCGCCGCGGCGAAGATCGCCAGCGCGTTTCCTGAAGTGTCGGTTCTGAGTTTGCGCAGCATACGGTTCATCGGCCAGCCCCCTGTGGGCCGGCGGTAGCCGCGAGACCGTTAAGATCTGCTTACCGGCGGCGGTTAGGAGAACCCTAACGACCGTAGAGCCCGCGAAGAACGCGAGCGGACCGGTGCCAAAATAGAATATTGGCGATCCAGAAAATAATGCAAAGTGAAATCCAGTAAATCCGCGAAGTAATCGCCACGGATTATACGCTCGCCCTACTCTTTTATTGACGGCCCCAATTGTTCCGAAAGGAACGAGACCAGCGACTTGACCTTTTTCGTACGCCATTGGGGCGTCGGCGCCACCAGCCAGTAAGCCCGCGTGCCCGTATGCGGTCCGTCGAGCACCTCGAGGCGGCCATCGTCGATCGCATCCTTGACTAGCAGCTCGGGCAGGATTGCCTTGCCCAGTCCCGCCAGTGCGGACGACAGCGCCTGTCCGGCATTGGACACGCTGACATGCGCGGTGATGCCATCCTGCAAGGGCAGGCCCCAGTCGATCCACTGGTCGGGGGCCCCGCCCAGCGCTTCGGGCCGCGCCACGGTCACGCGCCGTGCCTCGTCCAGTTCGATCCCCTGCAAATCGCCCGGGCCATCGACCAGCCGGATCGCGCAATCGAGATTGGCTTCGGTGAAATCGGCATTCTCGTCGGCGACGAAGGTGAAGCGGATGTCGGGATTGGCTTCGCCGAAACGCGCCAGCCGCGGGGCCAGCCACTGCGCGTAGAATTCGCGCGGGCAGGCGATGGTATAGCTGTCCGACGCCTGCCCCGCCTGCATGGCGGACACGCTTTCCTCGAACTTGAGGAAGCCCTCGCGCAGCGCATCGAGCCCCGCAGCGCCTTCCTGCGTCAGCTCCAGCCCCTTGCTGGTGCGGCGGAACAGCACGGTGCCGAGATGGTCCTCGAGCGCGCGGATCTGCTGCCCGACCGCCGCCGGCGTGACCGCCAGCTCGTCCGCGGCGCGGGTAAAGGAAAGGTGCCGCGCGGCGGCGTCGTAAACGCGCAAGGCGTTCAGGGGCAGATGGGTGCGCTTCATGGTGCGTCGCGACATAAATGCGGCAGCCGCAGGAAACAAGATGCGGGGACAAACCCTTTCCTTTAGCCCCGCGGTAGGACAGACTGTAATCCACCCGTCACATGCGAGGACCATGGCCCGTAGCCGCACCAGGATGACCGTCGACGCTTCCCCGACCCTGCCGGCCAACGACGCCGAACCCGATGCGCCTGTGGCGCAGGAGGACCGCTATACCAATCGCGAGCTGAGCTGGCTGTCGTTCAACCGCCGCGTGCTCGCAGAAAGCGAGAACGAGAGCTATCCGCTGCTCGAACGGCTGCGATTCCTGTCGATCTCGGCCAGCAATCTCGACGAATTCACCATGGTCCGCATCGCCGGGCTGGAAGGTCAGGTCCAGCGCGGGATCGAGACGCAGGCGATCGACGGGGCGAGCCCGCGCCAGCAGCTCGCCGCGATCCGCGAGCAATTGCTGCAGCTGGAAGACCGCCAGCAGGCCAGCCTCGACACGCTGAGCGCACTGCTTGCCGAGGAAGGCATCATCCTCGCGCCGGTCGAGGCCCTGTCCGACGAGCAGCAGGGGTGGCTGGCCGCCTATTTCGAAAGCGACATCCTGCCGCTGATCACGCCGCAGGCGATCGATCCGAGCCATCCCTTCCCCTTCGTTGCGAACAAGGGGATCGGGGTGATCTTCCGCCTCAAGCGCGGCAAGCGGCAGGCCGATCTGATCGAGATGGTGCTGATCCCCAGCGGCGCGCCACGCTTCGTGCGCGTGCCCGGCGAACAGGCGATCTATGTCGCGATCGAACAGCTGGTGACGCGTTTTGCCGACCAGCTGTTCCCCGGTTTCAAGGTTCTGGGCGACGGGGTTTTCCGCGTGCTGCGCGACAGCGATATCGAGGTCGAGGAAGAAGCCGAGGACCTCGTGCGCTATTTCCGCACCGCAATCCAGCGGCGCCGGCGCGGCCATGTTGTGCTGCTCGAGCTCGACGAGGAATGTGACGGCATTGCCGAAACGCTGCTGCGCGAACAGCTCGAGGTGGACGAGGACATGATCGTCAAATCGGGCGGCATGCTCGGCCTCGCCGATCTCGCGACGATCTGCAACGAACCGCGCCCCGACCTCAAGTTTACCCCGTTCAGCCCGCGCTATCCCGAACGCATCCTCGAACATGACGGCGACTGCTTCTCCGCGATCCGCGAGAAGGACATCGTCATCCACCACCCGTTCGAGAGCTTCGACGTGGTGGTCGATTTCCTGCGCCAGGCCGCGCGCGACCCGGCAGTGGTGTCGATCAAGCAGACGCTCTACCGCGCAGGCGATCAGTCGCCGGTGATCGCGGCGCTGATCGAGGCGGCGCAGAACGGCAAGGCGGTGACCGCGGTGGTCGAGCTGAAGGCGCGCTTCGACGAGGAGCGCAACATCCACTGGGCGAGCGAGCTGGAACGGGTGGGCGTGCAGGTGATCTACGGCTTCACCGAGTGGAAGACACACGCCAAGGTCAGCCTGGTGGTCCGCCGCGAGGAAGACGGCTATCGCACCTACTGCCATTTCGGCACGGGCAATTACCACCCGATCAACGCCAAGATCTACACCGACCTGAGCTTCTTCACCGCCAATGCCGCGCTGGGGCGCGACGCCGCCAAGCTGTTCAACTTCATCACCGGCTATATCGAACCCGACGATCTCGAACATCTCGCGCTGTCGCCGATCGGGCTGCAGGAGCAATTGTTCGCGCTGATCGATGCCGAGATCGCCAATGCCAAGGCGGGCAAGCCCGCGGGCATCTGGGTGAAGCTCAACTCGATCACCTACAAGCCGATGATCGACAAGCTCTACGAGGCCAGCCAGGCGGGGGTCGAGATCCACATGGTGGTGCGCGGCATCTGCAGCTTGCGCGCGGGCCTGCCGGGCGTGTCGGACAACATCCGCGTCAAATCGATCATCGGCCGCTTCCTCGAACATTCGCGCGTCTGGGCCTTCGCCAACGGCAAGGCGCTGCCCAGCCGCCAGGCGAAGGTATATCTGACCAGCGCCGATGCCATGAGCCGCAACCTCGTCCGCCGGGTCGAGGTGATGGTTCCGATCACCAACAAGACAGTGCACGATCAGGTGCTGGGACAGGTCATGCTCGCCAATATCCTCGATACCGAACAGAGCTGGCAGCTCGATCCCGACGGCCAGTACCACCGGCTGCGGCAGGGCGATGGCGGGTTCAACTGCCACCAGTATTTCATGGCCAACCCTTCGCTGTCGGGCCGCGGTGCGGCGCTGGCCGAACACGAGGTCCCCCGCCTGACGCTGCGCGGGGCCGACGCGTGAGCAAGTCGCGCTCGGCCAAGTGGCAGCGCCGGCTGATCCAGCCGCCGCGCGCGGTGATCGACATCGGCTCGAACACGGTGCGCATGGTGATCTACGAAGGCACCGCGCGCGTGCCCGAGGTGATCTGGAACGAGAAGGTCGCCGCGCGGCTCGGGCGCGACCTGTCCGAAACCGGGCGCATTCCCGACGAAGCCGCACAGGAAGCCCTGGCGGCACTGGCGCGCTATGCGCTGATCATCGGCGATCTCGGGGTGGAAGACGTGCAGACGGTCGCCACCGCTGCCGCGCGCGATGCGGCCAACGGCCCCGAATTCCTCGCCGCGGTCGCCGCGCTGGGGCTCGAACCGCGGCTGCTGACCGGCGAAGAGGAAGCGACCGCTTCGGCAATGGGCGCGCTCGGCGCCTTCCCGGGCGCGAGAGGCGTGGTCGCCGACCTGGGCGGCGGCAGCCTCGAACTGGTCTCGGTGGCGGACAACCAGTGCCACGAGGCCGCCAGCCTCCAGCTCGGCACGCTGCGCCTGCCCGCATTGCGCGAGGCGGGAAGCGACGCCTTCGAGGCGGCGGTGCGCGAACAGCTTGCCGCGGTCGGCTGGGCCGCCGCGCATCCGGGCCCGATGTACATGATCGGCGGCACCTGGCGTGCGCTGGCCGCCTATGCGATGCGCTATTTCGACTATCCGCTGACCGACCCGCACGGTTTCACGCTGCTGCCCGACGATGCGCAGCGGCTGGCGAAGGAACTGGTCGGCGCTGATCCGGAAAAGCTGATGGAAATCTCGGGCATCAGCCAGATGCGCGCGCATTACCTGCCCGATGCGGCGGCCCTGCTGCGCCCGCTGCTCGATGCGATCGGCCCGGATGAGCTGGTGTTCTCGTCATGGGGCCTGCGCGAAGGTTTGCTCTATGCCCGGCTCGAACCCGCGCAGATGAAGGCCGATCCGCTGCTCGCCGGGGTCACCGCCTATGCCTCGCCGCGCGATTCCTCGATCACCGATGCGACGCTGCTCGCCGCGTGGACGGTCGGGCTGGCCGACGGCGACGGCACGGTGAACGAGCGGCTGCGACTGGCTGCAGCGCAATTGTCGGGCGCGCTGCAACGCGTCGAACCCAACCTGCGCGTCAGCCACGCGATCGAATGGCCGCTGGGCAAACGCTGGATCGATCTCGATGCGCGCGGCCGCGCGATGATCTGCGCAGCGCTGTTCGGCAGCATGGGCCGGACCGACGTGCCCGACAAGCTGCGCGAGCTCGCCAGCGACGACGATCTGCGCGAAGGAATGACCTGGGGCCTCGGCTTCCGCCTGGCGCGGCGGCTTGGTGGTGGCAGCCGCGTCTCGCTGTCGACCAGCGCGCTGCGGCGCAAGAAGAAGAGCCTGGTGCTGCGGCTCGACGAGAGCCGCGCCGCGCTGGCGACCTATCCCGCCACGCGCGAGTTCGAGATGCTGGCAGACTGGCTCGACCTCAAGCCAAAGATCAAGATCGGCAGCTTCGACTTTTCCGGCTTCGACGAGGAAGAGGAAGAAGAGGACGAATAGCGCGCCGCCGCGCGTCGGACGGCCGCCGGCGCCGCTGCCCGAGCCTCAGGTGGCGGTGGCAGGCGCGGCGAGCGGGAAGAAGGGAATGCGCACTTCGAGCGGTTCGCCATTCTCCGCGTGGAAGGTGTAGAAGCCTTCCATCGATCCATGCGGCGTGTCGAGCGGGCATCCCGAGACATAGTCATGGCTCTGTCCCGGCATCAGCACCGGCTGTTCGCCGACCACGCCTTCGCCATCGACATGGCTGACCAGACCCGCCCCATCGGTGATCCGCCAGTGCCGGGTCTTGAGCTGGACGCGTTCGTGCGAGCCGTTCTCGATGCGGATGTGATAGACCCAGAACCATTTGCCCGCTTCGGGCTGCGATTGCTCGGGCAGGAAATTGACCGCGACCCGGACGGTGATCCCGTCGGTCGTGGCGGCATGCTGGAAAAGCTCCTTAATCACCCCCTCAATCTAGCGCGCCCACCGCGCGGCGCAAGGAAACGGCCGAAATTTTCCCATGCGCACGCGCGTCGTGCCCCTCATCGGCTCAATCGGGCGGATTGTGCTCGGCGAGGAAAGCGGTCAGTTCCTCGAACCATTTCTGTTCGTTTTCCGGCTCGTCGAAACCATGCCCTTCGTCCTCGAACACCAGTTCTACCGGGGTAATCGAGGATTTCTTGACGGCGCTACGGAACTTGGTGTGCTGCGACCATGGCACGATGGTATCGTCCTTGCCTTGCGCGATCAGGACCGGCCGCGATAGCGATTCCGCGAGGCGATAGGGGGAGACCGTGTCGAGATCGAAGTTCTCTTCTCCAACGATCTTCTCTTCATGCTTCTGGCTGGCCCAGTTCATGAAGAAGCGATCGTCGTGTTTGAGAATGAGGTCCCAGTCGGTCACGCCGGCGAAGCTGGCTGCGCAGCGATAGCGTTCGGGATTGCGCAGGACACCCCACAGCGAGGCATAGCCGCCGTAGGACGCACCGACGAGGCAGACGCGATCCTTGTCGGCGATACCTTCGGCGACTGCCCAATCCATCGCATCGTCGAGGTCATCCTGCATCGCCCGCCCGATCTGGCCGTAGCCGAGTTCGACGAACTTTACGCCGTAACCACCCGAGCCGCGGAAATTCGGCTGCAGGACAGCATAGCCGCGATTGGCCAGCAATTGGACTTCGTCGCTGTAGTCGAGCGTGTCGTGGACACCGAACGGCCCACCATGTGGCAGAATGATCAGCGGCAGGTCCTTCGGCTCGCGTCCTTTGGGCAGCGTCAGGATCGCGCGGATTTCGGTGCCATCGCGCGCGGTGTAACCGATCGCCTTGGGCTGGGCGAGTTGACGCTCGTCAATATCCGGCCGGCTTTCCATCAGGAGCGACAAGCGGCCCTCACCCGGAGTGAAGACGTAATAGGCGCCCGGATCGGCGGCACCGCCAGCCCAGACGACCAGCCTATCGTCTTCTTCCGACCGCGAGGCGATCCAGATTTGTTCTTCCGGCAAGGCCGCCGACAGCGCCGAATAGGTCGCTTCGTAATTGGCATCGAGCCAGTGCGCCTCGCTGCTGTCACCCGTCCAGAAAACGCCGACGGGCTTGCCGTCACGGAACAGTACGCTGTCGATGTCGGCGTGCGGGTTCTCGTAGATCAGGTCGAGCGGTTCGCGCGTAGCGAGGTCGAATGTGTATAGGCCGACCCGGCCTTCGCCGTTCTCCGTCAGCGCGTAGGCCAAGTCCGACCCCGCGCGGATATAGGTGACGTGAAGGTACTTGTCCTCCACGTCCACGTCCTTGATTTTCTCGACCACACGGAACTTTGCGTCTGGCCCGCTGCGATAATGCACCAGCAACTTGCGGCTGTTGCGCCCAAGGCCCAGACGCACGACGCCGTCTTCGTCGGCATACCAGTTCCACACGCCCTCGATAGGATACTGGGCGATGGTGGCATTCACCTCGGCCCCGAAATCATACCGCATGACAGTCGGGTATTGCGTACGCAGGCGCTGGACAGATACCAGGGCATATGATCCGTCTTCCGCGACGAAGATGACGTTGTCGCCGTCGCGCGTGCCGAAATCACCGAGCAACTCCATCCTGCCGGTATCGGTATGGACATAGGCAAGACGTGTCGCCGTAAATGCATCGCCCGCCCGCTCGACCGTTCCCACCAGCGAGATCAGCAGCTGGTTCGATCCGGCCCAGCGAATATTCCCAATCTCGTTACCTTCGCCAACCGCGTAGCGCCGGACAAGCTTCTGTGTCGAGGCATCGATCAGCGCGACGAACTCCTTGCCGCCCGAACGCGCGCGAGTTGCAATCATGGCGCCGTCTGGCGAAACGCGCAGCATCGTGAACGGGCTCCGCTTGGCGAACGCAGAGGCGGCTATGACCGGCGGAACAGTATCGGCCGACACTTGAGCGGCCTGGCCATCCTGCGCGGCAAGCGAAACCGGATTGGAAATGAAAAGCGACGCGACAAGCGCGCTATATCGAAACATGACGACCCCCTTAATTCAGTCCCGCCCTTGCATACCCGAAGTATAAATGTCGGCAACCCGCCCTGCCCAAGAAATCAACACGCGGATCGGGTTAATATCGGTTTACCGGGACTGGTGAGACTTTGCGAAGGGCTATGCCGCATAAGGCACAACGGGTCGCACCTAATTAAGCCGAAGCCATTCGGGTCGCGCGGCCGACGGGTTGGAGATCAACTGGGGGAGTCGGAAAATGCTGTTCGCATTCTGGAGACGGCTGGTCCGTGACGAAGGCGGCGATCTGCTGTCGGGGATGGCACTCGTGCTGCCCCTGCCGCTGATCGCCGTGCTCGCCGCCTAGGGCTTGCCGCCGCCGAGGTAGTCCTCGAGCTGGCCGAGCCGTTCCTTGCCGAACCACATTTCGCCATCGACGTAGAAGGTGGGAATGCCGAAGGCGCCGCGTTCGACCGCGCTTTCCGTGTTCTGCGCCAGCTTCGCCTTGACCTGCGGATCCTGCGTAGCGGCCAGCAGCGCCTGGGCGTCAAACCCTGCCGCGGCCAGTTCCTGCCCCACAGCCTGCGGGTCGCTGCAATCGACATTGCGTTCCCAAACGGCGGGCAACAGTGCCTCGACCAGCGCCTGTCGCTGCGTCTCGTCCGCGGCAGCGACCAGCACGCGCTGCAGCAGGATAGAATTGAACGGCAGCGCGGGGTGCATCTTGAAACGTGTCAGGCCGTGGCGGTCGATGAAACGCTGGAATTCGAGCGCGGCATAGGCAACCTTGCCCTTCACCTCGGCATCGCGGATCATCGGCGGCGCATTGCCCGTCAGCTTGTGCATTCCGCCGAGGAACACCGGCGTCACCATCAATTGGGCGCCGGTCCGCGCGACCACTTGCTTGAGCGGATACCAGGCGAGATAGCCATTGGGCGCGGCAATATCGAAAATGAATTCGACGGTCTTGGTCATCGTTTCCTCCCTTGACGGGCCTTGTGCGGGAAACCGCGACGCGCGGCAACGTTGGATCACCATGCCGGAAGCCTTCTCCCCCACCCTGCTCGGCTGGAGCGATATCGCGCTGCGGATGGGCGCCGCCTTCATCCTGCCGCTGGCGATCGGCCTCGAGCGTTTCCTCCATCGCAAGCCGATCGATTACCGCCCCTTCGTGATCATCTCGCTGGCAGCCTGCGGCTTGCTGATCGGCGCGGTCGAACTGCTGCATTCCTATCGTGGTCCGCAGGTCCAGCTCGATCCGACACGCGTGGTCGAGGGGGTGATCACGGGAATCGGCTTCATCGGCGCCGGCGCCATGTTCCGGCAGGGCAATTTCGTTCAGGGCGCGGGATCGGCCGCGGCGATCTGGTGCGCGGGCGCGATCGGGCTGATCTGCGGCATGGGCGAGATCTGGCTGGCGGCCCTCATCACCTTGCTCGTGCTGGGCCTGCTGCTGGCCAGCCGCCCCTTTACCGAGAAATGGGATCCCGGCTCGGACACGAAAGCCCCCGAATAACAACCACTTGTCGCCGAGGGATCGCGATCCCTGTCGACAAAGCCATAGAATTGTCTTGCGACTGATTTGCAATAGCATACGATGGCGGCAGCAAAGGAGATCGCATGGCCCATTCGCACGATTCGACCGCCCTCGACCTGCCACTGCCCGCGCGGCGGCACCAGACGCTGGGGCTGGTGCTGGTCCGACGGCTTGCGGGCCACGGCTTGCACGATGCGCGCGCGACGATGCTCGCGCTCGATGCCAGCGGGACCGAATTTCGCCGCCTGCTGGTGCTGGCCCGTGCGCTGGTGGTCGATCTGGCGCGCACCTCGCGCCGCAAGATCCTGCTCGCGCCCTGCTGCGCGGCGGGGATGACGCGTGACGAAGGCCTGCTGATGGCAATGGTCGGTGGCGGCGGGCTCGACGTCCACGGCGTGCTGACCGAGGACGCGGCCTGCACCGATGCGATGGCGACCGCGCATGCGCTGGGCGAGGAGCTCGACCGCATGGCGACGCGCAACGCCTGGCGGCGCTAGCGCTCGCGCGGCTGGTTAAAGTCCCGCGGCGGTGAGCGCACGGTCGAGGTCTTCCTTCAGATCCTCGACATCCTCGAGCCCGACATTGATCCGCAGCAGCCCTTCGGTGACCCCCATCTCGTCGCGCGCTTCCTGCGTCATGCCCGCATGGGTGGTGCTGGCGGGATGGCACATCAGGCTGCGCGCATCGCCGATATTGTTCGAGATATCGACCAGTTCGAGCGCATCGAGCAGGCGGAAAGCGATGGCGCGATCGCCCACGTCCATGGCGAAGATCGGCCCCGTCGCGACCATCTGTTCGCGCGCCAGATCGTGCCGCGGATGGCTGGGCAGCCCGGGATGGAGGATCCTCGGCAGGCGATGCTCGATGAAGGCACCCAGCGCGACCGCGTTTGCGCTCTGCTGCCGGGCGCGCAAGTCGAGCGTCTCAATCCCCTTGTGCACCACCCAGGCGTTGAAGGGCGAGATGTTGGGCCCCGTGTTGCGCTGGAAAGGCAGCAGCACCTCGTCGATGAATTCGCGCGAGCCGCACACCGCGCCGGCCAGCACGCGGCCCTGCCCGTCCATCAGCTTGGTGGCCGAATAGGCGACCACGTCGGCGCCGAAATCCATCGGCCGCTGCAGCGCGCTGGTGGCGAAGGCGTTGTCGACCACGGTGGTGATTCCATGCGCCCTGGCCACACTGCAGACATGCGCCAGATCGACCACGTCGAGCGTGGGATTGGCGGGGGTTTCGAAGAAGAACACCTTGGTGTTGGGCCGGATCGCGGCTTCCCACGCGTCGTTGTCGGCGCTGTCGATGACGCTGGTCTCGATGCCGAAACGCGGCAGCAGCTGGTCGAGCAGCCAGCGGCACGAGCCGAAGGCCGCACGCGCGCCGACCACGTGATCACCCGCCGACAGCTGACACAGCAGCGCGGTGGTCATCGCCGCCATCCCGCTCGCCTGCGCGCGGCATGCCTCGGCCCCTTCCATCAGCGCGATGCGTTCCTCGAGCATAGCGACGGTCGGGTTCTGGAGGCGCGAATAGGTCATCCCCGCATCCTCGCCCGCAAAGCGGTCGGCGACCGTCTGCGCGTCGTCATAGGTATAGCCCGAGGTCAGGAACAGCGCCTCGCTGGTCTCGCCATGCTCGCTGCGCCAGGTGCCGCCGCGCACCGCCTGCGTTGCGGGACGCCATTTGCCGGTGATCGAGCGGTCCATGCCGGTGGTCTTCTTCATGGCAGGCGCGATAGCACGCGCGCAGCGCGCATCAAGCAGGTCGCCCTTCCAAGGCTGCAAGCCCCGCTTCGGCAATGTCGCCGCACCCCACCGCGCGCAGCATCTGCGCCCCTTCGATAACGGTCAGCACCGCGCGCGCACCCGCCTGCGGGTCGGGATCGTCGGCCGGCAAGTGGTCGACCACCCAGGCCAGGAGCACATCCATCATCCCGCCTGCAGCATCGAGATAGGCAGCATTGTCGTCCGAACAGCCCGCGACAATGTCCCACCACACGCGAAAGAAGGGCGCGAACTGGGGCTCTTCGGTAATCGCATAGACCGTTTGCGCGCAGGCACGGCGCGAGGCACTGCGATCCTTGGGGAATGCGGTGTCGAGCGCGGCCGCGAACATGCCCGCCAGATATTCGAGCAATGCCGCGACCAGCGCGTCCTTGGTGCCGAAGTGGTAGATCAGCATCCGGTCGCTGGTCCCCGCCGCCTTGGCGAGCGGACGCAGCGAAGCATCGGCAAGACCATTCTGAAGGACATGGGCCGCAAGCAGCGGCACAAGGGATTCACGGGACATACGGGTGGGCGCCATCGGCAGGCTTGTAGCGAGCGCTACAGATCGCTACAAGTGTAGCACCTGCTACGTTCGACTCAGGAGCTTGCCATCATGAATGCCTTCGAATTCCTCGCAGCGGGCGGCGCCGTCGCAGCCATCGCAGTCCTCGCCTACATTCTGTCCGGTTCGTCCAAGGTGGGGAGTGCTGCCTTGGCCGCCGCGCTGAGCGCCGGTTTCGGCGCCTTTACGGCCATCACCATCGCGCAGGATGGCGTGGTACCGGTCTGGACCAACCACACGCAGAACTTCTGGGGTGTGCAAGTGTGGTGGGACCTGCTGTTCGCTGTCGGGATTGCGGCCTTCTTCATCGCTCCACGGGCGCGTGCGGCGGAGATGAACCTGCTACCCTGGTTGATCTTCGTCGCCGCCACCGCCAGTATAGGGCTACTCGCCATGGTCGCGCGGCTGTTCTGGCTCGAACGGCGCACAACTCCCTGAACTTGCTTGAAGGGCGCGCGCGGCTTTCCTAAGCCGCTTGGCGATGAGCCGCGCGCCCGAACAGGTCCAGGATCCGCTTCGCTGGTGCGCCGCGCTCGCGCTGGCCTTTTGGCTCGCTTGCCTGCCGCATCTGACCGCGGTGCCGCATGCCTATTTCGACGAGGTTCACTATCTCCCCGCCGCGCGCGAGCTGCTGGCGCTGGACGAATTCACCAATCGCGAACACCCGCTGCTGGGCAAGGAGCTGATCGCGCTGGGCATCGCGCTGTTCGGCGACAATCCCGTCGGCTGGCGGCTGCTGCCCACGCTGCTGGGCACGCTGGCGCTGTTCGGCGCCATGCGCGCGCTGTGGTTCGCCAGCGAAAGCCGCTTCGCCACGCTTGCCTATGGCGTGCTGCTGGCGACCGGTTTCCACCTGTTCGTGCACGCGCGTATCGCCATGCTCGACATCTTCTACCTGGGCTTCCTCGCGCTGGCCGCATGGCAGTTCGCCGCCGCGATCCGCCAGCCCGAACAGGGCCGTTGGCGGCTGGCGCTGACCGGCGTGGCGCTGGGGCTGGCGATGGGCGCGAAATGGAACGCGCTGGTCGTCGCCATGCTGCCGGGGCTGACCTTCCTTGTCGCGCGCGCGCTGGCAGGGCGGCGCAGGCTGCTCATGAGCCGCCGCGGCGCGCCGGTCCCGGGCACCACGCTGCTCGAGGCGACGCTATGGCTCGGCGTGGTGCCACTGGCAGTCTATGCCGCGACCTATCTTCCCGGCTTCCTCTTCCGCCTGCATCCGATCACCGAGGGGCTGGTGTTCCACCACCAGTTCATGCTGTCGCAGCAGGAACAGGTGCTGAAGCCCCATCCCTACCAGTCGACCTGGGAGCAATGGGTGCTCAATGCGCGCTCGATCTGGTATCTCTACGAGCCCGTAGAAGGGGTTCAGCGCGGCATCATGCTGATCGGCAACCCGCTGACCATGCTGCTCGGCCTGCCCGCGCTGGCATGGTGCGCCTGGCACGGGCTTGTGCGCCGTTACTGGGCCGCGCTGGGCGTCGCGCTGATCTATGCGGTGAGCCTCGGCTTCTGGGTGATCGCGAGCAAGCCGGTGCAGTTCTACTATCACTACGCGCTGCCGAGCATGGCGCTGCTCGCCGCGCTGGCACTCGCCTGCGACGCGCTATGGCGCAATGGCTGGCACAAGAGCGCTCTCGCACCGGTGGTGGGCAGCGTGCTGGTGTTCGGCTGGTTCTACCCGATCATCAGCGGCGCGCCGCTGGTCGGCCCCGACAGCTTCGCTGTATGGACCTGGATGGAGGCGTGGCGGTAGGGTTTTGGTGGGGTGCTCGCTGGATTGCCGCGTCGCCTGCGGCTCCTCGCAATGACTGGGATAGTGAGAGGGTCACGCTTTCGAGAAGTCATTGCGAGGAGCGCAGCGACGACGCAATCCAGTGCTATACAGCGATGTCCCCATAGAGATCGCGCCAAGCGGGGTTGAGCGTTTCGATCAGCGCCAGCTTGCGCTTTCGCGACCCAGCCTTGAGCTGCTTCTCGCGCAGAATCGCCAGCTCGATATCATCGTGCCATTCGTACCAGGCCAGCAGTTTGCAGCCATACCCAGCGGCGAAACCCTGCCCGATGCCTTCGCGATGCTGCCAAGCGCGTTGCGGCAGGTTCGAGGTCACGCCGATATAGAGCGTTCCGTTGCGGCGGTTCGCCATGATGTACACCGCCGGCTGGAAGTCCTCGCGATAGGCCATGCCCACGCTTTAGCATATCGGCGCGCTACTCGTAGAGGTTCGCTGGATTGCCGCGTCGCTTCGCTCCTCGCAATGACTGTGTTCTGATCGCCAGTCATTGCGAGGAGCCGCAGGCTCCGCGGCAATCCAGGGCTATCAGGCGCTTACTAGCGTCAAGCTATCCCTCAATACCGCCCCCAGACGAAGCGGCTCGACAGGGCGTAGTTCCAGACCGAGCCGATGCCGATGCCGACCAGTGCGGCGAGCACTTCGTGCAGGCCCCGGTCGTTGAGCGTGGTGGCCACCGCGACATTGGCGAAGGCGCCGATCGAACAGGCGGCGATGAAACTGAGCCAGCCCCAGAACACGCGGTCCGCCTCTTTCAGGCGACGGTCGCGGTAGGTGAGGAAATTGTTGAGCCAGAAGTTGAAGGTCATCGCGCCGAAGGTCGCGACCGCCTGGCTCCAGCCGAAATTGGTCCCCGCGACCAGCATGAAAGCATAGAGGATCGCCATGTGCACCAGCACGCCGAGCGCCCCGACCGTGCCGAACAGCGCGAAGCGCGTCGGGATGATTCGGCCGAAGCTCTTGTCGTAGAGACCGGCCAGGAAATCGAGTGCAATCGCGCGGTCGAGCTTGCTTTCGCCGGAGCGGCGGGCGGAGAAATTCATCGGGAAGTCCTTCACCTTGAGCGGTGTTTCGGAAGTGGCGAGCAGGTCGAGCAGGATCTTGAAGCCGATGCCCGAAAGATTGGGCACCAGCGCACGCGCGGTCGCGCCGGGCAAGAGGAAGAAGCCGCTCATCGGGTCGCTCAATTCGACCCCGGTGAGCTTGCGCGCGAGCATGTTGGCGACGCTCGACAGCTTCTCGCGATCGGGGCGGCCCCATTCCTCCATGCTCGCGCCTTCGGCAAACCGGCTGGCGACTGCGACCTCGGCCTCGCCGCCCTTCACCGCAGCGAGCATGTCCACCAGCAGCTTGGGATCGTGCTGGTGATCGGCATCCATTACCGCGACATAGGGCGCGGCGGTGGCGCAGAACCCCTCGATCGCCGCGCTCGACAGCCCGCGGCGGCCGATCCGCTGCAGCACGCGCACGCGCGGGTCGGAAAGCGATAGGCGGCGGGCCTCGTCGCTTGTGCCATCGGCGGAATTGTCGTCGACGACCAGCACTTCCCAGCCCGACGCGCCCAGAGCGCCTTCAATCCGCTCCACCAGCGGGGCGAGATTGTCGCGCTCGTTGAGCGTGGGCAGGATGATCGCCAGCTCCAGCGGCCGGGGCTCGACTGCGGTTGCAAAGGCCGGATCGGGGTGCGTCTGCGGTGTCATGTCCATTGCATGAACCGGTTATGCGCCAATCCTCAAGATATGGTTACGATCTTCCTAACAATCGCGTCGCCGATCTCTTGCGTAGAGGCGTCACCCCCGAGGTCGCCGCCGAACACGCCATCGGCAAGGATGGCCTCTACCGCGCGCTCGATCCGCGTGGCGTCCTCTTCGCGCCCCAACGAATGGCGCAGCAGCATGGCAAGGCTGAGCACGGCTGCCACCGGGTTGGCCTTCCCTTGCCCGGCAATGTCGGGGGCGCTGCCATGGATCGGCTCGTAGAGTCCGAAGGTCCCGTATCCGGTCTGGCGCTCGCCCAGCGAGGCACTGGCCAGCAGGCCGATCGAACCGACGCAGGCACTGGCCTGGTCGGACAGGATGTCCCCGAACAGATTGCCGGTGACGATGGTGTCGAACTGACCGGGCGATTTGACCAGCTGCATTGCGGCATTGTCGACATACATGTGCTCGAGCTCGACCTCGGGATAGTCCTTCGCCACCTCGATCACGGTCTCTCGCCAGATGCGGCTGGTTTCGAGGACATTGGCCTTGTCGACACTGGTGAGCCGCTTGCCGCGCCCCATCGCTGCGCGGAAGCCGGTGTGCGCGATGCGGCGCACCTCGGCTTCGTTATAGGACATCGCGTCCCACCCCTCGCGTCCGCCGGTGCTGTCGCGCTCGCCCTTGTCGCCGAAATAGACGTCGCCATTCAATTCGCGCACCACCAGCAGGTCGATGCTGCGCGCGACGTCGGGCTTGAGCGAGGACAGGTGTTCGAGCCCGGGGAAGCCCGCGGCGGGGCGCAGGTTGGCGAACAGGCCCAGTTCGCTGCGCAGGCCGAGGATGGCCTGCTCGGGGCGGAGCGCTCGCGGCAAGTCGTCGCAGGAAAAATCGCCCACCGCGCCGAACAGCACCGCATCGGCGGCACGCGCCATCTCGAGCGTTTCAGGCGGCAGCGGATGACCGTGGCGGCGATAGGCAGCGGCACCCACATCGCCCTCGAACAGCGTCAGCCCGGGCAGCGCCAGCGTTTCGAGCACGTGGCGCGCCTGCGCGGTGACTTCGGGGCCGATGCCGTCTCCGGCAAAAATTGCGATCTTCATCATTCACCCAGTCATTGCGAGCGGAGCGAAGCAATCCAGTCCTGCACTGGCTGGATTGCCGCGTCGCCTTCGGCTCCTCGCAATGACTGGCCTAGGATATCATCCGCGCCAGCCGCTGCCTGAGGAGATGCCGTGCAGCTAGGACGTCGGCGCGGGTATCGGCAAGCAGGTAGCGCCCGATAAGCGGCTCCTGCCGGTCGAGAATTTCCAAGGCCTGGCCAAGGTTCGCTATCTCTGGCCGCTGGCCGCCATAGCCCAGTTCACGCAGCAGCAGCGCTTCGTAGAGCGCGAGCGCGGCGACCCAGTCGCGCGCGGCGCCTGCCGAGCAGATCGCGTCGAGCAACCCGCCAAGCGCGGCGTGGAGCGATGGATAGGGATTGCGTTCGGGCAGCGCGCTGGCGGTGAGCGCAGTGGCCCAGGCGATCGCCGCGGCGGGCAACGGCTCGCCCAGCCAGGGGCCGCGACTGGTGACGAGTTCGAGCCGCGCGAAAGGCAGCTGGCTGTCCGACTTGGCGCGGATTTCCGCCTGCACGACATTGCCCGGGATCACCACCGGACGCAGCTGGCGCCCGCGCCCGCCCGCCACATAGGCCGCGACCATGCCGTGCTGCTCGGTGAGCATGCGCGCGATGACCGCCGTCTCGCCATGCGCACGCGCGGCAAGCAGAATGGCGGGAGCGGTCAGCTGCATGGGGCGTCCTTAGCCGCTCGCGTCGATCCTGCGAAGACGGCGGGGGCGACTTTCAGCGAGACGTATCGCGGGCTTCGATGTCAGCTGGGCCCCTGCCTGCGCAGGGGCGACGACCGAAGTGGGTACATCGGGCTGCATTGCCCCACCCTAACCCCAACCGTCGCCCCTGCGAAGGCAGGGACCTAGATAAGATCGACGGCTTAGAACTGCCCCTCAGTCATAAGAGCAACTCCGCCATCCAGCGAACCACCTGCGGTAACCTCGGCTGACCGCTGCCAGCGCAGGGGCGACGTTCACTTGATCTTGGCTTCCAGCGCCTCGACGCGCGCCTTCAAATCTTCGGCTTCCTCGCGTGCCCTGCCGGCCATGGTCTTGACCGCGTCGAATTCCTCGCGGCTGACGAAATCCATTCCGCCGAAGGTTTCCCTGGCGCGCTCGCGAGCGGCGTCGCGCGCCTCGCGGCTCATTCCGGCCAGCGTTCCGGCCGCCGAATTGGCGAGTTTGACGAAATCGGCGATGAGCGGGTTCTGTGACTGCATCCCATCCAGATGGGACGGGATGGGGTCTTTGTCTAGAGTGCTCGTTTGTTGAGCCTCAAGCGCCGGCGGCCGCGTTCGCGGCCTTAGGCTTCCTCGCTCATGCGACCTGAAGGTCGGGTGGCTTTCAGCCATCTCAGTTGTCGCTTCGATTCCGCTGCGTTCGCGCGTGCGCGCTTGCCTCGCCTGCGGCTCGGATCACCGCGATCCGCTATCGAAACGCGCGGGTCCCGTCCGCGACCAGCGGACGCAAGGGCGACCGCCCGCCCGCAGGGGCCCGTAGGAGCGAAGCGACGGAGGAACAGCCCCGAGGACGAACCCGCGGATGCGGGTTCGAAAAACCAAGAACCCTTCCCCCTAGATCCGCACCCGCTCGACCGCGCCATCCGGGCTTCCGCCATCGGCATCGGGATTGAGCTGAAGGAACTGGTAGTTGAGCGCTGTCGCGAAGCAGACCCAGGCGAGATAGGGCAGCAGCAGCAGGCCCGCGAGCCGGCGGACGCGCCAGAACAGCGCGATCACCACCAGCAGCGTCAGCACGATCGCAACCAGCAGCACCAGCGCGCCGGTGATCTGCTGCGCGCCGAAGAACACGTAGCTCCACGCGAGATTGAGCGCGAAATGCACCGCGAAGACCCACAGCGCGGCGGTGCGCCCACGCGCGCCCCAGGCGGATGCGACCAGCGCCAGCGCAAAGCCGATCATGACGTAGAGAACCGTCCACACGATGCCGAACCACTTGGGCTCCGGATAGATGTCGGGCTTGGCGAGCGACTGGAACCACGCGGTGTCGGGGCTGCCCGTCTGGCCGGCCAAGAAGCCGAGCAGCACGCACAGCGGGACGGTAAACAACGCCCAACGAATGAAACTTGCGCGCAGCTGCCCGCGCGACGCCAACATGTTCATGTGGATTTCCCGTATGCGATTCGTTTCATGCGTCTTTTGCCGGGCGTGGCACGGGCTGGCAATGCACCTGCCCGGGGCGTGCCCCTCACCCCTTGACGATCCCCTTAGCCACGAGGCTGCGCACCGTATCCTCGAGCGTCTGTTCGGCGGGAATGAAGGTGAAGCCGAGCACCTCTTCGGTGTGCGTGCCCGAGACGTCGCGGACATTGCCCAGCTCGCCCTTGATCTGCTTCATCTCGTCAAGAAACAGCGCGAGCAGCCGGACCAGCCAGTCGGGCATGGCGCGGCGCGGGACCCGGCCCGCATGTTCGGGCGCGCGCTGGCGGATGACATCGGCCATTTCGCGCAGCCAGAGAAACTTCTCGCTGGTCGGGAAGCGCTCGCCCCGCACTGTCTCGGCCGGTGCCTCGATCGCGCGAACATGCGCTTCGGCGACATCGCGCACATCGGTGACGCAAATGCCCATATCGGGGATCAGCGGGATCGACCCGTCGATGATCTTCTTCACCAGTTCGACGCTGGTCGACATATCGTCGTCATGGACGGGTCCGAACACCGCGACCGGATTGACCGAACAGAAAATCATCTCGGGCGCATGCAGCGCCACCCAGTCGCGCGCCGCCCGCTCGGCCACGGTCTTGCTTTCGATATAGGGCGGCACGCCCGCGGTGAGATCGGTCCAGTCGAGATGGGTGAACTGGTCCTTGTGCGGCTGGCCATAGGCGATCGCCGCCGCGCTGCTGGTCTGCACGAAGCGCGAAATGCCCGCGCGATGCGCGAATTCGAGCGCGCGCAGCGTGCCCTCGCGCGCAGGCACCACCAGCTCGTCCTTGTCCTTGGGCACGGCGAGCGGGAACGGCGAAGCGACATGCGCCACCGCGTCGCAACCGGCATTGGCTTCGGCCCAGCCCGCATCGTCCATCAGATCGGCCTGGAAAACCTTGAGCCGGTCGCCCGCCTCGGGCCAGCGCGCGCGCAGCCGGGGCTCGCTCTTCGGGGCATCGCGCACCGTGGTGTGCACGCTGTGTCCCCTGGCAAGCAGAAGGTCGATCACCTCGCCACCGATGTAACCGGTTCCCCCGGTCACCAGGATCGTCATTGCCATTTGTCTGCGCCCCCGCCGATTTGCTAGGCGCGAGACTAGGCAGAATGGTTGCAGCAGGCAACGGAGTCGCAATGAAGCAGGTCGATTTTCTCGTCGTCGGGGCCGGGATCGCGGGGCTTTCCGCCGCCGCGCGCCTGGCGCGGCACGGCAGCACGCTGGTGGTGGAGGCGGAAGCCGCGCCGGGGGTGCATTCCTCGGGGCGCAGTGCCGCCTTCGCGCATTTCGACATGGATGCCTGGCTGGTCCGCGCGCTGACCGCGGCAAGCCTGCCGCTGTTCGCCGAGCCGGGCGCCACGCCGCATCCCGCGCTGTTCATTGCGCTGGCGGGACAGGAGGCGGCGCTCGATCGGCTGGAGACCAATTACCGCGAATGGGAACCGCGCGTCGAGCGGCTGACGCCAGCGGAGGCGCGCGCCTTCACCCCGGTGCTGCGCGAGGGAGACGGCGGCATCACCGGTGCGCTGCTCGACCGCAATGCGCGCAAGCTGGATGCGCATGCCATGCTCGAAACGCATCGCAAGACGCTCCTCTCGGAAGGCGGCGAACTGGCAAACGGCGCCCCGGTCGGGCGGCTGGCGCGCGAGGGCGAACGCTGGACCGTCGATACGCCGGGGGCTAGCTACAGCGCGCGCGTGGTGGTCAATGCCGCAGGCGCCTGGGCCGATCCGCTTGCCGTGCTAGGCGGGCTCGAACCGCTGGGGATCACCCCGCTGCGCCGAACGGTGATCACTTTCGACACCGAGCACGCGGTGCGCGAGTGGCCCTTCACCAAGACCGTGGGCCCCGGCTTCTATCTCGAGCCCGAAGGCGATGGCCGGCTGCTCGCCAGCCCGATGGACGAAGGCGCAAGCGCGCCCTGCGATGCGCAGCCCGAGGAGGAAGACATCGCACTGGCGGCGTGGAACGTCGAACAGGCGACCACGCTCGAAATCCGCCGCCTCGCAAGCAAGTGGGCGGGCCTGAGGAGCTTCGCGCCGGACCGGCTGCCCGTGGCGGGCTTCGAGCCGAACGCTCCGGGTTTCTTCTGGCTGGCCGGGCAGGGCGGCTTCGGCCTGCAGACCTCGCCCGCCATGGCACTGGCGGTCGAAGCGCTGGCGACGGACGGGCCCTGGCCCGAGGAATTGCGCAGCGTGGGCGTGACGCCCGCGATGCTGGCGGTCGAGCGGCTGCGCGCGGCCTAGGCGGCCGGGGAAAGCGCAGCGACCTCGAGCACCATCCCGTCGTCTTGCGCACGCCAGTCGATCTGCGCGTCGAGCGAGGAGGCGAGCGAAGAAATTACTCGCGTCCCGAGACCCCGCGCTTCGGCCGCGCGCGCGGCATCTTCGGCGCTGGCACCGCCGTCGTCGCGGCACCGGATCGACCAGGCACGCTCTTGCGTGGCGATGGCGATGTCGATCGCCCCGCCCTGCTCCCACTGCCCGTGCTTGACGCTGTTCGAGACGAACTCGTTGACGATCAGCAGCAGGCCGTTGGCGAGTTCGGGTGACGCACGATCACCGACCACCGCGATTTTCAGTGCCAGGTCATCAGGCAACAACTGGCGCAGATCGCTTTCGATCCGACCGAACAGCGAATGCAGGTCGACCAGTTCGTCCTTCTCCAGTTCGTGCAATTCGGCGTGCAGCGAAGACAATGAACGCACGCGAATGCTGGCATCTTCCAGCGCATGCTGCACCGCTTCGTCGGCCGCGCGCCGCGCCTTCATCGACAGCAGCGCCCCGATCGAGGCAAGCGAGTTCTTGACCCGGTGGTCGACCTCGCGCCGCAGGGTCTGCTCTTGCGCCAGCGCCAGCCGCAGGTTGAGTTCGCGCATGACGTGCTTGGAAAGGACGGTCAGCACGCGCCGCTGGTGCTCGGTCAGCGTGCGCGGCTTGTAATCGAGTACGCACAGCGTCCCGATCGGCAGGCCATTGGCGGCGCGCAGCACCGCGCCGGCGTAGAAACGGAAGCCTTCGTCCCCCATGCACAGCGGGTTGTCCGCCATGCGTTCGTCCTGCAGCGTATCGGGGATCTCGACGAAATCGCCTTCGAGGATGACATGGCCGCACAGGCTGGTGTCGATCGGGGTAGAGCGCACCCCGAGTCCGACCTCGGCCTTGAACCATTGCCGTCCCTCATCGATGAAATTGACAACCGATACGGGCGCTTCGCAAATCGCCGAGGCGATCTCGACCAGTTCGTCGAAATCGCGCTCGCGCTCGGTATCGAGGATACCGTAGCGGTGCAATTCGCGCAGCCGCGCTTCTTCCTGCGGATGGAGCGAAGGTTTCATATCGCCTAATTAGCAGTGAAACCCGCTTCGCCTACCCTTCCGGCAGAATTGATCGGCACCTGGTCGACTTCCGCCAACGAACCTCCCCCACGAACCTGAACCGCCAACCTGCACCGGGACTACCCGCACCGAACGCCGATCATCCGCGCGCAATCAGGCGGATAGGTCTTGCCGAGGAAATCCGAAAACGCCATTATGACACCGGTTACCTCATCGGGAGGAGGAGAGAACGATGGTTTTGGCAATTTCACGAGGTGTCCGGACAGCGATCGCCGGACTGGCCTTGCTTGGAACGGCGGGCATCCAGGCCCCCCAGTTGCAGGCCCAGCCCCTGCTCGAAGTCGCCCCCGGCGGGCGTCACCTGCAGACCAGCGAGGGCAAGCCGTTCTTCTACCTAGGCGACACCGCCTGGGCGCTGTTCCATCGGCTGACGCGCGAGGAGGCCGAAACCTATCTGCAGGACCGCGCAGACAAGGGGTTCACCGTGATCCAGGCGGTGGCGCTGGCCGAACTGCGCGGGCTGGACGAACCCAATGCCTATGGCGAGCTGCCGCTGGTCGGGCGCGATCCGGCGCAACCCAACGACGCCTATTTCGCGCATATCGACCATGTGGTGGCGCGTGCCAATGCGCTGGGCCTGACCGTGGGCCTGCTGCCCTCGTGGGGGCGGTACTGGCGTGATGGCGGTTCGCAGATATTCACTGCACAAAGCGCGCGCAGCTATGGGCGGTTCCTCGGGCAACGCTACCGCGATGCGGGGGTGATCTGGATCCTCGGCGGCGATTCGAACGTGCGTTCGACCAATGAGCGCGCGATCATCGACGCGATGGCGCGCGGCCTGCGCGAGGGCGACGGCGGCCGCCACCTGATCACGTTCCACCCGCGCGGCCCGGGGCTCTCGTCGGTGCAGGTGCGCGATGCGGACTGGCTCGATTTCTACATGAACCAGTCGTCACATGCGGCGCGCGATCTCGATACGGGGCTCTATGTCGAGCACGACCGCGCGCTGACCCCGCGCCGCCCGGTGATCGACGGAGAACCGCGCTATGAAGGCATTCCGGTGGGTTTCTACAACGAGGGCCACGATCCGCGGCTGCGCTTCGACGATGACGATGCGCGGCAGGCGGCATGGTGGGCAGTGCTCGCGGGCGCGGCGGGGCACACCTATGGCAACAACAATGTGTGGCAGATGTGGGCCCCCGGACGCGATCCCGCGATCGGCGCGAACCGGCCGTGGTCCGATGCGATCGACGATCCCGGGGCGCGCCAGATGGGATTGCTGCGCCGCTTCATGGAAGCGCAGGATTTCGCCACGCTCGAACCGCGGCAGGACCTGATCCTCGACGGCCCGCGGCACGGCCCCGCCAAGGTGCGGTTGGCGCGGGCGGCGGACGGGCGGCGGATCATCGCCTATTCGCCGCGCGGCGAGCCCTTCACCCTCGACCTTGGCGCGCTGGGAGGGGGCATGCACACGCAATCATGGTTCGACCCGCGCTACGGCGCGACCTACCGCTTCCGCACCGAACAGAGCCAGGGCATCCAGTCCTTCGTCCCGCCCTCCTCGGGCGAAGGCGAAGACTGGGTGCTGCTGATCGAGGCCGAAGGCGCGGCAACCGCGCCCTAGCGCATCAGCACCAGTTCTTCCGCCATGGTCGGGTGGATCGCGGTGGTGGCGTCGAAGTCTTCCTTGGTCAGCCCCGCCTTCACCGCGATCGCGGCGGCCTGCATCATCTCGGGCGCTTCGGGGGCGATCATGTGGATGCCGACGATGCGCCCGCTGTCGCCATCGCAGATCATCTTGATCAGGCTGCGTTCGTTGCGCCCGGCGAGCACGTTCTTCATCGGGCGGAAGTCGGACAGGTAGACCTTGACGCTGCCGAGCTGGTTCTTCGCCTCGCCCTCGGTCAGGCCGACCGCGGCGATCGGCGGGTGGCTGAACACCGCGCTGGGGATGCAGCTGTGATCGACCGCCACCGGATCCCCTTCGCCGAACACGCTGTCGGCAAAGGCCTGGCCCTCGCGGATCGCCACCGGGGTCAGCTGCACGCGGTCTGTCACGTCGCCGACGGCATAGATGTGATCGACATTGGTCTTGCTGAAGCGGTCGACCTTGACCTCGCCGCCCTCGCCCAGTTCGACGCCGGCATTCTCGAGGCCCAGCCCTTCGGTGTTGGGAATGCGCCCGACCGCGAACAGCACCAGATCGGCCTTCTCCTCGTCGCAATCGGACATCTTCACGAAATAGCCGCCTTCATCGCACGGCTTGATGTATTCGAAGGTGGTGTTGAAGCGGAACTTGATCCCCTTCATCGTCGAGATCTGCAGCAGCCGGTCGCGCACTGCCTCGTCATAGCTGCGCAGCAGCCGGTCGCCGCGATTGACGATGTGAACTTCGCTGCCGAACTCGTTGAAGATACCCGCGAATTCATTGGCGATATAGCCGCCGCCCGCGATGATGATCTTCTTCGGCAGTTCGTCGAGATGAAACGCCTCGTTCGAGCTGATCGCATGTTCGGCGCCCTGGCATTCGGGCATGCGCGGGCGCGCACCGGTGGCGATCAATATGGTCTTTGCAGTCACGACCTTGCCGCTGGCCAGCGTGATTTCGTGCGGGCCGGTGATCTCGGCACGCTCCTTGAAGATCGTCACCTCGTGGCTTTCGAGCGTGTTGGTATAGGCGCCCTCGATCCGCTCGACGTCCTTCAGCACATTGTCACGCAGCGTGATCCAGTCGAAGGTCGCGTTCTCGGTCGACCAGCCGAAATTGCGCGCGTCCTTCAGGTCTTCGGCGAAATGCGCGCCGTAAACGAGCATTTTCTTGGGCACGCAGCCGCGGATGACGCAGGTTCCGCCGACGCGGTGCTCCTCGGCCACCGCCACCTTTGCGCCATGCGCCGCCGCCACGCGGCTGGCGCGCACGCCCCCCGAGCCCGCGCCGATGGTGAAAAGGTCGAAATCATACTCGCCGCTGGTGCCTGCCGCCAAAACCTGTCTCCGTCTGTTGCGCGCCCGCACTTGGGGCCTGCCCCGGCGCGGCACAAGGGGCAAGCGGGAACCGCGCGGCGGGTCGGCCCATTGATTCGGCAGTCCCTGGGAGGGGATGCTGTGCCTGCCGCAGCCATCCAACGGGAGACCGCATGACCGATACGCTTGCCGATTACGCCGCCGAAGGGACGGCGATCCTGCCGCATCCATGGAACTTGCTGGCGCTGGCCGTTATCGCCACGCTGGCCGCGCTGCTGCTGCACCATGTGGTGTTCCGCCTGCTGCGGCGCGTGGTCGGACGCACGCGGAGCGAGGCGGACGAGATGCTGGTGCGGCGGCTCGCCATGCCCACGCGCTTCGCACTGGTCGCGCTGGCGCTGGTGCTGACCGCGCGCGAGATCCCCGCTTTCGAGACGGTGTGGGAGCGCGTCGCCGGCTTCGTCATGCCCGCGGTGATCGGGTGGATCGCGCTGGCGATATTGCAGGCGCTGATCGAGGCGATGAAGCTGCGCGCGGATATCTCGGTGGAGGATAATCTCGCCGCGCGGCGCCAGCGCACCAAGTTGACCATGCTCAGCCGGATCGCCACCTTCATCATCATCTTCGTGACCGTGGGGCTGGTGCTGCTGTCGATCCCCGGCGTACGCGACATCGGAGTGACGTTGGTCGCCTCGGCGGGCCTCGCGGGCCTTGCAGTGGGGGCCGCCGCGCAGCCCGCGCTCAAATCGCTGATCGCGGGCGTGCAGATGGCGCTGACCGAGCCGATCAACATCGACGATGTCGTCATTATCGAAGGCGAATGGGGCCGGATCGAGGACATCCGCACGACCTATGTGGTGGTCAAGATATGGGACGAGCGGCGGTTGATCGTGCCGACCTCGCAATTCCTCGAAGGCGCGTTCCAGAACTGGACCAAGAAGACCGCGCAATTGCTCGGCTCGGTCATGCTCTATCTCGACCCGGCCACCCGGATCGGGCCGATCCGCGCAGAGTTCGAGCGCCAGATCGCCGACAATCCGCGCTGGGACCGCCGTGTGCAGGTGGTGCAGGTGACCGAGACCACGCGCGACGCGATCGAGGTCCGGCTGCTGATGAGCGCAAAGGATTCGCCCACGCTGTTCGACCTGCGCTGCGATATCCGCGAAGGCATGCTCGAATGGCTGGCGGATCACCAGCCCGAAGCATTCGCTCGCCTAAGGTTGCTGGAAGCGGATGCAGGCCCCGCCGGAGCAGGGCCCGCATAGGTCAGGGATCAGCCGCGCGGCGCGCCGCCACCGCTGCGCCGCCGGTTGCGGCTGCGGTTGCGATTGCCGCCGGGACGACCCGCACCCGCGCCGGCGCCGCCCGAACCTGCCCCTGCGGGTTTGCCCTTGCGCGCAGTGTGCTTCTGCTTGGGCTTCGGTTTGCGTGCGGCATCGCCCGCAGGGCGAACCTTGGGCCGTGCGAGGCGCGGTTTCTGTTCACGCTTGGTGGGGCCGACGCCCTCGACCACTGCGCGGAAATTGTCGGGCAGCGCCAGTCGCTCGAACTCGGCATCGGTCTTCTTGCGGATATCCTTGAGGTAATCGCGCTCGTCCTCGGCACAGAAGGCGATCGCGATGCCATCGCGCCCGGCGCGCGCGGTGCGGCCGATGCGGTGGACATATTGTTCGGGCACGTTGGGCAGCTCGTAATTGAGCACGTGGCTGACACCCGGAATGTCGATCCCGCGCGCGGCGACATCGGTCGCGACGAGGATCGGCGTCTTGGCGCTGCGGAACTCACCGAGCGCGCGTTCGCGCTGCGGCTGGCTCTTGTTGCCGTGGATCGCATTGGCGGGAATGCCGCTCTGCGACAGCTTCTTCACGATCCGGTCGCAGCCATGCTTGGTGCGCGCGAAGATCAGCACGCGCTCGAACTTACCCGGCACCGGGTGGCGTTCGGACAGGATCATCTCGAGCAGCGTCTGCTTCTCGTCCTGCTGGACCATGAAGAGGAACTGGTCGATCCGTTCGGCAGTGGTGCTTTCGGGCGTCACCGAGACCTTGACCGGGTTGCGGCAGTATTTGCCGACAAGTTCCTGGATCTGCTTGGGCATGGTGGCGCTGAAGAACAGCGTCTGGCGGTCTTCGGGGACCAGCTGGCTGATCCGCCGCAACGCGTGGATGAAACCGAGGTCGAGCATCTGGTCGGCCTCGTCGAGCACCAGCACTTCGACCTTGTCGAGCGTGAAGGCCTTCTGGTCGATCAGGTCGAGCAGGCGGCCCGGCGTCGCAACGAGGATATCGGTGCCGCGATGCAGCTTGTTGCGGTCCTTGTTGACCGAGGTGCCGCCGACGATGGAGTGCACCTTAAGCCCGGCGAGCGCACCGTAATCCTTGGCGTTCTGCGCGATCTGGCCGGCCAGTTCGCGTGTCGGCGCAAGCACCAGCATGCGGCACGACTTGAACGGCGTCTGCTTGTCGGCTTCGCGCAGCCGGTCGATGCTGGGCAGCATGAAGGCGGCGGTCTTGCCGGTGCCGGTCTGCGCGATACCCATCAGGTCGCGCCCCTCGAGCACGGGCGGGATCGCCTGCGCCTGGATCGGCGTGGGGTTGTTGTAGCCCTTGAGGTCGAGGGCCTGGAGGACGGGCTGCGACAGCCCGAGGTCTTCGAAACGAAGATCGTCGTTGGATTGCGTCATGAAAACTCGCATTCGTAATGCGGCGCGCACGACAATCCATGGCGGATTCCGGGCGCGGTCGCGGAGGTTGTAACCACCCGCGTGAAAAGGGAAGTCTGGAAAAATGGACCGAGGCGCGGCCGGGGCGATGGATGTATCGTCATCGCCGCTTCACGCTGGCTAGCGCGCTTCGATGGCCCGTCAAATGGGCGCATTGCCCGCAAAAGTCAATTTGTTTCGCAAGTGCGAACGATCATTTCGCTTGCGCGCGGCGCAATTTCGGAAGCATCGTTGGCGCCTGGGGGCGCCTTGGGGGAACTACGATGAGAAACGCAATCCTGCGCCGCCTGGCGGGTCCCGGGCTGATTTTCACCGGCGCCGCGATCGGCACCTCGCACCTCGTCCAGTCCACACGCGCGGGCGCGATGTTCGGCGTCGCGCTGCTGGGCGTGATCGTGCTGTCGACGCTGCTCAAATACCCCGCCTACCGCTTCGGCGTCGATTACGCGCATGCGCGCGGGCGGTCGCTGCTGTCCGGCTATCGCGAACTGGGCCGCTGGGCGGTATGGCTGTTCCTCGTCACGGTGATCCCGCTGGTGCCGATCGTCTATGCGGCGCTGGGCGCGGCGACCGCGGGGATTTTCGCGACGATCTTCGGGCCGCTGCTGCCGCTGCCGGTGATGGCATCGCTGGTGATCGCGCTCGCCGCCGCGCTGCTGTTCGCGGGCGGGTACCGGCTGCTCGACCGGGTTAACGGCGTGCTGCTCGCCTTTCTGGTCATCGCGACGGTGGCGACCACCGTCATGGTCCTGCCACGCGTCGAATGGGCGACGCTGACCGATTTCGGGTGGACGCGGCAGGCCACCGCACTGCTGTTCATCGTCGCGCTGGCGGGCTTCATGCCCAACCCGCTCGACGTCTCGGTCGCGCTGTCGCTGTGGAAGGTGGAGGCGGACCGCACCCTGCCGGAAGGCGCGCACCCGACGCTGAACGAGGCGCGGAGCAGCTTCCTGTGGCCCTATGTCATGACCACACTGATGGCGCTGTGCTTCTGCATCATGGGCGCGGGCGTGATGCATGCACAGGATATCACCCCGCTGTCCGACGCGCCGGGGTTCGCGGGCCAGCTGGTCGACCTCTACCGCGAGGCGCGGGGGCCGAGTGCCGCCGCGCTCGCCGCCATGGCCGCGCTCTCGGTCATGCTGACTACGGTGATCGCCGCGATCGACGCCTATGCCCGCACGCTGCCCGCGGCGATCCAGGTGCTGCGCGGGGCAGAACAGGAAAGCGGCACGCGCAGGCAATACGCGCTGAGCACGCTGGCGCTCGCCGGACTGTCGATCGTGGTGCTGTTCACCGCAATGCGCGCCTTCACCACCTTCCTCGATTTCGTCACCAGCGCGACCTTCGTGGTCGCGCCGTTGCTGGCGCTGCTGAACTACCTCGTGGTGACGCGCTGCGAGATGCCCGAAGACGCGAGGCCGAGCGCCGCGATCAAGGCGCTGAGCCTCACCGGCGTGGTCGTGATGGGCGCGCTGGCGGTGATGTATTTCGTGCTGGTTTGAGACTGCTCACCCCAACCCGGCCGCCTCCAGCAACGCTTCCGTACTCGCGTCGAATTCCTCGCCGCCCTGCTCGATTGCCTTCGCCATCTGTTTGCCGAGCTCCACGCCGAACTGGTCGAAGGGATTGATGCCCATCAGCACCGCGCTGGCGAAGACGCGGTGTTCGTGGAAGGCGATCAGCGCGCCCAGCGCGGCGGCGTCGAGATCGTCGCACAGGATCGTTGCGCTCGGGCGGTCGCCGGGGTAATTGCGCGCGGGGTCCTCGCCCGCCTTGCCTGCCATCAGCGCAGCGCCCTGCGCAAAGCAGTTCATCAGCAGGATGCGGTGGTGCGCGGGGTCGAGCTCGTCGCCCGGCGCGACGCTGGCGATGAAATCGACCGGGATCAAATGCGTGCCCTGGTGGAGCAGCTGGAACACCGCATGCTGCGCATCGGTGCCCACCCCGCCCCAGGTGATCGGCGCGGTCGGGCCATCGACGGGCTGCATGTCGGCAGTGACGCGCTTGCCGTTCGATTCCATCTCGAGCTGCTGGAGGTAGTCGGGAAACAGCCCCAACCGTTCGTCATAGGCGAACACCGCGCGCGTCTGGCAGCCGCGCACGCGGGTGTAATAGAGATCGGCGAAACTCGCGCGCAGCACCAGATTGGCGGCGCCGTCAGTGTCGCGGAAATGCTCGTCCACCGCCTTGGCCCCGGCGAGCATGGCGCGGAAATCGTCCATCCCCACCGCCATCGCGATCGGGAAACCGATCGAGGACCAGATCGAATAGCGCCCGCCGACGCTTTCCTGGAACGGCAGGATGCGCGTTTCATCGACACCCCATTCGACCGCGCCCTCGGGATTGGCGGTCAGCGCGATCACGCGCCCGCCCGGGTCCGCCACGCCATTGTCGCGCAGCCATTTGAGCGCGCTTTCGGCATTGGTCATGGTCTCGATCGTGGTGAAGGTCTTGCTTGCCACCGCGATCAGCGTTTTGGCCGGGTCGCATTTGGCGAAGGCCTCTTCCAGCGCGACGCCGTCGATGTTGGAAACGACATGGACATCGCAATAGGCGAGATCGCGGCTGAGCGCATCGACACCCAGCGCGGGGCCCAGTGCGCTGCCGCCGATGCCGATATGGATCAGATGCTCCACCTCGCCCAGCGCGCCCTGGTGGATTGCTTCGACCAGCATGCCCATGCGGTCGATCAGTGCCATCGCCTCTTCCACCTTGGCTTCATCGCCCGTGCCGCGCAGCGTCGCGTGGTCTGCGGCGCGGCCTTCGGTCGGGTTGACCACCTCGCCGCCGAACAGCCTGGCGCGCATGCCCGCAAAGTCCATCGCCTCGGCAAGCTGTTCGAACCCGGCGATCACCGCGCGGTCGAGATGCGTCTTCGACCAGTCGAACAGGATGCCGCCGGCCTCCGCGCCCTCGCCCAGCTCGATCCGGCCCGACAGCATGGCGACGCGCTCGGCACCGCCGGGTTCGTCGGTGCCCTCGCCGCCATCGCGCACGGCGCTGAACAATTCGCCCAGCGTCGGGCGCGGCAGGGTGTCGAGGCGGGTCCAGAGCTCGGCTGCGGTGGTCATGACGGGCAAAAATCCTTTGATGGCTGCGCTCCTGCGACTAGGGAACTCGACGATGATTGAGAACCCCGCATGACAGAGCACGCGCTGGATACGAATTCGCCCGCGACAAGCGCCGAGGAACCCGAAAAGAAGGAAACGCTCGGCAGTTTCCTGTGGTTCGTCGCCAAGCTGGTGATCGCGGTGCTGATCTTCCGCAGCTTCATCTTCTCGCCCTTCACCATCCCCAGCGAGAGCATGTTGCCGAACCTGCGGAACGGCGATTACCTGGTCGCGGCGAAATGGCCCTATGGCTTTTCGAAGCTCTCACTGCCGGGTCAACCCGCATTGTTCGAGGGGCGCATCTTCGCCAGCCTGCCCGAACGCGGCGACGTGGTGATCTTCAAGCACCCCGTGACGGGCGCGGATTACGTGAAGCGCGTGATCGGCCTGCCGGGCGACACGGTGGCGATGGAAGACGGCGTGGTCGTACTCAACGGCGCAGCGCTGGCGCGCGAGGACGCGGGCCATGCCGATATCGCGATGGGCCCGAACACCGCCTGCCGCAGCGATGGGGGCGTGGTAGTCGATGGCGGGACGGTTTGCCGCTATCGCCAGTTCCGCGAGACTCTGCCTTCGGGCGAAAGCTACATGACGATCGATTTCGGCGCGGTCGGCGCGCGTTTCCTGACCGATGGCAATGGCGGCCTCTCGCTCGATGCCAGCGGCGCACCCTTGCGCATCGATCCCGACAACATCGCGCCGGTGGTGGTCCCCGAAGGCAAGCTGTTCGTGATGGGCGACAATCGCGACAATTCGCTGGACAGCCGTTTCCCCGCGGTGCGCGATGGCGGCGTCGGGCTGGTCGATGCCGACCTGCTGGTCGGACGCGCCAGCCGCGTGCTGTGGTCGACCGATGGCAGCGCCGAATGGCTGCTGCCGTGGACCTGGTTCACCGCCGCACGCTGGGACCGGATCGGCAGCGACCTATGACCGCATTGCCTTCCGACGCGCGCGACTGGCTCGACGCAACCGGCTTCACCGTCAAGGACGAGGCGCTGTGGCACGCGGCGCTGACGCATGGCAGCATGGGTGAGCGCCAGGATTACGAACGGCTCGAATTCCTTGGCGACCGCGTGCTCGGGCTGTCGATCGCCGACTGGCTCTATGCGCAGAGCGACGCACCCGAAGGCAAGCTGGCGCAGCGGCTGAACGCGATCGTCAGCCGCGCGATGTGCGCTCAGGTGGCGCGCGGGATCGGGCTGGCGCCGCATATCCGCATTTCCAAGCAGGCCAGCAGCGATGGCGGGCGCGACAGCGACAACATTCTGGGCGACGTGATGGAAGCGCTGCTCGGCGCGCAATTCCTCGACAATGGTTTCGAAATCGCGCGCGATCTCGTGCGGTTGCTGTGGCGGCCCGCGCTCGAAAGCGGTGCGGGCAAGTCGAAACATCCCAAGAGCGCGTTGCAGGAATGGGCCGCGGGCAACCAGCGCCGCCCGCCGCAATACGAACTGATCGACCGCTCGGGCCCCGATCACGCCGCGCGCTTCACCGTCCGGGTGAAGGTGCACAAGGTGGGCGAGGCGCAGGCCACCGCGAACAGCAAGCAGGAAGCCGAGAAGGAAGCCGCGCGCGAGTTCATGGAGCGCTACGGGTGACCGGGTGCCGGCCGCGAGCGAGTATCACACACCTACCCCGCCCCGGGCGGGACGAATGGAACCGACATGACTGACACGAAAACGAAATGCGGCGTCGTCGCCGTCCTCGGCGCCCCCAATGCGGGCAAGAGCACGCTGGTCAACCAGCTGGTCGGGCAGAAGGTGGCGATCACCAGCGCCAAGGCGCAGACCACACGCACGCGGATGATGGGCATTGCGCTGCATTCGGGCGAGGATGCGGAAACGCAGATGATCCTGGTCGACACGCCGGGCATTTTCGCGCCCAAGCGGCGGCTCGACCGGGCGATGGTCAGCGCGGCATGGGAGGGCGCGGAAGCCGCCGACGCGGTGCTGCTGCTGGTCGATCCGGTGAAGCAGCGGCGGCACGAGCTCGAACCGCTGCTCGAGCAGGTAGCCAGCCGGCCCGAACGCAAGATCCTCGTGCTCAACAAGGTCGATGCGGCGAAGAAGGAACCGCTGCTCGCGCTGGCGCAGGAGCTGACCGACAAGGTCGATTTCACCGAGGTCTATTTCATCTCCGCGCTGACCGGCGACGGCGTGCCCGAGATGAAGGACGCGCTTGCCGCGCTCATGCCCGAGGGTCCGTGGATGTATCCCGAGGACCAGGTATCCGACGCCAGCGAACGCCTGCTCGCCACCGAGATCACGCGTGAACAGCTCTACCGCCAGCTGCATGAGGAACTGCCCTACGACAGCGCGGTGCGCCCCGAGAAATACATCCAGCGGCCCGATGGCAGCGTCGAGATCCACCAGCAGATCGTGGTCATGCGCGACAACCAGCGCGCGATCGTGCTCGGCAAGGGCGGCAGCCGGATCAAGGAAATCGGCAAGGCCGCACGCGAGGAACTGAGCGAACTGCTCGGCCAGAAGGTCCACCTGTTCCTCCACGTCAAGACCGACGAACGGTGGAGCGAGGACAAGGAAATGTTCGAGGAAATGGGGCTGGACTGGAAGAGCTGAGCCGGACGCCGTTGGATCAACGATCCTCCCCGTTTTCGATGCAATCGCAAATGGGGAGGTGGCAGCGCGAAGCGCTGACGGAGGGGGCCTAACGCTTCTTCGCCACCTTGATCTTGTTCTTCTTGGCGAAGTCCTTGGTCGATTCCTCGCTGCGGTTCAGCGCCTTGGCGATCTGCTTGAGACCCTGTCCCTTGGCAGCGAGGGTGCGGAGCTGGCCCGCCTCCTCGCCCGTCCAGGGCTGCTTGTGCCGTTCGAAGCGGTCCTTGGCCATCAATCGGCCGCGGCCTTCTTGGCAGCCGCCTTCTTCGCCGGGGTCTTCTTCTTCGCGGGCGCTTTCTTGGCGGCGGGCTTCTTCTTTGCGGCCGCCTTCTTCTTGGGCGCGGCCTTCTTCTTTTTCGCCGGACCCTTGGCCGCGCGCGCATCGATCAGTTCGATCGCCTGCGCTTCGGTGACGTCCTCGGGCTTCATGTCCTTGGGGATCGTCGCATTGGTGGTGCCGTCGGTGACATAGGGGCCGTAGCGGCCCGGCATCACCTTCATCTCGCCGCCGCTGGTGGGGTGTTCACCCAGCGTCTTGATCGGCTCGGCCTTGCCGCGCCCGCCACCTTTGCGATTGGCGGCTTCGGCCAGCAGCGAGACCGCTGCGTTCATGCCGGTATCGAACACATCGCGCGTGCTCTGCAGCTTGGCGTATTTGCCATCGTGCCGCAGGTAGGGGCCGTAACGCCCAATCGCGGCTTCGATATCCTTTCCGGTCTCGGGATGCTGGCCGACGATGCGCGGCAGGCCGAGCAGCTTCAGGGCCCATTCGAGATCGAAATCGTCGAGGTCCTTGGGGATGCTTGCGCGCTTGGCTTCCTTGCCCTCGCCCAGCTGGACATAGGGGCCGAACCGCCCGCTCTTGCGCTCGACGGGCAGGCCGGTTTCGGGATCCTCGCCCATAACGCCATCGTCGGCCCCGTCGTCGCCTTCGCCGCCGGGCTTGGCGAACTGGCGCGTGAACTTGCAGTCGGGGTAATTGGCGCAGGCGACGAACGCGCCGTAGCGGCCGCCGCGCAGCGCCAGCCGGCCGCCCTCGCGGCCCTCGCTCTCGCACAGCGGGCAATGGCGCGGGTCCTTGCCGTCGGCGCGTTCGGGGAACAGGTAGTCGGACAGGAATTCGTCGAGCACCTCGGTCACTTCCGAAGGCTTCTTGTCCATCACCTCTTCGGTCTTGGGCCTGAAGTCGCGCCAGAAGGCCTCGAGCAGCTTCTTCCAGTCCTCGCGCCCGTCGCTGACAGTGTCGAGCTCGTCTTCGAGCCCGGCTGTGTAATCGAAGGCGACATATTGCGGGAAGAAGCGTTCGAGGAAGGCGGTCAGCAGCCGCCCGCTCTCTTCGGCGAAGAAGCGGTTTTTCTCCATCCGCACATAAGCACGGTCGCGCAGCGTCTGGATCGTGCTGGCATAGGTCGAGGGGCGGCCGATGCCGAGTTCTTCGAGCCGCTTGACCAGGCTCGCCTCGGAAAAGCGCGGCGGCGGCTGGGTAAAGTGCTGGTTGGCATCGACCCCGCGCTTGAGCGGGCTGTCGCCCTTGCTCATCGCGGGCAGCAGACCGTCCTCGTCGTCATCGGCATCGTCGCGGCCTTCCTGGTAGACCGCGAGGAAGCCGGGATATTTCACCACCTGCCCGGTGGCGCGCAATTCGTGCTGGCCGGTGGGATCGCGCAGTGTGACAGTGGTGCGTTCGAGCTGCGCCGCCGCCATCTGGCTGGCCATCGCGCGCTTGTACACCAGATCGTAAAGCTTGCCCTCGTCACCCGAGGCAACGCGGTCGCGCGCAAAATCGGTCGGGCGGATCGCTTCGTGCGCTTCCTGCGCGTTCTTGGCCTTCGACTGGTAGATACGCGGCTTTTCGGGCAGCGCGTGGCCGCCATAGCGATCGGACACCGCCTTGCGGCATTCCGAGATCGCGCTGCCATCCATCTGCACGCCGTCGGTACGCATGTAGGTGATCGCGCCCGCTTCGTAGAGCGACTGCGCCAGTCGCATCGTGTGGCTGGCGGAGAAGCCCAGCTTGCGCGCGGCTTCCTGCTGCAGCGTCGAGGTGGTGAACGGGGGGGCAGGATTGCGCTTGAACGGCTTGGTCTCGATCTCCTCGATCGTGAAATTGGCCGCTTCGACCGCTGCCTTGGCCGCCTTGGCGCTGCCTTCATCGCCCAGCGTCAGCTTGTCGAGCTTCTTGCCCTGGTACTTGATCAGCCGCGCATCGAATTCGCTGCCGTCCTGCTGCAGCTTGGCGATGACCGACCAGTATTCATCGGCACGGAAGCGTTCGATCTCGATCTCGCGGTCGACGATCAGTCGCAGGGCGACCGATTGCACGCGTCCCGCGCTCTTCGCACCGGGAAGCCGCCGCCACAGCACCGGCGAAAGCGTGAAGCCATAGAGATAGTCGAGCGCGCGGCGCGCGAGATAGGCGTCGATCAGCGGCTGGTCGAGCTCGCGCGGGGCCTTCATCGCCTCGGTCACCGCCTGCTTGGTGATCGCGTTGAAAGTCACGCGGTCGACGCTGTCGGGCAGCGTCTTGCGCTTCTTCAGCAGTTCGAGCACGTGCCACGAAATCGCCTCGCCCTCGCGATCGGGGTCGGTCGCGAGGACCAGCCGGTCGGCGCCCTTGGCCGCGTCGCTGATTTCCTTGAAGCGCTTCTGCTTGTCGCGATAGAGTTCCCAGTCCATCGCGAAGCCCTCGTCCGGACGGACGCTGCCATCCTTGGGCGGCAGGTCGCGGACGTGACCGTAGCTGGCGAGAACCTTGAAGTCCTTGCCGAGATATTTCTCGATGGTTTTCGCCTTGGCGGGCGATTCGACGATGACCAGTTGCATGGTGGTGTGGGCAGTCCCTTACGTGTGTACGTGCGTATACGCGCGAAAATGGGGATCGGGCGAGAGCTCCGTCAAGCGGGAGATTGCCCGGCCCCGTTCGCCGGGGCGTAACCGGCGCCATCGCCGGATGCGTGGTCCGGCAAGGGCGTCATCAGCAAGCGGTAGGTCGCGACGCTGAGCAACACGCCCCACGCAACGGACATCGCGCCGACGACATTGGCGATGAAGACGAACCCCAAGGGCGCAATGCCGAGCATGCGGTCGGGCAGCAGTTCGAGAAGCGAGACCGCGGTATAGCCGCACATGGCGAGGATCGCGTGCGGCAGCAGCGCGATCATGGAAGCGCTGGTGGCGTCCCAGCTCCGCCCCAACGCATCGGTGACGCCTTCATTGCGCACCAGCACGTCGCACACGGCGGGGCACCAGCGTGCGAACAAGATCAATCCCGGGATGATCAGCGCCAGCGTGCCGAGAACGATCAACATGCCCGACACGATCGAGACAAGCAGAAAGGCGAGGAACCCGCCGCGCTTGCCATCCGCGAACAGCCCGGCTTCCGCCATCAGCAGGAAAGTCAGCACGTAGACGAGGTAACCGTCTGCCAGCAGGACCAGCGTTTCGAACCAGGTGAAGACATCGCCGAACGTCCAGTCGACGAAGGAATAGGCCGTGGCTGCGCCTAGGACATACAGCGTCAGCGGCACTGGCAGCAGGCGCGCCAGTCGCAGGATTTCCCGAGCTATCGTGCGAAAATCTGCCGTTCTCGGTTCCATCTTGCCCCCTGTTAGCGAAGGCGCGGGTAAAAGCGCCCGGTGGCAAGAGCAAGCGCCAAACGCAGAACGGGCCGCCCGTAAGGAGGTACGGAGGCGGCCCGTCGCGAGCTCCGTGGGGGGCCCGCTGTCTGGAAACAGACGTGCGAAGTCCGGCGACGCGAATCGGTGCCGGAACATGGTTGTATGACAAAAACGACATCGACGCTTGCAGGAACGCGCCAAAATCGCCGGTTTACGCATTCATCCAGAGCGTATTTGCGCGTAGGCGCGGATCAGCGCAGCGATACACGACCGCCGGCGTGACGTTCGAGCCGCCCCGCGATCTCGAGTTCGAGCAAGGCCAACTGGACCCCGGCCGCACTTTCGCCCGATTGCCGGATCAGTTCGTCCACCGCCACCGGCGCGCTGGTCAGCCGGTCGGCGATCGCTGCCGGTTCGGCATGGGCAAGCTCTTCGGGCATGGGCGGCGCGAACTCCTGTCCACACTCGCGAAAGGTCGAACGCGGCGCGCCGTCGAAACCGGTGAGCAGTTCGATCACTTCCTCGGGTGACTGGACCAGCACCGCGCCTTCGCGGATCAAATGATTGCAGCCATGGCTGCGCGGCTCGAGCGGGCTGCCCGGGATCGCCATGACCTCGCGCCCCGCTTCGCCCGCCAGACGCGCGGTAATGAGGCTGCCCGAACGCACCGCCGCCTCGACGACCAGCGTCCCCGCCGCCAGCCCGGCGATGATGCGGTTGCGGCTGGGGAAATGGCTGCCGCGCGGTTCGGTACCGGGTGGTTGTTCGGCGAGCAGCAGTCCCTCGCAGGCGATCCGTTCCTGCAGATCGGCATGCTGCGGCGGATAGGCGATATCGATCCCGCTTGCGATGACGCCGATCGTGTGCGGCAGCGCGCCCTCATGCGCCGCACCATCGATTCCGCGCGCCAGGCCCGAAACCACCGCGAAGCCCGCTTCCGCGAGCGCCGCGGCAAAGTCGCGCGCCAGCTTGACCGCCGCTGCGCTGGCATTGCGCGCGCCGACCATGGCGACACAGGGCCTTGCCGCCAGTGCCACATCGCCGCACAGCGTCAGGATCGGCGGCGCCCCCGGCGCCTGCGCGAGCAATGCGGGATAGCCGGGCTGGTCGTGGAACTGGTACCGCGCCCCGGCTGCACGCACGGCTTCGACTTCACGCTCGATCGCGTCCGACGCAGCGGCGCGATAGCTGCGCCCGCCGCGTTTCCCGAGATCGGGCAGAGCCTCCAGCGCGGCGGTGGCGGTCCCGAAGCGCTGCAGCAACAGGGCATAGCTGACGGGCCCGATATTGGGCGAACGCAGCAGCCGGATGCGGGCGAAAGCCTCGTCCTGCGAAAGGGCCGAGGTCGCCGCGCCGGTCATCCCCCGGCACCGTCCTTGCTGCCACCGACGCGGGGTTCCTCGCCCTTCGCCAGCCGCGCGATATTGGCGCGGTGCAGGTAGATGATCAGCAGCGCGATCGCCGCAAGCACGGGAAAGAACTGCGGGTAGCCGAACAGCGGCGCCGCGGCGGCGGCCGCGACCACCGCGGCCATCCCCGCGAGCGAGGAGATACGGAAGATCGCCAGCACGCTGAGCCAGACGAAGGCATAGGCCAGCCCGACCGGCCAGGCGAGCCCGAAGGCCACGCCCGCATTGGTGGCGACGCCCTTGCCGCCCTTGAAGCCGAGCCAGACGGGAAAACAGTGCCCCAGCACCGCCGCGCCCGCGGCAAAGGCGGCCGCCACTTCGCCGCCCAGGCGTTCCGCGATAAGCACTGGTGCGAGCCCCTTGAGCAGGTCGAGCAGCAGCGTACCCGCGGCCAGCCCCTTGTTGCCAGTGCGCAGCACATTGGTCGCGCCGATGTTGCCGCTGCCGATCTTGCGGACATCGCCCATGCCCGCCGCGCGGGTGAGCAGCAGCCCGAAGGGGATCGAGCCGATCAGATAGCCGAGCAGCGCCGCCCAGAGCGGGATGGAAGTGGGTTCGGTCGGCACGTCGTACTCCGCAAATCAGAAACCGTCGGGTCCCGCTTGTCGGCACCCGGTATTTTCTTCTACCGCCCTAATGTGAAACCCCGCCCTTCGACAAGCACAGGACGTACGGAATTGGACCAAGTGGCCGCAGATTCGCCGATCGTGCTGTTCGACAGCGGCGTGGGCGGGCTGACCGTGCTGGGCGCGATGCGCAAGCTGCTGCCGCAGGCACCGGTGATCTATGCCGCCGACATGGCGGGTCTGCCCTATGGCGCGAAGAGCGAGGCAGAGGTTGCCGCGCGGGTCGCCGGGCTGCTCGGGCGGATCGCCGAACGCTATGATCCGCGGTTGATCTGCATCGCCTGCAACACCGCCAGCACGATCGCGCTGGGCATGGTGCGCGACGTGCTCGAAACCCCCATCGTCGGCACGGTCCCCGCGATCAAGCCCGCCGCGGCGATGACCGAAACCGGCGTGATCGGGCTGCTCGGCACCGAGGCAACGGTGCGCCAGCGCTATGTCGACGATCTCGAGCGCAAGTTCGCCGCCGATTGCACGCTGCTGCGCTACGGCGCGAACAATCTCGTGGCGCTGGGCGAGGCGAAGCTGCGCGGCGAGGCGGTCGATGTCGACGACGTCGCGCGCGCCGCGTCGGGACTGGTGCTGCAGGAGGACGGCGAGCGGCTCGATACGGTGATTCTCGCCTGCACCCACTTTCCCCTGCTCGAACCCGAATTGCGCGAGGCATTCGGCAGCGGCGTGCGCTTCGTCCACGGCGCCCACGGCATCGCGCGGCGGATCGCGTCGCTGACCGAGGGGCAGGACTTCGCGCGCAGCGCCCCCGACTTCGCCGTGGCGACCGGCGAGCTGGCCGATTTCGAGCGGCTCGCCCCTGCCTTCGCCGAGTACGGCATTGCGGATTTGCGCGCCTTTTAGCTGCGAACCGCTCGCAAAGATCGCGGTGGCGATTTGCAACGTATTCGACTAGGGCGACCGCAGAGTTGGCCGCGTATGCGCGGCGCAGAGACAGGCGAATACGCCAGTGAATTACGACCAGATCTTCGACGAAGCGATTGCCCGGCTGCACGAGGAAGGGCGGTATCGCGTCTTCATCGATATCCTGCGCAACAAGGGCGCCTTCCCCAACGCACGCTGCTTTGCGGGCCACAACGGCCCCAAGCCGGTGACCGTATGGTGTTCGAACGACTATCTGGCGATGGGCCAGCACCCCAAGGTCATCTCGGCCATGGAAGAGGCGCTGCACGATGTCGGCGCAGGTTCGGGCGGCACGCGCAACATCGGCGGCAACACGCATTACCACGTCCAGCTCGAGGCCGAGCTGTCGGACCTGCACGGCAAGGATGCCGCGCTGCTGTTCACCAGCGGTTATGTCTCGAACGATGCGACGCTGTCGACCGTGGCCAAGCTGCTGCCCGGCTGCGTCATCTTTTCCGACGAACTCAACCACGCGAGCATGATCGCGGGCATCCGCAATTCGGGCTGCGAAAAGCGCGTCTTCCGGCACAACGACCTCGAACACCTCGAGGAACTGCTGGCGGCCGAAGATGCCGATACGCCAAAGCTGATCGCCTTCGAGAGCGTCTATTCGATGGATGGTGACGTCGCCCCGATCCACGCGATCTGCGACCTCGCGGAGAAATACAACGCGCTGACCTATATCGACGAGGTCCACGCGGTGGGCATGTACGGCAAGCGCGGCGGCGGCATTTCCGAGCGCGACCAGGCCGCGCACCGGATCGACATCATCGAAGGCACGCTGGGCAAGGCCTTCGGCGTGATGGGCGGCTATGTCGCAGCCGACAAGAAGATCATCGACTGCATCCGCTCCTACGCCCCGGGCTTCATCTTCACCACTTCGCTCAGTCCCGCGCTGGTGGCGGGCGTGCTTGCCTCGGTACGGCATCTGAAGGAAAGCAGCGTCGAGCGCGAAGGCCAGCAGGCCGCCGCCGAACTGCTCAAGACCAAGATGCGCAATGCCGGCCTGCCGGTGATGGACAGCGTTACCCACATCGTCCCGCTGATGGTCGGCGACCCGGTCCACGCCAAGAAGATCAGCGACATCCTGCTCGCCGAATACGGCGTCTATGTGCAGCCGATCAACTTCCCCACCGTCCCGCGCGGCACCGAACGGCTGCGCTTCACCCCCGGCCCCGCACACACGGCCGAGATGATGGACGACCTCGTCGCGGCGCTGGTCGAAATCTGGGACCGGATGGACATGGAACTGGCCAAGGCGGCCTGACCCTCCCGCTCAATGCGGCGGTTGGCGCGTTGCCGCTGGCGCATGCGCAAAATGCGCCTAGATAGCCGGAATGGATCGCGCAGCCCCCGCCCTGCCCCCGCCTGACGACCGCGGCCCGCTGGCGGCATTCGCGGCGCTGGTGTTGTTGCCGATCGCATTGCTGGCGCTCGCGGGCACGCTGCCCGGCCCCGCCGCGTCCCCTCCCCCGATCTCGCCCGTCGAAACGCCCGAGCCGATGCCCGATCTCCCCGCTTCGCCCGAAGATACGGTGGTGTTGTCCGAACTTACCGCGACCGATGCGCGGGCACGCAATGCCGCGGTCGAATTCGCCGCGGTCGGTCCGGGCACGCCCAGCCCCTTCCGTTTCGACGGGGGCGCGGCAGACCGGCTGCGCGCGCGTGACTGCCTTGCGCTCGCGGGAATGGCCGAAGCGGGCGGCGGCGATAGCGACCAGCGCGCGGTTATGCAGGTCATCCTCAACCGCGTGCGCCATCCTGCCTTTGCCAAGACGGTCTGCGGCGTGGTGTTCGAAGGCGCGCAGCGGCCCACCGGTTGCCAGTTCAGCTTTACCTGCGACGGCTCGCTCGCGCGGCGCTATTCGGATGCCGCCTGGCGTGCCGCGCGCGACCGGGCAGAGCAAATGCTCGGCGGCGCGACGCATGCCCCGGTCGGCAATGCCACGCATTTCCACGCCGATTACGTCTATCCGTGGTGGAGCGACCAGCTCGACAAGGTGGCGCAGGTCGGCCCGCATATCTTCTTCCGCTGGCGGGGGTTCTGGGGCAGCCGGAGCGCGCTTTCCGCGCGCTATGCCGGGGGCGAGCCCGACCCGCTGCGGCTGCGCGAGACCGCGCTGCTCATAGCCGCTGCCAATCCGTTGCCAGGGCTGCTCGAAAGCGGCGAAGCCGTGCGCAGCATCACCCGCGACAGCGTGGCGCGCGCCGCGGGCGAGCCGCCGCGCGCGGCTGCATCCCCCGGGCAGCCCGGCGCGGGCGCGGGGGTGCATTTCGTGCTCGTCGCGCCGAGCGATTCGCCCGCGGCGCTGGTCGAGCGCGCGCGCAGCCTGTGCTCCGGTGGCGGCTATTGCCGCGTACAGGGGTGGAGCGAGGCGGAGCAGATCCCGACACAGCTGCCGCTGTCCGAGGCCGCACGTCGCAGCCTGCGCTTCAGCTTCGTCGCGTCCAATGCAAATGGCGGCGAAGCGGTGTTCTTCGATTGCCGGCTGTTTCCCTCGCCGCCGAGCGGAACCTGCCTGCCCGCTAGGCCGTAGGGGATTTGGCGCGTGCCTGCAGCCGCGCTAGGTCTGCGGCGAACGCCAAGGGAGAGAGTGAATGAGCGGCAATCCGGATATGACCTATGACGAGGTGGTGATGGGCCGCCGCTCGATCAGGGGCTATCTCGACAAGCCGGTACCGCAGGCAGTGATCGAGGAAGTCCTCACGCTCGCCATGCGCTCGCCCACTTCGATGAACACACAGCCGTGGCATTTCCATGTCATCACCGGCGAACCGCTCGACCGGATCCGCAAGGGCAATACCGAACGCATCCTCGCAGGCGAACCCGACAGCCGCGAATTCCGCCGAGGCGAGCCGTTCGCGGGTGTGCATCGCGAACGCCAGATCGGCGTGGCCAAGCAATTGTTCGGCGCGATGGGAATCGAGCGCGACGACAAGGAGAAGCGGCAGGACTGGGTGCTGCGCGGCTTCCGCCAGTTCGACGCACCGGTGTGCGTGATCGTGACCTACGATCGCGAACTGTCGGGCAGCGACGACACGCCCTTCGATTGCGGCGCGGTCACCACTGCGCTGGTCAACGCGGCCTGGAGCCGCGGGCTCGGCTGCGTGATCAACAGCCAGGGCATCATGCAAAGCCCTGTGGTGCGCGAACACGCCGGGATCCCCGATGACCAGGTGATCATGAAGGCGGTCGCGATGGGCTGGCCCGACGAAAGCTTCCCCGCCAACGCGGTGGTCAGCGAACGCAAGAGCGTGGACGAGGCCGCGCGTTTCGTGGGGTTCGAATGAGCGACAGGCTGATCGATCTTGGCAACGGCTTCTGGACGGTGCGCGGCAGCCTGCGCATCGGCGGGGTCTTCGATGTCGGTACGCAATGCTCGCTGGTGCGGCTTGCCAATGGCAATTTCGTCTTCCTCGACAGCTATACGCTCACCGACGCGATCCGCGCCGAGGTCGATGCGCTGACCGATGGCGGCGCCAGGGTCGAGGCGATCATCAACGTCCACCCGTTTCACACGCTGCACTGCGAATGGATGCACCGGGCATTCCCGCAGGCCAAGCTCTACGGGACCGCGCGGCATCTCGAACACCTGCCCGACCTGCCGTGGGAAAGCCTGCGCTGCGAGGACGACGCACTGGCACAACGCTATGCGGACGATTTCGCCTTCTCGGTCCCGCGCGGTGTCGTGCTGGTCAGCGATGACGAGAGCGTCCACTTCTCCTCCGTGCTGATGCTGCATCGCGCGAGCGGGACGCTGCATGTGGACGATACCTTCGTCTACCTGCGCAAGGGTTTTCCGCTTAATCTGCTGTCCTTCACCGGGCGGCTAGGCTTCCATCCCACGCTCGCCAAGGCGCTCGAACCGCGTGCCGGCGCGGCCGACGCATTCCGTGACTGGGCGATCGGACTGGGCGTGGACTGGGCCGACACACGCCGCATCGCCGCCGCGCATAATGCGGTCCTCGAACTCGACGCGAAACAATTGCCCGACCTGATCGGCGCAGCGCTGGGCCGGGTCAAACCCGTGCTCGACGCACACCGCGAGCAATACGGCTAGGCTAGCGCGGCGACCCTGGCGCGCACCAGCGGGAGCTGGTCGTTGCCGAAATAAAGCTGCTCCTCGCCCCCGGGATCGGGGACGATGATCGTGGGCGAACCGAAGGCGCCCCGCGCGATCGCCTCATCGGTATTGGCGCGCAGGCGATCCTTGACCGGCTGGCTGCGCGCGCGTTCGGCCAGCACCGCGCCATCGAGCCCCGCCGCGTGGGCCACCGCCACCAGTTCGGCCGGATCGTCGAGATTGCGCGCGTGGGTGAAATAGGCCTCGAACGCTTCGCTCGCGAAACGCTCGAGCGCGGGCTGGTCATCTTCCAGCGCGCAGCAGAACCGCATCGCGTGGACCGACTTGAGTGGATGATGCTCCGACGGGAAGTTCATCGCGACGCCCGCCAGCTCGGCCCATTGCTTGAGCCAGCCGAAGCTGCGCGCAAGCCGCGCCGCATTCTCGGGCTTGCGGCTTTCATAGACCGACGGGTTCACCGCATTGAACACCCCGCCGACGAGGAAGGGTCGCCAGATGATCGCGTGATCCAGTCCCTCCAGCGCCGGACGGATGTTGGAGAAGGCGAGCCGCGTCCACGGGCTCGACAGGTCGAAGAAGAACTCTACCCGCACGCTCATTGGACGCGCGCTTTCGCGGTGCCGAACAGGTTCTTGCGCTGCTCTTCGCTCATCTCGCCGCGCCGCGCGAGGTCGCTGCCCAGCGATACGCCGCGCCTCAGCCCTTCGCGCTGTTTGAGCGCATCGTACCAGCGCTTCACATGTGCATATTCCGCCAACGGAATACCCTGCGCTTTCCAGGTTCGCACCCATGGGAAGCAGGCCATGTCGGCCACGCTGTAGTCGTTTCCTGCGAGATATTCCGACTGTCCCAACCGGCGATCCATCACGCTGTAGACACGCAGCGCCTCGCGGTGGAAGCGTTCGATCGCATAGGGAAGCTTCTCTTCGGCATAGAGGTGGAAATGGCCGTGCTGACCGAGCGTGGGGCCAAGATGTCCCACCTGCCAGAACAGCCATTGCCGCACGCGCGATTGCCCGCGCAAATCGGTGGGCAGGAACCGCCCGGCCTTCTCGGCCAGATACAGCAGCACCGCGCCCGATTCGAACACCGTCACGGGCTCGCCGCCATCGCCGGGTGCGCGATCGATGATCGCGGGAATGCGGCCGTTCGGATTGATCGCGAGATACTCATCCGAATGTTGGTCGCCCGCGGCCAGATCCACCCAGCGCGGCTCATACGCCAGCCCGCATTCCTCGAGCATGATGGCCACCTTCCACCCATTGGGCGCAGGCGCGGTAAAGAATTCGATCACGCGGCAGTCTCTCCCCTTCTCTCTCGCCGAAGAGAATTCAGCTCCGGGCCGGACGATGCAAGCAAAAAGCCCCGGCGAGCGCGAGACTGCCGGGGCTTGTTGCGTTACACCGTCGAGCAAGTGCTTAGCGCAGGCTCACCACATTGTCCGCCGCAGGACGCTGGCGGCTGCCGTCGTAGAGGCTGGCCATCGGTTCGTCGGTGACGACCACGCGATCGGCCGCGCCGAAACCGTTGAAATCGGTCTTCATCGCCGCGCCATAGGCACCGAGCATGCCGATCTCGATGAAATCGCCCGCCTGGATGTCCTCGGGCAGGACGAAGGGGCCCTGCATGTAATCGGCATCGTCGCAGGTCGGGCCGTAGAAGGCGAAATCCATCTCGGGCTTGATGAGGTCGTCCTCGAGCGCGCGGACGGGAAATTTCCAGTCCACATGCGCGGCGTCGAACAGCGCGCCATAGGCGCCGTCGTTGATGTAGAGTTCTTCGCCGCGGCGCTTCTCGACCTTGACGATGAGCGACGAATATTCGGCGCACAGCGCACGGCCGGGTTCGCACCACAGTTCGGCGTTGTAGGCGATCGGCAGATTGTAGAAGTTCTGGTGGATGATCTGGAAATAGTCTTCCAGCGGCGGCGGCTCCATCCCCGGATAGACGCTGGGGAACCCGCCTCCGACGTCGATCATGTCGATGACCACCGAAGCCTCGCCGATCGCCACGCGCACGCGTTCGAGCGCCTGCACATAGGCGAAGGGCGTCATTGCCTGGCTGCCCACGTGGAAGCACACGCCAAGCCAGTCGGCATGCTGGCGCGCCTGTTGCAGCAGCTCGGGCGCCTCGGTCAGATCGCAGCCGAATTTGGACGCGAGGCTGAGTTCGGAATATTCGCTCGATACGCGCAGCCGCACGCAGAGCCGCAAATCCTGCGCTGCTTCACCCGCCTCGTCACGGCAGGCCTCGACGATCTTCTCCAGTTCCTCGACCGAATCGAGGCTGAAGGTGCGCACGCCATGCACGTGATAGGCTTCGCGGATCGCGCTGGGCGCCTTGACCGGGTGCATGAAGCACAACGTCGCGCCGGGCAGCGTGGCGCGGACCAGCCGCACTTCCGCGATCGAAGCGACGTCGTAATGCGTCACGCCATTGTCCCACAGCACCTGGATCAGGTCGGGCGACGGATTCGCCTTTACCGCATAGAGCGACTTGCCCGGAAACTTCTCGACGAAGAAGCGGGCGGCTCGCGCAGCGGCGTGCGGGCGATTGAGGATGATCGGTTCGTCCGGCTGGAGAGCGCGAACTACGGACCGGGCGTCAGGATATGTGACCAACTCAAGGGACCCCCAAAACGGTTAGTTTCAGACAAGGCTGCCTTGCGGTTCGAGTCCCCTTGGGGCAGCGGAGCGGCGCACATAGGGGATATGCGCGAGAACGCAAGTACAATCGCCGCGGGCAGCGCCGTCCGCACTCACTGACTCAAAGCGCCAGCCGCGCGAGTGTTCCGCGCGCCCGCCGCAGCGTCAGCTCAACCGGTCGCGGAAGGTGTCGTAGCCAAATTCCCTGACCAGCTCGAGCTGGTCGGTTTCGCTGTCCCAGAGGTAGATGCTGGGCAGCTGGACACCGTTGAAGGTGTTGGTCTTGACCATCGAGTAATGCGCCTGGTCGAGGAAGGCGAAACGCTTGCCCACCTCTGCCCCGCCGGGAATGCGATAATCGCCGATGACATCGCCCGCGAGGCACGACGGTCCGCCGATGCGCACTTCGGGCACTTCCTGATCGCGCGACTCGCCGAGCATGGCCGGGCGATAGGGCGCTTCGATCACATCGGGCATGTGGCAGGTGGCCGAGACGTCGGCCACCGCCACGGGTACGCCGTTGAACCCGGTATCGAGGATCGTCCCGACAAGGATGCCCGCATCGAGCGCCACCGCCTCGCCGGGCTCAAGATAGATTTCCGCGCCGGTGTCGTCTTTCGCGTCGCGCAGGAATTCGACCAGTTCCTCGCGCTGGTAGTCGGCGCGGGTGATGTGGTGCCCGCCGCCCATGTTGATCCACTTGAGCTGGCCGAACCACGGTTCGATCGCATCGAAGACCTTGTCCCAGGTCGCATGCAGCGGTTCGAAATCCTGTTCGCACAGATTGTGGAAATGGATGCCGTCGACCTGCGCCATGATTTCCGGGGTTAACTGGTCGATCGGGAAACCCAGCCTGCTGCCGGGGCTCGAGGGGTCGTAACGCGGCACTTCGCCGGTCGGGTGCATCGGATTGATCCGCAGGCCAACGTCGAAATCCTGCCCCGCGGCGCGCGCGTTCTCGAGAATCAGCGCAGCGCGTTCGAGCTGGCCGGGCGAATTGAAGATGACGTGATCGGACAGGCGGCAGACCTCGTCGAGTTCCTCGGGCTTATAGGCCGCCGAATAGGTCGCGATCTCGCCATCGTAGAACTCGCTGGCGAGCCGCGCTTCCCACAATCCGCTCGTGCATACGCCGTCGAGATACTCGCCGACGATCGGCGCGGTTGCCCACATTGAAAACGCCTTGAGCGCGCTGAGCATCTTGATCTCGGCGGCGTCGCGCACTTCGGCCAGCACCTGGCAATTGGCGCGCAGCCGCGCGGCGTCGACCACGAAGGCGGGACTGTCCACGCGGTTGAGGTCGAACTGGGCGAAGGCTCCGGGATCGCCGGCTCTGGTTTCCATGGTCTATTCGTCTCCTGGCACGACAGCCACCAGCGCATCGACCTGACGGGCGATCGAACGACGGACTGCGGCGAGCTGGTCGGGTCCGATCTCCTGCCAGCCCATGATCTTCTTGGTAACGCGACGGCCGCTGGTGAAAGCGACCAGATTGCTGATCAGCATGGCCGCTTCGAGCCGCGCGGTCTCGATCCCGCCGCGCCGTCCGCGCGCCGCGTGGATCAGCTGCGCGGCAAGTTCGGTGCCCGGTTGCCACAGCCGGTCGTAAAGCACGGCGAAAGCCTCGCCCGGCGCGTGCATTTCGCGCGCGACGAAGCCCGACCAGACCTGCGCATCGGTGCTCGCCACTAGCGTGTCCACGAGCCCGTGCATCACGCCGTTGAGCAGCGCATGCGCGCGCGCCGCATCGCTGCCGCCTGCGGCGAGGAATTCGACCGCCGGGGCAGTCGATTCGCCCATGCTCAGCGCAAAGCGGTCGACGATCGCTTCCGCACATTGGCGATAGAGCCCGTCCTTCGAGCCGAAATGGTAGTTCAGCGCGGGCTGGTTGACGCCTGCCGCGGTGGCGATGCCGCGCGTGCTGGCGCCTTCGGGGCCATGTTCGGCAAAGGCCGGAATCGCCGCGTCGAGAATGGCGCGGCGCGTGTCGGCGCTCTTGGCATAGCTGCCGCGGGGGGCGGATCGTCTGGGGGCCATGCGGCGCCCATAGGGCAAGCTGCGGGCAAGCTCCAGAGCTTGCCCGCAAGCGACCGTCAGAGCGCGGGCTTATATTTGCTCGCGTCGGTGATGAAGTCGGCGTGGCCGTAGGTTTCGAGCAAATGGGCAAGCTTCCCGACCAGCCGCCGGTCGGCCCAATTGCGCGTGAGCGGAAGCGCGGCCAAGGCCCGGTACAGGCGGATCCGGCTATGGACGAAGCCCAGCGCACAGATCGCTGCGAGTTTGTCGTGCGCGGACATCTCGACCCCGACGCTGGCCGCCAGCGCGCGGTCGCCGCCCATGAAGTGCTGGATGAAGAACAGCTTGGAAAAGCCACCCTCCATCCAGCGCTTCGCCCCCGCCAAGGCCCCCTCTCCCTGGGTCATCTCGGCTTCCATCGTGGCGCGCAGCAGCGCGCCGCAGGTTTCGGGCTCGAATTCGGCGCGCAGCGTGGCCGAGCGTGTCAGCCACAGCTTTTCGATACCGCGCGGCGTATCGCTCAACAGGTCCTCGGGCAGGCCGAGCAGGAAGCAGCGATAGCGCGCGAGTTCGACCCTTGCGCGCTCTTCGGGTGTGAAAGTCTCGCGGCCGCTGTCGAGGACATCGCGCGCCATCAGGTAGGTCCCGATCAGACCGGCGGGCATCTGGTCGACCTGCGGGATCGGAATGCCATAGACACCGACATCCCACTTGCCGCTGCGCATGATGTTGGCGCGCACCATCGAATGCATCAGCCGAACCTTGGCGGCGGCCTTGAAGCCCGCCCCGAAGCGCTGCAGCGCGCCCGGCATCAGCGTGGAGGTGAAGAAGCTCCCGGTTTCATAGGCACGGCGCGCGGCGGTGTTGTTCGACAGCGTACCGGTCAGCGCCATCGGCAAGGCGCTGTACTTATTCATGAAAGTCGCGATGAAGGCACCGCGCAGCACGAAGGGCGTCAGGTGGACATGCGTGTTGCGCTCGATCCGTGCGCCCTGCTCGACCAGCGCCATGTCGAGCCACGCGGGCTTCGCTTCCATCGCCGCGATGAAGGCACGCAATTCGGCAGGCGCGTCGGGCACCGCCTCGATCCCCTGGTCGCAGGCCCTGTCGAGCATGTCGACCAAGCGGCGGAACCCGAATTCGGGCATCAGCGCGGCATAGGCGTCGGCGGTGCGGTCGCCCATCATCGTATAGCCGCGGATGGTGGTGATGCAGTCTTCGTCGGCCAGCAGTTCGGCGCGGCGACCGACCATCCGGGCCGGCAGTTCGACCGCGTCGGCGGGATCCACCGAGTAGCGCTCGGGCAGCCGCGTGAAATCGACCGTGCCGTATATCTCTGGGATCGCGCCCTTCTGCGCCATCACCTTCGGCGGATAGAGCGGCGCCCGGGCCAGCGGCTCGGTCGAAACATCCTGTGCAAGCGTAGCCATGGGCGACTCCTCCGGCCACCCAATTTATATCGATCGATATAAAGGTCAACCCGCCTTAGTTGCGGGCGCAAGCGTGGCGGGCGCCGCCTGACGCGGCCCCCGCCCTAGCGGATCAGAAGTCCACCGGACCGTCCAGTTCCTTCACCTGCCACGGCAGCCCGTGATCGTTGAGCATATCCATGAAGGGATCGGGGTCCATTTCTTCCATGTTGAACACGCCGTCGCCGGTCCATTTGCCGGTGACCATCATCGCGCTGCCGATCATCGCGGGGACGCCGGTGGTATAGGAAACCGCCTGGTTGCCGGTTTCCTCGTAAGCCGCTTCGTGGCTGCAGATATTGTTGATGTAGAAGGTCTTCTCACCCGAGCCGTCGAGCGCCTCGCCGGTCGCGATCACGCCGATATTGGTGTTGCCCTTGGTCGTTTCGCCCAGCGTTTCGGGCTTGGGCAGCACGGCGGCGAGGAACTGCAGCGGGATGATTTCCTTGCCTTGGTACTTGACCGGGTCGATCCGCGTCATGCCGACATTCTGCAGCACGGTCAGGTGCTTGATGTATTCATCGCCGAAGGTCATCCAGAAGCGCGCCCGCTCCATCTCGGGGTTGAACTTGGCGAGGCTTTCGAGCTCCTCGTGATACATCATGTACATGTTTTTCGGGCCGACCGCCTCGAAGTCGAATTCGACCTTCTTGCCCATTGCCGGGGTCTCGACGAACTCGCCGTTTTCCCAGTGGCGTGCAGGCGCGGTGACTTCGCGGATGTTGATTTCCGGATTGAAATTGGTGGCGAAGGCCTGCCCGTGATCGCCGCCGTTGCAATCGAGGATGTCGAGCTGGCGGATAGACTTCAGCTTGTGCTTCTTCAGCCACATGGTGAAGACGCTGGTTACGCCCGGATCGAAACCCGAACCCAGCAGCGCCATCAGCCCGGCCTGCTTGAAGCGGTCGTGATAGGCCCACTGCCACTTGTATTCGAACTTGGCCTCGTCTTTCGGCTCGTAATTGGCGGTGTCGAGGTAATCGACGCCCGCTTCAAGGCAGGCATCCATGATCGGCAGGTCCTGATACGGCAGCGCGAGATTGACCACCAGGCTCGGGCCGACCTTCCGGATCAGATTGACCATCGCCGGGACTTCCTCGGCGTCGATTTCGTAGGTCGCAACATCCTGTCCGGTGCGCTCCTTCACGCTCGCGGCGATGCTATCGCACTTGCTCTTGGTACGGCTGGCGAGATGGATATCGCCGAAGATATCCGCGTTCATCGCCATCTTGTGGACGCAGACCGAGCTGACGCCGCCCGCACCGATCACCAGGACTGTGGACATGGGTAAACCTCTTTCGTGGAAATTCGAATCTTGCGCGCCCCCTAGCGAAATGCGTTACGGTGGCCAAATGATCCGAGACGATATGCGCAAGCCGACCCGCGAAGGCGTTCTCGCCGCGGCCGTCTCCATTGCCGAACTGCTTCCTCCGACCCCGCTGCTGCCGGTCGAGATCGGCGGCGTGCGCTGCCATGTGAAGGCGGAAAGCCTGCAACCCATAGGCGCGTTCAAGATCCGTGGCGGCTGGTGGCGGCTGTCGAACCTTGACGAGGCGGAGAAAAAGCGCGGCGTGGTGGCGGTGTCTTCGGGCAATCACGCGCAGGGCGTCGCCTGGGCCGCGCGGCGGCTGGGCATTGCAGCGACCATCGTGATGCCCCGCAATGCCCCGCAGGTAAAGCTCGAGGCGACCCGCGCGCTGGGCGCGGAGATCGTCCTCTACGACCGGCCCGGGCAGGATCGCGACGAAGTGGCTGCGGGCATCGTCTCCGAGACCGGCGCCACTTTGGTGCATGCCTTCGCCGATGCGTGGGTGATCGAGGGGCAAGGCAGCGCTGGCGTCGAGATCGCCGCGCAGCTTGGCCGCGCGCCATCGCGGCTGGTGGCCTGCTGCGGGGGTGGCGGACTGTCCGCAGGACTCGCGCTCGCCTGCCCCGACAGCGCGATCCACGTGGTCGAACCGCAGGGCTGGGACATGGTCGGACGGGCGCTCGAAGCCGGCGAAGTCGTCCGCGTCGGGGCCAACCCGCCCACGACGATCTGCGATGCGCTGCAACCCGATGCGACCGGACCGATCGTGCTGTCAGTGCTTCACGGTCGCGCCGAGCCGGGCGTCACGGTGACCGATGAAGAGGTCCGCGCGGCGCAGCGCTTCGCCTTCGCGCGGCTCAATCTCGTGGTCGAACCCGGTGGCGCGGCCGCGCTGGCTGCAGCGCTGACGGGCAAGGTGCCAGTGGACGAGGACACCGTCATCATGGTGACCGGCGGCAATACCGATGCGGCAAGCTTTGCGGAGACGCTGCGCGGATAGCCGTGGAAACCGTCATACGAGCGACACGGGCGCGCCCTAGAGGCGGCCGCGGATCGTAACTTCGAGGGCATGACCTTCCATGACGGCAGTGGCAAAACGGATCATCGACGATGCGGTGGTCCGCAAGGATGCGAAAGCGGGCGACAGACTGCTCGACAGGGCTTTCGCACTGGCCTTCAAAGGGCTGGTCTATGCGCAGATCTGGGAAGACCCGGTAATCGACATGGAAGGGCTGCAGATCGGCCCCGGCATGCGCGTGATGTGTATCGCCAGCGGCAGCTGCAACGCGCTGTCCTATCTCACTGCCGACCCCGCCGAAGTGGTCGCGGTCGATCTCAATCGTGCGCATGTCGCGCTGGGCAAGCTCAAGATCGCGGCGATCCGCAACCTGCCCAATTACGAACGCTTCCGTCGGTTCTTCGCGGAAGCCGACCACCGGGAGAACGCGGCGGTTTACCGCGAGTCGATTGCGCCGCATCTCGACCCGCAAAGCCGCCGATATTGGGAGGGCCGCGACCTCACCGGGCGCCGGCGGATTTCGCATTTCACCCGCGGGATCTACCGGCAGGGGCTGCTTGGCGGCTTCATCGGGCTCGCTCATCTCGCGGCGCGTTTCTACCGCGTCGATCTGCGCAAGGTACTCGCCGCAAACACGCTCGAGGAACAGCGGGCGATCTTCGAGACAGAGTTGGCTCCCGTGTTCGACCGCGCCTTCGTGCGCTGGCTGACCGATCATCCTGCCTCGCTGTTCGGGCTCGGCATCCCTCCCGCGCAATACAAGGCGCTTGCGGGCGACGAGAGGATGGCGGTCGTGCTCAGGCGCCGGCTGGAAAAGCTCGCCTGCGACTTTTCAGTGCGGGACAATTATTTCGCTTGGCAGGCCTTCGGGCGCAGCTACGATCGCAGTCCAGCAGCGCCGCTTCCGCCCTATCTGGAACGGCGCAACTGGCCGCTGCTGCGCGAGCGGATCTCACGGATCGACATCCGCAATGCCAATATGATCGATTACCTGGCGCAAAGCGATGCAGCGAGCCACGACCGGTACGTCTTGCTCGATGCGCAGGATTGGATGGACGATGCGCAGCTCGACGCATTGTGGGCGCAGATCACCCGCACTGCGCGTCCGGGCGCGCGCGTGTTGTTCCGCACTGCGGCCGAACCAAGCCTGCTTCCCGGACGGCTGAGCACTGACCTGCTGTCACGCTGGACTTATCGCATGGGCCAGTCGAAGCAACTGACCGCACGCGACCGATCATCGATCTACGGCGGCGTCCATCTCTATGAGTTTGCCGGATGACCGGCGCGACCGGCGGCGGACAGGCCGCGTTGATGGACGGGATCTATCGCAGCCAACGGCATATCTACGACCTGACCCGCAAATACTATCTGTTCGGGCGCGACGGGATGATCGAGCAACTCGACGCGCCAGCGGATGCCACCGTGATCGAGATCGCCTGCGGCACCGGGCGCAATCTCGCGGCGATCGCGCGGCGATGGCAGGGCAGCGCGATCCACGGCCTCGATATCTCCGCGGAGATGCTCAAGAGTGCGCGCATCACGCTGGGCACTGGCGCGCGATTGGCGCTTGGGGACGCCTGCACTTTCGATTCCGCAGCCACTTTCGGCCGTGACACATACGATCGCGTCGTGCTGTCCTACGCCTTGTCGATGATCCCCGATTGGGAAGCCGCGCTGCATTACGCCGCGCGGCTGGTGGCCCCGGGCGGATCGCTGCACGTGGTCGACTTCGGCACGCTGGCCCGTATGCCCGCCCCTCTCGCGCGGGGCTTGCGCGGATGGCTCGCGCGGTTCCACGTGACCCCTCGGGAAGACCTGCACGAAGCGCTGCTGCGCGCCTGCGCGATCAATGCGCTGGACTGCGAATACGAAACCGGGCCGTGGGACTATTTCCAGCGCGCCACGCTTCGTCGCCCGCGGGGATAGGTTGCAATTGACAATCCGGGGACGCGCCACCACTCTCGCGCGCAAACGGGTCTGAGGGGAGAAACGAGATGCTAGCCCAAATGCTCGCGCCAGCGGCAGTGCTCGTGGCGTGGTCGATCGTGATCCTGTTCTGGATGGCGTTCACGCGGTTGCCCGCACTGGGCAAGGCCGGCGGCCTCGGGAATGCCAAGCCCGGCGGACGCGGACAGGATCTGGAAGGCGTGTTGCCTGACCGGATCAACTGGAAATCGCACAATTACGCGCATCTGATGGAGCAGCCGACGCTGTTCTACGCCGTCAGCGTGATCATTGCGCTTATGGGTGCGGGCGCGCTCGATGTGGTCTTCGCCTGGATCTATGTCGGCTTGCGGATCGTCCATTCGATCTGGCAGGTCACGGTCAATGTCGTGAAAGTGCGTTTCCTGCTGTTCCTCGCCTCGACCGCCGCGCTGATCTATCTCGCCTATCGCGCGCTCGCGCTGACGCTGTTCCACGATCCCGGCCTTGCGCCGGCCTGACGGAGTATTCCATGATTCAATCGCAAATCCTCCAGCCGATCGTCGTGCTGCTGGCATGGACCATGATCATGTGGCTGTGGATGTACGCCACGCGCATTCCGGCGATGTCGAAGGCGGGGATCGACCCCAATGACGCGCGCCGGACCAAGGCGCTGGACGAGACGCTGCCCGCCGAAGTCCAGTGGAAGGCGCACAATTACAACCACCTGCACGAAGCCCCCACCGTATTCTACGCGGTCGCGCTGGTGCTGGCGATACTCGGCCTTGGCGACGGGATGAACGCGCTGATCGCGTGGATCTATGTCGGCCTGCGGATCATCCATTCGCTGGTACAGGCCACCGCCAATGTCGTGATGGTGCGCTTCGTGCTCTACGCATTGTCGAGCGTGGCGCTGATCGCACTGGTGTTCAATGCGGCAAGCGCGGTGTTCGCCGCCTGATGCCGACAACCGCGAGGCCCCGCCAGCACGGCGGGGCCTTGCCCGTCATTCCGCCGCTTCGGCCTCGTGCGCGTGGCCGTCGGCGTCGATCTCGAGACCGGCAAGGAACCGCTCGGCATCGAGCGCGGCCATGCAGCCCATTCCCGCAGCGGTGACCGCCTGGCGGTAGACGTGGTCGGTGACATCGCCCGCGGCGAACACGCCGGGCACATCGGTCTTGGGCGATCCCGGCTCGGTCAGCAGATACCCACCCTCGTCCATCGGCAGCTTGCCCTTGAACAGTTCGGTCGCGGGCGCGTGGCCGATCGCGACGAACGCGCCGTCGACTTCCAGCGTGCTGTCTTCACCGGTCTGCGTATCGCGCAGGTTGAGATGCCCCAGCGCACCGGTCGGCCCGGCTTCGAAGCTTTCGACCGCCTTGTTCCAGATCACGTTGATCTTGGGATGGTTGAGCAGGCGTTCCTGCAGGATCTTTTCCGCGCGCAATTCGTCGCGACGGTGAATGAGCGTGACATCGTCCGAATGGTTGGTGAGGTAGAGCGCTTCCTCGACCGCGGTGTTGCCTCCGCCGATCACCGCGACCTTCTTGCCGCGATAGAAGAACCCGTCGCAGGTGGCGCAGGCGCTGACACCCTTGCCGCCCAGTTCCTGTTCGCCCGGTACGCCCAGCCACTTGGCCTGCGCGCCGGTGGCGATCACCAGCACATCAGCGACATATTCGTCGCCGCTGTCGCCGGTCGCGGTAAAGGGCGAACCGTTCGATACGTCGACATCGACGATCGTGTCCCACATCATCCGCGTGCCGACATGTTCGGCCTGTTTCTGCATCTGCTCCATCAACCACGGGCCCTGCACCACGTCGGCGAAGCCAGGATAGTTCTCGACATCGGTGGTGATGGTCAACTGGCCGCCCGGCTGCAGGCCCTGCACCACGATCGGCTCCATCATCGCGCGCGCCGCATAGATCGCAGCGGAATAGCCCGCCGGGCCCGAGCCGATGATGAGCATCTTGGTGCGATGGGTAGCCATGTCGTAAAATCCGTCAGTCTGAATGGGTATCGCGGCTATATGGGAAGCTGCGGCTGCAGAGTCACGCCACGAAGCGTGCAATCAGCGCATCGCGTAATGCGTCATCCACACCTATCGCCTGTTCGAGATAGCCGTCGAAGCTGCCGTGCCGCTCGGTCGCGATATCGAGATAGCGGTCGAGATATTCCTCGCGCACGCCGAGCAGGTCCTTCGCCGCGCTCTCATCAAGCTTGCGGCCCAGCCGCTTCTCGATCCCGGGGAGCGACTGGCGCGCGAGCACGTCGAATGTCGGACTGTCGTTGGTACGCAGGAATTCGCGCCGCTGGTCTTCTTCCGCCACGCCGAGAATGTGCAGCAGCATCGTCGCCGCCACCCCGGTACGGTCTTTGCCTGCATAGCAATGGACGAGGCTGGCACCCTCGCGCTGCGCCAAAATCGTGAGATAGCGCCCGAACATCTCGATCATCGCCGGATTGTCGGGCATGCGCGTATAGACCGCCAGCATGCGTTCGCGCGCAAAATCGGCGGCGCTGGTGTCGGGTCCGATGTCCATATGTGGCGGGCTCGACGTGGTCTCGCCGTCGTAGAACAGCACTTCACCAGCGAACCCTTCGACCCGGCGGCACGGATGGGCGGCACGCTCGCTCTCCCCGCGCAGGTCGATCACCGTGTGAATACCCAGCGGGGCAATCGCTGCGAGGTCCTCCTCGGTCGCCTCGACATGGTGCCCCGAACGGAACAGCAGGCCGGTGCGTACCTGCCCGCCGCTGCGGGTCTTCCAGCCGCCATAGTCGCGGAAATTGTGAATGCCCCGGGTCTCGAGAAATGGTTCGCGAATCATGCGCGAAACGGTGGCAGCGTGGCCTGTCATGCGCAATCGCAGTGAACAGCGCCCCGGTCAGGCCTCGCCAAGATCGCGCAGGAAGTTGGCGGTCCAGTCCTGCACATTGTCGTCGCGCACGGTGGCGATCATCTTCTGATAGCGCGCCTTGCGTTCTTCCAGCGACATGTCGAGCGCGGTCTGGATGGCATGCGCGATATCGTCGGGGCTATGCGGATTGACCAGCACCGCGTCGGGCAGTTGCGCCGCTGCACCGGCGAAACGCGAAAGGATCAGCACGCCGGGGTCCTCGGGATCCTGCGCCGCGACATATTCCTTCGCGACGAGGTTCATCCCGTCGCGCAGGGGCGTGACCAAGCCGATCTTCGCGCCGCGGAAGAAGCCGAACAGCTCTTCGTGGCTATAGCCGCGGTTGACGTAGCGGATCGGCACCATGTCCACTTCGCTGCGCGCGCCGTTGATGCGACCGCATTTCTGTTCGAGCTCGGCGCGGATCGCTTGGTAGCTCTCGACATCCTCGCGGCTGGGCGGCGCAACCTGGATGAACACCAGGTCCTTCACCCGCTCGGGATGCTTGTCGAAAAAGCGGCCGATGCCATCGATGCGTTCGGGAATGCCCTTCGAATAATCGAGCCGGTCGACCCCGATCATCGCGGTACGGCGGCGGCTGGAACTCAACAGGCGTTGCTGCGCCTGCCGTGCCTCGCCGGTTTCGCCCAGCTTCGAGAAATGATCCCAATCGATCCCGATCGGATAGGCGCGGGCGATCGTCGTGCGCCCTTCGAAGCTGACCGTGCCCTTTTCGGTGTCGACCTCGGCGCCGAGCTCGTTCTCGCAATAATGGAGGAAGCTTTCGAGCCATTCCTGCGTCTGGAAGCCGATCACGTCGTAATAGAGCAGCGTGCGGACCAGCCGCTCGTGATAGGGCAGCGATACGAACAGTCGCGTCGGCGGCCAGGGGATGTGCAGGAAGAAGCCGATCCGGTTCTTGACCCCGCGCGAACGCAGCCGTTCGCCCAGCGGGATAAGGTGATAATCATGAACCCATACGACATCATCGGGTTCGATCAGCGGCGCTGCCAGTTCGGCGAAGCGTTCGTTGACGCGTTCATAGCCCTTGCCCGTCTCGCGTTCGTACTTGGCGAGGTCGAGCCGGTAGTGGAACAGCGGCCACAGCGTCGAATTGGCATAACCATTGTAATATTCGTCGATGTCGCGCTGCGACAGATCGATCGTCGCAGTGGTCACGCCGTCATTGGTCTGCGTGTCGATATGCCCGGTGCGTCCACTCTCGCTTTCCTGCCCCGACCAGCCGAACCACAACCCCTTGCGATCGCTGAGTGCGGCATGCAACGCGCCCGCAAGACCGCCCTGTGCGCCCGCTGCGCCACGTGCCTTGGGCACTGCAACGCGGTTGGAAATAACGACGAGTCGGGGTTGATCGGTCAGCGTACTTCGCTCCACGGTTTACTCAGCAGGCCAGCACAATTGATTATACCAACCAGCGAGTAGGTCTGCGGGAAGTTCCCCCACAATTCATCGGTTTCGTAGTCAAGATCCTCGCTCAGCATGCCCGAGGCGGTGGTGTGGCTGAGCATGGCCTCGAACATCTCGCGCGCTTCTTCGCGCCGCTCGACCAGCGCGAGCGCCTCGATCAGCCAGAAGGTGCAGACATTGAACGCGGTTTCGGGCGCGCCGAAATCGTCCTCGGCGGCATAGCGCAGCATATGGTCCCCGCGCCGCAAATCGCGCTCGACCGCGGCGAAGGTCTTGAGGAAGCGCTCGTCATCGGGCTTGAGGTAACGCAGCTCGACCATCTGCAGCAGGCTGGCATCGAGATAATCGCTTTCGAAGCTGGCACCGTAATGCTCGCCTTCTTCGCTCCACGCATGCTCTTCGATCTTCGCGCGGATCGCCTCGGCACGCTGCTTCCAGTGAAGCACGCGGTCGCCCTTGCCCAGCGTCGCCGCGACATTGGCCAGCCGGTCGCAGGCCGCCCAGCACATCACGGCCGAATAGGTGTGCACTTCCTGCCGGGTGCGGAATTCCCACAGCCCGGCGTCGGGCTGGTCGTGCTTGGCCCAGGCGGCCTCGCCCACTTCTTCCAGATGCTCGAAATCGCGCTCGTCCGCCATGCGCAGGAGACGCGTGTCGAAGAACGCCTGCGCGGTCGGCATGACGATCTGGCCATAGCAGTCATGCTGCACCTGCTTGTAAGCCGCATTGCCCACGCGTACCGGCCCCATGCCGCGATAGCCCGCGAGGTGCTGCGCCTCGAATTCGTGCAACTGGTCGGCGCCCATCACCGAATAGAGCGGCTGGATCTGACCGCCGCGCGCCTGGTCGACGATGTTGCGCAGATAGGCGAGATATTTCTCGAGCACGTCGAGCGCGCCCAGCCGGTTGAGCGCCTGGACGGTGTAATAGCTGTCGCGGATCCAACAGTAGCGATAATCCCAGTTGCGCTGGCTGTTGGCGGCTTCGGGGATCGAGGTGGTCAGCGCGGCGACGATGGCGCCGGTTTCCTCGTGCTGGCACAGCTTGAGCGCGATCGCCGCGCGGATGACCTCTTCCTGCCATTCGAGCGGGATGTGCAGCCCGCGCACCCAGTGCTGCCAGTAGCGCGCAGTCATCGCTTCCATCCGCCGCACTTCGCTGCGGATATTGCCGACGAAGGGCTCGTCGGGGCCGAGGAAGAAATGCTGGTCGCTCTCGACCCGGTAGCTGCGCCCTTCGAGCAGATAGCCGACCGGCGCATCGGTCGACAGGCGCAGCGCCTGCGGGCCGATCAAATAGCGGATGTGATTGGTACCATTGGTGGTTTCGGCGAGCGAGGCGCCATAGCCGTTCATCGGCGCGAGCACGACACGCAGTCGCGGCGCGCCGGCGACGGGGCGCACGATCCGCGCATAGGCCACCGGACGGTACATCCGCCCCGAGCGCTCGAAACGTGGCGCGAAATCGTGGATCTCCACCGCGCTGCCGTCCTCGGCCTCGAGCCGGGTGATCAGGATCGCGGTGTTGCGTTCGTAGCGCTGGCTGCTGCGTGCCTGCCCTTCGAGTTCGAACCGCCAGATGCCGCGATCGCGGGCATTGTCATTGAGCAGCGAGCAGAAGATCGGATCGCCATCGACCCGCGGGACGCAGCCCCAGACGAAGGCCCCCTCGCTATCGACCAAGGTGCTGACCTGGCAATTGCCGATCGGGGAAAGCTCGAGGTCCGACTGCATCATATCTCCAACCAATGGTGCACTGCAGCAACGCTGTCGAGTCCGTATCGTGCCTTCTCGCTCGGACGTTCGCCCACGGCGATCCCGAAACCGCCGTGTCCGATCGCGCCGGCAAAGCCGTCCTCGTCGGTCACGTCATCGCCGATGAACACCGGTGCGGCGCCCGCGAAGGGCGCAACCTGCATGAAGGCTTCGACCGCCCCTGCCTTGGTCGCCCCGGGACGCACGAGTTCGGCGACTCCCTTCCCGCTGGTCACGCATAAATCGCGCGAAGCGGCGAACTCTTCCGCGAAAGCCAGGGTCGCTTCGCGCTTTTCGGGTGCGCCGCGGAAATGCAGCGCGCCGCCATGCGTCTTGGTCTCGTAGAACAGGCCATGCGCCTCGGCGAAGGCACGCAATTCGGCAACCGAGCCATCGGACAGGCCACGCGGTTCGTCACCCAGACGCGTCCCGTCGGCGAGGAACCGCGAGGCCCCGTGCGATCCGGCGCGGCAGATTGCCGGTTGACCCAGATGCCCGGTCAGGTCGTCGAGCGCGCGGCCGCTGACCAGCGCCAGCCGGCCTTCAAGCCGGTCGCGCAGCGCGTGCAACCGGTCGAGCAAGCCGTCGGGAACGTGGATGTCGCCGGGGCGCGGCGCGATGTCGACCAGCGTCCCGTCGAAATCGAGGAACAGCGCCGCGGGACCGCTGTCGAGCAGTCGCGCCAGTGGCGGCGGGGGCGGAAGCTTCGTCGGGCCGTCCATCGCCCCCGGCCTAGCGGTTCGGTGCGCCGCATCCAACGGGTGAATTCACGAAATCGTATCCTCGGCGCGGGGGACGAGGATGAGCGTGTTGTCCTCGACCCGCCACGAGCCAAGCCGGGCCAGCACATTCATTCCGATAACATTGAAATCGCCGAAATTCTCGGCGATCGCCGCGTCGGTCCCGCTGGCGCTGACATTGCCGAAGGTCAGGCTGTCGATCGTCGCGACATGCGCTTGCACCGTGCCGTTGGCAGTGCCCAGCATGATCGGGATCCCGCCACGACGCGGTTCGAGCCCCGCGCGCTCGGCGAGCGGCGCGGAAATCGCAGTCAGCGTGGCGCCGGTATCGATCATGAAATTGCCCGGCACGCCGTTGACGTCGGCGCGCACCCAGAAATGGCCATCGGCCGACAGCGGAATCCGCGTTTCTCCGCCTTCGACAACCTGTTCGGGCAGGCCGATCTGCGGCACGGCGACGTCGAAGCGCGGGTCGAACCGCGACAATTGCAGTACCACCGTCAGCAGGATGAGCCCCAGCGCCGCCGAACTGGCCAGCCGCAGCACTCCGCCGAGCGCCGAACGCTTGGCGATCATCGCACCGATCCAGCCGAGCACCATCGCGGCAACCGCAGCGATCAGCAGTTCGGATCGGGGGATCGCGCGTAGCGTATCCGCCGCGGCATTGAAGACGGGTTCGAGTTCCATGCGTCACATATAGGAACGCGCCGGTGTCGCGTCCATGAACTCGCGCGGCGTCAGGGGGCCTCGCGCTGGTCGGTCGCCCGCGCGAGGAGGACCGAGAACTGATCTTTCGCATCGGTCCAGCGTTCCAGCGGCGTCCAGCCGCCTGCGAGCAACAGCAGACTGGCGGTGCGCGGAGTGAACTTATGGCTGTTCTCGGTGTGGATGGTTTCGCCGCGCTGCATGGTGAAACGCTCGCCCGACACTTCGAAAGCGACATCCCTCGTCGCGACCAGATGCATCTCGATCCGCGCTAGATCGTCGTTCCAGCGCGCCTCGTGTGCGAAGGCGTCGGCAGGAATGGTCCCGCCCAGTTCGCGGTTAATTCGCGTCAGGAGGTTCACGTTGAATGCCGCGGTCACGCCCTCGGCATCGTCATAGGCAGATTCGAGCACGCCGCTGTCCTTGACGAGGTCCATCCCGATCAGCAGCAGCGGGCTGGCGCCCTCGTCCGCGCCCAGCGTGGCCCGCATCGAACGCAACAGGTCGACCGCGGTACGCGGAACCATGTTGCCGATGGTCGATCCGGGGAAGAAGCCCAGCTTGGGCAGTGCGGCCACAGCATCGGGTAGGCTTACCCGGCGCATGAAATCGGCTTCGACGGGATGCACGGGCAGCCCGGGAAACTTCGCCCCCAGTGCCGCCGCGCTCTCGCGCAGGAAATCGCCTGAAATATCGAGCGGCACATAGGCGGCGGGATCGATCGCCTCGAGCAGCAGGGGCGTCTTTACCGAGCTGCCCGAGCCGAACTCGACCACCGCTCTTCCCGGCCCGATCAACTCGGCGAAATCGCCGCCGCGCGATCCGAGGATTTCGGTCTCGGCACGGGTCGGATAATATTCCCCGACCTGCGTGATCCGTTCGAACAGGCGCGAGCCTTCCTCGTCGTAGAACCAGCGCGCGGGAATGGCCTTGGGTGCCTGCCCGAGCCCCGCCAACACATCCTTGCGGAAGGCCTTGTCGACGCCCTCCTCGTCACGCTCGACCAGCGCGATCCCCGTATCGGTAGTCATCAAATGTCCTTTGCCAGACGCAGCCCGGTGAATTGCCAGCGCTGATGCGGGTAGAAGAAATTGCGATAGCTGGCGCGCGAATGGCCGCGCGCGGTGGCGCAACTGGCCCCCTTGAGCACGAACTGCCCACTCATGAACTTGCCATTGTATTCGCCCACTGCGCCGGCGGCGGGCCGGAACCGCGGATAGGGCAGATAGGCCGAACGGGTGAACTGCCAGCAATCGCCGAACAGCCCTTCGCCACCCCGCGGAAGCGGTGGTCCGGCATCATCGAGCTGGTTTCCCCCATATGGGTCATGCGCCTGCGCCTGCCCTTCCTGGCCGCGCGCGATCGCTTCCCATTCGAACTCGGTCGGCAATCGATGACCCGCCCAGGTCGCGAAGGCATCCGCCTCGTAGTAGGAGATATGCGTGACCGGGGCATCCGCGTCGCGCTTGTGCCAGCCGCAATGCGTAAAATTCTTGTCGTCGCGCCAGTAGAGCGGCGCGCTGATCGCATTCTCGCGCACCCAGGCCCAACCGTCGGACAGCCAGAGGCTGGCGGTTTCATAACCGCCATCGGCAATGAATTCGGCCCATTCACCATTCGTTACCAGCCGCGAGGAGAGCGCGAACGGTTCGAGCAGGACGCGGTGCGCGGGCCCTTCATTGTCGAACGCAAACCCGTCCGCCTGATGGCCGATTCGGGCGATCCCGCCGGGATGCTCGTGCCAGCCTTCGTCCTGCGGGCGGACTGCCGCTGGTCGCCGGTCCCACATGGCCGCGCCCAATGGGTTCTGGAACAGGCCGTGCTTGATGTCGGTAAGCAGCAATTCCTGGTGCTGCTGTTCGTGGCTGATACCCAGTTCGATCAGCGGCGCGAGTTCCTCGCGTGCGAACAGCGGCGCCATCGCCGCGTCGACATGCGCACGCCATGCGCGGATTTCGTCGAGCGTGGGACGCGAGAGCATCCCGCGCGAAAATCGCGCGATCCGTTCGCCCTCCGCTTCGTAATAGGAGTTGAAGACGAACGGCCAATCATCGTCGTATAGGCGGTATCCTTCGAGCCGATCGCGCAGGAGGAAGGTTTCCCAGAACCAGGTGGTGTGCGCGAGATGCCACTTGGCGGGGCTCGCGTCCTCCATCGACTGGATCGTCGCGTCGGCATCCGACAAGGGCGCGACCAGCGCTTCGGTGAGCGCGCGGGTCGCTGCATAGCGGGCCTCGATTTCCTCTCCAAGCGCGGGCTGCGCCTGTGGCCGGACCTGGTTCAACGCCGGTCCCCCTGAACAGCGGTCGCCGGAAGCTGGCGACCACGATCCACCATGGCGCAATTCAAAGTCGGTTTAAAGGCCGGGGGCCGAAAACCATGCCCAAACAATCGACTGACGCGCATTCCCGGACAATGCGGTGCACGGACCGCAGTTCCCGGCAGGGCACGCCATTCGTGATGTCAGGCGGCGTCCGCCTGGCGCAGCGCGTGTTCCTCGTTGAGCATTTCGGCAATGAGAAACGCCAGTTCGAGCGACTGCGCGGCGTTGAGACGCGGGTCGCAATGCGTGTGATAGCGATCCTTGAGCGCTTCGTCGGTGATCGCCACCGCGCCGCCGACGCATTCGGTCACGTCCTGCCCGGTCATCTCGACATGGATGCCGCCCGGATGCGTGCCTTCGGCGCGATGCACCGCGAAGAAGCCCTTCACCTCGGTGAGGATACGGTCGAAAGGCCGCGTCTTGTAACCGCTTTCCGACTTGACGACATTGCCGTGCATCGGGTCGCAGCTCCACACCACGGGATGGCCTTCGGCCTTCACCGCGCGCACCAGCCGCGGCAGGCCGTCTTCCACCTTTTCATGGCCGAAGCGGCTGATCAGCGTGATCCGCCCCGGTTCGCGCGTCGGGTTGAGCGTGTCGAGCAGCTTGAGCAACGCATCGGTTTCGAGGCTGGGGCCGCACTTCATGCCGAGTGGATTGCCGATGCCGCGCGCAAATTCGATGTGCGCGCTGCCTTCGAACCGCGTGCGGTCACCGATCCACAGCATGTGTGCGCTGGTATCGTACCATTCGCCCGTCAGGCTGTCGCGGCGCGTCAGCGCCTGCTCGTAGGGCAGCAGCAGCGCTTCATGGCTGGTGAAGAAGCTGGTCCCCTGCAGTTGCGGCACAGTGGCAGGATCGATCCCGCAGGCCTCCATGAAATCGAGGCTTTCGCCGATCCGGTCGGCGATATCGCTGAACTTGTCGGCCCACGGGCTGCGTCCCATGAAATCGAGCGTCCACTGATGCACCTGACGCAGGTTGGCATAGCCGCCGCCTGCGAAGGCACGCAGCAGGTTCAGCGTAGCGGCGGCCTGAGAATAGGCGCGCACCATGCGCTGCGGATCGTTGGTCCGCGTCGCGGCGTCGAACTCGATCCCGTTGATGTTGTCGCCGAAGTAGCTCGGCAGCGTGACATCGCCCTGCGTTTCGGTGTCGGAACTGCGCGGCTTGGCGAACTGTCCCGCCATCCGCCCGACCTTCACCACCGGCTTCTTGCTGGCGAAGGTCATGACCACCGCCATCTGCAGCAGCACGCGGAACGTGTCGCGGATGTTGTTGGGGTGGAATTCGGCGAAGCTTTCCGCGCAGTCGCCGCCCTGCAGCAGGAAGGCGCGACCTTCGGCGACATCGGCCAGGTCCGCCTTCAGCGCGCGCGCCTCCCCGGCGAACACCAGCGGCGGATGGGTGGCGAGCGATGCGGTCGCCGCGTCAAGAGCGCCCGCGTCGGGATAGCTGGGCAAATGCCTTGCCTCGAATCCCTGCCAGCTGTCGGGTGCCCATGTGTTCGCCATTGTCTCTTCCGGTTGCGGCGCCGGAAATGGCGCCTGATTGCCCGTCTGTAGCAGACGAGCAGGCATCATGTCGCAAGCAGCATTTGCTTGGCCAGCTTAAAAAGCCGATTGCAGTGAGCGGGTCAGCGCCCCTGTGCAGCGGTGGCGAGCGTTTGACCCTGCGGGATGACCGCCAGCCGCCATCCGGCGCGCGAGCCGAAATACTTCTGCGCCAACGCCTGCAGTTCGGCCGGTGGCGTCTGCGTGTAATCGGCCAGCAGGAAGCGCAGCATCGGGATGCGCCGGGGGTCCTGCGTCGCGCCTTCGAGCTGATAGAGCCAGAACAGGTTTCCGGTCGATGCGCGGCTGACATACTGGCGCAGCGGTTCGACCACGCGATTGTATTCGTCCTCGCTCACCGGGGCACTCGCCAGCTCCTGCGCGATCCGTTCGGCCTCGGCGAAGAACACCGGCACATCCTCGGGCCGCAATTGCGCCAGCGCAGCGATCCGCCCGCCACTGCTCACATCGCTCGGCCATTCGGAACGCACCACGGGCGAATAGCTGGCCCCGGCATGTTCGCGCATGGCTTCCATCAGCCTGTTGTTGAAGAGCGATACCAGCACTTCGAGCCGCCGCGATTCACGCAAGTTCTCTACCCCCGCGCCGCTCGGCCAGGCGATGACCGCTGCAGCCTGGTTGGCATCGCCCCGGTGGTGACGCACCACCGTTTCGCCGGCTTCGGGAAAGGCGACCGGGCGTTCGAGCACGGTGGCCGGGGCGGCATCGCGCGGCGCGAGCGCGCCGAACGTCCGACGCAGCGCATCGACGGTGGCCGCCTTGTCGAATTCGCCGAACACCAGCACTTCCACCGGTCCCTGCTTCAGCAGCGGCTCCCAGGTTTCGCGGAAGCCCTCGGGCGTCGCCGCATCGAACATCTGCGGTGTCGGCGTCCGGAAACGCGCATCCCTGTCGCTCAGCAGATATTCGAGATCGCGCTGGAGGACGCCATTGGGATTGGCGCCATAGCTCTCGTAGGCCAGCTTGCCCGCGGCCTTGGCGCGGATCACGGGATTGGGGTCCCAGCCGGGCATCGCCAGCTTGGCCGCGAACAGGTACAGCTGCTCCTCGAGGTCCTGCTCGCGCGTCTGCGCATAGAAGCTGAACGCGCCATCGCCAGTCTGAAAATCGAAGCCGAACTTGCGCCCCGTCGCGAGGACATCGAGCTCTTCCTGCCCCAGCTCTCCGATCCCCGAACCGATCAGCGCGGCGTATCCGAGATTGGCATAGACCGCATCCTCGGGATCGATAGCGCGATAGCCTGCCCCGAAGCGCACCTTCACCGCAACCCGCCCCGGTTCGGCATCATTGGCCCACAGGATCGCTTTCACGCCATTGGCGAATTCGACCTGTTCGATGTCGAGCACCCCGATCGGGGCCTGCGCGACGACTTCGCCGGGTTCGCCCACGGCAGGCAGATCGTCGAAGGAGATTGCCTGTGCGGCAACACGCGCTTCGGCATCGGCGGCGATGTCTTCACCCAGAGCGGCGCGAATGGCCTCGGCGCTCGCCTCGCCGGTGGCGGGCGTCACGTAGGAAGCGCGGATCACATCGCCGGTGAACAGCGCGCGCGTGTGGTCGAGCACCAGTTCCGGCGTGATCGTCTCGCGCATCGAGTTGAATACGGTCAGCACGGTTTCAGGCGCGGCGACGGCTTCGCGGATATCCACCGCGTTGACGATGTCATCGGCCAGCCGCGGTCCGGGAAGGACGCGGCGCTGTTCGACCTGGCTCTTGAACACGATTTCGAATTCGGCGAGCTCGCGATTTATCTCTTCCTGCGACGGTGGGGTCGCCAGCGCATCGGCGATGACACCGCGAATGTCGTCGAGCGCGGTCTTCCAGTCGTCCGTCAGCGGGGCGAAGCTGACGAAGGTCATGTCTGCCGAGCGGCTGACGTCGTCCTGCGACACCTGCGCGTAGAGATAGCTGCCGCCCGCGCGCGCCCGCGATTCCAGCCGGCGGTTGATCAGCGCCTGAGCCAGTGCATCGCGCAGCAGGCCTTCGTTATAGGCAACCGTGTCCTGCACCGGTCGCCAGGGACGCATCACTGCATAGGTAAAGCTGCGCGGAAGGTCGGGTTCGACCACCACGCCGACTTCGCCGACGGGATTTTCGGGATCGGCCCCGGCTGGTGCGACCGGATCGCCGAAATCGGGTGCCGGGACGGCCGGCCCCTCGCCCTGCCAGTCGCCGAACCACTTCTCAATCTCGGCCGCGAGTTGCAGCGGATCCATGTCGCCCGCTGCCACGATGACCGCGTTCTCGGGACGGTACCACCGCTTGTAGAAAGCGCTAACGCTGTCGCCGGTCGCCGCGCCGAGCGTGTCCTCGGTCCCGATCGGGGTGCGCGTGGCCAGCCGTTGCCCTGAGAAGAGCACTTCGCGGCTGGCATTGCCTGCACGCTCGCCCGGCCCGCCGCGCTCACGCTTCTCGGCCAGGACGATCGGCACTTCCGCCTTCACATTGGCATCGCTGAGCACGGGGCTGCGGACCATGCCCGAAAGCAGCTTCATGCTTTCGGCAAGCTTGGCCTCGTTCACATTGGGCAGATCGAGCTTGTAGACCGTGTGCGTGGGGCTGGTCTCGGCATTGGTGTCGCTGCCGAAGGTTGCACCCAGCCGCTGCCAGGTGGGAATAGCTTCTGCCGGGCCTAGATAACGGCTTTCGCGGAACAGCAAGTGTTCGAGCAAGTGCGCGTAGCCGAGCTCGGATTCTTCCTCGTGCAGCGAACCGGCATCGATGCGCACACGCACCGAAACCTGATCGGGCGGCACGCCGTTCTTGCGTACCGCGTACCGCAGCCCGTTGGGCAATTCACCGAAGATCCATTCCTCGTCGCGCGGGACATCGCTGCCCTCGTAGATCCATGGCGTGCCACCGGCGGGCGTCACATGCTGCGGAGACGGTGTCGCCGGCTCCTGCGCGAGCAGGGGCTGCGGAACGAGCAGCACGGCGGGGAGGACGAGCGCGAGACGCCTGATGGCGCGCGGGAAATGGGTCATGGGGGGCATATAGGAGGGCGACCTGTGAAGGCTAGGTGAATGTTCGTCGGACAAGCGTTCCTTCCTTGCCCCCGGTTCCCGCACTTCCTACATCGCGGGCATGTTCATTGAGACCGAAACCACACCCAACCCCGCGAGCCTCAAATTCCTGCCCGGCCAGCCAGTCATGCAGCAGGGCACGCGCGAATTCGCCAGCCCCGAGGCAGCCGAGGCCAGTCCGCTGGCGCAGGCGATCTTCGATACGGGCGAGGTGGTGAATGTCTTCTTCGGCGGCGATTTCGTTACCGTGACCGCCGCGCCGGGCGTCGGCTGGAGCGATCTCAAGCCGCAGGTGCTGGCGATCCTCCTCGATCATTTCGTATCGCAGGCGCCGCTTTTCACGCCCGGCACAGCGGGCGGCATCGCGGTACCGCCCGAAGCCGAGGCCGGCATGCTGGTCGAGGAGCGCGACGAGGATTCGGACATCATCGCGCAGATCAACGAATTGCTCGAAACGCGGGTGCGCCCCGCAGTCGCCGGGGACGGTGGCGACATCCAGTATCGCGGCTATCGCGACGGCGTGGTCCATCTCCAGATGCAGGGGGCCTGTTCGGGCTGCCCCTCCTCCACGGCCACGCTCAAGCACGGGATCGAGGGACTGCTGAAACATTACGTCCCCGAAGTCGTTGAAGTCCGCGCCGCCTGATCCGATCCCGACCCGAAGGAACCGCTCCCTTGTCCGACATGCTTACCGCCGAAGCCCTCGACATTATCTTCCGCGAAGCGCGCAGCTACAACGGCTGGCTCGACAAGGACGTGAGCGAGGACCAGATCCACGCGATCTACGAATTGCTCAAGATGGCCCCGACCTCGGCCAATATGCAGCCGGCGCGGATCGTCTGGGCAAAGTCTTCGGACGCCAAGGAGAAGCTTGCCGCCCTCGCGATGGACGGCAACAAGGACAAGATCACCTCGGCCCCGGTGGTTGCGATCATCGGCTACGATATCGATTTCCACGAAGAACTGCCGTGGCTGTTCCCGCATACCGATGCGAAGAGCTGGTTCGAGGGCGACGAGGAGGGCCGCAAGGAAGGCGCGTTCCGCAACTCCTCGCTGCAAGGCGCCTATCTGATGATCGCCGCGCGCGCCTTGGGCCTCGACTGCGGTCCGATGTCGGGCTTCGACAACGACAAGGTCGATGCCGAATTCTTCGGCGACAATCCGCGCCACCGCAGCAATTTCATCTGCGCGATCGGCTATGGCGACCGCACGAGCATTTTCGAGCGCAGCCCGCGTCCCGAATTCGACAAGTTCAATCGCATCGCTTGACTTGCAGCCGGGCCGCTGCTGCGGCAGTGCCATGCCATGCGTATCCTCGCGATAGAGACTGCCACCGAAGCCTGTTCGGTCGCCCTGTTCGACGATGGCGTGCTGCTCGACGCGCGCCACGAAGTGCTTGGCCGCGGCCATGCCGAACGGCTGGTTCCGATGATCGCCGAACTGCCTGACAAGGGCCGCGCCGCAGAGATCCGCGTATCGCTGGGGCCGGGAAGCTTTACGGGCGTGCGGATCGGTCTGGCGGTGGCGCGGGCGCTGGGGATTGCCTGGGAGGCACGCGTGCGTGGTTACCCCACGCTGGCGCTGGTGGCCGCCATGGCGCGCGACGCCGGTGACGGGTCGGTCACTGCCTGCATGACTGGCGGCCACGGCGAATGGTTCGTGCAGGATTTCACCGCAGACGGGTCGCCCTCCGTAGAGGTCATTTCGCTCCCGCCTGCGCAGGCGGCAGAGCGCCCGGTGCAATCCGTTATCGCCGGATCGAAAGCGGAGGAATTGCACGCCCTGTTGCCACCCGGCTCTGCCCTTTCCGCAGTACGCCTGCCCGATGCGCGCCACGCGCTAAAGCTCGACCCGGCCTTGTTGCGCGATGAACTGGCGCCGCTCTACGGGCGCCCGCCAGATGCGAAACTGCCTGGATGACGCGCGCGCTCGATCAGGTGATGGCGGTAATGGAAACCGCTTTCGATCCGCACTGGCGTGAAGCCTGGACCCGCCAACAAGTCGCCAATTCGCTTGCCCTGCCGCATACCTACGCGATCCTCGTCGATGCAGAAGCGCGGCTGATCGGCGATGGCGAGGCGGAAGCAGGCGGCTTTATACTGGCGCGCCGCGCGCCGGGCGAAGAAGAACTGCTGCTGATCGGCGTCCGCCCCGAATTGCGCGGACGGGGACTTGGACGACTGCTGATAGAGACTTTCGCGGAATTGGCGCGCCACGCGGGCGCCGAACAGGTTTTCCTCGAAATGCGGGCCAACAACCCTGCCGAACGCCTCTATCGCGCCTGCGGCTTCGAGCCGATCGGGCGCCGCCCGGCGTATTATCGCACGCTGGATGGCAGCTTTCTCGATGCGATTACCTTCGCACGAAAGTTGTAAGCACGCGACAAACAAAGCCTCTTGCGAACATTCGTTGCATTTTCTTGTCGATTTTATACAATGGGGGTCCAACGGGGTCGCACCTTAGTAGTTTCCACAATACAGAAGGTTCCCTAATGGAAGAAATCCAGACCGACATGACCGAAACCCTTATCACCCTTACCTCGGACATTGTCGCGGCGCATGTAAGCAATAACAATGTGGACGTGGCCGAAGTGCCGACGCTGATCTCGAACGTGTATTCCGCGCTGTCGGGTCTTGGCGGCACCGAAACCGAAGAAGAAAAGCCCGAACCGGCGGTGCCCATTCGGTCTTCGGTAAAGAAGGATTACATTGTCTGTCTCGAGGACGGGAAGAAAATGAAGATGCTGAAACGGCATCTCAAGACCGCCTACGACATGACGCCCGAAGAATACCGCGCGCGCTGGAACCTGCCGGCCGACTACCCGATGGTCGCCCCCGCCTACGCCGAGAAGCGGCGCGAGCTGGCGGTCAAGATCGGCCTTGGCCGCAAGCCCGACCAGAAGCGCGGTCGCAAGAAGAAGGCTGCCTAAAGCCCTTCGGTTCGCCTTGAGCAAGACGCCCCGGCCCGATAAGGGTGCGGGGCGTTTTATTTTGGAAGTGACTGTGCACCAGAAGATCGATCTCGAACAATTGTGCGCCGACAAGGGCCTGCGGATCACCGAACAGCGTCGTGTGATTGCCCGCGTGCTGTCGGAAAGCGACGACCATCCCGATGTCGAATTGCTGCACAAGCGCGCGAACAAGATCGATTCGGGCATTTCGATCGCCACCGTCTACCGCACGGTGCGGCTGTTCGAGGAAGCGGGCATCCTCGACCGCCACGATTTCGGCGATGGGCGCGCGCGCTACGAAGCCGCGCCCGAAGCGCATCACGACCATCTGATCGATGTCGAGACGGGCAAGGTCGTGGAATTCGTCGATCCGGAGATCGAGGCGTTGCAAAAGCAGATCGCCGCGAAACTCGGCTATCGCCTCGTCGATCACCGGTTGGAACTCTATGGCGTCCGCCTCGACCGCGAAGGATAAGGACATTGCCCGGGCCGAGCGGCGGCTGGCGAAGCTTTCCGCCCGCCGGCTGGCCGCCATGCGCGGCGAAAAGACCCCGCTCGGACCAGCCGAATGGGTGCGCTTCATCCTGCGGACCCTGGGAATACTGATCGGCCTGCTGGTCAGCGTCCCGCTGCACTATCTCTACCGCGTCTTCGCCTATGGCTCACCCTTCCCCATGCTGTTCCTGCGCTTCACCGCCTGGGTGGTGGGGGCACGGGTAAAGATCCACGGCACGCCGCTGCGCCGCGACGTGTTCTTTATCGCCAATCACGTTTCCTGGGTCGACATCTTGTCGCTCGCCGGTGCGACGGGCACGGCCTTCGTGGCCAAATACGAGCTGTCGCAAGTGCCCGTGATCGGCTGGCTGTGCCGGCTCAACCGCACTGTCTTCGTCAAACGCGAGAACCGCATGGGCGTGGCCGAGCAGATCAACGCGCTGAAGGAAGCCCTCGCCGACAATTGGTCGGTCACCGTGTTCCCCGAAGGCACCACCACCGACGGCAAATCGCTGCTGCCGTTCAAGAGCTCGATGCTCTCGGTGCTCGAACCGCCCCCGCCCGGCGTCCTCGTCCAGCCCGTGGTGCTCGATTACGGTCCGGTGTCCGAATTCATCGGTTGGATCGGCGAGGAAGGCGGGCTCAACAATGCCATGCGCATCATGGGACGCAGGGGCAGCTTCCCGCTTCACATCACCTATCTCGAACCGTTCAGCCCCGAGGAATATCACGGCCGCAAGGCGATCGCTGCCAGGGCCCGTGGCGAAATCGAGGCCGCGCTTGCTGCCACGCTCGACGAACCGCTGCGCGATTTCCGCCATACGGTCGCAGCGATCCGCTATACCGCCCCGGCGCAGGCGGAGTGAAGCGCCCCGTCAGAGACCGGCCTTGACCAGCCAGTCGTGGAACAGCCGCACCGGGCGTTCCTCCAGCGCGGTCGGCTTGCACACGAACCAGTAGCTGTAGGGGCTTTCGACATCGACATCGAACAGCGTCGCCAGCCGGGTATCGGCGGCGCGGCGCATGTGATCGTCATGCATGATCGCGATGCCGAGCCCCTGCGCGGCGGCCTCGAGCATGATCTGACCCGAATCGAAATGGTCGATCGCGGTGGGTTCGAGATCGGCCAGCCCGATTTCGGCGCGCCAGGCGGTGAAGCTTTCGGGCAATTCGTTGTGAATCAGGAAGGTCTGCCGCGACAGCACCTCCGCATCGGGTTCGGAGCCGAGCTTCTCTGCCAGTTCGCGGCTGCAGATCGCGTGCACCTTGTTGTAATCCAGCCGCACCGCATGCAGTCCGCGCGACGGCCCGCGCGAAAGGATGATCGCGGCATCGAGAACGTCGCCCACGCGATCCTCGAGATGCGCACCCGTGTCGATGTCGATATGCAGCAGCGGATGCCGCTCGCGCAGTTCCGCGAGCCGCGGGAACAGCCGCTGGGTACCGAATAACGGCAAGACGCCCAGATGCAGGCGCAGGACCGAGAGATTCTCCGACTGGCTTTCGACCGCGCGAGCCAGCGCCTCGAGCTGCGGGTTTACCGCCTCGAAGAAGGCGTGCCCATCATCGGTGAGCTGCATCGACTGCCGTGCGCGGGTGAACAGCTTCTTGCCGACGAAATCCTCGAGATTGCCGATCCGGCGCGACAGCGCGGACGGGCTGAGCCCGAGTTCATCGGCTGCGGCGCGTGCCGAGCCGAGACGGACGGTGCGCACGAACGCCTCGAGCGCGCGCAAGGGAGGAAGTCGACGGGTAGCCATGATGGTTGCACGCTATGAGCGTGAAACGCACCTGTCGAGGCCGAATGTGCAGAAATCTGCAACATCACGCAGTTGCAGCAATTTCCTCCGGGGCATGCAGCCGCAAACGGGTCACATGCGTCTCGTCGCCATCGGTGACTTCGATCCGCCAGCCGCTGCGATGTTCGAGAACGCGGCCCACTTCGGGCACCTGCTCCGCCAGCACGAAGGCCAGACCGCCCAGCGTATCAACCGATTCCTCGACCTCGGCGAGAGCAGGCGAGACATGCTTGGCCACGTCTTCCAGTTCGGCGCGGGCGTCGCAGTCCCACATGCCTTCGCCGATATCGACGATCCATTCTTCGGGCGCATCGTCGTGCTCGTCCTCGATCTCGCCGACGATTTCCTCGACCAGATCCTCGATCGTGATGAGACCATCGGTACCCGAGAACTCGTCGACCACCACTGCCAGGTGCATGCGCTGTGCGCGCATGTCGGCCAGCACGTCGAGCGCATTGCGCGTCTGCGGCACGTAGAGCGGCTGGCGCATCAACACGGTCCAGTCTGCCGGCGGCGTCTCCCCCCGCGCGAGGATCGTGAAGACGTCCTTGATGTGGATCATGCCGATCACGTCATCGAGCTGGTCGCGATAGACCGGCATGCGCGAATGGCCGTGCTCGGCGAAGGTCTCGACAAGCTCGTCCCAACCCGCGCTGGCGTCGATCGCGATGATCTCGCCGCGGGGCACGGCGACATCGTCGGCATCGTGCTCCGAGAAGTGCAGCAGGTTGCGCAGCATCTGGCGTTCGACCAGCGACAGGTCGCCGGTGCCGCTGTGTTCGGGCGTTTCCTCGCCGTTCTCGCCCTCATGCTCGTCGATCGCTTCTTCCAGCTGCGCGCGCAGCGAGCGTTCGCCGTGATCGGGGTCGAAAAATTTCCGGATCGCGAGCATCAGCCCGCTGCTACTCTCCGCGTCTCCCGCGGGTGATGACGAATCGGGCATGGCCCTACCAGTGCACTCCAATCAGTTGCGGTCCCCATATGGGTCGGCGATACCCAGTTTTGCAAGCGCCGCGATTTCGAGCGCTTCCATTGCTTCGGCCTGGGCATCCGAGTCGACGTGATCGTGCCCGGCAAGATGTAACAAACCGTGTATCAGGAGATGGGTCGCGTGGTCTTCCAGCGAGATGCCCTTCTCGGCTGCCTCGCGCGCGCAGGTGCCGTGGGCCAGCGCCAGATCGCCGAGCATTTCGGGCGGCCCTTCAGCCGCGAGATCGAGCAATTCCTCTCGTTCGAGCATGGGGAAGGACAGCACGTTGGTAGACTTGTCCTTCCCGCGCCATTCACGGTTGAGCGCGTGGACTTCCTCGTCCGAGGTGAACAGCAGTGAGGTCGATAGGCGCGGGTTGCCGATTGCAGGCTCCACCTGCGCAGTCGCCGATAACGCGCGCTCGGCCAGCGCGGCCCAGTCGCCCGACGGCCAGCCATCGATGTCGATGTCGAGTTCCATATGATCCACCTGTCATTGCGAGCGCAGCGACGCAATCCAGTCCCGCACGATCTGGATTGCCGCGTCGCCTGCGGCTCCTCGCAATGACTGCCCTAGGCGCTCGGTCCCTCGTAGGCTTCGACAATCCGGCCCACGATCGGGTGGCGTACGACGTCGGCGGCGGTGAAGCGGATGGTGCCGAAGCCTTCGACGCCCTCCAGCTTGCCGACTGCATCGGCCAGCCCGCTCATGCCATCGCCGCCGGGAATGTCGACCTGCCGCGGATCGCCGCAGATCACCATCCGGCTGTTCTGGCCGAAACGGGTGAGGAACATCTTCATCTGTTCGCGCGTGGTGTTCTGCGCCTCGTCCAGGATGACGAAGGCATCCGCCAGCGTGCGCCCGCGCATGAAGGCAATCGGCGCGATCTCGATCTCGCCCGAGGCCAACCGCCGCTCGACCTGCTCGGGCGGCATGCAATCGTAGAGCGCATCGTAAAGCGGGCGCAGATAGGGATCGACCTTCTCTTTCATGTCACCGGGCAGGAAGCCCAGCTTCTCGCCCGCTTCGACTGCGGGGCGCGAGAGAATCAGCCGTTGCACGCTGCCCGAGACGAGCTGCGCGACCGCTTGCGCAACCGCGAGATAGGTCTTGCCCGTGCCCGCGGGGCCGAGTGCGAAAATGATGTCGTCGCGCACCAGGCTGCGCATATAGGTCGCCTGCATCGCGCTGCGCGGGACGATGGTCTTGCGCCGCGTGCGGATCATGATCGGCGGGCCGCCCTTGCCCTGATCGGCATCGACGATACCGTCGAGCGTGGGTTCGTCCGACATGGCGATCAGCGCCTCGATCGCGCCCTGGTCGAGATCCTGGCCGATCGCCAGCCGGTCGTACATGGCCTTCAAAACATCGCGCGCACGCGCGACGCTGTCTTCCGGCCCTTCGATATGCAGTTCGTTGCCGCGTGCGGCGATGAACACGCCGAGGCGGTTCTCCACCTGCACCAGATTGGCGTCGAACTGGCCGAACAGCGCGCCCAGCAGGCTCTGGTTGTCGAAACTGAGGTCGACCTGCGCGCGGCGCGTTTCGCGCTGCGGGGACGGCGGCGGGGTGAAGGCGGTGGTGTCCTTCGGTGCGGGTTTGCGAGCCATATGCTCCTTTCGCTTGCGACTCCGAATGTAGGCTTCATCCGGGCAGAGGCAAGCGGCGCACCGCGCGATGGCGGTGGAAAGTCACGCGGCGGACACCTTGTCTCGCCGCCGTCATCCTTGGCGGAAGGTCAGGCCGCGACGCGTTCGCGCAGCCGCCCGGCGAGCGAATTGGGCCCTGCCTCGACCAGTTCGACCTGCACGAGATCGCCGATCCCGACATCGCCTTCGAACCAGGCGCTTTGCAGCCAGGGCGTCTTGCCCAGCCACTGGCCCGGATGCTTGCCCTTGCGTTCGACCAGCACTTCGCAGGTGCGGCCTTCGGTGGCGCGGTTGAAGGCCCATTGATCGCGGTTGAGCGCGGCCTGCAGGCGCTGGAGGCGCTCGTCCATGACCTCTTTCGCCACCTGCCCCTCCATCGAAGCGGCGGGAGTGCCGGGACGCGGACTGTATTTGAAGCTGAAAGCCTGCGCATACCCAACCGCGTCGACCAGCTTGAGCGTTTCCTCGAATTCGGCATCGGTTTCGCCGGGGAAGCCGACGATGAAGTCGCCCGAGAGCGCGAGGTCGGGCCGCGCGGCGCGGAACCGTTCGAGCAGGCGGAGATAGCTCTCTGCGGTGTGGCTCCGGTTCATCGCCTTGAGCACCCGGTCGCTGCCCGCCTGCACCGGCAGGTGGAGGAAGGGCATCAGCTTGTCGATCTCGCCATGCGCGGCGATCAGATCGGCGTCCATGTCAGCCGGGTGGCTGGTGGTGTAGCGGATCCGCGCGAGGCCATCGACCTTCGCAAGGTCGCGGATCAGCCCCGCAAGGCCGACTGCCTGGCCCTTGTCGTTCTCGCCGCTCCATGCGCTGACATTCTGGCCGAGCAACGTGATCTCCTTCGCGCCCGCGTCGACCAGCTTGCGCGCTTCGGTGACCAGATCGCCATAGGGGCGCGAGATCTCCGCTCCGCGTGTATAGGGCACCACGCAATAGGTGCAGAACTTGTCGCAGCCTTCCTGCACGGTGAGAAAGCTCGCCGGATTGGTCCGCTTGCGTTCGGGCAATGCAGCGAACTTGGCGATCGCGGGCATGTCGGTGTCGGTCGCGCGCTCGCCCTGCACCGCCTTGTCGAGCATCTCGGGCAGGCGGTGATAGGCCTGCGGGCCGACCACCATGCTGACCGCCGGCGCACGCGCCATGATCTCTTCGCCCTCGGCCTGCGCGACGCAGCCCGCGACCGCGATCATCGGCGCCTTGTCCTGCGTCTTGCCCTTGGTCAGGCGGCCGATGTCCGAATAGACCTTTTCCGCCGCCTTCTCGCGGATGTGGCAGGTGTTGAGCACGACGAGGTCGGCATCTTCGCCCTCGGGTGCAGGCACGATGCCGCGTTCGCCGAGCATCTCGGCCATGCGCTCGCCGTCATAGACGTTCATCTGGCAGCCGAAGCTCTTGACCCGGTAGGTCTTGGGGGAATTGGTCGGTTTCATGAGGTCCGCGCCTTTAGCCCGAAGCGCGCGCGTGTTCAATCGGACTCGCTATCGGCCTCGTCGCCGCGCCGCGACTGGTGCACGCAGGGTTCGCTTTCGCGGTAGTCGGGGCCCGGGTGCACCTTGTCCGCGGGCCCGCATTCGACCAGCGGCTTTCGTACCGGCATGGGGCTGTCGGCGTTGGCGTCGATAACGGCGGCGGCTTCCTTGCTCCCATAGGCGGCGATCCAGGTGATGCAGTCGGCCAGTGGGCGGATCTTGTGCTTGGCGAAGGTGCTTTCGCGTGGCCCGCAGTTGAGCGTGAAGGCTTCCGCCGCAGGTGCCTCGTCGAAGCGCGCGAAGCGCCGCAGGATTTCGCCGCGCTCGTTGAAGACCGTGCGCCGGATGTCGTTGGTCATCCCGTCGCTGCGATAGAAGGGCGAGGTGTTGAACATATAGGCGCGCACTTCGGGGTAGCGGACCGAGATTTCGGTCGCCAGCGCGCCGCCGAGCGAATGGCCGGTCACGATCCACGGCACGCCATCGCCGAATTCGGGACGCGCGCGCTCGGCCTCGAAGGCTGCTAGCGCCAGTTCGATGTGGTCGCTGCGCAGCGTGCCGTAGAAGATGTCGGTCAGGCCGTTGAAATCAGTCCCGCGGAACGAGAGGATACGCGCGGCCAGCTCGCGCTCGCCGCTCTCGTTCTCGCGGTATTGCGCGAAGAGCTCGTAGCCGAAGCCCTTGTCCGCGGCCTGTGCGTCGATCTCCAGCCGCTCGAGCCGGTCCAGCGTCGCGCCCAGCTCGGCGAAGACATCGTGATCGCCGGTATAGGCATTGGTCGCAGCCACCGCGAAGGGCCACGCCTCGACCGCCGCCTCGCGCACGAAGCCGCACCACCCGCCCGGCTCCATCCGGCACGGCGAGCGCGATTGCGAGATATCGGGATAGGTGACGCAGGCGGTCAGAGCGAGCGGCAAAATCGCACAAGCCAGGCGGCGTAGCTTCACGTCAGATCTTAGCGCCTGGCACCCAGGCCAGGCACTCGCCCTCGTGAACGTCCATACGACAACCGAAGGTCCGGACCCCGTAGGGTTTGGGGTAATTGGTCGGTTTCATAAGTGGCGCTCGGTTACCCGATGAGATTGCCCCTTTCAACGAAAAGGGCGGCTCGTGGCCGCCCTTCCCCATTGCGATCTCGGCGAAGCTTACGCCACGGTCGCCTTCACGATCTTGCCCGGGTTTGCCGGCGGTTCGCCCTTGGGCAGCGCGTCGATGTGGTCCATGCCGCTTTCGACCTGGCCCCAGACGGTGTACTGGCCGTCGAGGAATTCGGCGTCGTCGAAGCAGATGAAGAACTGGCTGTTGGCGCTGTCGGGCACCTGGGTGCGGGCCATCGAGCAGGTGCCGCGCGTGTGCGGTTCGCTGTTGAATTCCGCCTTGAGGTCGGGCTTGTCGCTGCCGCCCATGCCGGTGCCGGTCGGATCGCCGCCCTGCGCCATGAAGCCGGGGATCACGCGGTGGAACACGACGCCGTCATAAAAGCCTTCGCCGGCCAGCGTGGTGATGCGTTCGACATGGCCGGGGGCAAGGTCGGGACGCAGCTTGATGACGACGTCCTTGTTTTCGCCGTCGCCGGTGTCGAGGGTGAAGGTCAGCTTTTCAGCCATTGTCAGTATCTCCGGTTGTTCAGGTCCGTGGGTTCACGTTCTGGCGGCTCTGTAGCAGGCATGACGTCCCTGTCACGGCTTGCTTTTCGCAAGGCGCTGCCTAGAGCGGGCCTATGGCCGACGACAGCCGCCTTCCCGAAGACGATGTGATGCTGGCCGAGACGCCAGGCGAAGAGGACGTGGGCGAAGCGCGTCCCGACGATCGCATCGACGACGAGCGCATGGACGAGGAGAACACGCTCAAGCGCGAATATGTCGACGCGGTCGAGCAGGCGCTCGAAGCGGGCGACACCAAGGCGGTTTACGAGCTGGTCGAACCGCTGCACCCGGCCGACATCGCCGACCTGCTCGAATTGTTCGAGCGCGAACAGCGCTACCAGCTGGCGGCGGCGATCACCGACCTGATGACTTCCGAAGTCGTCGCCGAACTCAACGATTATGTCCGCGAGGACATGATGGAAGCGCTGCCGCCCGAGGCGGTGGCGCAGATCGTCGACCAGCTCGAGACCGACGACGCGGTCCAGCTGATCGAGGATCTCGACGAGGCCGACCAGCGCGCCATCCTGGCCGAGGTCGAGCTCGAGGACCGGATCGCCATCCAGTCCGCGCTTTCCTATCCCGAGGAGACCGCGGGCCGCCTGATGAGCCGCGATTTCGTGGCGGTGCCCGAGCATCTGACCGTGGGCGATTTGATCGATTTCCTGCGCGAAGGCCGCGACCTGCCCGACGAGTTCTACGAAGTGTTCGTCGTCGACGAGAAGCACCACCCGGTCGGCACCTGCGCGCTCAGCTGGGTGCTGCGCGCGCCACGCAGCATCCCGCTGGCCGACGTGATGAAGCGCGACCAGACGCTGGTCCCGGTGACGCTCGACCAGGAAGAGGTCGGGCTGATGTTCCAGAAATACAATCTCATCAGCGCCGCGGTGGTCGACGAGAACGAGCGGCTGGTCGGCCAGATGACGGTGGACGACGTGGTCCACATCATTTCCGAGGAAGCCGGCGAGGACGCGCTGCTGATGAGCGGTGCGGGCGAAGGCGACATCAACGAGCCGATCCGCGAGGCCTATTCGGCGCGCGTGCGCTGGCTGGTCGCCAATCTGGGCACCGCGCTGATCGCCTCGCTGATCATCGCGCTGTTCGGCGCCGCGATCGAGCAACTGGTCGCGCTGGCGGTACTGATGCCGATCGTCGCCAGCATCGGCGGCAATGCGGGTACGCAAACGATGGCGGTGACCGTCCGCGCGATCGCGACCAACCAGCTCACCCGCAGCAACACGCGGCGCATATTGATGCGCGAGATCCGCGTGGCGGTGCTCAACGGGCTGACCATCGCAGTGTTGGTCGGGCTGGCCACGGGCGTGATCTTCACCCCCATGCTCGGCGGCGTGATCGCGCTCGCAATGGTCATCAATGTCATCACCGCGGGACTGGCCGGCGTGCTGGTCCCGGTCGCGTTCGAACGGCTCGACCAGGACCCGGCGGTGGCGAGCAGCGTGTTCGTGACCATGATTACCGATTCGATGGGCTTTTTCGCCTTCCTCGGCCTCGCGGTCGCGAGCGGGATCGTGGGCTGACCATCCGAGACATGGACCGGGTGTTACACGGTTCAGGGCGAAAAAAGCTGCGGGTGGTTGCTGCACTGCGAAACCGCGGAAATGCTTGAGCTGGAGGGGTAGAAATGCGCGCATGGGCTGCATCCTGTCAGTGGCGGGTCGGTGTAGGAAAGCAGTGAGTTGCCTCCCCCATCGCGGCACCCCGGACTCGATCCGGGGCCGGGGCTGCTTGGCTTCGCGCACCCGGTGAAACGAAGCACCGGCCCCCGATCAAGTCCGGGGCGACGTGTCAGGAAACATCGTCCGCCGTCCCGCATGGTTGAGATATGGGGGCGAAGCGCTACATCACGCCCCATGCCGCTCAACCTGACCAAGATCGCTTTCGGTGCGCAAAGCTATGGCGATATCGAGAACTGGTATGCCGCGCGGCGCAGCCCCAATCTGACCACGCGCTATCGCCCGACCAAATGGGAAGAATGCATCGGCGGCTCGCTCTACTGGATCCACCAGCACAGCATCGTCGCGCGGAGCGAGATTCTCGGTTTCAGCGAGACCAGCGACGGGCGCTGGTCGATCGACCTCAAACCCGAACTGGTTCGTGTACACCCGCGTCCCAAGCGCGCGCACCAAGGCTGGCGCTATCTCAAGGGCGAACCGCCGCGCGACCTGGCACCGGGCGAGGACATCGGCGATGCCCTTCCGGGCAAGCTGGCAGGCAAGCTCGAGCGGCTGGGCCTGATCTGAACCGCACCTTTCGGCCCAAGCACCTGAAATCAAAGCATTGTGACATCGGTGCGACCGCGAGGTTTCCGAATTAAGTCGTTGGTTTTATAGCACTTTTTCATTCGTGGTTTACGCGTTGGTAAGAGCCGGCGCTTAACCGGGGCCCACCGCCAATCGCATGGTTTGCCCGATGACCGCCCTTCCGAATTTCGTCGATACCTTCGTTCGCGAGGCCGATGTCGCGCCCCCGCCCCCCGAATTGCCCGCCCGGCCGCCTGCCTCGCCGGCCGGGCGCGCCCCGCGGCGCGGATGGTTCGAACGGGTGTCGCATATGCGCGCGAGCATCGCGGGCAAGGTTCACATCTTCGCGATTTCCTTCACGCTGCTGCTCGCGTTGCTCGGGCTGCTTCTGGGCGGGACGCTGGCGATGCTCTCGGCACGCGCGGGTGACGCCGCGGTCAGCGCATCGCGCGCGCTTGCCGCTTCGCAGCTGGCGACCTCGATTGCCGAAAGCCGCTATTATGCCTCGCGCTATGCCGCGGGGGGCGAACCGCAGATGATGACCTCGGCGCGTACCACGCTCGACCAGGCGCGCAGCGAGATCGACGCGACGATCGCGCTCGACGGCGGTGGGAACCAGTCGCGCGAACAGATGGAATGGCTGGTCACTCAGGTCGAGGGGTTCGATCCCGAACTGCGCGCGCTACAGGCCTCGATCGAGGCTCATGGCCCCTCGCCGACGGGCGACGCACTGGCCAACGCGATCGACATATCGGGCAGCCAGCTTGCCAGCCAGGCCGCGGATATCGAGACCGCGCTCCGGCTGCAAGCCGATGCCGCTCGGCAGGCGCTCGACACGCTGGGCACATGGGCAATCATGCTGGCGTTGACGATGATCGCGGGGTGCATCGCGCTGGTTGTCGCGGGCGCACGTGGATTGTCGCGCCAGGTTTCCGGTTCCCTGTCCGAGATCACCGGCGCGATGACACGGCTGGCGGACGGCGACCGGTCGATCACCATTCCCGCGACCGGGCGCGAGGACGAGATCGGTGCCATGGCACGCGCGCTGGCGGTGTTCCGCGAAAGCGCCGATGCGCTGGCCGAGTTGCAGCGCAAGGCGCGCGCCGAGCAAAATGCGGTGTTGCGCCGGCTGGTGGACAATTTCCAGGGCGGCGTGGGCGAAGCCGTCGGCAGTGTCGCGCAGGCCGCACGCGAACTGCAGGCGACCTCGAGCGACATGGCGGGCGGCGCGATGCGCACCATCGGCTTCGTCGAACAGGTCGCGCGCGACATGAAGGAAACGCAGGTCGGTGTGACCGCAGCCGCATCCGCGAGCGACCAGTTCGCCATGTCGATCGCCGAGATCGGACGGCAGGCGGGCAATTCGGCAGGCATGGTGCAGGATGCGCGCGAGACCGCCGATACCGCCGATCGCAAGATGGCCGAACTGGCCGGGGTGGCGGAGGAAATCGGCGAAGTGGTCGACATGATCGGGGCGATCGCCGACCGCACCAACCTGCTGGCGCTCAACGCCTCGATTGAGGCGGCGCGCGGTGGCGAGGCGGGGCGCGGCTTCGCGGTGGTGGCGAGCGAGGTCAAGGAACTGGCGCGGCAGACACGCGCCGCGACCGGCGATGTCGGCCGCCGGATCGTCGGCATGCAGGCGGTGACGCGCGAGAGCGCCGAGGCGCTGGCGCGGATCGGCGAGCGCATTCGCGAAGTCGAAATGACCGCCACCGCGATTGCGCAGGCGGTGGACGAACAGTCCTTGTCGAGCCGAGAACTGGCGCGCAATCTCGATCTTGCGGCAAACGGCGTGGACGCGGTCGGCAGCAATCTGGCGCAGATCGCCGACATGGCGCGCGGCACGGGCGCAGCGGCCGAGCAGGTGCTGGTGTCGGCGGACCAGCTCGACGCTACCGCGCATGGGCTGGATACGCGCTCGCGGCAATTTGTGGAATCGGTGCGCGCCGCCTGACCCCGAATCGTCTCGGAACATCCGGCGGGGGCGAGCCATTGGTTGGGCAAAGGAGAAACACTATGCCCGAACGTCAATCACGCCATCCCGACAACGAGTTGATCGCCGAGATGACCGAGGGGGCAACCCCTTCGCAGCAAGGCTCGGCCGGTGGCGAAGTGAACCGCCAGGTCGGCAAGCGCGGCGAATTGAACCGCGCGACCGATCCCGACAATCGCGAGCCCGAAACCGGTGCGGACAATCCCGCGCAGGACGCGCAGAAGGGCGGCAAGACGCTCGCCGCTATGCAGGATTCACGCGGCTGACTACCCGTTCGCGAACGACCATGCAGCGCCCCGCCCTCACCGGCGGGGCGTTTGCGTTCAGGCGGCGGTTTTCTCCGCGACCCGGCGAAGCGCATCGGCATAGGCTTCAGCGGGCTGCGCGCCGGGAATCAGGAACTTGTTCTCCACGATCATCGCGGGCACGCCTGTGATGTTGAGATCCCATGCCGCCTGTTGTTCGGCGCGGACCTTGCGCCCCCATTCCTCGCTCGCCAGCGCAGCGGCGGCCGCGTTGCGCTCGAACCCTTCTTCTTCGGCAATGTCGAGCAGGACCGCCTCGTCGCCCAGCGCGCGGCGCTGGTTGAAATGCGCGCGGAACAGCGCGAGCTTGAGCGCAGTCTGCCGCTGTGCGCCATATTCTTCGCCCGCCCAGGTCAGCAGCTTGTGCGCGGCGAAGGTGTTCCACATCATGCCCGTCGGCTCGGGCTCGCCACCTTCGTAATCGAGCGATACGCCCGCATTGGCTGCAGCTTCGCGCATGCGTCCCTGCACCGCCTTCGACTGTTCGGTGGTGGTGCCGTACTTGCGTGCGATATGCGCGGTGCGTTCTTCGCCCTCGGGTGCCATGTCGGGATTGAGCTCGAAGGCATGCCAGCGGATATCGGCCTCGATCTCGCCCTCGAGCTGTTCCAGCCCCTTCTGCAGGCTGCCCCAGCCGACGAGGCACCACGGGCACATGACATCGGACCAGATATCGATCCGCAGGGTTCTGGGTTCGCTCATTTCTCGATCCACCATTGCATCAGGTAGTGCGCGATCGCGTGCGGCGGCGGGGCCACGAAGGGCCCATCACCGGCGAGCGCGGCCTGCACTTCGTCTCTGGTGTAGAAATTGATCTCGGCCATTTCGGTTTCATCGATCGTCAATTCGTCGCTGTCGGCGTGGCTGTGGCAGCCGATCATCAGCTGGCTGGGGAAAGGCCATGGCTGGCTGGCGACGTAGGTCACATCGCGCACGCGCACGCCGGCTTCCTCCAGCACTTCGCGCGCAACACCTTCCTCGATGCTCTCGCCCGGTTCGACGAAGCCCGCAAGCGCGGAAAAGCGCCCTTCGGGCCAGCCGAGCCCGCGGCCCAGCATCAGCCGGCCTTCGTGTTCGACCAGCATGATCGTGACCGGGTCGGTGCGGGGGAAATGGCTGGCGCCGCAATTGGTGCAGTCGCGCTGCCAGCCGCCCTTGGCAAGTTTGGTATCGCCGCCGCATTGCGCGCAGAACCGGTGCCGCGCGTGCCAGTCGGTCAGGCTCCGTGCCCCGCCGTAGAGCGCGAGGTCGTCGGGCTGGAGCGTCGCCATCAGCGACCAAAGCTGCGGATTGGCCATGCGCGGGGTCGCATCGCCGCGCGGCGGAACCGCGGCGAAGCAGGCCTTGCCCTCGTCCAGCCCGAGGAAACACAGCTCGGCATCCTCGGGCACGTCGGCGAGCGTGCCCCAGACGAGGCGGTTGGTATCGTCGAGCGAGGGCATCAGCCCGTCGAGCGCGAGCACCCGTGCCTTCCAGTTCATGTAACCTGCGAGCCGATCGGGATCGGCGCGGACGTGATCGGCGCGGTCGAGGCGCGAACCGGTAAAGGACAACACGATCTAGGCCCCTGCCCCCTGCATCGCGGTGAGGTCGGCCGCCACCGCCTTGGGGAAGCCCTCGTGGATCGGATAGGCTTCGGACGGCATGTATTGCGTCATCAGATTGGCGCGCAGCCCGGCCTTGTAATTGACGAAGGCAACCGTGCCGGCAGCGCCGCCCCAACCATAGGACCCGTCGGTCACGCGGCCACCCGCGCCGAAGCCCTGGCCTTCGATCCAGGTCCCCTCGGTGGTCGCGGTTTTGGGCAATATGTCCGACGTGCCCACACGCACCGCCAGTTCGCCGATCACGCGCTTGCCCTCGATCATGCCGTAGCCGAGCAGCATCTTGAGGAAGCGGTCGTAATCGCGCGGGCTCGACACCAGCCCCGCCCCGCCGAAGGGGAACGGCGGTTCGTCGAGATAGATCGAGGCCTTGGCCGGATCCATCGGCATGGGGGTGCCGTTGAGGATGCCGTAATTGGTGGTGAAGCGGCCGATTTCGCTCTGGGGGACGGAGAACCAGGTGCTGGTCATCCCCGCGGGTTCGAAGATCTGCGTGCGCAGGAAATCGTCGAACGCCATGCCCGAGGCGACTTCGATCACGCGCCCGAGCAAATCGAGGCTGACCGAGTAGCTCCATTTGGTCCCCGGCTGGAGGACCAGCGGCAGTTTCGCCAGCCGATCGGCGAAGACATCGAGCCCTTCGACCGGCTTGGCACGACCCAGCCCGGGGATCGGCAGGCGGCTGACCTGTCCGGGAATGAGCCCCTGTTCGGCATAGGCTTCGGTAATCGGGCCCTTCTGGACGATGCCGTAGCCCAGACCCGCGGTATGGGTGAGCAACTGGCGCACAGTGATCGGCCGTTCGGCGGGCACGACATCGGTGATCGACCCGTCATAGGTCTTCTGAACCTTCATGTCGGCATAGGCGGGCAGCAATTCGGCGATCGGCTGGTCGAGCCGCAGCCGCCCCTCGTCGATCAGCATCATCGCCGCCATTCCGGTGATCGGCTTGGTCATCGAATAGATGCGATAAAGGCTGTCGGGATCGGCCTTGACCGCGCCGCCGAGCGCCAGCGTGCCCCGCGCAATGGTAAGCGGGTCCTTGCGCCCCCAGCCGAGCGTGGCGACCATGTTGGCGACCTTGCGTTCGTCGACGTACTTACGGACCATCGCATCGACATTCTGCCACGCCGCCCCGCCTTCGCGCGCCATCGCCACGCGGCCCATCGGCGTGCCCGCGAGCGCAGCCCCCGCGGTCAGCCACGCGCCGCCACGCAGCAGGGATCGGCGGGACATATTCGGGGTGGCGAACTCGCGATAGGCCATGGGTCTCTCTCCGGAATAGCAATTGCGCCGCGTTTGTGCGGGAGGCCGTGCAGAGCGTCAATTGCGAATTGAAACCGTTGCAATCCGGCAGTGTCCTACCCATATAGGACACATGCTAAACCTTCTTTCCATCCTGTTCGGGCTCGTCTCGCTCGTGATTGTCATCCCCGCGACCATTCCGCTGCTCGGCTGGGCCAACTGGCTCGCTCTGCCGCTGATCGTGATCGGCGTGGTGCTGGGGCAATTGTCCTCGAGCGATGGCGGGCGCAATTTCTGCCTGATCGTGCTGCTGATCGCGGCGGTGCGACTGACGCTGGGCGGCGGGATCTTCTAGCCCGCGAGCACCAGCCGCGCGGCCTTGGCGAACAGGGTCGGCAGCCCGGCATCGTCGATCCGGTCGATTGGCCACCATTCGCCCTGCGCGTCCGGTGCGGGCGCATTGCGCTGTACCACCACCGACAGTTCGAGCGCGGCATGCGTGAAGACGTGCCGCACCACCCCCGCGCTTTCCCAGGTTCCCGGCATCGGCGCTTCGCCGGTGCCGTCGGCACGCGCACTCCAGCCGTCATCGGGCAGAGCGCGCATGCCCCCCAGCATCCCTTTGCCCTCGCGCCGGACCAGCCAGACCTCGCCCTCGCGTTCGATCCAGAAGGCGCGGCCCCGGCGCAACGGCTTCGGCTTCTTCGGCGCTTTCACCGGCAAGCGCGCCGGATCGCCCGTCGCGCGCGCCTTGCACGTCTTCGCCAGCGGACACAGCAGGCACTTGGGCTCGCGCGCGGTGCAGACCGAGGAGCCGAGATCCATCATCGCCTGCGCGAAATCCCCCGCACGGCGAGCGGGCGTGATGGCATCCGCTGCGACGCGGATGGGCTTGCGCGCCGCGGGTATTGGCGTGTCGATCGCGAACAGCCGCGCGACCACGCGTTCGACATTGGCATCGACCACCACCGCACGCTGGGCAAAGGCGATCGCCGCCACCGCCGCGGCGGTATAGGCGCCCAGCCCCGGCAATTCGCGCAGTTCCGTCTCGGTGGTGGGGAACCCGCCCCGCGCCGCGACCGCGCGCGCGCATTTCACGAGATTACGCGCGCGCGAATAATAGCCCAGTCCCGCCCAGGCCGCCATGACGTCATCTTCCGGCGCGGCGGCGAGTGCGGCGACATCGGGCCAGCGCCGGGTGAACGCCTCGAAATAAGGTTTCACCGCCGCCACCGTGGTCTGCTGCAGCATCACTTCGGACAGCCACACGCGATAGGGATCGGGCGGCGGCGTGCCGGGCGGTGCGCGCCACGGCAGGTCGCGCGCATGACGATCGTACCAGTCGAGCAATATGTCGGAGACGGTAGCGGCCACGCGCCGCCTATGGCATGAGCGCTGCCATCATGGAAAGCGACAAGACGACCAGGGGCGACAGGCCGGTTCGCGGCAAGGCTGCAGGCGGCGCGAAGACGCCGGCCAAGCAATACAACCGCCCGCGCGGCGGCGGGGCCAAGCCGATCAGCGACCTGATGCCGCAGATCGGCCGCAGCGCGTTTCGCCGCTTCGGCTTCGTCCAGTCATCGGTCGTCAGCCGCTGGCCCGAGATCGTGGGCGAGGCGCATGCGCGCACCTGCACGCCCGAAATGATCCGCTTCCCCCCCGGCGAGAAATCCGAAGGCATCATGCATCTGGTGGTCAAACCCGCGCATGCGCCGCTGGTGCAGCAGGTCATTCCCGAGATCATCGACCGGGTGAACCGCTTCTTCGGCTATCGCGCGGTCGCGCGGATCAAGCTGCGGCAAGGCGCGGTTAAGCCACCCCCCGGCAGGGAGGAACGCAAACCGCCGCCGTCGCTCAAGCCGATTCCGATGGAACTGGGCGACAGCCTGCGCGATATCGGCGATCCGGAACTGCGCACCGTGCTGGAATCGCTGGCGCGCGGACTGGATGCGCAAGAGGATGGGAAAGACAGATCGTGAAGATGAAGACCGCAGTCATGGGCGCATTCGCGCTGACGGGGGCCGGCGCGCTGGCGCTCGCGGCCAATGCGCAGGACCGCATGATCCTGCCCGGTGCGAACTGGGCGACCATGCAGGACGAAACCGAGGGCGGGCACCGCTTCGGCAATCCCGAAGCCAAGGTGAAGCTGGTCGAGTTCATGAGCTACACCTGTTCGCTCTGCGCCACATTTGCACGGCAGGGCGACAGCGCGATCCGGCTGGCCTACGTGCCGACGGGCCGGATCAGCTACGAAATCCGTCACCTGATCCGCGATCCGGTCGACCTGACCGCCGCGCTGCTCACCCATTGCGGCGAACCGCAGAAATTCGCCGGCAATCACGAAGCGATCATGTATCGCTACGAGGACTGGATGGCGAAGGTCCAGAAGAGCACGCAGGCCCAGCGTTCGCGCTGGCAGTTCGGCAGCCATTCGGCGCGCTTCCAGGCGATTGCGAGCGATCTCGATTTCTACGACATCATGCAGGGACGCGGCTACACGCGCAGCCAGATCGACGCCTGCCTGTCGGACGAAGCCAAAGCGCAGGCGATGGCCGAGCAGTCGGCCGCAGATATCGCCAAATACGGCCTGCCGGGCACGCCCAGCTTCGTGCTCGATGGCGAATTGCTCGAAGGCACGCACAACTGGCCCGCGCTCGAAAAGCGGCTCAGCAGCGTGGTGATCGCCGATTAACCGTGCTTTTCGGGGGAAATGCCTGTGGATAGGGAAGACCCTGCCTTTCCCCGGCATGCCGCACCGGCCTAGCCTTCCCGCTTCATAGATGAGGATACCGATGACCAAGACCCTGCGCTTCGCCCTTGCCGCCCCGCTCGCCCTGGCGCTTGCCGCCTGCGGCGCGGGAGCCGAAGAAACCGGCGCAATCGAAGGCGAAGCGATCGCCGCAATCCCCGCACCCGAGGGCACCGAATGGCGCAGCACCGCAACAATGACCGAGGATGGCGGGACGCTGGTCGGCAATCCCGACGCGCCGCTCAAGCTGATCGAGTACGGTTCGCTGACCTGCCCCACCTGCGCGCGTTTCTCGATGGAAGGCGGCGAACCGCTGCTCGAATATGTCGATAGCGGCGTGGTCAGTTTCGAACTGCGCCAGTTCGCGATCCACGGTCCGCTCGACCTGCTGCTGCAGCGCATGACGCAGTGCGGCCCCGATGAAGCGGTCATCCCCCTGTCCGACCAGGTCTGGGCCAATTACGAATCCATCATGGAGCCGATCCAGACCAATCAGGCGGCGTTCGAAGCCGCGATGCAGCGCCCGATGGAAGAACGCTTCGTGGTCGCAGCAGAACAGATGGGCTATCTCGACTTCTTCGCCTCGCGCGGGATCAGCGAAGACCAGGGCCGCGCCTGCCTTGCCGATGTCGCCTCGCTCGAGCAGATGGCCGATTACACGCAGCGCTACAGCAGCGAATTCAACATCACCGGGACGCCGACCTTCAAGCTCAACGGCCGCGATGTCGATGCCAACACCTGGGCCGCGCTCGAACCCATCCTGCAGCGCGCCGGCGCCAGGTAAGACCGGTAGCGGGGGGCCAGGGCACAGATGGAGATCTCGAAGCTTCGATTGAGCGGCTTCAAGAGCTTCGTCGAACCTGCCACCTTGCACATCGAACCGGGGCTGACGGGTGTCGTCGGCCCCAATGGTTGCGGCAAGTCCAACCTGCTCGAGGCAATCCGCTGGGTGATGGGCGAAAATTCGCCCAAATCCATGCGCTCGGGCGGGATGGAAGACGTCATCTTCGCGGGCACGCAGAGCCGCCCGCAACGCGATTTCGCCGAGGTGGTGCTCAACGGCGCGGACGATGACGGCGACGAAATGGAAGTCGTCCGGCGGATCGAACGCGGCGCGGGCAGCGCCTATCGCCTCAACGGGCGCGACGTGCGCGCCAAGGACGTAGCGCTGATCTTCGCCGATGCGGCCACGGGAGCACACAGCCCCGCGCTGGTCAGCCAGGGCAAGATCGCGCAGGTGATCGCCGCCAAGCCCACCGAGCGTCGCCAGATGCTGGAGGAAGCCGCGGGGATCGCCGGCCTCCACGTGCGCCGACGCGATGCCGAGAGCAAGCTGCGCCAAACCGAGAGCAATCTCGAACGGCTCGAAGACATCATGGCCGGGCTCGACAGCCAGATCGCCTCGTTGCGGCGGCAAGCGAAGCAGGCCGAACGCTACAGCAAGCTGTCCGAACAGATCCGCATTGCCGAAGCGCGGCTGGTGTTCGCGCGCTGGCGCGATGCGGCAGCGGCGGCCGAACAGGCCAAGGCCGCTGCCGCCGATGCCGAAGCACGCGTGAACGAGGCGCAGGCGGCTGCCGACGACGCGCAGAAGGCGCAGCGCAGCGCGGCCGAGGCGCTGGCCCAGGCGCGCGAGGAGCAGGCCGACCGCCGCGACGACGCGAGCGCGCATGGCCATCGCATGGCTGCACTGACCAGCCAGCTCGAAGCCGCCGAACAGAGGCTGGCCGACCTCGATCGCCAGAAAGCGCGGCTCGAGGCCGATCGCGGCGATGCCGACCGGCTGACCCGCGATGCCGCCGAAGCGCTGTCGCGGCTCGAACGCGAACTGGCCGAGAGCAAAAAGGCGCTGGCGGGCGACGAAGAACAACGCCCCGCGCTCGAACGCGCGCATGAGCAGGCCGAACGCGACAGCCGCGCCGCCGAACTCGCGCTGGCCCGCGCGACCGCAGACAATGCCGGGGTCGAAGCCGAATGGCGCGTGGCCGAAGCCGCGATCGCGCAGGCGCGCAGCCGGCTCGACCGGGTCGAGGCGGAAGGGCGGCGGATGGCCGAACAGCGCGCCGCGCTGACGGACGAGGATCCCGCGGTCGATGTCGCCGCCGCGCGCGCTGCTGCGGAGAGCGCCGGCGCGAAGCTGGCCGAATTGCGCGACGCGCTCGACGCGATGCAGGCGCGCAAGGCGGAACTCCAGGCCGCGCGCGATGCCGCCTCGTCCGAACTCGCCGAAGCCAAGGCGGAACTGTCCGGCGTCCAGCGCGAATGGGAGGCACTCAAGCGCGATCGCGATGCACGCGAACGCGCCGCCGCGAAGCGCAGCGGGCGCCATCAGGCGATCGACGGCGTGCGCGCGGCCAAGGGCTATGAACGCGCGGTGGCGGCAGCGCTGGGCCGCGACGGCAAGGCCCTGCTCGGCGCGCCCGAAGGCGATTCCGAGGGACGCTACTGGACCGGCGCCGAGGCCCCTTCCCCCGTTTCGGACAGCCTCTCAACCCATGTCGAGAGCGCGCCCGACGAATTGCGGGCACTGCTCGCGCTGGTGCATGTGGCCGAGAGCGACGACGGCCGTGCCCTTGCCCCCGGCCACGCGCTGGTGACGCTTTCCGGCCAATTGCGCCGCTGGGATGGCCTCGTGGTGCGCGGTGAAGGATCCGCGGAAGCGGCCCGCCTGGAAGCGGAGAACCGCTTTGCCGAACTCGACCGCCGATTGCCCGCGCTGCGCGAAGCCGCAGGGAACGCGCAGTCGACGCTGGACATGGCGGGCGAAGAGCTGGCGCAGTTGCAGCGCGATCTCGTGGCGCGCGAACGCGAACTGGCGGGAGCCGCCGATGCGGAACGCCAGGCATTGCGCGCGCTCGACCAGGCCGAAGCGGCACGTGAACGGCTGGCCGCGCGGCTCGAGGAACTGGCCCGCAACGAAGCCGAGCATGCCGAGACACTCGAGGCGGCCACGGCGGAGCTCGATGCCGCGCAGGCCCGGCGCGACGCCCTTCCCGATCCCGAAGCGGGCCGCGCTGCGCTCGAGGCCGCGCGGGCCAAGAACGAGGCTTCCCGCGCAACGCTGCAGGCACGCGCCGCCGAACTCGCCAGCCACGATCAGTCGCTGGCGGTGGCGCGCGAGCGCGCGGCAGCGCAGCGCAGCGACATGGCCAACTGGCAGGCGCGCAGCGGCGATGCCGCGCGGCGGCTGTCGGAAATGGAAATCCGTGCCGAGGAAATCGAGCAGGACCGCGCGGTTACCGCAGCCAGGCCCGAGGGGCTGATGCGGGAGATCGAACAGGGCGACCAGGTCCGCGAACGGCTGGCGCGCGAACTGGCGGCGGCCGAGGCGGCGGTGAGCGCTGCCCAGGCCGAGGCCCAGCAGGCCGATAGCGGGTTCGCCGCCGCAAATGAGGCGCTGGCAAAGGCCCGCGAGAATCGCGCCGGCCTCGCCGAACGCGCGGAAAACCAGGACGGTCGGCGGATCGAGATGGCGCGCATCGCGGGCGAACGCTTCCAGTGCCCACCCCCGCTGTTGCCGCAGCGCTTTGAATTCGAAGAGGACGCGATCTGCTCTGCCGAAGCCGAAAGCGAGGAGATGGATCGCCTCACCGCCAGCCGCGAACGGATCGGTCCGGTCAACCTGGTCGCGGCGGAAGAACTCGAACGGATCGAGAGCGAGCACGGCTCCAACGCGGCCGAGCAGGAGGAACTGCGCGAGGCGGTCAGCCGGCTGCGCGGCTCGATCGGCAACCTCAACCGCGAGGGGCGCGAACGGCTGCGCGCGGCGTTCGAACAGGTCAACGATCACTTCAAGCGGTTGTTCACCCGGCTGTTCGAGGGGGGCGAGGCGCATCTGGCGCTGATCGACAGCGACGACCCGCTCGAAGCGGGGCTCGAGATCTTCGCGCAGCCGCCGGGCAAGAAGCTGCAATCGCTTACGCTGCTGTCGGGCGGCGAACAGGCGCTGACCGCGACCGCGCTGATCTTCGCGTTGTTCCTGACCAATCCGGCGCCGATCTGCGTGCTCGACGAGGTCGATGCGCCATTGGACGATGCCAATATCGATCGCTTCTGCGACCTGCTCGACGCGATGAGCCGCGAAACGCAGACACGCTATCTGATCGTCACGCACAATGCGGTGACGATGAGCCGCATGCACCGCTTGTTCGGGGTCACGATGATCGAGAAAGGCGTCAGCCGGCTCGTCAGCGTCGACCTTGGCGGTGCGGAGGAATTGCTCGCGGCGGAATAGCCGTGCCACCATTGGGGACGATGCCATGATATCGCTGCGCTTGTCGCTTGCAGCCCTGGTGCTGGGGTTTGCCGCTCATAATCCCACGCTCGCCCGTTCGCCTGCCGCACCAATGCAGATCGGCATGAGCGACACCGAGCAGGCGATCCCCGCCATGCCGCCGCTGTTGCCGATGCGCGAACGCGCCGAAGTCATCAACGCGGTGCTGGCGGAGCGGCTCGAGACGGTCGTTCCCGCGATCATGCGCGAACAGGGCATCGCCATGTGGGTGCTCATGGCGCGCGAATATTTCGAGGAACCGGTCGTCGCGACCATGCTCGATGCGCAGAGCATGCATGCCCGGCGCCGGACGATCCTGATCTTTCACGACCCGGGCGAAGGACAGGCGATCGAGCGGCTGACCGTCAGCCGCTACGGCCTTGGCGGACTGTTCGAGCCCGCCTGGGATCCCGAGAAACAGCCCGACCAGTGGCAAGCGGTCGCCGATATCATTGCCCGACGCGATCCCGCGACCATCGCGATCAACACCTCCGATCTGGCGGCATTCGGCGATGGCATGACGCTCAGCCAGTACCGCTTGCTGACCGCGGCGCTTTCGCCGGAGTATCGCGAGCGGATCGTGTCGGGAGAAACGCTGGCCACGCGCTGGCTGGAGACGCGAACGCCTGCCGAAATCGCGCTCTATCCGGGGATCGTCCGGATCGCGCATGCGCTGATCGCGCGGGCATTTTCACGCGCGGTCATCACACCCGGGGCGACCACCGCCGCCGATGTCGAATGGTGGTATCGCGAAACGCTCGCCGCGCAGGGCCTGACGTCATGGTTCCACCCGTCGGTGGGCATCCAGCGAGAGGGTGCCGACGGCATGCTTCGGGGCGATACGGTGATCGAGCCCGGCGACCTGCTGTGGACCGATTTCGGCATCACCTACCTGCGACTAAACACCGACACGCAGCATCTCGCCTATGTCCTCAAGCCGGGCGAGACCGAGGCCCCTGCCGGCCTCCGCGCGGGGCTGGCTGCGACCAACCGGGTGCAGGACGCGCTGTTGGACAGTTTCGAGGCTGGCCTGACCGGCAATGCAATCCTGGCCCGCGCGCGCAGCCGGGCGATTGCCGAGGGGCTGGACCCGTCGATCTATTCGCACCCCATCGGGCTGCACGGCCATGGCGCGGGTACGCCGATCGGGTTCTGGGACAATCAGCATGGCGATCCGCGCGGGGAATACATCCTCCAGCCCGATACCGCATGGTCGATCGAGCTGACATCATACAGCGCCGTGCCCGAATGGGGCGGACAGGTGGTCGACTTCCGATCGGAAGAAGACGCGTTCTTCGATGGGAAGACGGTACGCTTTCTCGACGGCCGTCAGACCGAACTGACGCTGATCCCCAGCGACTGACACGAAGTCAGGCGGCCAAAGCGGCCTTCAGATCGTCGCGGATCGCCTTGAGCTTGCCAACGAGTTCGGCATGGTCCGCGGCTGGCGTCGGCGCGGCGGGTGCCTGTGCCGCAGCCTGCGGATCGGGAGTCTCGCGCAGCGCCGCCTTGGCGCCTTTCAGCGTATAGCCTTCGCGATTGACCAGCCGGTCGATCCGCTCGATCAGTTCGATGTCTTCGGGGCGGTAATAGCGCCGTCCGCCGCTGCGCGTAAGCGGCTTGAGCATCGGGAATTGCTGTTCCCAGTAACGCAGCACATGCGCCTTGATCCCGGTCGCCTTGGCGACTTCGCCGATCGTGCGCAGCGCGTCCTGGTCCTTGCCGTCGTCGAATTGAGCCATGGCGTATCCTTACGCCCGACCGTCAGCCGTTGGCAATCCGCTCCTTCAGCAGCTGGCTGGCGCGAAACGTCATCACCCGGCGGGGCGTGATCGGCACTTCCACCCCCGTCTTGGGGTTACGGCCGACGCGTTCCTTCTTGTCGCGCAGAACGAAACTGCCGAATCCCGAGATCTTCACATTCTCGCCATCCGCCAGCGCGTCGCACATCTTGCCGAGGATCGCTTCGACCATGTCGAGCGATTCGGCGCGCGAGAGACCCATCTTGCGATTGATCGTTTCAGCCAGGTCGGCCCGGGTAAGAGTGCCCACAGAGCGCATCATATCCATCCAATCCTTCCCCCAGATGCGACCCTGAGCGACACCGCCAACCGTGTATGAAACTTCGCCAAGCAATATAGGGATTTGCGGCCGTTCAGGCAAACCGGAACGCCTCGTATACGGGACTTTGCTTAGAAGCGGACCAGCGAGGCGCCCCAGGTGAAGCCGCCGCCCATCGCCTCGAACATCACCAGATCGCCCGGCTGGATCCGCCCGTCGCGCATGGCCGTGTCGAGTGCCAGCGGGACCGAGGCGGCGGAGGTGTTGGCGTGACGATCGACCGTCACGACGATCTTTTCGACCGGCAGTTCGAGCTTGCGCGCGGTCGCATCGAGAATCCGGGCATTGGCCTGATGCGGGACCACCCAGTCGATATCCGCAGCGCATTTGCCGGTCTCGTCAAGCACTTCCTTGAGCACGTCGGCCAGGTTGACGACCGCGTGGCGGAACACCTCGCGCCCCTTCATCCGCAGCTTGCCGACCGTTCCCGTGGTCGAGGGCCCGCCGTCGACGAAGAGCATGTCCTTGTGCTGCCCATCGGCATGCAGCCGGCTGGCAAGGATGCCGGGGCCGTCCTCGGCCACGTCCTGCGCTTCGAGCACGACAGCGCCCGCGCCATCGCCGAACAACACGCAGGTGGTGCGATCGTCCCAGTCGAGGATGCGGCTGAAGGTTTCCGAACCGATCACCAGCGCCTTGCCGGCCAAGCCCGTGCGCAGCAGCGAATCGGCTGTGGCAAGCGCGTAGAGGAAGCCCGAACAGACCGCCTGCACATCGAAAGCGACGCCCCCGCCGCAGCCGAGCGCGGCCTGGACCTGCGTGGCGGTGGCAGGAAAGGTGTGATCGGGTGTCGCCGTGGCAAGGACGATCAGGCCGATCTCGCCCGCATCGATTCCGGCTGCATCGAGCGCATTGCGCGCGGCCACCGTCGCGAGGCTGGAGGTCGTCTCGCTATCGTCGGCGATGTAACGCTGGCGGATCCCGGTGCGTTCGACGATCCATTCGTCGCTGGTGTCGACCTTCGCGGCCAGATCGGCATTGGTCACGCAATTGGCCGGTAGCGCCGAGCCCGTACCGGTGATCACCGAACGGATCATTTGGCGGTAACGCCCGCCGCTTCGATTTCGCCAAGGTCGCGCTTGATACGATTGGTGATGTCATCCTCGAGCAACCGCGCGGCGACTTCCACCGCATTGGCGACGCCCTTGGCATTGGCGCTGCCGTGGCTCTTCACCACCACGCCGTTGAGGCCGAGGAAGACCGCCCCGTTGTGGTTGTTGGGATCGAGATGGTGCCGCAGCAGTTCGGTCGCGGGCCGCGAGACGAGGAAGCCGATCTTTGAGCGAAGCGAGCTGGTGAAAGCCGTGCGGAGCAGGTCGGTCACGAAGCGCGCCGCGCCCTCGATCGCCTTCAGCGCGATATTGCCCGAGAATCCGTCGCACACCACCACGTCGCATTCGCCGCGGTTGATCTTGTCGGCCTCGACATAGCCTTCGAAGTCCATCGCCAGCCCGGTCGCGGCGCGCAGCGCCTCGGCCGCGGCCTGGATGTCTTCAGTGCCCTTGGTTTCCTCGGTCCCGATATTGAGCAGCCGCGTGCGCGGCCGTTCGCGCCCGGTAACGATCCGCGCGTAGGCGGCGCCCATGATTGCGAACTGCACGAGGTTGCGCGCGTCGCATTCGCGATTCGCTCCGAGATCGAGCATGACCACGTCATCGTCGGTCAGCGTCGGCAGCAGCGCGGCCAGCGCCGGGCGATCGAGCCCCGGCATGGTGCGCAGCGCAAGCTTGCTCATCGCCATCAGCGCACCGGTATTGCCGGCGGATACCGCGGCCCCTGCAGCGCCCTGCTTCACCGCATTAACCGCGAGGCCCATACTGGTGGTCTTGGCACGACGCAGCGCGCGGCTCGGCAGCTCGTCGCCGCCGACCACGTCGGTACAATGCAGGATTTCGGACGCACCGGCCATGCCGGGGTGCGCGTCGAGCGCGGCCTTGATCCGCGTTTCGTCGCCAACCAGCAGGAACTGGAACTTGTCGTGGCGCCGACGCGCAAGCGCGGCGCCCTCGACCATCACGCGCACACCTTCGTCACCGCCCATCGCATCGACGGCGATACGCGGCAGACTCATGTGCTTTCTCCGGCTTGGCTTACGGTCTTACAGTCCGACGGCGATGATTTCGCGGCCGTTGTAATATCCGCAATGCGGGCACAGGTTGTGCGGCCGCTTGAGTTCGCCGCAGTTCGAGCACTCGTGATGAGCTTCGACCTTGAGCGAATCGTGTGCACGGCGATTGCCGCGACGGTGGGGCGATACTTTCCTCTTGGGGACGGCCATGGCGGCACCTGTTCCTCAAACAATTTCAATCAATTTCGGTGGCCGCCCTAGGGGAAGGTCCGGCACGCCGCAAGAGCGCGTGAACCCGAATATCCCGACCGTGGCGGTGAAGGCGCGCGCTATAGCGAAATTCGCAGGCGATGCAACCCGTGAAGCAGGCCGGTCATGCATGCGGCAGGATTGCGCGGCGCGCGGCATCGCCCTAGCACCCCTTCGGGTAGTGCGCTCGCTGGGAGCGCAGGGGAGAAACTCATGGGCATTATCCTGCCGGTTACACTGACCGCGGCGGCCGCGGCAGCAATCATCAATCTGTGGCTCGCGGTCCGTGTCGGCCAGATGCGCGGCGTGACCAAGACGATCCACGGCGACGATGCGGGCGGCCCGCTCACGCGGCGGATGCGCGCGCAGCTCAACTTCGTCGAGAACACGCCTTTCGCGCTGGCGCTGATTGCGGCAATCGAATTGACCGGCAGGGGCGAGCCATGGCTCGCATGGGTCGCGGGCCTCTACATGCTGGGCCGCGTCGCGCATGGTTTCGGGATGGACGGCGAAGGCGCCACCAAGCCGCGGATGATCGGCACGCTGATCACCATGCTGACACTGCTCGGACTCGCGATCGTCGCAGTGCTGATCGTTCTCGAGGTGATGTAAGAAGGTAATTGTTGCGTGCGGGAAGCGCGTCCGCGCTTCCCTTGCGGCACCGGCCCACGCCCCCTCCCGGCCACCCATAAGATACGGTGCCGTGGGTGGCCGGGAGGGGGCGCGGGCCGGTGCCGCCGCAAGCTATCGACGGAGGTCGATAGCGCATCCTGGAAAAATCACGACAACGCGTAATCGCTCACGAAGGCGTTGGTCTTGCGTTCCTGGCCGAAAGTGCTGGTCGGGCCATGGCCGGGGATGAAGGTCACGTCATCGCCCAGCGGCCACAGTTTCTGCGTAATCGCGTCGATCAGGTCCTGGTGGTTGCCCATCGGGAAATCGGTGCGTCCGATGCTGCCCTGGAACAAGACGTCGCCGACCACCGCGAACTTGCTCTCGCGGTTGAAGAACACGACGTGGCCGGGCGTGTGGCCGGGGCAATGGATCACTTCGAGCGTCAGTTCGCCCACCGTCACCGTGTCGCCGTCGACCAGCCAGCGATCGGGTTCGAACACTTCGGCGTTCATGCCGTATTTGGCGCCATCCTCCTCCAGCCGCGCGATCCAGAAGCGATCCGCTTCGTGTGGCCCCTCGATTCGCAGGCCGAGTTCCTTCGCCAGCACGCCCGCCTCGCCGCAATGGTCCATGTGACCATGCGTGATGAGGATCTTCTCGAGCTCCACACCCGACTTGGCAACCGCCGCCTTCAATTTGTCGAGATCGCCGCCCGGATCGATCAGCGCACCCTTGTTGGTTTTCGTGCACCAGATCAGCGAGCAGTTCTGCTGCAACGGGGTTACGGGGACGATGCCCGCCTTCATCGGCGGGCCGGACTGCGCTTGCGTGTCGTTTTCCATGTCGGCGAGGAAAATGCGTTGCTTCTTGATTGAAAACAAGGCGCGTCTTGGCGCATGTGCAATCAAGGGCACCTGGAGGGAATGCAATGCGCACCGTGATCGCAGCAACACTGGCCACCGTGGCACTGGCGGGATGCCAGACCCAGGGGGCACCGCTCGCCTCCCCGCAATCGGCTGCAGCAATTGCAGCCGCCCCGCCCGATTACGTCACCGCGATCTGTGGCCAGTGCCACGCGGTGCGCGACAATGCGGTGTCTCCCAACCCACAGGCGCCGGGCTTCGCGGACATCGCCAACAGTCCGGGCGTGACCCGCGCGACGCTGGTCACCTTCCTATCGGACGCACACAATTACCCGATGCAGATGGATGTCGACCTGGTCGAAGAGGACATCGAACTGATCGCCGACTACATGCTCACGCTGCAGTCGGACGATTACGTAAAACGCCCATCGTAGCGCTGGGGCGGCTAGACCCGCCCGCCTTTCCACACCACGCGCCCGATCACCTCGACCTCGTCGCGGGCGAGGTCGATCGGGGCGTAGCTGTCGTTGGCACTGATCAGCGCGATGCGGCCCGGGGCGCTGGCCTGAACCTGCTTGACGTGCAGCGCTTCGCCGATGCGCACGACGTGGATGCCCTCGCCCGACCGCTTGTTGCGGTCGACGAAGATCTCGTCGCCGCTGCGCAGCGTGGGTTCCATGCTGTCGCCCTCGACGCGGATCGCGGTAAGATCGGCGCCTTCCAGACCCATTTCGCGCAGCCAGCGGCGGCTGAAGCGGAAGCTGTCGAAGGAAATTTCCTCCGCCGAGAACGCGCCCGGCCCCGCCGAGGCGTCGAGCGACAGGCGGGGAACCTCGAACCAGTCGTCACTCTGTGCGGCGGCGTATTCCGCCAGTGCGGCGCGGCGTTGTGTCGGTGAATCGAGCCGCTTGTCGTCGAACCGGCGTGTTTCGATCACCCTGGTCGAAACACCGAGAAACTCCGCGATTTTGCGGAGGTCCGGTTCATCGAGGTGACGCGGGCTACCACGCGTCACATATTGCTGCAAATAGGCTGGATTACGCCCGATGAGGCGCGAAAGACCGGCAAGGCTCGTGCCGTTCTTACGGACCAGATCCTGCAGCCGACCGCGGGCGTGCTGCTCGTCGCGTGAGATATTCTCCATGAATTTTCCTATACCATAGGATTTTTCCTAGACAAGTAGGATTTAGACTGGAACGAATCAGGAACACGGCGAGCGATTCGCCTGTCTGACCAGCCTATTGGGAGCCTGCGATGCTGATCCGATCCGTCGAGAAATTCCTCCGCCAGCACGAAATGGCGGCCACCAAGTTCGGCCGTCTCGCCGCGCATGACCCGCGCTTCGTGCTCGATCTGCGCATGGGCCGCGAACCGCGCGACCGCACCGAACAGCGCATCCGCGGTTTCATGGCCGGGTTCGAGGCCGCGCGCGAGGCGGCACGCCCGCAGGAGACCGCGCATGTCTGATGAAACCGCCCCGCCCCGCGCGCCGCGCGCGCGCCGCACCGCCGCCGACCGCCTGCGCGCCGCGCTGGCCGAGCTGCACGCCCACTACGGCCAAGTGCTGACGCATACCGAGAAGGCCTGGGCCAGCATCACCTTTGCGGGCACGCGGCACAGCCTCGCAATCCTGTTCGCAGGCGACGAGGCGGTGGAGGCTGGCGAAGAGTTCGTCGCCGCCCTGCCCGATCACGAATTCGCCATCCCCGGCCAACTGGTCGCCGATGCGGGCGTGGTGGAAGTCGAACACCGGCTCATCCCCGAACCGCGGCTAATTGTCCGGTGCGAGTTGCTCCTTCTCGAAGAGAGCTGACGCTGTACGCATGGCAGCTTTCGTCCCGCGTTACGTATTGTGGGAACGGCTGAGTTGGGGTGGGAAGCGGACCGTCCACTTTCGATCAGACATTTGCGGATACCGAGAAGAGACCGTCCACTTACCGCGATCTATCGCTTTCTACCTCTCCGAAATTACGTCGGATGCGAAGCGGGCGGCATTCTCCTTCAAGAAATCGCTCTCATCTGCCTGGCCCCAAAAGGCGGGCTGGGCCTTTGGGATCGTCAGTGCGCGCTGGACAGCCGGACGGGCATCTATCCGGTCGAACCACGCCTGAAGATTGGGCAGGCCATCGATCGAGACCTTCGCCCACAAATAGGCGCGCGCCCACGGATAGATGGCCATGTCCGCGATCGTATATTGGTCGGCCGCGATCCATTCTTTCCCCTCTAGCCACCTGTCGAGGACTTCGAGCAGGCGCCTGCTCTCTTCGACATAGCGCTTGATCGAGAAAGGTTCCTCATGACCATTGGGCGCTGCAATCCGCTGGAAATACATGGCCTGCCCCATCATCGGGCCGATATGGCCAACTTGGAAAAAGAGCCATTGCATAACCTCGGAGCGGCCCACCGGATCGTAAGGCAGGAACTGGCCGTATCTCTCCGCCAGATGCCAAAGGATCGCGCCGGATTCGAAGATCGGGCGGTCCTCGGACCGATCCACAATAGTCGGGATTTTCCCGTTCGGATTGAGCTTCAGATAATCGGGGGCCTTCTGCTCCTGCTTCGAAAAATCGATGAAGGTCAGATCGTAAGGGACGCCCGCCTCTTCGAGAAAGATGACCGGCTTGTATCCGTTCATCGTTGCGGCGGTGTAGAGGTGGATGTCAGTCATGGAGAGATCCTTCAACATCGTTGTCGAGGCGCTCGAAGATGATTGCTTCGACCTCGCTCTCGCCGGCATTGGTCACCTGGTGGGTCCACGGCCCGTTATGCATGACCTCGCCGTCGGCCACTTCCTTTTCGACAGTCGTTCCGTCCTCGAGCCGGATCGAAAGCGTTCCGCCGCGGATGAAGTAAACGATCTCTTCGGGGTGACGGTGAGGCGCATCGGTCGCGCCGGGAGGCATGACCATGCGCACGAGGCGCGTTGTGCCGGTATTGACGAGCTCGGCATACATGTCAGGCGATGCCTGGTCTGCCAGCGGGGCGATGGTGCCCGGCTCGACGAGAGCTTGCTTGGTCATCGTGCTACTCCTCTCGCTGCGGTCACGCGGCTTGTGCAGCTGCGAAGGTGGTTTTCAGGTGCGCATCGAAGCGGCCGAAATCTTTCTCGACTTCGGCGTTCTTCATCACATCGAAGGCTCCGAAGGTCGGCAGCGGTTCCATGGCGAAGAACTTGGCGTTCAGATGGACCGGGCGCAGAAGATCATCTAGCGACATGCCCTCGAAAAATGGCTCGCTGGGATCGTCGAGCGATTCTGCCGGCGCATTGAGCGTTGTCGAAATCATGTATTTGGTGCCCGCGAGCGTGCCGCCCATGCCGTAATTGGCCTTGGGGGCCTCGGGCGTGCGACCGTCGCCAACCGTCAGTCGTCCGTCCATCCCGGCGGTGTAGACTTCGTCCATGTATTTCTTGAACGACCAGGGAACGCCCATCCAGTTCACCGGGAACTGCATGAAGACCAGGTCGGCCCAGCGGTGGTTCTCGACTTCTTCATCGACATCGTAGCCGTCGGAAACCTTGGTGAGGCGCACTTCATCGCCGCGCGCCTCGAAGAACTCGCGAGCCTTGTTGGCAAACGCTGCATTGAGCTCGCCTTTGGCAAATTCGTAGGGTTGGTGACCGTTGAGGATCAGGACTTTCATGGTTTCGCTCCTTGCTGGCTTGTCGCTGACCCTTGACGAATCAGCGTGTGGAGGCGAAATAAAGAAAGCAGGTTACGAACTTCAACCAGTTACCTTTTAGTAACCTGCTATTTTGTTGTTCAAGGAGGCGCCAATGCGCGCGAAAGTCATCGAGAATGAAAATGGGCGCCGCGTGGCGGTGGAGGTCTGCACCGAACCGTGTGCTATCGAGCGCGGCATGCGGATCATCGGCGGCAAGTGGACGGGCTCAATCCTTTATCATCTCAAGGATGGCCCCGTGCGCTTCAATGACCTCGCACGTATGGTAGGCGGGGCGAGCAAGAAGATGATCACCGAACGCCTGCGCCATCTTGAGGATCACGGGATGATCAAACGCGAGGTCGTTGCAACATCTCCAGTGTCAGTCGAATACGAAATTACCGACTTCGGAAGCACCGCGATCTGCATTCTCGACGAGCTCCGCCAATGGAGCGAGAAGGTAAGGTTCCAGACAGAATGATCCCGTTTTGAATGTCAGCAATCGGGTCGCTAGCAGAACGACCACTTTCAGGCGGCCAACCACGAACCGGCCCTTCCGCCGGCCCGCCCCGATCACCCCCGCCGGATCACCAGGTTCCGGATCTCGGTCATGTCCTCCATCGCGAACTTGATGCCTTCGCGGCCCAACCCTGAGTCCTTCACGCCGCCATAGGGCATATTGTCGACGCGGTAGCTGGGGACGTCGTTGATCACCACGCCGCCTACCTCGAGCCGGTCCCAGGCATCGAACATCTTGAACAGGTCGCGGGTGAAGATGCCCGCCTGCAGCCCGAAGGTGGAGCGGTTCACTTCGGCCAGCGCCTCGTCGAAGCTGCTGAATTTCTGCAGGATCGCGAGCGGGCCGAAGGCTTCCTCGTTGAGCGCCTTGGCATCCTTGTGCACGTCTTCGAGCAAGGTCGCCTCGAGCATGTTGCCCTTGCAGCCGCCGCCCGTCAGCAGCGTGGCGCCTCCCGCGACCGCCTCGTCGATCCAGCCCTTGAGGCGGCTGGCCTCGCCCTCCGAAATCATCGGCCCGATGAAAGTATCGCGGTCTTTGGGATCGCCCGCGACGAGCGTCTTCGTCTTGGCGACCAGCATATCCCTGAAGCGGTCATAGACATCTTCATGCACGATAATCCGCTGCACGCCGATGCAGCTTTGCCCGCTCTGGTAGAAGGCGCCGAAAATGATCCGTTCGAGCGCATCGTCGAGATCGGAATCGTGGTCGACCACCACCGCGGCATTGCCGCCCAGTTCGAGCACCACCTTCTTCTTGCCGCAGCGCGCCTTGAGGTCCCATCCTACGCCCGGCGAGCCGGTGAAGCTAAGCAGCTTGAGCCGTTCGTCCACGGTGAACAGGTCCGCCCCGTCACGGCTGGCGGGCAGGATCGAGAATGCGCCTTCGGGCAGGTCGGTTTCGGCGAGCACTTCGCCCATGATGATCGCGCCGAGCGGGGTCTTGCTGGCGGGTTTCATCACGAAGGGACAGCCCACAGCGATCGCGGGCGCGACCTTGTGCGCGGCGAGGTTGAGCGGGAAGTTGAAGGGCGAGATAAAGCTGCACGGCCCGATCGGATAGCGTTTCCAGATCGACTGGTAGCCCTTGGCGCGCGCGGAGATATCCAGCGGCATGACCTCGCCATACATGCGCACCGATTCTTCCGCTGCGATGCGGAAGGTGTCGATCAGCCTTGTGACCTCGCCCTCGCTATCCTTGATCGGCTTGCCCGCTTCGACGCACAGCGCATAGGCGAGCTCGTCGAACCGTTCGGTAAAGCGCTCGACACAGTGCTGCAGCACGGCCTGGCGTTCATAGCTGGCAAGCCGCGCCATCGGTTCCGCCGCGCGGGCCGCCCCCGCAATCGCCTCGTCGATGATCTCGGGGCTGGCGAGCGCGGTACGGAAGGCCACTTCGCCGGTGAACTTGTCGGTTACCGCCAGATCCGTGTTGGGCTGCTGCGCCTTGTTGTTGAGATAGAGCGGGTAAGTGTCCTTGAGCGTAGGCATGTCGTCTCCTTCACCCTGTCAATCTCAGAGCTTCGCGCTCAGTTCCTTGATATCGTGGTTCAATATCCGGTCATTCTCGGTGTAATCGACCGGGCAATCGATCAGGTGGATGCCCGGCGTGTCGCGGCAATGCGCGAGCAGTTCGCGCAAATGGTCGCTGCTTTCGACGCGGTGGCCCTGCGCGCCGTAGCTTTCGGCATATTTGACGAAATCGGGATTGCCATAGGTCAGGCCGAAATCCTCGAATCCCATGTTCGCCTGCTTCCAGCGGATCATGCCATAGGCATCGTCGCGCAGGATCAGCACGATCAGGTTCAGCCCCAGCCGCACCGCGGTTTCCATTTCCTGGCTGTTCATCATGAACCCGCCATCGCCGCAGATCGCCATGACCTTGCGCTGGGGATAGAGCATCGCGCTCATCATCGCGCTGGGCAGCCCCGCCCCCATCGTCGCGAGCGCATTGTCGAGCAGCACGGTGTTGGGCTGCGAGGCGCAGTAGCCGCGCGCGAACCAGATCTTGTAGACGCCGTTGTCGAGACAGATGATCCCGTCATCGGGCATGCAATCGCGCACCTGCTGGACGAGATGCGGCGGGAAGATCGGGAAGCGCGTATCCGCAGCAAGGCTTTCGGTGTGGTCGAGCTCGGCCTGGTGATAGCGTTTGAGCGCGGCGCTCTGCCAGTGGTCCTGCCGGGTGATGTCTTCCTTGATCTGCCAGATCGCATTGGCGATGTCGCCGATCACCTCGATCTGCGGGAAATAGACCGGATCGACTTCGGCGCTGCGGTTGCTGACATGGATTACCGTGTGGCCGTCGTCGCTCATGAAGAAGGGCGGCTTCTCGATGACGTCGTGGCCGACGTTCACGATCACGTCGGCTTCCTCGATCGCGCGGTGGCAGAAGTCCCCCGCCGACAGGGCGGCGCAGCCGAGGAACAGCGGGTGCCGTTCGTCGAGCACGCCCTTGCCCATTTGCGTCGTGACGAAGGGAATGCCCGTCTTCTCGACGAATTCGGCCAGCATCTTCCCGGTCATCTTGCGGTTGGCGCCCGCGCCGATGACGAGGATCGGCTTGCTGGCCTGTTCGAGCGCGGCAACCGCCTGGTCGACCGCCTTCGGCTCCGCGCTGGGCCGCCGCGCGACGCTGCGCGGAATCGGCGTGGCATCGGTCGGTTCCTCGGCAATATCCTCGGGCAATTCGAGATGCACCGCGCCGGGCTTTTCCTCTTCCGCCAGACGATAGGCTTCGCGCACGCGGCTGGGAATGTTGTCCCCCGCATGCAGCTGGCGCGTGTATTTGGTAATCGGATCCATCATCGCGACCACGTCGAGGATCTGGAACTGGCCCTGTTTCGATTTCTTGATCGGTTTCTGGCCGGTGATCATCATCATCGGCATGCCGCCCAGTTGCGCATAGGCGGCGGCGGTGACGAAATTGGTCGCGCCGGGGCCGAGCGTGGCGATGCAGACGCCGGTCTTGCCCGTGTGGCGGCCATAGGTCGCGGCCATGAAGCCGGCGCCCTGTTCGTGGCGCGTGAGCACCAGCTTGATCTGTTTGGAGCGACTGAGGCTGTCGAGGAAGTCGAGGTTCTCTTCGCCGGGCACACCGAAGATATATTCGCAGCCCTCGGCTTCGAGGCATTCGATGAACAGGTCCGATGCCTTGCGCGTGTCGGCGTGTGAGTCGGTCATTCGCGAGTTCCCCCTTTCGCGGCCCGCACGATGCGGACGTGGTCAGAATTCGCGACCCGAGTCCTCCCGGTGTGTGGGGTGGCCTAACAGAGCCGTCTCGTCATGTCAGTAACCCAGCGCGAGATCGAGCTGCGGTTCGACGGCTTCGCCCCGGTGCCAGCGGTCGAGATTGGCGATGAAGCGATCGGCGCTGCGCTGGAACATCTTGGTCTGCGCGCGGCCCGACAGGTGCATGGTGACCTGCGCATTTTCGAGGCCCCACAACGGGTGATCCTCGGGCAGCGGTTCGGGGTCGGTGACATCGAGCAGTGCCGCTTCGATGCTGTTCTTCTCCAGTGCTTCGACCAGCGCCGCTTGGTCCACCACGTCGCCGCGCGCGATATTCACCAGCACGCCATTGGGCCGCATTGCAGCGAGCTCCATCGCACCGATCATATGCCGCGTCTCGGGCGTCGACGGCACGGCGAGCACGACCCAGTCGAATTCGCCCAGTCGCCCGCGCCATTCGCCGGGCTTCAATGCTCCATCCGCGCCCGAACGGCGCACCGGCACCACCTTCATGTCGAACGCCTCGAGCCGCGTCTTGATGAGCGATCCGATCGCGCCCATGCCCAGCAGCAGCACGCGCTCACCCGCCAGTTCGCGCTTGCCGGGGCTGTCGAGCAGCCATTCGTTACGGTCCTGCGCGCGCACCACCTCGCGATAGCCCTTGGCATGTGCGAGCATCAGCATGACGACATATTCGGCAATGGTGATTGCGTTTATGCCAACGCCATTGGTAACCACCACGCCGCGCTCGGCGAGCAGGTCGAGCGGCATGAAATCGAGCCCGGCGTAGATCGAGTTCATCCATTTGAGCCCGGTCGCGGCGCGCGCGATCTCGATCATCGGCTCTTTCTCGTTGAGGTCGAACCAGCCGATCTCCGCCTGCGGCGCCAATTCCAGCGCCTCTTCCTTGCTGGAAAACCAGAGCGGCTCGACCCATTCGGGCAGGCGCGGTTCGACCAGCGGACGGATCATGGCGGACAGGACGGCTTTGGTCATCGAAATCTCCCTCGATGCCTCCATTGCCGGTCAGGCGTTATTTCGCAAACCGTTCCTTGCGGCGGCTGGCGATATCGAGGATCGCCTCGGCCACTTCGCTGGCATTGCGCAGCACGTGGGCAGGCGGGACCTGCATGATGTCGACGCGGTGGCGTTCCTGCCAGCGTTCGCGCGCGCCATCCTCGCGATGCTTGAACGGGTCGTCATTGACCTCGATCGCGAGATGCGCCTCCGCGCAGTAGAATGGCAGGGTGAAGCCCTCGGCCTCGTGATCGCGCACGAAAGAAAGCCCCTGCGGCGCATGTTCGAGATGTTGCCAGAGAAGGGTGTGCGCGTCGGCCATCGTCAGAGCTTCCAATCCCAACCCAGCGGGTCGCCGTCCATCACCTCGACCCCTTTTTCCCCAAGGCTTTCGCGAATCGCGTCCGAAGTGGTGAAATCCTTCGCCACGCGCGCTTCCTTGCGGCGGATCAGTTCGGCCTCGATTTCCTCTTCGGTGATGGTCGCGTCCCGGGGCCTCAGCCGCAGGTCGCCGCGCGAGAGGTCGAACAGGCCGAGCCCGAGCACCGCGTCCATTTCCTCGATCACCGCGCGCTTCACGCCCGCATCGACCTTCTTGACCGCAAGCGCCTCTTCCAATGCGACCAGCGCGATTGGCGTGTTGAGGTCATCGGCCATGGCGGCAGCGAACTTCTCGCGCAGCGGGGCGAACTTGGGATGGTCGGGAGCACCCGAGGCGGCATCCTTCAACCGCTCGACCGCCATGACGATCCGCTTCAGGCGGGTGAGTGCGGCGCCGAGCCCTTCCCAGCTGAATTCCAGCTCGCTGCGGTAATGCGCCTGCAGGCACATCATCCGGTAGGCGAGCGGATGATAGCCCTTGTCGACCAGCAGTTGCAGCCGCAGGAACTCGCCCGACGACTTGCTCATCTTGCCGCTGCGCTCGACGAGGAAATTGTTGTGCATCCAGATCTTCGCACCCGAATGCGTCGCCTCGTCCAGACCGCCACAGCCGCAGAACGCCTGGTTCTGCGCGATTTCATTGGGATGGTGGATTTCGCGGTGGTCGATCCCGCCGGTATGGATGTCGAAGGGGAAGCCGAGCAGCTTTTCGCCCATGACCGAGCATTCGAGATGCCAGCCCGGTGCACCCTTGCCCCAGGGTGAATCCCATTCCATCTGCCGCGTCTCGCCCGCCGGGGTCTTGCGCCAGATGGCGAAATCGGCGGCATTGCGCTTGCCTTCAACCGTGTCGATCCGGCCTTCACCCTCTTCGGTCACGGCGCGCGCGAGGCGGCCGTAATCCGCCACCGTCGAGACGTCGAAATAGAGCCCGCTGTCGAGCTCGTAACAGTGCTTGTCGGCAATGCCCTTCGCGAAATCGATCATCTCGTCGATGTAATCGGTCGCGACAGACCACTTCGCGGGCTCGCGGATGTTGAGCGCCTTCACATCGGCCCAATAGGCCTCGGTGTAGTGCTGCGCGATGTCCCAGATCGACTGCGCCTTCTGCGCCGCCATCTTTTCCATCTTGTCCTCACCCGCATCGCCATCGTCGGTCAGGTGCCCGACATCGGTGATGTTGATGATGTGGGTGAGATCGTAGCCCTTCCAGCTCAGCGTGCGCCCCAATATGTCGGCGAAGACATAGGCGCGCATATTGCCGATATGCGGATAGTTGTAGACCGTCGGCCCGCAGGAATAGACGCGCGCCTCACCGGGATGGACAGGAATGAATTCCTCCAGCTCGCGGGTCAGCGAGTTGAACAGCTTGAGCGGCGTGTCGGTCATGCGAAGCGCAATGGCGCGGAGGTGGGGGCCGGTCAACACGCAGTCATTGCGAGGAGCCGGAGGCGACGTGGCAATCCAACTTCCGACCTCGTGAATTTCGCGAATGCCGGGCGATGGATTGCTTCGCCTTGCGGCTCGCAATGACTGCTGGTCGGGGTACTACCACCCCTCCCAGCGGACGGCTTCTACGATATCGGCGCGCTTCACCTCGAAATTGTTCACCGGCGCCTCCTCATCGCGGTAGCCGATGGCGACGCCGCAGAAGAAGATGTGATCCTCGGGGATATCGACCATTTCGCGGATCTGCGGCGAATAGACCGCCCAGGCTTCCTGGAAACAGGTGTCGAGCCCTTCCTCGCGGCACAGCAGGCCGATGGTCTGCAGCCACATGCCGATATCGCTCCACTGCGGCGGGCCCATGTATCTGGGCGTGTGGACCAGCATCAGCACCGGCGCCCCGAAGGCACGGAAATTGTTGGCGAACCACATCAGTCGCTTGCCCTTCTCCTCGCGGGAGATCTGGAGCGCGCCATACATGTCTTCGCCCACCCCGCGGCGGCGCTGCTCATAGGCGCCGTCGAGTTCGGGCGGATAGACGTGATATTCGGGCGCAAACGCCTCGCGCCCCTTGGGCAGATCCTGCGCAATACGGTCGAACAGTTTCTGCATCGGCTCGCCGGTGAGGACGATGCCATGCCACGGCTGCGTATTGCCTCCCGATGGACTGCGCTGCGCGTTCTCGAGGATCCGCGTGAGCACTGCGCGTTCGACCTTCTGGTCGGTAAAGGCGCGCACCGAACGACGCGTCCGGACCGCTTCGGCTACATTCATGTTCTTTTGCCTCTCCTCCGCGCCCGCGAGCAGGCGCCCCTCTATCGCTTTGTCCTTCAGCCCCGCGCCCCACGCGAACTGGCTATTTCTCAATCTCGAACAGATCGGCCAACTGCTCGATGATCGTCCCGCCAAGTTGTTCGACATCCATGATCGTCACCGAGCGTTTGTAGTACCGGGTCACGTCATGCCCGATGCCGATCGCGGCGAGCTGCACCGGCGACTGCTTCTCGATCCAGTCGATCACCTTGCGCAAATGGCTTTCGAGGAAGCCTGCCTGGTTGACGCTGAGCGTGCTGTCGTCGACCGGCGCGCCGTCGGAGATGACCATCAGGATGCGGCGATCTTCGGGGCGGCGCAGCAGGCGGTCGTGCGCCCACAGCAGCGCCTCGCCATCGATGTTTTCCTTCAGCAGCCCCTCGCGCATCATCAGGCCGAGATTGCGGCGCGCGCGGCGCCAGGGTTCGTCGGCTTTCTTGTAGAGGATGTGACGCAGATCGTTGAGGCGGCCCGGATTGGCCGGGCGCCCATCGGCCAGCCATGCCTCGCGGCTTTGCCCGCCCTTCCACGCGCGGGTGGTGAAGCCGAGGATCTCGGTCTTCACGCCACAGCGCTCCAGCGTTCGCGCAAGGATATCGGCGCTGATAGCGGCGATGCTGATCGGCCGACCGCGCATCGAGCCCGAATTGTCGATCAGCAGCGTGACCACCGTGTCCTTGAACTCGGTGTCGCGCTCGATCTTGTAGGACAGCGCATGGCCGGGGCTGACCACCACGCGGGTCAGCCGCGCCGCATCGAGCATGCCTTCTTCCTGGTCGAAATCCCAGCTGCGGTTCTGCTGCGCCATCAGGCGGCGCTGTAGCCGGTTGGCCAGCCGCGTGACGACGCCCTGCAGGCCCGCCAACTGGCTGTCGAGATAGGTACGCAACCGCTCGAGCTCGTCGAGATCGCACAGCTCGGCGGCCTCGATCTCTTCGTCGAACTTCTCGGTATAGGCCGTGTATTCGAACGTCTCGGGAAAGTCGGTCCACGGGCGGTTCGGGCGAACGGGCTGCATGCCCTCCTCGCCATCGTCCTCGGGCTCGCCGTCGGACATCTGCTGTTCGCCCTCGACCTCCTGATCGGCATCGCCCTCGGCCTCGCCATCGGTGACGTCGCTGCGCGCATCGGAAGCCTGCGGTTCGGCTGCGCCCTCGTCTTCCTCGTCGGTGTCGTCTTGGTCCTCGGGGCTTTCGCCTTCCTCGTCCTCGCCATCCTCGGCATCGGTCGGTTCGGGCGTATCGGGCAGCGTTAAGTCGAGGTCGCGCAATATGTCGAGCGTCAGGTCCTGGAAGGCGCGCTGGTCGTCGAGCACGTCGACCAGCCCGTCCATGTCGGTGCCGATCTTGGCGAGAATGTCCTCGCGCACCAGATCGACCGCCTTGCGTGCGCGTTCGGGAACGGGTTCGCCGGTCAGCGCCTCGCGCAGCATCAATGACAGTGCGCTGGGGAGCGGCACATCCTTGGCCTCATCGGCGCGCACGATCGGATCGGTCGCGGTGCGCATCGCCACCGCCGAGTTCAGATTGTCGCGAATCCCCGCATAGCGCGTTGCGCCGATCGCCTCGTAGCGGACCTGTTCGATGGCATCGTAACAGGCGCGCGCGATCGGTTCGGGCGGTGCACCCTTGCCATGCAGCCCCTCGTCGTGATGGCGCAGCCGCAGCGCGAAACTGTCGGCGAAGCCCCGCGCCTCGATGGCCTGTTCGCGCGGCAGATTGCGTCCCGGCAGAGGAACGCGGAAGTTCTTGCCCGCCTGTGCCGGGCTGTCCGCACTCCACGCGACTTCGACCTCGGCTTCATGCGCCAGCGCACGGCTGGCGCCGGTCAGCGCCTGCTTGAAGCGATCGAGAGGGGTCTGTTCGGTCAAGTTACGCGGTCGGGATGCTCTGGCCGGTGGTGCCCCAGTCCTTGAGGAAGCCCTCGATGCCCTTCTCGGTCAGGACATGCTTGAACAGGCCCTTGATCACCGCGGGCGGCATGGTGGCAACATCCGCGCCGATCCGCGCGCTTTCGAGCACGTGGACGGGGTTGCGCACGCTGGCCACAAGGATCTCGGTCGTGAAACCGGGGTAGTTGTCGTAAATCAGGCGGATGTCGCGGATCAGCGCCATGCCGTCGAAACCGTTGTCGTCATGGCGGCCGACGAAGGGCGAGACGAAGGTCGCCCCCGCCTTGGCTGCAAGCAGCGCCTGGTTGGCCGAGAAGCACAGCGTCACATTGACCATCGTGCCGTCCGAGGTGAGCTTCTTGCAGGTCTTGAGGCCATCGATCGTCAGCGGCACCTTGATGCAGACATTGTCCGCGATCTTGCGCAGCGTTTCGGCCTCTTTCATCATCGATTCATGGTCCAGCGCGACCACTTCCGCGCTGACCGGGCCGTCGACGATGCCACAGATTTCCTTCGTCACTTCCATGAAGTCGCGACCCGACTTGGCGATCAGCGAAGGATTGGTGGTGACGCCGTCGAGCAGGCCGGTGTCGGCCAGTTCCTTGATGTCGGCGATGTCGGCAGTGTCGACGAAGAATTTCATGCAGCTAGGCTCCGGCGGGTGTCTGATTCCCGCAAAGCCTTAGCGCCCGATCCGGCCCGCGGCTAGTACTGCGCGCCCGTCCCGAAGACACCGATGATCAGCGGGTCGCGCGTCGCCTGCGGATTGCGGCGAATGGCCGCTTCCTCGATGCCGATCTCGCGCCAGATCGTGTCGTCGAGACTGGTCGCGAAACGCATCGACGCGCCCGCCAGATCGACCCCCGTCAGCCCCTGCAGCAATTCGCCGACGAGCGGGTCCTGCGCCACGCGCATCGCCTCGCCCAGTTCGGGCACCATCGCCTCGACTAGCGTGCGGCCCATCGAACCGCGCAGGAAAGTGGTCGCCGCGGTCGGACCGCCGCGCACAAGGTCGATCGCGTTCTGGATCCCGATCGTGCGGACCGCGTCGGTCACCAGAGGCGCGGCGCGTTCGGCACCCTCATAGGCGATATCGCCAAAGGCGGTCTCGAGACGGTCCTTGAACAATGCCGAGGTAAGGATGCGCGACAGCACGTCGCCACGCGTGCCGAGCAATTCGCCGAAACCGATCTGGGCCACCTGCTGGTCCCAGAAACCACCGCCATCGAGCATGCGCGCGAAAGCTCTCTCGCTCGAGAGGTACAGGATGCGCTGCACCGCATCGACCATGCCGAAGCCGGGAATGGTGGAACAGGCGGGCAGCGCAAGCAGGCCCCCGGTCGCAGCCAGCCCGCCGAGAAATCCGCGGCGTCCGGTAGCCTTGGCGAGAATATTGGTCATATCACTGATCCTCATTGCATCCTGCCCTTGTTTCAAGCGCCTGCCCCCGCCCATATGGCCGGGCCATGAACCGCGTGCGCTGCCTCGTTCTCAATGCCGCCCTCGGCCCGCTCGATTACAAGGTGCCCGAAGGCATGGTGGTCGAACCGGGTGCGGTTGTCGAATGCCCGCTCGGTCCGCGGACGGTAATCGGAATTGTCTGGGAAGCCGAACGGCTTCCGGGAACCGAAGTTCCGGTGGAGAAGCTGCGCAATCTGCGCGGCCTGCTGCCCGTCCCGCCGCTGTCGGCACCGCTGCGCCGGCTGATCGAATGGACCGCCGACTATTATGTCGCCTCGCTCGCGAGCGTGGCGCGCATGGCGCTGTCTTCGGGGGGCGCGCTCAAGGGCCCGGCGACAATGACCGAATACCGCCTGACCGGGGGATTGCCCGAGCGCATGACCCCGCAGCGGCAGGCGGCGATCGACGCGCTCGAAGGCGAGCAGGCGAATATCCGCGAACTTGCGGGCATCGCGGGCGTCTCCGAAGGCGTGCTGCGCGGGCTGGTCAACCAAGGCGTGCTCGAACCGGTCGAGGTCGATTGCGACCGGCCCTACGATCCCGCGCACCCCGATTTCGCCGAAGTCGAACTGAGTACGCAACAGCGCGAGGCTTCGGGGATATTCAGCGAGGCGGTGCGCGCGGCGAAGTTCGCTCCCTTCCTGCTCGACGGGGTCACCGGGTCGGGCAAGACCGAGACCTATTTCGAACCCGTTGCGCAAGCGCTGCGGATGGGGCGGCAGGTGCTCGTCCTGCTGCCCGAGATCGCGCTGACCGAAAACTTCCTGCACCGCTTCGAGGAGCGGTTCGGCGCGCCGCCGGTGTTGTGGCATTCCTCGCTCAAATCGACCGAGCGGCGCCGGGCATATCGCGCAGTGTCCGAGGGCAGCGCGCAGGTGGTGGTGGGCGCGCGCTCGGCGCTGTTCCTGCCGTTTCGCCAGCTCGGCCTGATCGTGGTAGACGAAGCGCACGAGACCAGCTTCAAGCAGGAAGAAGGCGTACGCTACAATGCGCGCGACGTCGCGGTCATGCGCGGCCATTTCGAACAGGTCCCCGTGGTGCTCGCCAGCGCCACGCCCGCGCTCGAAAGCCTGCAGATGGCCGAAAGCGGGGTCTATAAGAAGGTCGACCTCCCCAGCCGTTTCGGCGGCGCACAGCTTCCGGCCATCGACACGATCGACCTGACCGAAGAAAAGCCGCCGCAGGGCATGTGGCTGGCGCAGCGGCTGGTCGACGGGATCGAGGAACGTCTGGGGCGCGGCGAACAATCGCTGCTGTTCCTGAACCGGCGCGGATATGCCCCGCTGACGCTGTGCCGCAATTGCGGCTTCCGCTACCAATGTCCCAATTGCAGCGCGTGGCTGGTCGAGCACCGCTTTACCAATCGCCTCGCCTGCCACCATTGCGGACACGAGGCACCCGCCCCGAAGGCCTGCACCGAATGCGGAGAGCCCGATTGCCTCGTCGCCTGCGGCCCCGGTGTCGAACGGATCGCCGACGAAGTGGCCGAACGCCTGCCGCAGGCGCGCGTGTTCGTTGCCACTTCGGACACGCTCAACTCGCCCGGCAGGGCCGCCGAATTCATCGCTGCCGTGGAAGCGCGCGAGGTCGACGTGATCGTTGGCACGCAATTGGTAACCAAGGGGTTCCATTTCCCCGAGCTGACGCTGGTCGGCGTGGTCGATGCCGATCTCGGGCTCGAGGGCGGCGATCTGCGCGCGGGCGAACGCACTTACCAGCAGGTCGCGCAGGTCGCCGGGCGCGCGGGGCGCGGCTCGAAACCCGGCGAAGTGCTTATCCAGACGCGCCATCCCGAGGCGCCGGTGATCGCGGCGCTCGCGGCGGGTGATCGCGATGCCTTCTATTCGGCCGAGACCGAGATGCGCCGCGAAGCGGGCGCGCCGCCCTTCGGCCGCTGGGCGGCGATCATCATTTCGAGCGAGGACGATGCCGAAGCGCGGGAGGCCGCCAACCGCATCGGCGCTTTCCGCCCCGAGGTCGCCGAATGCCTGATCCTCGGCCCCGCGCCCGCACCCATGGCGCTGCTACGCGGCCGCTACCGCTATCGATTCCTGATCAACGCGCGACGCAGCGTGCAATTGCAGGACGTGATCCGCCGTTGGCTGGGGGCGCTCGACCACCCTCCCGGCGTGCGTGTGGCAGTGGATATCGATCCCTATAGTTTCGTTTGATTGTCGCGTGCGGCGTGCCTAGGCTCGGCACTGTCCGGGCCATCGCAGGGTCCGTCACGGGGGTCTATTCTCGATGATCAGGGTTCTTGCCGCACTGACGGCCTGTCTGGCTTTGTTCGCCTCGCCCGCGCACGCCGCCGACGATATCTGGAAGCGGGCCGATACGCGGCATTTCAACATCTATTCGACGGGCGACGAAGACGATCTGACCGCCTTTGCCCGCGATCTCGAGCGGTTCGATGGGCTACTGCGGTTCTGGTACGACAAGCCCGATCGGCCGGGCAAGGACCCGATCACGATCTACCTGCTCGACGGGTCGCGCGGTGTCCAGAAGCTGCTCGGTTCGCGCGGCGTGGCGGGCTATTATTCACCCCACATCGAAGGGACCTATGCGGTCGCCCATCGCGGTGGCGGCGGGTGGCGCAGCCTGACCGGACAGCGCGTGCTGTTCCACGAATATGCCCATCACTTCATGTTCAACGAATTCGCCGTGCCCGCACCCGCATGGCTAATCGAAGGGTTCGCCGAATTTCTCGCCACGGTCGAATTCGGCGAGGACGGCAGCTGGACCTACGGCAAGCCCGCCACCCATCGCGGCGCCGAATTGCGGTATTTCGACGATGCGCAGATCGAGCGCCTGCTCTCTTGGCCCGATGGCGAGCGGAGGCTCATTGCCGGATTCTACGGCTGGTCCTGGGGGCTCACGCACATGCTCTACACCGCGCCCGATCGCGGCGCGCGCATCTCCGCCTATATCGAGCGGCTTTCAGCCGGCGAAAAACCCCTGCCCGCCGCGCGCGCCGTGTTTGGCGATTTGCGTCAACTCGAACGCCAGCTGGAACGTCACGTGCGCGGCGATATGGAATATGGCGTTTCATCGGAGACGTTCCCGTGGTCGCAGGATGTCGCGCTGAGCACGCTTCCCGTCGCCGAGGGTCGGATGCTAGAACTCCACCTGCGGCGCATGGGGGGACACAAGCTTGAAGACACACGAGACGATCTCGCCGCCTTCGCCCAAGCGGGGGCGCTCAGCGCAGATGCCTATGCCGAAATGGCCATGGCCGAGATGTGGCTCGAGGAAAGGCAACGCGAAAAATACAAGGAAGAGCACGAGGATGACGACGCGGTCGAGGACAAGGAAATGGGCGGCCCCTATTTCGTTGCCGCCGAGGCCGCTGCCGACCGGGCGCTGGCGTTGGATGCGAGCCACCTGCGCGCCAATATCGTCAAGGGCCGCATTCTGAGCCATCGGCTGTACGAGGACGGCAACACCGACGGCGAAGCCTGGGCACAAGCGCGGCGACATTTCCAGATCGCGAACCGCACCGATCCGACCAATGCCGAAGCGCTTTATCGCTTCGCCCGCAGCTACGCACGAGAAGGGCGCGAAGGACCGATGATGCACGATGCCTATCTCGCGGCCTTCAATCGCGCGCCCCAGACCAGGGCTTTCCGCGTCGGTCTCGCCTATGATCTGGCGCGGCTGGGGCGGCATGACGACGGTATCGCCCTGCTGCAGATGCTTGCCAACGACCCGCATTTCCCCAAGCCGGGCCGCCGCGCGATCGAACGGATCGAGGCCATGCGTGAGAGCGGGACCAAATTTCCCGACCTCAGCGACATCGACGAAGATTTCGAGCCCGACGATGACGAGGATGACGACAAGGACGACGACAAGGAATAGGCCGCCGGGCGGTCAAGGCATCGCGGGCTATCCGGATCTTGTAGCGGGAACCCCGGGTTTCGCCGGCACGTTCACATGGACTGTATGGCCGAGGAACTTGAAGCCGCGTTGCCGGACGATGTCTGCAGTCTTGCCGAGCGCATACTTGCTGCCGCGAAGCAGCGCGACTGGCAGATTGCGACGGCAGAAAGCTGCACCGGCGGACTGCTCGCCGCGCTGTTTACCGATGTGCCGGGTTACAGCCACGTGTTCGATCGCGGGTTCGTCTCCTATTCGGACGGCGCGAAATGCGATTTGCTCGACCTGGCCAGCGAGATGGTCGAGAATTGCGGCGCGGTCAGCCGCGAGGTCGCCGAAGCGATGGCCGAAGGAGCGCTTGAGCGATCGGCTGCGCAAGTGGCGATATCGGTAACCGGCTTCGCGGGCCCCGGCGGCGAGGATGACGAGGAAGGTCTCGTCCATTTCGGAATCGCCGCCAGCGGTGGTGAGAAATGGCATCGCGAGGAGCATTTCGGGCCGATCGGGCGCGATGGCGTGCGGATTGCAGCCTTGCGCGCGGCGCTCGACATGCTGCGCGAAACGTTCGACCTCGCGGCCTAGTCCTGCCCGCCGTCGTAAACCGCGCGGGCAGCCTCGACCTTGGTGATATTGGCAATCGCCCAATTGCCCAGCCGGGCCACCGGATCGCACAGCGAGCGCCCGAGTTCGGTGAGCGCGTAGTCGACCCGCGGGGGGACGCTGGGGGTCACGGCACGGCTGACCAGCCCGTCGCGTTCGAGGCCACGCAGCGTGCGGGTGAGCATGCGCTGCGAAATGCCCGGTATCTCGCGCCGCAACTGATTGAACCGCTGCGAGCCGTCGGTCAGCGCCATCACCACGCGGACCGACCATTTGTCGCCCACACGCGCGAGAATGTCGTTCACTGCGGTGCATTGCGGGGCATCGTGGACCTCAAGGGTCACATCGGTGTTCCTATCGGACAGCAAGGTGCCTTCTTGCGCGACTTGGGGTGCAGTTTCCATATGGCCTCCAGGTTATTGATAGTAACTATGGAGTCCTACGCATGCAAATCCTTCGTATCGACAGTTCGACCACCGGCGACCAGTCGATCAGCCGCAAGCTGACCGACGAGCTGCTGAGCCATTTCACCGCCAAGCATCCCGATGCCGAAGTGGTAACGCGCGATCTCGTGGCCGAACCGCTGCCGCATATCGACCCGATCACCACCAGCGCGATCCGCACGCCGCCCGAAACGCACGAGGAAGCGGTTGCCGCCGCTTACCCCGAACAGCGCGCGGTGCTCGACGAATTCCTTGCCAGCGATGTGGTGATCGTCGGCGCGCCGATGTACAATTTCACCATTCCCAGCCAGCTCAAGGCATGGCTCGACCGGCTCGGCGTGCCCGGCGTGACGTTCAAATATTCGGAGAATGGCCCCGAGGGTCTTGCCGGCGGACGCAAGGTCGTGATCGCCTCTGCACGCGGCGGCGAATATTCGACCGACCAGCTGGCCGAGAACCAGGAAAGCCTGCTGACCACCTTCTTCGGCTTCATCGGCGTGGATGATCTCCACTTCGTTCGCGTCGAAAAGGCAGGTTTCGGCCCCGAGGCGATCGAGCAGGGCATGAGTGCGGCGAAGCAGGAAATCGCCCAGCTGTAAGGCACCATCGCGGGGGCCGGGTATTGTTCACCCATGCCCGGCCCCGTTCTCGTCCCCATTCTCGGCGACCAGCTGACCCGCGACCTTGCCAGCCTGCGCGGGCGCACCAAGGACGATAGCGTTATCCTCATGATGGAGGTGTGGGACGAGGCGACCTATGTCCGCCACCACAAGCAGAAGATCGCGCTGATTTTCTCCGCTATGCGCCACTTCGCCGAGGAATTGCGCGATGCGGGATGGAAGGTCGATTACACGAAGCTCGACGATCCCGACAATGCTGGGAGCTTCACCGGTGAACTCGCACGTGCGATCGAACGGCACGACCCGCGCCTCGTCAGCGTGGTCGAGGCAGGCGAGTGGCGCGTGCGGCAGGACATGGAGCAATGGGCGGACAAGTTCGCTTGCGAAATCGAGATCCTGCGCGACGACCGCTTCATCTGCACGCAGGCCGAGTTCGATGCCTGGGCGGACGACCGCAAGGAACTGCGGATGGAGTTCTTCTATCGCGAGATGCGGCGCAAGACCGGGCTGCTAATGGAGGATGACGGCAAGCCGACAGGCGGCGAGTGGAATTACGACAGCGAGAACCGCAAGCCGCCAAAGGATGGGCTTGCCGCGCCCGAACGCGCGAAATTCGCCCCCGATAGCGTGACTCAGGAGGTCATCGAACTGGTCGGAGACCGGTTCGGCGACCATTTCGGATCGCTCGATACATTCGGTTGGCCTGTGACGCGCGACGAGGCCGAGGAGGCCGCCGATGCTTTCTTCGCCGAACGCATCGAGTGCTTCGGCCCCTATCAGGACGCGATGGTCGCGGGCGAGGACGACCTGTTCCATTCGATGCTCTCGACCAGCATCAACCTGGGCCTGCTCGACCCGCTCGAACTGTGCCATCGCGCCGAGCAAGCCTATCGCGATGGCAATGCGCCGCTAAACAGTGTCGAGGGGTTCATCCGCCAGATCATCGGCTGGCGCGAATATGTGCGTGGGTTCTACTGGCACCAGATGCCGCATCTGCAGAAAGCGAATGCGCTCAACGCGCAACGCGGCCTGCCCGAGTTCTACTGGACCGGCGATACCGACATGGCCTGCCTCGCCGACTGCATCCGTTCCACCCGCGACAATGCGCATGCGCACCATATCCAGCGACTGATGGTGCTGGGCAATTTCGCGCTGCTGGCGGGGATCGACCCGCGCGAGGTGCAGGATTGGTATCTGGTGGTCTATGCCGATGCCTATGAATGGGTCGAATTGCCCAATGTCGCGGCGATGATCCTTTATGCCGATGGCGGGAAGCTGGCGTCCAAGCCCTATGCGGCAAGCGGCAATTACATCAACAAGATGAGCAATTACTGCGCCGGCTGCACCTATTCGCCCAGCAAGAAGACGGGCGAAGGCGCCTGCCCCTTTAACCCGCTGTACTGGCATTTCATGGACCGGCACCGCGAACGTCTGGAGAAGAACCACCGGATCGGGCGGATCTATGCCACCTGGGACCGGATGGGCGAGGAACGCCAGCGCGACTATCTCGACAGCGCCGAAAGCTTCCTCGAAACGCTCGAACCCGCGGGCGCGGGATGGGCGCGGGCCGACTAGGCCATCATTTCGCCGCAATTCGACCACCGCCGGTCCCGGCGCACGGAGACATGTCGCGCCGTGTTCATTGGGCTGTCAGGTCGGTGCCGACACCTGCGCCGCCTGCGACGATCGCGTCGCTTCGAAGACCGATAATACCAAGGGGGCTGGATGGCCGCACGGGCATAACGGTGGGACGGCGTGGGAAATTACTCCCGCGCAACGCCAGTGCCGGTCGCAGCGAAGGAGTATGAATATGATTGCCATGACCAAGAGTTCGAAGACGTTTGCAGCGCTGGCTGCGCTCGCCCTGCCCGTCACCGCCGGTGCCCAGTCGCAGGAACTCGAACCGCAGGCTGGCGTGCAGAGCGGCGGCGAGACGATGACGGTGGTGGGCACCATGCCCAGCGACCTGACCGGCATGCCCGAGGGCCCCGAATTCGAAGGCGTCATTTCTGCGCGCGATGGCGACAAGGTGCAGGTGACCAGTGCCGATGGGACGCGCACGGTGGTCGCGATCAGCCCCTCCACCGAGATCCGCAGCAGCGGCGGCTTCCTCGGTCTCGACAAGGACCAGCTCGCTGCGAGCGACCTGCTCAACGGCCTGCCGGTTGAAGTCGAGACCGTGGAATGGGCCAATCGCGGCCTGATCGCCACCAAGGTCGCGCTGAAGAGCAAGCATCTCGAAACCGCGCGGATGATCCACACCGGGACCGATCAGCGCTTCACCGCCAATGAAGCGGCAACCGAGGCGCTGCGCGGCCGTGTCGCCAACATCGACCAGTACAATGTGAAGGGCACCACCAACGTCTACTTCGACACCGCCAGGTACAATCTATCGCAGCAGGCGCGAGCCGAGCTTTGCCAGGCGGCCGAACAGGCGAAGGCGACCGATAATGCGCTGCTCCTGGTCGTCGGCTACACCGACTCGACCGGCGATTACGAGTACAACCAGGAACTGAGCGAGAAGCGCGCCGCGCGGGTAACCAATTTCCTCCAGCAGGAATGCGACTGGGCCCCCTATCGCATGATGACCCCGACCGGCATGGCGGAAGCCGATCCGGCAGCGGACAACACCACCGAACAGGGCAAGGCGCAGAATCGCCGCGTGGCGGTGAACATCCTCGTCAGCAAGAGCGTCGACGGGATGAGCGCGGGTCTCTGATCCGGTTGCAGCCGTAAGAAAAGGAAAGGGCGGGCCCGCGGGTCCGCCCTTTCTCGTTCAAACGCCCTGCGCTTCGGCGTCGGCGCGCTTGACCTGCTTGTGCTCGTCCTCGACCAGCCCGTGCTTCCAGTAGCTCGAGATATAGAGATCGGCGGCACCCAGCCCGAGATCACCGCGCAGGTAGTCGCGCAGCTTGCGCATCGAGGAAAACTCGCAAGCCGCCCAGCCTGCCAGTCGACCATCGGGGCGTCCGGCGGTGCGCAGCGCATCCACCAGCAGGTCGGGCCGCTGACCCGGCTCGGGATTGACCAGCCATTCGACCGTCACACCCTCGGGCACGACGAGATCGGGCCGGTCGGCCTCGTCCTGTATTTCGATCGCTGCGAACCCGCATGCATCGGCGGGCAACGCGGCGAGGTTGACCGAAATCGCCGGAAGCGCGGTCATGTCTCCGGAAATGAGGTAGAAGTCACGCCCCTCGGGCAGCGGCTTGGGCAGGCCCGGGCCGCCGACCGCGATCGTATCACCCGGCCTGGCGTTCAGCGCCCATCGTGTCGCCGGCCCCGCCGCTGCGCCGCCGTGGAGCGCAAAATCGAGATCGATCGCCTCTGCGTGCTGGTGGCGGATGGTATAGGTGCGGATGACCGCCTTGCCATTGGCGCTGGCAGGGGCCAGCATCAGCTTGACATAACCGCCGGCAAAGCCGGGCGGGAAGTCGCGCATCGCCTCGCCACCGAGAGTCACGCGGATCATCGAGGGGGACAGGCGCTGGCTGGAAAGGACAGTCAGGGTTCGGGGGGCGGGTCGTTTGCTCATGCCCGCGAGTTAATGAGAACCGTTCGCAATTCAAGCCCGCCACGCTGACTTAATTCATGGCCGCGCGCGCGGCTTCGGTCAGCTTGGTCATGGCTCGCTGCCATGGCGCGGGTCCGTAGCTGATCCGGGCCGCCCCCAAACGGGCGAGACGCGCGCCGTCCATTCCGTCGAGCCACATAACATTGACCGGCAAGGATACCGCCTCGCACAGTGCCGCAATCAAATCGGGATCGCGCAGACCGGGCACGAAGAAACATCCCGCACCCGCTTCGCGATAGACGGCTGCACGGTCGATCGCCTTCTCGACCAGCTCGTCGCGATCAGGGTTTGCACCTGCGAGCAATGGCCCCAGGAATATGTCGGTACGCGCGTTGACGAACAGTCCCTGCGCCGAAACCGCCGCGATGCGTCGCGCCTGAGCGTCCGGTTCGCGCAGCGCGGCGCTGTCGAGCAGCCGATCTTCGAGATTGCATCCGATCGCGCCGGCATCAAGCAGAGCCGCCGCGTTCCGGGCGAGTTCCTGCTCATCCTCGGCATAGCCGGTTTCGAAATCGACCGTCAGCGGCAGGTCGATCGTCGCGGCGATGCGCCGTACGCTTTCGAGCACAGCAGCGAAGGGCATGCCCCCGCCGTCATCATAACCCTGCGCCCCCGCAAGCGAGAGGCTGCCCGTGGCGATGGCCTTGGCACCTGCCTCGGCGACCGCAGCCGCGCTGCCCGCGTCCCAGACGTTGAACAGCACCAGCGGGTCGTCGGCGCGATGCAGCGACGCGAAGTCGTCGATCGTCTTCATGGCTACTTCTCCTCGCGGCGAAGCAGTTCGCGTTTGATGTCCTGGCCATAGGCGTAGCCGCCGAGGTCGCCGCCCTTGCGCACCACGCGGTGGCACGGGATCAGCACGGCCACATTGTTACGCGCATTGGCGCTGCCCGCAGCGCGCACCGCCTTGGGGTTGCCCGCGGCGGCGGCGATTTCGGCATAGGTGCGCGTTTCGCCCGGCGGGATCGCGCGCAGCGCTTCCCAGCAGGCTTCCTGGAAGGCCGTGCCCTTCACGTCGAGCGGGATATGTGCGCCGCTGCCAGGCGCTTCGACATTGGCGACAACCTCGCCGAGCAGCTTTTCGAAGGCCGCCCCTCCCTCGACCAGATCGGCGCGCGGGAAGCGAGCGCGCAACTCCCTCTCGTCTTCCTCGAAGGACAGGCGGCACACTCCCTTGTCGGTAGCCGCGACCAGCATTTTGCCCAGCGTCGTTTCGACCACCGCCCAGCGGACCGTCACCCCCGCGCCCCCATTCGCCCATGCGCTTGCCGTCATGCCGAGTCGTCCTTTGGTATTTTCGTAGAAGCGTGAAGCCGAGCCATAACCCGCTTCGTAGATCGCCCCGGTCACGCTCTCACTGTCCGACAATGCATCGCGGGCGCGCGTTTCGCGCAGTGCCCGGGCGTAGGCCGCGGGCGACAGACCGATCGCGCGCTTGAACACGCGCTGGAAATGTGCGGGCGAATAGCCGGTGAGCAGCGCCAGCGCGGCAAGCGAGGGCGTCCCTTCCGCGCTGCGGATCTCGTCGATCGCAGCAAGCACTGCCGCCTCGTCGCGCGCCACATCGTCGGGGAGGCAACGCTTGCAGGGACGCAGCCCGGCCGCGCGCGCCGCAGCCCCGTTGGCGAAGAAGCGTACATTGCCGCGCGCCGGGTGCCGCGCTGCGCAGGACGGGCGACAATATATGCCCGTGGTCAGCACGCCCGTGACGAAGCGCCCGTCGAAGGCGCGGTCGCGGCGCTGCACGGCATCCCAGGCGGTTTGGGTATCGATCATGTCAGCCACTCCATAGCCGATTGCGCGACCGTATGCGCCATGCTTTCGACGCGTGCATCCCGAAGCTTGCGGTCAAAGCCATTGACCGCCACAAGCGCTTGCCAATGAGCCGCTTTCTCGCCCGCCTCGCCCTCCTGCTCGCCCTGGTCGCACCTGCGCTGACGCCCATGCCGGCGCTGGCCGAACCCGCCGATATCGATGCGGCGGCGCGCGGCGTGGTGCGCGTGGTCATCATCGGTGACAACAAGGGCGAGTTGTTTCCGATCAGCCACGGCACCGGTTTCGCGGTGTCGGGCGACACGGTGGTCACCAATGCGCATGTGGTGCGCGACGCGCTGCGCGATGAAGGCATGCAGATCGGCATCGTCCCCAATGGCGGCGGCGAGGCGGTTTACGGCAGGATCGTCGCGGTTCTGGCGCGCAACGACCTTGCGCTGCTCCGCATCACCGGCAGCCTGCGTCTGCCCCCGCTCGCACTGGCAGGGGGTGCCCCACCCGACAGCGGCGAAGTCACCAGCGTCGGCTATCCGATGAACGTCGACCGTGCGCAGGGGCTCGACCTGAGCGATATTTTCCGCAGCCAGCCGCCGGTCAAGAGCCGCGGCTATGTCTCGGGCGCGCGGCCGAGCCGCCAGTTCGACACCATCCTGCACACCGCCCCGATCGCGCGTGGCAATTCGGGCGGCCCGCTGCTCGACCCCTGCGGTCGGGTCGTCGGCGTCAACAGTTTCGGCGCGGACAATGACGGCGGCGATGCGGAGTTCTTCTTTGCAGTCTCGAACCGCGAACTGGTGCCCTTCCTGCGCGCCAACGATGTCGAGCCGCGCATCATTGCCGCCGAGTGCCGTTCGATGGCCGATCTCGATGAAGCCGAACGCGACCGGATGGAGCGCGAACAGTCGGCCGCACGCGCGGACCTTGCCGAACGCGCGGAAGCGCGCCGCATCAAGCGTGAGCGTGCTTTGCTCGAAGCCGAACAGGGTGTGTTCGTCGAACGCGAGGACCGCGTGTTCCTCGCCGTCGTGCTGTTGCTGGTCGCTTTCGGACTGGGCCAGTGGGCGCTGGCCTTGTGGCAGGCCGATCCGCGCGACGAAAAGCGTGCACGCATCGTCGGCGGTGCGAGTGCCGCCCTCGTGCTCGCCGCGGTTGCCGCCTATCTGACCCGCCCGGGGCTGGATGAAATCGACCGGCGCGTCGCAGCCGCAATGCAGGATCCCGACGACGGCGAAGGCGAGGCCGAAGCGCCGGGTGGCGATCTGGCGCTGCTGTGCCGGCTGGTGCCTGAGCGCAGCCGCGTGACCAGCGCCAAGGTTGAAGATATCGAGTTCGACTGGACTGCCGACGGCTGCGTCAACGAACGGACGCAATACGGGCTGGCCGGGGGCAGCTGGAGCCGCGTCTTCGTGCCCAATGCCGAAGACGCGGTGTCGGTCAGCAGTTTCGACCCCGATCGCCGCATCTTCCGCACCGAACGCTATCTGCTGCCGCGCGAGGCGATGAGCGAGGCGCGAACAGCGCGCAGCAAATATTCCGCGCCCGAGTGCGGCAGCGACAACGCCGCCGCCAGGCTCGGCGACCTGCAGGGCGAAGTCCTCGCCCAGCTGCCGCGCCAGGCAAACGAGCGACTGGTCTACGAGTGCAGCACGCGCAACTAGGCCGCCAGCGGTTCGCCGGTCAGCGTGATGCGATGCATTTCGCGCGCGTGGCCCTGATAGTCGTTCATGGCGAGGTGCCAGGTCGTGCGGTTGTCCCAGATCGCCACCGAACCCGGCTCCCACGCCACCCGGCAGGTGTTGTCCGCCGCAGTCGCCGCATCGTAAAGCCGCTGCAGCAGCGGCAGGCTCTCCGCACGCGTTCGCCCGACGATATTGAGTGTGAAAGCGCTGTTCACGTACAGCAGCCGGCGCCCGGTATGCGGATGGCGGATTACGACCGGATGCGTGGCACCCGTGCGTAACGACTGGCCGCGCAGATCGGCCGCCATGTCGGTCTGCGCATACAGCCCGTCCTCCTCATAAATATGGTCGGCGCTGTGGTAGGCCTCCAGCCCCTCGATCTCCTGTTTGAGGTCATCGGACAGCGCATCATAGGCCGCGCCCATATGCGCCCATAGCGTATCACCTCCGCTGGGCGGCAGTGTGCGCGCGACCAGCACCGAGCCCATCGCGGGGACCTGGTCGTAGGAATGGTCGGTATGCCATCCTCCGCCGATATTGGTGACTTGATCGGCGCGCTTGCGCACCACCGCGATCTCGGGATGGTCCTCAGTCAGCGGGAAGTAGTTGTTCAGATCTATTCCGCCCCAGCGCCGGGCAAAGGCGATATGCGCTTCGGGGGTAAAATCGTGCTGGTCGCGGAACAGCGCGACGCCATTCTCGTAGACCGCCTGCCTTATCGCCTCGAGCGAATCCCCCTGCGCCTGCGTCAGCGCGACACCCCTTATCTCGACCCCGCAAGCAGGGGCCAGCGGCACCATCTCCATCGCATCTCTCCCATACGATTGGTTGTTTTATGCTACGCATCCTACGCCGATCCCGCAGCGTGTCCAGATTCAGCGCCCGGAGTCGGCTTGCCATCGACGGGGGGCTTTGCTAGGCGCGCGCCGACCTTGTCTGGGGCACTTGCAAGCGCCCGTGACCGACTTGGTCGCACAGACTTTTCTTCCGGACCCGAGAGGACCTCAAGCGCGTGGATAATTCCGCCGGTATTCAGGCTAGCCTGGCAGGGCGTTACGCATCGGCCCTGTTCGATCTCGCTAGCGAAAACGGAACCGTGACCGCGGTCGAATCGGACCTCGACAAGGTCGAGGCCGCACTCGCCGAATCGAGCGAGCTGGCAGCCGTCACCACCAACCCCAAGGTTTCGCGCGGCGAGGCGCAGAAGGCGCTGTGGGGCGTTTCGGCCCTGCTCGGCGTGTCCGAACTGACGCAGAACTTCCTTGGTGTGCTGGCACAGAACCGCCGCCTCGGCGAACTGCCCCAGGTCATTCGCGCCTTCCGCGCGATCGCGGCAGCGCAGCGCGGCGAAGTCACAGCCGAAGTCAGCAGCGCGCACGCGCTTACCGATAGCCAGCTGGCCGATCTGAAGGCCAAGCTGACCGCGCGCGAAGGCCGCACGGTAAAGCTTTCCACGAAGGTCGACCCCGACTTGCTCGGCGGCCTCGTCGTCACCATCGGCTCGAAGCGACTCGACGCATCGATCCGCACCCGTCTCAATTCGCTTTCCCAGGCCATGAAGGCTTAAAGGACACACATCATGGATATCCGCGCCGCAGAAATCTCCAAGGTCATCAAGGACCAGATCGCCAATTTCGGCACCGAAGCCGAAGTGAGCGAAGTCGGTACCGTGCTGTCGGTGGGTGACGGTATTGCCCGCATCCACGGCCTCGACAACGTCCAGGCCGGTGAAATGATCGAATTCGCCAACGGCGTTCAGGGCATGGCGCTGAACCTCGAAGCCGACAATGTCGGTGCGGTTATCTTCGGCTCGGACCAGGAAATCGGCGAAGGCGACAGCGTAAAGCGGACCAACACCATCGTGGACGTTCCGGTCGGCAAGGGCCTGCTCGGTCGCGTGGTCGACGCGCTCGGCAACCCGATCGACGGCAAGGGCCCGATCGAAGGCGCCGAACGCCGCCGCGTCGAAGTGAAGGCGCCGGGCATCATCCCGCGTGAATCGGTTTCGGAGCCGGTGCAGTCGGGCCTCAAGGCGATCGACGCACTCGTGCCGGTCGGCCGCGGCCAGCGCGAACTCATCATCGGCGACCGCCAGACCGGCAAGTCGGCCGTGGCGATCGACACCTTCATCAACCAGAAGGAAGTCAATGCGGGCGACGACGAAGGCAAGAAGCTCTACTGCGTCTACGTCGCCGTCGGCCAGAAGCGTTCGACGGTCGCGCAGATCGTCAAGCAGCTCGAAGAAAACGGCGCGATGGAATATTCGATCGTCGTCGCAGCGACCGCTTCGGAGCCCGCTCCGCTGCAGTATCTCGCACCCTACACCGGTTGCGCGATGGGCGAATTCTTCCGCGACAACGGCATGCATGCCGTGATCTGCTACGACGACCTTTCCAAGCAGGCCGTCGCCTATCGCCAGATGTCGCTGCTGCTGCGTCGTCCTCCGGGCCGTGAAGCCTATCCGGGTGACGTGTTCTATCTTCACAGCCGCCTGCTCGAGCGCGCGGCCAAGATGAACGGCGCCAATGGCGGCGGTTCGCTGACCGCGCTGCCGATCATCGAAACGCAGGCAGGCGACGTGTCGGCCTACATCCCGACCAACGTGATCTCGATCACCGACGGCCAGATCTTCCTCGAAACCGACCTGTTCTACCAGGGCGTCCGTCCGGCCATCAACGTCGGCCTGTCGGTCAGCCGCGTCGGCGGTGCCGCGCAGACCAAGGCGATGAAGAAGGTCTCGGGCTCGATGAAGCTCGACCTCGCGCAGTATCGCGAAATGGCTGCCTTCGCGCAGTTCGGTTCGGACCTCGATGCCGCGACGCAGAAGCTGCTCAACCGCGGTGCACGCCTGACCGAGCTGCTCAAGCAGCCGCAGTTCTCGCCGATGCCGTTCGAAGAACAGACGGTGTCGATCTTTGCCGGCACCAATGGCTATATCGACGCCGTTCCGGTCGACCGCGTGACCGAGTACGAAGAGCAGATGCTCAGCTACATGCGGTCCGAACATTCTGCGGTGCTCGAAGAAATCCGCACCACCGGCAAGTTCGAGGACGACACCAAGAACAAGGTCGTCGAGGCGCTCAAGACCTTCGCCAAGCAGTTCGCCTGAGCCCCAGAGACACGAAGATAGGGAGCCGAAATGGCTAGCCTCAAGGAACTCAAGGGCCGGATCAACTCGGTCAAGTCGACCCAGAAGATCACCAAGGCCAAGCAGATGGTCGCCGCGGCCAAGCTGCGCCGTGCGCAGGCCGCTGCCGAAGCCGCACGCCCCTATGCCGAACGGCTGACGGGCGTGATGGCATCGCTGGCGAGCAAGGTCGGCGGCGACAGTGCGCCCAAGCTGCTCGCAGGGACCGGTGCCGACCAGCGCCACCTTCTGGTGGTGGTCAACACCGACAAGGGCCTGTGCGGTGGCCTCAACGCGAATATCGTCAAGGCCGCCAAGGCCAAGGCGCGCGCGCTGATCGCCGAAGGCAAGGACGTGCAGTTCTACCTCGTCGGCAAGAAGGGCCGCGCACCGATCAAGCGCGACTATGCGGAACGCATCGAAAAGCACTTCGACACCTCGGAAGTCCGCAACATCGGTTTCCCCGAAGCCGAAGCGATCGCCGACGATCTGATCGAGCGCTTCGAGAAGGGCGAATTTGACATCGCCCATCTCGTCTATCCGGTGTTCAAATCGGCGCTGGCGCAGGACCCGACCGTGGACCAGCTGATTCCCGTCCCCTCGCCCGAAACCGACGCGACGGCGGCCACGGGTGGCGATGCGGTGGTGTCCTACGAACCCGGCGAAGAGGAAATTCTCGAGGAATTGCTGCCGCGTTACGTCAAGACGCAGCTGTTCGGCGCATTGCTCGAGCGCGAAGCTTCCGAACAGGGCGCCTCGATGACGGCGATGGACAACGCCACGCGCAACGCCGGCGACCTCATCAACAAGCTGACCATCCAGTACAACCGCAGCCGCCAGGCCGCCATTACCACCGAGCTGATCGAGATCATCGCCGGTGCCGAAGCACTTTAAGGACATCACGTGAACAAGCTTGCCCTCCTCCTTCCGCTCGCACTGCTGACCGCTTGTGGTGAAGAGCCCGCGGCCCAGACCGCACCCGAACAGGTTGCGACGCCCGAGCCGATCGAAACGCTGCCCGCCCCCGACCAGGCGCTGTTTTCGGCCAAGTATGCCGAAGCGTGCCCCGACGAGGAAGCGGTCAACACCGCGGTCTGCAAGCGCGCCGGCCTGGGTTCGCCCGATGTCGTGTGCGACTTCGGCCTCGGCGACGACGAATATCTGCGCAACGAAGCGACCCTCACTGCAGGCGAAGGCGAATGGGCCTTTGCCGATCCGGAAAATGTTTGCGTCGGCTAAGGCGCGATAAACCCCAAGTCAGGACATAGATCATGGCCACCGCACCCGTATTGAACCAGAGCCCCAACGGCACCATCAGCCAGGTCATCGGCGCCGTCGTCGACGTGCAGTTCGAAGGCGACCTGCCCGCCATCCTGACCGCGCTCGAAACGAAGAACGGCGACAACACGCTGGTCCTCGAAGTCGCGCAGCACCTCGGCGAGAACACCGTCCGCACCATCGCGATGGACGGCACCGACGGTCTCGTCCGCGGCCAGGAAGTCGTCAACACCGGCGCACAGATTTCGGTCCCTGTCGGCCCGAAGACGCTCGGCCGCATCATGAACGTCGTCGGCGAGCCGATCGACGAACGCGGTCCGATCGGCGCGGAACAGACCAGCCCGATCCACGCCGAGGCCCCGCTGTTCATCGACCAGTCGACCGAAGCTGCGATCCTCGTCACCGGCATCAAGGTCATCGACCTTCTCGCCCCCTACGCAAAGGGCGGCAAGATCGGCCTGTTCGGCGGCGCCGGCGTGGGCAAGACCGTGCTGATCCAGGAGCTCATCAACAACATCGCGAAGGGCCACGGCGGCGTGTCCGTGTTCGCCGGTGTGGGTGAGCGTACCCGCGAAGGTAACGATCTCTACCACGAATTCCTCGACGCCGGGGTTATCGCCAAGGACGCCGACGGCAACGCCACTTCGGACGGATCTAAGGTGGCGCTGGTGTTCGGCCAGATGAACGAGCCGCCGGGCGCGCGTGCCCGCGTCGCTCTTTCGGGCCTGACCATGGCGGAATACTTCCGCGACGTCGAAGGCCAGGACGTGCTGTTCTTCGTCGACAACATCTTCCGCTTCACGCAGGCGGGTTCGGAAGTGTCGGCGCTGCTCGGCCGTATTCCTTCGGCCGTGGGCTACCAGCCGACGCTGTCGACCGACATGGGCAATCTGCAGGAACGCATCACCTCGACCACCAAGGGTTCGATCACCTCGGTCCAGGCCATCTACGTTCCCGCCGACGACCTTACCGACCCGGCACCGGCAACCTCGTTCGCCCACTTGGACGCGACGACCACGCTGAGCCGCGCGATCTCCGAACTGGGTATCTACCCGGCCGTCGACCCGCTCGACTCGACCTCGCGCGTTCTCGAACCGCGCGTCGTCGGCCAGGAGCATTACGAGACCGCTCGTAAGGTCCAGGAGACGCTGCAGAAGTACAAGAGCCTGCAGGACATCATTGCCATTCTCGGCATGGACGAACTGTCGGAAGAAGATAAGCTGACCGTGGCCCGCGCCCGCAAGATCCAGCGCTTCCTCTCGCAGCCGTTCCACGTCGCCGAGGTGTTCACCAACATCCCGGGCGTGTTCGTGCAGCTCGAAGACACGATCAAGTCGTTCAAGGCCGTCGTCGAAGGCGAATACGACCACCTGCCGGAAGCCGCCTTCTACATGGTCGGCGGTATCGACCAGGCGGTCGAGAAGGCCAAGAAGCTGGCCGAGGACGCATAAGCCCATGGCCCTCCACTTCGAACTCGTCACGCCGGCCAAGCTGGTCCGCTCGGACGACGTCCACATGGTCGTCGTTCCCGGTACCGATGGCGAATTCGGCGTGCTCGAGGGCCATGCGCCCTTCATGTCGACGATCCGCGACGGTGCGGTGCAGGTCTTCAAGACCGAAGGCGGCGCGCCCGAAACCATCGAGGTTCGCGGCGGCTTTGCCGAAGTCGGCGAAAACGGGCTGACGGTCCTCGCGGAACACGTCGAGGGCTGACGCCCGCTCGACCATATAGAACACGAAGGGCGGCCCGCGGGTCGCCCTTTTCGTTTGTGGGTCTCCCCCGCGGAAACCGATAATTAACCATGCGATGCGAGGACCGGGCCGGCATTCACGCAAGGGATCATTCGGTTCGATGACGGCAGTCAGCCTCGACAGGGCGCCAGCGAAGGCGCAGGATCGCCAGTGGGCGCGCACAGACCTGTGGCTGATCCTGGGGCTGAGCCTGTTCGCCCTCGCCGTGCGCTTTCCGTTTCTCGGCGATCACAATGCCGATATCGACGAACAGCTCTATGCCTTGATCGGTAGCCAGTTGTGGCACGGGCAATTGCCCTTTGTCGATTTGTGGGACCGCAAACCGTTCGGGCTGTTCCTGCTGTTCGGTCTCGCCGATGCCAGCGGTCTTCCCGCGCCCTGGTCGTACCAGTTGTTCGCCACCATCTTCATCGTACTGGGCGCGCTGCTGCTGCGCCAGCTTGCGCTGCTGCTGGTCGATACGACCACCGCCGGCGTGCTCGCGGTGCTCTATATCGTGCTGATGACGATCTACGGGTCGCATTCGGCGCAGACCGAGATCTACCACGTCCCGGCCATGCTGGGCATGGCCCTGCTGGTGCGCGATACCAGCCATCCCGAGGCCCTGAAGCGCGCTTGCATAGCGATGGCGATCGGCGGGGTCGCATTGCAGGTCAAATACACGGTGGTGCCGCAATGCCTGTTCTTCGGCCTGTGGGCCTTATGGGGCCAGTATCGGGCTGGTCGCAACCTTCCGCAAATCGCCGGGATCGCGGCGGGCTTCGCAGTTCTCGGCCTGCTCCCGACGCTGCTGGTCGGGCTGTTCTACCTCGCGATGGGCGGATGGGACGAATTCTGGTTCGCCAATTTCGTCAGCTTCTTCTTGCGCGCGCCCGCGCCCATGGGACGCTTCGCCGACCAATACACCATCTTCGTGATGCCGCTGGTCGTGCTGACGGTGGCCGGGCTTTACGGCAGCCTGCGAATGACCCAGCCCAGGGACAGCCGCAGTTACCTGTTTTTCTGCGGCATGCTGGCGGCAGCGCTCGCCACCGTCTTCCTGCCTTCGACCGTCTATGCCTATTACTTCGCCGCGCTGGCCCCTGGCGTACTGCTGGTCGCCCTGCCCTTTCTCGATCGCAAGGGCCCCGTCGGTATCGTGCCGCTTGGCGCAGTGACGATTGCTTGCATCGGCCTGCTATATCTGCCCGATCGCTACGAGGCTTCGCAGGACCACCGCCGCGCGATGGATGGGCTGGTCGCCGCGATCCAACCGCATGTGGATGGCGAGAAATGCCTGTGGGTCTTCGACGGTCCGACCGCGCTCTATACCGCAACCGGTAGCTGTCTACCCACGCGGTTGATCTATCCCGACCATCTCAACAACGCGCTCGAGCGGGACGCGCTCGAAGTCCGTCAGATCGACGAGGTGCGCCGGATAATGGGTGAACGCCCGCCGGTCGTGGTAACCGCCGATCGCGCTTTCACGCTGCAGAACCAGGATACGCTGGGCTATGTTACCGACACGCTGCCGAAAGGTTACGCCGTGATTGCCAAGGAACGCATTCACGACCGCGGCATCGAGGTCTGGCTGCGCCGGGACCTGCTGCCAAGCAATTGATCGAGTAAGGGTTGTCGCGCGGCCCGTCGAGCGGCAGGGACCACTTCAGCAAATCTGGAGAGACGCCCTTGAAACTCGTATCCGCGCTGGCCATTGCCGCTGCCATGAGCTTTGCACAGAACACCCCTGCCGCCGCACAGGACGGCATCCCCGGCCCCGAACAGGACAGCTACATCTGGCTGGAGGAGGCACGCAGCGACAAGGCTCTCGACTGGGTCCGCGCCGAGAACGAGCGGACGATGGATCTGCTCGCGGGCGACCCCCGCTATGACGCGGTCAAGGCCGAAGCGCTCGCAATCTACGACAGCGAAGATCGCATTCCCTATGTGACGATCCGTCCCGACGGCCTCTACAATTTCTGGCAGGACAAGCAGAACCCGCGCGGGCTGGTTCGCCGCACGACGCTGGAAAGCTATCGCACAGACGATCCGCAGTGGGAAACCGTCCTCGACGTCGATGCACTGGCCGAAGCCGAGGGGCGTGAATGGGTCTACAAGGGTTCGACCTGCCTGCCCCCCGAGCAGCGCCTGTGCATGATCGCGCTGAGCGACGGCGGTGAAGACGCCACCGTACTGCGCGAATTCGACATGGCGACAAAGAGCTTCGTCGCGGACGGCTTCGTGCTCGACGAAAAAAGCCAGGGCGGGATCGAGTGGATCGATACCGATACGCTGCTGGTGGGCCGCGATTTCGGCGAAGGCACGCTCACCGAGAGCCAGTATCCGCGCACCGCACGCATCTGGAAGCGCGGCACGCCGATCGAACAGGCAGAAGAGATCTGGCGCGGCGAAGAAGCCGATGTCTGGTCGGGTGCATCGCTGCTGCGCGATCACACCGGCGAAGTCCACGGCACCTACGCCTTCCGTGCGGTCAGCTTCCACGAAACCGAATATTACTGGCAGCATGATGGCGAGTGGCTCCGGCTGGAACTGCCGCTCAAGGCTTCGCCCTATGGCCTGATCGACGGCCAGTTGTTGTTCTCGACCGATGTCGACTGGGAAGTCGGCGATCAGACCTTCCCCGCCGATGCGCTGGTGTCGGTCGACCTCGAAGCATTCAAGGCCGATCCGAACGGCGCTGCCAAGACGCTGGTCTGGGCACCGCAGGACAAGCAGACCAAGCAATCCGCGGCCAACACCGCCGAAAGCCTCTACGTCAGCCTGCTCGACAATGTCCGCGGCCGTGTGCTCAAGTTCGATCATGTCGATGGCGAATGGGTGTCGAGCGAAGTCCAGTTGCCCGACAATTCCACGCTCGATGTCGTGGCCGCTTCGGACGGCTCTGACGAGATCATGTATTCGGCGACCGATTTCCTCACCCCGTCGCGGCTCTATTATTCGGACGGCAGCGGCGCACCCGAGGTGCTGAAGACATCGCCGAGCTATTTCGATGCGCAGGGCATGGAAGTCGAACAGTACGAGGCGACCAGTGCAGACGGGACCAAGATCCCCTATTTCCTCGTCAAGCCCAAGGGCATGGTGATGGACGGGACCAATCCCACGCTGCTGACCGGCTATGGCGGTTTCCAGGTCCCGCGCCTGCCTTCCTATCTCGGTTCGATCGGCAAGATCTGGCTCGAACGCGGTGGGGCATATATTCTCGGCAACATGCGGGGCGGCGGCGAATTCGGCCCCGGCTGGCACCAGAGCGCAATTCGCGAAAACAAGCAGCGTACCTGGGACGATTTCCTCGCCATCGCAGAAGATGCGATCGCGCGCGGGATTACCAGTCCCGAGCATCTCGGCATCCAGGGCGGATCGCAGGGCGGCCTGCTGGTCGGCACCGCCTTCACCCAGCGTCCCGATCTGTTCAACGCCGCAATCGTCCAGATCCCGCTGTTCGACATGCTGCGCTATCACCTGATCGGTCGCGGCGCTTCCTGGACCGGCGAATATGGCGATCCGCGGATCGACGAACAGCGTGCCTGGATCGAGCCCTATTCGCCCTATCAGAAGCTGCTCGAGGGCAAGGACTATCCCGCGCCGTTCTTCTGGGCCTCGACCGCCGACGACCGGACGCACCCGGCGCATGCGCGCAAGGGCGCGGCGCGCGTCAAGGAACTCGGCCAGGACTATTTCTACTTCGAGGACATGACCGGCGGCCATTCGGGCGGGGTGGACAATGAACAGCGCGCCAAGATCCAGGCATTGCAGATGATCTACTTGCTGCAGCGGCTCGCCGACTGATCAACGGGGCTTGCGCGTCGGTGCGTGGAAATCGGGCGGCTTGTCGGCCACCCATTCCACGAACCGCGCGAGCGCCTCCTCGGCCAGCAGCGCCCCGCGGTCCGCGCCGATCCGCGCCAGCTGCGCATTGGTGAAATTGGCGTGGATCGCGCGGTGGCAGATCGGGTGGACGGGCACGGTCTCGCGGCCCTTCTTCGCCTTGGGCACGGGGTGGTGCTGCTGCACGCGCCGGCCCAGCGGACGCTCGCACAGCCAGCAGGATGACCTTACTCCCTCAACCAATCGGGATCCGCCCGCATGGTCTCGTCGGTGAACAGTTCATCCTCCTGCGCAAAGAGCCGTTCGGCGGCATCGTATTGCACCGGCATATCCGCCTGGCCGCCCGCACAAGGCCGCACTGCAACGAGTTCGTCATCGCGCATGATCAGCACGCCGTCGCTGATTGCCGGATAGTTCGGCTCGCCCGCCGCGAAATTGGTCCGCACCATCCGACTGAACACGATGTAGCGCGTGTCACCATTGGCAAAGGCGATCTGCGCTTCGCCCCCGCCCGAATACATCGCGCGGGCCCATTTCCCGCCACGCAGGACCAGTTCGGGCTCCTTCGTGCCAAAGCGATACTGGGCCGGGCCCGCGGATGGCGCGCAGACCGCGAGGCGCTTGCCACCGGGCATTGCGCAGGAGAAAACCGTCTCCTCGCTCGCGGTGCAGTCCACCTGCTTCGCCGCCGCCGGGGACGGCACCGGGCTTGCCCCAGCCCGATTGGCCGGGGCTTCCGGGGCCTTGCTGCTTTCCTGCGAAACGGCATCACCCTGCTCTGCACCGGCACAACCGGCAAGCAGCAGCATCGAGGCCGCCATCACCCTCACTTCTTGGCGGCGGCCTTCTTCTTTTTCATGGCGTCGTGAAACCGGTCGGCCCAGCCGGGTTTAACCACCTGTTCGCCGCGCACCATGCGCAGATCGCCGTCGCCGACATCGCGGCTGACCGCGCTGCCCGCGGCGACGATCGCATCCGCACCGATCCGCACCGGGGCGATCAGCGCGCTGTTCGAACCGATGAATGCACGTTCGCCGATCACCGTCTTGTGCTTGAAATAGCCATCGTAATTGCAGGTAATCGTGCCCGCGCCGATGTTGGCACCCGCGCCGACCTCGGCATCGCCGAGATAGGTCAGGTGGCTGGCCTTGGCGCCTTCGCCCAGCGTCGCCTTCTTCATCTCGACGAAATTGCCGACGAAACTGTCTTTCTCCATCACTGCGCCGGGCCGCAGGCGGGCGTAGGGGCCGACCTGCGCGCCCTCGCCGACTCTCGCGCCCTCGAGATGGCTGAAGCTCTTGATATGCGCGCCGGTGGCCACTGAGACGCCGGGGCCGAACACCACGTTGGGATCGATCGTCACGTCGGGCGCAAGCTCGGTGTCGTAGCTGAAGAAAACGGTCTCGGGCGCGCGCAAGGTGACGCCTTCCGCCATCCAGTGTTCGCGCTGCTCGCGCTGCCATTGCGCCTCGGCCGCCGCCAGTTCTGCGCGGCTGTTGATCCCGGTGACTTCTTCGGGCGCTTCGGCGGAAATGACCGCGCAGGTATCGCCGTCCGAATTTGCGATGTTGACGATGTCGACGAGATAATATTCGCCCTGCGCATTGTCGTTGCCGACACGGCGCAGCAGGTCGAACATGTCGGCGCCACGCGCGGCCATCACTCCCGAATTGCACAGCCGGCAGGCGCGTTCCTCGTCGCTTGCATCCTTGAACTCGACCATTTTCTCGATCCGTCCGTCGGCATCGGCGATGACGCGGCCGTAATGGCCCGGTTCGTCGGGTTCGAAACCCAGCACCACGACCTTGGGCGCGTCCTCGGCGTGAAGCCGATCGAGCATGGCCTGCATCGTCTCGCCCTTCACGAAGGGGACATCGCCGTAAAGGACGAGCACATCGCCCGTGTGCCCGGAGAGGCTTTCTTCCGCCTGCTGCACCGCGTGACCGGTGCCCAGTTGGGGTTCCTGCAGGCAGGTATCGGCACGCCCGCCGAGCGCCTGCTCCAGCTGGTCGCGCCCCGCGCCCACCACCACGACCTTCCGGGTCGGTTGCAAGGCGTCTACCGTGGCGAGCAGGTGGTCGAGCATGGGTCGCCCGGCGATCGGATGCAGCACCTTGTGCGTCCGGCTCTTCATGCGGGTGCCCTTGCCCGCGGCAAGGACGATGGCGGCGAATTCGCGTGAACTGGTCATGGCGCGATGCCTTGCCACCAATCGCTTGCAGTTTGAAGAACCTTCCGCCACCGCCTACCGCATGCCTGACCTGCCTTTCGCCACCATCGGCTTCGACCTCGACGGAACCCTGCTCGAAACGCACCGCGATCTGGGCGCTGCGGTCAATCATGCGCTCACGCTGGGCGGCTTCGAACGCGTGCCCGCCGATCACGCCAGCGATCTGATCGGCGGCGGTGCCAAGATCATGCTGCAGCGCGCGGTGGACGAGCAGGGGGGCCTGCCCGAAGAGGAATTCCGCAAGCTCTACAAGGCCATGCTGGCCTATTATTCGGAAAACAACGCGGTCCATACCCGTCCCTATCCGCATGCGCGCGAAGTGCTCGATCAATTGCGCGACAGCGGTATTGCGATGGCGGTGGTGACCAACAAGTTCGAGAGCTTCGCCCGACAAATCCTCACCACGCTGGATCTGGCCGACCGGTTCGTGGCGATCATCGGCGGGGACACGATGGGCAAGGGTAAGGCCAAGCCCGCGCCGGACCCGGTCTTCGAAGCGGTGAAGCGCGGCGGCGGCGGGAGCCTCGCCTTTATCGGCGACAGCTCCTATGACGTCATGGCGGCACGCGCCGCCGGGGTTCCCGTGATCGGGGCGCGTTACGGCTATTGCGACAAGCCGCGCGGCGAACTGGGCGCCGATGCCGAGATCGATTCGCTCGCCGAGCTGATTCCGGCGCTTGCGCGCCTCGGCTGAACGGTCCGCCGCTACGGAATGGCCCCGCGCCGTACCGGCTGTTGCAAGTGCCCAGCGAACGTGCCACGCAGCCGCGCAAATTGACCTTTACGTAAACGACAAAGCAGGAGCAGCCCCATGAGCATCGACTTCAAGGACAAGGTAGCCATCGTCACCGGCGCAGGCGGCGGACTGGGTCGCGAATATGCACTCGAACTCGCCCGCCGCGGCGCCAAGGTCGTGGTCAACGATCTCGGTGGTTCGCGCGACGGCACCGGCCATTCGGACATGGCGCTGCAGGTCGTCGAGGAAATCGAGAAAGCCGGCGGCGAAGCGGTGTCGAACGGCGGCTCGGTCACTGAATACGAGCAGATGGAAAAGATGGTCGCCGACGCCAAGCAGAAGTGGGGCGGCGTGCATGTCGTCATCAACAATGCCGGCGTGCTGCGTGACAAGACCTTCGCCAAGATGACGATGGACGACTTCGAATTCGTCGTCGACGTGCACCTCAACGGTTCGGCGAACGTCACCAAGGCAGTGTGGGAAACCATGCGCGAACAGGCCTATGGCCGCGTGCTGATGACCGCTTCGTCGACCGGCCTGTTCGGCAATTTCGGCCAGGCGAACTACGGTGCCGCCAAGCTCGGCCTCGCCGGCCTGACCAAGACGCTGCAGCTGGAAGGCGCGAAGTACAACATCAAGATCAACACGATCTCGCCCGTTGCCGGCACGCGCATGACCGAAGACCTGTTCCCCGAGGAAGCCTTCAAGCTGTTCGATCCGGTGAACGTGGTTCCCGCCGCGCTTTTCCTCGTCAGCGAAGACGCGCCGACCAATGCGATCGTCGGCGCGGGCGCCGGGGGCTTCCACAGCGCCTGGACCGTCATGAACGACGCGGTCTGGCTCAAGGACGAGGAACGCACCGTCGAAGGCTTTGCGGCAAACTGGGACAAGATCAGCGAGTTCTCGAACCTCAAGGCCCCGCAGTCGGGCAGCGAGCAGTCGGGCGCGATCCTGACCGCAATGCAGAAGGTGACCGGAACCGGCCCCGACAGCGCCCGCGGCTGATCCTCCGAACATATATCAGGAAGGGGGCTCGTGCTGCGGCGCGGGCCCTTTTTCTTTGCTCAGTCGTCGATCGCCTTGAGCAGCCGCCGTTCCACCGGCGCAATCACGCCAGGCAATTCATGCCCCCGCTTGAGCACCTGCCCGTGTTCGCCGAACAGCGTCCACATGCCCTGCTTGTTGCGCAGCGCCGGGCGTTTCTCGATCCGCGCCTGCGGCCGTTCCGCAGCACGGCGGAAAGCAGCGAACACCGCGACATCCTTGGTGAAGTCCATCGCATAATCGCGCCATTCGCCCGCCGCGACCATGCGTCCGTAAAGATCGAGGATGCGCGTCAGTTCTTCGCGGCTGAATCCTACCTGTTGCGGCCGCCGCCCCGGAAAGGCGACCACCGTTTCACCGAGAAAACTCATCAATCGTCGGTTCCGCTACGCGGCGCCGGCTCGCGCCCGGCACGCAGTGCCTCGACTTCGGCGCGCAGCGCCTTGAGCTCGACCTCGAGCTTCTCGACGCAGTCGCGACTCACCTCGCGCACGCCCTCGCAAGGGTCGTCGCACGGCGTGCCGTAGGGAATGAATTCCTTGAGCCATTGTTCGGCGGGCACCAGCGTGCTGCGCGCCTTCAGACCGATCATGGTTGCGCCTTCTGGCACCTCGTCGGTGACCACCGCATTGGCGCCGATCCGCGCGCGGCGGCCCACGGTGATCGGCCCAATGACCTGCGCACCCGACCCGATGATCACTTCATCGGAAATGGTCGGATGGCGCTTGCCCCCCTTGCCATTGGTCGGGTTGGTCCCGCCCAGTGTCACGCATTGGTAGATCGTCACGTTGTCGCCGATTTCGGCGGTTTCACCGATTACCGAAAAGCCATGATCGATGAACAGGTTCTTGCCGATCTTCGCGCCGGGGTGGATGTCGATGGCAGTGACCATCCGGCTCCAGTGATTGACCAGCCGGGCAAGAAAAAACAGCTCGGCCTCGAACAGCCAGTGCGCAATACGGTGGTAGAACACCGCCCACACGCCGGGATAGGTCAGGACCTCCCACCGGCTGCGGGGGGCCGGATCGCGTGCCTTCACGCTGTCGAGATAAGCGACAAGCCGTTCGAACATCGGCACATTCTCCCATCGGGAAACAATTAAATCAAGCGGGCCTGGTCCGGCCCCTGCACCGCTTCCAACGCGTCACGCCATACAGATAGGGTTGGCGGAACCTGCCGTTCAAGGCTGAGTCGGTCGATTTCGGCGACGATTTTTTCGATGGCCGCGTAGCTGCGCTCCATCCGCGGCACGAGATAGGCGGGGGCACCCTCGCCCATCGCCAGCCCGCGCTGGGCGGCATGCGACAGCATGAGGTCACGCGCCAGATCGTCATCGGGAGCGCCGATCTCGAGTTGCAGGGCCGCCCCCATCCGGCTGCGCAGATCGGGCAAGTCGATATGCCAACGCAGCCCGTCCGCCACCAGCAGCAGCGGGAAACCGTCTTCCTGCGCGCGGTTCCAGCGGTGGAAAATCTCGGTCTCGTCGAGCCCTTCGACGCCGTCGATCACCCCGCCGGCCTGCTGATTGGCAAACCAGCGCGCGAACAAGGATTTTCCCGAGCGTGGCGGGCCATGCAGGATCGCGGTTCGGAACGGCCAGCTTTCGGGAGCGCGCAGCGCATCGGCAACCGCGCGGTTGCCTACGCCAAGGATGATCGAGGCGGGTTCGCCGCTTCCGGCGGGAATCAGCGGGAGCGCGATCTGCGAACTCATCGCGCGCGCGTCAGCGGCTGATGGCGAGCGCGTTGCTGCCCTGGCGAACGGTAAAGCCGCGGGCGCGCAAAGCATCGGCGAGCTGCGCGATGGAACCGGCGTAGCTCACCGTCATCACCGAGGTCCCGCCGATCGCGGTGCTGCGGACGCCCGTACTGCGGACACCGGGGGTCCCGCGCACTGCGGAAATCGAACCGTCGAAGGCCGCCGCGTCCGGCGTTGCGACCTGGACCGTGTAAAGCGCGACCGAGCCTTCGGGCGGAGGTGTCTGGATCGGCGCGGCGGTGATCGCATCGCCGCTCTCTGCGGTAGGCTGCGAAGCGCTGGCGGCAGCGCGCTCCTGCGCCCGCAACGCGCGGCCCAGATCGAGCAGGCGCTGCAATGCAGGATCGAGTTCGGGCGTGCCGATGTTGAGCGTCGGATCGGGGCGCAGCTTGCCGTCCGCCAGCGCCAGCGTGAAAATGCGGTCGAAGCGCACAACGGCGCGTTCGAGCATGGCAGGCAATTCGGCGGGCGAAGCCGCAGTCATGTCGAAACCGTCGAGATATTCATTGTCCGGCCCGAACCGCGCGGTGAATGTGCCCTCGATCGGTCCCCCCGGATAGGTGTAGCGCAGCTGCGCAATGGGCACGAGCACATCGGCAGCACCGAACTGGTCGAGCGCATTGCGCCACCAGGTGCGGCTGCGACGTCCGGTCTGGCCGTAGGTCAGCAGCAGCGAATCGCCACCGGCCCCTGCAGGGCGGACATAATCGATGCGGCTCTGCCCGGCCTGAAACTCGGCCCAGGCACGCTGCCAGGGATTGCGCTGCTCATAGACCATCTGCGTTCCGGCAGAGATGGTGACCGGGAGCAGCAGCATCGGCGCCGAACGCGTCGCCTCGCCCGCCGCGCCGAGATAGCGTGAGGCGCGCTGGCGGTCGAATACCACGCCCAGCGTCGCGATATAGCGCTTCGGGCCCAGCCGCTCGCGCTCGATGACGATCGCCGACACAAGTCCGGCGATCTGCGAATCGCTCAGGCTCGGACCGTCGAGCCGCGCCCACGCCTTGCGCTGCGCCTCTTCCCATGCCTGTTCGCGTGCAGCCGAGCCGCTTTCGGCGCGCACGTCGACCTCGATGCCCATGACCTCGATATCGCTGCTCGAGGCGATCGGGGCGATACCGCGCTCGCCACCGACCTGTGCCCAGACGACCACGCCGAGCGCGCACAGGCCGGCCAGTACGGCAGCCAGAACAGCGGAGCGACGAAGCGCGGGGGTGAGTGAAAAGGTCTGGATCATGGGGAAAACAGGGCGCCTTTTGCCGAAAGGCTGCTGGAAATCCAAGCGCGAATGCGTAAGGCGGAACACATGAGTGACGAACCGCGCCAGAACGCCCCCTCCTACACCTATGAACAGGCGGGTGTCTCGATCGAGGCCGGCAATGCTCTGGTCAAGGCGATCGGCCCGCTGGTGAAGGCGACGATGCGCCCCGGTGCGGACGGCGAAATCGGTGGTTTCGGCGGTTTCTTCGATCCGAAAGCGGCGGGATACAAGGATCCGCTGCTGGTGGCGGGCAATGATGGTGTCGGCACCAAGCTGAAGCTGGCGATCGACAGTGGCCGGCACGACACGGTGGGCGTCGATCTCGTCGCCATGTGCGTCAACGACCTGATCGTCCAGGGCGCCGAGCCGCTGTTCTTCCTCGATTACTTCGCCACCGGCAAGCTGGAGAACGGCGTGGCCGAGCGCGTCATTGCGGGCATTGCGGATGGTTGCAAACAGGCCGGCTGCGCACTGATCGGCGGGGAAACCGCCGAGATGCCCGGCATGTATGCTGCGGGCGACTACGATCTGGCGGGTTTCTGCGTCGGCGCGGTGGAACGCGGCGAGCAATTGACCGGCGAACGCGTTGCGCCGGGCCATATCCTGCTCGGTGTCGCGAGTTCGGGCGTGCATTCGAACGGCTATTCGCTCGTCCGTCGCCTGGCCGAAGACAAGGGCTGGAAGCTCGATCGGCCCGCGCTGTTCGATCGCGATCGCTTGCTGATCGACGCGCTGATCGAACCCACGCGCATCTATGTGAAGAGCCTGCTGCCGATCGTGCGCGACGGATTGGTCGATGCGATGGCGCATATCACCGGCGGCGGCTTGCTGGAGAACATTCCCCGGGTCCTGCCGGCGGACGCGCACGCCGAGGTCGATGCAGACGGCTGGGACCAGCCCGGACTGATGGCTTTCCTGCAGGCGCAGGGCAATATCGAACCGGCAGAAATGGCGCGCACTTTCAATTGCGGTGTCGGCATGGTGCTGGCGGTCGACCCGGCCAATGCCGAAATCGTTCGCTCGCGGCTCGAGGATGCGGGCGAAACCGTGCTTGCGGTCGGCCGTATCGCGGCCGGCGAGAAAGGCTGCACCGTGCGCGGATCGGCGGGCACCTGGGCCGCGCGCGAGGACTGGTCGGCGACCCACCTTGGCTGACACGAATGCCGAGACATCGCCCGCCAAGGCCAAGGTCGCGGTCTTCGTCTCTGGCACCGGAACCAATATGGCGGCGCTGCTCTATGCCAGCCGCCTGCCCGGTGCCGCCTATGAAATCGTGCTGGTGGCTGCGAACGATGCCGACGCAGGCGGACTGCAGATCGCCGCCACCGAAGGAGTGGCCACCTTCGCCCTGTCGCATAAGGGCATGAGTCGCGCCGATCACGATGCCGCGATGGAGAAAGCCGCGCTCGATGCGGGTGCGCAATATATCGCGCTGGCGGGCTACATGCGGATCCTCAGCCCCGGCTTCGTCCAACGCTGGGAAGGCCGTATGCTCAACATCCATCCTTCGCTGCTCCCCCAATACACCGGGCTCGATACGCACGCCCGCGCGATCGAGGCGGGGGATGCGCATGGCGGCGTCAGCGTCCATCTGGTGACCGAAGAGCTCGATGCGGGTGAAATCCTCGGCCAGATCGCCGTCGCCATAATGCCGGGGGACACGCCCGACACGCTGGCCGCGCGCGTTCGCCTTGCCGAACACCAGCTCTACCCCCGCGTGCTCGGCGATTACGTATCGCGCGGCAGCGATCCGCGACACCTGCTCGAACGGCTACGCGCATTGGCGCTGGCGCTGCCACAAACGCATGAGCGCGAGAGCCACGGCGCTCCCGGCTTCCGCGTCGGAAGCGAGAAATCGGGCAAGTATTTCGCCCATTTTTCCGATCGACATCACGGCACGCCGCATATCTCGCTGCTGGTCAAATGCAGCGGGATGGACGAACTGGAGCACTTCGTCGAAACCCAGCCCGAGGCCTATCACAAGCCGGCCTATTACGGCGCGAGCGGCTGGATCGGGATCATCCTCAACCGCCCCGGTCTCGACTGGGAAGCGGTCGACGAATGGCTTCAGCGCAGCTGGCGGCAGGTCGCCCCCAAGAGCGTGACCCGCTTGCTCGACGCGGCGGACGAATTCTAGGCCGCATGGGCTCGCTGCCGCCCCGCCCGCACCCGCTTGCCCGCGCGAAAGCGGCCAACTGGTCGATCCGGGCGCTGCAGGCGCTATGGGATCGCGGCATCACGCCCAAACCCGATCTCGAGCCCGCTTACCTGTGGGAGATCGGCAGTCGCGGTTTCGACACCGCTGACGAAGTGGCCGGTCGCGGCCATGCCGAGGTCACGGATTTCCGCGAACGGCTCGAAGTCCTCTGCGCCAGCCTGCGAACCGAAGCGGACCTCAACGCGCTGGGTCACACCATGGCCTATGGCCAGCTGACCTCGGCGATCCGCAAACGGCATGCCTTGGGCCGCATCTGGCGCACCGAACCGGAACTCGCACAAACCCCGATCGCCGCGCCCATCGTGGTGGTGGGCCAGATGCGCGCCGGCACGACGCGAATGCATCGCTTGCTTGCAGCCGATCCGCGCCACGCGGGCACGCGCTTCTGCAACAGTCACAATCCAGTGCCCGTCACGCCCGACTGGCGTCCGCTCAAAGCCGGAGCAGCGCTGGCGATCGCGCGACGGGTCAATCCCTGGCTCGAAGCGCTGCATCCATTCGGGTCGACCCGCACCGACGAGGAAATCGGCTGGCTCGCCGGCGCTCTGTCTCCCGCAACATTCGAGGCGCAGTGGCACATACCGGGTTTCGTCGCCTGGAGCGAAGCGAGCGACCCCATGCCGGTCTATGGGGAGTTTGCACGCATCCTGAGGATGGATGCGGCCACAATGGGCGATGCAACGCGCCCCCGGGTGCTCAAATGCCCGCAGTTCTCGGAAGACCTGCCCGCGTTGCTCGCGCAGTTTCCCGACGCGCGACTGGTGGTGGCGCGCCGCGATGCAGCGGAAGTGCTCGACAGTTCGGTATCGCTGGTCGCCAGCCAGAGTGGCATGCAAAGCGACAGCGCCGATCTCGGCAGGCTGACGGCGGAGTGGCAACGCAAGCTGGCGCTGCGCCAGCAGCGTATCGAACGCGCGCTCGGGACCTTCGAGGGACGCGTCGCCCATGTGGATTTCGCGCGCCTCAACGCCGATTGGGAGCGCGAGATCGCGCAGGTCTATGCCGCGCTGGACATTCCGCTGTCGCAGGAAGCGCTTGGCGCAATGCGGGCGGAGCACGATCGTGCAGCCGGGGGCCAGCACACCGCGCATCGCCGGCAGATCGAGGAATTCGCGGCGGGTTGAGGCCGACTAGCAGATTGCCGCGCGTGCTTCGGCTTGCGCTGCGAAAAGCGGCGCCGACATCAAATCGCCCGGGCGAATGATCTCGATCCGGGAAATTCGCGCGCCGTCGAAACCGACCCGCCAGAGTACCTTGCCATCGATCTCCGGCATCGGGCTGTCCATGTGCCCGCGCACGAGGACGTCACCTTGCGAATGATCGAGCGTGCCGACGGTCATTTGCGGGCTGTCGGCCTGTTCGCGGAAGGCACGATCGCTGGCTAGTATGCGGTCTCGCCCCGCAATGCGCCGCCCGAGGACGTCGACCATGACCGCATCGGGAGAGAGCAACTCTGACACCGAGCGATAATCAAGTGCGTTGAGAGCGCCGACGAGCGCGAGGACGGCCCGGCTCCGGGCCCTGCGCGTCAAACGCCGGTTTATCAGTCCCCCCAACATAACGGGGACGATCCTATTCCGGATCGTCCCCGCGAAATACTGGCGTCACTACTTAGCCGGCCACGCGGCCGTAACGGCGCTTCAGCCGACCAGTTCGTCTTCGTTGAAGAAAAAGTCGATCTCGATCTTGGCGTTTTCGTCGCTATCCGAACCGTGGACCGAATTGGCTTCGATCGATTCGGCATAGGTCTTGCGGATCGTGCCTTCATCGGCATCGGCAGGGTTGGTCGCGCCCATCACGTCGCGGTTGCGCTTGACGGCGTCTTCGCCTTCGAGAACCTGCACGACGACCGGACCCGAGATCATGAATTCCACGAGCTCGCCGAAGAAGGGGCGTTCCTTGTGAACCGCGTAGAAGCCTTCGGCCTGTTCACGGGTCATCTGGATGCGCTTCGATGCGACGACGCGCAGGCCGGCATCTTCCAGCATCTTGGTGACCGCACCGGTCAGGTTGCGGCGCGTCGCGTCGGGCTTGATGATCGAAAAGGTGCGGGTAACCGCCATGGTGATTTCCTTGCGTGGATTTTATTCGGGGGAGAGAATTCTCGCGCGCGCCCCTAGCGCCGCCCGCGCGCGCGGGCAAGATTCATTCGAGACCGCGTGCGACCGACAATTGCGCCTGCGTGACGTCTTCCTCGCGCGTGGCGGTGAAGGAGAAGCTGGTCCCGTCCGCATCCTCGCCGCCGATCATCATGGTCGCATCCGAACTGAGAGAGGTGGCAACATCGATCTGCGCGGCTTCGGCCTCGGCGCGGTAGTGCGCCACCATTTGTTCGGGCGTATCCTCGCTCTCGAGCGTGACCAGCACCAATTGCCCCGCCCCTTGCTCGACACGAGTATTGTTGGTCACGCGCGCCTCGGGATAGATCGTGAAGCCTGCCGGCAGGGCAACCGGTACTTTCTCGCCCGAGCGCAGCGTTGTGGTGGTCCCGTCGTCTCCGGTATATTGCGCGCGGGTTTCGCCCGTGGCGGGATCGATGTCGTAGGATCCCCTCGCTTCGGCGCCATCCTCCGCGTCCTCGCTGCCGCCGTCGGCGCTGCAAGCACCGAGCGCGAGCGCGGCGGCACTGAATGCGGCGATACGGGCGGCGGTGGGTGTACGGCGGTTCATATCCTATCGACCCACGAGCCCCCCATGGGTTCCGTCAGCGTCCCTCGCGCCAGGCGCCGTTTTCGTCCTGCTTGTTGATCCGGTTGTCGACGGTTTCGTCCTGCGCGAAGCGGCGCCACAAGTCCGCGGCTGCATCTCGCTGCGCGCCGTCGAACAGCAGCAACACGCGATCGAAACGGAGCGCCTCCTCGCGCCATTGCCCGTCTGCGATCAGCGCCATACGGGCTCCGTTCGGCGCGTCGCATGCATCCGCCAGCAGGATCGGCTGGCGTGCGGCATGCGGCGCCTCGGCCATGCCGTGCGCAAGGAAAGCGGCCCCGCCCTGCTCCCAGAGAATCTTCGAAAGATGCTCGCGTTGCGCCGCTTCCGCGCTGACCACGACCAGCCGCTCGCCCGCCTGAAGCACCTTGCGCGCGAGCTTGGCGACGGTGACGTCGACCGGATCGCGGCTGAGCTGGTAGAAATCGACGCGGGTCGTCCCGGTCATGCGTCCCCTCCCCCCGTGTCAGCCGTACCCGGCTTGTTGCGCCGGCATCGTTCGGAACAGTATTTGACCTGATCCGAGTCGCGCGCCCATTTCTTGCGCCACGCGAATTCCAGGCCGCAGGCAAGGCAGGTCTTGGTTGCAAGGTCGCCCTTGCGTCGCATCCTGCCTGTGCCCCCGGCCATGGTCGGCGTCAGCCTTCGATCGTATCGCGCACGAAGCGGTCGAGCAGGCGCACGCCGTAACCGGTCGCCCCCTTGCCCCAGGTCCGGCCGGGCTTGTCCGACCAGACCATGCCCGCGACATCGACATGCGCCCACGGCGTACCGTCGGCGATAAAGCGCTGGAGGAACTGCGCCGCAGTAATCGAACCGGCCGCACGGCCGCCGATGTTCTTCATGTCGGCGATCGGCGAGTTGATCAGCTTGTCATAGGCGGGGCCGATCGGCAGCCGCCAGTTGCGGTCGCCCGTCGCTTCGCCCGCCTCATGCAGTTGGCGCGCCAGCTCGTCATCGTTGGAGAACACGCCCGCGAATTCGTGGCCCAGCGCTATGATCATGGCCCCGGTCAGCGTGGCGAAATCGAGCACGCGCGCGGGCTTGAACTCTTCCTGCGTCCAATGAAGCGCATCGGCCAGCACCAGTCGCCCCTCGGCATCCGTGTTGAGTACTTCGATGGTCTGCCCGCTCATGCTGGTGACCACGTCGCCCGGACGCTGCGCCTTGCCGTCGGGCATGTTCTCGACCAGCCCCATGACACCGACGATATTGGCCTTCGCCTTGCGTCCCGCGAGCGCGAGCATGGCACCGGCGACCGCGCCGGCACCGCCCATGTCCCATTTCATGTCTTCCATGCCCGGCCCCGGCTTGATCGAGATCCCGCCGGTGTCGAAGGTGACGCCCTTGCCCACGAAGGCGGTCGGAGCGGCACCCGCTTCGCCACCGTCCCAGCGGATCGCGAGAATGCGCGATTCGCGGTCCGAGCCGAGCCCGACGCCGAGCAGGGAGCCCATACCGAGCTTCTCCATCTCGGCCTCGTCGAGCACGATGATCTCTGCCCCCGTGCCGGCGAAGCGCTCGCGGCACCGTTCGACGAAGCTCTCGGGATAAAGGATGTTGGCGGGCTCGGTGATGAGTTCGCGGGTAAATTCGACGCCTGCTGCCAGATGGGTCAGCTCGTCCCACGCAGCTTCGGTCCCCTCGGGCGCGCCGACCACGGTGACCGTCGCCAGCGTGACCTTCTGTTCGTCCTTCATCGTGGTGCGATAGATGTCATAGCGCCAGTTGCGCAGGCGCAGGCCCAGCAGGACGCTGGCGGCTTCTTCGGCGCTCAGGCTGCTGCCCGCGAGGTCGAGCACCAGTTCGGCATTGCCGATCGATTGGTATTTGGCAGCCAGCGCTGCGCCCGCCTTCTCGCAATTGGCCAGCCGCGTCTCGTCATTGCGGTCGCCCGCGCCTGCCAGCGCCAGCCGGAGGACCTGCCCGTCGCGCTCGACGAAGCCTTCGAAAAGCTGTCCCGCCTTGCCCTTGAAGCGCGCGCTCTCGGCGCCTTCCGCCAGTGCCTTTTCGAGCCCTTCGGGAAGCTTGCCCTTGTCAGTGACTTGCGCAACAAGGCGCGCACTCTGCGGTCGGGACTGGCTGAACTGAATGTGCATGAAATCTCCGGAATCGTCTGCAATCGGGGGCGGCGCGCGTCGCGACCAACCCACAAGGATGACGATTGCGATTAGGCGTGGCCGGTGCGATAGGCAAGGGATGCTCCCCCCTGTCGAGACCACCCCGCGCATCAGCCGGGAGGCCACCCGTCCCACCACCCTCACCGCGCTGGCGCTGGCCCTGTTCGCCGCGCAGCCCGCGTTGGCGCAGGATGCGGCGGACGCAGTGGGCAGCGTGGTCGATCCGCAAGGCACGCCGGGCGACCCGCAGCCCGATCAGCCGACCGTGGATACGGCGCGCGACAGCGACGAGCTGCTGACAGTGCCCGACCCCAATGCCGGGCTCGATGCGCCGCCCGCTCCCACGGGCGACGACGGGGTGGACGCATCGGGCAACAGGGCGATCGATTTCGAGGCCGACATTCTCGAATACAGCGCCAATAGCGACACGGTGACCGCCAGCGGAAATGTCGTGCTGCGCAGCGGCGATCGTTCGCTGCGTGCCGATTCGGTCAGCTGGAACGAAAGCACGGGCGAAATACTCGCCACCGGTCGCGTCCGTTTCGTCGACGAGAACGGGAACCAGCTGTTTTCCGAACGGGTCGAACTCACCGACGAATTCGAAGCCGGTGCGATGGACAATCTGCTGCTCGCCCTGCGACAGGGCGGACGCCTCGCCGCGACGCGCGGGCTGCGCGAGAGCGACGGCACGGTCGCATTGGAACAGGCCGCCTACAGCGGGTGCGAAGTGGTCGATCCGCAAGGCTGTCCGCGCGACCCCAGCTGGCGGATAACTGCCGAGCGCGTGGTCTACGATCCGGCGAGCGAGCGGATCAGTTTCAACGGTGCATTCCTGGAGCTGTTCGGGGCCCGCATCCTGCCCCTGCCCGGCCTGACCATCCGTACCGACGGTGGCGCGGTATCGGGCTTCCTCGTCCCCGACCTGCGGTTCTCAGAAAGCAACGGCGTCGAGGTCTCGGGCAGCTACTATATCCGCTTCGCGGACGACAAAGACCTGACGCTGACCACGCATGTCTATACCGATGCGGCGCCGATGGTGGCCGCGCAATGGCGGCACCTTACCGAAAGCGGCGCTTACCAGATCACCGGCTATGCCACGCATTCACAGCGCATCTCGACGCTGACGGGCGTGGCCGACAGTGCGGAGGAGTTCCGCGGCTACCTGTTCGCGAACGGCAAGTTCCAGCTGACCCCCGACTGGAGCCTGACCGGATCGATCCGCCGCTCGACCGATCGCACCTTCCTGCGGCGCTACGACATCAGCCGCGACGACCGGCTGCGCTCGACCATCGAGCTCGAACGGATCGCCGGAAACACCTATTTCTCGCTGGCGGGCTGGGCCACGCAGACGCTGCGGCTCGACCAGCCGCAGGGCGAGGTGCCCGTTGCGCTCCCCGTACTCGACGTACGCTGGCGTCCCGACGCGCAGATACTTGGCGGGCAACTCGAACTGCAGGGCAATACGCTCGCGATCGCGCGCGACATCGGGCAGGATACCCAGCGCGCCTTCGCCCGCGCGCAATGGGACCTGCGCCGCGTTACCGCTCTGGGCCAGGTGGTCACGCTTACCGGCATGCTGCGCGGCGACGTCTACCACTCGGACGAGAACTACCTCACCGACACCCTCAGCTATCGCGGTAATCCGGGCTGGGAATATCGCGGCGTGGCACTGGGCGCGCTCGACGTGCAATGGCCCTTCGTCGGAGAAGCCTTCGGCGGCACGCAGGTGTTCACCCCGCGCGTGCAGTTCGTCGCCACGCCGCCGATCAAGAACCTTGCGATCCCCAACGAGGACGCACGCGCGATCGATCTGGAGGATTCGAATCTCTTCGCGCTCAACCGCTTTCCCGGTTACGACCGGGTCGAGGACGGCGCGCGCGTTACCTATGGCTTCGACTGGTCGCTGCGCGTGCCCGATTGGGAGCTCAAGACCAATGTCGGCCAGTCCTACCGGCTCGACAGCGACCGCGACATCTTCCCCGTGGGCACCGGCCTGTCCGAACGCTTCTCCGATTTCGTCGGACGGACCGAAGTGCGCTACAAGGACTTCCTGCGCTTCACGCACCGGTTCCGGCTGGACAAGGACAATCTCGCGATCCGCCGCAACGAGATCGACGCCACCGTCGGATCGAGCAAGACCTACGCCGAGCTCGGCTATGTCCGGCTCGATCGCGACATTACCGATGTCGAGGATTTGCAGGATCGCGAGGAACTGCGCGGCGCCGTGCGCATCTCTTTCGCGAATTACTGGTCGCTGTTCGGTTCGGGCGTGTTCAACCTGACCAATCGCGAGGAAGACCCGACGCTTGAATCCGACGGCTTCGACCCGATCCGCACGCGGCTGGGCGTGGCCTACCAGGATGACTGCCTCGAACTGGGTGTCACCTGGCGCCGCGATTACATCACGTCGGGCGATGCCGAGCGCGGCGACACCTTCCAGTTCTATTTCAGCCTGAGAAATCTGGGTTTCCGATAGGTCGCGCTTGTTGGCACCTCGTCGTAAACACGCTATCCGCCCCGCAATTATCAGCTTTGGTTAAGCCGCGCCCCCGCATTGCGCGTGGCATATTCGGGCATCAGGGCGATGCCGCAAGACAGGTTCGACACGTGACTGCAAAACCGATTTCCCGACTGCTTTCGATGGCCGCCGCTGCCGGCCTCGCTGCCGCACCGATCGCGGGCCAGGCGCAACAGACGATGGCCCAGGGTGACCTGCTCGGCCTGCCGAGCGATCTCACCATGCTGCAGGACAGCGACCCCAATCGCCGTGTTGCGACATCGGTCGTGAACGGCTTTGTCATCACCGAAACCGATGTCGACCAGCGCGTGGCGCTGCTGCTGGCAGCCAATCAGCGGCCGGTCAGCGACGAGGAAATGACCCGCGTGCGCATGCAGGTGCTGCGCAATCTGATCGACGAAACGCTGCAGATCCAGGCCGCCATCGCGCAGGAACTGGATATCTCGCAGGCCGAAGTCGACCAGACCTATGCCCGTGTCGCGGCGCAGAACTTCGGCCAGGAACCCGGCCGGATGGACGAATATCTCACCTCGATCGGTTCCTCGCCCGAAGCGCTCAAGCGCCAGATCACGGGTGAACTGGCATGGAACGCGCTGCTCCGCCGTAATATCGCGCCCTTCGTCAATGTCTCCAGCGACGAGGTCAACGAACTGATCGAACGGCTCGAGGCCTCGCGCGGTACCGAGGAATACCGACTGGGCGAAATCTACCTTTCGGCCACGCCCGAAAGCGAAGCGGCGGTGGAAGCCAATGCCAACAAGATTGTCGAGCAGCTCCGCCAGGGCGGTAGCTTCGTCGCTTACGCACGCCAGTTCTCCGAAGCGTCGACCGCCGCGGTCGGCGGCGATCTCGGCTGGATCCAGCTGGCCCAGCTCAAGAACGCCCAGCTTGAAGCCGTTGCCGCCGAAATGGCGCCCGGCCAGCTGGTCGGACCGGTGCGCATCCCGGGCGGCTTCTCGATCCTGTACCTGATCGACAAGCGCCAGGTGCTGACCGCCGATCCGCGCGATGCGCTGCTCAGCCTCAAGCAGATCCAGATCAGCTTCGAACCGGGCATGTCGCAGGCCGCAGCACAGCAGAAGGTCGCCGCATTCACCGAAGGCGTGCAGTCGATCCGCGGTTGCGGCGATGCCGAGAACGCCGCCGCGCGGCTGGGTGCCTCTGTCGTCACCAACGACCAGATCCGCGTCCGTTCGCTGCCCGATGCGCTGCAGAACATCATCCTGCAGTTGCAGGTCGGCCAAGCGACCCCGCCCTTCGGCTCCTTCGAGGAAGGCGTGCGCGTGCTGATGCTGTGCGGCCGCGACGATCCGCAGGTCGCGGCGGGTCCCGACTTCAACCAGATCATGGGCCAGCTCGAGGACGAACGCATCGAGAAGCGCGCGCAGCGTTACCTGCGCGACCTGCGCAACGACGCCTTCATTGAGTACAATTGACGCGGAGCATGGCGCCCCTCGCCGTATCGATTGGCGATCCGGCGGGGATCGGGCCTGAAATCATAGTCGAAAGCTGGGCGCGGCGCTTTGAAGAAGGCCTCGCGCCCTTCTTCGTCGTCGGGGGCGCGAACGTGCTCGCGGCCGCGGCGGCCGGTCGTGGCCTTGCGTTTGCGGTCGAACCTATCGAAGACCCTGCACAGGCGAGCGACGTGTTCGGCCGGGCATTGCCCGTTCTGGGCCAGGAGGATGTCGCCGCAACGGTGGGCCGCCCGGACGAACAGGGTGCGGCGCTGGCGCTGCATTCACTGGCCGAAGCGACGCGCTGCGTGCTGCTCGGCAGTGCGGCCGGCGTGGTGACTGCGCCGGTGGCCAAGGCGCAATTGTCGGCGGTCGGCTTCGAGCATCCGGGACAAACCGAATTTCTCGCCGAAGTTTGCGGCAAGGACACCGAACAGGCGGTGATGATGCTGGCCGGCCCCAGCCTGCGCGCAGTGCCGCTGACCGTGCATTGCGCGCTGTCCGAAGTGTCCGGTCGGCTGTCGCAGCCGCTGATCGAGCGACGCGCGCGGATCGTGGCTGCAGCGTTGCAAACGGATTTCGGCATCGCCACGCCCCGCATCGCCGTTTGCGGCCTTAACCCGCATGCCGGAGAAGGCGGGCGGTTTGGCAATGAGGAAGCGCGGATCATTGCCCCGGCGATCGAAACGCTGCGCGGCGAAGGCCTCGACGTGACCGGCCCGCACCCCGCCGATGCACTGTTCACCCCGCGCGCACGGCAGACCTACGATGCGGCGCTGGCGATGTATCACGACCAGGCGCTGGTCCCGCTCAAGGCGCTTGATTTCGACGAGGGGGTCAATGTCACGCTTGGCCTGCCGATCGTGCGCACGAGCCCCGATCACGGCACCGCGTTCGATATCGCGGGCAAGAACCTCGCCGATCCCGGAGCGATGATCGCCGCCATCCGCATGGCCGCCGAGATCGCTGCCAACCGGGCCGCGCATGGCTGAACTCCCTCCGCTTCGCGAAGTCATCGCCCGGCACGGGCTCAGCGCATCGAAGGCGCTGGGGCAGAATTTCCTGTTCGACGAGCATCTGCTCGACCGGATCGCGGCAGTTCCCGGTGACCTTTCGGGCAAGCAGGTGCTCGAGGTGGGCCCCGGTCCGGGCGGGCTTACACGCGCCCTGCTGCGTGCCGGTGCCCGCGTGACCGCAATCGAGATGGACCGGCGCTGCCTGCCCGCATTGGCCGAACTGGGCGACGCCTTCCCCGGTCAACTCAGGGTCATCGAAGGTGACGCGCTCAAGCTCGACCATGCCGAGTTGATGGGGGGCGAGCCTTTCGCCGTCCTCTCCAACCTGCCCTACAATGTCGGCACCGCGCTGTTCGTACGCTGGCTGGCGGGAAACAAGGGCAACGAAAACGCCTGGCCACCGCTGTGGACGAGCCTGACGCTCATGTTCCAGCAAGAGGTCGCCCAGCGCATTGTCGCGCAGCCCGGCGGCTCGGCCTATGGGCGGCTCGCGGTGCTGGCACAGTGGCGCAGCCGCGCGAAGCTGGCGATGAAGGTCCACCGCAGCGCCTTCACCCCACCCCCCAAGGTGATGAGCGCGATCGTCCATGTCGAACCCGGCACCATGCCCGAAGGCGTGTCCGCGCGAATGCTCGAACGCCTAACCGAAGCTGCCTTCGGCCAGCGCCGCAAGATGCTGCGCCAGAGCCTCAAGGGTGTTCCCAGCGCAGTCGATGCGCTCGAGGTTATCGGCGTCGATCCGCAACGCCGCGCCGAAACCGTGACGGTCGACGAATTCGTGACGCTCGCGCGCGTGCTCAGCGCAGAACGCTGAAGTCCCAAGAAAAAGCCCCGCTGGTCGGCGGGGCTTCTCCTTGATCGCGATCGCCGGTGGTCAGTCCTGCGCTTTCTTCTTGCGCCGCCAGGCGTGCAGCAGCGGTTCGGTATAGCCGCTGGGCTGCTCGACGCCCTTGAAGATCAGGTCCTTCGCCGCGCTGAAAGCGGCGCCATCCTCGTTCTGGAGCAACGGCTGATAGAACGGATCACCCGCATTCTGCTCGTCGACCTTCGCCGCCATGCGGCGCAGGCTGTCCATCACCTGGTCTTCGGAGATGACCCCGTGCAGCAACCAGTTGGCGATATGCTGGCTGGAAATGCGCAGCGTGGCGCGGTCTTCCATCAGGCCGACATCGTCAATGTCGGGCACTTTCGAACAGCCGACCCCGGCGTCGATCCAGCGAACGACATAGCCGAGCAGGCCCTGGCAGTTGTTGTCGAGCTCCTCGCGGATTTCGTCCTCCGACCAGTTGGTGCCGTCGGCCAACGGGATGGCGAGCAGCTCGTCGAGCTTTGCCGCATCGGGCAGACCCTTCTGGATCTCGAACACGTCCTCGCGGTGATAGTGGATCGCGTGCAGCGTCGCCGCGGTCGGGCTCGGCACCCAGGCGGTGTTCGCCCCGGCGCGCAGATGGCCGATTTTCTCGATCATCATCTGCCCCATCAGGTCGGGCGCGGCCCACATGCCCTTGCCGATCTGCGCACGGCCCGACAAGCCATGCGCCAATCCGATCCCGACGTTGCGCGCTTCATAGGCCTTGAGCCAGGCCGAGTTCTTCATCTCGCCCTTGCGCATCATCGGCCCCGCACGCATCGAGGTGTGAATCTCGTCACCTGTCCGGTCGAGGAAGCCGGTGTTGATGAAGACGATGCGGTCCTTCACCGCATGGATGCAGGCGGCAAGATTGGCCGAAGTGCGGCGTTCCTCGTCCATCACGCCGACCTTGATCGTGTGGCGCGGCAGACCGAGCAGGTCTTCGACCGCATCGAACAGCTCGTTGGTGAAGGCGCATTCCTCGGGCCCGTGCATTTTGGGCTTCACGATATAGATGCTGCCGCAGCGCGAATTGCCGTACATCCCCAGCCCGGCGACATCCTGCGCGCCGATGGCCGAGGTGACCACCGCGTCGAGGATACCCTCGGGGATTTCCTTGCCGTCCCAGCGCATCGCCGGATTGGTCATCAGATGGCCGACATTGCGCACGAACATCAGGCTGCGCCCGGGCAGGCTGTGTTCGCTGCCATCCTTGCCGGTATAGGTCTTGTCCCCCACCAGCTTGCGGGTGAGCGTCTTGCCGCCCTTCTCGAAGCTTTCCTCCAGATCGCCGCGGATCACGCCGAGCCAGTTGCGATAGGCGGTAAGCTTGTCCTCGGCATCGACCGCCGCGACCGAATCCTCACAATCGGCGATGGTGGTCAGCGCGGCTTCGAAATTGACATCGGCGATACCCAGCCGGTCGGTCTTGCCGACCTGACTGTCCGGGTCGACCACGATCTCGATATGCAGGCCGTTATGTCGGAACAGCGGGCCCTTGTCGGTCCGCCCCACCTGTTGAGACGGATCGGCCAAATCCAGATCGTCGAGCGAGTCGAGATCGCTCCAGCTTCCCGAAGCGAGCGGGAGGATCTCGTCGAGCAGCTTGCGCGCCTCGACGATAACCGCGGCGCCGCGTTCCTCGTCATAGCCACCCGGACGAGCTGCCGGCGCATCGAGCGCGTCGGTTCCGTAGAGCGCGTCGTAGAGGCTGCCCCAGCGCGCGTTCGCCGCATTAAGGAGGAAGCGCGCATTGAGGATCGGCACCACCAGTTGCGGCCCCGCCATTGTCGCGATCTCGGGATCGACATTCTCGGTCCCGATGGTGAAATCACCCGGTTCGGGCACGAGGTAGCCGATTTCCTCGAGGAAGGCGCGATAGGCATCCGCGTCGTGCGGCTGTCCCGCCCGCTCCGAATGCCAAGCGTCGATCTTCGCCTGCAATTCCTCGCGTTTGGCCAGCAGCGCGGCGTTGCGCGGGGCAAACGAGCCCAGCAGGTTCGCGAAACCCGTCCAGAAATCATCGGTGTCGCGACCCAGCGGGCCGAGCACTTCGGTTTCGATGAAGGCGGCAAGCTGCGGATCGGCTTCGATTCCGGCGCGCGTGACAAATTCGGTCATGGAACTCCTCGAGCAATAGTAGAACGGCGATGTCGTACCCGGGGAGGAGTGGCACGGTCTATGCCGCCAGCCGTTGATCTTTGCAAGGCGCGGGCTGGACTCGCGCAAAGGCAGGATTAAGGACGTTGCACATGAAACCGGATACCGCACCCCAGGCGCTGCTCGCGGCGATCGACGCCGATACGATGCTGCGCGAAGTTCAGGACTGGGCGGCAATCAACACCGGTACCGGCAACATCTCCGGGCTGGACCGGATGGCCCGGATCCTCGCCGATGCCTTCAGCACGCTCCCCGGCGATGTCGAACTGGTCGAACCCGCCACGGTCACTGCGATTTCCCCCGAAGGTCGCGAATACGAAAAACCGCATGGCAAGCACATGGTGCTGCGCGTGCGCCCCGAAGCGGACCGCCGCTTCGTGCTGACCGGCCATATGGATACCGTGTTTCCCGAAGATCACCCGTTCCAGCAGGTTAGCTGGCTCGACGACGACACGATCAACGGCCCCGGCACCGCCGACATGAAGGGCGGGCTGAATGTCATCCTCCACGCGCTGAAGACGTTCGAAACGATGGAAGGCGCCTCGCGGGTGGGTTACGACGTGATGATCAATTCGGACGAGGAAACCGGCAGCCTCGCCAGCCGCACGCTGATCGAGGAACTGGCGCGCGGAAAATATGCCGCGCTGACCTACGAACCCAGCGCGCTGCCCGATGGTACGCTGGCGCATGCGCGCGGCGGAACGGGAAATTACTCGGTCACGATCACGGGCAAGTCCGCACATGCCGGACGCAATCCGCACGATGGGCGCAACGCAATCGTCGCGGCCAGCGACCTGGTGCTGCGCATCAAGGCGCTCGAAGCCGAGGACATCACCGTCAACCCGGCCAAGATCGAGGGCGGCAGCGCCAACAACGTGGTGCCCGACCTGGCGATCCTGCGCTTCAACATCCGGCCCAAATCGACCGACGCGATGAACCGCTTCGACGGCCAGCTCGCTGCCATCCTCGACATCGTCCGCAGCGAACACGACGTTGCGATCCACCGCCATGGCGGCGTGACCCGCCCGCCCAAGCCCGTCGACGAAAAGGCGCAGAGGCTGTTCGATCTCGTCAAGGCCTGCGGCGCCGAGCTGGGCCAGCAGATCGGCTGGAAAAGCACCGGCGGCGTGTGCGACGGCAACAACATTGCCGCCACCGGCGTGCCCGTGGTCGATACGATGGGCGTGCGCGGCGGCGCCATCCATTCGCCGGACGAGTTCATGATCGTCCCGAGCCTCCGCGAGCGCGCGGCGCTGTCAGCGCTGGTGCTCGCCAAGCTTTCCACCGGAGACCACTTGTGACCTTCCGCTTGCGCGCGGCGCATATCGCCGATCTCGAACAGCTCTACGAAATGGCCAAGCTCACGGGGGGAGGCTTCACCAACCTTCCCGCGGATCGCGCTGCGCTGACCCGCAAGCTCGAACGCGCCGAGGAGGCCTTCGGCCGCGCATACGACGAGTTGGGCGACGACCAGTTCACGTTGGTGCTGGAGAATACCGAAACCGGCCAGGTGCGCGGCACCTGCCAGCTGTTCAGCCAGGTCGGCCAGCAATGGCCCTTCTACAGTTACCGTCTCAACACGCTCACGCAGCACAGCCAGGAACTCGATCGCACGGTGCGTGCCGAACTGCTCAGCCTGGTAACCGATCTCGAAGGCTGTTCGGAAGTCGGCGGGCTGTTCCTCCACCCTGCCGAGCGCGCGGGGGGTTTCGGCCTGCTGCTGGCGCGTAGCCGCTATCTCTTCATCGCGATGCACCGCGCGCGCTTCGCCGACCGGATCCTTGCCGAATTGCGCGGGGTAATCGACGATCGCGGGGGATCGCCCTTCTGGGATGGTGTCGCAGGACGGTTTTTCGGCATGACCTTCCAGGAAGCCGACTATTTCAACGCGATCAATGGCAACCAGTTCATTGCCGATCTGATGCCCAAGCACCCGGTCTATGTCGCCATGCTCAACGAAGAGGCGAAAAAGGTGATCGGCGTGCCGCACCCGACCGGGCGCGCGGCAATGCGCATGCTCGAAAACGAAGGTTTCGCGGCCGAGGGCTATGTCGATATCTTCGACGGTGGCCCCACTATGACGGCCCGCACCGATCAGGTTCGCAGCGTGCGCAAGTCGGGGCCCGCAAGGATCGCATCGACCGAACTCGACATCGGCGAACGCGCGCTCATCGCCACCGGCACGCTCGACAGTTTCCGCAGCGCCTATGGCATGCGCGAGATCGGTCCCGACGGTTCGATCGCTATCGATGCATTGTGCGCGCGGACGCTCGAAGTCGGCGAGGGCGATGAAGTGTGGAGCGTGGCGCGCTGAGCGCGGCACCGGCGGACGGACAGGATATGCTTCAGGAAATCAATTTCGACGGGATCGTCGGCCCCAGCCACAATTACGCCGGGCTGAGCCTGGGCAATATTGCCAGTGCCAGCCACCGCGGCGATGCGTCCTTCCCGCGTGCCGCCGCGCTGCAAGGCATCGCCAAGATGCTCGGCAATATGGAACGCGGGCTGGCGCAGGGCTTCCTGCTGCCGCTGCCCCGCCCCAACCGCGGCCTGTTGCACGATCTCGCCGCTGGCCCCGACAGCGACCGTGCGCTGATCGCCGCGGCATGGTCGGCCAGTTCGATGTGGACCGCCAATGCGGCCACTGTCAGCCCTGCACCCGACACCGCCGATGGTCGCTGTCACCTTACCCCCGCCAATCTCGTCACCATGCTCCACCGGGGGCAGGAATGGCGCGATACACAGGCGCAACTGCGTATCGCATTCGGCGATACGCGCCATTTCGCGATCCATGATGCGGTCCCGCCGAGCTTCGGCGATGAAGGTGCGGCCAATCACATGCGGTTTTGCGAAGGCCATGATGCGCCGGGCGTAGAAGTATTCGTCTATGGCCGCCCGGGCGGGCGTTTCCCTGCGCGCCAGCATGAACAGGCCAGCCGCGCCGTCGCGCGCCTGCACGGCCTCGACCCCGCGCGCTGCGTCTTCATCGAACAGAACCCGGTCGCGATCGAATCGGGCGCCTTCCACAACGACGTGGTGGCAGTGGCGAACGAGACCGTGCTGTTCACGCATGAACAGGCCTTCGCCGAGCGCAAGGATGCCTATGAAGCGATCCGCGCGGTGTTCCCGCAGCTGCATGTCGTCGAAGTGCCGGCCAGTGCGGTCAGCCTCGAAGAGGCGATCCGCACCTATCTGTTCAACGCGCAACTGGTGACGCTGCCGACCGGCGAGATGGCGCTGATCGTTCCCGGCGAATGCCAGGAAAGCGCCAGCGTCTGGGCGTGGTGCGAACACATGCTCGCCTCCAACGGTCCGATCCGCAAGGTCATTCCCGTCGACGTGCGCCAGTCGATGGCGAATGGCGGCGGCCCGGCCTGCCTGCGCCTGCGCGTGGTTGCCGATCCGGCGACCGTCGATGCACGCTTCCTGCTCGACGAGGCGAAAGCCCAGCGTATCGAGTCGGTCATTGCCGAAATGTGGCCCGAACGGATCGAGCCGCAAGAGATCGGCACCGATCGCCTGGCCGTGCAGGTTATCGAGGCGCGCGAGGCCTTGCTCTCGGCGCTGTCGCTCGACGAGCTCGCCTGAATTCGCCACCCGGTTAACGCGCTGGACCGCCCTGTCGGGCGGCTTTACATCCCGGCAGGAATTAACCATCGTGATCCGCAGGAACCCTGTGCTGGCACGGGAATTGCTATCCTATTGGTTAAGGGCGGAGACCAGAAGAAGCGTGCTCGCAAAATTGAAACGACTGTTCGTGATCAAGACGCGGTTCGAAGCGTATCTGATCATTTTCGCGCTCGCTCTGGGCGCGATGACGCGCGGCGCGCAATACACGCTGCAATACCCCGGTGTCGGTGGCTATCTGCTGTTCGCCGCGACCGCGGGCGCGGTGTTCCTCGGCGGAGCGAAGATCCTCGATGCGCTGCGCTACGAGCGCGAGGCGCGCGAAGCCGGCGAGAAAACTGCGGACAGTGCCGCGGTATCGCCTGCCGAACCGAAGTGAATGAAAGAGAAGGTGGGGGTTTCTGTTGCTAGCTACCCCCGGAGCCCCGGAATCCGCTTCTGTTGCCCGGTGGGTCCAACCGCGCTTTAGCTTTGTAAATTCAGGCCGTTAGGCCATAAAATTACGCTGCGAGAGCGAGTGCTTCGTTATCGTTGGCACTTGTGTGTTGTGAACATTTTTACGGGATACTCAGCCCGGACGAAAACACTGTCTTTCAGCACACGTCGATCCTAGTTCGGCCCCGTCAGAACCCGCGCAACGGCGCGGATTGTGGTGGAGCCGCCGGGTACTGCCCCCGGGTCCGTTGTACCTATTGCACAGCGCAGTTTATCGCCATAGCCCGCAAAAAACGGGCAGGACCCATATAGGCCCTGCCCGCTTAATGTGAAGTGTATGCGGGCACCGGCCCGCGCAATTTACTTCTTCAGCGCGTCGCGAATCTCGGTCAGCAGCTCGATCTCGGTCGGGCCGGAAGGCGCCGCCGCTTCTTCCTTCTCCTCGAATTCGGCCATCACCTTCTTGGCGTAGCGGACCAGCAGGAAGATGATGAAGGCGAGGATCACGAAATTGATGATCGCGGTGATGAAAGCGCCGTAGCCGATCATCGCGGCACCGGCCTCCTTCAGTTCGGCGTAGTCCGTGAGCGAACCTTCATAGCCTTCGGGCGTGCTCAAGAGAATGAAATAGCTGGAGAAGTCGGCTCCACCGAATAGTGCGCCGACAACCGGCATGATGATTTCATCGGTCAGCGAGGCGACGATCGCCCCGAATGCGCCCGCGATGATGACCGCCACCGCCAGATCGATGACATTGCCCTTGGCGATAAAATCCTTGAAATCTTTGAGCACGCGATACCCCCTTAACTGTGAAAACCGGTGTCACCCCTGCCATTGCGCGGCACAGCCGACAAGTACGGTAAATCTTGTATAGCCGCGCAGGTGTGCTATCTAGGCAAGACACATTTTACCGAAGAGGGAATTCGCATGAACCGCCTGGTTGCTTTCCGGACCTCCATAGTCGCTGCCGCCGCGCTGATGCTGTCGGCATGCGGGATCAATTCGGTCCCCGCGGCCGAAGAAACCGCCAAGGCCAAATGGGCCGATGTGGAGGCCGCGTTCCAGGAACGCGCCAATCTCGTGCCCAATCTCGAGCAGATCGTCATGAGTTCGGCAGAGCAGGAACGCGCCACGCTCGAGGCCGTGGTGCAGGCGCGCGCTTCGGCAACGCGCCCCGAAATCCAGCTCGACGGTGACGATCTCGGCGATCCCGACAAGATGGCGCAGTACCAGGAAGCCCAGAACACTTTCGGCGGTGCGCTGTCGCGCCTGATGGCGAATGTCGAAGCCTATCCCGAACTGCGCAGCCAGGACAATTTCGGCCGCTTCATGACGCAGATCGAGGGTCAGGAGAACCGCATTCGCGTCGCCATTCGCGACTACAACGAAGCGGTGCGCCAGTATAACACCACGATCCGCACCTTCCCCGACACGATCGGCGCGAACATCATTCACGGTGCCGAACCGATGGTGCCGTATGAAGCGGTGACGCAGGGCGCCGAGGTCGCGCCCGAGCTGAACATGCGCTCGGATAGCGACGCCGCCAACTGAGCTGCGCTGCAATGCGCTTCATCACCCGCATGATCCTGCCGCTGGCGGCGGTACTGGGCCTCGCCCTGCCCGCCGCCGCGCAGGAGTTTCCCGAACGCGGAACGGCGCCGGTCGTCGATGCCGCCAACATCATCGACGACGCCACCGAAGCCGCGCTGACGCAGAAGCTCGACCAGTTCGAGGAAGCCAACCAGCGCCAGTTCGTGATCGCCACGATACCCGACCTGCAGGGCTACGATATCGCCGATTACGGCTATCGGCTCGGGCGCGAATGGGCGCTGGGGGATGCCGAACGCAATGACGGCATCCTGCTGATCGTCGCCCCCAACGAACGCAAGATGCGCGTCGAAGTGGGGTACGGCCTCGAAGGGGTGATCCCCGACGGGCTGGCCTTCGAATATGTCGAGGGCATGAAGCCTTTCTTTCGCCAGGGCGACTATTCGGGCGGTATCGCCTGGGGCGCGGACCAGATCATCACGCAGCTCGAACTGCCGCCAGAAGAAGCGGCGCGTGTCGCGCAGGAACGCACCGCCGCGCGTGAAAGCGACGGCGGCTTCCCGATCGGCGCACTGATCTGGCTGGGCTTCATCTTCTTCTTTTTCATCATGCCGATGTTCGGTCGCGGTCGGCGTTATCGCCGCGGCGGCGTGGGCGGTGTCGTCGGCGACATCATCCTGTGGGAAGCCGGCAAGGCCGTTGCGCGCGGTCTGACCGATGACGACTGGGGCGGCGGTGGCGGCTTCGGCGGGGGTGGCTTCGGCGGCGGAGGCGGCTTCGGCGGCTTCTCCGGCGGCGGCGGCAGTTTCGGGGGCGGTGGCGCCTCCGGGGGGTGGTAATGGGCTATCTTTCGCAAGACGATCACACGCTCGTATCGGATGCCGTCGCGCGTGCCGAAATGACCACGAGCGGCGAGATCGTGACCGTGCTCGCCGACCGCAGCGACAGCTATGCCGATGTCGCCTTGGTCTGGGCGGCGGGCCTGTCCTTCACCGCGATGAGCCTGTTCGCGATGCTGCCGCAACCTTTCCTCGATCTGTGGGACGGGCTTATCGGCGGGTGGTCGCACGAATGGACGACGGGCGAACTCGCCAGCATGACGATTGGTCTGGGGCTGATCGCTTTCGTGCTCGGCTGGCTTGCGGCAAGCTGGGATCCGCTGCGCTTCGCCCTCACGCCGGGCCCGGTAAAGACCGCGCGCACGCATGCCCGCGCGATCAAGCATTTCAAGGTTGGCGCAGAACGCCGCACGCATGGTCGCACCGGCGTGCTGCTGTACCTGTCGATGCGCGAACACCGCGCCGAAATTGTTGCCGACGAACCGATCGCCGCGATCGTCCCCGCCGAAGTCTGGGGCGAGGCGATGGCCGACATGCTGGGAGAGATCAGGCAGGGTCGGGTAGCCGAGGGGCTCGCAGTCGGCGTGCGCGATGTCGGCAAGGTGTTGTCCCAACATTTCCCGCGTGCGGACGATGACGAGAACGAACTGCCCGACCGCCTGATCGAGGTCTGATCGTGCCCGTCCCCGATCACGATGCGGACGAGCGGATCGTCTGGCAGGGCGACTATATCACCGCCAAGACCCGCGGCCGCTGGGAATATGTCGGTCGTCCGCGCAATATCCGCGCTGCGGTGATCCTCGCCGTGGATGCGCAGGACCACGTGCTGCTGGTCGAACAATATCGCGTTCCTTTGGGCAAATACTGCATCGAGCTGCCGGCGGGCCTGATTGGTGACGAAGCCGAATTCGATGGTGAAGATCCGCTGGCCGCCGCCGGGCGCGAACTGGAGGAAGAAACCGGCTACCGCGCAGCGGTGCTCGAAGACCTTGGCTGTTTCTGGTCGTCGCCCGGCATGGTCAGCGAAAGCTTCACTCTCGTCCGCGCGCGCGAACTGACCCGTGTCGGCGATGGCGGCGGGATCGGTGACGAGAACATCATCGTTCACCGCGTGCCGCTGTCCGACATCCGCAGCTTTATCGACGGCAAGCGCGCCGACGGTTGCGGGATCGATGTGCGCATGCTCTTGCTGCTGGGACAGAACATACTGGCAGGAGAGTGAGTGATGGCAGGACGGTGTGCGGGCAAGCTGGCACTGGTAACGGGCGCGGCGCAGGGACTGGGACGCGCGCATGCGACACGTCTCGCCGAAGAAGGCGCGCGGGTACTGTGTACCGACATCAATGGCGACGGCGCGGCCGAAACGGCGAAACTGATCGACGACGCGCTCGACGTCGGCACGGCTTTCTCGATCGCGCATGACGTGACCGACCCGCAGGCGTGGGAAGCCGCGGTCGATGCCGCGCGCGACAAGCTGGGCGGGCTCAACGTGCTGGTCAACAATGCCGGGATCGGCGTCGGTGGCAATATCGAGACCTGCGACTTCGACGATTGGAAGCGCTGCTTTGCGATCAATGTCGATTCGATCTTTCACGGCTGCCAGAAGGCCCTGCCGCTGATGCGCGAACATGCGCCGGGATCGATCGTCAACATCTCGAGCATCGCCGGGCTGATCGCCAGCGACACCATGCCCGCCTACAACGCCAGCAAGGCGTCGGTGTGGATGCTGTCCAAGTCGATCGCGCTGCATTGTGCGAAGAACAACATGCAGATCCGCTGCAATTCGGTGCATCCGACTTTCGTCGATACGCCGATCCTCGATGGCACGGCGAGGAACCACAATATCGAAAAGGGCGTGCTGATGGATAAGCTGGCACGCCAGATCCCGCTCAAATTCGTCGGCGAGCCGAACGATATCGCCAATGCGGTGGTCTATCTAGCCAGCGACGAAAGCCGCTTCATGACCGGTGCGGAGCTCAAGCTCGACGGCGGCATATCGGCGATGTAGCGGCAAACGGAGGCCGGAATCGAAAGAGGGGCCCAGCGGCCCCTCCCGGTTTTCCTGAAATGTGAGCCACGGCCGGCACAAAACCGGGACGGTTGGCGTGGGCCGTGGTCAGTCTGCGATCAGAGCGATCGCGAGGTAGATCAGGATGAAGCTGCCGAAACCGAGCAGCGTTCCTGCGACGAACCCGAGGCGGACCCAGGTGGCGTCGATGCCGAAGTAGCGGGCGATACCGGAGCATACGCCCATCAGCTTGCCGTTGCTGCGGTCGAGCGCGAAGCTCTTGGCGGGGCGGACGGCGTGGTCGTCGTCACGAAACTTCAAATCGTTCATGCGATCAGTCCGTTGGGCGAAGCGGGGATGATGGCCGTGGCGAAGAAGGCCGCCGAAATGGCCAGCGAGAAGGCAGCCGCGAAGAGCTTCGTGCCGTTTTCGTGAGAGAACATAATTCCTTTCCTTTGCGTATTCGAGTGTGGGTTGGCGGCGATCAGGCGATCAGGCCGGCGGGGCTTGCGGGGACGATGGCGGCAGCCATGAACAGGGCCGAGACACCGAAAGCGAAGACAGCGGCGAGAGCGCGGTTGCTGGCGTTTTCGAAAGCAGACATTGGGTAACTCCTTGATCCTTGGTTTGTTTTTCCCGGCCATCCGGGATGCCCAATACTTTGCAATGGGCGTGCCAAACTCGACAAACCGCAGAATTCTGCCATTTCTTCATATAGCGAGATCGAAGCCTTTGTTCATCATTCCGAAAGGTTGGGAAATTTTCCCAAATGTTGGAATTGGCGTTTCGAGTGGCGGTGCTGCGAGGCGCACGCTATCGCGCTGACGACCCATGGCGCTCGACCGCATCTCGCTTACCGACTTCCGCAATCATGCCGCGACAGAGCTCGGCGCGACCGCGCGCTTCAACCTGCTGGTGGGAGACAATGGCGCGGGCAAGACGAACGTCCTCGAGGCACTTTCGCTGCTCGCGCCGGGGCGCGGCCTGCGCCGCGCCGCCTTGTCCGACATCGCCCGCGCAGGCAGCGAGCGCGGCTTTGGCGTTGGCGCCAGCCTCGTCCAGGACGACGATGAGCCGGTGCGCCTCGCGACCTACTCGGAAAGCGCGCATCCCAATCGCCGCCGGGTGCGCATCAACGGCGCCGATTCGAGCGCGGCCCGATTGGGCGAATGGATCGCGGTTACCTGGCTGACCCCCGCCATGGATGGCCTCTTCACCGGCCCCGCAGGTGACCGGCGACGCTATATGGACCGGCTGGCGCTCGCCCTCGATCCCGCGCATGCGAGCCATGCCGCACGCTATGAAGCCGCCTTGCGCGAACGCAATCGGCTGCTGTCGGACCTGCGTGAACCCGAAAGCGGCTGGCTCGACGCAATCGAAGCGCAAATGGTGCAACATGGCACCGCGCTGATGCAGGGCCGCGCCCGGCTGGTGGAAACGCTCGCGGTGCGACTGGCCGAGATGCCCGCCGAGCCGTTTGCCCGGCCCGCCCTGACCTATGTGCCCGCAGCACCCGACCATGCCGACGGCCTGTCGCAGGCGCTGTTCGATAATCGCAGGCGCGACCGCGCAGCGCAGCGCACATTGGAGGGACCCCATCGCGACGAGCTCGACGTGGTCCATGCTGCCAAGCGCATACCCGCCGCGCACAGCTCGACCGGCGAACAGAAAGCGATGCTGGTCGCAATGACCCTGGCGCATGCCGGTCTTGCCGCGCAGGGCCGCGCGAGCCTGCTGCTGCTCGACGAAGTCGCCGCGCATCTCGATCCCGTGCGTCGCGCCGCGCTGTTCGAACAATTGCGGGGCAGCGGCGCGCAGGTCTGGATGACCGGCACGGAACTTGCGCCCTTCAGTGCCATCGCGGGCGAGGCGGCGGTGTGGCGGGTCAGCGCCGGCGCGGTCGAACGGGACTAGCCTTCCGCCGGCAGCGCCTTCTGCACATCGTCCAGCGTATCACCCACCAGCATGCCCACCCCTTCGGCGGTCGGATGGATGCGATCCTCGAGGAACAGGCTCGGGTCTTCGAAAATGCTTTCGAGCCAGAATGGCACCAGCCTGGCGCCATATTCGCGCGCGAGCTCGCCATAGAGCGCATCGAAACGCTGCTGGTATTCGGTCCCGTAATTGGGCGGCGCGCGCATGCCCATCAGCAGGACGGGGATGTCTCGCTCTTGCAGCTCGTCGAGCATGGCGGCGAAATTGGCGCGGGTCTGGTCGGGCTGGATGCCGCGCAGCATGTCGTTGCCGCCCAGTTCGAGCAGCACGAGATCGGGCTTGGTATCCTGCGCGTCGAGCGTGAATGCCAAGCGTTGCCGCCCCGCGGCGCTGGTGTCGCCCGAGACACCGGCATCGATCACCCGGGCATTGATCCCGCCCTGGCGCAGCGCATCCTCGAGCTGTTCGGGATAGCCCTCTTCCTCTTCCAGCCCGTAGCCCGCGAATAGGCTGTCGCCAAAGGCGAGGATGCGCCTTTCGGGCCCTGCGACCGCGATATCTGCGACCGGCGCGGCTTCGCTCGGCGCGCTTTCGGGAGGCACGGTGTCGTCCTGCGCACCGCCGCAGGCGGCCAGTACGAGAACCGCTGCGGTGATCGACAAATGGCGCAAACGCATCGGCGAGATTCCTTGTGCAAGCTGAGGCTGCATGCCATCGCAGCCATGTGACCAACTCTCAAGCCGCGATTTCCGCCCGCAACCTCACCCTCACTCTCGGCACCAGCGAAGCGCCGGTCGATATCCTGCGCGGGATCGATCTCGATATCGCCCGCGGATCGACCGTGGCGCTGCTTGGCCCCTCGGGCTCGGGCAAGAGTTCGCTCATGGCAGTGCTTTCGGGGCTCGAACGCGCCACGGGCGGCAGCCTGCAGGTTGCCGGTGCCGACTTCGCGACCATGGACGAGGATGCGCTGGCGCATGCGCGGCGCGGCCGGATCGGGATCGTCCTGCAGGCCTTTCACTTGCTGCCGACGATGACTGCGCTCGAAAACGTTGCCACGCCGATGGAACTGGCGGGCGCTAGCGATGCGCAGGCACGCGCGAAGGCCGAACTCGAAGCGGTCGGGCTCGGGCACCGGCTCGATCACTATCCGCAGCAATTGTCGGGGGGCGAACAGCAGCGCGTGGCCATCGCACGCGCGATCGCACCGCGCCCCGACCTGATCTTTGCCGACGAACCGACGGGCAATCTCGACGCCGCAACCGGGCACGAGATCGTCGAACTGCTGTTCGCAAGGCGGGCCGAAACGGGCGCGACGCTGCTCGTCATCACGCATGACCCCGAACTGGCCGAGCATTGCGAGCGCGTGCTAACGCTGGGCGACGGCCGTATCGCCACCGATACCGCGGCATGAGCTGGGGCACTGCCTGGCGCATCGCACGGCGCGATCTCAACGCCCGGTTCAAGGGCTTGCGGCTGTTGCTGGTGTGCCTGTTCCTCGGCACTGGCGCGCTGGCGGCGATCGGTTCGCTGACCGCTGCAATCGAAAGCGAGATCGAGGCCAATGGCCGCGAATACCTCGGCGGCGACCTGCAGATCGAACTCTGGCAGCGCGGTCTGGACACGGAAGAACGTGCGGCGCTGGAGGAACTGGGCGATGTCTCGGCGGGCACGCGGCTGCAGGCGATGGCACGGAACGGCGATCAGGCCGCGCCGATCGAACTCAAGGCGATCGACGCCTCCTATCCGCTCTATGGCGAACTGACGCTTGAAGACGGCCGCTCGGTCGGTGCCCCTGCTCCCGACACAGCGTGGCTTTCACAAGGCGCTGCCGACCGGCTCGGAGTGAATCCGGGCGACGCCATCCAGATCGGCACCGAGACACTGGACGTGGGCGGCATTATCGCGGTCGAGCCCGACCGGCTCGGCGAAGGCTTCCAGCTCGGCCCGACGGTAATCGTTGCCGAAGACCTGCCCATGCGCGCGGGACTGATCGCCCCGGGTTCGATGTACCAATCGAAGACCCGCGTCCGGTTCGATCAGGAACGCGACCTCGAAGCGGTCGAGGAACAGCTCGAGGACCGCTTCCCCGAGGCCGGCTTCGACATCGACACAGCCGACCGCGCCGCTCCCGGTACCGACCGTTTCGTCGACCGGATGAGCGAGTTTCTCACGCTGGTCGGCCTCGCCGCGCTGGTGATCGCGGGGATCGGCATCGGCGGCGGTGTGACGTCCTATCTCGATGCGCGGCGGCAGGGTATTGCGACGCTCAAGATTCTCGGTGCGAGCAGCAGCGATATCGCACGCATCTATGCATTGCAGATCGTTGCCGCCTCGCTGGCGGGAAGCCTCGCGGGGATCGCCGTCGGCGTCGCGCTGGTGCCTTTGCTGGGTATGGCGCTGCAGGGCTTGCTCCCCGTATCGAGCGGCGTGATCGTCGATCCGGGCGCGATCCTGCTGGCGCTGTCCTATGGCATGCTCGTCGCGCTGGTCTTCGCCGCGCCGCCTTTGTTGCGCGCAAGGCACTTTCCCGCAATGGCACTGATGCGCTCGCGCTTGGCACCGTTGGCGCGTGACCCCAAGGCCTTGCTGCTGGTCGGCGGCGGTCTGGCCGCCATCGTCGCACTGGCGCTGCTGACATCGGCCAATCCGCTGCTGTCGGCGGGCTTCCTCGCGGGTGCAGCGGGCGTGCTCGCCCTGCTGGCGCTGATCGGCCTCGGCATTCGCAAGCTCGCCGGAGCCCTGCCCCGTCCCGCCAGCCCGGTCGCGCGCAACGCGCTGGCCAACCTCCATCGTCCCGGCTCGTCCACCGGCGCGCTGGTCACCGCACTGGGCTTCGGCCTGGCCGCCTTCGTCCTCCTTGCCGCCGTGCAGAGCGCAATCGACGGAAACATCGCCAAGCGCGTGCCCGATCGCGCCCCAGACTATTTCGTGCTCGACATTCCGCGCGAACAGGTGACCGAATTCGAGGATCTCGTGCGCACCGCCGATCCGCAGGCGAATTGGCGGACCGTGCCCGCGCTGCGTGGCGCGGTATTGGCGTTCGGAACCGACGAGGCGATGACCCGCACCGCCGAGCTCGAAGAAATACCCGACGGCGCCTGGGCGCTGCGCGGCGAACGCGGGTTGACCTATGCGGACGATCTGCCAGCCGGCAACGAATTGACCGAAGGCGAATGGTGGGGCCCGTTCTACGACGGTGAACCGCTGGTCTCGCTCGACGAGGATTTCGCCGAAGCAGCCGGGCTCGAAATCGGCGACCGAATGACCTTTGGTGTGCTCGGTGTCGAACGGACCGTCCGCGTCGCCAACTTCCGCCGGATCGACTGGGAAAGCCTCGGCTTCAACTACGTCTTCGTGTTCAGCCCCAATGCGCTGCGCGATGCGCCGCACAATCTTGCTGCCACCATCGAGCTGAGCCCCGGCACCCCCACCGGACCGCTGCTGCAGGCACTGGTAGCGGCGTTGCCCTCGACCTCGGTCATCGAGGTCGGCGGCGTGCTCGAACAAGCGCGCACGATCCTCGAACAGGTCGGAATTGCCACGCTGGCCGCGGCCAGTGTCGCGGTGCTGGCTGGTCTCGCAGTGTTGCTTGGCGCCATTGCCGCCGCACGCGCTGCGCGCACATACGACACGGTGGTGCTGCGCGTCCTCGGGGCCGACCGGCGCCAGATCCTGATCATGCAACTGATCGAATATGTTGCCTTGGCCGGGGCGCTGGCGTTCGTCGCGCTGGGTATAGGCAGCCTTGCCGCCTGGCTGGTCGTCACGCAGCTGTTCGAATTCGACTGGCTTCCCGACTGGGGTGAAGTTCTCGCCGTGCTCGGTCTTGGCATCGGCGTGGTACTCGCCTTCGCGCTGGGCGCCTCGCTCCCGCTGCTGCGCGCCAAGCCCGCGCAGGCGCTGCGCGCGCTTTAACAGCTTCCTTCAAGAGGCCATATATCGCAGAACAATGCTGCGCGCTGAGCCTCTGCATGAAGCGGGCCGCCCCTGTTCGATAATAGGGCATCCCAATCTCGCACACCGAGGCTCCATTCGCTTGCAGACGGGCCGATAATGTCGGCGCGCCGCTGCCGATGCCCATGTGCCATGAGCACCTGCCGGCACGGTCCTATATCGGACGGAGTGCCCAACGCCGCGATCAGGCAAAGAAAAAGGGGGCCCGCAGGCCCCCTTCCCCTTTTCGCTATGTCGCTGCCGATCAGAAGCGGAAGCGCGCGGCCACGCCGTAGGTGCGCGGCTGGTTCGGGTAACCCGAGATCGCCTGGCCCTGCGCCACGGCCGGGAAGACCGTGGTGAGGTAACGGTCGTCGAGCAGGTTGCGCGCCCAGACGCTGAGTTCCAGACCCATGTCGAAGGCATAGGTGAACGACGCGTTGAGGTTGTTCACTTCACGCTTGTAGGCAGCCGCCGCAGCGCGCGCCGGGCCGAAGTCGCGAGCGCCGGTTGCCGGATCGACCACGATGAAGTTAGTCAGGCCGTTCACCATCTGGACGGGCGACGAATAGGCGAAATCGCCGCGCAGGATGATGCGATCGCCCCGCGAATTGATTTCCTTGTTGTACTGCGCGCCGAGCACCGCCGACAGTTCGGGGACGCCGGCAACCGGCTCGCCCGAAAGGTCGCCGACCGGCGATGCGACGAAGCTGTCGTACTGCGCATCGAGATAGGTCATCGCGACGCTCAGCGTCAGCGAATCGCTCGCGTAGAACTGGCCGTCGAACTCGACCCCGAAGGTTTCCTGCTTGCCGGCATTCGACAGGATGAACGAGGTACCGGTGAAGGTGTTCGCCTGGAAGTCCTCGATCGACTGCTGGAAGAAGGTCAGATTGGCAGCCGCACGGCTCCAATTGCCCTTGATCCCGACTTCGTAGACTTCCGAGTTCTCCGCATTGGCGAAGCGGGTACCGGGGCGCAGGTTGGTGACTGCAAGTCCCTGCGCCTGCAGCGCGGCGAAGTCGGCCGGAAGCGGACGGCTGTCGCGCGACAGGTTGAAGCTCGGGGCCTTGTAGCCGGTCGCCCAGCTCGCATAGACGTTGAGCGTCGGCGTGACTTCATAGGCCAAGCGGACGTTCCAGCTCCAGTCGTCGTCGTCGGTCGAGCAGTCTTCCACCGCGTTCGGGCAGTTCTGCAGCGGCGGCAGGAACTGGAACGGGGTGAGCGCGAGCAGCGAGTTGACCGCCGGATCGGTGTCGTTGGCGTCGGCGAAGGCCTGAACGCCTGCCGAAACCTGTGCGAAGGCTGCCGGGTTGGCACCGGCGAAGGCGCCGATTTCAGCCTGCGTGGCGGGACGGCCGAGGCTGAGCAGCGAACCAACCTGCGTGGCGAGGCCCTGCGCGAAGATCGCGGTGTTGCCCGAAGCGACCAGATCGATGTTCGAGAACACGTCGGTGCTCGTCGAGTTGGTCACGATCTGCTTCTTGTCCTTGGTGTAGTTGGCACCAAGCGTGAGGACGAGGCGATCGGTGATCTCGAAATCGACGTTACCGAAGATCGAGAAGGCTTCGTTGTCCTGCACGATGTTGTTGAAGAAGCCCTGGCCGGCAGCGAAGAACTGACCGGTGTAGTCGGTGCCGTTGAGTGCCGAGAGCGTGGCTTCGAGCGTGTCGACGGTCTGCGTGCCGCCGGTCGCGCCCTGCAGCAGCAGGTTGGCGAAGGGACGGAAGCCGTTGCCGTAGACGATCTGGTCCGACGTATCGACCTGCTCGTCGAAGTAGTAGCCGCCGACGAGGAAGTTGAGCGGGCCGTCGAAGTCCGAAGCGATCCGCAGTTCCTGCGTGAAGGTGTCGATGTCGGCATCGCCGATGTTCGCACCGCTCACCGCGTCGAGGCTGGTGAAGTCGACGTCCTGGTCGGCCGCCAGCTTGGTCTTGCGATAGGCAGTGATCGAGGTCAGCGTCAGCGCGCCGAATTCGTAGTCGATCTGGCCCGAGATGCCGTAGTTCTCGACTTCGTTGATCGGGTCGACATCGGTGAAGACCACGTCGCCGTCGGGGTTGTTGCGGAAGTCGTTGACCTGGCCGCCGAGCAGCTGGATCGCACCGATTTCGGCCGAGGGCGCCACGTTGAGAACGCCGCAGCAACGCTCTTCGATCTTGTCGTAATCGCCGATCACGCGGACGCGCAGCGGGCCGCCGTTGTCGAACAGCAGCTGGCCACGGGTGAACCAGCGATCGCGGTCGTTGATATCTTCGCCATTGGCGCCGTTGGTCAGGAAGCCGTCACGCTTGTTGATGCCGGCGCCGGCGCTGAAAGCGACCGAATCGCTGATCGGGCCGGTGACGAAGCCCTTGACGACCATCGCGTCGTAATTGCCGTAGCTGGCTTCGACCATGCCGCCGAAGTCGAACTGCGGTTCCTTGGTCACGATCGAGATCACGCCCGCACTGGCGTTCTTGCCGAACAGCGTCGACTGCGGACCGCGCAGGACTTCGACGCGCTGGATGTCGGGCAGATCGGAGATCTGCGACACCGCACGGCTGCGGTACACGCCATCGACGAACATCGCGACCGACGGTTCGAGACCGATGTTGTTGCCATCGGTGCCGAAGCCGCGAACCGAATAGCTGGTCGCGAACGAGCTCTGGTTCTGGCTCACCTGCAGCGAAGGAACGACGGTGGCGAGGTCGGAGACGTCGCGGATCTGCGCCTGTTCGATCGTTTCCGCGCTGGTCACGCTGACCGCCACGGGGGTTTCCTGCAGCGTCTGTTCGCGCTTGGTCGCGGTCACGACGATGACATTGCTGTTGACCGGTGCCTCGACGCCGGCGCCTTCGTCGTCGAAGTCGGCATCGGTGTCCTGCGCCTGCGCGGCGGCAGGCAGGGCCAGTGCAGCAGCACCGGCAAGCAGGCTCGTACGAACGGTCGCAGCGCGGCCGAAAGTATTGAATTTCATGAAAGGTCCTCTTCTCTCAAGACGTTTTTTGGTCTGGTCTGCTGCGCAGTCCCCAAAAACACGCAAGCTGCGGCCCGATACCAGAGTTGCCGCACCTCTCAAGGGTTTAGCTCAGTAGTTTCCCGCTCTCGCGGCGACTGTGCCTTTCGCGTTACACCGCAACATCTTGCCGCAATGCACCATCTGAGCTAGGGGCGCGCCCGAAACGCGTCGGGCCCCCATGCGTTGACGCTACGGCCCCCTAATCGAAAGCACATTCCATGTCCCGCGACCTGCGCAACGTGGCGATCATCGCCCACGTCGACCACGGCAAGACCACTCTCGTCGACCAGCTATTCCGCCAATCGGGCACCTTCCGCGAAAACCAGCGCGTCGAAGAGCGCGCGATGGATTCGAACGACCTGGAAAAGGAGCGCGGAATCACGATTCTCGCCAAGTGCACCAGCGTCGAATGGAACGGCACGCGCATCAACATCGTCGACACGCCGGGCCACGCCGACTTCGGCGCCGAGGTCGAGCGGATCCTCAGCATGGTCGACGGCGTCATCCTGCTGGTCGACAGCGCCGAAGGCCCGATGCCGCAGACCAAGTTCGTCACCGGCAAGGCGCTGGCGCTGGGCCTGCGCCCGATCGTTGTGGTCAACAAGATCGACCGCGGCGACGCCCGCCCGCAGGCAGTGCTCGACGAAGTGTTCGACCTGTTCGCCAGCCTCGATGCGAATGACGACCAGCTCGATTTCCCGAGCCTGTGGGCGTCCGGCCGCGACGGTTACGCCAGCGACGACGAGCACGCTCGCGAGGGCAACCTCGAACCGCTGTTCAAGCTGATCGTGGATCACGTCCCCGCCCCCGGGCTCGACACCGAGGCGCCGTTCAGCTTCCTCGCCACGCTGCTCGATCGCGACAATTTCATGGGCCGCGTGCTCACCGGACGCGTCCAGTCGGGCAAGCTCAACGTCAACGACCCGATCCATGCACTCGACGCGGACGGCAATGTCATCGAAGTCGGTCGCGCGACCAAGCTGCTGTCGTTCGACGGGCTCGACCGCGTACCGGTCGATAACGCCGAGGCGGGCGACATCATCGCGCTGGCGGGCCTCGAGAAAGCAACCGTGTCCAACACCATCGCCGATCCGGCGGTGAAGACGCCGATCGAAGCGCAGCCGATCGATCCGCCGACGCTGGCCATGCAGTTCTCGGTCAACGACAGCCCGCTTGCCGGGCGCGAAGGTTCCAAGGTCACCAGCCGCATGATCCGCGATCGCCTGTATCGCGAAGCTGAAACCAATGTCGCGATCCGCATCACCGAGAGCGCCGACAAGGACAGCTTCGAAGTGGCCGGCCGCGGCGAACTGCAGCTCGGCGTGCTCATCGAGACGATGCGCCGCGAAGGCTTCGAACTGGGCATCAGCCGCCCGCGCGTGCTGTTCCGCACCGAGGACGGCCAGAAGATGGAGCCGTTCGAGACCGTCGTCATCGACGTCGACGACGAGCATTCGGGTACGGTCGTCGAGAAGATGCAGCGCCGCAAGGCCGAGCTGACCGAAATGCGTCCCTCGGGCCAGGGCAAGACCCGCATCACCTTCTCCGCACCCTCGCGCGGGCTGATCGGCTATCACGGCGAATTCCTGTCGGATACGCGCGGCACCGGGATCATGAACCGCCTGTTCGAGAAGTACGACACCTATCGCGGGCCGATCGAAGGGCGCCAGAACGGCGTGCTGATCTCGATGGTCCCGGGTGAAGCGGTTCCCTATGCGCTCAATGCGCTGGAGGAACGCGGCGAGCTGTTCATCCGTGGTGGTGCCAAGATCTACGAAGGCATGATCATTGGTGAAAACGCCAAGCCCGACGACCTCGAAGTCAACCCGATGAAGTCGAAGCAGCTGACCAACTTCCGCTCTACCGGCAAGGATGACGCCATCCGCCTCACCCCGCCGCGGGTCATGACGCTGGAACAGGCGATTGCCTATATCGACGATGACGAGATGGTCGAGGTGACGCCCGAGAACATCCGTCTGCGCAAGGCGATCCTCGATCCGCACGAGCGCAAGCGCGCCAAGCGTGCAGCACAGGGCTGATCGGCACCTGATCCTGATACAAGAAGGGCCACCCGCGAGGGTGGCCCTTTTCGTTTGGCTAGCGCCGCCGCTCAGAAGCGGAAGTTGAGCGTCGTGCGGACCGAGTGGATGTCGAGGTTCGGATCCGAGGGGCGCAGGCGCGTTTCGCCTGAATCGAGCAGGAACGGATTGGTCGCCGGGGCGGTGCCGGGACCGACCAGCACATAGGCATCGTCGTCGTCGTAGCGCGAATAGAGATATTCGAGGCCGAGCGAGATGTTGTTGGTCAGGTAGAGTTCGCCGCCCGCACCGATCTGGCCGCCAAGCTGCCAGTCGTCATCGTCGGTCATGGTGAAGGAATTGGCGGTGTTGGTGGTGACGAAATCGTGGTCGATATCGGCATAGGCGACGCCGCCCGTCACGTAGAGCAGCCCGCGTCCGCTACCCGGCGAGACACCGAGGCGGCCACGCAGCGCGACCGATTTGTCGATACCGCGAACGAAGGTGTAGCTGGCCGGGGTGGTGCTGAATCCGGTCGAATATTCTTCCGATTCCGACAGGGCGCCCTCGACCAGCAGGCCGGCGACGATCGGGCCATCGCCGATGCGCTGGTCGAAACCGATGCGCGCGCCATAACCGAAGCGCGACTTGTCGTCGCTGCAGCCGGCATTCGTCTGTGCGCCATTCGCAATACCGTTACAATATCCCGGGCCGAATGCATCTGCGCCTGTGGTGGTGGCGACCACATCGCCATATTCGCCGTCGCCATCGGTGTCGAAGACGATTCCTTCGCCCGCGCTGTCGTCGATTCCGTCGAGCCCGAAGTGCCCGCCGACATAGAAGCCGTCGAAGAACTCGGGTTCGGCATCCTGCGCAAAAGCAGGCTGAGCGAGAGCGCCCGCGAGAATCGCGGTTGCCAGATATGTCGATTTTTTCATTGGAAATCCTGTGACTTGCGTTGACCCTGTTGCGGGGTATGACGCTTGGCGAAGCAAGCCGTTCCACCGGGACCACACGAAACGCCAAAACTGTCGCAAGTTTGTCACAGGCGTGGCGGTGGCAGGTTTGCAGAACAGGGTGCGGCGGTGCGTTCGGGGGCCGCGGTGGCCAGAACAACATGCATCTGTTAGGGGCACGGCCATGCAGACGGGAACACTGATTTCACTCGCCTTGTACTTCATTCTGATGATCGGGATCGGCTTGTGGGCGTGGAAGCGCTCGACCGATACCAGCGAAGGCTATCTCCTTGCCGGGCGTAACCTGCCTCCATCGGTTGCCGCGCTGAGCGCGGGCGCTTCCGACATGAGCGGCTGGCTGCTGCTCGGCTTGCCGGGCGCACTTTATGCCAGCGGGCTGGTCGAGGCCTGGATCGGTATCGGCCTGTTCCTCGGCGCGCTGGCCAACTGGTTCATCGTCGCGCCGCGTCTGCGCGCGCAGACCGAAAGCTACGGGAATGCGCTGACGATCCCCGAATTCCTTTCCAACCGCTTCCCCGACAAGGCCGTCGCGCTGCGCGTCGTGTCGGCGCTGATCGTGGTGGTGTTCTTCGCGGTCTACACCGCCGCGGGCCTCGTGGGCGGCGGCAAACTGTTCGAAACGAGCTTCGCCAGCCTGTTCGGCGACGTCGGGATGAGCGACTATATGCTCGGCATCTGGATCACCGCGCTGGTGGTGCTCGCCTATACGATGGTGGGCGGCTTCCTCGCGGTCAGCCTGACCGATTTCGTCCAGGGCCTGATCATGGCCGTCGCGCTGGTCGTCATGCCGCTGGTGGTGATGTTCGGCGAAGGCGGCAGCGCGGGCGGTTCGCTGACCGATGTTCCCGTCGACGGTTTCCTCAGCCTGACCAACGGGCTCACGCTTCTTGGCTTCATCAGCGCCGTCACCTGGGGGCTTGGCTATTTCGGCCAGCCGCACATCATCGTGCGCTTCATGGCGATCGACACGGTCGATAAGGTGCGCCCGGCGCGCAATATCGGCATGACTTGGATGGGCGTCGCCCTGCTCGGTTCGATCGGTATCGGCATCGCCGGGCGTGCTTATGCGCAGCGCAACGGCATCGTGGTGGAGGATCCCGAGACAATCTTCATCGTGCTCGCCAATCTGCTGTTCCACCCGCTGATCACGGGCTTCCTGCTGGCCGCGCTGCTGGCCGCGATCATGTCGACCATCAGCTCGCAATTGCTGGTGGCATCGAGTTCGCTCACCGAGGATTTCTACAAGCTGTTCTTCCGTCGCAACGCTTCCGAGCGCGAAAGCGTCAATGTCGGCCGAATTTGCGTAGCACTCGTGGCCTTTGCCGCCATCGTCATCGCCAGCGATCCCGAAAGCCAGGTGCTGGGCCTCGTCTCCAACGCCTGGGCGGGCTTCGGCGCCGCCTTCGGTCCGCTCATCATCCTCTCGCTGACTTGGGACCGCATGACCGGCGCCGGCGCGGTGGCGGGTCTTGTCACAGGTGCCGCAGTGGTCATGGCGTGGATCGCACTGGGCTGGAATTCGGCGCTGCCGGGCATGGAACAGGGCCTGTATGAAATCGTCCCCGGTTTCATCGCCGCATGGCTGGCTATCGTGTTGGTCAGCAAGGCAACTGCCGGAACCAGCGAGCGCCCCTTGCCAGCCTGACGCGCATTCGTCACACCGTCTCGCACATTCAGGAGACGGACATGCGAGCATTCATGGCGGGCGTTGCAGCCCTCGCCCTCACTGCCACCCCGGCCAGCGCGCAGGAGGCGGCGGAGCAGCCCTCGGTCGAGGCGCAGATCGGGGGTGGCGGCCGGCCGGTCGGCGCGAACTGGGCGCGCAGCCCGGTAATCGCGCAGCATGGCATGGCCGCGACCGCGCATCCCCTCGCGACGCAGATCGCGCTCGACGTGCTCAAGGATGGCGGCAATGCGGTGGACGCGGCGATTGCCGCCAATGCCGCGCTGGGCCTGATGGAGCCGACCGGGAACGGCATCGGCGGCGACCTGTTCGCCATCATCTACGATCCCGCGACGGGCGAATTGCACGGCATCAACGGATCGGGGCGCTCGCCTGCGAACCAGACGCTCGATCAATTGCTCGAGAAGCTCGACGGCGCCGAGGCGTTGCCACCCTATGGTGCGCTGCCGATCACGGTGCCCGGGACGGTCGATGCGTGGTTCGCCATGCACGAACGCTTCGGCAAGCGCAGCATGGCCGATAACCTCGCCCCGACCGTGCGCTATGCCCGCGAAGGGCATCCGATCGCACCGGTCATCGGCATGTATCTGGCGCGCGCACTCAGGGCCTATTCGGCGCGCGAGGACGAATTCGACTTCAGCAATGCCCGCAAGGTCTGGTTCGCCGACGGGGCGGCACCCGAGGTAGGCGAAATATTCACCAATCCTGACCTTGCCGACACGCTCGAGACGATCGGACGCGACGGCCGCGACGCCTTCTACGACAGCGCGATGACCGATGGCATGGTCGATTACCTCCAAGCGCAGGGCAGCGCCTTCACGCGCGCGGACTTTGCCGATCACAACAGCGAATGGGTCGAGCCCGCCTGTGTGGGCTACAAGGATGGCTACGAACTGTGCGAGCTGCCGCCAAATTCGCAGGGTTTTGCAGCGCTGCAAATGGTTAACATCCTCAAGAACGTCGACCTGTCGCAATGGCAGCGCGGTAGCGCGGAAGCCCTGCACTACATGGTCGAAGCGAAACGCCTCGCCTATGCCGACGTCGCGCGCTTCTATGCCGATCCCGCTTTCGCCGCCCTGCCCGAGGAACTTCTGACCGACGCCTATGGCGCGGACCGTTTCGAACTGATCGATCCCGCCAAGGCCACGCCCGAGTTCGCACCGGGCCAAATCGAGATCGCGCCCGAGCTGGAGGGTGAAGGCGACACCACCTATCTTACCGTGGTCGATGGCGACGGCATGATGGTCAGCCTGATCCAGTCGAACTATCGTGGCATGGGTGGCGGGCTGGTCGCGCCGGGAACGGGCTTCATGTTCCAGGACCGCGGCGAACTGTTCAGCCTCGATCCGGCGCATCCCAATGCTTACGAACCCGCCAAGCGGCCCTTCCACACCATCATTCCGGCCTTCGTGAAGAAGGACGGCAAGCCGTTCATGACGCTGGGCCTGATGGGCGGCGGCATGCAGCCGCAGGGCCATGTGCAGGTGCTGGTCAACATCGTCGATTACGGCATGAACCTGCAGGAAGCGGGCGATGCCGCGCGCTTCAACCACGATGGCGGGCGCCAGCCCACCGAGGCTCTCGAAGGGCCTGCGGCAGATCCGCTCGGCACGCTCTACGTCGAACCGGGCATTTCAGAAGAAACGATCGAGCAATTGCGCACGATGGGGCACAAGGTCGAAGTGGTCGACAACGGCATCATGTTCGGCGGCTACCAGGCGATTGCGCGCGATCCGGATACGGGCGTCCTCACCGGCGCGACCGAGATGCGCAAGGATGGACAGGCAGCAGGTTATTGAGGGTCGCCTGACAAGGAGAGCGACATGGCGAAGGTAACCGGACTGGGCGGGGTCTTCTACGTCGTGAAGGACCCCGCCGCGACACGCGCGTGGTATCGCGATGTGCTGGGACTGGACGGCGAGTACGGACCGCAGTTGAACTGGTCGGAAGAGACCGGCGACAAGCCCTATTCGCTGATCAGCCACTTCGCCGATGACGAATATGTCAAACCGGGACGCGGGGGTTTCATGATCAACTTGCGCGTCGACGATTGCGACGCGATGGTCGCGGCGTTGAAGGCCAAGGGGGTCGAGGTGCTCGGCCATGTCGATGAAGGCTACGGCAAGTTCGCCTGGATCCTCGATCCCGACGGAGTGAAGATCGAGCTGTGGGAACAGCGCGAAGCGCCCGACTGACCCGTCAGCGCCATCGTTAGCGCCCTGTTAACCACACCGCTGCATAGTGGCGGTCATGCGACCGCATCCCGCCACCACTCTCCTCCTCCTGATGCTGGCGGGATGCGGCGTAGTACCCGGCTCGCAACCGTCCGAGCGCGGTGTGAGGCTAGCGGGTTCCCCCGCTGTCAGCGCGACGAGGCCCGAGGCGCGGCAATGCCATGCGCAACTGGGCCAATCGGGCTCCCGCTTCGCTCCCCTCCCCGACAAGTTCTATGGCGCCGGCTGTTCGACCGTGAACAGCGTGCGGCTCGAGGGCCTCGGCGGAGACCGCGGCGAATTCGCCGTTACCAATCTGGGCGCAGTCGCCTGCCCTCTGGCCAACAGCTTCGCCGATTGGGCGCGTTATGGCGTCGACCGCGCCGCACGCCAGATCCTCGGCAGCCCGCTGCAGAAGATCGAGACGATGGGCAGCTATTCCTGCCGCAATGTCGCGGGCACCGCACGGCGCAGCGCGCATTCGCGCGGCGAGGCGATCGATGTCGCAGCCTTCGTGCTGGCTGACGGGCGGCGGATATCGGTGCTGTCGGACTGGAACGCATCACCCAGGGAACGCGAGTTCCTGCGCGTCATTCACAAAAGCGCGTGCAAGCGTTTTGGGACGGTGCTCGGCCCCGACTACAACCGCGCGCATCACGACCATTTCCATCTAGAGTACGGCAAGGGCAATTATTGCCGCTAGGCTCGGCGTCCGCGCCGCGGGTTCAGCGGTCCAGCTCGGACAACACCGCAGCGACCGCTTCATTGGTCAGCACAAAACCCATGTGCGAACAGCGCAGAGGCACTGCCCGGTCGCGTTCGTCGGGCCGACCACAAGCGGCGCGCGGATGCACCACGCCATCGCGCGGGCTCCAGAAGGCCACGGTCTCCACCGGCGGTTTTTCGTGCAGCACGGTGTCGATCTCGGGCTCGTCGACGCGGTGGCCCGCGATCGCCTGATAGGCTCGCCAGCCATTGTTGGCACGCGGGCTGTAGGAAAAGGGCGAACCCATGGTGATCACCTTGGCGACCTTGTCGGCATGCTTCTTCGCCAGTTCGCGAGCCATCACCCCGCCAAGGCTCCACCCGACCAGATGAATCGGCTCGCCCGTGCGGCGATAAAGATCGACCAGCCGTTCTTCCACCTGGCGGAAGCGTGCCTCGGTTGCCCCGAGGTTGTAGCCAAGGCCCCATTTCTTGGTGACGTGACCGGCCTTCTCGAGCTTGCGCGCCATCCAGCGCATGCGGATCGGGTGCGCGCCGAACCCCGGCAACAGCATCACCGTCTTGGGGCGCGCGGCCTGCGCGATCTCGAGCGGCTTGCCCAGCACCCGGCGAACCGGTTCGAGCGGCCACAGGAATTCACGCAGCAGCAATTGCCAGCGAGGGCCGCGGGCATCGTCGGGGCACGGCTCGGCCGCCAGCGCCCAGCGCCGGGCCAGCTCCTCGCGGTCGATGAATGCGGTGTCTTTAAAAGGTAACGTTGCCATCACGGTGTAATAATGCACCGCGGACGATTTAGCTCCCCTTAAAGCGCCTCGGTCTTCTAAGCGTCACAGTCGCCGATGCGTTCCTGCGAGCTGTTCATCGTCATCGTCATGGTCTGCCCGCCGGGGGCCTCGGCATCCATCGTCATGGTCATTTCCGACGACGTTTCACCGCCCCGGCCCTTCATGGTCATCCGTGCGGCGCCCTGCCCTTCGACTTCGCAATTCATGATCGCATCGATCTGCCCACCCGCAGCGTCGAACTTCTCGAAGCTGCAATCGTCGCCGTCTTCCTGCGCCTGCCGCGCCATTTCCTCGAAGCCCTTCTCGGCCTCTTCGGCGGTGAGGCAGTATTCATGGGTCTGCGGGCCCTGGTCGAGCATCCCGCGCATCATGTCCTGCACCTGCTGCGGCGCGCCTGGCAGTTCGACATCGACGAATTCGACCGTGGCGCGATACTGGCCGGGAAGCGGGCGGACCATGTCTGCGGTCTGCGCAGCGGCTTCTTCCATGCTGATCTCGCCATCGCCGTCGGCATCGGCGGTTCCGCCTCCGCAAGCGGCGAGAGTGAAGCTGACGGCAGCGGCGAACACGATATGGCGCATGGAAAATCCCTCCTACTGGTCGGCCGCGAAGCTAGCAGCCGGACCGCGCGAGGCAAGCACCGTTGCACCCGTCACCCGCGTTCCCCATATGTGCGCGCATGAGCGAACTCGTCATCCGCCGCGGCCTCGAAGAACCCGATACCACTGGCGAGTTCGTCCCGCATAAGCCCGCCCGGCCCGAAAAATCGATGCCGGGCAAGAAGTTCAAGCTGGTCAGCGAATACACGCCATCGGGCGACCAGCCGACCGCCATCGCCGAACTCACCGCAGGTGCGCGCGACGATGAACAGACGCAGGTACTGCTGGGCGTGACCGGCTCGGGCAAGACCTTCACCATGGCGAAGGTGATCGAGGAACTGCAGCGCCCGGCGCTGATCCTCGCGCCCAACAAAATCCTCGCCGCGCAGCTCTATGGCGAATTCAAGAGCTTCTTCCCCGAGAACGCCGTCGAATATTTCGTCAGCTATTACGACTATTACCAGCCCGAGGCCTACGTCCCGCGGTCCGACACCTATATCGAGAAGGAAAGCTCGGTAAACGAGGCCATCGACCGGATGCGCCACTCGGCCACGCGCGCGCTGCTCGAACGCGACGACGTGATCATCGTCGCTTCGGTATCCTGCCTCTACGGTATCGGCTCGGTCGAAACCTATTCGGCGATGATCTTCGACATCAAGAAGGATACCGCCGTCGACCAGCGCGAGCTGATCCGCAAGCTCGTGGCACTGCAATACAAGCGCAACGATGCCGCCTTTGCGCGGGGCAACTTCCGCGTCCGCGGCGACAATCTCGAGATCTTCCCCAGCCACTATGAAGACATGGCGTGGCGGGTCAGCTTCTTCGGTGACGAGATCGAGGAAATCAGCGAGTTCGACCCGCTGACGGGCAAGAAGGGCGCCAGCCTCGACAAGGTGCGCGTCTACGCCAATTCGCACTACGTCACGCCCGGCCCGACGATGAAACAGGCGAGCGAGGCGATCAAGTTCGAGTTGCAGGAGCGGCTCAAGGAACTCCACGAGGAAGGCCGTCTGCTCGAAGCGCAGCGGCTCGAGCAGCGGACCAATTTCGATCTCGAGATGATCGCCGCGACCGGATCCTGTGCGGGGATCGAGAATTACAGCCGCTTCCTCACCGGTCGGCTGCCGGGCGAACCACCGCCGACGCTGTTCGAATATCTGCCCGAGAACGCGCTGCTGTTCGTCGACGAAAGCCACCAGACAGTGCCGCAGATCGGCGCGATGGCGCGCGGCGACCACCGTCGCAAGATCACGCTGGCCGAATACGGTTTCCGCCTGCCCAGCTGCATCGACAACCGCCCGTTGCGCTTCAACGAATGGGACGCGATGCGCCCGCAGACCTTCGCGGTCTCGGCCACCCCGGGCACGTGGGAAATGGAGCAGACCGGCGGCGTCTTTGCCGAACAGGTCATCCGCCCCACCGGGCTGATCGACCCGCCGGTGGAGATCAAGCCGGTCGAGGACCAGGTCCAGGACTGCATCGCGGAATGCAAGGCCACCGCCGCCAAGGGTTATCGTACGCTGGTGACCACGCTGACCAAACGCATGGCGGAAGATCTCACCGAATTCATGCACGAAGCCGGCGTGAAGGTCCGCTACATGCACTCCGACGTGGAGACGCTGGAGCGCATCGAGCTTATCCGCGACCTGCGGCTGGGCGTGTATGACGTGCTGATCGGGATCAACCTGCTGCGCGAGGGGCTCGATATTCCCGAGTGCGGACTGGTGTGCATCCTCGATGCCGACAAGGAAGGCTTCCTGCGCAGCGAAACCAGCCTGATCCAGACGATTGGGCGCGCGGCGCGAAACGTCGATGGCCGCGTGATTCTCTATGCCGACCGCATGACGGGTTCGATGGAGCGCGCGATCGCCGAAACCGATCGACGCCGCGAGAAGCAGCAGGCCTATAACGAAGAACACGGCATCACGCCGCAGACGATCCGCCGCCAGATCGCCGACATCGTCGCCGACACTGCAAGCCAGGATGGCGTCACCGTCGATACGGGCGACGACGAGCGCAACAATCTCGTCGGACACAATCTGCGCGCCTATATCGAGGATCTCGAGAAACGCATGCGCGCCGCCGCCGCCGATCTTGAATTCGAGGAGGCCGGCCGCCTGCGTGACGAGATCCGTCGGCTCGAGAATGACGAACTCGGCCTGGGCGAGGAAGAGAAGAAGGCACCCAGGGTCGGTCGCAGCGATGCGGGCCGGCCGGGCACGCGCAAGACCCGCTTTGGCAAGACGCGCTACAAGCGGATGGGCGGCAAACCCTGATCGACGGACGTATTTGACGCCCCGCGTACGGCGCGGTCATACAGGGCGCCAAAGGGGACCGAAGATCATGAAAACCAGCCGAATTCTCACCGGGCTTCTGGCTACGGGCGCGATGCTGATACTGCCGCAGCCAGCCGCCGCGCAGGACGATACAGATGCGAAGGCTCAGCCAGCCGCCGTGGAGATCGAACCGCAGGTGCGCAGTCGCGACATGGTGGGCACCTTCGGCGGACAGCGCGTTTCCTATCGCGCGACGATCGCGGAAACCGTGCTGGAATCGGACGACGGCAAGCCCGAAGCGGTCGTGGTCACCACCAGTTACGTCAAGCAGCCGCGCGATGCCGCGCGTCCGGTTTTCTTCCTGTTCAATGGCGGACCGGGTTCGGGTTCGGTCTGGCTGCAGATGGGTGCGTTCGGGCCCAAGCGTGTCGCGATCCCCTCCGATGCGCTCGACGACGGCGCCCCGCCCTATCCGCTGCTCGATAATCCCGACAGCTTGCTCGATGTCGCCGACCTCGTCTTCATCGACCCGCCGGGCACCGGCTTCAGCTATCTGACCAAGGGCACCGATCCCAAGAAATACTACGGGCTGGAGCAGGATGCCGAAGCCGTCGCCAAGGTCATCCGCCTGTGGCTCAACGACAACGGCCGCTGGAACAGTCCCAAGTACCTTGGGGGCGAAAGCTATGGCACGACGCGCACCGCCATGGTCGCGCGCGAGCTCGAAGGCGGCACCTTCAACGACGTGGGCCTCAACGGGCTGATCCTGATTTCGACGATCCTCGACTTCGCCGGACGCGAACCCACGCCCGGCAACGAGATGGCCTATGTCGTCACGCTGCCGAACATGGCGGCGGCGGCCTATTACCACGGCAAGGTGCAGGCTCCGTCGGTCGAGGCGATCGTCGAGGAGGCGCGGCAGTTTGCCATCGGCCCCTTCATCACCGCCTTGCTCAAGGGGCAGGATCTGCCCGACGCCGAACGTGCCGCGGTGCGCGCCGAAATGGCACGGCTGACCGGCCTCTCCGAACGCTATCTCGACCAGGCCGACCTGCGCGTAACATCGCAGCGTTTCTACAAGGAACTGTTGCGCGATCGCGGACAGACCATCGGGCGGCTCGACGCGCGATACACCGGGCGCGATTTCGACAATGCGGGCGAATATCCCGACAACGACCCCAGCTTCTACGGTATCGACGCGGGCTACACGGCGGCGATCAACAGCTGGGCGCGCGAAACGCTGGGTTTCGAGACCCCGCGCGAATACCAGTCGATCGGACGCGAGCCGGGTCGCCACTGGCAATGGTCCACCGGTCAGGGCCGCGGTGCCTATCTCAACGTTGCGCCCTATATCGGACAGGCGATGCGGCAGAACTCGCAGCTGCGCGTGTTCAACGCGCAGGGGTATTACGATTTTGCCACGCCCTTCTTCGGCGCGGAATACTCGCTCAATCGCATGGGCATCCCGCAGGACCGTGTGGAGCTGCATTATTACGATGCGGGCCACATGATGTATGTCCGCGACGAAGATCGCGCCAAGCTTTCGCGCGATATCCGAGCCTTTATCCGCAACCGTTGAGGATTGTCGCATCGCGCGCGCTTGAATGGCGTCACACCTGTGTCATAGCGCGCGCATGCGTCGCGTTCTCGCTCTCCTCCCATTGGTTGCTGTCGCGGCCTGCAAGCCGCCGGCATCGGACGACTATATCGAGCGGACGCGGATCGAAGCGCCTGCCGAAGGACCTTCCGAACCGATCGATTCACCCGACACGCAGGACGCGATCTGGGCGCCGGCAAGCGAGAACACCCGCCTGCTCTACGGCGTGCCGGGCGAACGCCCACTGTTCGCGGTCGAGTGCCTGAGTGATGGGGGCGAACCCATGCTTGGCTACACGCGGTTCGCGCGTGCGGATGCGCATGCCAAGGCGGTTCTGGCGCTGATCGGCAACGGCCATGTCGCGCGGCTCAAGATCGATGCGGCGCAGGTCGGCGACGTGTGGCGCTGGGAAGGCGCGATCGAAGCCGCGGACGAGCGGCTCGACGTGCTGACCGGCAATCGCGAGGTCGAAGCGACCGTGCCCGGTGCGGGCAGTGTCATTCTCAATCCCAGTGCATTGCCCGGAGAACTGGTCGAACGCTGCCGCGCCCTCGGCGAACCGCTCAGCGGAGAACCCGCTATGGCTCCGACGCCCGCGCCTTCCGCACCAGCAGATCCGGCGTAAGCACCTGCGGCAACTGCTCGGCCTCGCCGCCGGGCGCGTACCACAGATAGAGCGGTACGCCCGCCGCCCCCTGCCGCGTCAGCATGCGGCTGATTTCCTCATCGGGCTGGGTCCAGTCGCCGCGCAAGGCGACGACACCCGCTTCGGCGAAGGCGGCGCGGGTCGCCTCGCGTTCGATCGCCACGCTTTCATTGACCTTGCAGGTGACGCACCAGTCCGCGGTAAACCAGACGAACACGGGGCGTCCCGTGGCGCGTGCCTGCGCCAGCGCTGTCTCGCTGTATTCGCCCGGATCGAGCAGGCTCGCCTGCCCGCTCATGGCTTGTGCCTGCGGCTGCGGCAGCAAGGCCATGCCCAGCCCCAGCACGGCGATCAGCGCGCCGAAGATGACAAGTGCCCCGCCTCTCCCGCGGCGCTGGAACAGGCCGAGCAGCGCCAGCCCGAACAGCGCCAGTCCGCCGAGCGCGAGGACGAGCACGAGGAATTGCCCGCCGCCGATCCGCCAGACGAGCCAGCCCAGCGCCAGCGCGGTCAACCCCATCGGCAGCGCCATCCAGCGGCGGAAGCGTTCCATCCATGCGCCCGGCCTCGGCAGCAGCCGCCGGATTGCGGGGACGAAGCCGACCAGCAGGAAGGGCAGCGCCAGCCCGACCCCGAGCGCGACGAAGACCAGCAGTCCATGCAGCGGTTCGATGACCAGCGCCGCGCCCAGCGCCAGCGCCATGAATGGTCCGGTACAGGGCGTTGCCACGAATGCGGCGAGCAAGCCGGTGCCGAAGGACCCGCCACGCGAGGGCGATCCACCCGAGATCGCGAAGCCCGGTATCTCGAACAGGCCGAGGAAATTGGCAGTGATCGCCAACGCCAGCACGAACAGGCCGACCACCACCAGCGGCTCCTGCAACTGAAAGGCCCATCCCACCTGCTCACCCGCCGCGCGCAGCAGCAGGATCGCCCCGCCCAGCGCCGCGCAGGCGAGCACCACGCCCGCGGTATAGGCCAGCGCATCGATGCGCGCTGCACGTGCATCACCGCCCGCCTTGGCAAGCGAGAGCGCCTTGAGGCTCAGGATGGGAAAGACGCAGGGCATGATGTTGAGCACCAGCCCCCCGGCCAGCGCGGCCAGGAGCAATTGCCACAAGACCGGTTCACCGCCGCCCGATAGCGGTGCCGCTCCTTCGAGCGGAACGTCACCGGGTTGCGCGACGAAGCGCAGCCCGCGTCCTTCGCCGAGGTCGAGTATGCCCTCGACGGTCTCCGGACGGGGCGGGACATCGCTTTGCACGCCGGGTGGCAGCGCGATCCGTTCGAGCGGAATTTCGGCGACCAGCAAATCGCCATCGCGGCGGAAGGTCTGCGTCGCGGTGTAAAGCGGCTTGTCGCTGCCCCCCAGTTCCGCCGTGCCGAGAAACAGATGCGGTGAGCCGAGGCGGACTGCAGCGGGTAGCGGGATGCCGATCCGCAGCCGATCGCCAGCGAATTCGAACTGCGCTTCGCTGTCGAGCGGCGGCACCACCGCGGCGCGCCAGCCTTCGAAGCGCGGGTCTGCCTGCGCATCCCCGGGGTCCAGCGCCAGCCGCGCCTGCTGCGGGACGCAGATCGCATCGGTGCAAGCAAGGTAATTCGCCACTACGCCGATCCGCTGGGCGTCCTCGGGGTCGACGCCCGCAGGCACGCTGACCGGCACGAGCACTGCATAGGCGCCTTCGTAGACATGGTTCATCAGCCCGCCGATCACCAGCCGCTGCGGCAACGGATAAAGCGGCTCTCCCGCGCTCCAGCCCGCGGGCAGGTCCCACTCGAGCTGCATGCCAAGCCCCGCATCGCCCGGGTTCGACCAATAACCGTGCCATTCGGGGGTGGAGGGTCGGAAATGCAGCGCGAGCATCCAGCGCTCTCCGGATTGCGGCGCGCCCTCGGCGACCAGTTCGACCGGCATCCGCTCGCTGCCCGGCCCCTGCGCGGAAAGCGGCGCAGCCACAGGTCCGGCAAAGGCCAGTACCAGCAGCGCCAGCAAAGCGGCGAAGCGTTCCATTATCCTTGCCTCGGTCACGCCGCAGGCTCTAGGGATTGGCCCCATGACAGACAAGCGAGACCTGCTGATCCTGGGCGGTGGCCTGGTGGGCATGACCCTGGCGCTAGCAGCGGCGAAGAAAGGGCTTTCGAGCCATCTCGTGGACCGTGCCGATCCCGCCAGCCTGACCGCGGACGGCTTCGACGGCCGCGCCTCGGCGATCTCGACCGCGAGCTGGCGCCTGTTCCGCCATGTCGGGCTCGAAGAAACGCTCGAACCGCATGGCTGCGACATCGCTGCGATCGCCGTGCTCGACCAGATGAAGCGCGGGCGGCTCGATTTTCGGCCCGAACCGCATGAGGGCACGCTGGGGCGGATGTTCGCCAATCGCCAGCTACGCCTTGCGCTGCACGAAGCGGCAAAGAAGGAACCGCTGATCAGCTGGCACGCGCCGGTCGAGGTAATGTCGCGCGACCGCAGCGAATTCGGCGTTTCGGCAACGCTGGGCGATGGCACGGTGCTCGAGGCCGCGCTGATGATCGGCGCGGAAGGGCGCGGTTCGCCCAGCCGCGAGGAAGCCGGGTTCAAGATGGCCAGCTGGGATTACAGCCACCGCGCAATGATCGCGGGGCTCGACCATAGCAAGTCGCACGAAAACATCGCTTGGGAAATCTTCTATCCCGACGGCCCCTTCGCGCTGCTGCCGATGCTCGATGGCCCCGATGGTCAGCATCGCAGCGCGCTCGTGTGGACGGTCGACGAGAAGGACGCGGCGGGTGTGCTCAAGCTGTCCGATCGCGCCTTCCTTGCCGAAGTGCACAAGCGCATGGGCGACCTGCTCGGAGAATTGACGCTCAACAGCAGCCGTTCGTCCTACCCGCTCAGCTTCCAGCATACCGCAAAGATCGTCGAACACCGGCTTGCGCTAATCGGCGACAGCGCGCACGGCATGCACCCGATCGCGGGTCAGGGCCTCAACCTCGGGCTACGCGACGTCGGCGCGCTGGTCGAAGTCCTCGACGAGGCGCTGCGGCTCGGGCTGGATCTGGGCGACGCGCAGGTGCTCGCCAAATACGAGAAATGGCGTGCGCTCGATTCGCTGATGGTGATGGGCGCGACCGACAGCCTGACGCGCATCTTCGGCATTCCGGGCAAGACCGCCAGCGCCGTGCGCCGGCTGGGCATGGCGGGCATCCAGCGCACCAGTTGGCTCAAGGCATTCTTCATGAACGAGGCCCGCGGCGTCTCGGGCGACCTGCCCGAACTGCTCAAGGCCTGAGGATCAGCTTTCCTCGGCGGGGCTCGGCTGTTCGATGCGATTGCCCGCGCCATCGCGCAGGCGACGCGGTTCGAGCACTGCCGCGGTTTCGATAAGGTCCAACGCACGCTGCGCGGCGGCGTAGCGTTCGGCATCGCGCAGCCATCCCTCCGCCCGGTCGGCGCCGGGCAGGTTGCGCACTTCGGCGATGGCCGAATCCGTGCGTCCGCTCTCGAGGAACAGCCGCGCCCGGTCGAGCCGACGCTGCGGCTGCGGCGAGGGTGCGCTTTCGCGGCGGACCACGAACAATTGCGACAGTTCTTCGGTGAAGCGGGCGAAACCGTCCTGTTCGCTGGCCTTCGCCAGCCGCGGCGAAAGCCCCTCGAGCCGCGCGATCAGCTGGTCGAGCGTGATCGGATCGCGGCTGGTGCGGATGATCGTGTCGACCGCATTGGGCATGGCGTCGCCGAACCGCAGCCGCAACTGGTCCGCAAGATAGCCGAGTTCGGCCCCCTTCTCGAGCGCGCGGCGCGTGGCGAAAGCGATCAGCAGGCCCTCGGCCCGCGCGGTGTTGCCCGCTGCCGCCTGCGCCTGAAGGTCGAGCCGCGCGAGCCGCTGTTCAGCCGCCGCCAGCCGCGTGTCGAGCCCGCCCTGCTGTTCGGCGACCCGCTCGACCGCGTCGCGCGCCGCCTGGCTGGCGGTTGCACTGGGTGTCGGCGAAGGATCTGCCGTGGGGCTTGCCAGCGAGACCGGATCCTCGTCCGCCGGAGCTGCAACCGGTTCGGCCCCCTCCGACAGCGTGTAGACCGCATAGCCGGCGACCGCGCCGCCGAGCAGGAAACTCGCCAGCACCGCGATCAACATCGGTCTTGCCGAAGGCGTCTTGCGCCTTGTGCTGGAATAAGTGTTCATCGATTTCTTTCCGCGACCCAATGACCCGTCATGCGGGTCCCGCCTATCCCTCGGGATCGGTTTTACACAAAGCCTGCGCCAATGCCAGTAGCTCGCTGTCGCCCGGGGCGTCGGCAGTGTGGACCGCCCCCCAGCCCTCGCCCGCCATCTCGGCCACCCGCGGGCCGATCACGGCCAGGTCGACACGCGCGCGATCCAGCCCGTGCCGGTCGAACTCGACCTTGACCCGCTCGGCAGCGGCTCCGGAATGCAGCGCGACCACCCCGCCCCGTGCGAGCAGCGCGCGATCCTCCTTGCGCAGCCCGTCGGGTACCGCCCGGTAAAGGATGCGCGTGTCGACGCGGATACCGTCGGGCAGCCGCAGAGTAACGCGATCCTCGCCCGCCAGCCGCAGGAGGTGCAATTCGCGTCCGTCGAGATCGTCGAGCAGGTTCTGCAAACCGCCGCGGCCCGTCCGCCCGACCAGGAACCCCGCTCGGCGCGCTGCGTCGGCGGTTGCCTCGCCCACCGCGTGGACGGGCAGTTTGGTCAGCTTTTCCAGCTTCTTGCCGCCGTGGCGGAAGACATTGGCGCTGCCCACGAGAATGCCGTCGTAATCCGTTGGCGAGGGCGCATCCCATGGCACCGGCTCGATCGTGAACAGCGGCGAGCCATGGACGTCTAGTCCCATCGCGCGCGCGGTTTGCGCGCTGACCGACCAGCCCGGTTCGGGGCGGAACAGGAACAGCGGTTTCAACTCGTGTATCCGAAGTGCTCGGTCACCGCCGCGGGCGCGCGGGCGAGCAGATCACGGGCCAGTTCGAGCGGCGCGATACGGTCGCCCGCGGCAAATTCACTTTCGCCGCCGATGCGGATCTTTCCATCGGGGCTGAAGATCGCGGCGGTCAGTCTGATCCGGTCGCCCTGCGTAAGTGTAAGCGCGGCGATTGGACTGCTGCACGATCCGCCCAGCCCTTCGAGCAGGCGGCGTTCGGCGGCCACTTCGGCGTGGCTGGGCGCATCGTCGATCGCGGCGAGGATGTCGCGCAAGCGTGTGTCGGCGCTGCGGCACTCGATCCCGATCGCGGCCTGCGCCGGTGCGGGCAGCCATTGCGCCGGATCCAGCCGGATCCCGATGTCGTCTTCGCCCAGCCGGTCGAGGCCGGCCGCGGCGAGGAAGGTGGCATCGGCCTCGCCCGCGGCGAGTTTGCCCATCCGCGTGGCGACATTCCCGCGAATGCCGACAACTTCGAGATCGGGACGGGCATGCAGCAGTTGAGCGGCACGCCGCGGGGCGCTGGTGCCGACGCGCGCGCCTGCAGGAATAGCCGCGATCGTGTCTGCACCAAGCAGCCGGTCCGCCTTGTCCGCACGCGGTAGGATCGCTGCAATCGCGATTTCCTCGGGCCGCAGCGTTTCGACATCTTTCATCGAATGCACCGCGGCATCGATACGATCTTCCATGAGCCACTGATCGAGTTCGCGGGTCCACAATGCCTTGCCGCCGATCTCCGCCAGCGGGCGGTCCTGGATGCGGTCGCCGCTGGCGACCACGGGAACCAGTTCGACCGCCGATTCGTCCCAGCCATGCGCCGCGCACAGCCGCGCGCGCGCCTCGTGCGCTTGCGCCATGGCAAGCGGGGAGCGACGGGTTCCGAGGCGAATGAGGGGCGTGTCGGGCATAGGGTCGGCTTGCCCTAGCGAGCCATGGCGCTAAGGGAAAGCCGGATGGCACTGGTTCTCGGAATTGAAAGCTCCTGCGATGAAACCGCGGTCGCGCTGGTCGACAGCGAACGGCGCATCGTGGCGCAACGCATCGCGTCGCAGGATGCCGAACACGCGCCCTTCGGCGGAGTGGTACCCGAGATCGCCGCCCGCGCGCATGCCGAGCGGCTCGCCCCCATGATCGAGGGTGTGCTGGCCGATGCGGGCGTAGGCCTTGCCGATTGCGACGCAATCGCCGCGACAGCCGGGCCGGGTCTTATCGGCGGGGTCATGGTCGGCTTGGTGAGCGCCAAGGCGCTGGCCATGGCGACCGATACACCCCTCATCGCGATCAACCACCTCGAGGGCCACGCGCTGAGCCCGCGCCTGGCCGACGAGACCATCGCTTTTCCCTATGCGCTGCTGCTGGTGTCGGGCGGGCATTGCCAGATCCTGCGAGTCGATGGCGTGGGCGAGTACCGCCGTCTGGCCACCACTATCGACGATGCGCTGGGCGAAGCTTTCGACAAGACCGCCAAGATCCTCGGGCTCGGCTTTCCCGGCGGGCCCGCCGTGGAACGCACGGCAAAGGATGGCGATGCCTCCGCCGTCCCGCTGCCGCGCCCCATGGTCGGCAGCGGCGAACCGCATTTCTCCTTCGCGGGTCTCAAGAGCGCGGTACTGCGCGCATATGACAGCGGCAAATACGAAACCGCCGATATCGCCGCCAGCTTCCAGCAGGCGGCGGTCGACTGCGTAACCGACCGGCTGCGTATCGCGCTCGCGAACATGACCGATCTCAAGACGCTGGTGGTGGCGGGCGGTGTCGCGGCCAACGCCACGGTGCGCGGCGCGCTCGAGGCGCTTGCCGCCGATCACGCAATGCGTTTTGCCGCGCCGCCCCCGCGCCTGTGCACCGACAATGCCGCGATGATCGCGTGGGCGGGGATCGAACGGCTTGGCCAGGATGATCCGCTCGACATTTCCGCCCGGCCACGCTGGCCGCTCGATCCGGAGGCGGATCCCGTTCGTGGTGCAGGAGTGAAGGCATGAGCGTCGGTGTAATCGGAGCAGGAGCTTGGGGCACGGCGCTGGCGCAGATGCTCGCCAGCGACGGGCGTGACGTGCTGATCTGGGCGCGCGAGGCGGAACTGGTCGCAGAGATCAATTCGGCACGGACGAACTCGCTTTTCCTGCCTTCGGCGACGCTTTCCGATACAATCCGTGCAACCGGCGACCTTGGCGAAATGGCGGGGCTCGACGCGCTGCTCGTCGTCACCCCGGCGCAGCACATGGGTAACGTGCTGGCCAACATGCCCGAACACCCGCGCGATCTCGTGCTGTGCTCCAAGGGCATCGAGGCGGGCACCGGCCGCCTGATGAACCACGTCGCCAAGGACGCCGCGCCGGGCAGCGCGATTGCGGTCCTGTCGGGTCCCACCTTCGCACATGAAGTCGCCGCCGGCCTGCCCACTGCCGTCACGCTTGCCTGTGCCGAAGGCGAAGAGCAGTGGGACCGCATCGCTCCGCTCGTCGCGCGGCAGGCGTTCCGGCCATACTTCTCGGACGACGTCACCGGTGCCGAGATCGGAGGTTCGGTCAAGAACGTACTCGCCATTGCCTGCGGCGTGGTCGACGGGCTCGGGCTCGGCCAGAATGCCCGCGCCGCGCTGATCGCGCGCGGCTATGCCGAAATGCTGCGCTTCGGCGAGGCTCTGGGCGCGCGGGCCGAGACGCTCGCCGGCCTGTGCGGCCTCGGCGATCTGGTGCTGACCTGCTCTTCCACCTCGAGCCGCAATTTCTCGCTCGGCAAGGCGCTGGGCGAAGGCCGGAAGGCCGATGAACTGATGGCCGATCGCAAGACCGTGGCCGAAGGCGCGCATACCGCGCCGGTCCTCGTCGAACTGGCCGCGCGCCACGCGATCGCCATGCCGATCGTCACGGCGGTCTACGATCTGCTCAAGGGCGACGAGCCGCGCGCCGTGGTGTCCGCGCTGCTGTCGCGGCCGCTGCGCGCCGAACAGGGCAGCGCCGAGTGACCGACGAAAAACCCGACGAGGACCTGTCCGCGCTGGCCAAGGGCGGACGGCAGAATTTCTTCGGCTTCATCTTGCGGCTTGTAGCGCGGTTACCCTTCCTCTTCATTGCCGGCCGCCTCTACGGCCCTGACGCGCTGGGTCGCTTTGCCTCGGCGCTGGTGGTGGTCGAACTGGTGGCACTGGTGTGCGCCATGGGCGAGAAACGCGGGCTGGCGCAGCGCCTGTCCGAAGGCGAGGACACGCACCCCGCCAACCTCGTCTATGACGGCATGTTGCTGGCCCTGCTGTTCTCGGCGCTCGCCGCAGCCTTCTTCTGGTTCGTCCCCGCCCCGCTGTTCCCCAGCGGCGAATACACCGAGCTCGACCGCTTCATCGTGCTGGCCATTCCCGGCTATGCGCTGACCGAGATCGTGCTCGCCGCACAAGCCTACAAATACGATATCGCCACCACCGTACGCGCGCGCGCAGTGGTCGAGCCGTGGACGATTTCGATCATGGCGGGTGTGTTCTATTTCCTGCCTTCGGTCAGCGAATCCGGGCTGGCAATGGCCTATCTCGCGTCGATCTACGCGGGGCTTGCGACCGGGCTGTGGAGCTTTTTCCGCAGCTATGGCCGCCCGCTTAGCTGGCGGCCGCACCCGGTCTATATGGGCCGGATGACGATGCGCGCACTGCCGCTGGCCACTGCCGACGCGATCGAATGGGGCACGCGCCGCGTCGACATCTTCATCCTCGGTTTGTTCGCCGCTCCGGCCGCGGTGGGCGTCTATTACATCGCGCAGCAGGTCGCGAGCCTGCCACAGAAATTGAAGACCAGTTTCGAACCGATCCTCGGTCCGGTCATCACCAAGAACCTGAAAACCAGGAACTACGAGGCGATCGCGAAACAGATCTGCCAGGTGGGGTTCTGGATCGTGGCGATGCAGGCGGGCATCGCGCTGGCGCTGGGTGTGCCGGGCGAGGCGGTGATGGGGCTGGTGGGCCCCGAATTCGTGGGCGGCACCGGCGCGCTTGCCTTCCTGCTTGTGGCCGAAGTGGTCGCCGCGACCGCGGTCGTTTCCGAAGCGGTGCTGGTCTATGTCGCGCGCGTGCGCAATCTGTGGATCTCGATCGGCACGATCGCGCTGCAGGCGGTGCTGACCGTGGTGCTGATAAAGGCCATGGTCGCGGGCGGTTATGGCGAACCCTACAAGGCGGCCGCGGCGGCGATCGCGCTGATGCTTGCGCTGGGCACCGCCAGCTTCGTTAAGGCGGTGTTGCTCTCGCGCATTCTCGGCCAGTCCATCAATACTTTCCGCTGGCCGCTGATCTGGGCAATCGCCCCCGCCGTTCTGGTCGGTTGGGCGGCGACGCAACTGCCCGAATGGGCCGAACTAATCGTCGGCATTCCGGCGATCCTCGGCGTTTACGGCCTTATCATCTGGAAGCGCGGCTTCGGTCCCGAGGACCGCGTGCTGTTCCGCCGCAATCTCGACAAGGAAGAGCCGGAGCGCATCTGAGCAGTTCGTCGCGCACCTGCCACGTTCAGTAGGTATTCACCCCGGGAGCGGGTAGCTTGGAGCACTCGCAAGGAAGGGGAGGACTGCCCATGCGTTTCGCAAGATTTACCGTCACTTGTGCAGCGGCCGCACTGATCGCGGGCTGCGCCGCGCAGCAGGATGGCGACACCATAGTCACCACCGCGTCGAAAGCCGATCAAACCCGCGAAGCGGGTGCTGTACCGCCACCGCCGCCCCCGCCTCCTCCCCCTCCCCCGCCGCCACCGTCCTTGCATATGGCGAGCCCGGTCATGGTCACCGGAGCACGCGTCGGCGCGGATGCAGCGGTCACCGATCCGGGCGGATCCGCCGTGATCGAGCGCGACTATCGCTATTTTCCGCCCGTCTTCGTGCCGACGCCGCCGAGCCGCGACCAGTATGACGGCGAAGAGGTTTCGCCGGTCAAGCTGGTGGGCAGCGAACCGGTTTCCACCTTCTCGGTCGATGTCGATACCGGCGCCTATACCAATACCCGCCGGTTCATTTCCGAAGGCCAGCTGCCGCCCCGCGGCGCGGTGCGGACCGAGGAATTCGTCAATTACTTCCGCTACGATTACGACCGCCCCGACAGCGCGGCGCAGCCCTTTACCGTCAACACCGATGTCGCAGTCAGCCCGTGGAATGCCGATGCGCGCCTCATGCGTATCGGCCTCGCCGGATTCGAGATGCCCGAACAGGAGCGGCCTGCGGCGAACCTCGTCTTCCTGCTCGACGTTTCGGGTTCGATGCACAGCCGCGACAAGCTGCCGCTGGTCAAGACCGCGATGCGCCAGCTTGCCGGAATGCTGACCGAACGCGACCGCGTCTCTATCGTGGTCTATGCGGGCGCGGCGGGGCTGGTGCTCGAGCCCACCAATGACGAACGCCGGATCAAGGACGCGCTCGACCAGCTCGAAGCCGGCGGTTCGACCGCGGGTGGCGCAGGCATAGAACTCGCCTATCGCGTGGCCGAAGGCAGTCGCATCGAGGGCGGCGTCAACCGCGTGATCCTGGCCACCGATGGCGATTTCAATGTCGGCACCGCTGATCGCGAGGCGCTGGTGGAACTGATCGAGCAGAAGCGCGAGACCGGCGTTACGCTGTCGGTGCTGGGCTTTGGCCGCGGCAATCTCAACGATGCGATGATGGAACAGGTCGCCAACAACGGGAACGGCAATTATTCCTACATCGACAGCGCGCTGGAGGCGCGCAAGGTGCTCGGCGACGAGGTCGGCGCGACGCTGTTCACAATCGCCAAGGATGTGAAGATCCAGGTCGAGTTCAATCCCGCGGTGGTCAGTCAGTACCGCCTGCTCGGCTATGAGAACCGCGCGCTGCGTGAAGAGGATTTCGACAATGACGCGGTCGATGCGGGCGACATCGGCGCGGGCCACCAGGTCACCGCGATCTACGAGGTGATCCCCGCCGGTGCGAAGGGCTGGATCCCCGCACGCCGCTATGAAGATGCGGTCGATGCGCGCGCGCGCGAACTGGCCACCGAAGCCGCCTTTGTGAAACTGCGCTACAAGCAACCCGGTGGCGATACGTCGCAATTGCTCACTTACACGCTGCCCGCCACCGCGCTTGCGACGCAGCGCATGCCGCAGGGCGATTTCGCCTTCGCCAGCGCGGTCGCCGCGTTCGGGCAGAAATTGCGCGGCGATGCGCTGCTCGACGGGTTTACCTATCCGCAGCTCGTGTCCCTGGCGGGGCCGCAGACCGATTTCTGGCGCCAGGAATTCCTCCAGCTGGTGAAGACCGCGGACGGGTTGGAATAAGCCGCCTCGCAGCGCTTGGCAGGCGGGGCGGCAGGCGGCTAAGAGCCGTGACATGCCGATCCGCCCGTCTTTCGCGATCCTCGCCGGTGCCGTGGTGTGCGTCGCCAGCGCCTATGCGCTGGCCGAACGCGCCGCGCCCGGCTTCGTCGAGCGGCTCGAGACGCAGTCCGACGCAGCCATTGCCGATGCCGGAGGCGAAGGTGTGTCCGCGCGCTTCGTCAATATCAACGGTTCGCCCACGCGCCATCCGGTGCTCGAAGGCGGGGGAGCGTTGAACGAGGCTACCCGTGCCCGCGTGGCCCGCGCGGTCTACGACGTTCCCGGCGTGGGCGGCGTGGTGTGGAGCGACGGCACGCTGCGCGCCGAAAGCGACGAGCCCACTTACCAGCCGCTGCACTGCCAGGAGGATGTCGAGGGGCTGCTGCGCACGCGTTCGATCCGCTTCGAGGAAGCAAGCAGCGCGCTGTTGCCCGCGAGCCGCATCCTGCTCGACGAGGTCGCCGAGGCGCTGCGCCCCTGCCTCGGTTCGATCATCGCGATAACGGGCCACACCGACAAGGCGGGCACCGAACCGGGCAATCTGGCGCTCAGCATGGAACGCGCGCGCGTGGTCCGCGAAGCGCTGGTCCGCCGCGGGATCCCGCGCGACGGCCTGCGCGCCAGCGGCGTCGGCTCGAGCCGGCCGGTCGAAGGCCTCGCGCCCAGCGATCCGGCCAACCGCCGGATCGAATTCTCGGTCATCCGTACCGAACCGCTGCGCCCCACCCCCGTCGACACGCCCGGAGCCCGCTGATGCCGCTGTGGTTCGAACTGGCTTCGCTGATGCTCGCTGCCTATGGTGCCGGGATCGGCATCGGCTGGGCGCTGTGGGGCCGCCAAGACCAACATGAGGAATAGACCATGAGCGAATTGCTTCAGACCTATTGGCCGCTGATCGTCGCCGCGCTGCTGCTCGGCCTGGTGATCGCTTGGTATCTGTTCAGCGCCTCGCGCAAGACGCGCGTCAGTGGCACGCGTGGCGACGTGCTCGACGAAGGCGCCGCCCCCGCTCAGCGCAACAAGGCGCTGATCGACAGCGCGCCCGCCGCCACGCCGATGCAGCCCGCTGCAGGCATTCCGGCCGAACCCGCCGCACCTGCCGCAGCCACCGCCCCGGCCGCCGCCACCCCCGCCCCGGAAAAGCCGGCAGCCCCGCCCGCTGCCAGCGGCGCGGACGACCTTACCCGCATCAAGGGCGTCGGCCCCAAGCTCAGCAGCACGCTGAACGCGATGGGGGTCACTTCCTTCGCGCAGATCGCAGCTTGGGACGAGGCCGAGATCGACCGGATCGATGCGCAGCTCGGCCGCTTCCAGGGCCGTATCCGCCGCGACGACTGGGTCGGCCAGGCAAGCCTGCTGGCCGCGGGTGACGACAGCGGCTTCGCCCAGCGCTACGGCAAGCTGTCCTGACTTCCAGACTGAATTCCGGAACGATTCCTCTCCTGCGGTATTTTCCTACTTGGGTCGCATACGAGGAGAGCCAGGATGGGACAGCAATTGCGAGTGCTCGTTGCCGAGGATGAACCGATCGTCGGTTTCGACCTGTGCGACACGGTGGCCGAAGCCGGTTACATGGTCGAAGGTCCGTTCGACGAAATTTCGTCCGCCATGCTGTCCTTCCAGAAATGCAAGCCTGACATCGCCATCCTCGACGTCCAGCTGGGTGATGGCATCGTCTATCCGCTGGCCGAACAGATGATGGCGGAGAACGTCCCCGTCATTTTCCATTCGGGCCGGCTGTCCCCCGATGAGGTTGCGCTCCGGTTCCCGCGTGCGCAGGCGCTGTCGAAGCCCTGCCCGCCAGCCGAAATGATCGACTCGATCCAGCGCGCCGCCGCAAAGGCCTGACCCCGAAGACCGGCCGGAACCACCGCGGCTCGCGATCCATTGCTTGGGCATACAACCGCCCAACAAAGGAATTCGCCAATGTCGCTTCCCACCATGATCGCCGCCCACCCGCAGGTGGAAAACGAGACCGAGGAACTGGTCACCGCTGCACGGCACGCCATGCTGTGTTCGCTGTTCTGCACCAGCTGCGCCGATGCCTGCGTGGCCGAGGACATGGACATGGCGCAGTGCATCCGCAACTGCCTCGACTGCGCCGATGTCTGCGCCGCGACCGCGCGGCTTGCCGTCCGTCGGACCGCGCAGAATATCGATGTCCTGCGCGCGCAGCTCGAAGCCTGCATCACCGCCTGCGAAACCTGCGCCGCCGAGTGCGAGAGCCATGACAATCCGCACTGCTCGCTGTGCGCCAAGATGTGCCGCGAATGCGCGGAAGATTGCCGCAAGGCGCTGCCGCTGGTGAAGTGACCCTTCGCGGCCCGCGCGGGTCTTGCCCCGCGCGGGCAACCCTGCCAGTGGCTGGGTTGGAAAAGAGGAGACCACATGGCCGGAATGGTGCCTTTCGCCTGGGACGATCCGTTCAATCTCGACGCGGAACTGACCGAGGAAGAGCGGATGATCCGCGACGCTGCCCACGCTTTTGCGCAGGGTGAATTGCAACCGCGGGTGATCGAGAACTTCAGCAAGGAAGTCGACGATCCCGAGCTGTTCCCGATGATGGGCGAAGCCGGCCTGCTCGGCGCGACCGTGCCCGAGGAATATGGCGGCGCGGGTGCCAGCTATGTGGCCTACGGACTTATCGCGCGCGAGATCGAGCGGGTCGACAGCGGCTATCGTTCGATGGCGTCAGTGCAGTCGAGCCTCGTGATGTATCCGATCCATGCCTATGGCTCGGAAGAACAGCGCAAGAAGTACCTGCCCGGCCTCGCCAGCGGACAATTGATCGGCTGCTTCGGCCTGACCGAGCCCGACGCGGGCAGCGATCCCGGCGGGATGAAGACCACCGCTAAGAAGGTCGACGGCGGCTACGTCATTTCCGGTTCCAAAACCTGGATTTCGAACGCTCCCTTCGCCGATGTCTTCGTCGTCTGGGCGAAGAGCGAAGCGCATGGCGGCGGTATTCGCGGCTTCGTGCTCGAAAAAGGCATGAAGGGCCTCTCCGCCCCCAAGATCGAAGGCAAGCTGAGCCTGCGCGCGTCGACCACCGGCATGATCGTGATGGACGATGTAGAAGTGGGCGAAGACGCACTGCTGCCAGAAGTGCAAGGTCTGAAGGGCCCGTTCGGCTGTCTCAACCGCGCACGCTACGGCATTAGCTGGGGCGCGATGGGTGCGGCCGAGTTCTGTCTCCACGCCGCGCGCCAGTACGGGCTCGACCGGCACCAGTTCGGCGTGCCGCTGGCGAGCAAGCAACTCTACCAGCTCAAGCTCGCCGATATGGTCACCGAGATTTCGCTGGGCCTGCAATCCTCGTTGCGCGTCGGACGGCTGATGGACGAAGGCAAGTTCGCTCCCGAGATGATCAGCATCGTCAAGCGGAACAATGTCGGCAAGGCGCTCGATATCGCGCGCAAATCGCGCGACATGCATGGCGGCAACGGCATTTCGGAAGAATACCAGGTGATCCGCCACATGGTGAACCTCGAGACGGTCAACACCTACGAGGGCACGCATGATGTCCATGCGCTGATCCTCGGCCGGGCAATTACGGGGATCGCCGCGTTTTGACCCAACCGGCTCGGGCTGACCTGTCCTACAATGCGGCCTTGTGCCACAAGCTGGTCATGCCCCGTTCCCGCACTCGTACCGCTTGCGCCTGCAATCTGCCGCGGGTGCGGGCGGTGGGTTTTTTCCGCTTGTACCGTGTAACACCCGGTCCATGTCGGGGAAGCACCCAGAGCCATTCCAACACCCGCGCCAGATCGGGAGTCGCAGCATGATCCGTCTTCACGGCTACTATCGCAGCTCGACCAGCTATCGCCTGCGCATCGCGCTGGAGCTGAAGGGGCTGGCTTACGAATACGTCCCGGTAAACCTGCTCGAAAGCGAACAGAAAGGTGACGCTTTCACCAGCCGCAATCCGTTCGGTTCGGTCCCGCTGCTCGAGGTCGACGGCAAGGATTACGTCCAGTCGATGGCGCAGCTCGAATGGCTCGACGAGGCCTATCGCGACCAGCCTTTGCTGCCTGCGGATCTCGAGCATCGCTACGTTGCGCGCGAACTGGCCTATGCCATCGCGACCGAACTGCACGCGCCGCTCAACCTGCCCGTGCTCAAGTATCTCGCCAATGAATACGGCAAGTCGCAGGACGAAATCGGCGTGTGGTACCGGCACTGGCTGGCGCGCACGCTCGATCCGCTCGAGGCGCGGCTCGCGCAGCTGAATACGGGCGACTTCCTGTTCGCCGAACCGGGCCTCTTCGAAGTGTGCCTGCTGCCGCAGGTCTACAATGCCCGCCGCTTCGGCTTCGACTTCACCGACAAACCCCACACCACCCGGATCGAACAGGCCTGCCTGGCGCTGCCCCCCTTCCAGCGCGCGCATCCGGACAACCAACCAGACAATCCCGAGAGGAAACAAGAGCTATGAAACTCGCCACGCTCAAGGACGGCACCCGCGACGGCAAGCTGGTGGTCGTGTCCAAGGACCTCACGCGCTACTGCGCGGCGGACAATATCGCGCCGACGCTGCAGCATGCGCTCGACAATTGGGCGGAGATCGCCCCGCGGCTCGAAGCGCTCTACACCGATGTGCAGCACGAAGCCGTGCCGTGCGAACGCTTCCACGAGCGCGAGGCGCATTCGCCGCTGCCGCGCGCCTATCAATGGGCCGACGGCTCGGCCTACATCAACCACGTCGAACTGGTCCGCAAGGCGCGCGGCGCCGAAGTGCCCGAGAGCTTCTACCACGACCCGTTGATGTACCAGGGCGGCAGCGACAGCTTCCTTGCCCCGCGTGACGACATTCCGCTGGGCGACACCAAGTGGGGCTGCGACATGGAAGGCGAGATCGCGGTCATCACCGACGACGTGCCCATGGGCGTGTCCAAGGACGACGCGGCCGATCACATAAAGCTGGTGATGCTGGTAAACGACGTCAGCCTGCGCGGCCTGATCCCGGGCGAACTGGCGAAAGGCTTCGGCTTCTTCCAGTCCAAACCGGCCAGTGCGTTCTCACCCGTGGCGGTGACGCCCGACGAACTGGGCGATGCCTGGCAGGGCAGCGTCATCCATCTACCACTGATGGTCGATTACAACGGCCAGCCCTTCGGCCGCGCCAATGCCGGCGTCGATGCCACCTTCAGCCTCGCCGATCTCGTTGCGCATGCCGCGAAGACGCGCACGCTGTCCGCAGGCACGATCATCGGCTCGGGCACGGTCTCGAACCAAGGGCCCGATGGCGATCCGGGCAAGCCGGTGGCCGAGGGCGGGCTCGGCTATAGCTGCATCGCCGAAATCCGCATGATCGAAACCATCGCCAAGGGCGAGGCGAGCACGCGCTTCATGGTCCCCGGCGACAGCGTCCGCGTCGAGATGAAGGACAAGGAAGGCCATTCGATCTTCGGCGCGATCGAGCAGACGGTGGTCGAAGCCTGACGCCACCGCTTCTTTCGGAAGTTTCACCATGTCCCGAACACCGCAACGCGCGCGTCGCTGGAAGCTGGCGCTCGGCCTGATCGCCGCTGCAACGCTGGCGCTCGTGCTGCTGGTCACGAGCGGCCAGCCGTGGGTGGCGGAATCGCGGCACGCAAGCGCCGAGCAGGTCGCGGCTGCGCGGGCACTGGCGAACGAGGCACGCAAGAGCCGTAAGAGCCGCGAGCCGGTGGCGATCGAAGTCGATGCTGCCGAGCTCGAGGCGATCTCGGCCATGGTAACGCAGGGCTTCGCGCCCAATCGCTTCGAAGCGGCGGTCGAGGACGGCGTACTCACGCTGACCGGAAGCCGGCCGTTCCTGTTCCGCTGGATCAACATCCGCGCCGAAGCGAGCGGCAAGAGCACGGGCATTCCCCAGTTTGCCGTGCGCATCGGCGCCGTCCCGCTGCCGCGCTGGCTGTCCGACTGGGCACTCGCGCGGATCCAGCAGCGCATGGCGGATCAGGGCGGGACGCTGCCGCCGGTGGACACCATCGTGCGCTCCATGACGATCGGGGAAGACGGGCTTACCGCGCGCGTGCTGGTGCCACAAGGAAGCCTGCTCGCGCATGCCCGCGCAACCGGGACGCCGCCGATCGACGAGGATGCGGTCGCGGCGGTGTACTGCCGCCTCGCGCGAGCAGACGAAGCGCAGCCCGAGCCGCTGCTGGCACGTCAACTGGGCCGGGCCTTGGCCGCCACCGAACCGACCAGCGAAGGTCACGGTGCCGCGCTCGTCGCACTGGCGCTGTTCACTGCGGGACCCGAAGCCCGCGAACTCGCAGGCGATCGCGTCGCGCTGGGCGATTGCAGCAGTCCTCCCGCACGGCTCACGCTGCAGGGGCGCGAGGACTGGGCCAAGCACTGGGCGTTGTCCGCCGCGCTCGAAACCGCCGCGGGCAGCCGGATCAGCACCGCGATCGGTGAATGGAAGGAACTTGCCGATACGCTGGCCAAGGGGCCGCTGCTGGCACCCAGGGACCCCAGCGGCTTCTCCTTCGTCGACTTAGCTGCCGATCGTTCGGGCATCATGACCGCGCAGGCACTGCTCGATCCCGCGCGGCTCGAAGACGCCCGTGCCCGGCTGTTGCGAGCCGGCGAAGCCGACCTCCTGCCCGCCGCTACGCTCGAGCTGAGCGATGGCTTGACCGATGCCCAGTTCGCGCGACGCTATGGGGCAACCGACGATCCGCGCTTCGCCGAGAAGGTGAAACAAATCGACGCGATGCTGCGGCAAGGCGGGATCGGCAAGTAACGCCGCCCCGCCCTGCGCGCGATCCGCTTACATCGAGCGGGCGATGACCATCTTCATCACTTCGTTCGATCCGCCGAAGATGCGGGTGATGCGGCTGTCGCGGTACATCCGCGCGATCGGGTAATCGTTGATGAAGCCCGCGCCGCCGTGGAACTGCAGGCACTTGTCGACCACTTCGCCCTGCAGTTCGGTGACCATGTACTTGGCCATGCAGGCGGTCGGCACGTCGAGCTCGCCCTTGAGGTGCTTAGCGATGCAATCGTTAACGAATACGCGCGCCGCCGTGCCGCGCGCGTTGAGATCGGCCAGCACGAATTGCGTGTTCTGGAAATCCCAGATCGTCTGGCCGAACGCCTTGCGGTTCTTGACGAACTCCATCGTGACCTCGAGCGCCTTCTCGATCCCGGTCATCGCACCCATGGCGATGATCAGGCGTTCCTGCGGCAGCTCGCCCATCAGCTGGTAGAAGCCCTTGCCTTCTTCGCCGCCCAGCACGTTTTCAGCGGGCACGAAGACATCGTCGAAGAACAGCTCTGACGTGTCAGCCGCGTCCATCCCGACCTTGTCGAGCTTCTTGCCGCGCTGGAAGCCTTCGGCGCCTTCGGTCTCGAGCAGCATTAGCGAGATGCCCTTGGCGCGCTCGTTGGGATCGGTCTTGGCGACGACGATGATGAAATCCGCCGTTTGGCCGTTCGAGATGTAGGTCTTGGCCCCGTTGATGCGGTAGCCATTGCCATCCTTGAGCGCAGTGGTGGTGATGCTCTGGAGGTCCGAGCCGACCCCCGGCTCGGTCATCGCGATCGCGCTGACCAGTTCGCCGGTTACCAGCTTAGGCAGGTATTTCTTCTTCTGCTCTTCGGTGCCATGACGCACCAGATAGGGCAGGATCACCGTGTTGTGCAGGCTGGCGGCGAAGCCTTCGACGCCATGCTTCGCTTGCTGGTCGATCACCACCATGTCGTGGCGGAAATCGCCGCCATGGCCGCCGTATTCCTCGGGCACGGAAACGCCCAGCAGTCCGGCTTCTCCCGCCTCGTTCCAGAATTCGCGTTCGACCTGGCCATCCTCGCGCCATTTGAGCACACGCTTCTCGGGCGCATGCTGCTGGTAGAACTTGCCCACTGCATCGGCGAAGATGGCAATTTCCTCGTCATCCATGAATTCGGGCTGGGGTACGTTGATCGCTGGCATCTTTCGGGTCCTCTCGAATGTCTTTCTGCGTGCAGCAGGGTCTTACTTGCCCTTCCAGTTCGGCGCGCGTTTCTCGGCGAAGGCGGCTGCGCCTTCGCGGGCGTCCTCGGAAACGAAGACGGGGGCGATAAGCTGGGTCTGGCGCTTGTAGCGTTCGTCCATCGGCCAGCCGCGCGATTGCTTGATCACCTGCTTCGACACGCGAACGGCGAGGGGGCCGTTGGCAACGATGCTCTTGGCCAGCTCCTTGGCCCCGGCAAGCGCATCACCGTCGGTCACGCGATTGATCAGGCCGAGTTCGTAGGCGCGCGCTGCGTCGATGAAATCGCCGGTCAGCGCCAGCTCCATCGCGATCCGTTCGGGAATCTGGTCAGGCAGCATCATCACCCCGCCCGCAGCGGCAACGAGGCCGCGCTTCACTTCGGGAATGCCGAACTTGGCCTTGGCATTCGCGACCACGAGATCGCAGGCGATCATCAGTTCGAGCCCACCGGCGAGTGCATAACCTTCGACTGCGGCGATGAGCGGCTTTTCGGGCGGCTGCTGCACCACGCCGCCGAAGCCACGGCCTTCGACGCTGGGCGACTCGCCGCGCAGGAAGCCCTTGAGGTCCATCCCCGAACAGAAGGTTCCGCCGGCGCCGGTCAGGATGCCGACGCGCAGGCTGTCGTCATTGTCGAGCCGGTCCATCGCCGCGGCAATCGCTTCGGCAGCGGCCTTCGTCATCGCGTTCTTCGCGTCGGGCCGGTTGATCGTGACAATGAGGATACCGTCCTCTTCGCTGGTCAGGACTTCATCGGTCATAACTGCTCTCTCCCATTTCAAATCGAAACTTGTCTTGCGCCCTTGCTGCGCGACGTTTACGCAAACGTCAACCGGCATTCGCCGCACGAAAAGACAAATCGAGAGGAGTCCGAAGCCATGGCCGAAGCCTATATCATCGACGCTGTCCGCACCCCGCGCGGGATCGGCAAACAGGGCAAGGGCGCCCTCGCCCACATGCACCCGCAACACCTTGCATCGACCTGTCTCAGGGCGATCAAGGACCGCAATGATCTCGACACGGCAACAGTCGACGACGTGATCTGGTCGGTCAGCACGCAGGATGGGATGCAGGCAGGCGACCTGGGTCGCATGGCCGCGCTCGACGCCGGCTATGATGTTACCTCTTCGGGCACTACGCTCGACCGGTTCTGTGGCGGCGGCATCACCAGCGTCGCGCTTGCCGCGGCACAGGTCATGAGCGGCATGGAAGATTGCGTCGTCGCCGGCGGGACCGAGATGATGAGCCTCACCGCGCAAATGTCGAAAGACAAGATGGCCGCCGGGCTCAAGCCGCCGATGATGGGCAGCTACAACAAGCGCCTGCAGCGCCTGCACCCGCAGAGCCACCAGGGCGTCTGCGGCGATGCGATCGCGACCATCGAAGGCTTCACCCGCGAAGAGCTCGACGAAGTCGGCTATCGCAGCCAGCAGCGCGCCGCGCAGGCCATTGCCGAAGGCCGCTTCGACAAGTCGGTCGTCCCCGTGAAGGACGACGACGGCAATGTCGTGCTCGACAAGGAAGAATATCCGCGCCCGCAAACCACGCGCGAGGGACTGGCCGAACTCGAACCCGCTTTCACCAAGATCGCCAATGTCCCGCTGGACAAGTCCGGCACCACTTTTGCCGGATTGGTCAATGCGAAATATCCCGACGTCGAGATCAAGCATTTCCACCACGCGGGCAACAGCTCGGGCGTGGTCGATGGCGCCGCAGCGGTGCTGGTGGCGAGCAAGGATTACGCGGAAAAGCACGGCCTCAAGCCGCGCGCACGTATCGTCGCCACCGCGAACATGGGTGATGACCCTACGCTGATGCTCAACGCGCCCGTCCCTGCGGCCAAGAAGGTGCTCGAGAAGGCCGGTCTGACCAAGGACGACATCGACCTTTACGAAATCAACGAGGCTTTCGCCGTCGTCGCTGCCAAATTCGTCCGCGATCTCGATCTCGACTGGGACAAGGTCAACGTCAATGGCGGCTCGATTGCGCTGGGGCATCCGATCGGCGCTACCGGTTCGATCCTGATCGGCACGATGGTCGACGAACTCGAACGCCAGAACAAGCGTTACGGCCTCGTCACCATGTGCGCTGCGGGCGGGATGGCCCCCGCGATCATCGTCGAGCGGGTGGACGATTTCGTCGACTGATACGCGATAAGCATGCGCGCCCTCGCCTATGTCCGCGAAAGCGGCTAGAGGGCGCGCCATGCATTTTCTCGACCAAGCCAAGATTTACCTCAAGTCCGGCGCGGGCGGCCCCGGCGCCGTCAGTTTCCGGCGCGAGAAGTATATCGAATATGGCGGCCCCGACGGCGGCAATGGCGGCAAGGGCGGCGACATCGTGTTCGAAGCCGTCCAAGGCCTCAACACGCTGATCGACTTCCGTTATGCCCAGCACTTCAAGGCCAAGCGCGGCAATCACGGCCAGGGCAAGGACCAGACCGGTGCCGGCGCGCCCGACCTCATCATCGAAGTCCCGGTCGGAACGCAGATTCTGAGCGAGGATAAGGAGGAGGTCCTGGCCGACTTCACCGAAGTAGGCCAGCGTATCGTCTTCCTCGAAGGCGGCATGGGTGGCCGCGGTAATGCCAGCTACAAGACCAGCACCAACCGCGCCCCACGCCAGCATCAGCCGGGAGAACCGGGTGAGGAAATGTGGGTCTGGCTGCGGCTCAAGCTCCTCGCTGACGTGGGCCTGCTCGGCCTGCCCAATGCGGGCAAGAGCACGTTCATCAACCAGGTTTCGAATGCCAAGGCCAAGGTCGGCCACTACGCCTTCACAACGCTTATCCCGAAACTGGGCGTGGTCACGCACAAGGGGCGCGAATTCGTGCTCGCGGATATTCCGGGGCTGATCGAAGGCGCCGCCGATGGCGCGGGGATCGGTGACCGGTTCCTCGGCCACATCGAACGGTGCCGCGTGCTGATCCACCTGATCGACATTTCGGGCGACGACCCGGCGGATGCCTATCGCACGGTCAATGACGAACTGGCGGCCTACGGCAGTGGGCTGGCCGACAAACCGCAGGTGGTTGCGCTCAACAAGCTCGATCTTGCCGACGAAGAGCTCGGCGAGGCCTTTGCCGCAGAATTGCTGGCGGCGGGTGCCGACAAGGTGTTCCCGATTTCGGGGGCGACGGGTGCGGGCATTCCCGAGATGCTCGATGCGCTGCTCGGTTACCTGCCCGATCGCACTGCGACCGAGACCAATGCGGCCGAAGTCGAGGACGCACCCGAAGACGGCGGGGAATGGTCGCCGATCTGAGGGCCGCGGCGCCGGGCCGGTCCCGACTTGCAAAAGCGATAGCGATGACGGCTTTCGCGCGCTCGCGGGTTTGGATAGGGCTGGCACTGTGAAACCGATCGCATCACTAGCCGACCTGCCGCGTGCCAATCGCCTTGTGGTCAAGGTCGGTTCGGCCTTGCTGGTGGAACAGGGGCGGCCACGCAGCGCATGGCTTGCCACGCTGGCGGCAGAACTCGCCGCGCTGCGGCAGTCGACGCAGGTTATCCTCGTATCCTCCGGGGCGATCGCGCTGGGTGCAGCGAAGCTCGGTCTGCCGCATGGCGGCCGCGGCAGCCTCGCCGATGCGCAGGCGGCGGCCTCGGTCGGGCAGGTCGAACTGGCGCGGCTGTGGTCCGAAGCGCTGGATGCCCATGCAATCACTGCGGCGCAAATGCTGGTGACCCTCGGCGACCTCGAATACCGCCGGCGCTATCTCAACGCTTCGGCTACGCTGGGCCGCCTGCTCGAAGCGGGCGCCCTTCCCGTGGTCAATGAGAATGACAGCGTCGCGACCGAGGAGATCCGCTTCGGTGACAACGACCGCCTCGCCGCGCGCGTCGCGCAAGCGGCAGGCGCCGATGCGGTGCTGCTGCTGTCCGATGTCGATGGCCTGTACGATCGCGACCCGCGCGAATCCGGCGCCGAACTCATCCCATGCGTCGAAGGCGTCACGCCCGAGATCATCGCCATGGCGAGCGGAAACTCGGGATCGGGGCTCGGTTCGGGTGGAATGCGCGCAAAGCTGCAGGCGGCGCGTATCGCCGAACGCGCGGGTATCGCGCTGGCGATCGGGAACGGGACGCATCGATCGCCTATCGCCCGCGTCTTCGAAAAGGGCATCGGCACGCTGTTCCTTCCCCAGCGCGACGCCAGCGCACGCGAGGCTTGGCTGGGTGGTAGGCTCGCCCCCGCGGGCGTGATCACCGTCGACGCCGGTTGCGCTGCCGCGCTCGAGAACGGCGCCAGCGTGCTGGCAGCGGGAATTGCAAAGATCGAGGGCGAGTTCGGTCGTGGCGACCTCGTTGCAATCCATGGCCCCAATGGCGCGCGGTTCGGCCAGGGACTGATCGAATACACGGCCGGTGAATGCCGCGCGATCCTCGGCCTGCGCGAAGACCAACAAGCCGCGAAACTCGGCTACGCCCCCCGCGCCGCCGTGATCCACCGAGACCACATGGTGCGAACATGACAATCGCGCTGACCGGAGCCACCGGCTTCGTCGGGCAGGCCGTGCTCGACGAAGCCCAGCGGCGTGGCGTGACCCTGCGCGCGCTGACCCGCCGCGCACAGCCCGCGTGCGAAGGGGTGCAATGGGTCACCGGGACACTGTCGGACGACACGGGGCTCGCCCAGTTAGTCGATGGCGCGGAAGCAGTGATCCATGTCGCCGGGCTGACCAACAGTCCTGATCCGGCCGATTTCCACGAGGCCAATGTCGTGGGCACGCAAAAGCTGCTCGAGGCGTGCAAGGCGGCTCGAGCCAGGCGGTTCGTCTTCGTCTCCTCGCTGTCGGCACGCGAACCACGGCTGTCGCAATACGGCCATTCGAAGGCGGAGGCGGAGACAGTCGTACAAGCCAGCGGGCTCGACTGGACGATCGTCCGCCCGCCGGGTGTCTACGGCCCGCGCGACATCGATTACTTCGAGATGTTCCGCAGCGCTCGGCTCGGCCTCGTGCCGCTGCCCCCGCGCGGGGCAAGTTCGATCATCCATGTCGATGATCTTGCGAACCTGTTGCTCGATCTCGTCGACGCCCCACCCGCACTGGTGCGGCGCAAGACCTTCGAACCCGATGACGGGCGCGAGGGCGGCTGGTCTCACAGCGAATTGGCGCAGGCGATCGGCACTGCAGTCGGACGCCGGGTGTTCGCACCGCACCTGCCGCGCTCGGTGCTTTTTGCGGCAGCGCGCGCCGATCGCTTGCTGCGCGGCGACAAGGCACGGCTAACCGCCGACCGCGTCGGCTACATGACGCATCCCAACTGGGTCGCGCGTTCGGCAATGAAAGTCCCCGAGACGGTGTGGGCCCCGCGTATCCATGGCGAGGAAGGGCTCGCCGCGACCGCACGGTGGTATCGCGCACAAGGGTGGCTCTGAATCGCTGGACATTCGCGCGCGTTTTCGCGAAAGGCGCGATTGGTCACGGGCCGGCTTAGCTCAGTTGGTAGAGCACCTGATTTGTAATCAGGGGGCCGCGGGTTCGAATCCTGCAGCCGGCACCATTCCCCTTGCAGCAAGGACCTAACGTAGTTCCTCTTAGAGGAAGGGTTCCTCGCCGGGCTTGTGGATGCCGCATTCGACCTTGTCCCAACCCGACCAGCGGCCCGCGCGGGGATCCTCGCCCTCGCCGACCTGGCGGGTACAGGGTGAACAGCCGATACTGGGAAAGCCGCGATCGACCAGCGGGTGTCGCGGCAGATCGTGGGTTTCGAAATAGGCCGCAATGTCATCTGCAGACCAGTCGATCAGCGGATTGATTTTGAGCCGACCCTGCAAATCCGCGGTATCGACCTCGAAGCGCGGCAGATTGGCGCGGGTGGCCGATTGGAAAGCCTTGCGACCGGTGAAGCTCGCATCGAATCCCGCAAGCGCTTTTTCGAGCGGCTTGACCTTGCGCAGCTCGCAGCAACCATCCGGGTCGTAGGACCAGCGCAGCCCCGTCTCGTCGCGCGACTGCAGATCCGCGATTTCGGGATAAAGATCGACCCGCTTAAGCCCGAGCCGGTCGGTCAACTCGTCGCGATAGGCCAGCGTCTCGGGAAAATGCTTGCCGGTATCGAGAAACAGCACCGGAACCGTAGGATCGACCTGCGCGATCAGGTGCAGCAGCACAGCGCTTTCCGCCCCGAAGCTGGACACCACCGCCATATCGCCCACGAGGCTGCCCTCGATCACCGCGCGCAACCATTCCTCCGTCTCGGTCCCGCGGAACATGCGGTTGAGGCGGATGGCGTCCTGCTCGGTGAAGCGGGGCCGCGTGTCGATCCGGTCGATGGCGCGCAGCTCGTTCATGCGTGCCGCTTGGTCCAGATCGGCGTGCGATCGTCGGCCGCGTCCTGATAGACTTCGGGCCAGCGATCGAACGCCGCTTGGACATCGTCCTTGTCGAGCTGCTGGTCGGGTTCGAATGCATCGAAGCCGCAGCGCCGCATATAGGCGAGCTGGTCGACCAGCACGTCGCCCACCGCACGCAGTTCGCCTTCGTAGCCGGCTTCGCGCAGGATGCGCGCGGAAGAATAGCCGCGTCCGTCACCGAAGGCGGGGAAGTTCACTTCCACCAGCGACAGGCGGCCGAGGTGTGGAAGCAGTTCGCGCGCGTCGTCGCCAGGTTCGATGCGGACGGCGGCGGCATTGGACTGGTCGAGGAAAGCGTCGACCGTCACTGCGGGATGATCGACCGGTTGGTCGTCGCGATAGCGCAGCGTCTCAGCCATAGAGCGCCTCCTTGAAGGGGTTCATGCCGATCCGGCGGTAGGTGTCGAGGAAGCGTTCGCCGTCCTGGCGTTCGCGTTCGAAGACGGTGGTGACGGTCTCGACCGCATCGACGATGCCATTTTCGTCGAAGCCGGGACCGGTTATCTTGGCGAGACTGACGTCTTCCGCCTCGCTGCCGCCGAGCAGCAACTGGTAATTCTCGACGCCCTTACGATCGACGCCGAGGATACCGATGTGGCCGGCGTGGTGATGGCCGCAGGCGTTGATGCAACCTGAGATCTTGAGCTTGAGTTCGCCCAGCGTCCCGGTCTTGCCATTGGCCGCGAAGCGTTCTGAAATGCGCTGTGCGATCGGGATCGATCGCGCGTTTGCGAGGCTGCAGTAGTCGAGCCCCGGGCAGGCGATGATGTCTTCGACCGTGTCGAGATTGGGACTGCCCAGCCCGGCCTCGTCGAGCGCGGTCCACAGTGCATGCAGATCGGCCTTGCGGACATGCGGCAACACGATGTTTTGCGTGTGCATCACGCGCAGCTCGTCGAAGCTGTAGTCCTTCGCCAGATCCGCCATCAGCCGCATCTGTTCCGCAGTCGCGTCGCCGGGGATCCCGCCGACCGGCTTAAGGCTGATAACGGCCGAAACGTAACCGGCTTCCTTGTGCGCCACGGTGTTGCGATCGACCCAGACGGCGAAATCCGGATCGCTGCGATCGACTTCCTCCGGCGCCCCTGCTTCGAACAGCGGGTCTTCGAAATAGGTGCGGATCCGCTCGAGCTCCGCGAAGGGCGGCTCGACGCCTTCTTCGAGCAGATGCGCATATTCGGCCTCGACCTGGCGGGTGTATTCTTCCGCGCCCATCTCGTGGACCAGGATCTTGATCCGCGCCTTGTACTTGTTGTCGCGGCGCCCGTGGCGATTGTAGACCCTGAGGCACGCCTCGGCATAGGTCACCAACCGGTCGAGCGGGACGAACGCGTTGATGCAGGGGGCCACCATCGGCGTGCGGCCCATGCCGCCACCGACATAGAAAGCGGCGCCCAGCTCGCCCGCATCGTTCTTCACGATCTGGATGCCGATATCGTGCAACCGCATGGCTGCACGATCGGTGTCGCTGGCGATCACCGCGATCTTGAACTTGCGCGGCAGATAACTGAATTCCGGATGGAAGCTCGACCACTGGCGCAGCAATTCGGCATAGGGGCGCGGATCGACGATCTCGTCTGCGGCGGCACCTGCGAAATGGTCCGAACTGATGTTGCGGATGCAATTGCCGCTGGTCTGGATGGCGTGCATTTCGACCTTGGCGAGATCGGCCAGGATATCGGCCGCGTCTTCCAGCTTGATCCAGTTGTACTGGATGTTCTGGCGCGTGGTGAAGTGGCCGTAACCGCGGTCGTACTTGTCCGCGATATCGGCCAGCGCGTGCATCTGCTGGCTGTTCAGCGTGCCGTAGGGGATTGCAACGCGCAGCATGTAAGCGTGCAACTGAAGGTACAACCCGTTCATCAGCCGCAGCGGCTTGAACTGGTCTTCGGTCAGCTTGCCTTCGAGGCGGCGGCGGGCCTGGTCGCGGAATTCCTCGACGCGGGCATCGACCATCGCCTGGTCATATTGATCATATTTGTACATCAGATTACCCAGTTGCCGATTTCGGGGTCGGCAGGCTTGAGGGTCAGGTCGGGACGGACGGTCGGGCCAAGGGCGCGCACGCGCTCCTTGATGTGCGCGGGCCGCGGACTGCCATCACGCAGCTCGGCATCGACAGCATAGGGCGAATTGACCCGTCGCGAAGCTTCTTCACGACGGGCAATCTCGTCTTCCTTGCCGGTGACATCGGCGGCGTCCTCGACATGGATCGACCAGTCGCTTCCGGTCCACCAAGTGACCGCGCCGGTCTTCAAGTCATTTCCGGTCAGAAGTCTCATCGTGCGGCCTCCCATGCCGTCGCCGCCAACGCGACATCATCGCGTGCGGTCACTTCGCCGATCACGATCAGTGCGGGGCTCACCACCTGCTCGTTTTCGACGAGATCGGGCAGCCCGGCCAGCAGGCCACGCAGCACGCGCATTTCGGGCCGCGTACCGTTTTCGATGACCGCCACGGGCATGTCGGGTGAAAGCCCGTCTTCCATCAGCTTCTCGGCAATCAGCGGCGCGGTCTTCACGCCCATGTAGATTACCAGCGTTCGGCCCTTGCCCGCGAGCCCGGCCCAATCCTGATCCCTGAGCCCCTTGCACTGCCCCGCGACGAAACTGACGATGCTCGATGCGTCACGGTGCGTCAGTGCGATTTGCGCCGCGGCCGCCGCGCCATTGGCGGCGCTGATACCCGGGACCACTTCGACCGGAACACCCGCGGCGCGGGCGACTTCGGCTTCCTCGCCGCCGCGCCCGAAAATGAACGGGTCGCCGCCCTTGAGACGCACGACATCTTGGCCCGAACGCGCGATCCGCACGAGCAAATCACTGATGTCTTCCTGCGGCAGCGTATGATGCGAACGGCGCTTGGCCACCGAGATCAATTCGGCATCCTTGCACGCGAGCGCCATGATCGCGGGGTCGACGAGCCCGTCATGAACGATGGTGCGCGCTCGCTCGATGAGCCGCGCGGCTCGGATCGTCAGGAGGTCGGGATCGCCCGGCCCCGCGCCGACGAGATAAATGGTTCCGGTCTCTGCCATGCTCGCAAGATGCGCTGACGCAGCTTCCGGCGCCAATCAGAATGCGTGTCCGACAAGGAAGGCGAGATTTTGAAACCGGCGCTGTGCGCGCGGAAAACTAATCTTTCGCGCCCGATCGCGGCTCGCGGCGATCGGCGAGCAGTTCGACCAGCCGCTCAAGCTGGTCGCTTCCGCGCAGGTGGATGTCGCGCTGCGGGAAGGGAATTTCGATCCCGTTGTCCTTGAACAGCCACCACAGCTTCTTGAGCACGGCGCTGCGTACGTTGCCGACGCCTTCTTCGGGATCCTTGATCCAGCAGTGGATCACGAAATTGACCGAATTGTCGCCATATTCGCTCATCCACACGGTCGGCGGCGGGGCGCTGAGCACCCGGTCGGAACTGCGTGCGGCTTCGAGCATCAGTTCCTCGGCAAGTTTCATGTCGGCCTCGTAGCTGACGCCGACGGGCACCTGCATGCGCACGTTCTTCGATGAATAGGACCAGTTCTCGACCTGGTTGATCATCAGGTTTTCATTCGGAATCAGATACTCGCGCTGGTCGCGCGTGGTCACTGAAACCGCCCGGATGCCGATCTTGCGGATCTGACCGAAGCTTTCGTTGCCCGCGAGATCGGCGACCGCAATGACGTCGCCCGGCTTGATCGAGCGGTCCATGAGCAGGATGATCCCCGCGATCAGATTGCCGAAAGTCTTCTGCAAGCCGAAACCGATCGCCAGGCCGAATGCGCCCGAGAACACCGCCAGCGCGGTCAGGTCAATCCCCAGCAGGTCGATGCCGATGAAGAAGGCCGCGGCCCACACGATGATCGTGACGATCTTCTCGACGAGCAATTGTTGCGCATCGTCGAGCCGGGTCATGCGCTTGACCAGCCGGCGTGCCATTCGGCTGGCGAACCACGCGAATACGAGAACCCCGACGATCACCGCGCTGACGATCAGTACGTCGAACAACGAAATGCGGAAATCGCCCAGCGAAAGCGCCACCTTGTCGACCGTGTCGATGACCGAGCCGACGGTTTCACTCTGCGAACTGAGCGCTTCCTTGGCCCCTTCCGCCGCCGCGACCGAGCTTTCCTCCTCCACCGGTTCGGCGAGGCTCCACGCCGGTTCGACGGGCGCTGCCTCGGTGGTCGGCTCTGCGGTCGGGGGTGTCGGGCCCTGCACGTTCATCCTTCGTTGAATGCCGCGAACCCGCGCTCGAGGTCGGCGATCAGATCATCCTTGTCTTCGAGCCCGATCGATAGCCGGATGGCATGGCGATCCTCAACCCCCCAGCCCGCTTTGGGCCAAGCCATCCGGCTGCGCACCGGTTCGACATCGAAGGGCAACGCGAGGCTTTCGAACCCGCCCCAACTGTACCCGATGCCGAACAGGTCGAGCCGGTCGACCAGTCGACAGCGTGCCGCGTCGTCCCCGCCGCGCAACACGAAGCTGAACAGGCCGCAGCCGCCGTTGAAATCACGCTGCCAGAGGGCGTGGCCGGGCGTGCCGGGGAGCAGCGGCGACAGGACATGCGCGACCTCCTCGCGCTCGGCCAGCCAGCCGGCGATGGCGAGCGCGCTTGCGGTCTCGCGTTCGAGCCGGACGCTCATGGTGCGCAGTCCGCGCAGGACGAGCGCGGCATCATCGGGCGAAACGACATGGCCAAGCTGCTGCGCGCCCAGACGCAGACGACGATACCAGCGCTCACCCGCGCTCGCCGCGCCCATCATGACGTCCGAATGCCCGCCGACATGCTTGGTCAGCGCGGTGATGGCGATGTCGCAGCCGCGTTCCAGTGCCGGAAAGCCAAGCGCCGTGGCCCAGGTGTTGTCGACGAGGCTGACGGCCCCTTTCTCGCGCGCGATCCGCGCCAGAGCCGGGATGTCGCAGACTTCCATGGTGAGACTGCCGGGCACCTCGAGCATGACCGCGCGGGTCCTGTCGCAGAAGGCAGCCTCATAGGCTTCGAGATCGAGCGGATCGAAGAAGCGATGCTCGATGCCGAACCCCTTGAGCAGGCCCGTGGCGACGCTGCGCGTAGGATCGTAGGCATTGTCGGCGACGAGCAGGACATCGCCGCTACGCAGCACGGCCAGTAGCGCGGCCGACAAGGCGGCAAGCCCGCTGGGATAGAGCACGGTGCCCGCAGCCCCTGGTTCGAGCGCGGTCAGCGCCTCGCTCAGCGCCCATTGGGTGGGCGCCCCGCGGCGACCGTAGAAGAATTGCCCGTCGCGGTTGTCCGCCTTGCGTTCGCGCAGATCGGCGCAGCTGGCATAGAGATGCGTGCTCGCGCGCCAGACGGGCGGATTGACCACCGCTTCGGCAAAGGCGCCCGAGCGTCCGCTGGTCACCAGACGGGTATCGCTTCGGAGGGTTGGATCGTCCTTGCCAGCCATTGCTACCCTGCCATTCCCCGTTGCTTGGGCGTATCCGGATCGCTGCTCCACTCGAGCCAGCTGCCATCGTAGAGCGCAACATCGTCGCGACCTGCCAGATGGAGGGCGAAGGCAAGGACTGCAGCGGTCATGCCGCTGTTGCAGCTCGTGACCACCGGCTTTCCGGCATCGACCCCGCTTTCCGCGAAAATGGTCGCGATGTCCTGCGGTGCGAGATAGGTTCCGTCATCGGCGAACAGCCGCGCGAAATGGACGCTTCTGGCACCGGGGATATGCCCCTGTGAGCCGCTGCCTTCCTCGCCTGCGAAGCGTGCGGCATCGCGCGCGTCGACCACTTGCTCGCGCCCGCTGGTGCAATTGACGAGCATCTGCTGCTTGGACCGAACCATGCCGGCGGGACCAGTCACGGGCAAATCGGCGGGGCTGGCATTCGCGCCCCCGCTGGCCAGCGGACGATCCTCCGCCCTCCACTTGCCCAGCCCGCCATCGAGGATCGCGACTTGGGCAAAACCGTAAAGGCGGAAGATGAACCAGGCGCGCGCCGCGCTTCTGATCTGGCTGTCGTCATACAGGACTACACGGCTGCTCGCTCCGATACCCAGTTGCCCCAACCGCGCGGCAAACTGTTCCGCCGTGGGCAACGCCTTGGGAACGGGTGAAGCCGTATCGACGAAGCTCGCCAGGTCGAGAAACCGCGCACCCGGGATATGCGCCTCGGCGAATTCCTGCGCCGATTTGCGCGGACTGTCCGGCAGATGCAGCGAGGCATCGAGCACGACCAGATCATCGGCAGCGAGCGCATCGGCAAGCCATTGGGTCGAAACGAGACTGTCCATCCCGCTTCGGTTAGCGGGCCGGTCGGGTGAAGTCGAGCTAAGCGATCTCGCGCTGGGCGATGGGAGCGTAGCTGCGCGGCCCCTCGTCCAGCCGGAAAGGCTGCAGGCGCCCGCCCTCCGGCGTCCCCTGTCCGACCACATAGGTCTTCACCACCGCATCGCTCTCGGCACGATCGATCCGCAAGCGAAGCAGCGGCACCAGCAGCGGCAAACGGCCCTGGCGGATGACATGCGCTGTCGCCAGCGGCATCTGTACCTGCCCGGTCAGCGTCATGCTCTGGCGCGGGGATAGGCGCGCGACATCGTGCCGCTGCTCGAGCGCGCTTTGCAGCGTTGCGACCTGATCTTCCATCGGCGCCTCTGCGTGCGCCGACACAAGGTCGAGCCCCAATGCGAGCTCGGTCAGCGCGGCATCGGTGCGATTGATCAGCGTGACGCTGTATTTGAGCGTGGCATAGGCCGCGCTGCGAATGAGCTTCTCGTTCTCCATCCGGATCTGAACCGCCTCGGACAGCGGCAGTGCCTCCGCAGGGCCGGCACCGGCAACCACCGGGCGTTCGATCTCGGGCACCACGACGCTGCGCCGCCGGCGCCATAGCAGGAGGCCCGCACCCAGAAGGGCAAGCAACGCCGCCGCACCCGCCAGCCAGGGCCATCGCACGGTAGCATCGGCACTCTCGTCCGAACCCGGGCCCGCAGCGTCGCTTGAGGGGACAGCGCTATTGGGCTGCGCCACGGATGGCACCAACGTATCGCTCGGCTGTGCTTGCGACGGCGTCGGCGAAGGTACCGGCGGAGATACGGGCGCGGTCTCGATTGTCCGCGGCGTTACCGTCGGCGACGGAACCGGGCGGGGTTCGGGCTGCGCCGACCGTGGTTCGGAACGCGGCGAATCGGCAGTTGGCGTCGGGGTAGGGGTCGGCGTATTGGCGGTCGATGGAGTGGGTGCAGGCGTGTTTACCGCTCGCGGCCTGATCTCGATCCCGCTGCGCGTATCGGCAGGCCCCTGCGCCTGCGGCGTCGCGCTTGGTGTGGGCGCGGGCTCGAGCGAGAAATCATTGACCGACTGCGCCAGTGCCGCGGCGGGCAGGAGCGCCGTCACGGCGGCCGGGAAGATACGGAAAGCAAAGGACATTGCGGGTCGTTTCGTGGGCAGTGCAGCGCTACAGTGCGGAGCGGCGCTGAATAGGTACTGAAGCGTGCGCTTTAAAGCCCCGGCTTGCGCCGCGTGGCGCTTCGCGGCAGGAGCGCGGCATGAGCGACACACCTGCCCCCAAGTTTCTCGGCGCCAATACCGCGCTGCCCGCTTCACCCGAAGAAGCCGAGCTCGACTATGTGCCCAACCCGCGCGCAGAGCAGCTCTATATGGTGCGCTTCGCCGCACCCGAATTCACGTCGCTCTGCCCCGTTACCGGGCAGCCCGATTTCGCGCATGTGGTCATCGACTATGCGCCCGGCGAAACCATCGTCGAATCGAAAAGCCTCAAGCTGTTCCTTGGCTCTTTCCGCAATCATTGCGGCTTCCATGAGGATGTAACAGTGGGGATCGGCCAGCGGCTGTTCGACGAGATGAAGCCCCGCTGGCTGCGAATCGGCGGTTATTGGTATCCGCGCGGCGGGATCCCGATCGACGTGTTCTGGCAGAGCGGCCCCCCGCCCGAAGGCCTGTGGCTGCCCGATCAGGGCGTCGCTTCCTATCGCGGTCGCGGTTAAGCGACGCTGCGGTTGGGAGTACCCGACCGCCCGCCAGTTCATTTCACAGCGAATGTGCGATTGCCGCCGCGCGGGCGCTCCGCCTGAAAGCTTGCGCCAAACGTAGCGTTAGGTTTCGTTTTGCAAGTCAATATTTGCCTGCGCCATCAGTGCCGCACGCCCACGTTCACACCCAGACGCATGACGTTACCGAAATTTCCTTCTCCCGTATAATCACGTTATATCTGTCACTTAACCGTTAGAGCGAACCGTACTCTCGAACCGGAACGAAGTCTCTCGATCCAACTTGCATTGACGAACCTACTACGTGCGGCTAGTCCGGGATCACAGCAGTGGAAGACTGCGACTGGAGGGAGATCGGAATGACTTGGGCATCGAAATGCAGCACTCTCGCATTGGTGGCCGCGATGGCAGCAGCCAGCCCCGCGCACGCGCAGGATGCGGCGGGTGACGAGGGCGCCGCTTCGCAAAGCAACGAAAACCAGCTGACGACAATTGTCGTCACCGCGCAACGCCGTGAGGCATCGGTCCAGGATACTTCGGCCGCGATCTCGGCCTTTTCGGGCGATGCGCTGGAGGAAAACCGGACGCTGTCGTTCGAGGATCTCGCAGGACAGGCAACCTCGCTGTCCTTTACCGCGCTGTCGCCGCTCGACCAGGAATTCAACATTCGCGGGATCACCAATACCCGCCTCGACTCGCCCTCTGCCGACCAATCGGTCGGGATCTTCGTCGATGACGTTTACGTGGGTCGTTCGGGCCTGTTCAACTTCGACCTGTTCGATGTCGATCGCGTCGAGGTGGTCCGCGGGCCGCAGGGCGTGCTGCTGGGCAAGAACGTGGTCGGCGGCGCGATCAGCATTTACAGCGCGCGCCCCGAATTTTCCTATGGCGGCAGCCTGACCGCATCCTATGGCAATTACGACGAGAAGCTGGTGCGCGGCCATGTGACCGGGCCGCTGTCCGAAGCGGTCGCCGCCCGCCTCGCATTCCAGGTGCGCAACCGCGACGGTTTCAATCAGGACATCGTGCACGATGTCGATCTCGACAATGTCGACAGCGTCCAGCTGCGCGGGCAGGTGTCCTTCGAACCGCTCGATTCCGAGTTCACCGCGGTCGTCATCGCCGATTACACCAACGACGATTCCAACGGGTTTCACTCGGTCGTGTTCGACGGCCCTGCCGCCGGCGCTGGTCCGTGGAGCACGGCACGGGCCCAGGTTGCGGCACTGCGCCCCGAGGGTCTCGACGTGCGCGAAAGCCTGCCCGATTACCAGACCTACAAGGGCGACGTGGCGCCGACCCCGCAGCAGCTTCACCGCGAAGCCTTCGGCCTCGCGCTCAACATGTCCTACGATTACGGCTTCGCCACGCTGACCAGCGTGACCGGCTATCGCGAAGGCGAAGCGTACAGCGTCTACGACCAGACCGGGATCGGGCCGAGCAATCCCTTCGGCATCACCATTCCGCTGCTGTTCCGTTCGCCGGTGCGCGAGCGCGAGGAAATCAACCAGTTCACGCAGGAACTGCGGCTGGTCTCGCCCGAACAGGATGAACGCGGCTTCGACTTCATCATCGGCGGCTATTACCAGCACGACGAAGTGAGCAAGGACGACATTATCTCGTTCGAGATCGCCGTCCCCGCGATCCCCACGCTGAACGGCCAGTCCGCATGGTTCAACGAGGGCACCAACGAGGCTTTCGCCATCTTCGGTCAGCTCGGCTATCGCTTCAGCGAGAAGTTCCGCGTGGTCGGCGGGGTCCGTTACTCACGCGACGAGAAGCGCGGCGTCGTTCGCGGGCTGGCGCTCGAGACGGGCGATCGCTTCACGCCGAACGATCCGGTTCCGTCTTCGCCGCTGTCGCCGACCTATCCCGAAGGCGGCGGCTACACCACGTCCTATTCGGATAGCTGGGAAGAGCTAACCCCGCAGATCACCGCGGAGTTCAAGCCGAATGACAACATCCTGCTCTACGGAACTTTCTCGACCGGCTTCAAGGGTGGCGGTTTCGAGGACGATCCGGCCAACCCGCTCGCCGCACAGAGCAGTTATGACCCCGAAACGGTCGACAACATCGAGATCGGCGGCAAGTTCGAACTGTTCAACCGCGCCGCGCGGCTGAACATCGCTGGCTTCTCCATGCGTTACAAGGACCTGCAGGTCACGCAGACCTCGGATGTCTGCTTGTGCAACATCACCGACAATGCTGCCGATGCGAAAATCAAGGGCATCGAGGCGGAGTTGCAGGTGCTGCCCTTCTCCGGCCTGCTGCTGAGCGGTGGACTGACCTTGCTGGACACCGAATATATCGAGTTCACCGATTCGGTGGGCAACGTCAATGACGGCAAGTTCCTCCAGCGCACGCCCGATTACCAGTTCAACGTCTCGGCACGTTACACCACCGATCTGGGCAGCTGGACCGACGGCTTCTCGGCCAATCTCAGCTACAGCGAACAGGGTGGCATGAGCTGGAACCCCGAAGGCTCCGCGAACGAGGACGGCTACGGCCTGCTCGACGGTCGCATCTCGATCAGCCCCAATCCCGATCTCACCTTCTCGATCTGGGGCCGGAACCTGACCGACAAGCTCTACCGCACGAATGCGATCGCCTTCTTCGGCGATGAAACCTCGCGGCTCGGTGCACCACGCACCTATGGTGCGGAGATTTCGATCAACTTCTGATCGCCGGTTACCCCAAGGCGCGGGCAATCCTCTTCATGCCCGCGCCACCCCATAGAAAAGGGCCCGTAGTCGCGATGACTACGGGCCCTTTTCCGTTGTGCGGCGCAGCCCGGCAATCAGCCGCGCTGGTAGGTCAGATCGTCGGTTGCCTTGCGCCCCATCACCATATCGGGATGGGCGGTATCGAATGCGCCGAGGCACCATGTCTCGGATGCCGGCGCGTCGCGGTTCCAGTCGAACACGGCACGCCGATGCGCGATCCGCCATTCTCCCTCGCGCTTCTCGAACCGGTCGAAAGCGCGTGCGCCGGTAAGCGTGTCGAACTCCTCCCCGTCCTTGGGAAAGCGCGCGAAAGTAAGGATGTAGGTTTCGACAAAGGCGGTGTCCGACCCGTCGAATTCGATGTGCACATTGCCGATGAAGTGCTGCATCACCGGCTGGTTCTGGCGCATCCGGCCGGCCGCTTCTTTCAGATACGGCACCGCCGGTCCATTATAGGCGGGGCCATGCACTTCGATGGCGTCCTCCCAATAGCAACTCAGAAGCAGCGCCTCGTCACCCCGGTCGATCCCGCGCGCATAACGCATGATACAATCCGAAATATCCTGGCGAGCGAGCATCGTCTCGATCGTATTGGCGTGGGCCATGTCAGCGCCTCCCGTCGGGATTGCGCAGCCCGGCGGCCATCGAGGCCTTGAGCGTGGCCGGGTCGCGCGCGAGGAAAGCGCGTACCGAAACCGCATGCGGATCGGTGTCGTGTTCCTCGATATTGTGCTCGACCGCCACGATGCCCGCCTTGCCGATGTCGCGCGGGGTCGATTTCTCAACCCAGGTGACATGCGCGGCCATGCGTGTGTCGACCGACCCGACGATCAGTGAATGCAGCGTGGTCCCCTGCAGCGCCAGTTCGGGCCGAAGGCAATCGCCCGCCGCACGCATGGCGAATTTCGACGGGCTGTATCCGCCCATCGACGGCACCGGTACGATGCCGCCTGCCGATAGGACGTTGACTACCGCCCCGCCGCCATTGGCCTTCAGTACGGGCGCAAAGGCGCGGATCATCCGCACGGGCCCGAGATAGTTGACCTCCATGGTCTGACGAATGTCGGCTTCGTCTTCCGCAGTCAGCAGCGTGTTGCCGAGATTGAATGCCCCGGCATTGTTCACGAGCAGCGTGAGGTCGGTGCATTGCCCCGCAGCCGCCGCGACCTGTTCGGGACTGGTGACATCGAGTTCGATCGGCACAAGCCGGTCATCCGCCGAAGCCGCGGCTTGGGCATCGGCCATGCGCCGCGCGGCGACATAGACCTTGCTTGCGCCATGCGCGAGCAGCTCCTGCACGAAGCCTTCGCCGATGCCGCGGTTCCCCCCGGTGACCAGCGCAACACAATTTTCGACCTTCATCCTACTCTCCCGTGATATCCTGATAGAAATCGGCAAAGGCGGCCTCGCCGCCTTGGTATCCGCGTGGTTCCGGCATTGCGGCGAGCGCGGAGAGTGCGTCGGGCGAGAAACGCATGGTCACGCTCTCCATCGCCCGCGCGGCACGCACATGCCCGGCGCCTGCGACCCATATCTCGCCCGTACGACCGCATTCCGCGCTCGCCAGCCAGGCACACGCTTCTGCGGCGCCTTCGGGCGCGAGCAAAGGATCCGGCTCCTGGCCCGGTTGGGCCGTCATTTTCGTGGCGGCGTATGGTCCAAGGACATTCACGCCGATCGCGTCGCGCCGCAATTCGGCAGCAAGGCTCAGCGCATAGCCGTTGAGCGCGCCTTTCGAAGCCGCATAGGCACTGCGCCCGCGCACGCCGTGCAGCCCGCCGGTCGACGAAACGAACACGATCCGTCCCGCGGAGGAACGGCGCAGGTGCGGCAGCGCGGCTTCAACGAGGCGATGGTTGGCGGTAAGGTTGATCGCGAGCACCTGCTCGAGCTGTGTGTCGCCAGCGCCGACCTTGACCGCGGGCCCGCTGATGCCAGCGTTGAGCACCAGCGCGTCGAGCCGCCCCCAGCGATCGATCGCGGAAGCCACGATACGCTCGGCCGCCCCGGGGGCATCGACCGCATTCCCGTCGGTCATGGCCGTGCCGCCCGCATCGGCGATCCGGCGCACCACTTCATCCGGCGTGAACGGACGATCCGCGTGCCGGCGATTGTTGACCACAACCGCGTTCCCCTTGGCCGCCAGCGCCTCCGCAAAGGCGGCCCCCAGGCCGTTGCCGGCCCCCGTCACTATTGCAATTCTGCCTGTCATACCGACAAGGCTAGACGGGTAGGTTCGATAATGAAAGCTTAAATCAGGCAGCGCCCTCATCGAGTTCGAAGGTTACGTCCTGCGGCCTGATCGGTTCGTGACAGCACGAGCACACGACCTGCGGATCGAGTGCCTTGCCGCAGCTCTTGTGGAAGAGCACGACCGGGGCGCCCTCGGGCGAGGCATAATAGCGATCGCCCCAGATCATCAGCATTAGCAGCACCGGGTAATATTCCACGCCCTTGCGCGTCAGCCGGTATTGCGAACGCGAAGGTGCCTCGGGATCCGCCTGCTGGCGGATGACCCCGATCGATTCCAGCCAGCGCAACCGTTCTGCGAGGATATTCGTCGCCATGGCGGTGTCCTGGCGGATCTCGTCGAAATGGTTGAGATTGGTGAAGATCGATCGCATGATCAGGCTCGCCCAGCGGTCGCCCATCAGCTGCGCCGCCTCGTCCATCAGCGACGTGGCCGGTTCGGACGATGCCCGCTGCTGACGCCGGCGGCTGTACACCGGCGCCATTAGGCCCAGCCCGGGTCCTTCGCGCCATTCGACGTCGAACGCGCTGATCGTCTCGCCGCAGCTGCCGCAGACGGGTTCGGGGGTAAACACCTTGCCGCAGGTCTTGTGCGTCAGCTTGACCGAGATCTTGCCCGACTTCGCCCACTCGGTTTCCCAGCGCAGCATCATCAGCGAGGTCCAGTAGACATCGCGCCCCTTCTCGGTGAGCACATATTCCGAGCGCGGCGGGGCGTCGCTGTACTGGCGGGTCTTCATGAGCCCGGCCGCAACCAGCTTCTTGAGCCGCGAGCTGAGCAGCGCCTTGAGCAGCCCCGTGCGCTGGCGGAAGCCTTCGAAGCGCCGTTCCCCGAACCAGCTGGCTTCGAGAATAAGCAACGTCGGGGTGTCGCCGACTACTTCGAGGCTACGCCATATCGAACAGGTTCGAATCAGATTTGGAGCATTCATTGGGACCGTGGGTTAGCATGTCTTGCCGCCACGAAGAACAACGCAGCACCAATTGCATAGCCGAACGGTGCGACAATCGCCATTGCATTGCGAATACCATCCCCACCTGCAAAGAATGCATCGGCAAGCGCAGCGGTTACGCTTGGACCCAGGCCGATGCCCACGGCATTGATGACGAAGACATAGGCCGCGGCAATCGTCGCGCGCATGCCCGCGGGGGCAATCTCCTGCAGCACGCTGGGCGCGGCGCTCACCACCGCGGCAGCGGCAGTAAAAAAGGCGACGAACAACAGGCCAGCTAGCCAGATATCAGGCACCAGCGGGAAAGCCATGGCAGGGATGGCCGCCAGCCCGACGGCCATTGCGCAGAAGCGCAGCCGCGCGGAAGGGACCCCACCCCCGATACGATCCATCACTGCCCCGCCCCCGACCATGCCCAGCAGTCCACCCGCGATCAGCATCGCTCCCGCAATATAGCCCGTCGTCGAAAGATCGGTCCCGAAGCCACGCATATACATGGCAGGCAGCCAGTTCACCGTGCCGAGCACCGACAAGTTGACCGCGGCAACCCCGCCGAACACCGACCAGTAGAAGCGCGACTTGCTACGCAGTTCGGCGCGCACCGCCGACCATGGCAGCGCCTCCGCCTTGGGCACGGGCTGTCCGGTGTGCTGCTGTTCGAGCGGGCGCGGATCCGGAATGAAGAGGAAAGCCAGCGCAATCAGCAATCCGGGCAGCCCGGCGATGATGAAAGCGAATTGCCACGGGCGGACCTCGCCGAACAGCGGCAGCACCATCGTGTCCGCCTGTGCCACCAGCGCGACCACCGCCCCGCCGATCATGAAGGCAAGCCCGGCGCCGGTGGCGCTGCCGAGGCCGAATATGCCCATCGCCAGCCCCAGTCGGCGTCGCGGAAAACTGTCGGCGATGATCGAATAGGCCGCGGGCGATAGCACCGCCTCGCCGACGCCGACCCCCATGCGCGCGATGAACAGGCCGATGAAGCTCGACGCTTGTCCGCAGGCAACCGTTGCCAGGCTCCAAGCGGTTATTCCGGCCGCAACCGCCTTGGTGCGATGCACCCGGTCTATCAGCCGCCCGATCGGGATCGAGGCGAGCGTGAAGAAGATCGCGAAGCTGAGCCCCTGAATGAGGCTGACCTGCGTATCGGTAATGTCGAGGTCGGCCTTGATCTGGTCGACCAGCAGGCCGACGATCATTCGGTCGATGAACGAGCAAATATAGGCGACGAAAAGCGCGGCGAGCGTGAGCCACGAGGCGAGCGGCGTCCGGATCGCGCGGGACGCCGGAAGCGCAATGTCAGAAATCGCCTTCGACCCCCATGGCCTCGAGCAATTCGGCGCGGTCGTAATATTCGCGCCACTCGGCGACCTTGTCGCCCTCGATCACCAGCACGCCGACCACCGGTACCTTACCGGCATGGCCCTTGAAGACGAACTCGTCCTCGCGCTCGATGAAGACGGTGTTGCCGGTCACCGCCCAATTGCGCACGTTGAGCTTCATCTCGCTGGCGTTGTCGACAAGGAAAGCCATGCGCGGGCGGATCGCCTCGCGCCCCTTGATGGGATCGATCATCACAGAATGGAGTACGCCGTCCTCGGTAAACATCTCCGCGATCGCATCGGCGTCGCGCTCCTCCCAGGCGGCAATCATCTGTTTTACCACAGCGATGTTGTGTTCGGTCGAATTTTCCATGGTGCCCTCCCTCTGGTCGGCGTGGACCGCGGGTTCGACAGCACCGAGCGCCGTTGCCGGCAGCATGGCAAGACCGAAAAGGATAAGCCCCTTGCGCATATTCCACTCCCTTGGGTTTGTTTATGCAAGCAACGTTGGACGCCGATCCCTGCGCAGTCAAGAGCGCGTGGACCCGCTACTCCATTAAACTTGCAAATTAATACCTAAGCACCGTATGGTCGGTGCCGAGCCGGGATGGAGAGAGCCCGGCAGTCCTGTTGCAAGACAAAGCGAGACATTGATGCGCGTCGATAAATTGCCACCGGTCAAGACGAGCCTGAAGCCGTCCAACCACCCTTACCTGAGCGGCCCATGGACGCCGCAGCACGAGGAGGTGGACGCCTTCGAACTGGAGGTGCTGGAAGGTGCGATCCCCACCGACATCGATGGTATCTACCTGCGCAACACCGAGAATCCGGCGCACCAGCCGCTGGGACGGCACCATCCGTTCGACGGCGACGGGATGATCCACCAGATCGCGTTCAGCGGCGGCAAGGCGACCTACCGCAACCGGTTCATCCGGACGCGCGGATTCGAAGCCGAACAGATCGCCGGCGAATCGCTGTGGGGCGGCCTGGCCGACCCGCCGGGCGTGTCCAAGCGGCCGGGCTTCGGCGCGCATGGCGGCCTGAAGGACACCGCATCCACCGATGTCGTGGTACACAACGGCAAGGCCATCGCCACCTTCTACCAGTGCGGCGAAGGCTACGTCCTGGACCCCGAGACGCTCGAGAACCAGGGCATCGCACCCTGGGTTCCGCTCGACGGCATATCGGCGCACCCCAAGGTCGACGAAGCGACCGGCGAACTGATGTTCTTCAACTACAGCAAGCACCCGCCCTACATGCATTACGGCGTGGTCGATACCGACGGGAAGCTGGTAACCTACGTGCCGATCGAGCTGCCCGGCCCGCGCTTGCCGCACGACATGTGCTTCTCCGAGAACTGGTCGATCCTGAACGATCTGCCGGTCTTCTGGGACGCGGAACTGATGAAACATCGCAATCTGCACGCAGTGCGACTGCATGAAGGCGTCCCGTCACGCTTCGCGCTGATTCCGCGCCACGGCACGGCGGAAGACGTCCGTTGGTTCGAAGCCGAGCCGACTTACGTCCTGCACTGGCTCAACGCCTACGAAGAAGGCGACGAAGTCGTCCTCGACGGCTACTTCCAAGACAATCCGACACCCAAGCCCGAAGGGTTCGAGCAATATGGCGAGCATGCGCATATGATGGCGTATCTCGACCAGCACTCGCTGGGATCGCGGCTGCATCGCTGGCGGTTCAACCTCAAGGACGGCACCACCACCGAGGAACGGCTCGACGATCGCATCGTCGAATTCGGCATGATCAACCAGCAATTCGCCGGCCGCAAATATCGCTATGTCTACTCGACCATGGCGAAGCCAGACTGGTTCCTGTTCGAAGGGTTCGTAAAGCACGATCTCGAGACGGGCGAGGCAATCGAACTCAAGCTCGAACCCGGGCGCTACGCGTCCGAAGCCCCCTTCGCCCCGCGCATCGGCGCCAGCGATGAAGACGACGGCTATCTGGTGAGCTTCATCATCGACGAGAACCAGGGTACGTCCGAATGCCTGCTGATCGACTGCAAGCGCTTCGAGGAAGGCCCGGTGTGCCGCATCGCCCTGCCGCACAAGCTGTCGAGCGGGACGCATGCGACCTGGGTGGACCGTGCGCTGCTCGACCAGGCGAAGGACCGCCGGCGGGCCGCGGCAGCATGACCTCGCGTTCCTGATGGTCCCGGCCGGAACGTCCGGCCGGGATGATCAGCCCGGCAGCTGGCCGATGACGGTTTCGCGCAATTCGTTGCGCATCACCTTGTTCATCGGATTGCGCGGCAGGCTTTCGACCAGCACCAGCATCTCTGGCCGCTTGTAGATCGCCACATCGCGCTCAGCGAGCCAATCGGTGACATCTTCCAGTTCCGGCGCACAGCCATCCTTTGCTACCAGCGCGACCGCGATGCGTTCGCCCAGCCGGTCATCGGGCACACCCACCGTGGCGGCTTCCACCGCCACCGGGAGCCCCGCCAGCAAATCGTCGATCTCGGCCGGGGAAATATTGATCCCGCCGCGGACGATGATTTCCTTCGATCGTCCGACGAAGCGATAGAAACGCTCGTCTTCCGCGATCTCGAACAGGTCTCCGGTGCGGAAATGGCCCTGCTCGTCGAACGCGGCCTCGGTCAGTTCGGGCGATTGCCAATAGCCGCTGAAAATGCTCGCGCCGCCAAGGCGCAGTTCGCCCGGCTTTCCGGGTTCGACGATCTCGGCACCGGTTTCGGGATCGACCAGTCTCGATGTCGAAACCTCGTGGCTTCGCGCACGCCATTGCTGGCCAGTTGCACCGAACCGCGGGAAAAAGCGTGCCCTATTGCCATAGTCGGGAACGCTGTCCGCACTTGAGAACAGGCCCGCACCCTCGTTCGAACCGAACACATTGGTGATCTCGATCCCGCGCTTCGCCCAGCCTTCTATCAGCCAAGGCGACAACGGTGCCGAGCCCGAAGAGACCGTGTGCAGCGTCGATATGTCCACGCCATCGAGGATCTCGGGCTGTTTGAGCAAGGCAGTCAGTACGGCGGGCGGCGCGATCGTGTAGCTGACGTCCTCATTCTCGATCTGCTTCAGGAAGACGCCGAGATCGAACGGATGGTGCAGGACCAGCTTGGTAGCAAGCAGGAGCCAGGGCATCACCAGCCCCCCTATCGAGCCGATGTTCACCAGCGGGAAGGGATTGAGCAGGATATCGCCGTCGCGCGCGCCAGTGCCATCCGCCACGACTTCGCCATTGAGAATCCAGTGATTGTGATCGCGTGGCACGCCCTTGGGTCGCGACTCGGTTCCGCTGGTCCAGCAGACCGTCAGCACCTCGCCGCCGGCCACCGGATTTGCGGCCACATGGCCCCATGTCCGCGCGGGTTCGGCGGACGCCGCGCGTTCGTAAAGCCCGTCCGCCCCTTCGGCGAACAGCAGCAGTTGGGGGCCGCCGGGCGTTGCTGCTATCGCACGGCCCTGCTCCGCATGGTCGAACCCGGCGAAGGCCGCGACCGTCACGAAGAAGCGTGGCGCGAGCTTTTCGACGATGAATTCCAGCTCATGCGCGCGATAGGGCATCGCGACCGGGGACAGCACGGCGCCCAGTCGTGCGCAGGCGAGAAATAGCAGCACCGCGTCGATCGTATTGGGCAGTTGCGCGAGGACGATATCGTCCTTGCGCAAGCCCTCGGACAACAGAACGCTGGCGAGCCGGTCAACCCGCTCGTCCAGCGCTTCCCAAGTGAGCCTTTCGGGATCGCGGGCGTCCAGCGATTTGCGGTTGAACGGATCCACCAGCGCTTCTGAGCTGCCACCCAGCGAGACGGCCCGCCGGGTCAGGGCGTCGACACTCTCGCCTCGCCACCAGCCGCGTCCCTCGAACTCTCGTACCCGATCTGCCGGGGTCAGGAACATGCGCGAATCCTCTCTGTTTTCAACTTTCATAAATATACTGACATATCCCGCACGATTGTCTAGGCATGGCTCGACTTGGGGAGAAATCGAACATGCGGGTAATCCAGTGGGCGACCGGATCTATGGGCCGCACGGCCCTGCGCAGGATCATCGACGCACGGGAACTGACGCTCGCCGGGACCTATGTTTACGGCAGCGGCAAAGCGGGAATCGACGCAGGAACGCTCGCCCGCCGCGCGGACACGGGCGTGCTGGCGACCGATGATCGCGCGGCCATCCTCGCGCTCGACGCCGATGTCGTGGTGCACTGTCCGCGCATAACGCTGCCCTACGATGCCTTGGTCGAAGACGTCGCCGCGCTGCTCGAATCCGGCAAGAACGTGGTTTCGATCGCCGGCTTCCACTGGCCCGACGCGCATGGGGACGAATATGCAAGCCGGCTCAGGGATGCTGCGCTGCGCGGGGGTGCCACGCTCGCCGGGGTAGGCGTGAACCCGGGATCGGTGGTCGAACGGATCGCGTTGGCAGCAACCGCGATGAGCCACGACCTCACCCGCCTGTCGGTCTTCGAGACCGTCGATGCCTCGGCAATGGAAAGCCCCGAATTCGTGTTCGGCCTCATGGGCCTCAACAGCGACCCGCAGGAAAGCGATATTCGTGAAGGGCCGCTAGGCGATCTTTATGGCGCGTTGTTCTCCGAGGTGCTTCATTTCTTCGCCGCCGAACTGGGCGGGGCAATCGAGCGCATCGAACCCGACCACCGACTGACACTCGCCGAACGACCCATCGCGACCGCGGCGGGGACCATCGCACCGGGCCGGGTTGCCGCGACCGAATGGCGCTGGACCGCGGTGACCGATCTCGGCCCCGAACTGCTGCTTTCGATCCTGTGGACCGCCGATCCCGCGTTGCACGGCGACGAGCGGCAGGGGCACTGGACGATCCGCATCGACGGCCGTCCGAATATTCGAATGTCGCTCGACATCGAGGAACCCGACCCGGGCAAGCCGCCCAGCCGCGCACTGACCGATGCGACGGTCGCGGTCGCGATCAACGCCATACCCCACGTGGTTGCCGCACCGCCGGGACTGTTCGCATTCCACCCGCCGGCAGCATGGAGGCAAGCATGAGTGTATTTATCCGCGATGCGGTCCGCACCCCGCGCGGCAAGGCGCGGTCCGATGGCGGCCTCGCCGCGCTGCAACCACACGAACTGGTCACTGGGCTGGTCGACGGTCTCGAAGCCCGCGGGGCCGATCCGCGCGGGGTCGACCAGTTCACGCTGGGCGCGGTCGGGCAGATCGGCGCGCAGGGCGGCCACCCGGCCATGGTCGCGAAGATGTACGCCGGACTGGGCGACGGATGCGTCGTCCATTCGCTCAACAATTTTTGCGCCTCGGGTCTTTCGGCAATCGGGCTCGCTGCAAATGCGATCGCGGCCGGGCAGGCACGTGAAGCGCTCGCGGGCGGGGTCGAGATGATGAGCCGCGTGCCCTTCATGGCGGATCGCGCCGACTATTATACGGCTGCCGATCTCCCACCGCTGCGCCGCTATATTCCCGTAGGTCTGGCGGCCGATCTTCTAGCCGAAGACGAAGGTGTTGCCCGCGAGGCCATGGACAGTGCTGCCGAACGTTCGCAGCGTTCGGCCGCCTCCGCAGAGGCGCATCCCTCCTTCAATGCCAGCCGAATTGCATTGAACGGGCTGGACCGCGACGAGGCCGTGCGCCCGACGACGATCGAGAAGCTCGGTGCGCTACCGCCCGCATTCGGCGAGTGGGGTCGCGACTATGCCGATGCGCTGCAACGCACCGCGGTGCATTCGCACACGGTCGCGCATGCACCGCCGATGGTCGATGGCGCTGCACTGGCCCTCTTGTCGAGCGACCCACGCAATGCGCGCGCACGGATCGTCGGTTTTGCCGAAGCCGGAGGCGATCCGCGGGCATCGCTGACCGCAGGCTTCACCGCGATGGAAAAGGCACTCGAACGCGCAGGCCTTGCGCTGTCCGACATGGACCGCATCGAATTCATGGAAGCTTTCGCGGTCACGATTGCCAAGTTCCTGCGTGATTACCCGGTCGATCCCGAACGGGTTAACGTGTCGGGTGGGCACCTCGCCAAGGGCCACCCGATGGGCGCTACCGGCGCGATCCTCACCTCGACCTTGCTCGACGTTCTTGACGCGGCACGGGGGCGCTACGGACTGGTCGTCAGTACCGGCGCACAGGGCGTGGGCGCGGCCATGGTGGTGGAGCGCCTCGCGTGAGCCGCGCTGCCTTGCACAAGCTGCGCCTCCCGGTGATGGCAGCGCCGATGTTCCTCGTCAGCGGTCCCGACATGGTGATCGCCGCAGCGCGCTCGGGGATCGCGGGTGCCTTCCCCACCCCCAATTGCCGCACCGCCGACGAGCTCGACCGCTGGATGGAGCAGATTGCGCAGGAAACGGCCGATGCGCCGGGCACCTGGGCGGCCAATCTGGTGACCCATTCATCCAACGCGCGACTGGCCGACGACCTCGCGCTGGTGGCCAAGCACAAGCCACCGATCGTCATCACCGCGCTTGGCAGCCCTGCCCCGGCGATCAACATCGTCCACCATTACGGCGGCATCGTTCTCGCCGATGTGGTGGACGAAAGGCTCGGCCGCAAAGCCGCTGCTGCCGGCGCGGACGGCCTGGTGGCCGTGGCCAGCGGGGCCGGTGGTCATACCGGCTCGCTCTCGCCCTTCGCCTTTATATCCTCGCTACGGCAGTTCTTCGACGGGGTGATCTGTGTCGGTGGAGCGATTGCCGATGGTGCGGGCGTGGCGGGTGCCGTCGCGGCAGGCGCCGATCTCGTTTACCTCGGCACGCGGTTCATCGCCGCCGAGGAAAGCCTCGCCGATCCTGCCTACAAGCAGATGGTGGTCGATGCGCGCGCGGCCGACCTCGTCGTCAGCGCAGCGATTACCGGCACACCCGCGAGTTGGCTCAAAGCCTCGCTTGCCAGCGCCGGATACGATCCCGACGATCTCGGCAAGCCGGCCACGCGCGATTACGGCGGCGATCCCGCAAAGAAATGGCGCGATCTGTGGGCGGCCGGGCAAGGCCTCCATGCGGTCAGCGAAATCGCCCCCTTGGCCCGTATCGTAGACGAATTGGAAACGGGGTGGACAGCCGCGTGCCGCCGCCTCGCAGCATTTGGAGACAAGAATGACACCTGAGGAAATCGAACAGTTTGCCGCCCATTTCGTCGACACCGTGCAGCGCGGCGATGCCGAAGCGATGCGCGCCTGCTACGCGCCCGACGGCGTAATCTGGCACAACACCGACGGCAAGGAGCAGTCGGTCGACGAGAATATCGCCGTCCTCAAATGGTTCGTCGAAACGCTGCCTGACCGCACGTATACCGTGCAGCGCCGCGAAGTGATCCCCAACGGCTTCGTCCAGCAGCATGTGCTCTCGGCGACGCTGCCCGATGGCAAGAAATGGGCAATGGATGCCTGCGTCGTCGTCACGATGGAAGGCGGCAAGATCAAACGGCTCGACGAGTATCTCGACAGTGCCAAGGGAGCGCAGTTGCGCGAATTCGGACGCTGACCCGAACGCCTCGAAGGCGAAGCAAAACGCCCCGGCCACGCTTGAGCGACCGGGGCGTTTTCTTTGGCTGCTGCAAGGCGGTCAGGCGCGTTTGGGGAACCACGGGACGAAGCCCGACGTGCGCGCGACATAATCCGCATAGCCCGGCTTGGTTCGCGTCATCTTGCCTTCGATGGTTGGCGCGCCAGACCACTTTGCCAGGGTCCAGGTCAGCAGCATCGGCCCGACGACACTCCACAGGCCGGTCGATGTCTCGGCGGCGACCAGCCAGATGCCCCACCATGCACAGGCATCACCGAAGTAGTTGGGGTGCCTGGTGTAGCGCCACAGCCCGCGATCCATCACTTGCCCCTGGTTCTCCGGATTGCGCTTGAACCGTACGAGCTGCAGGTCGCCGACCGTCTCGAACAACGTCCCGAACAGGCTGAGGCAAGCACCGGCTACGGCCAGCGCCCCAAGCGGCGGGGCAGCATCGACCTGTCCGAGCTGCGCGGGCAGGCAGACCACGAAGAGCAGCGGCGCCTGCGTTGCGAAGACCAGCAGCATGCTTGCCTTGGCAAAGGACCAGCCGCGCCGTTCCTGCGCCTTGCCCAGCATCGCGACATAGCGCCGGTCGGAGCCGTGATCGCGCCACCGCCAGAGCATGTAGCTGCCGAGCCGCACGCCCCAGACCGACGCGAGGACAAGGATCAGAAGCTTGCGGTCGGGATGGCCGGTGGCAAGCAGATAGCTGGTCACCGCCATCACCACCATGCCGAAGCCCCAGAAGCTGTCGACCGAAGTTACGTCGCGTGTTCGCAGGCAGATCGCCCACAGCGTCAGAAAGCACGTGACAAGCACGGCCGCATTGATTGCCAGAAGGCTCCAGACCGACATCGATTCCCCCGAAATGATTCAGATTGCCCGCACATGCGCGGGCGGTTCGTCGGCGAACAATGCGTCCACCTGTGATTTGCGGTTGTCGAGGACCGCACGCCGATTGATCGTCCCCTTGTCGGAGATTTCGTTGGCATCGGCGGTAGGCGGCGTCTCGAGCAGGGTCACACGCCTGATCTTGGCGGACCCGCCTCGCTGACCCTCGTTGAATTCCGCCAGCTTGGCAGCGATCGCGTCGAGCGAGGTACCGGGCTTCGGCCATGCGAGGAGACCGAGAAACGGAGCGCCATCATCCGCAAGAACGATCTCCGCCAGTTCTTCGTTCAGCGTCTTGAGCAATTTGTCGCGCATCTGGCCGCCATAGACCCAGGTGCCGTTCGACAGCTTGAACTCCTCCGCCATGCGCCCGGCGAAGGCGAGGCCCTGCGCGGGATCGTCGCGATTGTGGAACACCACCAGATCGCCCGTGCGATAATACCCTTCCTCGTCGAAGGCGGCGGCGGTCTTCTCGGGCTCGTCCAGATAGCCCTGCATCAGCATCGGCCCGCGCAACCGCGCTTCGTAGCGTTCGCCGGTCGGCACCAGTTTCATTTCGACCCCGGGCCCCGGCAGGCCGATCCCGACCTTGTCGGTTTCGAAATGGATGGCGCAGCACCCGGATACGGTCTCGGTCATGCCATAGCCCGTCGTCATATGAATGCGGTGACCCGTTGCCGCGACCGCGTGTTGCTGCAGCCGATCGTAGACGTGCTGCGGCAAGCCTGCCCCGCCATAGAGCATCAGCCGCATGTCCTTGAAGAATGTGTCGCGCAATTGCGGGTCGCCATCCATCGCTTCGACCAGCATCGAATAGCCTAGCGGAACGTTGTTGAAATAGGGCACGCTCTTGTCGCGCAGATTGGCGATGCTCTTCTCGAACAGGCCGGGTGCCGGCTTGCCCGCATCGATATGCAGCGTGCCGCCGAGGATGAAGCCAGCCCGCAGCACGCTGGCACCCGCTGCGTGGTGCCAAGGCAACCAATCGAGCATGATGTCGTCCCAGCCCGCTGCGCGGCCGATCAGTCCGACGCCTTGCGCCGTGTTCGCGGCGAGCGCGTCGAGCGACTGGACCACCACCTTGGGCAACCCGGTCGAGCCGGAAGTCATCATGTATTGCGCGGGTACCGCGGGATCGATGTCCTCGATCGCCTGGTCGACCGCGGGGGTAGGCTCGATAGCGAACAGCGTGTCGAGCGCGGTCGCGGCACCGCCGAATACTTCCGGCTCTTGCGCGATGATCGCGACATCGCCGCCGACAGCCTCGAGGGCAGCGGCATAGGGTTCCAGCGAATCGCAATAGATCGCCGCCGGATCGACCTTGGCGAAAACATGGTTCAACCGGGCATGATCGCCACCCGCGAGGCCGTAAGCAGGGCTGACGGGGCACAGGATCGTGCCGGTCGCAAAGGCAGCAAAGCTGAGTGCGGCGACTGCAATGCTGTTCTCCGCCATTACAACCATCACCGCACCGCGCGGCAGATTGTCGAGCATCCATTGCGCAGCCGAGCGCACCTTCTGCGCCATGTCGGAGAAGGAGGCATAGTCCCATTCGCCATCGGCACCACGTTCGGCAAGCGCCGGCGCGTCCTGCAATTTCGCCGCCGTGGCGAGAAACGCCCGCGCCAGATTGCCGTCGATCATGTCCAGTTTCTGGCGTGTCTTCAGCCGGATAACCCCGGCCTCATCCTCGGATATATCGAGGTCGACGGGGAGGAATTCGGCGTGGCGGAAAGGCGCATCGCGCCAGTTCGCGGGTGCCGCGATGATATCGTCCCGGGTCACTGCGCGGGCCGCCCGACCAGTTCGCGGACATGTTCTGGCCAGCCTTCCCCGGCCTTCTGACGATCGATCGTTCCGCGATCGACATAGTCGCGCCAGCCGCTGATCTTGTCGCCGCGGAACTCGATCACGCCCGCATAGGGGGCTGCGATGTCGATCCCGTCGAGGCTGGTATATTCATCCACCCCTTCGACGAACAGGCGGTCGGCGGTTTCCGAATGGTGGAAGATGCGCCAACGCACTTCGCCGATATTGGCACCGAAGGCTTCGATGAAGGCGCGGGCTTCGGCCTTGCCGCGCGCAGGCGGTGCGATCGCGGCGGCGTAGTGCCAGACCACGTCGTCGGTCATTGCGCCGAGCACGGCCTCGATATCCTTGCGTTTCCAGGCATCGATAACTGACTGGAATTGCTGCATGCGTGTCATGGGGCGGCTCCTTGCAAGTGCCGGAAGGGGAACGGAAAGTAGTGCGAGAGCGGCAAGAAGGCCGCGGCGCGCGATCATGCGGCTTGCGCGTTTTCGACGACGAAGCTCGCTGTGGTCGTGGTCGAACCGCCGATGTTGAGCGTCTGGACGCGTTTGGCCCCCTCGACCTGGTAATCGCCCGCGGTGCCCGTGACCTGCTTGTGCGCGTCGAGCAGCATGCGCACCCCGGTCGCGCCGACCGGGTGCCCGAGGCCGATAAGACCGCCCGAGGCGTTGATCGGCAGGCGCCCGCCCATCTCGATGACGCCTTCCTCGATCGCCTTCCAGCTTTCGCCGGGCGCGGTCAGGCCAAGGTGGTCGATCGCCATATATTCGGTCATCGCGAAGCAATCGTGGGTTTCGATCGCGTCGATCTGTGCAAGATCGATCCCCGCACGCTCGCGCGCTTCCAGTATCGCGCGGCGGACTTGCGGAAAAACATAGGTCTCGTCCGCGCTGGCCTTGACCTTCGAACGATAGGAAAGCGGTGCCGAACGGTGTCCCCAGCCGGCGATCCGCGACAGGCTTTCGACCGAGCGCCCCTGCTTGCGCGCCCATTCGGCCGCCCACTCATCGGAGGCTAGGAAGATCACCGCCGCACCGTCGGTTACCTGCCCGCAATCCATCTTGCGCGTGCGTCCCTCCACGACAGGGTTCGCCTCGTCGCAGGCGGTGAAGCTCTTGTCGGTGAACTGCCAGCCGCGTGTCTGCGCGTTGGGATTGCGCCGGCCATTGGCGAAATTGACCTGCGAAATCTGCATCAGATGCGCATAGTCCAGCCCGTATCGCTTCTCGTATTCCTCGGCCAGATCGCTAAACGCGCGCGGCCAGGGGAACACCGCGTCCTGCAGTTCGTGCCCTTGCCAGATCGCCGCGCCCAGGTTCTCCGCAGCCTGCTGTCCGGGGACATTGCGCATCAGTTCGATGCCCAGCACGCAGGCGGTGTCGTAACGCCCGGCCTCGATCTCGGCAGAGGCAGCGAGAACCGCCATCGAGCCACTGGCGCAAGCCGCCTCGTGACGCGAGGTCGGCAGGCCGTCGAGTTCGGGGTGAACCTGCGCGAACAGTCCGCCAAGCAGGCCTTGCTTGGCGAACATATCGGCGACGAAATTGCCCACATGTCCGGTCTGGATATCGGAAGGCTCAAGCCCGGTTTCTTCCAGCCCGCGCGCTAACGCCTCGGCGAAGCCGTCGGCAATCTCATTGCCTTCCCTCGCCCAATTACGCGAAAAATCGCTCTGCCAGCCGCCGATAATCGTGACCATGAACCTCGTCCTCTCCTGTTGGACAAAGGCTAGGTTCGATTATGAAAGTTGTCGAGTCCTTTTATGCAACGCATGGCAAAAGCGGAGACGCCGCGCGGTCTTCCGCGCGACAAGGGTCGAACATACCCATGCCGCCATTCAGGCAAAACGCGAATGGTCCCGCCCACTGCCTACGCATGTCGGGTCGATCAAAAGTCTGAGGACAAGCCCGTGGCGGAGAGGGTGGGATTCGAACCCACGATACGGTTGCCCGTATACCGCATTTCGAGTGCGGCGCATTCGACCTCTCTGCCACCTCTCCGCATTGTCGGGTGCGCTTGCGGGCCTGGGGCCCCGGTCGAAGCGAGCGCGCCGATTAGCCGAGCGCCTGCAGCTTGCCAAGCCCCTTTTCGAGAGAATTCGGGGGATCGATCCCGCGCGGCCATTGTAAGCGCGCGCGCAGCCACCATATCATCGCTACTCATGGAACGAGCACAATATTTCTCCGCCCAGGCCGGTCGCACCATCGATGTCCCCCGCCGCGTGAAAAGCCGCTTCGCCATTGGCGATGTGGTGAAACACCGGGTGTTCGATTTTCGCGGCGTGATCTTCGATATCGACCCCGTCTTCGCCAATAGCGACGAATGGTACGAGGCGATCCCAGAAGACATCCGGCCCGATCGCAACCAACCGTTCTACCACCTGCTCGCCGAGAGCGAGGACAGCGACTACGTTGCCTATGTCAGTCAGCAGAACCTGATCGGCGATTCGATCTCGGGCCCGGTCTCGCACCCGGACGTGCACCAGTATTTCGAGCAGTTCGAGAACGGGCGCTACCGCATGCGGCAGAGCCTGACGCACTGATTGCACTCGCCTTGCGGCGTGCAGGGCTCAGTTCTTGATCTTCCAGCCCGACTTCAGCAGCCGGTAGGTACCCAGCGCCAGCAGCGCATTGAGTGCAAGCAGACCGAGTGCTGCCATCGCGACGGCGTCGGCATCGCCGATATCGCTGCGCCCCAGAAAACCGTAGCGAAAGCCGGAAATCACGTAGAAGAACGGATTAGCGCGGCTCACCGCCTGGAATGCAGGCGCCAGCCGGTCGATCACGTAGAACGTTCCCGACAGCATCGCGAGCGGGGCAATGACGAAATTGGTCACCGCGGCATTGTGATCGAATTTCTCCGCCCAGATCGAGGCGAGCAGGCCTAGCAGCGAGAGCATCACCGCGCCCATCAGCCCGAACCACAGCACTGCCCAGGGATGCGCCATGGCCAGGCTGACGCCGGGATAGAGCATCATCGCACCCGCCACCACGAAGCCCACCGCCACCGCGCGGGTGATCGCGGCACCGACGATTCCGCCCATCAATTCGCCCTCGGACAGGGGTGGCATCAGCAAATCGATGATGGTGCCCTGGATCTTTCCGGACAGCAGCGAGAAGGAGGAATTGGCGAAGGCATTCTGCATCATCGCCATGGCGATCAATCCGGGTGCGACGAAGGTCGGGAAGCCGACTCCGAGCACCTCGCGCCCGCCACGCCCCAGCGCGACCGAGAAGATGACCAGAAAAAGCAGCGTAGTGATCGCTGGGGCCCAGATTGTCTGCGTCTGGACCTTGAGAAACCGGCGGACCTCCTTCATATAGAGGCTCCACAGGCCGATCCCGTTGACACCGCGGATCACCGGTTGCCCTCGCGGCGGAAACCGGCCCTCCCCTCCGGTATTATCCTCCACAAAGGAGGCGTCCGGGAAATCGCTTTCCGGCGATACGGGCGGGGCTTGTTCGACCATGAGGGCGCGACTAGGCCCAAGCGTCACGGCATGCAAGCCGCGGCGTCGAGACACGAAATACAGGACTGCGCAATGAGCTGGACCGACGAACGGATCGCAACGCTTAAGAAGATGTGGGAAGGCGGCTCGACTGCCAGCCAGATCGCCGATGAACTCGGCGGGGTGAGCCGCAATGCGGTGATCGGCAAGGCGCATCGCCTCGGCCTCAAGTCGCGCCCCTCGCCGGTCAAGGCAAATGAAAAGAAAAAGGCCGCACCGGCCAAGCCGAAGCCGGCGCCCAAGCCCGCAGCGAAGAAGGCCGCGCCCAAGCCGGCTGCGCCCAAGCCCGCTGCACCGGCTGCGCCTGCGCAGCCGACCACGCCACCCGCATCGCGCCAGGATGCATCGCCTTCGCAGCCGATGCCGAACAAGAATTCGGACTTGCCCAAAATCGTTTCAGTCGGTCCCGGCGGCTTTCTGCGCCAGGGCCCCGGCGACCAGCAGGCACCAATCCCGCCCGCGCCACCGCGCCGCCTGGTGCCGGCCAAGCCCAGCCCCGAGATCGCGGACAAGACCAGCTTGCTCGACCTGTCGGACAAGGTCTGCCGCTGGCCGATGGGCCATCCCGGCGAGCCCGACTTCCATTTCTGCGGTGAAGCCGTAAATCCCGGTTTCCCCTATTGCGTCGAACATTGCGGGCGCGCCTATCAGGCCCAGCTTCCGCGTGGCGCGCGCCGTCCCCCTCCGCCGCTTCCGTTCGGCGGACCGCGGGTACGCTAACCCGATCATCCGGGTCGCTTCTCGCCTGACCCCCAACGGGTAGGCGCACATTCGCATATGCAAGACGGCTTCCACCGACAGGTGGGAGCCCGTTTTGGTGCAAGCCGTTGGGAGGCAGGCAATGGATTGGGGGAGCGTCGGGCTCGGCGCGTTCTTGGGGATCGCGCTGACTGTTGGGTTGCTGGCTCTGGCGGTTTATCCGCTGGTGCGACGCAGCTTCCTGCTTTGGGCGGCATTTCGTGCGCTATGCTTTGCGATCATGAGCATCGCCTTGTTTCCCATAGCATTGCCCGGTTCGGTACCGGCGGGCGACTTCAGGGTCGATATCGGGGAGATCGCACTATCCCTTGCGATCGGCAGCACGGGGCCGTTTCTCGGCGCCTATATCGAAAACCAGCCGCGCTTTGCGCGAGTCCGCTACTGGCTGGGTACGCTCTTCATCGTCGGGGTGTTCGGGGCAATCGCCACGGCGCTGGCACCGCTTTGGTCGGGCTTCGACCTTGTCCACGACCTGCTGCTGCTTGCGATGATCTTCGGCATGACGGCCGGCCTCACGATAGCGGTCCGGTCCGGCAGCCGTTTCGCGCAATATCAGGCGGTCGGATACGCGCCATTGATCATCCTCGGCCTGCTCGTGCTCAGCTACGAACTGAGTACCGGTGCGCCCGTACCGTATTGGCCTGTGGCCGCACTGTTGGCCGTGCTGGTCGATTTCATCGTCACCTCCGGCGGGGTGATCAATGGTTATATAACGGTCAAACGCGAACGCGACGCCGCCTGGGCTGATGTCAGCGAAGCGCGTATTGCGGTTGCCACCGATCCGCTCACTGATATCGCCAACCGGCGAGGCCTCGCACTGCGCTTCCGTGATCCAGCCTTTGGGCGACCAACCGCGCTGGCGGTCATCGACTGCGACAATTTCAAGCGGATCAACGACATGTTCGGCCACGACACCGGTGACGAGGTTCTCATCGCGGTTGCCGAGGGCCTGAAGCAGGAGAACGTGTTCCCCGCAAGACAGGGCGGAGAAGAGTTCGTCGTGCTGATCTATGGCGAGGACTATCAGAGACTGGCAGAGACCGTGCGCCGGCAGATTACCCTGTCGGTGCTCGAGAAGGTCCCCGAGGTCCCCTTCCCCGTAACCGCGAGTGCAGGGCTTACCGAAGTGCGGCCGAACGACACGCTCGACAGCGCGGTCAAGCGCGGGGACGAGGCGCTGTACGCCGCCAAGGATGCGGGCCGGGACGTGCTGCTGACGTGGCAGGACGGCCAGCACCGGCAACCCCGCATTCTTCGCGGCGTCTGATCCGATCGGGACTGGTATCAAGCGCGATCTTGCCTATGGTCGCGCGCAAATCAGGAGAGGAAACCCATGCCGTTATCGCTTCACGCTGCCTATGTTCCCAGCGCCCTTCAGATGCTGGGCACCGCGCGCCACCTCGTCGATACCGCCGAAAAGTGGTGCGCCGAGAACGACTGCGGACACGATGAACTCATTGGCGCGCGCATCTTCGACGACATGCTTCCCTGGGCCTACCAGGTCAAATGCGTAGCCGAGCACACCCAGGGTTCGATCGAGGGCGTCCGAGCCGGACTTTACACGCCCGACCTCAATCCGCCGCCGATGACGTTCGATGCCCTGCGCGACAAGCTCGCGGCAGCGGTCGCTACGCTCGAAGCGCTGACCGAAGAGGACATGGAAGCCTTCATCGGCCAGCCGATGCGGTTCGAATTCAAGGACCGGGGGATGGATTTCACCGCAGAAGAATTCCTGCTGAGCTTCAGCCAGCCGAACTTCTATTTCCACTGCTCCACGGCCTACAACATCCTGCGAATGAAGGGCGTCCCCGTCGGCAAGATGGACTTCATGGGTCGCGTCCGCATCAAGCGTTAGGCTGAACGCTTTCGGGCGAACCAGATCGTGTGGCGCGGCCCCTTGTTGTTGGGTCGCGCCCGCACTTCGCGCACTTCGACATCGAAGCCGCTTTCCTTCAGCCGCATGGTGAACTTGTGGTCGGGCGCCGCCGACCATACCGCCAGAATTCCGCCCGGCCGCAGTGCATCGCGCGCCTTGCCGAGACCGGTCTTCGAATAGATGCGGAAATTGGCATCGCGCACGATGCCGTCGGGCCCGTTGTCGACATCCAGCAGGATTGCATCGTATTTGGCGGTGGTGCCGTCATTGGCATCGTCGATCAGCGCCGCGACATCGCAGATGACGACCTCGCCGCGTGGATCGGACAGGCAATCGCCGGTCAGATGCGCCAGCGGTCCTTCCGCCCATTCGAGGATTTCGGGCACGATCTCGGCCACGGTCACCGAGCCGCCTTCGGGAAGGTTCTCTAGCGCGGCACGATAGGTGAAGCCCATGCCGTAGCCCCCGATCAGCACGCGCGGTTTGCGGGTATCGAGCTCCGCCAGCGTCAGCACGGCGAGCTGTTCTTCGGAGAATTGCATTCGCGTGCCCATCAGCTCGTCGCGGCCGAGCATGATAATGAAGTCGCGGCCGTGGCTGACCAGCGTCAGGGTTTCGCCGTCGGGGACCTCGGCGGTGGCAAGCGTTTCGCGCGGAAGCATGGTCTGTTCTCCATAACAAAAGGGGGCCGCGGGCGGACCCGCGACCCCCTTCATTGCCTAGCGAAGGATCAGTCCTTCAGGAAGTCGGGCACGTGGGCTTCACCGCCCCCTTCCTTGTTACCGCCACCGTCGCGGTCGCGACGCGGGCCGCCGCGGCCACCGCGACGATCGCCGCCACGGCCACCACCCCCGCCACGCGGGCCACGGTCACCGCGCGGTTCGCGCGGCGGACGAGTGTCTTCCAGCTCTTCGCCGGTCTCCTGGTCGACCACGCGCATCGACAGGCGGACCTTGCCGCGATTGTCGATCTCGAGGACCTTGACCTTCACTTCCTGGCCTTCCGACACGACGTCGGTCGGCTTCTCGACACGCTCGTTCTTCATTTCGCTGACGTGGACGAGACCGTCCTTGCCGCCCATGAAGTTCACAAAGGCACCGAAGTCGACGATGTTGACGACCTTGCCGTTGTAGATCTTGCCGACTTCCGCCTCTTCGACGATGCCTTCGATCCACTTCTTCGCGGCTTCGATCTCGTCGGCATTGCTCGACGAAATCTTGATCACGCCTTCGTCGTCGATGTCGACCTTGGCACCGGTTTCGGCGACGATCTCGCGGATCACCTTGCCGCCCGTACCGATCACGTCGCGGATCTTCGACTTGTCGATCTGCATGGTCTCGATGCGCGGAGCGTGCTTGGACACGCCCGTGCGAGCGGTCGACAGCGCCTTGTTCATCTCGCCGAGGATGTGCGCGCGGCCGGCCTTGGCCTGCTCGAGCGCGGTCTTCATGATTTCCTGCGTGATGCCGGCAACCTTGATGTCCATCTGCAGCGAGGTGATACCGCTTTCCGAACCGGCGACCTTGAAGTCCATGTCGCCAAGGTGATCTTCGTCACCGAGGATGTCCGACAGGACGGCAAACTCGTCGCCTTCGAGGATCAGGCCCATGGCGATGCCCGAGACCGGACGCTCGATCGGAACGCCTGCGTCCATCATCGACAGACAGCCACCGCAGACGGTCGCCATCGAGGACGAGCCGTTAGACTCGGTGATGTCCGACAGGATGCGGATGGTATAGGGGAAATCTTCATGCGCGGGCAGCACCGGGTGCAGCGCGCGCCATGCGAGCTTGCCGTGACCGGTTTCGCGGCGGCTGGTAAAGCCGAAGCGCCCCACTTCGCCGACCGAATAGGGCGGGAAGTTGTAGTGCAGCATGAAGTGATTGTACGACAGGCCTTCGAGACCGTCGATCATCTGCTCGGCATCCTTCGTGCCCAGCGTGGTGGTGCAGATTGCCTGCGTTTCACCGCGCGTGAACAGCGCCGAACCGTGGGTCCGCGGCAGCAGGCCGACCATCGCCTCGATCGGGCGAACCTGGTCGAGCTTCCGGCCGTCGATACGCTGGCCGTCCTTGAGAATGGCGCCGCGCACGATTTCCGCCTCGAGCTTCTTGACCGCCTTGTTGGCGACCATCTGCGTCTGCGGTTCTTCCTCGGCGAAAGCTTCCTTCGCCTTTTCGCGGACCGCGCTCAGCGCGTCCGAACGGGCCGACTTGTCGGTCAACTTGTAGGCTGCGGCGATGTCGTCGCCGACGATGCCGCGCAGCTTTTCCTTGATCGCCGTAGTGTCGTCCGAAGTGTCGATTTCCCACGGATCCTTGGCGGCCTGTTCGGCCAGATCGACGATCGCGCCGATGACCTTGCGGCTTTCCTCATGCGCGAACATGACGGCGCCGAGCATTTCCTCTTCGGTCAGTTCCTTGGCTTCGGATTCGACCATCATCACCGCGTCCTGCGTGGCAGCGACGACGAGGTCGAGGCGACCATCTTCGCCGAGCGCATCTTCGAGGCTCGGGTTGAGGACGTACTCGCCGTTCTTGAAACCGACGCGCGCAGCGCCGATCGGGCCCATGAAAGGCACGCCCGAAATGGTCAGCGCGGCCGAAGCGGCGATCATCGCAACGATATCGGGCTCGGTCTCGCCGTCATACGAAAGGACCTGCGCGATGACGTTGATTTCGTTGTAGAAGCCCTCGGGGAAGAGCGGCCGCACCGGGCGGTCGATCAGGCGCGAGGTCAGCGTTTCCTTCTCCGTGGCGCGGCCTTCGCGCTTGAAGAAGCCACCCGGGATACGACCGGCGGCGGAGAATTTTTCCTGGTAGTGCACGGTGAGCGGGAAGAAGTCCTGCCCTTCGCGGACACTCTTGGCAGCGGTGACTGCGCACAGCACCACGGTTTCGCCATAGGTGGCGAGGACCGCGCCGTCGGCCTGACGGGCGATGCGGCCGGTTTCCAGAGTGAGGGTCTTTCCGCCCCACTCCAGCGATACGGTTTTCGTGTCGAACATGTATTTTCCTTTTGACCCGCGAGCCACATTGCATCGCGGGGCCTACTGATGCCGGGGATACCGTCCCGGTCCGGTCCGAGGCTCTTCGCCTCCAATTCCCGACCCCGTGCCGAATTGCATGGTGGCCGGATAAACAAAGGGGCGGCCTGAGCCACCCCTTCGAGAAACTCTTATTTGCGAAGACCCAGCTTCTGGATCAGCGCGTTGTACCGCTCGACATCTGTCTTCTTGAGATAGGCGAGCAGGTTGCGACGCTTGTTGACCATCATGAGCAGGCCGCGACGCGAGTGGTTGTCCTTGTGGTTGGACTTGAAGTGCTCGGTCAGGTTGCGGATGCGCTCGGTCAGGATGGCGACCTGGACTTCGGGCGAACCGGTGTCGCCCTTGGCCTGCGCGTTGTCCTTGATGATCTCAGCTTTCTTTTCGGCGGTAACCGACATGTATTCTACTCCGCGACATCCGGGATATTGAACCCCCGCACGACCTTGGCCGTACCTCCGCTGAGTTCCATCAAGGCCACGGGCACATCGTGTAGCGTGGCAAGGTGGAGCCCGTCGGCCCATTCTGCTTGAACGGGGGGCGGTTCCGACAGTACCCGGCCCTGGCGGACCGCCTGCGCGCTGTCGGGATCGAGGGGGAGGACCGGGATGTCGTCCAGTCCGGCCTCAAGCGGCAGGAGAAGGTTTTCAATGGGCGCGCCCTTAGCGATTTCCTCCAGCTTGTCCAGTGAAATCGCCTGTTCCTCGAGGAACGGCCCGGACTTGATACGACGCAGATAGGTGACATGGCCGACCGTGCCAAGCGCATGCGCGATATCCCGTGCCAACGAACGGATATACGTACCCTTGGAGACATGCGCGACGAGCGTGACGCTGTCGGCGAGCTCGAGCGGCGCTTGCGGATCGTAGGGATCCGGCCGCCCGGCAGTGGTGGCGAAGGCGGACCGCAGTTCCGCATCCTCGCGCCCACCCGCAAGTTCGAGCGAATGGATCGTCACCGCGCGCGTCTTCATCTCGACCGCTTCGCCCGCGCGCGCGCGGTCGTAAGCCCGTTTCCCGTCGATCTTGACCGCCGAATAGGCCGGCGGGACCTGTTCGATCGGCCCGGTGAAATGGTCGAGCACGCCGGCAATCGCCGCCATCGGCGGACGACGATCGCTGCGCTCGACTATTTCGCCTTCGGTATCGAGCGTGTCGGTCTGCTCGCCGAACTGGATGGTGAAGGCGTAGATCTTGTCGCTATCGAGCATGCGGCCGGCCAGCTTGGTCGCTTCGCCCAGCGCGATCGGCAGCACGCCTTCGGCGAGCGGATCGAGCGTGCCGCCATGCCCGACCTTGGTCTTGGCATAGCCGCCCTGCCGCAGCACGCGCTTGACTGCCGACACCGCCTGCGTCGAACCGAGCCCACGCGGCTTGTCGAGGATCAGCCACCCGTGCGGTGCGGCCTTTTTCTCACTCATCCCGCGATCCCCCGTGCGATCCATTCGGCGATCGCGAAATAGCGTTCCTGCAGCCACAAGACCGGTGGCAGAACCGTATTCTCGATCAGGCCGCTGTCGGGAAAGGCCCATGTCGCCGCGATGAGCACGATAAAGAACAGCATGCCCAGCGACTGGAGCTTCTGCCAGTTGCCCGCCCATTCGCGCGGCAGCAGGCCGCCAATGATGTGCGACCCGTCGAAAGGCGGTATCGGCAGGAGATTGAACAGCGCGAGAAAGACGTTGATCAGGATGAACATGCTGCCCGCGGTTATCAGCCATTCGGGCGGCATCCCGCCACCGGCGACGATCGCTCCCGATATCGCGCCGAACAGCAACGCGCCCACCAGTGCGAGCACCAGGTTCGTGCCCGGTCCCGCAGCGGCCACGGCGACCATGCCGAAGCGTGGATCGCGCAGCCGGTCGCCGCGCACGGGAACCGGCTTCGCCCAACCGAAAATCGGCCCGCCGAACAGCGCGAGAGCGCCCGGCACCAGCAGCGTGCCGACGGGATCGACATGGCGGATGGGGTTGAGCGAGAGACGACGCTGCTCTTTCGCGGTCGGATCGCCAAGCGCGAGCGCGGTCCAGCCATGCGCCACCTCGTGAAACACGATAGCGACGATCAGGCACGGTATCAGGATCGCGGCGAGAAGAAGCGTTTCGGTCATGCAGGCTAGATAGGGAGCGCGGCCTCAGCCCGCCAGCGCTTCGCAAAAGTGCTTGCGGCACATGGCGACATAGCGGTCGTTCCCGCCGATCTCGGTCTGTGCGCCTTCGCGCACCGCCCTGCCCTGTGCATCGACGCGCAGGTTCATCGTCGCCTTGCGGCCGCAATCGCAGACCGCCTTCAGTTCGACCAGCGCATCGGCAATGCCGAGCAGCGCAGCCGAACCCGGAAAGAGCGCCCCCTGGAAATCGGTGCGCAAGCCATAGCAGAGCACGGGAATACCCGCGTCGTCGGCCAGGCGCGCGCATTGCCAGACCTGCGCTTCGGTCAGGAACTGCGCTTCGTCGACCAGCACGCAGGCGATCGGTTGCTCACGATGGTCGGCAAGAACACGGCTCTCGATATCGGTATCGGCCTGGTAGCGATGCGCATCGCTCGACAGGCCGATCCGGCTCGAGATCGCGCCGAAGCCGGGACGATTGTCGAGCGCAGCGGTCCACAACGACACGCGCATGCCGCGTTCGCCGTAATTGAATGCGGTTTGCAGCAACGTGCTGCTCTTGCCTGCATTCATGCTGGCGAAGTAGAAATAGAGCTTGGCCATGCACTGGCCCTAGCCCCCGGCGGCGTGACTGTTAAGAATGGCGTCATATGCGATCGGGGATGATCGCTTCGACGAACGATTAAAAGATACCAGGGAACTTCGATGGCTGAGGCGACGACGGCGGAAAACACCCAGACCGGAATTCTGGGCTGGGTCGAGCGAACGGGCAACAAACTGCCCGATCCGGTTTTCATCTTTTTCTACCTGATCATCGCGCTGGTGGTGGTTTCGATCGTCGCGTCGCTCTCTGGCGTGTCGGCCTTGCACCCCACCGCTATCGACGAATCGACCGGTTCCGCGCTGCGGATCGACGCGGTCAGCCTGCTCTCGCCCGAGAACATCCAGCGCCTGTGGGTCGAAATGCCGGCCACGTTCACGCACTTCCACCCGCTGGGCTATGTTCTCGTCGTGATGCTCGGCGCGGGAGTCGCGGAACGTTCGGGCTTCTTCGCGGCCGGCATGTCGAAGGCGGTCAAGAGCGCGCCCAAGTCGCTGCTCACCCCTGTGGTCGCGTTGGTCGCAATGCTCGGCAACCATGCCGCCGATGCAGGCTATGTCGTACTGATTCCGCTTGCGGGCATCCTGTTCGCTGCCGCCGGGCGCCATCCGCTGGCCGGGATCGCCGCCGCATTTGCCGGCGTTTCGGGCGGTTTCTCGGCCAATATCTCGCCCGGCCAGCTCGATGCGCTGCTGTTCGGGATCACCGAAGAAGCAGTGGGCGCGAGCGCGCTCGACCCGTTGTGGACCGCCAATATCGCGGGCAACTGGTTCTTCATCAGCGTGATGACCTTCCTGTACCTGCCGATCATCTGGTACGTTACCGACAAGATCGTCGAGCCACGGCTTGGCCCGTGGAGGGGCGGCGCGACCGCCGGTGCGCAGGCCGACGACATGAGCCCCGATCCCGCCGAGGAAAGCGGCGCGCTGGCGGCCAAGGGGCTGCGGCATGCCGGCTATGCCGCCCTGTTCGTGATCGCGCTCTGGCTGCTGATGGTTTTCGCGCCAGGCACGCCGCTGGTCGACGAGGCAGCATGCGAAGCGGTGCCTGCGGCCGATTGTTCGATCCATACGCAGCTCGCACCGCTCTATCGCAGCCTCGTCGCCGCCTTCTTCCTGCTCTTCCTGCTGACCGGCTGGGCCTATGGCCGCGCGACCGGCAAGATCAGATCTCACCGCGACCTGGTCGAGATGATGGCCGAGAGCATGAAGGACATGGGCTATTACCTCGTGCTCGCCTTCGCCGCGGCGCATTTCGTGGCGATGTTCGGCTGGTCGAACCTCGGCCTCATCAGCGCGGTGCATGGCGCCGCGGCAATCCAGTCGACCGGCCTTCCGCTCCCGCTGGTGCTCGGCCTGATGGTGCTGTTCACCGGGTTGCTGAACCTGTTCGTGGGCTCGGCAAGCGCCAAGTGGGCTTTGCTGGCGCCGATCCTCGTGCCGATGCTCATGCTGCTGGGTATCAGCCCGGAGGGCGCGACCGCCGCATACCGCGTCGGAGACAGCGCAACCAATATCATCACGCCGCTGATGGTCTATTTCCCGCTGATCCTGGTCTTCGCACAACGCTGGCAAAAAGACTTCGGCCTGGGCAGCCTGACCGCGATGATGATTCCCTATTCGGTCTGGCTGCTGATCTCGGGCACGGTGCTGATCGTATTGTGGTTCTATCTCGGGATCCCACTCGGCCCGGATGCGCCGGTCGGCTACATGCTGCCGGAGGTCGCCGCACCCACGGCGCCGCCGATCATGAACTGATCCATGCGTTCGTCATTCCCGTGTGGGGGAGTGGCGAACCGCAGGCGCAACACGCGCGTGCGATGCCAGTCTAGTCGTCGGTGTCGTCGAGATCGCGCGCCACCATGGGATCGGACAGCAATTTCTCGATCCGGTCGGCTTCGTCGAAGCTCTCGTCGGGCTGAAAATTGAGCCGGGGCGCGAACTTGAGACCCAGACGCTGTGCGACCTCCTTCTGGAAAAAGGCGGTGTTGGTCCGCAGCGCCTTGAGCACCACGCTTTCGTCCTCGCCCAGCAGCGGTTTCACATAGGCCTTGGCGTTGCGCAGGTCGGGCGTCATGCGCACTTCGGTGACGGCGATGTTCGATGCGGACAACACTTCGTCATGCGCTTCGCCGCGCGCCAGCAGTTCGGACAGGATATGCCGGACGCGCTCACCCACCTTGAGGACGCGGACCGATTGCTGCTCGGGAGTGGACTGGTTGCGAGCCATCAGGCGAAATCTTCCATCTTTGCGAGAATGCGTTTGAGCGAGGTCATGTTGCGTGCCGTGCCCCGGCAACCGAGGCGCTTCTCGATGAAGCGACCCGTGAGATCGGAAACACCGACACCGTGCACATAGTCCAGATAGAGCACGCGGTCACCCAAAGCGAGCCGCTCCGCCCCGCGATCCCGATGCGCCTGACGCAGGGCTTCGAACCCGCCGTCGACGGGCTGCCGTGCCAGGAAGATGGTGTGCACCATCTTGTCCGAGCCTTCCCCGTGAAACGGATTGTCCTCGATAGCCGAGCGAACCTCGTCGACCGAGCGAACCACCACGAAGCCGGTAATGCCGAATTCTGCCTCGACGAATGCTGCAAGGTCATCGGCAAGCGTCTGCTCGTCTTCGTCGCTCGACAGGATCACATTGCCGCTCGCGGCGACCGTTTCGACCGCGCCGAAGCCACGCGCGCTCAGTTTCTCACGCAAATCCGCCATCTTGATGCGGTTGCCGCCGATATTGATGCTGCCGAGCAGGGCCAGGCGTGTGGTCATTCCCCGCTGCCGGCCCCACTGCCGGGTCGCGGCGTCGGGATCGCAGTGCTTGTCGACCGCGCGAGCAGCTTGCCCGCTTCGTCGAACAATTCTCCCTCGAGGAAGATGACCTTGCGCCCGCGGCGTACCACCCGGCCCTTGCCGATGACCGGACCGGCCATCACCGGCTTGAGCAGGCTCATCGATATCTCGAGATTGAGCGGGGCTTCGGCCTGGTCGGTCGCATAGACATGCGCCCAGCCCATCACCTCGTCGAGGAAACCGGCAACCAATCCGCCCTGCACGCTGCCGCGCGGGGTGATGAAACTGTCGGGCGCGCGAAACCGCAGGGTGATCTCTTCGCGATCCTTGTCGAATTGTTCGAACTCGACGCCCATCAGGTGCGCGTGCGGAGCGCTGAGGATCGCATTGTCCGACATCAATCGCCTTTCTCGGGCAGTGGCGTGGGAATGGCGCTCGAGGTTGCACGCGCCAGCAGATTGCCATCCTTGTCGAACAGTTCGCCCTCGAGGAAAGCGACCCGCTTACCCAGCTTGAGCACCCGCCCCTTCGCGGTGACGGTTTCCATCGGAACCATGCGCAAATAGGTGAGGTTCATGTCGAGATTGAGCGGGAGACGCTGCTCGGCCGTACCGAAGCGTGCTTCGGTAACGGCCAGCAGTGCCCCGCCCATGACTTCGTCGAGGAAGCCGGCGATCAGCCCACCCTGCACCGCGCCGCGCGGAGACGCGAAGCTCGGCGGCGGGGTGTAGCGCGTGGTCAGCTCGCCCCGGTCCGCGTCGAAAGAGACGAAGTCGCTCGCCATCAGTTCGGATGATGGCGAACGCCTGCGTTCGTGGATTTTCGCCATGCGTCCTCAGCCCCCGGTCAAAGCGTGCGTTCGCGCTCCTCGACCTCGAAGACTTCGAGCTGGTCGCCCGCCTTGATGTCGTTCGTATCGGCCAGGACCACACCGCATTCAAGGCCCGCACGGACTTCGTCGACATCGTCCTTGAAGCGGCGCAGCGAGGCGATGGTCGTCGCCGAAACGATGACATCGTCGCGCGTGAGACGAGCGTGCAGACCCTTGCGGATGACGCCTTCCTCGACCAGCAGGCCGGCGGCCTTGTCCTTCTTGCCCGAACGGAACACTTCCTTGACCGCGGCCCGACCAACGACGTTCTCGATCCGCTCCGGACCCAGCTCGCCCGCCATCTCCTTGGCGATCTCTTCGGTCAGGTGGTAGATGACGTCGTAATACTTCATCTCGACGCCGTCGCGCTTCACCAGTTCGCGCGCCTTCGCATTCGGGCGCACGTTGAAGCCGATGATCGGGGCGTTCGAAGCCGACGCCAGCGTGACATCGCTTTCGGTGATCGCACCCACGCCTGCATGCAGCACGCGGACCTTGATCTCGTCGTTCGAAAGGTTGTGAAGCGCCGTGTTGATCGCCTCGACCGAGCCCTGCACGTCGGCTTTCACCAGTACCGGGAATTCGATCACGTTCGACGCGAGATTGTTGAACATCGTGTCGAAGCTGGTCGGTGCGAGCGCAGTGCGCTTTTCGGTTGCCTTTTCCTGACGGTATTCGGCAACTTCGCGGGCACGCTGTTCGTTTTCGACCACGGTGAGCACGTCGCCCGCCGAAGGGACGCCGCCCAGACCGAGGACCTCGACCGGCATCGAAGGGCCAGCCTTCTTGATCTGCTTGCCCTGATCGTTGACGATCGCACGGACACGGCCGCTCTGCGTACCGGCAACGAAGGTGTTGCCGCGCTCGAGCGTACCACGCGTGACGAGCACGGTTGCCACCGGACCGCGGCCCTTGTCGAGCTGCGCCTCGATGACTGTCGCTTCCGCCATGCGGTCGGGATTGGCCTTCAGTTCGAGCAGTTCGGCCTGCAGGCTGATCGCATTGAGCAGTTCGTCGAGACCGGTCTTCTCCTTGGCCGAAATTTCGACATCCTGCACGTCGCCCGACATCTTCTCGACGATGACTTCATGCTCGAGCAGGCGGTTGCGGATGTTGTCCGGATTGGCTTCGGGCTTGTCGATCTTGTTGATCGCCACGATCATCGGGACGCCCGCAGCCTTGGTGTGATTGATGGCCTCGATCGTCTGCGGCATGATGCCGTCATCGGCGGCCACCACCAGCACGACGATGTCGGTGATGTTGGCGCCGCGCTGGCGCATCTGCGTGAAGGCAGCGTGGCCCGGCGTGTCGAGGAAGGTGACGAGATCGCCGCTCTTGGTCTTCACCTGGTAGCTACCAATGTGCTGGGTGATGCCGCCGGCTTCGCCCTTCACCACATTCGCGCCGCGCAGGGCGTCGAGCAGGCTGGTCTTGCCGTGGTCGACATGGCCCATGATGGTGACGACCGGGGGACGCGGCTTGAGCGTTTCCTCGGGATCGACATCGCCTTCGTTCTGGATATCGACATCGGCTTCGGAAACTTTCTCGATCCGATGGCCGAACTGTTCGACGAGCAGTTCCGCCGTATCTTGGTCGATCGTCTGGTTGACGGTCACCATCATGTCGAGATTGAAGAGTTCCTTGACGAGATCGGCGCCCTTCTCGCCCATCCGCTTGGCCAGTTCGCCAACCGTGATCGCCTCGGGAACGACGACGTCGCGCACCTGCTTCTCACGCGGCTTGCTCGAACCGCCACCCTGCATGCGGCGTTCCTTCTCGCGCGCCCGCTTGAGCGCAGCGAGACTGCGGGCACGACGGCCCTCGTCCTCGTTGAGCGCCTTCTTGACGGACAGCTTGCCACCACGGCGCTTGTCGACCTTCTCGGCCGCGCGCGCAGGCTTTTCTTCCTTCTTCTTGCGCTCGGGCTTCTTGGGCTCGGGGCGCGCGACCGGGGTAAAGCGGCGCGGCGCCGGCGCGGGCGTAGCGTTCGACGTGGCGGGCGTTTCCGCAGCTTCGTCGGCCGCCTTGGCGGTCTCGGTTTCGGCCGGCGCTTCGGCGGGCTTCTTCGCATCTTCGGCAGCCTGCTTGGCCGCTTCCTGCTCGGCCTGGCGCTTTTCTTCCGCGCGGCGCTTCTCGTCCTCGGCAGCCTGCTTGGCCTGCTGCTCTTCGCGCTTGCGCGCTTCTTCGGCCAGCCGCAGCCGTTCCTCTTCGGCTTCGCGCTGCAGGCGCGCCACGCGCTCCTGCGGGGTTTCCCCGGCGGGGGCGGCGCTCTTCTTGGGTGCCGGCTTCTCCGCCACGGGAGCGGGTGCCGGTGCCGGTGCCGGCGCCGGAGCAGGTGCCGGCGGCGGGGGCGGCGGTGCGGCTTCCCCGGGCTTCACGAGCTTGCGGCGGCGCTTCACCTCGACCGCCACCTTATTGGTGCGGCCGTGGCTGAAGGTCTGCTTGACCTCGCCCGGCTGCGCACCCTTGAGGCTCAGCGGCTTGCGGGCTGGTTTCTTGTCGTCGTCGCTCATTCTTGCTCGTTTCTCTTCTTCGTATCGTTCAATTCGTCATTCGGCGCGCGCGGAAGCGCGCCCATCCGCGGCGGGCAGGTCATGCCCCAGATAGTGCATGAGACGCGTGAGGGGTTTCAGTACCCTCGCGGCTGCAGCATCATCGGCCAGCGCCAGATGGACGACGTTGTCGCGGCCCAATGCCACAGACAAAGCGTTCCGGTCCAGAGGCAGTTCAAGTCCGCGCTCGCCCGAACCTTCCGCCTCGCGTCCCACACGCCACGCCTGATCGAGCTTCTTGCGCCCGTCTTCGCTGGCGTCACTGGCGTGCAGCAGCAGCGCCACCGCACCGCCGCGCGCCGCCTCGGCGATGCGTTGGGTACCCAAGATAAGCGCTCCGACGCGCATTTCGAGCCCCAGCCGGTCAAGAAAGACACGCGTCAGCGCGTCCTCGACCATTTGCGGCAGCGCATCGGGCAGATCCAAATCGCCCGTCTTGAAGGCGCGCGACAGCGCCCCTTTCAGTTTCCCCGAGGCAAGCGCCTCCTCGAGCCCGGCCCGCGAGGCACCGATCCAGGCGCCCCGCCCGGGGGCCTTTTCCTGTGCATCGGGCAGCACGAGACCCGCAGGCGAGACGGCGAGCCGCACGAGCGATTCGCGCGGCCCGGTCTCACCCGAAAGAATGCAGCGCCGCTCGGGCTCGGAAGCTTTCCGTGCCTTGGGCGTGCCAGCGATGTCGGACGTCAGGCGCTCATTGGGTGGAGTCCGCATCGGCGGCCTCCTGCGTGTCGGCAGCCGCGGCAACGGCCGGGGCTTCCTCTTCGTCGTCGAACCAGTGTGCGCGGGCAGCCATGATGATCTCGTTGCCCTGCTCTTCGCTCAGCCCGTACTCGCCCAGCACGCCGCCCTTGTCCTGCTCGCGGACCGAGGGGCGCCGCATCGGCGGGCCATCGGCATTGTTGCGGCGGCGCGGGGCTTCGCGCTTCTTCTGGATGAGTTCGTCGGTTGCGAGATCGGCCAGATCGTCGAGCGTCTTGACGCCCGCCTTGCCCAGCGTGACCAGCATGGCCTCTGTGAGGTGCGGCAATTCGGCAAGGTCGTCCTCGACGCCGAGTTCGCGGCGCGCTTCGCGATGCGCGGCTTCCTGCCGGTCGATCGCTTCCTGGGCACGGCTCTGAAGCTCTTCGGCCAGTTCCTCGTCGAAGCCTTCGATGGCAGCAAGCTCTTCGAGTTCGACATAAGCGACTTCCTCGAGCTCGGCGAAGCCTTCGGCGACCAGCAGCTGCGACAGCGTTTCGTCGACGTCGAGCTCTTCCTCGAACATCTTGGAGCGCTCGGCGAATTCCTTCTGGCGCTTCTCCGAGGCTTCTTCCTCGGTCATGATGTCGATCTGGTTGCCGGTAAGCTGGCTGGCGAGGCGCACGTTCTGGCCGCGACGGCCGATGGCAAGCGAAAGCTGGTCGTCGGGAACGACCACTTCGATCCGGCCTTCTTCCTCGTCGAGCACGACGCGCGCGACAGTGGCCGGCTGGAGCGCGTTCACGATAAAGGTCGCGCCGTCATCCGACCAGGGAATGATGTCGATCTTCTCGCCCTGCAGTTCCTGCACGACCGCCTGGACACGGCTGCCTTTCATGCCGACGCAGGCGCCGACGGGATCGATGCTGCTGTCGTGGCTGATCACGCCGATCTTGGCGCGGCTGCCTGGATCGCGGGCGGCGGCCTTGATCTCGATGATGCCATCGTAGATTTCGGGCACTTCCTGCGCAAACAGCTTCTTCATGAAATCGGGATGCGCGCGGCTGAGGAAGATCTGCGGACCACGGTTGTTGCGTTCGACCTTGGTGATCAAAGCACGGACGCGCTCGCCGACACGCGCGGCTTCGCGCGGGATCTGCTGGTCGCGGCGGATAACGCCTTCGGCGCGGCCGAGATTGACGATCACGTGGCCGAATTCGACCGATTTGATCACGCCGGTGATGACTTCGCCCGCGCGATCCTTGAACTCCTCGTACTGACGCTCGCGTTCGGCATCGCGGACCTTCTGGAAGATCACCTGCTTCGCGCTCTGCGCGTCGATGCGGCCGAGGTCGACCGGCGGCAGCGGATCAACGATGAAGTCGCCGATCTTGGCGTCGTCCTGAAGTTTCTGCGCGGCCTTAAGATCGACCTGCTTGAAATAGTCCTCGACCTCCTCGACGACCTCGACCACGCGCCACAGGCGCAGGTCGCCGGTCTGCGGGTCCAGCTTGGCGCGGATGTCGTTTTCCGCACCGTAACGGTTGCGGGCAGATTTCTGGATCGCTTCTTCCATCGCTTCGATGACGATCGCCTTGTCGATCATCTTTTCCGAAGCGACCGAGTTGGCGATCGCGAGGAGTTCAGCCTTGTTGGCGGAAATGGCACTGGCCATCAGTCGTCTGCCTTTTCTTCGTCAGGAATGTCGGGAGTTTCGACGATTTCGTCGGCGCCACTCGTATCGAGCGGCTGGGTGGCGGCAATCAGCTCGTCGGTCAAGACGAGCTTCGCCGAATGGATCTGGTCGCGCGGGACGGTTACATCGCCCGTCTTGCGGTCCTCGATGGTCACCGCATCGCCTTCGACACCCTTCAGGATACCGCGCAAATTGCGCTGGCCGTCATAGCCCTTGGCCATCGAGACCTTGGCTTCGTGTCCCGCCCAGTCGGCGAAATCCTTCGCGCGGGTCAGCGGACGATCGATGCCCGGGCTGGACACTTCGAGGTGATAGGCACCGTCGATCAGCACTTCGCCCTGCTCCTCGAGCGCGTCCATGCGGTCGGACACGCGGCGGCTGAGCGCGGCACATTGTTCGATCACGAGCTGACCGGTAGCGGGATCCTCGGCCATGATCTGCAGCGCTTCGCCACCGTCGCCGGCTTCGGAAGGCATCATCTTGACGCGCACAAGCTCGAAGCCGAGCGCCTTTGCCTCGGGTTCGATAACTTCGGTCAAGCGGTCCAGATCGGCCATTCAATCTCCAAATACACACGCGTTGCGACGCTGATGTTGCCAAGCGGCTTGTGGCCGGCCCCTCGCGGCGCCAGCCCCTCCAGTGTCGCGACAATGTCGGGATGCAGGGCAGATAGGCGCGAGTCCCGCAAAAAGCAAGCGCGAAGCGAGGCGATGCACAGGCGCGGCCGCAACCACCCGCGCGCCGCTCAATCGCCGTCGGTCAGACCGTGTTTCTTGATGCAGTGACGCAGCTGGTCGTAGCTCAGTCCCAGCGCCTTGGCGGTCTGGCGCTGGTTCCAGCGGTGCTTGCCCAAGGCATGCTCGACGATCGCGCGTTCATGCGCATCCACGGCCGACCGCAGATCGTCCACAGTTTCGAAATCGGGTGTCGTGGCCGGTTGCGCCTGCATTGGCTCGGCGGCCTTGGGGCTGCGCTTCACCGGATCGAGCGGTTTCCACGGACTGTCGAAAGGATCGAAAACGACATGGCCGATCGGCTGGCCCCAGTCGTCCCAGCGGTAGATAGCGCGTTCGACCACGTTGCGCAGCTCGCGCACATTGCCCGGCCAGGGGTGCGTTTCGAGTTCCTGCGCGACATGGTCGGCGAAACCCGGCCAGCCTTCCCAGCCGAGTTCGGCGGCCATCCGGCGCCCGAAATAATCCGCCAGCACACCGATATCACCCTCGCGCACGCGCAAGGGCGGCAGCGTGATGACCTCGAAACTGAGCCGGTCGAGCAGGTCGGCGCGAAACTCGCCGCGCTCAGCCTTGCCGGGCAGGTCCTCATTGGTCGCGGCAACGATCCGGACATCGACCCGCACGGGCCTGCTCGAACCGATCCGGGTAATCTCGCCATATTCGACCGCGCGCAGCAGCCGCTCCTGCGCGCCCATCGACAATGTGCCCAGTTCGTCGAGAAATAGTGTACCCTTGTCGGCTTCCTCGAACCGTCCGACGCGCGCCTTGGTAGCACCGGTGAAGGCACCCGCTTCGTGGCCGAACAGCTCCGCTTCGATCAGCGTCTCCGGCAGCGCGGCGCAGTTCATCACGACCAGCGGCTCGTCCCAACGGGTGGAAAGGCGATGCAGACGTTCGGCAATCAATTCCTTGCCCGTCCCGCGCTCGCCGATGACCAGGACGGGACGCCGCATCGGCGCCGCCCGGCTGGCCCGCTCGACCGCGTCGAGGAAGGCGCCCGACTGGCCGATGAACTGATTTTCCCGCTCCATTGCCAAGAGATAGGAATTTTTCCCGATACTTGGCAAGAAAAACCAACGTGTGAGCGAGCAGAATGTGAAAAAGCAACGGTTTTCCGCCGTTTCGAAGGTTTGGCACACCGCTTGCTGAACAGGGGGCAACAGCAATCGGCCATCCGGCCCAAGGGAGGTAACCCAGATGTACAACCGCAGTTTCTTCCGCAGCCAGCTCGGACAGGCTGCCATCGCCAGCATCGCTGCCATGGCCACTTTCGTCCTGCTGAGTTCGCAGATCGCGGTTACCGCCCCCACGCCGGTAATGGCCGCATACGAACAGGTCGAGATCGCATGACCCTGCCTCCCGACCACGACCCCCTAGGGCCGGAGCGCAACTCCCCCGACAGTCCCCGCGGCAGCAATGCCGACGACGCTTCGGCCCGCCCCCGCTTGTCGCGGATCGAGGAGGAGGTAGAACGGCTGCGCCGTTCGCCGACTCCCACCCGCGATGGCGGGCGGCCCAAGGGATCGGACTTTTTTTCCAGTGGAGCACCGTTAATGGGCATTTTCAGCCGTACCCGCGATATCATCGCCGCCAATTTCAACGACATGCTCGACAAGGCGGACGACCCCCAGAAGATGATCCGCATGATCATCCTCGAAATGGAGGAAACGCTGGTCGAGGTCCGCGCCAGTGCCGCGCGCACCATCGCCGACCAGAAGGAAATGCATCGTCATACGGTCAAGCTCGACAAGCTCCAGGCGGACTGGAACGAGAAGGCACAGCTCGCCATCTCCAAGGACCGCGAGGATCTCGCCCGCGCGGCGCTCGTCGAGAAGAAGAAAGCGGCCGACATGAGCGACCAGCTCAAGCAGGAAATCGCCGTACTCGACGATGCGCTGCGGGCTTACGAGCAGGACATCCAGAAGCTGCAGAACCGCCTGCGCGAAGCGCGCAGCCGCCAGACCGCGATCGCCGCACGCCTCGAAAGCGCCGAGAATCGCGTCAAGCTGCGCAGCCTGATGACCAATGAACGCGTCGACGACGCGCTGAGCCGCTTCGACCAGCTCGAACGCCGGGTCGATTACGCCGAGGGCCGTGCCGACTCGCTGAGCATCGCCGACCAGTCGGACAAGCCGAGCCTCGCCGACGAGATCGCCGCGCTCGAAGGCGCCGATGCGATCGACGACGAACTCGAACAGATGAAGAAGGCGCTCGGCAAGGGCAGCGCCGGCAAGGAGGACTGAGACCCATGGAAGAGATTATCATCATCCCCGCGATCTTCATCGGGCTTCCGTGGCTGATCCTTCACTACATCACCAAATGGAAGACTTCCGCCACCATCACCACCGACGATGAAGCCCTGCTGGAAGAGCTCTACAGCCTCGCCAAGCGGCTCGACGACCGGATGGATACGGTGGAGCGCCTGGTCGCCAGCGACAATCCCGAATTCCGTCCCGCACGCCTGGTCCACGACAGCGAACAGGACAATCAGCAGCTGCGCGAACTCGAACAGCTGATCGCCGAGAAGAAAGGAACCGCCCAGTGAACAGTCCCCGCACCACGCTTTACCGCGACAAGCAGAACGCGAAGCTGATGGGCGTCTGCTCGGGCATCGCGGACTACACCGGCGTCAACGTCTTCTGGGTCCGCCTCGGCGTGCTCGGCCTGACCTTCATGTCCGGCGGCTCGACCATCCCGTTCTACTTCATTGCCGGCCTGCTGCTGAACAAGAAGCCCGCGCATCTCTATGTCGACCACGAAGAACAGACATATTGGCAGCGCGTACGGCAGAATCCCAAGCGCACCGCGCGTGAAATCCGCGCCCGCATGAAGGATGTGGATCGTCGTCTTGCCGAGGTCGAGACCTTCTACGTCAGCAGCAACCCGCGGCTGACCGCAGAAATCGAACGCCTGCGCTAAGGCCACCACGAGGGGGAGTGATCATGGAAAGTGTCGGCGTCTTCATCCCGATCATCGCACTGATGATCCCGATCGTGGCGATCTGGACCAAGCACCAGCAGAAGCTGGCCGAAATGAACGTCCAGACCACCGCGCAGGCGACCGCTGAGAAAGCGGCCCAATACGCCAGCAAGGTCCAGGATCTCGAAGATCGGGTCCGGGTGCTCGAACGCATCGTCACCGACAGGGGTTACGACGTCGCCACGCAGATCGAAGCGCTGCGCGACCAACGCAGCGTCGAGGCCCGCGACAGCGGTGTGCCGCTCGACATGAAACAGGGAGAACATACGTCATGAATTGGGGAGGCCCCGAATTCGTCATAGCCATCATTGCGCTGAGCACCGGTGGCTGGCTGATCAACAACTGGATCCGCGCCAAGCACGGCTATTCGCTCGAAGATGAATGGGGCGGCAAGACCGAACGCAGCGACACTGCGGAAACCAAGGCGCTGAAGGCCGAGAACCGGCAGTTGCACGACAAGCTCGATGCCATGCAGGATCGCATGGTGGTGCTGGAAAAGATCGTCACCGACCGCGGCTATTCGCTGCATGACGAGATCGAGGCGCTGCGCGACAAGCCAAGCGCAAGCGATGCGGGCGTGCCGCTGAACCTCAAGCGCGGGGAGACGGCGTGATGGAATTCTTTACCGAAACCGCGATCATCTCGGGCGTCGCGATCATGACCGTGGGCTGGGTTGCGACGACCTGGCTGCGCATCAAGAACGGCTACCCGCTCGAGAACAGCTGGGGCAAGTCGGTCTATCCCAAGAACGACCAGGCGGTGGAACGGGTCAAACTGCTGACGCAGGAGAATGCCGAACTGCGCGCCGAACTCGGCTCGCTCAAGGACCGGCTCGGCAATGTCGAACGGATCGTGACCGACAGCGGCTATCACCTGACGCATGAGATCGATCGTCTGCGCGACACGAAGGATGCCAACTGATGGATGGTGATCTCGCCCTTATCTTCGGCTTCATCCTCGCCATCGTGATGCTGGTGCTGCCCTTCGCCTATTTCATCAACCAGCGCGTGCAGGAGCACGAGGAACGCAAGCTGGAGCTGAAAGCGCGGGCGGAGGAAGCCAAGGCCGAACAGCTGCGGTTCTCCAATGGGGACTACAGCAGGATGGAAGAGCGCGTTCGCGTCCTCGAACGGATCGCCACCGACAGCAACCATGCGCTGGCCTCGCAGATCGAGGAATTGCGCGACCTGCGCGAGATCGAGGACCACACCGCGCCGCGGGAGCGCGCACGATGAGCGGCTGGGCGATCGTGGCAATCATCGGGATCCTCGTATGGGGTGTTACCCAGTGGAACCGCGCCAAACACGGCATCGTGACCGATGAATACGGCAATGAAAGCCGTGCGATGTCCGACGATCCGGAAACCCGCCGCGAGATCGAGGAGTTGCGCGAGCGGATCAAGGTGCTCGAACGGATCGCCACCGACAGCAATTCGCTCGACGCACGCAAGACGAAAAGCATCGCCGCTGAAATAGAAGCGTTGCGCGACAAACAGGCCGATTGAGGAAGGCCGGGTTCAAGGAGGACATGCGACTATGTTCGAACCGACAGTGATAATCGCCGGAGCCGCCCTGGTCGGATTGACCATCGTCGCCAGCGCCCTGCTGCGGGCATGGCACGGCTGGCTCGCTCTCAAACGAGAGGAACTCGAGCGAGTCAAGGATACGCATGACAGCGACAGCGGATCATCGATCGGCGCTGCGCGGATCGAGCTGGCCGACCTCAAGGAACGGATCAAGAAACTCGAGGCGATCGCCAGCGGGGTGGACCTGTGAGCGTGGCGCGCACCGACGCCGCACGTGCGGGGATCGGGCTTGGCAGCGCCATCGCGGTTGCCATCAGCTGGAGCCTGCACCAGTCCATCGTCTGGGCCGCGATCCACGGGTTCTTCGGCTGGTTCTATGTTGCCTATTTCGCGCTCACCCGCCCAGGCGGCCTGTCCGGCTGAGTCCGATGGACGCCCGCGACACCGCCCGCTAAGGGCGCGGCATGCGTACATTGTCAGATATTGCCGAAGAATATGAATTCCTCGAAGGCGACGAACGCTATCGCCTGCTGATCGAACTGGGCCGCGAGCTCGAGCCCATGCCCGATGCGCTGAAAACCGATGCCACGCTGGTCCGCGGCTGTTCGGCGCAAGTCTGGGTCTATCCCACCGGCGAAACCGACCGGCTGCATTTCCTCGCCGACAGCAATGCCGCGATCACCAAGGGCATCGTCGCGCTCGTGATTGCGGCGGTCCAGGACCGCCCCGCTGGTGAGGTCGCCGCGATGGATGTCGCCGAGGCGCTCGCCCCCTTCGATCTAAAAAACCAGCTGTCGAGCAATCGAACACAGGGCGTGCCCAACATGATTGCGCTGGTGCGCGAACATGCGGCGCGGATCGCTGCGGGGTGACGTGAGGCGCCCGCTTTACAAGGGCCTCGGCTTCGTGGCGCTCGGCCTCGGCGCGATCGGCGCCGCCCTGCCGATCATGCCGACCGTCCCCTTTCTTCTTCTGGCAGTCTATTTCTTTGCTCGGTCGAGCCCTGAACTGGAACAGAAGATCCTCGACCACCCGCACTGGGGGCCGCATGTGAAGGATTGGCGCGAACGACGCGCAATCAGCCGACGTTCGAAGACCATGGCAATCGGGGCGATGGCGACCGGTGCGGTGTTCACCTGGTTCACGCTCGGCCACCCCTGGTACTGGATTTCGGTGGCGGTGCTGGTCGTCTGCGGGAGCTGGATCGCAACGCGCAACGAGTGATCCGTCGGAACCGCCGCCCTGTCACTCCGTTGATCGGTCATACCGCGGGAGGGAAGACGAAAGGACATTTCGCATGGCAATTCTGATTCTTATCGCGACCATTCTCATTCCGCCGCTCGGCGTCGCCGCCAAACACGGGCTGGGCGGCACTGCGCTGCTCAATCTCGTGCTCACGCTGCTGGGTTACATCCCCGGGCTGATCCACGGATTGTATGTGAACTACGCCAAATAGGCTGATCGCCAGCTAGAATGGCATGCCCGAGGCCGGGACCGTTTCTGCGGTCTCGGCCTCCTCGCGTTCGGCGACACCTTCCTCGCGATGCATTTCGAACGTCCCGTTCATATCCGCGAGACCCCACATGCCGGCGACGGTCATGCCGTCTCGCGACATTTGCCCCACGTAATCGACGGGATTCTCGTACCCGGGAGGCGGGTCGAGGTAGATCTTGGTGAAATCTACGGATCGTGCAGACCGGTGGCCCGAAACCCTGGCACCGATGGTTTGCATGGGACAAAACTGGTCCGGCTCGATCAACTCCCCACTGAAACTGCCGCCAGTCTCGGCAATGCGCAGGTGAAAAGGTGTAACGGCCTTGCCGCCGGGATAGCTGTAACTGCCGTCCCAGTCGCCGGTGAGGTCGCAAGCGTCCGCTATCGGATCAGGCCCCGGCGCTTTCGCGAACCACGGCGATACCCGCTTCGCGCTGGCGTCTGAGTTCCGCCTTCAGCTTGGCGGGATCGCGCGCAAAGACGAAGCCGAAGCTGACGCCGCCCTCTTTCCCGATGGTGGCATGGTGCAGCTTGTGTGCCTGCACCAGACGCTTGGCATATCCGCGCTTCGGCACCCATCTGAAATAGCGCTGGTGGACCAGTCCGTCGTGCACCAGCGTGTAGATGATGCCGTAGAACAGGATCCCCAGCCCGATCCAGGTGCCGGGCCACCAAGCGCCCTCGCCCATGACGAGCGGGCTGCCGATGGCGAACATGGAAATGCTCATTGCCGCACCCACGATCGCATAGAGATCGTTTTTCTCCAGCAGATTGTCGTGCGGTTCGTGATGGTCGCGATGCCAGCCCCAGCCGAAGCCGTGCATGATGTACTTGTGGCTCGCCCATGCGACCCATTCCATCGCGATAACGGTCGCGACCACGATCAGCACGGGAATGAGAATATCCATCGTATCGGATATAGGAGCTCGCACGCGGCAGGCAAAGCCCGCAGCGTGGCTCAGGCCTCGGCGGGTTTGTCTTGCTTGCGCGGGAGGCCGAAGTAGTTTTCCGCCACTTCGCGGCTGATCCGTGCAGGGCGCAGGCTTTCGGCATCGATGCAGCACCACATGCTTTGCACTTCGGCCAGCACGTCTTCGCCGCGGCGAATCACCGTGTTGTAGAAACTTCGTGCGCCGGCAATCTTCTCCAGCACGGTGGTGGCAATCACCTCGTCATCGAGGAATGCGGGGCGACGATAGGTAATCTCATGCTTGAGCGCGACCCACGCCTTGCTCGCCACCTCTTCGGCCGGGGCCAGTTTCTGCCAATGCGCGAGGACAGTGTCCTGCACCCAGTTCAGGTAGCGCGCATTGTTCACGTGCCCCATGAAATCGATATCGTCCGGCAGGACCTTGATCGGAAATGTGAATGGCTTTGCTGACATTCATGTCAGTAGAGCAGGGAAAGGTTAAGTTTGGAAGACTCTTGTTTTGCCTTTTTGCGCGCCCTTCCATCCTGCCGCACATTCCCCGCCCATGGCCAGCACACCGCGCACGCTCTACGAGAAGATCTGGGACCAGCACGTCGTCGAACAACGCGATGACGGCACATGCCTGCTCTATATCGACCGGCATCTCGTTCACGAGGTCACCAGTCCGCAAGCCTTCGAAGCGCTGCGGCTGACGGGGCGCAGCGTACGCCGTCCCGACCTGACGCTGGCGGTGCCCGATCACAACCTGCCCACGACACCGCGCCTCGCGCCCGACGGGTCGCGTCTGCCGATCGCGGATGCGCAGAGCGCTGCGCAGCTGGCCGCGCTCGAACGCAATGCCCCTGCTTTCGGGATCGACTACATCGATGCAGTCGCAGCCGAACAGGGCATCGTGCACGTCGTCGGCCCCGAACAGGGTTTCTCGCTGCCCGGTGCCACGATCGTATGCGGTGACAGCCACACCGCCGCGCATGGCGGCGTTGGCGCACTCGCTTTCGGGATCGGCACCAGCGAGGTCGAGCATGTGCTCGCCACTCAGACGCTCCAATTGCGGCGCTCCAAATCGATGGAAGTGCGGGTCAACGGCGATCTCGGGCCCGGCGTCACGCCGAAGGATTTGATCCTCCATATCATCGGGGTCATCGGAACCGCCGGCGGTACGGGCTATGTGATCGAATACCGTGGCAAGGTTTTCGAGCAGATGAGCGTCGAGGGTCGCCTCACGGTCTGCAACATGAGTATCGAGGGCGGAGCGCGCGCCGGACTGATCGCCCCCGACGACACGGTCTTCGCCTATCTCAAGGGTCGCCCCTACGCCCCGCAGGGCGAAGATTGGGAACGGGCGGTAACATGGTGGCGTTCGCTCGCCACCGATGAAGGCGCACGATTTGACAAATCGGTCGTGATCGACGCGGCGGATGTCGAACCCACGGTAAGTTGGGGCACCAGCCCCGAAGACGTTGTGGCGGTCGGCGGCGTGGTGCCTGCGCCCGACAGCTTCGCGGATCCCTCGAAGCGGGACGCGGTGCGCAAGAGCCTGGATTATATGGGTCTTGAACCGGGCACTCCGATCGAGGACATCGCGGTAGAGAACATCTTCATCGGCAGTTGCACCAACAGCCGGATCGAAGATCTGCGCGCTGCGGCGGAAGTGCTCAAGGGACGTACCAAGGCCGCGAATGTGCGCTGGGCGATTGCTGTCCCCGGTTCGGGGCTCGTCAAACGCCAGGCCGAGGCTGAAGGGCTCGACCAAATTTTCACCGATGCCGGATTCGAATGGCGCGAGCCGGGGTGCTCTGCCTGTCTTGCCATGAACCCGGACAAGGTTCCGCCGGGTGAGCGCTGCGCCTCGACCAGCAATCGCAACTTCGTCGGTCGCCAGGGACCGGGTGCACGCACACACCTGGTCAGCCCGGCGATGGCCGCTGCCGCCGCTGTTACCGGGCGTCTCGCCGATGTGCGCAAGCTCGCCCCTTGCCAAGCTGCCAGCGGCTGACCATTGAGATCGCATGACCAAGAAGCTTACCGGAAAAGCCGCCATTGTCGGGGCAATTGGCTCCGCCGCCGTTGCCGCTGCGCTACTCTATGCGAACAAGCGCAAGGACAAGAAGAATGGACCCCGCCAGCCGGGCCCCATTCCTTCGGGAGAGAATCCCGAAACCGATTGAGGTCGCTCGTCACAGGGGAGGTAGACATGTCGCCACATTCAGGAGTTCTCGCCGCGTTCGCCGCGGTGCTCACCATGCCGGTCGCGGTGTCCGCGCAGGAAGCGGCGGATGTCGAAATGTGGCGGCTCGATTGCGGGTCGCTCGAATTGAGCGATACCGGGCCGTTCTCCGACACGCATCTTTACGACGGCCAGCCCCGCCGACTGACCGACAGTTGCTACCTGATCCGCAACGGCACCCGCTACCTCCTGTGGGATACGGGCCTTTCCGGCGCGCTCAAGGGCACCAGCGAAACGCGCGGCGTGTTCACTTCGAGCGTCGAGCGGACGATCGTCGAACAGCTGGGCGACCTTGGTCTCGCCCCTGAAGATGTCGCGATGGTCGGGATCAGCCATTACCACAACGACCATATCGGCCAGGCAGCCGACTTCCCCCATGCCGAACTGCTGATCGGTGCAGGCGACGCAGAGGCGGTGATTGCGAACGGGCGCGAGGAAACGATCGCACAGCTCGCCCCGTGGTTCGGTACTGATGCCGACGGCAAGGTCACGCGGATCGCAGGCGATCACGACGTGTTCGGCGACGGCACGGTCAGGATGATCGCGACGCATGGGCATACGCCGGGCCACAAGGCGCTGGTGGTGGAGCTGCCGCGGATGGGCACTTACATGCTGACCGGCGATCTCTATCACTTCGAAGAGCAGATCGAGAACGAGGGTGTCCCTACCTTCAACACCGACCGCGCCGATACGCTGGCATCGTTCCATCGTTTCAACCAGATGGCCGACAGCCTGGATGCCACTGTCGTGGTGCAGCACGAACCGCGGCATATCGAACGCCTGCCAGCGTTTCCGGAAAGCGCAAACTGATGAAGGCCGTTTCCACCATCGAAGGGCGCGCCATTCCGCTCGGCCTCAAGAATGTCGACACCGACGTCATCATCCCTGCACACTGGCTGAAGACGATCAGTCGCGAAGGTCTGGGCAAGGGTGCCTTCGAAACGATCCGCGCGGCTCCGGGCAATCCGTTCGACGTCGAGGATTTCGCCAATGCCCCGATCCTGATCGCCGGCGACAATTTCGGCTGCGGATCAAGCCGCGAACATGCCGCATGGGCCATGCTCGACATGGGACTGACCGCGGTTATCGCGCCCAGTTTCTCCGACATTTTCGCAGGCAATGCGTTCAAGAACGGCATTCTCGCGGTCGAACTGCCACAGGAACAGGTTGATCGCCTGCTCGAAGTCGCGAAGGATCAGCCGGTGACCATCGATCTGGAGAACCAGGTCGTCACCACCCCCTTCCAGGATCGCTTCGAATTCGAAATCGATCCGTTCCGCAAACGCTGCCTGCTTGAAGGGCTCGACGAGATAGGGCTGACGCTCGGCAGCGAAAGCGCGATTACGACGCACGAACATATGCGTCAGGGCAGCATGCCCTGGCTCGACAAACCAAAGAGGAGAGAAGCAGCGTGAAGGCAGTCCTGTCCAAGGAAGTCGGCGGCCCCGAAACCCTGGTCGTCGAAAATATCGACGAACCCACCCCCGGCAAGGGCGAGGTGCTGATCAAGGTCTCCGCCTGTGCGATCAACTTTCCCGATACGCTGATCATTCGCGACATGTACCAGTTCAAGCCGCCGCGCCCCTTCGCGCCCGGTGGCGAGATTTCGGGCACGATCGAAGCGATCGGCGAAGGGGTCAGCGATTTTGCCGTGGGCGATCGCGTGATGTGCGGTGTCGGCAATGGCGGCCTGCAGGAAAAGGTCGCGGTCGCGGCCGAACGTCTGTTCAAGGTTCCCGACGGGATCGACCTGGTGAAAGCCAGCGCGCTGCTCATGACCTATGGAACGACGATCCACGGACTGAAGGACCGCGGCGACATCAAGGAAGGCGAAACCGTGCTCGTGCTCGGTGCTGCCGGCGGGGTCGGCCTTTCGGCAGTCGAGCTGGCCAAGGCCTATGGTTGCCGCGTCGTGGCGGCGGTCTCCACCGAGGAAAAGGGCGAGGTCGCCAGGAAACACGGCGCTGACGAAGTCGTGATCTATCCCCGCGCCCCGTTCGACAAGGACACGTCGAAGCAACTCGCCAGCGACTTCAAGGCTGCGGTGGGCCCGAACGGTGCGGACATCGTCTACGATATCGTTGGCGGCGACTATTCCGAACCTGCACTACGCGCCATCGCCTGGGAGGGCCGCTTCCTGGTGATCGGCTTCCCCGCCGGGATTGCCAAGATGCCGCTCAATCTCACGCTGCTGAAAAGCTGCGACATCCGGGGCGTATTCTGGGGCGCGTTCACTGCGCGCGAACCCGAACGCAACCAGCAGAACATCGCCGAACTGTTCGACCTGTGGAAGGCAGGCAAGATCGATCCGCTGGTCAGCGAGACCTACGATATCGAGCATGCGCACGAGGCGATCGCCAAGCTCGAGAACCGCGGCGCGATCGGCAAGCTGGTTGTGACGATGGACTGAGCGGGTTCGGGGGCGCTTGTCGATCTATCGGACAAGCGCCCTTGCGGCCTCGGTGGGGCGGGCCTATTCCGGCCGTGAAATTCCATCCGAGAGGACCATCATGACCGATTTCAAGGATCGCGAGCGCGCCGAAGAAGCGAAATTCGCGTTCGACGAGGAAAATGCCTTCAAGATCGCCGCCCGTCGCAACCGGCTGGTGGGCGAATGGGCCGCCGGCCTGATGGGCCTGACCGAAGAGGAAACCGACGCCTACAAGAAGGCCGTCGTACAGGCCGATTTCGAGGAAGCAGGCGACGAGGACGTGATCCGCAAGCTGCTGGGTGATCTGACCGCGGCCGATTGCGACGTGTCCGAAGCCGATATCCGCAGCAAGCTCGAGGAATGCTCCGTCGAAGCGCGCCGCCAGTTCATGAGCGAACGGGGCTGATCGTCATGCCCATGGCAGCCGAGACAATCGTTTCGTTGATCGAACAGGCGCTGCCCGGCGCAACGGTCGAAATGCGCGACCTCGCAGGTGACAACGATCACTGGGCGGCCAAGGTCACCGCACCGCAGTTCGAGGGGCTGACGCGCGTCAAACAGCACAAGCTGGTGTATGAAGCGCTGGGCGAGCGGATGGGCGGCGAACTGCATGCCTTGCAACTCACCACGCAAGCCCCCACCTGAATTCCACCAACCCAATTCATACAAAGGACGGACCCATGTCCGACACCAACCAGCGCATCGCCGACATCGTCGGCGACAACGATGTCGTCCTCTTCATGAAGGGCACCCCTCTTTTCCCGCAATGCGGTTTCTCGAGCCGCGCGGTGGCCATCCTCGATCACTGCGGTGTCGCCTATGACAGCGTCGACGTGTTGCAGGACATGGAAATCCGCCAGGGCATCAAGGCCTATTCGGACTGGCCCACGATTCCGCAGCTTTACGTGAAGGGTGAATTCGTCGGCGGCAGCGACATCATGATGGAAATGTTCGAAGCCGGCGAACTCCAGCAGATGATGGACGAGAAGCAGGTTTCCAAGGCCGCGTCCTGAACCGCTTAAGCCGCTCGCCGGCAATTCCGACACTGATCAGAACGGGTAAGGCCCGCCGGGTGGAGAACCGGGCGAGCCTTTTATTCGCTCGGGGGCGCTAGGGGGCACACCCACGAAGACTGAACGAATGCACCGAACTGTGCATGCGCCATGCCAATCCCCCATAGACGGCGCTTTCTTCCCGTTTGCGATGGTAAACGCGAATTTTGCTGCGTCGCTTAGTGTAAAGCAGCCCGACACCCCGCATTTACCTTTGCGCTTGGCAAGCTGCGCGGCCCTCGTCACAACTGACCTATGAGAGAGACAATTGAGACCGGGCCCGACGGCATACCCGCCGCCACCGTCGTTATCTTCCGCAATGCGTCTGCGGGCGGCCCCCCTGAAATCCTGATGACGATCCGATCCCGCGAGATGGTGTTCGCGGGCGGGATGGCCGTCTTCCCCGGTGGCCGGGTGGATCCGGCGGACTTCGATCTCGGCGCGCGGATCGGCGGCCCACTCGATCCTGACGAGGCCGCGCATCAGGTTGCCGTCGTCCGCGAAACGCTCGAGGAAACCGGCCTGGCGATCGGGCTATCGGGCGAAATCGACGCGGACAAGGCGCGCGCTGCACGCAGCTTCCTTCAACAGACAGGCGAACTCGCACCGGTGCTCGACCACTTCGGCTGGGACCTGGACCTGCAGCAACTGGTGCCCTTCGCGCGCTGGTTTCCCAAGAACGAGCGCATCCCGCGCGTCTACGACACGCGGTTCTACCTTGCCGATCTCGGGACAGGCGCGGTCGAAATCGAAGCCGATCTGTCGGAAAACACCCATCTGTTCTGGACCAGCGCACAGGATGCGCTCGCTGCGGCCGAACAGGGCGATATCAAGCTGATCTTTCCCACACGCCGCAACCTCGAACGCCTCGCCCTGTTCGACAGTTTCGCCGCCGCACGCGCGCAGGCCGAGGCGATCCCCGTGCGCACGATCACACCTTACATCGACGAATCCGAGGGACGCGCGTGGCTGCATATAGGCGAGGACTACGGCTACCCCGTAACCCGCGAGGCGCTCGAGACCGTGGCGCGGGGGTGAGCGCGAGTTGCGCGGTCCGTTCCCGGTTCTCACGCGGCGCACGTTGCTCGCTGCGACAGCCGTCTCACCGGCGCTGCTGTCCCCCCCGCTGCTTGCGCGACCCGGCGCCATGCTGACCGGTGCGAACCTTATCGAGGATCCCGCCGCTCCCTTTGGCAGCGGCAAGGCACGCGAAAGCTTCAGGCTACTTGCCGAAGCCGGCGCGAATATGGTCGCGCTGATTCCCTTCTTCTGGCAGGCCCACGCCGCCGATCCCAACCTCGTGCGCGGCAGCGCGCTTCCCCGTGATCGTCTGCGTCGGGGCGTTCGTGATGCGGTGGATGCAGGATTGCAGGTGCTGGTCAAACCGCATGTCTGGGTGCCCGAACGCTGGGCCGGCAGCGTGGTCTTCACCGATGAGAGCGCCTGGAGGCAGTGGTTCGCCGCCTATGAGGCAGCCTTGCTCGAATGTGCCGAGACAGCGCAGGAGACGGGCGCGGTTGCCTTCTCGATCGGGACCGAACTCGAACAGACCAGCGCACGACCGGAATGGATACCGCTCATCGAGAAGGTGCGACGCGTCTTTGCAGGGCAGTTGACCTATGTTGCACACAATGCCGCCGAAGCGGAGCGTGTCGGCTTCTGGGACCGGCTCGATATCGTATCTATCTCGACCTATCCACCGCTTGGCACGGCGACAGATCGTCATGGCTGGCGGGCGGCAATGGAACGCGAACTCGGCGCTCTGCGTAGGCTGGCGGATCGGCATGGCAAACCCGCATGGCTGGGCGAAATTGGGCTGCGTTCGGCCCGCGGTGCCACGCGCAAGCCATGGGAGAGCGCCGAGGAACGGGCCGCTCCGGCCGATCCGGGGCTACAGCGTGACGTCCTGCAGATGTGGTTCGATATCGCGCGCGCGCATGCAATCGAAGCGGCCTTCGTCTGGCGCTGGCTGAGCGATCCGGCAGGCGGCGGCATTCAAGACACCGATTTCACGATCCAGAACAAGCCCGCGCAGGACCTGCTCGGCACGCGCTAGCGGTGCCGGGTCAGAACGAGACCCACACCCCACCGAACATGCCACGCTCGCGCAGCGCGTTCTCACCGCCCAGCGTTCCCATGACGCCCAATTGCAGGGCGACCGCCGGCGCGACGGTGTAGACACCGCTCAGTTGGACGTTGTGATAGCGGTACTCGTCGAAGATGCCGCGCCCTGCCCCGTCGCTGATCGTGTTGAGCGATTGTGCCATCAGCAGGAAATCCGGGTCGGGCCGGTAGCCCAGCGTCAGATCTGCATGAAATTCGTTCGGCGGGTCTCCTGCGCGCAAGCGATAGCTGGCCTGGGCATCGACGAAGCCGGTATCGCTGCCGAAGGTGAGGTTGCGGAAACCGCGAAGACGCAGATCGTATTCGGCGTCTGTGCTGCCCACCTGCGCCAGGTTGTCGTCGCGCGAAACGCCCGGAATTCGCACGGTAGCCTCCGCGGCGAGCCAGCCGTCCTGATTCCCGGCAAAGCGGTAGCGCCCGCCGATGTCGGTATAACCCAGGCCGCGGTCGTCATCGCCCCCCTCTACCGAAACGCTTCGGAAGCTTGGCTTGAAAAGCAGCGTGAAGTCGGGCGCGATCGCGTATTCGGCGAGCAGGAACAGCTCGACCTTCTCGTAGTCCGCAATATCGATCGTATTGCCGTCGGCATCGTAGCCCTTCGTGCTGTTGGAATAATAGAAGGTCGCGATGACCTGGCCGCGGTCGGCCTGCTGACCGGCATCGGTCACGATACCCTCCTGCGCCAGTGCCGGAGCGGCGCCCGTCACACAGGCCAGGGCGATGGCATAAGCGCTGAATTTGCCGGTCATTGTCGCTCCAGAAGGACTTGTTTGGTGGTATCGATGATCGTGTCGGCGGTTAGCGCCAGATTGCGCGGCTCGGCCCAGGCGGCTTCGGTCCACAGCGTCACGCGGTCGGACTGGATCGAGTTGCCATGCGGGATATCCGCCTGTTCCACCGCCTCGCGCGCCTTGCGGTTCCAGGCTTCGAGGTCGGCCGAATGTGGCGCGCCGGGATGGATGAGCATGAACGAACCCGGGCCATTGGCGACCATGAGAATGTCGAGCGCGGCGGGAATTTCCTGCAACAGGCGAGCCAGACGCTGCGTCAGCCGTGTCGCCTTCTCTTCGCCATGTAGCGCGCCATAGGCTTCGAAATCGACGATCTGGATGAAGCTGATCGCCGCCGGGCGATCCTGCGAGCGGCAATCGGAAATGACGAGATCGAGCAGGCGGCGCTTGAGCAGATTGCTGTCCGCATCGATCAGGCTCATCCCGGCCTGCCCCTGCCGCAGCGTCGCGTTCTGGACCTTCAGATCCTCTTCGCGCAGTTCGCGGCGTTGCTGTTCGCGCTTGATCCGCATCAGCGTACGCACACGTGCCAACAGGCGGATTTCGTCGATCGGCTTGGTCAGGAAGTCGTCCGCCCCCGCCATATAGGCCTGGTTGAGCAGTTCCAGGTCATTGGTCGCGGTAAGCATGAGGATGGGCATATAGCGGGTGCGCCGTGACATGCGCATGTGCGCGCAGACCTCGAGCCCGTCGATATCGGGCATCATGATGTCGAGGATCACCATCTGGAATTCGGTTTCGCCCTCGGCCTCTCCCTGCCCGTCGACGGTAACGCCGCATTTCTCGAGCGCCTCGTACCCACCGCAGGCGATTTCGACATCGGTGAAGTTACCCTTGGCGAGCAGCGACTTGGTTATCAGCGCACTCTCGGGAACGTCATCCACGATCAAAATCTTGGATCGCCGGTTCTGACTCATGGCTGGACCTCGTTGCTCAATTCGTACACCCGCCAACGCGCTCCGTCATAGGCCAAGCGATACCCGCTCGCCCCGCTGTCATAGAGCGTCGGGAAAATTCGGCCAATCCGGTCACTCCCTAGTCCCGACGCGCGATTGCGTACCACGAGCACATCCGCATCGGTACGGTTGCGCAGCGATGCCAAGCGGAACTGTTGCGTTCCGCTGCTCCAGACGCCCGTTGCATCGTTGCGCAGCGCGATCACTGCGGGCGCGGCTTCCGCGTCGAACAGGATTCTCTCGCGCCCGGTCAATGCCCGGGCAAGGCCGGTCAGTTCGGGATCACTCTCCGCCACTGACCGGCTGAGCATCGCCGCGCGCCAGCGTTCGGTTTCATGCGCATTGTCGACGAACAGCAACACGGCCCCGCCGATCAGGCCGGCTGACAGCAGATTGAGCTCGACCCGGTTGAGACGACTGATCGGCCAGCGCGCGACGCAGGCCGCCGCCGCAGTGACGCCTAGGCTCGCCGCAAGCGAAACCGACGGAAAGAAACCGAAGGTCTGCGACAGGAACATCCCCGCCAGCAGGGTGGCGGACACCGCCAGCACCGCATAGCGCAGCGGCCCCATGCCCCGCGCGGCCACGAAGAAGGCGAACAGCACCGGGCTGACCGCGAACAGGCTGACCGCGGAAAGCAACAGGTTGCGCACGTCGGACCCGTTGCCGCTGGGCGCCGTGTCGGCCCCCAACCCCGCGCCCTCGCGACTGATCGTGTGGATGAAAGCGGTTCCATCGCCCACGAATACCCAGTTCACATACATGAAGGACAGCAGGCAGAAGATCATCGGGAACAGCAGCATCAGATACATCGGTATCGGTGCGTTGCGCAGCCGGTCCGCGGGCATGACGAGCGCGAGGAACGGCAGGCTGGCGAAGACCAGCAGCATGCCGAAGGGATGCGCGAAAGCCATTAGCGACAGGCCCACCGACACCAGCATGAGATCGTTGACCCGCTCGCCGCGGCGGAGGCTGAATGTGCCCAATGCGGTCAGCCACAGCCCCCAATGGATCATCATGAAGCCGATGCCTTCGGTGGCAGCGCGCAGGAAGACCGGGTTGAGTGCAAGCGCCGCGCAGGCGGCGCCGGCCTCGAGCAGCGACAGGCCGTTGGCGCGAAAGGCACCGAACCATGCTACTACCAGCAGTCCCGCCAGTACCGCGCTGGCGATTGCCAGATCGATTGTATCGGACAGCGGGAAGACGTAGCCCAGCCCGATCGCGGAAATATATGGCAGTGGCGGAAAGGCGGTAACGACGTTTTCGAAGCGGATCATGCCGCCAAGCGTCAGCAAAGTCCGTCCCTGCAGGTCGAGATTGCTGGCCGAGACATAACCGCGCGTCCACAGCAGCACCGCCAGCGCGACGATCATCGCGGCGAGCACCAGCGGGAACAGGTAGGGGGCGAAAGCGCGCCAGCTCATCCCGCCAACTGCCCTGCCTGGGCCTTGCTGACTTCCGAGGCGGTATGCTTGGACAGGCCGTGCTCGGTCTTTTCCCAGTAGAACGGCTTGGTGATGAGCTGCCACGCGCCCTTCCATGCAGCGACCGACATCAGAACCCAGTACCAGAACACCGTCAGACTATAGGGTGCCAACGACAGCCAGTTTCGGCGGAACGGCGCCAGCATCATGATGAACATGAACAGTCCGTTCCCTGCCAGCAGGTTGAACAGCGACAGGTACAGCAGAACCGGCGGGAACAGCGGATCGAACACCCCGGATTCGGTCAGCAGCCAGAAGATGAAGATCAGCCAGAACAGCGGGTTTAGCAGTCCCGACAGCATGGTGCCACCGATGAAGAAGATGAACCCAAGCACACCGAGCGGGCCGATGGTTTTCATCAGGTGGATCGGGCGGCGCGTATGCACGAGGAAGGTCTGCATGTAGCCCTTGATCCAGCGCGAGCGCTGCCGGATCCAGTTGCTCTGCGACACATTCGCTTCCTCATAGGTGGTCGAGGCGGCAAGCCGGACTTCGTACCCCTTCTGCGTCAGCCGGATGCCCAGATCGGCATCTTCGGTCACGTTGAAGGGGTCCCAGGCACGCAATTCGCGCAGCACGTCCATTTTGAAGTGGTTCGACGTCCCGCCCAGCGGGATCGGCACCTTGAGCTTCTCGAGCCCCGGCAGCATGAGATCGAACCACAGCGAATAGTCGAGCGTGAACAGGCGCGTGAGCCAGTTCTCGTCGCGATTGAAATAGTTCAGCCGGCATTGCACGCAGGCGACATTGTCGGGCGCACGATCGAAGGTGACCACCACCTTCTTGAGCTGGTCGGGTTCGGGTTTGTCCTCGGCGTCGTAGATCACGAGATACTCGCCCCGCGCAAATTGCAGCGCATAATTGCAGGCCTTGGGCTTGGTCTGCGGTTGCGAGGGCGGGACGAGGATGATCTCGAAAATGTCCTCCAGCCCCAGCGCGGTCGCGGCATCGATGGTCAGCTGGTCGCCCTCCTCGAGGACGATCTTGATGTCGAGCCGGCTGGTGGGATAATCCAGTTCGCGCAGCGCATTGGCAAGGATCGGCAGCACGTCCGGCTCGCGGAACATCGGCACCAGCACGGTGTAGATCGGCAAGTCCTCGTTGCGCAGCAGGCTGACCGCGGTGTCGAGCCGCCGTTCGCTGGCATGCTGGTTCTTCCCGCCATACCAGATCAGCACGCTCTTGAAGAGGAAATTGCCGAGATAGAAAACGGTCATCACGAGGTTGATGACGATCAGCGTGGCAATCGGCTCGACTGCCAGCCCGATTGCTGTGGCCGTTATCAGCGCCCATGCGACTACTAACTGGACCGGCGTGAACACCGTCTGCGCGGACATCACCGGATCATAATTGGCGAGATCGAATACCGCCGCATCGAGATAGCGCTCGGAGAACACCTCCTGCACCGCGCGCTGGATATCCTTCTTGGGCGCGATGCGGATCTTGACCCCCTCGCCCCATTTGCGGCGGGCATAAAGGATAAGCTCGGGTCCGGGGCGCGCAGTGACAATGGTAGTGGCGCCGTTCTCTGCGCGCCACGGAACGGCCAGTTCGCGCATGTAAGTCGCGACATCTGCCTCCTCGAGCAGATCGCGGTCCAGCGGATCGCGCTGCAGATCGACAAGTTCGACGCTGAACCGCTCGGCCAATGCGGTGTAGTATTCATCCTCCGCGATCCAGTTCTTCGTCAGCATGACGTCGGCGAGATTGGCGCCCCAGCGCACCGCCAGTTCGCTCGCCTCGTTCAACTGCTGCGGCGTGACGAGGCCACGCTCGGCGAGGAAATCGCCGGTCCAGCTATCGATCGAAAGGAACCGCCCCACGGTCAGTCCTTGGATTTGTTCGAAGCGATCACGCGGCGCAACAGGTATACGAAGCCGAGCGTCACTAGAAGCCAGCCCAGACCGATCAGCCAGAGCCTGTAACGCTGGAGAAACTTCGAAATCGTGTTCTCTTCGGGGTAGCGGATATCAATCAATCGCTCGCGCTCGTCATGAAACGCAAAGTCGACCTGGTCCCCGGCTAGAAAGGCGACATTGCCATAGCCCAGCGCCGGCGGGCTCGCGCTCGATCCGAGTGTGGCAAAGTCGCTCCCGGGACGGATCCACAGCACCGACCGGCCATTCTGTTCGAGCAACTGGACGGTGGTCAGCGCATCGATCGCGTTGCGATCGAGGATCGTTTCACCGTTCTCGCCGCTGATTTCGACCGCTCCCTGCGTGAATTGGACCTTGGGTTCGCTGCCCGCCGGCGCATCGGCGCCTACGTAGACCACTGCGCCATTGGCGGGCATGCCATCGAAGGACACGCCCACAGGCCCTTCGCCGCTGGCCAGCGGGTTCAGCAATGCCGCCACTGGGGCAAGGCTGGCGGCGTCGGGCATCACCACGGTGAAACCGCCATTGAGAACGCTCGGAAGATCGGAAAAATCCTGCGGTGACCCTGCCTCACCCAGTTCGATGCGGCTCGAAGGCAGCAATTGCGCGGGATAGCCCTGCGGGACATATTTGCAGTCGCCACCCGCGGCCTGCCTCATCACGCTGACTTCGAGATTGTTGAGTGTATTGGCGAGCCCTTCGGGCAGGTCGACCGCGATCTGGGTGCGCCCATCCTCTTCGGCTTCGGCACTGGCAAGCAGTACGCCGTTGAACAGGACCGCGATGACGGGGCGCGCTTCGCCACCATCTTCTGCCACTGCAACATCGAGTGTCAGGCCGGTGATGCGCTTCCCTGCGGGGATTGCCGTCGCGGGGATGGCGACGTTCCACTGCCCGCGATCCGCAATGCTCTGGGCCGAGCTATCCGCGCCGAGATCCGCAATGGTCAGCGTCTCGAGTTCGCCATCGGCCGAACCACGGCGCGCCGTCGCGAGACTGGACGATGCAGCTATGCTGTTCCAACGACTGCGGAACAGGCGCGCGCTGGCGACCGGGTCCTCGCCGCCGATCCGGATCGACGGTGCCCCGCCCTCGTTTCCCACGGACAAGGCGGGCGCCGACGCATCCGCGAAACCGATCCGGCCAATGCGCCAGCCGTCCTGCGTCGCCGCGTCGTCGATGCGGGCACCGCCCAGACGCGAATCAGAACCGCCGAGCATCAAAGTCAGCGCAGCTGCCAACTGTGCCTCGCTCGCTTGCGAGGGCAGCGATAGATCAAGCGCTGCGGGCATGACCGAAGCGACCGTGGAAACGCGGCCGAGACTTGGCCCTTGCAATCGCGCGCGCAGCCCACCCTCGCCAGCGAATGCGAGATAGGCTCCCGACAGGCGCTGATCGACGCAGCGGTCCTCGGTGATTGCCCCCGAATACACGATACGGGTTGCCAGAAATCCGTCCTCCGCCAGCGCGGGATCGACCGGAATGTCGATCACGCCTTCCGATAGGCCCTCGGGCAAGGCCGCGGTGTATTGCGTCCGCCCGCCAATCTCTATCGCGATCGAACGCCGGCTCCCGAACGACGAATCCGCACGATAGGGCAGCGTGAGGCGCAGGTCGTCGACGCCCACTCCGGCAGGTACGGGGAAGTACAGCGTACGGCCGCCCGAGAGACCTTCGATCTCGAAGCCGTTGTCGAAGCCGAGTTCATCGAGCGTGATGACCCGCGTGACAGGAGCGAACGACACCGCAGCCGCTTCGACCTCAGCCGGCGCGGGAACGCTCGGTACGGGGGCTTGCGCGGCCCCGGAAGAGGCCAGAATGGCGCCTGCCGCGATGGCGGATAAGAGTTTCTGCTTCTTCATAACGGTCCCTGTACGCATGCATTCATTCCGTCAGCGCAACCCTTTTCGAGAAAAAAGAAGCGGTTGAAAGGAATTGAAAACCCCAGCATTCTCGTCGAAATGCCACATTCATCTTCTTTATGGAACCGAGAACCGGGGTTACCCGGGATTGTACCTGCGGTGTCTTTCTTGCATATCGGACGGACAGTTGTGCCAAGCCGATGAATTGAGCCCCTTGATGATGAGTATTGATGTCCTGTCGGTTGTGCTCGGTTTCGTCGCCGGCTTGGCGGTGCTCGGAGCCTTCGTGGCATACCGTTCACGCCGCCAACCAGGCCATGGGACGTCGTCCGAGACACTCGGAACGCCCACGGTCGGCAGCACGGACGACGTTGCAAATGGTGCGTACTTTGCTGAATTGGCGCGCACCGTGCCGGACATGGTGGTGGTCATCGGACCCGATCGCGTGCGCCGTTACATCAGCCCGGCCTGCGAGTGGTTGCTTGGTTATCCGCCCGAGGAAATGATTGGGCAATCGCCCATCAACGGGATCCACCCCGACGACCGCGCCACTACGATGGAAGCCAGCGAGCGGCTGTTCAAGGGAGAGGTCTCGGTCGCGCTCACGACCTATCGCCACCGCCATGCGGATGGCCACTACGTCTGGCTCGAAGCCCATTTTGCCACGCGCTGGAACGAGGATGGCGAGCTTCGCGACTATGTCGGCGTGGTGCGCGACATTGGCGGGCGGCGACGCGAAAAGCTGCTCGATACCGAACGCAATGCGCGCATTCGCGAAAACAACCGCCTGCTGCAGATGGCGGAGCAAGTCGCCAATGTCGGTCACTGGCGCGTCGATGTTCAGGAAGACACGCTGATCTGGTCGGATCAGGTCTATCGCATTCACGGCGTCGACAGCAGTTTCACGCCTACCGTCGCCGACGGCCTCGAGTTCTATTACGAAGAGGACCGCGAGCGGGTCAGCGAAATGGTCGGCAAAGCCTTCGAGGAAGGCGAGGATTTCAGCTTCCAGGCACGCATCGTCCGCCCCGATGGCGAATTGCGCCACGTCGCCAGCGTGGGCCATGCCGAGACCTCGCCGACCGGCGAAGTGATCACGGTTTTCGGTGTCTTCAAGGACATCACCGAAACCGTGGTGGCGCAGGAGCAACTGCGCCAGTCGCGCGACGAGGCCGAACGCGCCTCGCAAGCCAAGGCCCATTTCCTCGCCAATATGAGCCATGAAATCCGCACGCCGATGAACGGGGTGATCGGTTTCGCCGACCTGCTGCTCGAGAGCGAACTGGCCGACGAACATCACGAATATGCGCGGATGATCTCGGATTCGGGCAAGGCGATGCTGCGGCTGCTCAACGAGCTGCTCGATTTGTCGAAGATCGAGGCCGGCCGTATGCAGCTGTCGCGCGAAGCGGTCGACTACGGCCATCTGGTCCGCAGCAGCGTCCGTCTGTTCGAACCCAACGCCAAGGCCAAGGGTATCGCGCTCGACATGGAAATCGCGCCCGACCTGCCCGAGGGCGTGGGCGACAAACTGCGCGTGCGCCAGATCATCCTCAATCTCATCGGCAATGCGATCAAGTTCACCGAAGAAGGTTCGGTGCGGATCCGGGCGCGCGAAGAGAACGGCAAGATCGTGATCCGCGTGATCGATACCGGACCCGGCATCGCGCCTGACAAGCTGAACTACATTTTCGAAGAGTTCACGCAGCTTGAAACCAGCGCCCCTCCGGGAACGGTGGGATCGGGTACCGGCCTCGGCCTTGCGATCGCGCGCCAGCTTGCCGAACTGATGGACGGCGAACTCTCGGCCAGTAGCGAGATCGGCAAGGGGTCGGTGTTCACGCTTACCCTTCCGCTCGTGCGGTGCGGCGCGCAGGCCCCCGCCAGGGCGGCGCCGAGTGATGCCGCTTCCTTCCGCACCAGCCTGGTCGGTCGGCATGTGCTGCTCGCCGAGGATGCCGACATCAATCGCAAGCTGGCAGTGGCCATGCTTTCACGGCTTGGAATGACTGCCGATATCGCCGAGGACGGCCGGCAGGCGGTCGAGCAGGTTCGTGCAGCGCGTGCGCGCGGCGAAATGTTCGACGCTATCCTGATGGACATGCAGATGCCCGAAATGGACGGGCTCGAAGCCACGCGCACGCTAAGGGCCGACGGCTTCACCGCGAACGAGCTGCCGATCATCGCAATCACCGCCAACGCCTATGCCGACGATATCGAGCAATGTCTCGAGGCGGGTATGCAGGACCATCTGGCGAAACCAATCGCGATCGAGCGTCTGGGTCCCTGCCTCGAACGCTGGCTGGTTAAGAGGGCGCCCGCCGCGCCCGTTGCATCGCGCACGGTGCCCAGCGAGGAGGATGAAGCGCGACAGATGTACGAGCAGCGCAAGGCTCGCCTGCGCGAGCAGCTCGCGGAGATCGACACCAGCCAGGTTCCCGGCAGCGAACAAAGCGGGCATCTGCGCGACCAACTCCACGTCATGGCCGGGATCGCCGCCCATTTCGGCGATGCCGAACTCGGCGACCTCGCCCGCAAGACCGAACGCGAGCTGAAGCTGAACACCGATGACGGCGCATTGGCCGCAGCCATTGACGAGTTGCAAACCTGGTTCGAGCGCTAAACAGAAACCTTCCGCATCGGGAAGACGCCATTCTACTCCGAGTCGATTCACCGGAGAATTGACGGATTGGCGCGCCCGGCAGGACTCGAACCTGCAACTCCAAGCTTAGAAGGCTCGTGCTCTATCCAGTTGAACTACGGGCGCGCTGTGGGGGTGCCATAACGCGGGTTTCGCGCGGGGCCAATCGCCACTAACCCTGTTTGCGATGGAAAACACCGCCCAGCCCGCCCGCACCGCGCCGCAGCGCTTCCGCTATTACGATTTGGTGATGGCGGCCTTCGTCACCATCCTGCTGCTGTCCAACCTGATCGGCGCGTCCAAGCCGAGCTACGTGACATTGCCGCTGATCGGCCAATGGTCGTTCGGCGCGGGTGTGCTGTTCTTCCCCGTCAGCTACATTATCGGCGACATATTGACCGAGGTCTATGGCTATGCCCGCGCTCGCCGTGTGATCTGGACCGGTTTCGCCGCACTCCTGTTCATGGCCTTCATGGCCTGGGTCGTGGTCCAGCTGCCCCCCGCGGCTGGTTGGCCGGGACAGGAGGCCTACGAGTTCGTCTTCGGCAACAGCTGGCGTATCGTGCTGGCTTCCATGGTGGCCTTCTGGGCGGGCGAGTTTGCCAACAGCTACGTGCTCGCCAAGATGAAGATCTGGACCGCGGGCCGCCATCTGTGGATGCGTACGATCGGATCGACCGTCGTCGGCCAGGGGCTCGACAGCCTGATCTTCTACCCGCTCGCCTTCTGGGGGCTGGCAGGCTGGCCGGTCGAGTTGCTGTGGCAGGTGGTGCTCTCGCAATGGGCGATCAAGACTGCGTGGGAGGCGCTGCTGACGCCTGTAACCTATGCCGCAGTGGGGGCACTCAAACGCGCCGAGCAAGTCGACCTCTACGATACCGAGACCGATTTCTCGCCCTTCGCGCGCACGCGTAGCTGACGTGCACGAAGAGATGCGCATCGAAAAAGGGGCGACCCGCAGGCCGCCCCTTCCCCCTCTCCCCTATTCGCTGGGGTATCTCTAGAACTTCGCTCCCACCGCGATGCCATAGCGCCGCGGATCGAGCGTGAAGATGTTGGTGAAATTGCCCGAGCTGGCATCGGTGACGTAGAGCCCCGTTACCGAATTGCTGTCAAAAATGTTCTGTACGAAGCCGCGCACGAACCAGCGGTCATCCGCGCCGTTGAACTGGATCGAGGCATTCGCCTGGACGAAGGGTTCGATCCGATTGACGTTGCCGTTGAACACATTGCCGAACTGTTCGCCGGTATACGCGAGGTCGAAGCGCGGAACGAGCGACATGCCATTGTCGAATTCGGCGGTGTACTGGACACCGATCGAAGCCTTGTATTCGGGCGCCTGCGGCAGGCGGTTGCCCTTCAGGTTCACTTCGACCCCCGGGCTCAGCACGTTGATCGGGCCAAGCGCTGCGAAGGCCGGGTTGGCGGTCTGCGCATCGAGCACGCTGCAGATGCTGAAAGCCCCGGTCGAGGCGATTCCGCCATCGCTGGGGAAGGCGGTCGGCCCCTGGAGCCCCAGTCCACCGTTCACCGCGCCGACGAAGGCGTTCGCGCCTGCTCCCGTCACCGCGCACAGCGAGCCGTTCGACAGGTCCTTGATGATCACCGCATCGGGATCGCCGCCGCCCGGATCACGCGGATTGCTGAAGAACTGGTCACCCGAAACCTTCGCATTGAGATAGCTGAGGTTCATGTTGATGAGCCAGTTGTAGCTCGGGCGCAGGATCGTCTCGAGTTCGAGGCCCCAGATATTGGCGTCGATCGTATCGTTGACCGACGTCCGCGCCACGATGCGGCTGAGCTGCAGATCCTTGTACTTGTAATAGAAGCCGGTGAGATTCACCTGCGCGGCACCGTTGAGGAAGGTGTTCTTCGAACCGATTTCGAACGCATCGATCTGTTCCGAACCGAAGCTCTCCGAGACCGCGAAGACAGGTGACAGCGGCGGGTTGATCCCGCCCGACTTGTAACCCCGCGAGTAGGAGAAATAGATGTTGCTGTCGGGCGAGAACTCGTAATCGAGCACGGCGCGACCGGTGATGGCGTCGAAACTGACCTCGCGCTCTTGCAGCAACTGGTTTCCGGGCACCCCGGCATCGGCATCGAAACTGCCCACGAAGGGCGAGGTGAACGGATCACCATTGCCGAACGGGTTGAGGAAATTCGCCAGCGTCGTCCGTGCCGAGACACTCTTGCTATCATCATTGTAGCGCAGACCGCCGGTGAAGGTCAGACGATCGGTGATGTCGAAATAGACCTCACCGAATATGCCGAAGCTCTTCAGTTTGAAGTCGGTCGTGTTGTTGCGATACATCGACGTTGCGAGATAGGACGGCGGAGCGCCCGCGCCGAACGCCGAGAATGTGCCGAGAATCGCCGTGGCATAGTCCAGCCCGAAGCCGTTGACGTAGTAGCTGTTCTCGCTGACATCGGTTTCGGCATAGATGCCGCCGAGCAGGAAGTTGAACGGTCCGTCGAAATCGCTGCTCAGGATTGCCTCGCCTGACCATGATGTCTGGTATTGAACCGAGCGGTCGAAAGCGAGCGGCACGTCGGCACACAGGGAATTGCCTTCGAATGCACCCAGATTGCCATCGTCATTGTCTGAGGTGCAAAGCTGGCCGCCGGGGCCATTGGGAATCAGCGCATCCGCGATCGGGGCGAAATAGGCGCTCGAGCCGGGGACGAATGCGGGCGCCGGCGGAGCCAGTCCGGTTGGCAGGCCATTCGCCGCGAAGAACGCCAGCGTGTTGAGGCCCGTAGCGTAACCCGTCCGATCGAGCACGCCGAGGTTGTAGTCCTGCCGCGAATCGACCGTCGTTTCCTGATAGATCCCGGTGAGCGAGAGATTCATGGCGCCGATGGCCTGGTCGAGATGAGCCTGAAGCTGCAATTCGTCGGCGAAATATTCGGGGGTGAAAGCCGTATTCACCGTGCGAACGTCGTCGGGTTCGTCGAAATTCGCGTAGCCGTCGGGTCCGTAGACGCTGCCCAGCGCCAAAGCATCGGGGATGCCCTGGATGCGAAACAGTTCCTGCGACGTCAGAACGGTTGCCAAGGTCGAATTGGCATTGGTGCTGTCAAAGTCGCGACGATTGTTCAGACAGCCGAGCACACCGGTGGGATCGCGCTGGCACAGCTGCTTCTGTATCCGCAGGCGGTCGTCATTCTCGCGGAAGTAGAACGCCATGAGATCGAGCGTCGTGGTCGCGGTCGGCTCGAAACGAAGCGAACCGCGCAGCGCATACATGTCGCGCCCGTCGATATCGCTGTTGTCGTAGAGATTGGTCGTATAGCCGTCACGGTTTAGGTAGAACCCGGCCGCACGGAAGGCCAAAGTGTCGCCCAGCGGCACATTGACCATGCCCTTGGCCTTGATGCTGTTGTAATTGCCATATTCGAACTCGCCCGAAGCGGCAAAAGTGCCGAGTTCGGGCTTGGCAGTCACGACATTGACCACACCCGAGGTAGCGTTGCGACCGAACAGCGTGCCCTGCGGTCCGCGCAACACTTCGACGCGTTCGAGGTCGAAATATTCGGTCTCGAACAGGCGGGTCCCGAACAGGGGCGAGCCATTGGTATGAATTGCCGTTGCGCTATCGCAGGTCACGCCGACGCACAGGTCGCCGATGCCGCGAATGGTGAAGCTCGCACTGGTGAAGTTCGACTTGGTGAACGATACGTTGGGCAGGGTCAGTTGCAGGTCGCTGGCATTCTCGATCTGCTGCGCTTCGAGCGCCTCGCTGTCGAACGCGCTGACCGCAATCGGCACTTCCTGCAGCGACTGGTTCTGGCGCTGCGCAGTGACGATGATGACGTTGCTGCTCAGCCGCGGATCGTCGAAATCGGCGAAATCCTCATCCGTATCCTGTGCCTGAGCCGGAAACGCAATTGCACTCGCGCAGATACCCGCGAGCAAGGTAGCCCTTACCCTCATTAACCCTCTCCTCTCCATGTGGCCGTCTTTGCGGCCTATGGTGTATTGCTAACACACATTCGTATGCACGCAAGCGCCTGCGCATCAATGTTGCGCAAAACACGGAGGAATTTTGGCGAGTGTTGTCCGCGCACCGCAGAAGCGTATCTGGTATTACGCTACGGAAAGCTGAAATTTTTTCAGGCGACGCGAATTGGCGTTGTCAGACCAGCGTGTGGCTTTCGGCGATCTGGGCAATGCCGCGTTTACCGTTTTCGTCGCGCCCGAGTTGCACCATCACGTCGATTACGCTGGCCGCATAGGCGATCGTATCGCTGCGCGTGAGACCGATTCCCGTCTGCATGACCATCAGCGAAAGCTGCTCCAGCGCGCCGCGCAGCGAGTTCGCGTGGACGGTCGAGAAACTGCCCGGGTGGCCGGTGTTGATCGCGCGCAGGAAGCTGACGCTCTCGGCGCCGCGCAATTCCCCGAGCACGATCCGGTCGGGGCGTAGCCGAAGCGCGGCCTGCAGCAATTCGTTGGCGGTAACCTTGGCCTCACCCAGTTCGCCCTTCACCGCGACCAGACCCACACCGTTTTCGCCGGGCAGCTTCAGTTCGGGCGTGTCTTCCACCAGCACGACGCGTTCGTGCCCCGGTATCTCTCCGAGCATGGCGTTGAGGAAGGTGGTTTTGCCGGTGCTGGTGCCGCCCGAGACGAGAATCGTGCGCCGCTGACGGATCGCTTCGCGCAGGAAGGCGATCGGCTGTGCCTGCGGATCGGGCAGCGCGTCGTGCTGATGCGGTGTCAAAGGGCCGGTGTCATAGGCGTCGAGCGGCAGGTCGAGCCGGCGATGGCGGCGGATCGCCATCGCCCAGTGCTTGCGCGCCGCGGGCGGGCCGCAGAACTGCACACGCGCGCCGCCCGGCAGCGTCGCGCCGAGCAGCGGGTGTTCGCGATTGATGCCCTGATGGCTCACCCGTGCGACCTGTTCTGCCAGCCGCTGGATCAGCCGGTCGTCGATGTCTTGGCGCAAGACCTTGTGCATGCCGCCGCGTGCCGCATCCTCGACCCAGACCTCGCCGGGGCGGTTGACGAGGATCTCTGTCACCGTGTCGCATTCGAGCCATTCGCGGAACGGCGCGAGATAGGCATCGAGATAAACGCTGCGCTCGCCGTGCAGGTCGACTGGTGGCGCGTCCTCTTCCGGATGGTCGTCCGGATGGAAGGGATGGATATCGGCGCTCATGTCGGCAGTTCGCTCAGCTGACCGAGGAAAAGTCGAGATCGCGCGCGGTGAAAATGCGGATCGGTTCGCCCTGGCGCACGCGGACGGTTGGGCCGCGCTGGCCATCCTGCTGCGCGGCTGTGGCAGCCGCCGAAGAACTCGCGCCGCCGATCAGCACGCCCGCTGCGCCGCCCGTCGCAAGCGAGCCGACGCCGCCCACGACCGACAGCAGCATGGCCGAGCCGAAGCGCTTGAAGAAGCTGTTGCCCGACACCTTGCCGGCAAGCCCAGTGGTCCCGTCGAAGCCGATCGCGGGCGAGGCGAGGTTGACCGAGGCACCATCGGGGCGGATGAGTCGCGTCCAGATGACATAGGCGCGCTTCTGCCCGTTCTGCAGGCCCGACTGGTACTGGCCGATGAGCCGGCTCGAACGCGGCACCAGCACCTTGGTCCCGTCGAAGCTGCGCACGTCCTGGCTCACCACTGCGCGGACGTAGCCGGGAACGTTGGTGTCGATCGCGGTTTCGAGGATTGCCGGGATCAGCGTCCCCTGCGTCACCGTAGTCGCCGGATTGACCATCGCCCGGGCCTGCGCGGGCGCCCCGCCCACACCGCCGATACGGCTGGCAAAATCGCTGGCGGGATTGCCCGTCGAACCACCGGCGGCTTCGCCCGCAGCGCCCGGTTCGGCGACCGCCAGCGTGGCGGGTGATGTGCCCGCATCATACACCACGGTGGGATTGGCATAGGGATTGGCGGCAAGGCCGGGCTGCGGCTGTGCGGCGAGCACCGGCTGCGGTGCGGGATCGGGCCGGGCGACCTGCGCGGGCGCCGCGGCAGCGGGCGTCGGCGGCGTCACCGCTTCAGGCGCCACAGCCGGCGCGGCCGCTACCGGAGCCTGCTGTCCGCCGATGCCTTCCGGTTGGGCGACGCGCGTCGAGTTCATGCTCCACAGCGTCACCAGACCGAGCCCGGCGACAATGGCGATCCCCGCCACCATACCCAGCGCGTCGGACTTGCCTGCGGGGCGCGCCACCGCCGGGAAGGCGTTACGCTGCGCGAGGTCGATCACCTCGGCATCGCTGTCCTCGCGCGGATCGATATCGTTCGCGATCCCGCTGTCGCCGGGCTTCTTCTCTGGCAGTCGCATGGCAAGGCGCATCGGTTACTTCCCTTTCGCAGCAAGAGCGGGGCTTCCGCTCGCACTGACTGCAGGCCGTTCGGGCCCGGTGTTGATCAGCGTGGCACTGTCTTCGCCCGACCGCAGCACGATGCTACGGGGCACGCCATCGACCACGATCGTGTCGCCGCGGACAGTGAAATTGACCGGTCCCTCGGTGCCTTCACTATTGGTCACGAGGATCGCGGGCACGTCCTTCCCGCTAGGCCAGGTGAGGAACGTGGCGGTGCCGTCGTCATAGGTGTTCTCGGGCAGGAGCTCGGGATCGCCCGAGGCATTCCACGCGAAATTGAGATCCGCCGGATCGACGACTGCATAGGGATCGCGTGCCGCCTGCCGCTCAACCGCATTGGGGGCTGCGGCCATCTGCACCGCTTCATCCTCCGGTTCGTCGGGATAGGCGAAGCGCATCAGGTAAAGCGGCTTGGCACCGGGGCTGGCGACAAGATCGAACAGATAGGTGCGTTTGCTGGTGACGACCGTGAGATTGGTCGAGACGCGCGGCTCAAGCGGTTTGACGAAAAGGATGTTGGCGCGCTTGTTGGGAGTGACCTGCCATGTCGCGCTGTCGCCGATGGCGACGTTTTCGATCACCTCGTCATCGCCGAACATGATACTCGCCTGCACCGCGACGCGGCCGTCGATGCGGACCACCTTGGTCTCGTCATACATCACTTCGACGAGGCGCGGATCCTGCGCCACGGCGGGGCTGGCCAGCAAAGCGAGGGCAAGCGCGGGGATGAGCGCGCGGATCATGCGTGTTTCTCCATGGAACGGTCGAGGGCCTTGGGCGCGGCGGATTTGAACCGGCTTCCGATGCCGGAGCCGCGCGCGCGAGCCGAACTTGCGGGGGTTGTCGAATTGGTTGCGGATGAGGTCGCATAGACCTTCACGGTACGCGAACCGCTGCCACCCGAGCTGCCGCTGTCATTGGCGGCATAGGCGGTCGGAACTGCCGAAACGTCGATCCGGCGGGCCTGCGAACTGGCTTGGCTGGCGGCCTGCGCCTGCGCAAGCGCAGCGGCGGGCGCAGCCTGCTGCGGAGCCCGCGCAGGCGCGGATTTGTCATCCCGCTCGGGCACCAGCCCGAACACGCTCCAGCCCGCGACCATCGCCCCAGCCACCTTGAGCACCAGTACCATCAGCGTGACATGGACCGCGCCGATCATAAAGAATGCCATGCCCGCCTGCGCATCGACCTGCCCCGGAGTGGCGGTTAGCGCGCCGAGGATCGGAACTGCGAGTTCGAGCATAACGCTGCCGCCCAGCACCGCGAACAGCGGGGCCAGCGCGCACAGCGTCAGTCCCTTGACCCAGCCGGTGAACAGGCCGCGCGTGCCGTTGAACAGCGCCATGACCACGAACAGCGGCCCCAGCGCGACGAGCACGCCGAGCGCGATCTTGGTCGTCACCAACAGCCCGACGGTGCCGAGCATGAACAGCATTGCGCCGAACCACATCATGCCTTCGGGCGAGAAGGTCGAAATATCCTGCGCGCCGGCGCTCGCTTCCTGCACCGCTAGGAAGACCACGTCGATCTTCTGTGCGAAGACATCGGTCGCGGACCCCTGTGTGCCGGTGAGCACGCCAGCGAGATAGTCGGGAGTGGCAACCGCGAGGTTCCACACCACGCTCTGATAGGCGATCCAGCTGGTGGCGAAGGTCAACACCAGGCCGAGCGTCATCATCCGCGGGACGAGGCTGCGCACGCCGATATTGGTCCGGCCGGTCAGCAGCGCGAAAGCGAACAGTGCGATGAACAGCGTGAGCACCAGCGTCAGCACCGTGCCGAGCGATCCGCCGGGAGCGAACAGCCGGCCGAAGGCAGCGGCGCTGGCTTCACCCGCGATGCAATCGACCCCGCGCAGTGCGGCGGCGACACCATTGCCGACCTGCTCGGTGGCCTGCTGGCAGTTCACGCTCATTCCGCGGCCAGCCCGAGGGCTTCGACCCCGGTGTCGCCTTCGTCATTCGCACCGCCCGGCCACTTGGTGCCGGTAAGCGCGGGGAACCATTCGCTCGGGGCATCGCCCAGCGCTTCGCGGAGCAGGTCGAGCCGTCGGACCGAGCTTTCGCGCCCCGACAACAGCGTGAGCACTTCGGGCGCACCCGACAGGTCGAGCCGCACCACGACGCTGGCATCGGGCTGGCGCACGAGGAAACAGCGGCTGTGCGCGGGCAGCGTGCGGATCAGCGCGAGTTCGTGCTCGGTCAGGCCGAAGCCGTCGCAATAGTCTTCCGGCCGCGCGCGGCTGTTGGGCATGAACACCATGGTCGCAGTCTGCTCGACCAATGCGGTCGAAATGCGGCTCTCCAATGCATCGCGCGCGCTTTGCGTGGCGAAACCGACCAGTGCGTTGCGCTTACGCAGGGTTTTCAGCCAGTCGCGAATGCGCGCTGCGAAGATCTCGTCGTCGAGCGCTTTCCAGCCCTCGTCGATCAGGATCATGGTCGGCTTGCCGTCCAGTCGCTCCTCGATCCGGTGAAAGAGATACATCATGGTCGGCGTGCGCAGCTTGGGATTCTCGAGCAGCGCGGTCATGTCGAAGCCGAGGACGCGGGCCGACAGGTCGAGCTTGTCTTCCGCATTGTCGAACATCCAGGCGTTCTCGCCCTCACCGATCCATGCACCCAGACGGTCGGCCAGATCGGCCGGTTGCGGACGGCGGCTGCCCGACAGCAGTTCCCTGAAGTGGCGCAGGCGGCGCAAGGACGCGTCATTGGCATAGGCCGCATCCACCGCGCCCGCGATGGTCTGCTCTTCTTCCGGACCTTCGGCCTTCAGCAGCACGCCCAGCCAGTCGCGCAGGAAGGCCTTGTTGCCCGGCGTGTCGGGCAGTGCGAGCGGATTGAACCCGGTCGGTTCGCCCGAGCGGATGCTGTCGTAGCGCCCGCCAATGCCGCGCACGAAGAGTTCGGCTCCGCGATCCTTGTCGAACAGGATCGTGCGCGGGCTGAATTTCTGTGCCTGCGCGGCAAGGAAGTTCATCACCACGGTCTTGCCCGAACCGCTTGGCCCGATAACCGAGAAATTGCCGAGGTCGCCGTGGTGGAAATTGAAGAAGAACGGGGTCGCGCTGGTGGTTTCCAGCAGCGTCACCGCCTCGCCCCAGTGATTGCCCTGCGCCTGCCCCAGCGCGAAGCCGTGCAGCGATCCGAAGCTCGCCATGTTCGCGCTCGAAATCAGTGCGCGGCGGACCAGATAGGCTTCGTTGCCGGGGAACTGCCCCCAGAAGGCGGGTTCGAGATTGGTGTCCTCGCGCACCGCGATCGCACCGGTATCGGCCAGCGCGGCGGCGCAGGCGGCCATCGCATCGTCGAGGCGACCGAGATGGCGTTCCTTGACCATCACGGTGAGGTGATGATCGCCGAAACCGACCGCGCCATTGCCCAGCGCATCGCGCGCGGCCATCATGTCGGCGCGCTCGGCGGCGGCTTCCTCGTCGGCGCTCTTGAGGCGGCGGATCGCGAGGTCCATCCGTTCGCGCGCGGTCTGCCGCTCGGTCGGGGCGTAGCTTTCGCTCACCACCATTTCGAAGGGCAGCCGCAGCAGGCTGTCGAGCAAGCCCGGGCTGGTTGCCTCGGGATAGTCCTTCATGCCCAACACGGCGGCGAAATCGGGCGAGCCCGAGCCGCGCATCTCGATCGCGTCGAGACCGAAGCTGACGCGGCGATAGGGCAACATATGGCCGATATCGACATCTTCGGCGGGTTTGCGCACCGGGCGCATCTCGCCATTGTAGAGCGCGCTCAACAGTTCGAGCATTTCCGAATTGGGATTGCCCTGCGGCCCGACGTAGTCGCCCAGCGGGGTCGCGCCATAGGCCTGCAGCGCAGCGACCAGCCCCTGCGAGGCGGCACGCAGGCTCCGCAAGTCCTTGGGATCGGGTTCAAGCCGCTCGCCACCCTTGCGCCTGAACTTCTTGCCCATCCGCTCAACCAGCCCGGCCTTGCCCCGCGCGGGGCGGCGGATCAGCGTGATGAACTGGTCGTTGACGAACAGTTGCCCCGAACCGAGCCGCTCGCGCCAGCGCGCATCGATGTGGCGGCTGATCGGATCGGGAAATTCGGCATCGAGATCGACCGAGACGCGCCGCCGGATGACGTGATGGTACAGCACGAAGCGCGCATCGAGCGTCGAGCGCAGCACCACCTCGCGGGTCGCCGCATGCGCATTGAGCGCTTCGCTGTCCTCGGTTTCGAACAACAGGCCGGGGACCTGAATCGCAGTCATCACCGAACCGTCGCGCAGCAGCAGCGTGCTTTCGTCGATCAGGCGCAAATACGGCAGGCGGTCGCCCGCCCGTGCTTCCTTCGCGCCCCAGGCGGCAGCGCCCATCCACTTGTCGTTACGCGGCATAGGAATTGCACCCCCAGCGCTGGTAGTTCTTCACCCGCGGACACTTGCTGACCTTGGTGATCCACAAGTCGAAGATGCGCGGTTCGCGCAGGCAGGCGAAATAGCCGACCGCGTGCATCACAGCGAAAACCAGCAGCGCCAGCCAGCTCCCGGTGATGAGGAAGGCCTCGGTGGTCACCATCCCGTTGATGATGAAATAGTTATATGTCACCCCCGCGAACATCTGCGGACGCGTCAGCGCGCGGTGGACGGGATGGCGGACCAGCGCGGTCATCTCAGCCGGCCACGCCCTGGATACCGGCCACGATCGAAGCCGCGCCGAACAGGATGAATACGCCGATGATCACGGTCGCGCCGAAGCGCCAGTTGAGCCGGCCGGTCAGCATCATGAAGCCGACCGCGGCCACTGCCATCACCGCGACTGCGGTGGCGACATTGCCTAGCAAGGTGCCCTGCAGCCAGCCGAGCGCGGCGACGATCGGGCCCGAGCCCGCGGGGTCGGCGGCCTGCGCGAAGGCGGCGCTGGGGGTCAGGAGGGCGGCCAGTACTGCCGGCAGGGTGAACTTGCGACTCAATTGATTACTCCCGTGAATGATCGGACAGGCGGCCCATGATGGCGGCCACGTAAAGCTGGGTTTCGCGAATGCGCGGAATGCCGCCCGCGCGGATCACGCGGCCGGGGCCGGCATTGTAGGCGGCGAGCGCCTTTTCGAGATCGCCATCGAACCGGTCGAGCTGTTCGCGCAGGTAACGCGCGCCGCCTTCGAGATTGGCGAAGGGATCGTCGGGATCGACGCCAAGGTCGCGGGCGGTGCCCGGCATCAATTGCGCCAGCCCCCGCGCCCCCACGGGCGAAACCGCATTTTCGCGCCAGCGGCTTTCCTGCCACACCAGCGCCTCGATCAGCGTCGGACTGAGATCGAAGCGCGCGGCGAGTTCGGCCACCTTTGCCTTGTAGCCATCGGGCACCAGCAGCGCATGCGTGCCGGGATCGGCAACGGCGATATCGGGAACGAAGATTTCGGAAGGGACTTCAACAAGCGGCTCGACCGCCAGCGTTTCCACGGGCGCAGCCGCTTGCGCGGCGCCTCCGCCGGCAACCCAGCGCGCTCCGTCGGCATCAATCTCCATGACATCCGCCTTCGCATCGAAAGCGGTCAGCGCCGTGCAGGACAATCCCATAACCAGCGCCAAGCGTGCGAGAATCATTGCACCCTCCGTCCGGCCCCCTTGGGCATACTACATGACAGGCGGGTGACAAAAACTCCAATGTGCGACGAAGCCATGGCGAGTGCGCACAAAAAAGCCCGCTTCCTCAAGGGGAAGCGGGCCCGGTGGCTCAGCTGCTGCGAAGAATCAGCGGAGCGATAGTGCGTAATAGCGCGCGAATTCACCCCTATCCAGCATGGCCAGCGCCTTGCGCGCGAGGCGACGGGAATCGACCCATTCTCCATCGGCCGTTTCGAGCTCGATGCTGTTGCGCGCACCGGCGGCGGCTTCGAATTCCGCGCGAGCGGCGTCGTAATTGCCGGTCCGCGCCAGCGCGATGCCGTGGTTGATCAGCCGCGCGGGGTCGTTCGCGGCCAGTTCGTCGCAATTCTCGATCGCCTTGCGCGCCGCGACGTTCTCGTTGGCGACCAGTTCTTCGTAGCCGACATCGAACGCGATGTCCGGGGCCTGTGTGGTGGTGGCAGTGCCCTGCGCCAGAAGGGCCAAAGCAACGCTAGTGATGATCGCCATGACAGCTCTCCCTTTCCTGTTGTGGGAGCCTTTATGAAACCCGCGAGCGAGGGCTGCAACAAAACTGTAACGATGTCATAAAACTGCAATCTGCCGACGACCGATCATCTTTCTGCCGCATCGCATACGCGTTGGCGGAAGATACGTCGCTTTTGCAACATAACGGTCACGAACCGACAAAAACTGTCACGAACCATCCCTAGCGGACGAGTCGCGATCACGAATTCGCATTTCGATTCATCCGGTTTTTGAGGGGACCGTTACCCGTGACCAATTTCCATCGTTCGCTCGTCCTCGGCTGCTCCGCACTGGCTCTCGCCAGCTGCGGTGCCGACGAAATCGTCTCGCCGGGCACCGGCGGTGACGTCATCATCAACAATCCGCCCGCCACTGCCACGCCGACCCCGACGCCGACCCCGACGTCGACCCTGGTGACGCCGGCGGCCGGCTGCCCGACCATTTCGGACCCTGTCGGCCTGACCGACGACAACACCATCAGCGGCCCGACCGGCGAATATCGCGTCTGCACCCTGCCCGCGCGCTTCACCGCGTCCTCGACCCTCCCCTATGTCGAAGGCCTGCTCTACCGCATCAACGGCCGCGTCGACGTCGGCACCGATGGCGGTGCAGCCGATACCGGCGCCGATACGGATGTCGAACTGACTATCGAACCGGGCGTGATCCTGTTCTCGTCGGGTTCGGGCTGGCTCAACGTCAACCGCGGCAACACGATTGACGCGAACGGCACCGCCGACCGCCCGATCGTCTTCACCAGCCGCGACAATGTCCTCGGCCTCAACAACGCCAACTCCTCGGGCCAGTGGGGCGGCGTCGTCCTCTCGGGCCGCGCCCCGGTCACCGACTGCATCGCGCCGGGCGCCACGCCGGGCACCACGGCCTGCGAACGCCAAGTCGAAGGCGCTGCGCAGCCCGCCCTGTTCGGCGGCGCCACCGTCGACGACAGCTCGGGCAGCATGAGCTATGTGCAGATCCGCTATTCGGGCTTCGTCCTCTCGGGCGACAGCGAACTGCAGGCGCTGACCACCGGCGGCACCGGCACCGGCACGCAGCTGAGCAACATCATGAGCTACAACAGCTCGGATGACGGCGTCGAATTCTTCGGCGGCCAGTTCAACCTGCGCAATCTGATCGTCGTCGGCGCAGAAGACGACAGCCTCGACACCGACACCGGCGTCAAGGTCGACATGCAGAACGTGATCGCAATCCAGCGCCCCGGCGTCGGCGACACGATCATCGAGGCTGACTCCTCGAACGGTCTGGAAGAAGACACCCCGCGCCAGAACACGCGCATCTCGAACGCGACCTTCATCGCCAACAGCGGTACCGGCGACCAGGCCATCCGCATCCGCGGCTTCGCCGACTACACGATCGTCAACTCGATCCTGGTCGACAACGAAGGCTCGACGCCGTGCCTGCGCATCGACAACACCGAAACGCTCAACCGCGCAGCCAATGCCGCAATCGACGAAGCCGGCCCGGTCGTTTTCAACTCGTTCGCGCTCGATTGCTCGGTCGACTTCCGCGACAGCTCGGGCGGCGTGACCGCCGCGCAGATCGAAACCCGCTTCAACGCCGGTTCGAACAATGACGCGGACTTCACCAACACGCTGACCATGGGCTTCGTGAACGGTTCGAACGAAGACGGCGTCGCCGTGTTCGACCCGACCGGGATTTCGTCCTTCTTCCAGCTGCCGACCAGCATCGGTGCCGTCTACGCCGGCAACGACAGCTGGATCCAGGGCTGGACCTGCAATTCGGCCACGGTGACCTTCGACGCCGCGGTGTCCGACTGCACCAGCCTGCCGGTCTACTAATCGGCCGGACAGGCCGCGGGGCGTGCACATCATGCGCGTCCCGCGGCCTTCTTCGCATTTTCGCACCGGAGCCGGACAGCGGCTCCCACCCAGTTTTTAAGGCCTGAACATGAGGGGGTCTCGAACCATGTCGACCGGCAAGCAGCTTTCCGCGCTGCTCCTGCTCACCACCGCGCTCACCTTTCCTGCCGGCGCCGCTTTCGCCCAGGATGCGAGCACGGGCGCCGAAGGCGTACCCGCCGAAGAAGATCCCGCGACCGACGCCGTGATGGCGCAAGAGGCGGAGGGCATCGACGACACGCCGCAGGAGGAAGCGTTCGAGCAAACCGAGATCTCGGTCCCGGGCGGCGCGATCGTGGTCACCGGGCGCCGTCGCCAGGACGTCACCCGCGCCTCGTCGCAGGTCGTCTCGGTGCTCGACAGCGCCAGCATCGCGCGCACGGGCGAAGGCGACATCGCCGGCGCGCTGACCCGCGTGACCGGCCTGTCGACCGTCGGCAATGGCCTCGTCTATGTCCGCGGCCTCGGCGATCGCTACTCGCTCGCGCTGCTCAACGGCTTGCCGCTGCCTTCACCCCAGCCGCTCAGCCGCGTGGTCCCGCTCGACATCTTCCCGACCAGCGTCATCGCCTCCAGCCTTGTCCAGAAGACCTATTCGGCCAACTTTCCCGGCGAATTCGGCGGCGGCGTGATCAATCTCACCACCCGCGCCGTGCCCGATGAAAGCTTCGTCAAGGTCAGCGCGGGCGTCTCGGGCGATACCGAAACCACCTTCGGCACGGGCTACACCTATTTCGGCTCGGATTACGACTGGTTCGGCTTCGACGACGGACGCCGCGATCCCGGCCCGGCGCTGCAGAGCTTCCTCGACAGCGGCCAGTCGATCAACGATCCGGACGTGGACCAGCAGGCAATCCTGACCGAACTGGGCGATCCCAACCTGATTCTGCTGCAGAGCACCGACGAACTGCCCGTCAACTGGTCGGGCGGCATCACCGCCGGCACGAGCGTGGACGTGTTCGCCGACGGGCGGTTCGGCGTCATCGCCACCGCTTCGCTCAGCAACAAGTACCGCAATCGCTACATCACCCGCCAGGCGGCGCTGAACGGCGATCTCGATCTCGACCAGACAGGCAACCAGTTCCAGACCGACCAGCGCATGCTCGCCAATGTCATGCTCGGCTTCGGTCTCGAGGTCGGCGAGCACCGCTTCCGCCTGACCAATCTCTACATCCGCGATTCGCTCAAGCGCGCCTCGCTCGCGCAGATCTCCGATCTGACCGACGACGATGACGACCTGATCCAGAACACTGCCTGGTACGAACGCCAGCTGTTCGACACGCAGTTCGTCGGCGAACTCGAATTCGGCGATCTCTCGGTCGATCTGCGCGCAGGCTATGCGCAGACCCAGCGCGAAGCCCCCAATGAATGGGAATTCACCTATTCGCGCGACCTCAACCCCAGCGGCGGGCTCGACGACGTCTATCTCAACCTCCAGAACGGCGGCCAGCGCGGGCGCACGACGGTGGCCTTTTCCGACCTGACCGAGGACCTCTATTACGGCGGTCTCGACGTCAGCTACCAGCTCGCGAACTGGCTCGGCGTGACGCTGGGCGGTGCCTATACCGACACCGACCGGCTTTCGCGCCGCCGCGAGTTCGACATCCGCACCACGGGTGACTACCCGATCGCCTTCGGCGCCTTCCGGCCCGACAATCTGCTCGGCGATGCGCTGATTTCCTTGGGCTACGACACCGAGGCGCAGATCGCGGCGGGGATCGGTCCGTTCTCCTACACGATCATCGACACGACCGCGGCCGACCCGGCCTTCTCGGCAGGGCTCGAGATCAAGGCGGGCTATGTCCAGGCGCGGGTCGAACCCGTGGCGGGCATCGCGCTCGACGCGGGCGTGCGCTACGAGGACGCGACGCAGGAAGTCGTCCCGCTCGGCCTCGACGGCCTGCCCAGCGGCTCGGCCAATGCCACGCTGCTCAACAACGATTACTGGCTGCCTGCAGCCACGCTGACCTGGGAAATCGCCGACAGCCTGCAGGCGCGGTTCAACGCGTCGAAGACCATCGCACGCCCCCAGTTCCGCGAGCTGATCCTGCAGACCTATTACGATCCTGAAAGCAACCGCCAGTTCACCGGCAACCCCGGCCTGGTCGACAGCGAGCTGACCAATTACGAAGCGCGCGTCGAATATTACTGGGGTTCGGGCAGCAAGTTCAGCCTCGCCGGGTTCTACAAGGACATCGAGAATCCGATCGAAGTGTTCTCGAGCTTCAACGACAACACCGTGGTCAGCCGCTTCGCCAACGCGCCGCAGGCCGAGCTCTACGGCGCCGAAGTCGAAGTCCAGTGGAACAAGGATCTCTACACGTTGGGCGAATGGTGGGACAGCAAGCGCTTCGTCGCGATCGCCAACTACACCTACACCAAATCGGACATCAGCGTGCAGGCGGGCGACCTCGTGAACGTCCCCGAACTGGGCGGCGAACAGGCGGCGACCAACTTCTTCGAAGACGGCACCGCGCTGACCGGCCAGTCGGACCATATCGCCAACGTGCAGCTGGGGCTGGAAGACCTCGACCGGGTCAGCCAGGTCACCTTCCTGTTCAACTACGGCAGCAAGCGCGTGGTCAGCCGCAGCACGCTGTCACGTCCCGACATCCTCGAGAACCCGGGCCTGACGATCGATTTCGTCGCCCGCCAGGGAATCGAGCTGGCCGGAGCCGAGCTGGAGCTGAAGTTCGAAGCGCGCAACCTGACGGGCCGCGACCATTTCGAATACCAGACCACCGGCACCACGCGGATCGAGAACAACAGCTACGACGTGGGCCGCAGTTTCAGCTTCTCGGTCTCCGCCGAGTTCTGATCACCCGCGTAAATCTTCAGAAAGGGCCGCTTCTGGGCGGCCCTTTTTGTTGATGTACGGCTGAATTTGGGTGGAGGGCGGACCTTAGCGCTGCTGGCGAAACAACGTCCTCTGAGCCCCATTCACAAAGCGCTCGTCCCAATCAACTTCCCGACGCGTCTGCGGCAAGAACTCCCGTCGTTCGTCGGCATCATAGAACAGCGTTCCATGGACGCCCATCGCATCTCGCTTCAAGATCGGGCGCTCCCAAAGCAGAGAGAGAATTCGGCTGGCTTCTTCTTCGCCAACCCGCTCAACCAATTCGTCGGCAAGCTCGATATCCCTTCCCTCGGGGAAAATAACAGCGAAATCTTCGTCCGTCGCTTGAAAGATGCTGAAAGTCGCATTGACAGCATCATCGATGATTTGGACATTCTTCATGGCCCTCCTTTGTCGTTCTGCGTGAATGTCTGCAATGGGGTCGTTACCTGCCCGTCCGTTTTTGGCGAGAAGCATACGTTAGCTGTCGGTCGGCTGTCGGGCATCGGGCTGGTCTGGCGGATCGACCGATAGGGGGGTGAAAAGTTCACCCTAGCGCTGACGTGCCGAGCGATCTTGTTTTGCCAGTCGGGCGAAGAAGCCAACTACGTATTTTCTATAGAGTGGTGCCACGGCCTCTTCGATCCACTGGTCCTCGAGTGGCGCGCCTTTGCGGCGAATGGCTTCAGCTATCACGCCTGCAATGTCAGCAAAGCGGCTTAGCCGCCCCTCATCAACCGCAACTTGGAAACGGTTGGTCATAGGATGTCCGTCTACTTCCTGCTCTTCGACCCAGACGTTGTAGAAGGCGCACAAGATCGCAATCGCTGACCCCGCTCGAAGCAGCTCTAAATCAACGTAATAGCAACCCGTGTCCTCGACTTCCGCATCAACAAACTTCAGGGGATCGAAGCGAATGTAAACGTCAGCGTTATGGCCAAACCCGGCGGTGGAATGCGCCAAGTCCACATACATCATCAAAATGTCCCTGACTGCGTCTTCGGCCTCCTCGTAGTTGTCGGATTTGATGATGTGCATGAGGCCACCTTAGCCGGACTTTCAAATGTCCGCTAACGGGTCGTTAGCCGACAGACCGCTTTCGCCCGGCACTCAATCGTAGCTGTCGTAGACATAGCCCAGCGAGCGCACCGTGCGGACGCGTTCGCCTGCGCCGACCTTGCGCAAGGCGCGACGCAGGCGGCCGATCCAGACGTCGACCGTGCGTTCGTCGATCGGCGGTTCCTGCTTGCCCAAAGCCGCGATCAGGTCGCCGCGCGACAGCACGCGATCGGGGTTCTGCGCGAGGAAATGCAGCAGGCGGAATTCATTGGGTCGCAGGTCGAGCGCCCGGCCGTTCCAGCGCGCCTGCAGCGCCGCGAGATCGACCAGCAGCGCGCCCAGTTCGAGCCGTTCGTTCACGCGCGGCTGCGCGCAGCCCATCTGCAGCGCCATCACCCGGTCGAGCACGGTGGTTCGATCAACCGGCCCGACGAGGTAATCGTCTGCCCCTGCGCGCAGGGCGCGGCGCTTGTCCTCGGCATCGTCCTCCTCGAGCACGATGGTGATATGCGCGTCTTCCATCCGTGGGTCCGAGCGCAGCCTGCGGCACATCTCGAGCCCGGAAAGGTCATCCATCACCCAGTCGACAAAGGCGCAGACGGGACCTTCGACCAGTCGTCGCGGCCCATCGGGAAAGAGCCGCGCGAAAGCATAACGCAGATCGCCATTGTCGAAGTCGGGAAAATCGCCCGCCACCGGGTCGGTCAGGAATATATTGATTGTTCGCACGCGGCTGTCACCCCACCAGTCGGGGCAGCGATGCCGCAGTCATATGACTTGTATGTGACCCCTCCGGCGGGTTTGTAACACTTGGGCGGAAAGGCCCGCTTCGGCCTAGCCCGCGACCTGCGTCAGCGACCAGTCGCGCGGTGCGGTAGAGGCTACGCCGACGGGTGCCTTGGGCAGATAGGGCGCTTCGAGCCGCGCCACTTCCTCGTCGGTCAGATCAAGCGTGACAGCCTCAAGTGCCGCGCCGATATGACCCGGCTTTGTCGCGCCGATGATCGGCGCAGTCACGCCCTTGGTGAAATGCCAGGCCAGCGCCACCGTCGCGCGCGATACGCCGCGATCTGCGGCAATCGCCCCGACTGCCTCGACGATCGCGCGGTCGGCGTCCTCCTGCTGGCGGTAGAGCAGCTTTCCGAACCCGTCGGTCTCGCTGCGTACCGTCGTCTCGTCCCAGGCGCGGGCGAGACGGCCCCGCGCCAGCGGGCTCCACGGAATGACCCCCACGCCCTGGTCGGCGCAGAGCGGCAACATCTCGCGCTCTTCCTCGCGATAGAGCAGGTTGACGTGGTTCTGCATTGCAATGAAACGCGTCCAGCCGTTGGCGCGCGCGACTTCCTGCGCCTTGGCAAACTGCCAGGCGAACATCGATGAGGCACCAATGTAGCGCGCCTTGCCTGCCTTCACGATGTCGTGCAGCGCTTCCATCGTTTCCTCGATCGGCGTGGTATCGTCCCAGCGATGGATCTGGAAGAGATCGACATAGTCCATGCCGAGGCGCGTCAGGCTGTCGTCCACCGCCTGTATCAGCGCCTTGCGCGACAGCCCGCCGGCGTTGGGGGCCTGGCGCCAGGGCAGGAAGGCCTTGGTCGCCACCACGATCTCGTCGCGTTTCGTGAATTCGGGCAGCAACTGTCCGATGACTTCCTCCGACGCGCCGAGCGAATACATGTTCGCTGTGTCGAAGAAGTTTATCCCGGCTTCCACTGCCTCGCGGATGAACGGACGGCTATCGTCCTCGCCCAGCACCCAGTCGCCATGCCAGCCCTTGCTGGTATCGCCATAGCTCATGCAGCCGAGGCAGAGCTGCGAAACCTTCAGCCCCGAATGTCCCAGGTTCACATAATCCATCGCTCGGCTCCGTTCATGAAAGCGTCAGTCCGCCGTCGACGCGGATGGTCTGGCCAGTGACATAGGCGGCCAGCGGAGAGGCCAGGAACAGCGCCACCCCCGCCATGTCCTCGGGCGTGCCCATGCGCCCCGCCGGAATGCGCGCCACTGCGCCCGCGGCGCGTTGCGGATCGTCCGTGGTGACCTTGGTCAGCTTGGTTGGCACAAGGCCCGGGGCGATACCGTTGACGCGGATGCCCTCACCCGCCCAGGCCTGCGCCAGGCTGCCCACCAGACTGACCGCGCCCGCCTTGCTGGCGGCATAGGCCGGATTGCCGATCATCGCATGGAAAGCGCCGACCGAACTGACCACGATCAGCGACCCGCCCCCGTCGGCCAGCGCCGGACGCACCGAACGCGCACAGTCCATCAGTGAATTGAGATTGACCTCCATCACCGCGTCCCAACCCTCGCGCGCGAACTCTTCGCGGTTGTAGCGCACCGTGCCCTGGCACAGCACCACCACATCGAGACGCTGCGGCAGATCGAGCGCGGCAAATGCGCCAGGTCGCGCGACGTCCACGCTGTGGTAGACGAGGTCTGCGAGATCGCTGCCCTCCTCTACGCGGTAATCGCCTGCAGAGGCCCGCATGCCGGTGACATGTACGGCGGCGCCGCGCTTGCGAAACCCATGCGCGATGCCATTGCCGATACCGCTCGACCCGCCGACGACGAGGACGGTTTTACCGGAGAAATCAAGCGGATCGCTCATGGATGGGGCTCCTCAGATCGAGCGGCTGATCACTTCCTTCATGATCTCGTTGGTGCCGCCGAAGATGCGTGTGACGCGCGCATCGCGCCATAGCCGGGCGATCGCATATTCGTTCATATAGCCCGCCCCGCCATGCAGTTGCAGCGCGACGTCGCAGGCTTCCCATTGCAAGTCGGTGTGCCACAGCTTGGCCGCGCTTGCCTCGTCGGTGGTCAGCTCACCCGCGAGGTGTTTCTTGATCGCCCAGTCCAGATGCGCCCAGCCTACCTGCAGCTTGGCCTTGAGATCGGCGAGCACGAATTTGGTGTTCTGGAATTCGAACACCGTCTTGCCGAAAGCCTTGCGGTCCTTTGTGAACTTGACCGCCTCGTCGAAGGCGCGCTGCGCTGCGGCCTGCCCGCCCACCGCGATGCCTAACCGTTCCTGCGGCAGTTCTTCCATCAGGTGGATGAACCCGCGGCCTTCGCCGCCGAGGATATTGGTCATCGGCACGCGCACGTCGTTGAAGAACAATTCGGAGGTGTCGGCCGAATGCTGGCCGATCTTGTCGAGGTTGCGCCCGCGTTCGAAGCCCTCGGCATCGGCGTCGACCAGCACCAGCGACGTGCCCTTGGCGCCCTGTGCGGGATCGGTCTTTGCGACAACGATGATCACATCGGCGTTCTGGCCATTGGTGATGTAGGTCTTGGACCCGTTCACCACGAGATGGTTGCCGTCCTTGATCGCGGTGGTGCGGATGCCCTGCAGGTCGCTGCCCGCCCCCGGCTCGGTCATGGCGATGGCCGAGATGATGTCGCCCGACACCATGCCTGGCAGGTATTTCTGCCGCTGTTCCTCGGTGCCGAGCCGCTCGATGTAATTGGCAGTGATGTCGTTCTGCAGCGTGAACCCCGCCGAGCTGCCGAGATAGGACAGCTCTTCGCAGAGCACGCAGTTGAAGCCGAAATCGAGGCCGAGCCCGCCATTCTCTTCCTTGACCGTCGGGCACAGCATTCCCGCCTCGCCCAGCGCCTTCCAAGCACTGCGCGGCACGATGCCTTCCTCCTCGTGCTGGTCGAGAAAGGGGGTCATGTGCTCGGCAAAGACCTTGCGCACGGTGTCGCGGAAGGCCTCGTGGTCTTCGTTATATGCGGTGCGATAACTGGTATCGAGCATGTTCCGTCTCTCCTCAGCTATCCAGGAAACCGGCGAGCCGCTGGCGGATCAGCACTTCGGCTTCCGCCATGATGCCGTCGATCAATTCCTTGCAGGTCGGAATGTCGTTGATGAGGCCCGCAACCATGCCGCATGACCATGCGCCCGCGTCCATGTCGCCTTCGCTCATGATCCGCGGATAGACGCCCGCGACTTCCTCGATAATGTCCTCGAACTTCAGGTCCGCGCCCAGTGCACGTTCCTTCTCGAGCAGCCGCTCGACTGCCTCGTTGGTCAGGACGCGCTCGGTATTACGCAGCGGCCGCATAACCAGGCGCGTGTCGAGTTCACTCGCCGCGACGATCGCCTTTTTCACGTTTTCATGCACCGGCGCTTCCTTGGTGGCGATGAAGCGCGTGCCCATGTTCATGCCTTCGGCGCCCATCGCGAGGCTGGCGACGAGGCTGCGCGCATCGGCCATGCCGCCGCTGGCGACAAAGGGAATGTCGAGCTCGTCCGCGGCGCGCGGTAGCAGGATCATGTTGGGAATGTCGTCTTCACCCGGGTGACCGCCGCATTCGAAGCCGTCGACGCTGACCGCATCGCACCCGATCGACTGCGCCTTGAGACTGTGCCGCACGCTGGTGCATTTGTGGATCACCTTGACCCCGGCGTCCTTGAAATAGGGCAGCACCTGCGCAGGATTGTTGCCCGCGGTTTCGACCGCTTTCACGCCACCTTCGATGATCGCGCGAACCAGTCCGGGGTAATCGGGCGAGTTGACCGTGGGCAGGAAGGTCAGGTTCACGCCGAAGGGCTTGTCGGTCATGTCCTTGCAGCGCGCGATCTCGTTGGCGAGCTTCTCGGGCGTGCCCTGCGTCAGGCCGGTGATGATGCCCAGGCCGCCCGCATTCGAAACCGCTGCGGCCATCTCCGCGAACCCGACATAGTGCATGCCGCCCTGGATGATGGGGTGCTCGATGCCGAACATTTCGGTGATGCGGGTTTTCATGTGCTGTGCCTCTTCCCTATGGTTGCTTTTCGCAACGGGTATCGGCACCGCGGCGCTGAGTCTAGCGCTTCGCCAGTGCTTCCAGCGCGGCCAGCAAATCCGCCCCGCTCGCCGTAAGGGAAAGCCCGCCGCCTTCGCGCTCGGCCAGCCCTTCGCGCTCGAGGTCTTCTCCCGTCGGTGCGCGCATAACCCGTCCATAGCGGCCGCCATGATAGATGAGCGGTTCGGCGTCGCGGCGATCGAAATCGACGACTTCGCCCAGGAAAATGGCGTGATCGCCACCCTCATACTCGAATTGCGCGCGGCAACCGAAGCGCGCCGCGTAGCCACTTAGCAGCGGCGCGCCCTCGGGCCCGTCGCACGGATCGAGGCCTTCGAACTTGTCCATGCCCGGTCGGGCGAAACGGTCGGACATGCCTTGCTGGTCGGCTGCGAGCACATGCACCGCCCAGCTCGCTGCATCGCGGAACACCGGCAGGCTTCCCGAGCGCAGCGACAGGCTCCACAGAACCATCGGCGGGTCGAGGCTGACCGAGTTGAAACTGTTCGCGGTCAGCCCGTAGGGGCGCCCCTCCCCGTCGCGTGCGGTCACGATGGTCACGCCGGTGACGAAGCTGCCAAGCGCATCGCGGAATGCCTGAGGATCGAACATCTCCTGTCCAGCTAGTCGCGCCCTGATCAATGGGCAACCGTCGTCATCGTCTGGCGGCATAAAACCCTGCGAGTAGAACGGAGCCCCTTCGCATTCTCCGATGTTTCTGCCATGCCCCCGCGCTGCTTCACACGACGGGGACCGACCGAGACTTATGACCGACGCCGAACTTGCCGCCCATCTCGCCCACGTGGCGGGCCGAATTCTGGTCGAAGTCCGCGAAAGCGCCATGTTCACCGGCAAGGCACTGGGCAAAGCCGGCGACGAGACCGCCAACCAGTTCCTCGTCCATGCGCTGCGCGAACAGCGGCCCGACGACGGCCTGCTGAGCGAGGAAAGCAAGGACACCGACGAGCGCCTGTCGAAAGAACGCGTGTGGATCGTCGACCCGGTCGACGGCACGCGCGAATATGGCGAGGCGCGGACCGACTGGGCAGTGCATGTTGCGTTGTGCGTCAACGGCAGGCCCGAAATCGGCGCGGTCGCGCTGCCCGGGCTCGATCTCGTCCTGCGTACCGATGCGCCCGGTGAGCTGCCCGAAGCGGCGGCGAAGCCGCGGATGGTGGTCAGCCGGACCCGTCCCGCTGCCGAAGCGGTCAGCGTTTCCGAAGCGATCGGTGCGGAGCTGGTCGGCATGGGCAGTGCAGGAGCGAAGGCAATGGCGGTGGTCCGCGGCGAAGCTGAGATCTACCTCCACACCGGCGGCCAGTACGAATGGGACAGCGCCGCCCCGGCTGCGGTCGCGCTCGCGCATGGCCTGCACGCCAGCCGGATCGACGGCAGCCCGCTGACCTACAACAATCGCGACACCTACATGCCCGACCTGTTGATCTGCCGGCCCGAATGGGCGGAGCGCGTGCTGGCGGAGGTTGCCAAGCTCTGAGCCGGGACGAACCACCCGCGGGAGGTACTGGAGGGGTCTAGCCTTCGACCTGAGCGAGCAATTGCCGCGCGCGCGACAAATGCGGTCGATCGAGCATGCCGCCCTTCCAGCCAATCGTTCCGGCGTCCGGATTGGCTGCGAACAGATCGACGATCTCGCGTGCCTCTGCCACTTCCTCTTCCGTCGGCGTGAAGGCCTCGTTGATCACCGGCACCTGTGCAGGATGGATCGCGAGCATGCCGCGATAACCCTGCCGGCGCACTTCGATGGCACGCTTGCGCAGCGCCACGAGGTCACGGAAATTGGTGTCAATCGTCTCCACCGGAACCACTTCGGCAGCCACTGCACCGAGCAGGCACAGGCTGCGCGCGAGTTTGTAGGTGAAAGCGAACTCACCCTCGAAATCCTTGTTGCTCTGCGCACCAAGCGAATCTGCCAGATCTTCCGCGCCCCAGGTCATGGCAGCCAGCCGCGACAGGCCGCCGTAATCGCCGGTAGTGAACATTGCCGCGGCGGTTTCGGTCACCAGCGCAATAACCGGCGTGCTGCCGGGCTCGATGCCGTTTTCCTGCTCGAGCGCGCTCATCATGCCGTCGAGTTGTTCGACATCATGGCGGCCCCGAGATTTGGGCAGCATGATCCCGCCCGGCCCGGCGGGCATGACGGCGGCAAGATCATCGGCCGTCCACTGTCCGTCGAGCGGGTTGACCCGCACCCACAGGCGGGCGCGCTCCTCGGCGCTCTTCCCGGCGAGGAATTCGGCAATCGCCGCTCGGGCATCGGCCTTGCCGCTTTCGACCACCGCATCTTCGAGATCGAAGATGACGATGTCGGCGTCGCTTTCGGTCGCCTTGAGCATTTTCTTGCCGCTGTCGCCGGGGGCGAACAGCCAGCTGCGCATGCGGATTCGGGGTTCGGGTATCGCGTTCATGCGCGTGCTTGAGACGCAAAGCGCAGCATTCGTCAAGCATGCCCTAACGTATTTCCGTAAGCGTAAAGCTTGCGGTATGCAGATCGACGGAGATTGAGGAGAGAAATATGGCAACGCAGCTGGAACCACACCTGCATGCCGACGAGGACGCCTTCCGCAGCGAAGTGCAGCAATTTCTCGCGGCCCACTTCCCCGCCGAACTGAAGGGCAAGGCCAATGCACTGGCCGGGGTCGACGGCCCCACCGACGAAACGCCCGCGCAGACCAGGTGGCGCGAAGCGGTCGGCGAACGCGGCTGGGGCACACCGACCTGGCCGAAGGAATATGGCGGCGGCGGCCTGACCAAGGCGCAAGCCAAGATCGTTGAGCAGGAATTCGCCAAGGTCGGCGCCTACAACCCGATCGGCGGTATGGGCGTGATGATGTTCGGCCCGACGCTGCTCGAATATGGCAGTGAAGATCAGAAGCGCGAACATATTCCGCCGATCTGCCGAGGTGAGATCCGCTGGTGCCAGGGCTACAGCGAACCCAATGCCGGGTCGGACCTCGCCAATCTGCAGACCTTCGCCGAAGACAAGGGCGACCACTACATCGTCAACGGCCAGAAGACCTGGACCAGCGGCGGCCAGTGGGCCGACAAATGCTTCGCCATCGTCCGTACCGACAAGAGCGACAAGCACCGCGGCATCAGCTTCATGCTGATCGACATGGATGCCCCCGGCGTCGAAGTGCGCCCGATCACGATGATCAGCGGCACGAGCCCGTTCTGCGAAACTTTCTTCGACAATGTGAAGGTGCCGAAGGCAAACCTCGTCGGCGAGGAAGGCCAGGGCTGGACCATCGGCAAGCGCCTGCTGCAGCACGAGCGGACCAACATATCGGGCGGCGGACGTCTCGCAAGCATGATGGGGCGCAGCCTTGGCGACATCGCCAAGAAGTATGGCGAGACCGATGCGGCGGGCGAGCTCGCGGACAAGGTGCTGCGCGACCGGATCGCCGATTTCGAGATCCGCTGGAACAGCTTCCTGCTCACCGCGCGCCGTGCGGTCGAGGAGAGCAAGGCGCAGGGCGGTGTGTCCGAAATCAGCTCGGTACTCAAGAAGCTCGGCACCAAGCTGAGCCAGGAACGCAGCGAATTGATGATCGAGATCCGCGGGCTGCAAGGGCTCGGCTGGGAAGGCGAAGAGTTTACCGACGGCGAACTCGAAGCGGTCCGCGGCTGGCTCTTCGGCAAGGCGACGACGATCTACGGCGGATCGACCGAGATCCAGAACAACATCATCGCCAAGCGCGTGCTCGGCATGCTCGACCACCAGTAAGAGAGGGGAGCAGACAACATGGCAGTTCTCAACGAAGAACAGGAAATGCTGCGCGACATGGCGCGCGACTGGGCAACCAACGAAAGCCCGGTCTCCGAATTCCGCAAAGTCCGCTCGGCCGGAGAGCCGCAGGCCTATAGTGCCGACGCCTATGCCAAGATGGCCGATATGGGTTGGGCGGGGATCGTCATTCCCGAGGCGTATGGCGGCTCGGACTTCGGCTTCATGTCGGCCGGCCTCGTGGTGGAAGAACTGGGCAAGACGCTGACCGCCAGCCCGCTGGTCGCGACGACCATCGCCGCGAGCGCGATCATTCTCGGCGGGAGCGACGAACAAAAGGCCAAGTGGCTGCCGAGGCTCGCAAGCGGCGAAACGGTGGCGACGCTCGCGGTCGACGAAGGCGCGCATCACGATCCTTCGGCAATCGAAACCAATGTCTTGGCGGGCAAGCTGACCGGCAAGAAAGCCTTCGTCCACGAAGCGCATGGCGCCGACCTGTTCGTGGTCGCGGCAACCGACGGGCTGTATCTTGTCGAAAAAGGCGATGGGGTTGCACTGACCACCCGCAAGCTCACGGACCAGCGCAGCCATGCCGATGTCGTGTTCGACAATGCATCTGCCGAAAAGCTGGACGATGGCAGCGACAGCCTGCTCGAGGATGTTGTCGCGCGCGCGCAGGTGCTGACCGCGGCCGAAATGCTCGGCATGGCGCAGGCGGTGTTCGACACCACGCTCGACTATCTGAAGCAGCGCGTTCAGTTCAATCAGGTTCTCGCCACATTTCAGGCGCTGCAGCATCGCATGGCCGATCTGTTCGCCGACCTCGCGCAGATGCGCTCGGCGGTCGAGGCGGGGCTGCAGGCGGTCGACGGCGGATACGGCGTGGCTCGCGCCGCGGTCGTCGCCAAGGCCGAGGCGAACCGCGTGCTGCACGTGATCAGCAACCAGGGCATCCAGCTGCACGGCGGCATCGGCATGACCGACGAATACGATGTCGGCTTCTACCTCAAGCGCGCCCGCGTGCTCGAGGCAAGCTGGGGTTCGTCGAGCTATCTCCGGGGCCGTTTCGCCCAGCTGTCCAGCTATTGAACGAACCGCCCGCCACCACGGGCGATGACGGAGTGGCGCGCCCGGACGGAGATGTCTGGGGGCGCCACAACGCCTTCATGGAGGCGAACCTCCGGCGCAATTACGCCACCAATCTGACGCATGGCGTCTTCGGCATGACCGGCTTCCGCCTGATCTACGCCCCGACCATCATCCCCGCCTATCTCTACCTGCTCACCGGCAGCGCGGCCGCAGTGGGCCTCGGCACGGCATTGCTGCAACTGGGCGGGACGGTTTCGCCCATCCTGTCGGGAGCACAGGTCGAAAGCCGGAAGCGCATCCTGCCATATGCCGTCACCGTCGGATCGCTGATGCGGGTCATGGTGCTGGCGCTTGCGATCGCGGCCTGGACGCTCGAGGGCACTGCCCTGCTCGCGGTCACTCTGGCAGCCTTCCTGTTGCTCGGTTTCTTCAGCGGGGCGCAGCGCGTCGCGTTCCAGATGCTGATGGCCAAGCTCATCCCAATCGACAGGCGCGGTCGACTACAAGGTATCCGCAACATGGCAGGCGGACTGATCGCGGCGGGCCTCGCCTGGGTAGCGGGCCATTACTTCATCGCGCAGGAATGGCTTGGCAACGGCTATGCCACCACCTTCCTGCTAGCATTTCTGCTTACTTCGGTTGGTCTCGTAGTGCTCAGGCTCGGCATTCGCGAACCCGACGCGCCGCGATTGCGCCCCGTGTTGCCGCTGCGCGACCGCATGGGCCAGTTCGGCGAGCTGTTGCAGCATCGCGATTTCCGCGCCTTCCTCTTCGCACACGGCCTTGCCGCTGTCGCGCGCGTGGGCCTGCCGTTCTGGACGCTCTTCATTGGCGACCGGCTGGGGCTAGACGGCGCGTTGATCGGCTCGCTCAGCCTCGCATTCCTCGCGGCGGATACGATGTCCAATCTCGTCTGGGGATCGCTGGGCGACCGAATCGGCTTTCGCGCGGTCTATCTGGGATCGCTGTTGTGCAGTCTCGCGGGGCTGGCCCTGCTGGTGCTGGGCGACGGGTGGCTGGTCTATGCCAGCTTCGTCGCACTCGGCTTCGGCTTTTCGGGCTGGATGATGGCTGCGGTCACGCTGGTGCTCGAATTCGGCGCGCATGAGGACATTCCCATGCGCCTCGCGCTGACCACGACGGTGGAAGGCGGGGTGTCTTCGGTCGGCCCGATACTGGTCGGCCTGAGCATCGCTGCGCTCGGCTATGCCCCGCTGATCGTGGCCGCTTTCGCGGCACTCATCGGCAGCCTGGCGCTGATGTTATGGCGCGTGCGCGAGCCGCGCGGCTCAGCCTGACGGAGCGAGCATGCCTTCGGACATCACCGACAGATAGGTTCGCGTCGCTGCTTCCGGCGGATCGAACCGTGCCGCCCAGTGCCGCGCCTCGTAGGCCGAGTTGACCGTCGACATGATCACCTGCCCCGCAACCAGCGGGTCGATCGCGCGCACCGAACCATCGGCAATACCGTCGATCAGCATCCCGGCAAAGCGACGCGCCAGCCGGTTCGACCGCGTCACGACGCCGACCTTGTGCTCGGCATCGAGCGCCTGCAGCGCCGTGGTACGCAGCAGTGGCGTACGGTCGAAGAACTGCAGGTCGACAAGCTCGGCCAGCACGCTGGTCAGCCGGGTCCAGTAATCGACCCCGATATCGCGCCCGGCGATTTGCACCGTCGAAAGCCGGTCGTAACTGTGCTGGAAGCAGGCGAGGACGAGATCGTCCTTGGCTTCGTGATGATGGTAGAAGCTGCCCTTGGTAACGTTGAGGCTCTCGGCAATACGGTTGACCGATGCCCCGCGATAGCCGCGTTCGTTGATCGTCACCGTCGCCGCACGAAGAAAAGCCTCGTTCTGGCTCGCATCGTCGTCGTCGGACGTGCGCCAGCTTCCACTGAGCGGTTGGGGCGCGTAAGTGCCGCGCTGCGCAGGCAGGCCGTGCGCGAGCACGTCGAAAAGGCGCTCCTCGATGCGCGCGAAATCGAGCACCGAATACCGCATCGACCACACCGGCCACCACATCATCGCCTCGAGCAGGATGTGTGCGCGCGCGGAGAACAGCGCGCGCTGGGCATTGCTGCTCCATTCGCCGAAAAAGCGCCGCACCAGATCGACGATCCGCAGGTAATGCGCCATCAGCGGATCCTGCACTTCCGGCTCGAGCGTGCGGATTTCGGATAGCGCGGTCGTCAGGCCGTGCTCGCCTGCGCGGATACGCTGACGCAAGGTGACGTGCGCGGCGATGAAATGGCGCAAACGCGCGGCCGGGTCTTCCTGAGCCAGCGCTTCGCGCGCAATGTTCTCCATCAGCGTCAGCGTCTGGTCGTAGACCGCGACGACGAGTTGCTCCTTGCGCGGAAAGTAATAGGTCACGCTGGTCGCATTGAGCCCGATCGCGCGGGCCACTTCGGCCAGCGTGGTCGCTTGGACGCCCACCTCGTTGATCAGCACCGCAGCGGCCTGGACGATGGCTTCGCGCTTTTCGCCGAACTTGCGCGTAGCGGCCGGCCTGTTCATGCGAAGAACGCCCCGAGGTCCTTCTTCAGGATCTTGCCATTGGCATTGCGCGGCAGGGTGTCTTCGATGAAAGTGATGCGCACTGGCACCTTGAACTTCGCCAATCGCGCCGCGACCCAGTCACGCAATTCCTCCTCGGTTGCCGTCATCCCTGGCGCGAGATGCACCACGGCGGCCGGTTCTTCACCCAGCGTCGGGTGGGAAATGCCCACCAGCGCGGCATCGGTTACCGCCGGGTGATCGTAAAGAACGTTCTCCACTTCGGAAGAATAGATGTTCTCGCCCCCACGGATGATCATGTCCTTCGCGCGGTCGACGATATAGCACCAGCCCTCCTCGTCGAGCCGGGCAAGGTCGCCGGTGCGCACCCAGCCGTCGACGAAGGTTTCGGCGGTCGCCTCGGGGCGGTTCCAATAGCCTTTCACCACCATTGGGCCGCGCGCCCACAACTCGCCGACTTCGCCGGGTGCCAGTTCGCTGCCATCGTCCCCGACGATCTTGAGATCCGCGACCGCGACCGGCGGGCCGCAGCTGTCGGGCCGGTTGAGATAGTCCTCGCCCGAATTTCCGGTGACCGTTGCCATGGTCTCGGTCATGCCCCAGCCATTGGCCGGAAGCGCGCCGAATTCCTCGTGGATCTTGCGAACCAGTTCGGGCGCGGCGGGCGCGCCGCCATAGGCCACCGCCTCGAGGCTCGAGAGATCGTAATTCGCCCGCTCGGGATGTTCGAGCAACTGCCAGGCGATTGTCGGCACCCCCCCGGTCAGATTGACTTTCTCGCTCTCGATGAGCTGGAAGGCTTTCACCGGATCCCACTTGTGCATGAAGATCATCGTGTGCCCCGCCACGGCATAGCCCATGAGTCCTGCCGAACAGGCCGTGACATGGAACAGCGGGATCACCGTCAGCCCGACCTTCTGCACCGGAGCGGACGGCTCCTCGCCGCGGCGAAGGGCTGCGAAAGCGCCATTATAAGCGCTCGACACGATGTTCGTGCACAGATTTCGGTGCGTGCCCAGCGCGCCCTTGGGCTGCCCCGTGGTCCCGCTGGTGTAGAAGATCGTTGCCTCGTCATCCGGAGCGATTTCGACCTCGGGCAATTCGGCAGCGGGCAGCGCGTCGTAATCGCTCGGTGTCCCGATAATGTCCTCGAGCCGCTCGCCGCCTACGGCTTCACCGCGCGAGACGAACACGGTTTCCAGTTCGGGCAAGTCGCCGCGATGAGGAACGATCCGCTCCCATCGTTCGGCATCGCAGACCAGAAGTTTACTGCCCGAATTGGCCAGTCCAAACGCCAGTTCGGGCCCGGTCCACCAGGCGTTGAGCGGCACGCAAATCGCTCCGATCGTCGTGGCGGCGAAAAAAGCCACCGGCCATTCGGGCAGGTTGCGCATGGCGAGCGCCACACGGTCGCCCTTCTCCACCCCGCGCGAACGCAATTCCGCAGCCAGCCTCGCGACCGCGCGGAACCAGCCTTCGTAGCTGACGCGTTCGTCCTCGTAGATCGCGAAGGCGCGCTTGCCATGCGTGCGGGCAAGCTGCGCCACCTGTCTGAGGTTCGCCGGGGCGTTCTTCCAGACGCGTGTCGGCACCCCGCGAATATCGATGGTTTCCATCTCGAAGCGCTCGCCCGGTGCAGTCAGGCGCTCGATACATTGCGCTCTGGACATGGCAGGCCAGCCCGGCGGCGGCACGAAATCGATCGCACGCGCGAGGTCGTTCATGGCATTCCCCTCATCCTCGCCTGTGCGGGCGAGTCTCTCTCTCTCAAACGTGTGGTCTAAACCTGCTTGGCGGGTCTGTGCAAGCCGCCTTCGAAGCAAAGGTATGAGGGTGGCAAGAACAGATGAAATCGCTATTCGTGCAAAACAGAAGCATAGGTATGCGCGGAGAGGAGAGCGATGATGGTCGAACTGGCGGACGCCGGGACGCAGGGTTTCGATGCCGGGAGACTGGAGCGAATAGCGCCGTTCCTATCGCAAACCTATGTCGACAGCGGCAAACTGCCCAATGCGCAATTGCTGGTCGCGCGCAATGGCACGCCGGTCCACTACACCCGCCTTGGCACGATGGGCGACGATGGTCGCGAATTGCGCGACGACGCGCTGTTCCGCATTGCCAGCATGACCAAGCCGGTAACCTCGGTCGCCTTCATGCAACTGGTCGAGCAGTGCAAGGTCGCGCTGGAGGAACCCGTGACTCGGGTTTTCCCCGAGTTCGCCGACCTGACGGTCTATGCCGGAGGTGGCGGGTCGATACCCTTCGCACCGGGTACGCCCGCCCCGCCGATGCGCTTCGTCGATCTGCTGACGCATATGTCCGGGCTGACCTACGGCCTGCAGAACCGAACCAATATCGATGCAGTCTACCGCGAACACAATTTCGACTTCGCGCGCGACCATCTCGAAAGCGACGGTTTCATCGAACGGTTGTCGAAGCTGCCGCTGGAGTTCGCCCCCGGGCAGGGCTGGAACTACTCGGTCGCGACCGATGTGCTGGGTATCGCGGTCGAACGGATCAGCGGCATGCGACTGGGCGATTACTTCGCGAAGCACATCTTCGCGCCGCTGGGCATGGCAGATACCGGTTTCGGCGTGGCCGAGGGCCAGAGCGAGCGGCTGGTCGATGCCTATGCCTATCGCCCCTGCCAGGCCCCGCGGATGATCAATGCCGGGGCGACCAGCAAACTCAACCAGGGCGGCACTTTCGACAGTGGCGGCGGGGGCCTGATCGGCACGATCGAGGATTACCACCGCTTCGCGACCATGCTGCTCAATGGCGGCGAACTCGACGGCGCACGGATCATCAGTCCCAAGACGCTGCGCCTGATGCGCACCAACCATCTTCCCGGAAATGCCGACCTGACCGAAATGTCGAGCAGCCTGTTTTCCGAAGCCAACAATGCCGGAACGGGTTTCGGTCTGGGCTTCGCCATGGTGATCGACCCGGCCAGAACGCTGATGCCGTCGAGCCTTGGCGAATTCTACTGGGGCGGCGCCTATTCGACCGCCTTCTTCGTCGATCCGGTCGAACGCATCACTATGGTCTTCATGACGCAGGTCTATCCTTCGTCGACTTATCCGATCCGGCGCCAGTTGAAGACGCTGATCTATTCCGCACTCACCGAAACCTATGCCTGAGGAGAAACCGATGACCTCCCCCATCCGCACCGAACGCCATGACAACGTCCTCGTGGTCATTTCCGACAATCCGCCGGTCAACGCGCTGGGGCAGGCCGTGCGGGCCGGGCTCAAGGACGCGATCGGCGAAGCGCTGGCCGACGACAGCGTGGAAGCAGTGGTGATCCGCTGCGACGGCCAGACCTTCTTCGCCGGCGCCGACATTACCGAATTCGGCAAGCCACCCGTCGGCCCCAACCTGCCCGAGACGCTCGATGCGATGGAGGCCAGCGACAAGCCGGTGGTGGCGGCGATCCACGGCACCGCGCTGGGCGGCGGGTGCGAGGTCGCGCTCGCTTGTCACTATCGCGTCGCCGTGCCCTCGGCGAAGCTGGGCCTGCCCGAAGTCAAGCTCGGACTGATCCCGGGCGCGGCAGGCACCCAGCGCCTCCCCCGTCTCGTCGGCGCGGAATCCGCGCTCCCGCTTGTCGTGGGTGGCAACCCGATCCCGGCGAAGAAGGCCGAGAAGATCGGCCTGCTCGATGTATTGGTGGGCGAAGACAGCCTGGAAGCCGACGCGATCGCTTTTGCCAAGACGAAGATCGGTCAGCCGGTTCCGCGATCATCCGAAGGCAAGGAGAATGAGGACGGCGTGCGCGATCCCGACCTCTTCGACCGCTTCCGCGCCAGCCAGGCCCGCCGCATCCGCGGGTTTGATGCCCCCAATGCGGCGATCGAGGCGGTCAAGGCAGCGGGCGAATTGTCCTATGCCGACGGCGTCGCCAAGGAACGCGAACTGTTCATGAAACTGATGGGCGGCACGCAGAGCGCCGCGATGCGGCACTATTTCTTCGCCGAACGCGCAGCGAACAAGATCGACGATGTGCCCAAGGACACCCAGCTGATCCCGATCAAGAAGGTCGGCGTGATCGGTGCGGGCACGATGGGCGGCGGGATCGCGATGAATTTCCTGTCTGCGGGCATTCCTGTCACCATCCTCGAAATGGCGCAGGATGCGCTCGATCGCGGCACTGGCGTGATCCGCAAGAATTACGAGAACACCGCCAAGAAGGGCCGCATGTCCGCAGAACAGGTCGATCAGGCCATGGGTTTGCTGACCCCCACCCTGTCCTATGACGATCTGGCCGATTGCGATCTCGTGATCGAGGCGGTCTACGAGAGCATGGAGGTGAAGAAGGAGGTTTTCGGCAAGCTCGACGAAGTGGTGAAGCAAGGCGCGATCCTCGCCTCGAACACCAGCTATCTCGATGTCGACGAGATCGCCACCGCGACCAAGCGGCCAGGCTATGTGCTCGGCATGCACTTCTTCTCGCCCGCGAATGTGATGAAGCTGCTCGAAGTCGTGCGTGGCAAGGAAACCCGGCACGATGTGCTCGCCACCGTGATGAAACTGTCGAAAAAGATCGGCAAGGTCGCCGCCGTATCGGGCGTCTGCCCGGGCTTCATCGGCAATCGCATGCTATCCAAGCGCCAGGAACAGGCCAATGAACTGCTGATGGAAGGCGCGAATTACTGGGAGGTGGACGAGGTCCTGCTCGATTTCGGCTTCCCCATGGGACCGTTCCAGATGGGCGACCTCGCCGGCATCGACATCGGCTGGCACCGCGACCCGAGCAAGGTCACGACCATTCGCGAAGCACTGTGCGCGGTCGGTCGCTTCGGCCAGAAGGCGGGCAAGGGCTTCTACGACTATGACGAAGCGCGCAACCGTACGCCATCGGACGAAGTGAAGCAGATCATTGCCGATTTCGCCGCCAAGGAAGGCAAGCCGCAGCGCGAGATCTCGAAGGACGAGATCCGCGAACGCCTGCTCTACCCGATGGTCAACGAGGGCGCACTGATCCTCGAGGAAGGCATGGCGCAGCGCGCCAGCGACATCGATGTGGTGTGGATCAACGGCTATGGCTGGCCACTCTATACCGGCGGCCCGATGTTCTGGGCGCAGACGGTCGGGCTCGACAAGGTCGTGACCGGACTCGAGCGGTACGGTCTGCCCGTGAGCAATTATCTGCGCACCAAAGCGGAGAATGGCGGAAAATTCGATTGATCGCACGCAGAACTGCGACATTTTTGAAACGCCGGTACGTCATTTCATCGAATGGTGACGTCGTTCGTCCGCTGTCTCTTGACAGCGGACGGGAGGGCCGTTTGAACAGCAACAAAAGATAAATGGGCGCCGCAGAAGCGGCTCCCGGGAAGAGGAGAAATTATGAGTAAGTTTGGTTTACGCCATCAATGTGCCCGGGGCGCACTTGCCTGCGCGATGGCCCTTACACCGGCGATCGCCCACGCCCAGGACGCGGGTGCGGCAAATACCGAAGAAGCCGATCTAATCGATGCCGCCGATGTCGATAGCGGCAGCGTCATCATCGTCCGCGCGCAGGGCCGCGAACAGGCTCTGGCCGATGTCCCTGTCGCGGTTTCGGCAGTCTCGGGCGAACTGCTCGAAAAGTCGGGCGTCGCGGATATTCGCGACCTCAACCAGGTCGCTCCTTCGCTGCTGATCTCCTCGACCGGCAACGAGGCCAATGGCTCCGCGCGTATTCGTGGCATTGGTACGGTCGGCGACAATCCCGGCCTCGAAAGCTCGGTCGCGGTCTTCGTCGACGGTGTCTACCGGTCGCGTTCGGGCAATGCGATGGCCGAACTCGGGCCGCTCGATCGCGTCGAAATCCTGCGCGGCCCGCAGGGCACGCTGGGCGGCCGTAACTCGTCGGCCGGCCTGATCAACATCTACACCGCCCCGCCCGAGTTCGAATTCTCCGGCTACGGCGCTTTCACCTATGGCAATTACGACGCGATCAAGGTCGAAGCCGGGATCAACGCGCCGCTCGGCGACACGGTCGCCGCGCGGATCGACGGCGTCTATTTCGAGCGCGACGGTTTCTACAACGATGTCGTGAACGACGTCCGCATCAACGATCGCGACCGCTACCTCGTTCGCGGCCAGCTGCTGTTCGAGCCGAACAGCGACCTCAGCATCCGCCTGGTAGGCGATTATGCGAAGAAGGAAGAAGCCTGCTGCGCAGCGACCTTCGTCCAGCCGAGCTTTGCGCCACTCGCGCGTGTTTCGCCCGGTCTGGACGGCTTCAACCGCCCGAACGGCGGTCCGGCGCTGACCAGCACGGACAATCCGATCGTGCCGATCCTGCTCGGTCTCGGTCAGGACCCGCGCGCACTGAGCCAGTCGACCTTCGACCGCGATATCTACGTCACCCCCGGGCGGTCCTATGACGGCGAGACGGAAGACTGGGGTCTTTCGGGCGAGGTCAACTGGGACTTCGGCAATGTCACGCTGACCTCGATCACCGGCTATCGCGAGTATTCGAACTTCCAGGGTTCGGACACCGACTACACGCAGGTCGACCTGCTTTATCGCGCGCCGGGGCCGAATGCTGGCTCGCGCGAGTTCAAGACGTTCACCCAGGAATTCCGCCTGAACGGGACGGCCTTCAACGACACGCTCGACTGGCTGATCGGCGCCTATTACGCCAACGAAAAGCTGGAAACGCGTGACAATCTGCGGTTCGGCAATGACTACGGCACCTTCGCCAACTGCCGCATCGCGCTGGCGATCAATCCGGCGCTGGCCAATCCATCGGCCGACAACTGCCTCGGCGCCAACGTCGCCGCGATCGACGGCACGCTGACTGGTACGCCGGCATTTGGCGCCGCCACCCCGCTGATCATCGCCGGGATGAACAATCTCGCGCAGGTCCGCGACATCGGCGGCACCGGCGATCGGTACAACCAGAAGAGCGAGAACTTCGCGCTCTTCACGCACAACATCGTCCATGTCACCGATACGGTCGATCTGACGCTTGGCCTTCGTTACACGAACGAAACCAAGGACTTCAACGCCGCCTTCAGCAATGACAACGTGTTCTGCCCGCAGGCACGCAACCTGCTGAACGGGCTGCTCACCACGCCGCTGGCCGGACTTGCGGGCGGCCTGATCTCGCTGTCATGCCAGGGCAATTCGACGGCCGAGCTCGACGGTGTCACGGTGTCCGACACGCGTGACGAGGACGAGTTCACCGGCACCGCCATCCTGAGCTGGAAGCCCGACCCCGACTGGATGGTCTACGGCTCCTACTCCAAGGGCTACAAGGCCGGTGGCTTCAACCTCGATCGCTCGGCGCTGGCGGTTCCGGTCGCCTTCAACGTCAACAACCTCGATCCGAGCGCGTTGCAGTTCGATGCCGAAACCGTGGACGCCTTCGAAGTCGGCGTGAAGTATTCGAGCCGCAAGTGGGGCTTCAGTGTCGCCGCATTCCGCCAGGAATTCGAGAACTTCCAGCTGAACACGTTCAACGGCTCGGTCTTCCTCGTGCAGAACATCAACGGCTGCGACACCGACCTCGGTGGCCTGGACCGTGATGGCGATGCGACGACGGGAAGCTGCGCGACCGACAATGTCGCACCCGGCGTGATCGCGCAGGGCGTCGAGTTCGAAACCTCGCTCAGCCCGATCCGCGATCTGACGATGACGGTCGGCCTGACCTATTCGGACACCAGCTACGAGGACAATCTGGTCGGCCGCGACAACGGTTCGCCGCTCGATCCGGCACTCCGGCTGCTCCCGGGCGACAATCTGTCGAACGCCCCCGAAGTGACCGCGACCGCCTCGCTCAGCTGGACCCCGCCGATCGGCAATTCGGGTCTGTCGGGCCTGTTCTTCGTCAATGCGCGTACGACCGGCGATTACAACACCGGTTCGGACCTGCTCTACGGCAAGGAACAGGATGGCTACACGCTGGTCAACGGTCGTATCGGCATCACCGGCCCTGATGATCGCTGGGGCGTCGAAGTCTGGGCAAACAACCTGTTCGACATCGATTACAGCCAGGTTGCCTTCAACACGCCCTTCGTGGCGCCGCAGCAGACCTATTCGGCATTCCTCGCCGAGCCGCGGACTTATGGCGTGACGGTACGCGCAGGTTTTTAAGCCCGCCGTTCACCTGACTTTCGGAAGGCCCGGCATCTTCGGATGTCGGGCCTTTCGTCTTTTGTGCCACTGCGAAAGGCCCTGATAAGGGATTCCCCGTAGGGTCCGCGCTAAGCGTCGGAGAAGCTTGAAGATAACGGCATGGTGCAACGCGCAATTTTCAGAAAGGCTAGGGCCACTAACTTGACATAAAGCGAATGCGCGCTTTCACTTTCGATCGAGAGGTACGCAAGCAGAGACGTACCCCGATGGAGAGGGACATGACCGGATTCACTTTACGCCATAGTTGTGCGCTGGGCGCGCTTGCCACCGCTGCGCTTTACGCATCACCCGCATTCGCGCAGGCCGAGGTGGAAACCGCCGGTGCCGCCACGCAAAATGACAACCGTATCGTGGTGACCGGATCGTACATCCGTGGCACGCCCGAAGATGCCGCCCTCCCCGTCGATGTGTTCACGGCGGACGATCTTGCCGAACAGGGCGTCGACAGCCCGCTCGAGTTCATCAAGGAACTGCCCTCGGTTGGGGCGTCGCTGGGCGACAGCAACCAGTTCTCCACCGATGCGCAGGGTTTTCAAGGCGTCGGTTCGCTCAACCTGCGCGGGCTCGGCCCGCAGCGCACGCTCGTGCTGCTCAACGGCAAGCGTACCATCCTCAGCCCCGGCGCGGGCTTCGTCGACACGCAGCTGATGCCGCTGTTCGCGCTCGAGCGGATCGAGTTGCTCAAGGATGGCGCGGGGTCGACCTATGGCTCGGACGCGATTGCCGGCGTGGCCAATTTCATCACCCGATCAAGCTTCACCGGTTTCGAGTTCCAGGGCGACTACAATTTCATCGACGGATCGGACGACAATTACAGCCTCAGCGGTCTCGCGGGTTTCGAATTGGGCGATTCCGGCAATCTGGTGTTCGGCGCCGGCTGGCAACACCGCAGCGAACTGGGCACGCCGCAACGTGACTTCGTCAATGTCGGCTATGAGACCAACCCGTCGGCCTATTCGGCGCTGGCAACGCCGGGCCTGTTCGCGGTGAGCTATTTCGACACGGGAACCGGAACGGTAAATACACAGATCCGCCCCGACGTCGGCTGCACCGATCTGGGCGGCACGGTCGATGTGGGCCGGTGCTATTTCACTTATGTCCCGTTCGACAACATCATCGAGGACGAGAACCGCTATCAGGCCTTCGCCGAGCTCACCGTCGATCTCAGCGATACGATCCGCTTCCGCGCCGATGCGCTCTATTCGCGCAGCGAGCTCAAATCACTCAACTATTCGCCCGCCTTCCCGCCGACGCAGGGCCCCAACGGTTCGGGCTTCGTCAGCGCTTTCACCACTTCGCCAGCCAATCCGGGCGTAGCCGCCTTTCTCGATCAGGTCGGATTGCCGCAGAGTTCGGCGACCAACCCGATCGTGGCGGTCACCAACGTTCTCTATCGCCCGTTCGGTTATCTCGGCAATCCGCGCGATGCAGATCGCGGCGCGGGTACCGGTAGCGCCATCAACGACGCCTATCGGTTCAGCGGTGGCTTCGAATTCGCACTCAGCGACACGCTGCGGTTGAACGTGGACGGCACGTACTGGCAGTCGAACCGCGACTTCTACGCACCCGGCATCGTCGGGTCGCGGTTGCAGGCTGCGCTCAACGGGCTCGGCGGGCCGGATTGCGACGGCGTCACGCCGGGCGGCAATGGCTGCCAGTGGTTCAACCCGTTCACCAATGCCGGACAAGGCAACGGCACGTTCAACATCACCAACCCGTTCTATCGACCAGGCGCGGAAAACAGCGAGGAACTGGTTGCGTGGTTGCAAGTGCCCAACGGCACACGCGAGCAGGAATCGCAGTTCGTCTTCGATGTGGTCCTTGCGGGCGAAACGGGGATCACCTTCAGCGGCGGTCCGCTGGCCTTCGCAGTGGGAGGCCAGTTCCGCGACAACCGCTACACCAGCGATCCCTACAACGAGGAATCGAATCTCGATGTGAATCCGTGCTTCATCGAGGGCGACCTCAGCTGCGTCGGGACGACCACCGAGGGCGTCGGGCCATTCATCTTCCTCGGCGGTTCGCGCCCGGTCAGCCTGCAACAGGACGTGTATGCACTGTTCGCGGAACTCAATGCGCCGATCACCGACCGGCTTGAACTGTCCGCGGCTATCCGCTTCGAGGATTACGGCAGCCCGATCGGTTCGACCGTCAACCCGAAAGGCTCGCTGCGTTTCGAAGTGACCGATTGGCTGACGCTGCGCGGATCGGTCGGCACGACCTTCCGCGGTCCGCTGGCGTCGAACGTCTCACCCAATTTCGTCACGGCGCTCGAAGGCTTCACCGCCGCCGGCGGCAATTACAAATCGAAGGACATCTACGGCAATCCGACCGATCTTGGCCCGGAAACCGCCTTCACCTACAATATCGGGGCAATCATCTCCGCACCCGTCGGTGGTGGCGATATGACCTTCTCGGTCGACTACTGGTCGATCGATCTGGAAGATCGCATCACGATTACGCCGGGCAATGCGATCGCGAGCGTGGTCGGCAATGGCCAGACAAACGGCCAGGCGCCGGTCGATTGTTCGAGCCCGCTGGTGAACCTGATCACCTTCTCGAACAACCAGTGCGTCCAGGGCACGACGCTGGGCATCGACATCAGCCGCGTGCGGACCGATTTCGTCAATGGCCCCGATGTGAAGATCGCGGGTCTCGATTTCGCGCTCAACGCCAGCTTCCCGCTGGGCGATACCGCCGAATTGTCCTTCGGCGCCAATGCGGTGTGGAATCTCGATTACAGCTTCGACGATTTCATCGTGCAGGGCGTCAACGTGCAACCCGCTTATGACGCGGTCGGTTTCGGCAATTATTTCCGCGATCCGAACACCGTCCCCGAATGGCGCGCCAACGCCTTCGTCAATCTGGGTTTCGGCGATTTCAACGCGCGCTACGCGATCCAGCATATCGACGGCGTGACCGACGATCGCTGCATCAATCGCGACCCCTGCTTCAGCACCGCGGGCGGCGTAGGGACCAATTTCGGCGTCGAGAGCGGCTCCTACACGCAACACGATTTCGCGGTCACATACGATCTCGAACTCGCCGGTGCCGAGGTTCAGTTGCAGGCGGCGGTCGAAAACTTCACCGACGCCGCCCCTGCCGAAGCGCAGCTTCCGCTAGGCTTCAACCCGTTCATCGGCAATGCGATCGGACGCAATTACCGGCTTGGGCTTCGCACGCGCTTCTAAACGGAAGCCGCCTGACACAAAGGGTCCGGAGCGCTGGCTTCGGGCCCTTTTTTTCGGCCTATCGGATCAGCGCAGCGAGCTCCCGCCAAGCGCCTGCCACAAGAGAACCCTCGCCCGCTGCGCGCGGCCCATAGCCGCAGCGGCGCGTTCCCCGCTCGCATCGGCCGCGCGGCGTGCCTCCAGCACAGTCAGGAAATCGGCCAATCCCGCCTCGTACCGGGTGTTCGCCAGCCGGGCCGCGCGCTGCAGGGCGGCAGCTTCCCGGACGGCAGCAGCGGCTTCTTCATCCGCCGAGGCGACGAGGCCGTAGCCCGCCTCGGCATCGCCCAGCGCCGTGTAAACGATGCCGCGATAGGCCTCGAAAGCGGCGCGCTTGCCCGCAGCGGCGCCATCGATTTCGGCCTCGATCCGGCCGAAATCTATCAGCGGACCAGCGATAGCCGCGCCCACCGAGCCGACGAGGGAGTCGTTGTCGAACAGGTCGCCGATGCCGAAGGCAAGCAGACCGATCGCACCCGACAGATCGAACACCGGAAAGCGCCGGCGCGCGGCCGCCGCCAGGTCGGCGTCGGCGGCAGCCAGCTCCGCAGCCGCGGCAAGCACATCGGGTCGATTGACCAGCAATGCGGAGGGAAGCGTCGCCGGGGGCAATTGGCGCGACTGCGCCTCCCCATCCTGCGCCAGCGCCGCACGCACTTGCGCACCGCCCTGCGCGGTCAGCGTAACGAGCCGTCCCAACAGCCGGGCGCGTTCGCTCTCGAGCGCGGACAACCTGCTGCGCGATCCCGCAGCGGCGCTTTCAGCGCGTACACGATCGAAGCCCGGCGCGATCCCTGCGCGTTCGCGCACACCGGCGAGCCGCGCGAGTTCGTCGGCGGAGACCAGGTCGCTGCGAATCTCACGCTCGCGCGCTTCGAGCGTCCGCCAGTCGATCACGCTGGCCGCGATTTCGGACAGCAGCGCAAGGCGTACGGCACGCGCGCTGGCGTCCGCGGCATCGGCGCGCGCGAGCGCGGCGCGTTCCTGTGCCCGCAGCCGCCCGAACAGGTCGAGGTCCCAACGCGCGGTAAGATTGGCAGCATAGGACGTCCGCTCGGTGTCTATGGCGATACCGGGTGGCAGCGCTCCCCCGAACGATTCGGGATTGGTACGCTGGCGTGTGACCGAGGCATTGGCCCCGATTTCAGGCAAGCGACTGGCCCCAGCCCGATCCGCACCGGCGCGCGCCTGTTCGACCCTGGCGACCGCTTCCGCCAAGCTTGGCGAGGAGGCGAGCGCTTGCGCCGCCAGCGTGTCGAACGCAGGGTCACCAATCGGCAACAAGCGTTCGAGCGCGACCTCAGTCGTGCCATCCGCTGCGAAGAGATAGCTTTCGGGCAGCACGGGTACCGGCGTGACCACTTCGGGCGGCGGCCCCGCAGCACAGGCTGCCAGCGAGAGCGCGCTCGCCGTCGCGAGGATCGCGCCGCGGATCACTGATCGGCTCCCTCGGCCGCGATATAGGCGTCGACCTGCTGCCCAACGCGGAACAGGCCGTTTGTTTCGGGCAACTGGTAGATGACCTGCAGCACGCGCACGTCGACCCGCTCGGCGGCACTGTTGGTCAGCGAACGCTTGGGGACGACCAAAGGCTCGGCGCGGACGAAAAGTGCCTCGACCTGCTTGTCCGACGCCCCGCGCGGACTGACCGTAGCCGGTGCGCCCAGCGCCAGCCGCGGCGCCTGTTCCTCGTCGATGTCGATCCGTACGTGCAGGGGGCTGGTCTGCCCCATCTCGATGAAGGGCTGTGCACCACCCCCGCCCATCGTGCTGACATATTCGCCCTTGCGGATATTGACCGCGAGAATTTCGCCGGCGATCGGCGCGCGCACCTTCAGCCGCGCAATTTCGGTCCGCGCCGAACCGGCGCGTGCCTGCGCCGCGTCCAGCCGGGCCCGTGCCAGCCGAAGCCGTTCACCGGCAGCGGTGGCTTCGCCTTCGGCGCGAATAACCTCGGCACGGCTGACCGCGGCGGGATCTTCGACATTGCGATACAGCGCCAGCTGGCTCGCGGCGGTGTTCCGCGCGCTTTCGGCTTCCGCAATCGCTGCGCGGGCTTCGGCAATCGCGGCTTCCGCCTCGCGCAATTGCGCCCGCACCGCACGGTCGTCGACGGTGAACAGCAAGTCACCCTCGCCCACGCGGTCGCCGGGCTGGACATAGAGACCGGTGATCAGCCCCGAAAGCGCTGAGCCGATCTGGATCGTCTCGCTCGACGGTTCGACCACGCCCGATCCGGCCACGCGCGCCTCGGCGGCAAGCTGTTCGGGCGCGCGCGGCGGTTCGCGGCCGGGTTCGGACAATTCGCGGTCGGGCAGGCCCGCAAGAATGAATGCTACGGCGGCAAGGAGGCCGACGATCGCGATCAGCGGCAGGATCTGGCGCGAGAAACTGAGATTCTTCAAGTCGAGTGCCATGTCAGTGTCCTTCGGGCATGTCCTTGCCGTCATGCGTAATCCGCCCGTCCTCGAGCACGAGAATGCGGTCCGCGAGATCGAAAATGCGGTTGTCGTGCGTCACGATGATGCAGGCGCGATCCTCGGCCACGGCAACGTCGCGCAGCAGGTCCATCACGCGGCGACCCGACGACGCATCGAGGGCCGCGGTCGGCTCGTCGCACACCACCAGCCGCGGTTCGTGAACCAGCGCGCGGGCAATGGCGACACGTTGCTGTTGTCCGCCCGAAAGCTGGCGCGGCAGCTTGTCCGCCTGATCGCCGATATTGAGCTTTTCCAGCATCGCCACCGCGCGTTCGCGCGCCTCGAACCGATCCATCCCCTGCGCGATCAGCGGGACCGCGGCATTGTTTGCCGCATCGATCGAAGGGATCAGATTATACTGCTGGAAGATGAAACCGATGTTCTGCAGCCGGAATTCGACCAGATCGCTATCTGACAATTCGTAGATGTCGGTGCCGAAGACCTTTACCTCACCCTGGGTCGGCCACAGGATCCCGCACATGATCGAGATCAGGGTGGTCTTGCCCGACCCGCTTTCGCCGACGAGAAAGGTGAGCTCCCCGGCGCGGATGTCGAGATCTATACCGTGCAGTACGGTAATCGTCTGCTGGCCCGCCTGGAAATCACGGGTCACGGCGCGTGTACAGATCGCCGCTTCGGGCCTGCAGCCACCGATGGCGGTCGTGTCGATCGGAGTCCCCATCAGCGGAACACCGATGCGGGCTCGGTCTTGAGCACGTTGCGCAGCGCCAGCCAGCCGGTCAGCGCGAGAATGAGGAACACTGCGACAAGGCTGATCAGCGGGATCTGCCAGGGAATGTAGAACCCCTTGAAGGTCGGATTGCTCGAGAAACCCCAGATGAAGAACACCGTGCCGACGACGCCGAGGCCGTAGCCCACGAGGCCCACCAGCCCCGCCTGCACCGCGACCATGCGGCGGATCTTGGCATTGGTCACGCCGATCGCCTTGAGCGCGCCGAACTGCTTGATGTTGTCACGGATGAAAAGGCTGAAGGTGAGCCCGACGATCGCGACCCCGACGATGAAGCCAAGCGCGACGGTAATTCCGAAATTGAGCGGAATGCCGGTGTTCTCGATGATGAAGTCGATCCCGTCCTGCGCGAACTCGTCGCGCGTCTGCGCCTTCAGCCCGGTTTCGTCCTCGATCCGTTCGGACAACGCCTTCGCCTGAAGCGGATCCTCGGCCCCGACCAGTACGAAGGACAGCCGGTTGCGCGTACCCGGGACGAAATTCAGGGCCTGGCTGTATTTGGTGTAGAGCACCACAGTGCTGGTGAAGCTGGGAATGGCATCCGCGATTCCGCGGATCACCGCGCGCTGGTCGTTGAGTTCGAGCCGCTCCCCGATCGGCGATTGCCCCGGGAACATGCGTGTGGTGCCGACATCGTCGATAATCACGCTGTCGGGCTGCGACAACACGTCGATCGATCCCTCGACCATGCTCTTGGGCAGTCCGATCAGCGTAGCATCGTCGACCCCGATGACCGCAACCCCTTCGAGATCGCCATCCTTGGTGCGCACGCTGGCCTGCGCCCGCAGATGCGGCACGGCCCATTCGACGCCGGGGACGCTGCGCACCTTGTCCAGCGCGGTAGACGGCATGGCATAGGCGACGTCGGTCGTGCGGCTGACCGGGTCCATGACCCAGACGTCGGCGCTCGAGACATTGTACACGCCGCTCGCGCCGCGCTCGATCAGATTGACGAAAATGGTCAGCTGCTGCGTGATCAACAGTGTGGAAAATGCAATGCCGAAGACCAACCCGTAAAATTTCTGGGCGTCGCCGGTCAGCATTCTGATCGCAATCCAGAGCACGCTAGCTTGCCTTCCCTCACCGAACCGTCCATTACTGAACGACAGCGTTCAAGTGAACGGAGGCGTTCAGATTGTCAAGTGGTGAAGTGAAGCGGACCGGTCGACCGACCGATGAGGCCAAGCGCGAGGCCATTCTCGCAGCCGCGGCGGACAGCTTCTTTGCGCATGGCTTTGCGGCCAGTTCGATCGAGCAGATCGCCGCCGACGCTGGCGTGTCGAAAGTTACGATCTACAACCGCTTCGGCGACAAGCGGGCGCTGTTCATCGCGGCGGTGGAGCGCGAATGCGAACAATTGCGTGGCAATCTGGAAATGCCACAGGTCGCGAGCGGCAATCTGCGCGATCGGCTAACGGCGATTGGCGAAGCCATGACCGCGTTTCTCTCGCGCCCAAAGATGGTCCAGTTCGAGCGCCGCATCGCCGCGGAAACCGAGCATGAGCCGTCCGTAGGCGAAGCATTTCTGGTGGCCGGGCCATTGCGGATGAAGCGCGCATTCGCAGCACTGATCGGTGCGATGCATGACGCCGGCGACATAGAGGTCGACGATCCGGAACTGGCGGTCGAGCAGTTTGCCAGCATGTGCAAGGGTATGGGCGATCTCGAACGGCGGTTCGGCGCAGCGCCCGATCCCCAGCGCAACCGCGAGCGCATCGCTGGCGCAGTGGAGGTGTTCTGCCGGGCCTACGCGCGCGACTAACAATTTTCTAACGCGCACCGAGGGGGATAACGCGTTGTGCCCCGCGCGAGAATGGGCAAGAACGCTACCGATGTCATTGTCGCTCAGAGGCCTGTTCATTGCGCTGCCTATCGTCGCACTGATCATTGGTGCGATGGCGTGGGGCATTTACAGCGGGAGCATCGACGAAGATCGCGCCGAGGCGATGCGCGAAGTCGGTATCGCCAATGACGCGGCCACCGGGGCCCTCGAACGCGGCATTTCGCTTATCACCGAAACCGAGCAGAAAGCGGTGGCCACGATGACCGCCAAGCTCGATCGCCCGGGGCCTACATCGCTCGACGAGATCTTCGTTCCGGCAGCAGACGGTGCCGCCCATACGCGCGACGAATTGTGGAGCGGGGCACGGACCGCGGGTGCCATCCGCCTCTCCGGGGTCGGCGGATATCTGGCGCCGCCGCAGCCCACCGGCGAACGGCGTGCGGCAATCCTTGCTGCCTTCGAGACGCTCAGGCAGATGACCAACGGCCTGCCCAGCGAGATCGAGAGCCTGTATTTCTTTTCGCCTGCGAACGATCTGCTGATCTATGCGCCGCGCCGCCCCGACGAACTGATGTTCTACCGCACCGCGGCGGCGGATTTCGATTTCCAGAACGCCGAGTTCAGCCGCATCACCTCGCCCGAGGAGAATCCCGAGGGCGAACTCAGCTGCACCAGCCTGCAGACTCCGCTCTATGATGACAGCGGCGACAGCTGGACCACTGGCTGCATGTTGCCCATCCGCATAGGAGGGAGGCATCTTGGCGCTTGGGGCATCAGCATCCCGCTCGACCTGCTGACCGACCGCCTGACGCCGCCGCCCGAAGACGCCTTCACCATTATCGTCAGCGCCGATGGCAAGCTGATCCATCATTCGGGCGCGTCCCAGATGGAAAGCGCCGAACTCCAGGCCAATGTCGATCTGGCGACATCCGGAGCACCGCTGCTCCGCGAAGTCTGGGCCTATGTGCAGGGCGGCATCGACGAACGCACGCTCTTTTCCGACGATCTCGATGCCTATGTCTCGGCCAGGGCACTGAGTGCACCCGAATGGGTGGTGCTGACCGTTCTGCCCGAAGAAGCGCTGAGCGCGCGGGCCTGGTCGCTCGCCCAGCGAATGATCTTTGTCGCGCTCACCGGAGCGTTGGCGCTGGGTCTGATACTCTCTGCAATCTTCCACCGTACCGTCGCCTCGCGCGTGTCGCGACTGGTGGCGCGGATCGACCGCGTAGCCGCCGTCGAAGGGGTCGCGCTGGAGCCGGACTCGAACGACGAGCTCGAACAGCTCGAGCATGCTTTCGACAAGATGGAAGACCGTCTGGCAATGGCACGATCGCGCGAACAGCGCTCGTTCGATGTGCTGGTGAATGCTGCCGAACGCTACGCCATGGTGCTGTATGACGATCACGGGCAATTGGTGCGCGCAAGCAAGGGGGCACTCGATCTCTTCGGTGAACGCCAGTTGATCCATCTCGGCAGCGAATGGGGGCTTACCGCAGAGGCCGCGCCCGAACTGCCTGCGGCCGCCGGCTCTCGTCCGCAGCCACGCATTATCAAACGCCAGTTGGCCAATGGCCGCGAAGTCTGGCTCGAGGAATTCCTCATTCCGCTGGTCGACGAGAGCGGTGCGCCGTTCGGCACCGCCTATATCGGACACGACATCACCGAAGCGCACGAAGCGCAGCGTGCGATCAAGGAGAGCCTGCTCTTCCTCGAACTCGCGCAATCGAGCGCCCACGCCGGGCATTTCGCTCTCGATCCGGAGACGATGGACCTGTCTATCTCTACCTGGCTGCGCGAACGTTTCGGCGTTCCAACGGACACTTTGCCGCTCGCCCAAGTGGCCGAGTTCGTGCACGAAAGCCGGCGCGAAGAAACCATGGCGGCCATCGCACATGCGATTGCGGCGAAATCCGAATTCTCCTTCGAGACGCTCGCAATCGATGCCGATGGCAAGCCTGTTGCCGTGGTCGTGCGCGGCACGGCGGTGTTTCGGGAAGGCAACGAAAATGGGCAGCTGGCCGGGTTCTACGGGATCATTCAGGACATTACCGAACAGAAGGAAGCTGCCGAAGCGCTGCTTCGTGCGCGCGACGAGGCGCGCGCCGAAGCCCGGGCCAAGTCCGATATTCTCGCAGTCATCTCGCACGAAATCCGCACGCCCATTTCGGGCATTCTCGGCCTGATCGACCAGATTCGTCGCGAGCGGTCGGAAAGCGAACGCAGCCGCGCGCTCACGCTGGTCGAGGATTCGTCAGAAGCGCTGCTCAAGACACTCGATGCGACGCTGCAGCGTACGCGAGTCGAACAGGAGCGTACGGACGAGGAGGAAGAGGAGTTCCGCCCGGCCGATCTGATCGAGCGCGTGGCCGAGCTGTTCCGTCCCCTTGCCCGACGCAAGGGTCTGGCGATCGATGTGGATGCCCCGGCGCGCGATTGCGTGATGGGCCAACCGGCCCGGATTCAGCAGATCCTGGCCAATTTCGTCTCCAATGCGATCAAGTTCACCCCGACCGGTCGGGTGAGCCTGTCGGTAATGGCCCCCGAACCCGGTTCGACCGACTGGACATTCACGGTAGAAGACACCGGCGGTGGGATCGATCCGGAGCGCATGAAGACGATCTTCCAGCCTTTCGCCGGGAGCGCCCCCGATACGCTCGGGCGCGCCTCGGGCAGCGGATTGGGTCTCTCGATCACGCATGACATCGCTCGTCAACTGGGTGGCAGCGTCAATGCCAGCAGTTCGCCCGGCGGTGGCACGCGCATGCGCCTCGTCTTGCCGCTCGCCGCGGCCGAAAAGAGGTCCGACGAGTTCGCCGAACGTGGCACTATCGCCATCGACTTGGCGCAGGCCTCGCTCGCGATTCGCATCGAGGTGATAGCGCATGAGAAGGGTTTCACTTGCGTCGAACCCGGCCAGCAGCCTTCACCCGATCTGTTCGTGACCGACGCCGACACTTCTGCAACGGGGCGCTCGGATAGCGGTGACGGATTCACCGTACGCCTGATCGGTAGCGGACCGGTGGAACGCGGTGCGGATCATCTACAGGCTACCGAACCCGACCTGCTTGAACTGCTGCCCGGCCTGCTCGACGAGCTCGCCGATGGATAAAATGGAAGACCTTCCCCCTCAGCGTCGCGCCGAGATACTGGCCGCGCGACTGGAACGGAGCCAGCGGGCACTCAGCGATGCCGAAAATGCGCTGGAATCGCGCATGAAGCAGCTGTTTCGCGCCAATCAGGATCTCAGCCTTCGCGAGAGCGAACTGGCCCGCAAGCTCGAGATCGAGAGCACGCTGCTGCTCGGTGCGCTCTCGACCATCGGCATGGCGACCGTCTATGGCGAGCGCGAGCGCGGTTTCACGCTGTCCGAAGGCGCCAATGCCATTCTCGGCCTGCCCGACGGCGAAGCAGCGACGGTGGAACGCCTGGTGGCCGCCTTGCACCCGCTCGATCGCGACCGCATCGTGCGCGAAGGGCGTCGATTCTTCTCGGAGAAGGCTGCCGGCGTCCCCCATGTCTATGAACACCGGATCATCCGCTATGGCGATGGCGAAACGCGCTGGTTGAGCTGGTCGATCACGCGCGAAGAAAGCCGCGAAGGGCGCCCGGCCTACTTGCTGGCAACGGTTCGCGACATCACCGAGGAACGCCAGAACAAACGTCGGGTCAGGGCACTGCAATTGCGCGCCGAACGACGGGTCGCAGAGCTGGCCAGCCTGCAGGCCGAACTGGCTGCGGCGAAGGAGCGGGTCGAGGACACGCTGAGCGCGCGCAACCGCTTCATTTCGGAAATGGCGCATGCAATTCGCACTCCGCTCGCCGCGTTGACGGGCGGGCTGGAATTGCTGCAGGCCAAGGTTCGCGACGACGGGCTGCAGGACCTCACCATTGCGCGCAACGCCTCAGACCAGCTGGGCGAACTCGCTTCACGCCTGATCGAGCAAGCCGACAGCGGGGACGAAGCCCCCTCGCCGAGCTTTCCCGGAACGGCCGCGTTGCCAACGCCTTCCACCGCAACCGCCATTCCCGATCAGCCCAAGGTGCTGCTCGCCGAGGACACGGAAAGCAATCGCTACGTCGTTGAACGGCTGCTGGCCGAACTGGGTTGCGTGGTCACTTCGGTCGAGAACGGCGCAGCGGCGGTCGAGGCAGTCCGGCGCGAGGATTTCGATCTGGTCCTGATGGACGTGATGATGCCGATCATGAATGGCGAACAGGCGACCCAGACGATCCGTGGGCTCAGCGGTCGCGCCGCGCGGACGCCGATTATCGGAGTGACCGCGCACAGCCTGCAATCCGAGCGCGAACGGCTGTTGTCCGCAGGCATGACCGCATGTCTTGCAAAACCGGTGCGCAAGGAAGCGCTGGATACGGCAATCCGCACCGCGCTGATATCGGGGCGAGATGTGAGCACCAACCAGGCGCGGTTCGATCACGAGCTTTTCCGGCGGACTTTCGGCGATTTGCCTCCCGCCTATCGCAGCCGCATGCGCGATGCCGCGAAGAAGGACATAACACGCTATGCCGGCGAAGTGCTGGAAGCGGTCGAGACGGATGACGACGAAGCGCTGTCGCGCGCGGCGCATTCGCTGACCGGCGTATCGCTCAACATCGGCGCTATCGGGATCGTCGAGGAATTGGCTGCCTACCGCGAGGCCGCCCCGCTTGGCGAGGTCTCGATCGAACCGTTCCGCGAAGCGGTCGCCGCTTGCCTGCTGGTGGTCGACGACCTCTACGACGCGCTGGTGTCCGAAGCGCAGTAGGCTTCCGTTTCCGGCTCCGGAGATCTGCCGGAACGGTCATGTACAGCGCCTTCGGAGTGGCGATCCAGCTCCGGCTGCGTCCATGGGCGCCCTTCATGGCACGAAGCGGCAGCTAGTTCCCTCAACTTAGCCCGCGCACCCCCGTTCGCATTTCGCAACCGAGCCTCGCAAATTGCCGCGCAACTCGGCTGCAGTTTGCAAGGACAAGGGCTGCACAATGCGATCCAGGCCAGATGGAGTCCTGCTAAAGTGCGGATATAAAACAGGTTTCTTGTTTTGGCACGAACCGTGAAACCAATGTCCCCGAACACTTCGATTGGGGACGACACATGATATTTCTGGTTCTCGCAAACGCAGCAGCTCTGGCTGGAGCACCAGCGTCCGACGTTGGACGCCCGCAGAGCGCGCCGATGTCCTTTCAGCGCGATGCGCAACACAACCGCGTCGTAATTTCAGGGTCTGCCTCGCAAGGCCGCAGGCTGATGACCAATCCCGCCCGGCGGCACCGCAAGGACAGCCGAGCAACCGCGATCGCCAACATGATCAATGTGACGGTCCACGGCAGCAACAACACGGTGGTTGTGAACGCCCGCCAGGTCAGCACGGGCAATCAGAAGGCGGTCGTCGCGGCCATCCCTTCCTCACTCGGACAGGGAGGGTAAGCTCATGATCGGGGGAAAGAAGATCATTCACCGGGCGATTGCTTTGGCAGCGACCGGCCTTGCATTGGGGGGCTGCGCGAGCTTTGCCGATACGCCGCCCCAGCGGATCACGCCGCTCAGCGGCGCGCGCGTCACCGATGGGGACACCGCCTATTCGAGCATCTTGCGCTGCATGACGGCGCAAACAAACGCCGCAGTGCAGCCGCGGATCGCCGTTGGCGAGGTTGCCGACTACACCGGGAGACTGGACGGGCTCAACGGTTCGGTCGCCCCCCAGGGCGCGGCACTCATGGTGATTTCCGCTCTGGCAAAGGCCGGCTTCCCGCTTGCAGAACGACTAGATCTGCGGATCGCTTTGCAGGAGCTCGACTACGCCAACAACAAGCTCCTCGGCCCCGACGGCCAGCCGACCGAAGACTATCGCAGGATCTACTCCGGGTCGATCGCGGAGGCAGATCTCATCGTCCTCGGCGGCATTACCGAACTGGACTTCAACATCCGCAGCGATGTGGCCGAAGCCTCGGTCGGGCCGGTGGGCGGCGGTGCCCGTTCATATGTGATGTCGGTCGGCGTGGACCTTCGCCTGATCGATGCGCGCAGCCTGCGGGTTGTCAACGTGGCCAGTCTGCAGAAGCAGATCCGTGGGCGCGAAATACGCGCCGGCATCTTCGAGTTCATCGGCAACACCACCCTGGATCTCGGCGTTGGACGCCGCCGCCAGGAGCCGGTGCATGGAGCAATCAGGGCTATCATCGAAAAGGCGGTGATTGATCTGATGCTCGAGCAAAGGGGTGCCAACGCGCCCAGCTGTCCAACCAACGTTCAATCGGTGAGCTACGCCGTAGAACAAGCGGCGAGCCCGCAAACTCAATCTGAAGGAGACTGAAAATGAAGAAGTTTTACCTGATGACTACGGCGGGCCTGCTCGCCATGGCCGCAACCCCCGCAACCGCACAGGTGTCGCTGCCGACCGAGCCCGACCCGTTGGTGGCAGTGGACGTCGACCTCTCGACGGGCGCGCTGTTGGGCGATCAGTCGGTTCTCGATGCCGTCGTGGAAGTTGGCGGGGGTGAACTCCTCGACGTCTATCTCGGCCTGCTCGAAGGCTCGACCGGCGGCACCAATTTCGAGCTGCTCGACGGGACCATTCTCACGGCCCTCGAGACGCTCGGCGGCCCGGAACTGGTCAGCGCATTCGAAAGTCTCGTCGGTACCACCGCGCGCACCGCCGACTATGTCACCAACCAAGCCAATTCCGCCAGTCAGGTCTCGACCCTCGCCGCTACGGCAAACTCGGTCGCTAACGTCAGCGCCACCGCGGCGAGCATCGGCAACAGCTATGCGCTCGATGCGGCCGCGAATGTCGTGGCGGACCTAGGCCAAGTCAACGAAGGCACGGGGACCAGTACGGTCGCCACCGTCTACAGCGCCGTTAGTGACGTGACCGAAACCGCCGCCTCGATCGGCAACTCGGGATCGTTCAATGCCGATGGTGCGCTCCTCGACGTCGCGGTCGACCAGAACAATCTGGGCAATCAGACTGCCGCCCTGCTGACAGTCCAGAACATGGTCGCTGAAGCCACGAGCACGGCCGCATCGATCGGCAATTCTCTCTCGGTAGAGATGCCGGGTGGCAGCAAGATTACTGCGACCCAGAACAATGCGGGTACGATGATCGCGGATCTCACGGGTACGATCGCTTCAACGGTAGACTATACGGCGACCGCGGCGGCAATCGGTAACAGCTATGCGTTGACCAGCCTCGACAGCGGTATCGCCGGCAATGTTTCCAGTTCGCTGAATCAGTGGAACGGTGCCGGCCAGATCGCCAAGGTCACTGCAAACATCGCCGCCAGCACGAATGCTGCCGCAACTGCCGCCGCTATCGGCAACAGTGTCAGCATCAACGTGGAATAGCTTCCCCCGGGTGGCCCGCACTGCACGCGTAGTGCGGGCCACCAAACATCGCGAGATGCCGTCAACTGCAAGCTAAATTGGCTACAGGCAGACAGGCACTATAACGAGCGCTCTCGCAATTTGCGAGGGCGTTCTTTGCATTTTGCAAGAATATGTTGCATATTGCAGCAATCTCGGACCTGTACTCCCCCGATACGCCTGTCTTCAATCCGGCACGGCCTTTGCAATGGTGCGTTGACCACGCAGCAGAGCATTCGGAGATTACGGTGAAAGGCATCATTTTTACGGAGCTGGTCGGCTTTCTCGATCACGCAGGCGGCCCCGACTTTGCCGAGAAGGTCCTGGAGGATGCGGGCCTGCCTCATGGAGGCGCCTATTCGCGCGTTGCCCGCTACCCCTGGCAGGAGGCGGTACGGGTGGTCGAGGCGGCGTCGCGCGAAACCGGGGCCGAATTCAGCGACTTGTGCCAGCAGTTCGGCGCCTACCTGTTCGAGCGTTTCACCGTGCTCTATCCCGAGATCATCGGGCGCTACTCGGACGCCGAGGCCCTGCTGTCGCATGTCGAGGACCACATCCACGAAGATGTGAAGATCCTCTATCCCGATGCCGAGCCGCCCACCGTGACCGTGCGCAACGAGGGCGATCGCTTGCGGGTGGAATATGCTTCGCACCGTCCCTTCGCGCACATCGCACACGGGCTGGTGGCCGGTGCGATGAACCATTTCGGCGATCTGCGCGATCTCGAGTGGCTGACTTCGAGCGAGGGCGGCACCCGCGCGGCTTTCGCCATGACGAGGTAATCGATGTCCAAGCCCGCCGTCCTCATTATCGAAGACAGCGCCTCGCTCGCCTTGGGCTATGCTGCGCAGCTCGAGGAAGCAGGCTATGAGGTGACGCTCGCGGCGACGCTGGCCGAGGCAGAAGACGCGCTGGCCACCACCCGCTTCGCAGCGACCCTGCTCGATCTCCAGCTACCCGATGGCGACGGCCTGTCATTGCTCGAGAAGCGCAATGCAACCTCGCCTGCCTTCGTCGTCATCACCGCCGACGGGTCGCTGTCGCGCGCAATCGCGGCGATGCGGCTCGGGGCTTTCGACTTTCTGGTCAAGCCGGTGGCAGGCACCCGCCTGCTGGCCACTGTCAGAAGCGCCGCCGATCAGGCGGATACGCCGGCCGCACCGGCCAAGAAGTTACCCGCGGCGCAGGAACCGGGCCGATTTCACGGTTTTATCGGCCAGTCTCCCGGCATGCAGGGCGTTTTCCGCACGATCGAACAGGTAGCCGATTCACGTGCTGCGGTGTTCGTCACCGGCGAAAGCGGCACCGGCAAGGAAGTAACCGCCGAAGCCCTCCATTCCGCCTCGCGCCGACGCGACAGGGCCTTCGTCGCCATCAATTGCGGTGCCATTCCCGAGAACCTCCTCGAGAGCGAGTTGTTCGGCCATGTAAAAGGCGCCTTCACCGGTGCGGTCGAAAACCGCATCGGCGCGGCCAAGGCTGCCGACGGAGGGACGCTGTTTCTCGACGAGATCTGCGAAATGGAGCTCAAGCTGCAGGTAAAGCTGTTGCGCTTTATCCAGACCGGGATGATCCAGCGCGTGGGATCGGCCAAGGCGGAGCCGGTCGATGTGCGGATCGTCTGCGCCACCAATCGCGATCCGGTGCGCGAAGTGGCGGAGGGGCGTTTCCGCGAAGACCTCTACTATCGGCTCAATGTCATTCCCATCCACCTGCCGCCGCTGCGCGAACGCGGCGACGATATCCTCATGCTGGCCGACCATTTCCTGCGCCGCATCGCGGAGGAGGAGCGGCGTTCGCCCTTCGATCTCGACAGCACGACGCGCGCAGCGATCCTCACCCATCCGTGGCCAGGCAATGTTCGTGAACTCCAGAATGTGCTGCGACGGGCAGCGATCACCTCATCGGACAGCACGCTCGAAATTCATGATCTGGCGACCCGCCCACTGGCAAGCCGCCCCGATGCGCTTGCCGAGCCCTCGCCGAGCCCTGCTGCCGGCGTGGCTGTACCCGCAAATCCCGTATCCGCACCTTTGTCGGAAACCCAGTTGGCAGGAATGACGCTGGCGCAGATCGAACGCATCGCGATCGAAGGTGCGCTTGCGCGGCACGGGGGCAATGTCACCCGCGCCGCGAAGGAACTGGAAGTGAACCCCTCGACGATCTATCGCAAGATGGAGCGCTGGCAGCAGCCGTAAGCCCGGCGCATCGCTTACCGACCCTTAAGATCGTTCGAGCGTGATCGAAATCCGTCGGTTGCGCGGATCGCTCGGATCATCGGCGATCAGCGGCTCGGTATCCGCTACCCCTTCAATCCGGCGAAAGCGTTCGCGCACGATGCCGTGACGGATCAGGTTCTGGCGCGTCGTTTCAGCCCGCCCGGCCGATAGCGACCAGTTGTTCACCCGGCTTGGATCGCGATATTTGAGCGCGTCCGTGTGGCCTCGCACGGTAATCTTGCCGCCTTCGGGGCCGATCGCCTGCGCGATCAGGTCGAGCAGTTCGCGCGCATCGGTGGTCAGAACGGTAGTGCCGAGCGAAAACATCGAGAAATCGGCGTCATCGACCAGGTCGATACGGATCCCCGTCGTGGTGTCGATCATCCGGACCTGGCGCATCAGCCGTTCGAGCCGCTTCTTGTCGGCGATGGCATCGTCGACGCGCTGCTGGATACGACGGATGCTGGCCGCCCCTTCCTTCGGTCCCCCGGTAGCGTCGCGCGGAACGGTAAGCGTCTGCGTGCCGGTCTGGCCCGCGGCGTGCGGATAATTGTCGACATCGACCAGCGACGAGCCGCCGAGAACGCCGTCGGCGCCCGCGCTCTGTTCCTTGGTCTTGACCAGCGTGGGCGTGAAATAGTCCGCCAGTCCCTTGCGCTGGTCCTCGGTCGTTGCGCCGAGCAGCCACAGCAGCAGGAAGAAGGCCATCATCGCGGTGACGAAGTCCGCATAGGCCACTTTCCAGGCGCCGCCGTGATGCCCCGCCTCGACGACGGTCACCTTCTTGACGATGATCGGGGCGGGGTCGTTGCGACCCGCGGCGGAGCTGGCCATCTTACCGCCCCCGCAACGCGTCGAGCAATTCGTTCAATCCGGGGCGGACCGTGTGGCCGAGTCCGGAACGCGCGCTTTCTACCACGAGCGGCTGCGGATGGCCGTAAAGCGAAGCGATGATCACCTGCTTGACCGCATGGAAGATCTGTTCGTCCTGTTCGAGAACTTGCTTCAGGCGCCCCGCCAGCGGCCCGACGATACCATAGGCAAGCAGAACGCCGAGGAAGGTTCCGACCAGCGCAGCGCCGATCATCTTGCCGAGGATTTCGGGCGGTTCGTTGATCGATCCCATGGTCTTGACCACGCCCAGCACGGCGGCGACGATTCCCAGTGCGGGCAGCGCGTCGGACAGCGTGGTCAGATTATGCTGCGGCTCGTGCATCTCGTGGAAATGCGTTTTCATCGCATTGTCCATGACCTCTTCGACTGCATGCGTTTCGAGCGTGCCCGAAGAGACCACCAGCAGTGTCAGAGTGTCGCAGATCAGCGCGATGAGCGGTTCGTTGGCGAGCAAATTGGGATAGGCGCTGAACACGGTGGAACTGGCCGGATCCTCGATATGCGGTTCCAGCGCGACCGGTCCATCGTTCTTGAGCATGCGCATCAGCTGCGTGGTCAATGCGATCGCGTCGATATGGTCCTGCTTGGTGTGACGCGGCCCCTTGAAAATCTTCTTGAATGCCCCGCCGACGGCCTTGAGACCGTCGAGCGAATTGCCGGCCACCATCGCGCCGACCGCGGCGCCGCCGATGATCAGCATCTCGTAGGGCATGGCCGCCATGACGGGCCCGAGCGCACCACCGCTGAGCGTAAACCCGCCAAAAACCATGACGAGAAGGACGATAATGCCGATAACCGCGTACATTTCGAATTTCCTTCGGTTGGCGCGATCAGCGCAACATTGAGAACAGCGAGAGGTTGGCGAGACGCACGAAGCTGGCCTGGCTGGCTTCGAGCACGGTAAGCGTTTCCTGCAGGCGGCTCATCGCTACGGCGATATCGGCGCCGCCGACCTGGGTCCGTTCGTCGGCAACCCGTTCGGAATTGATCTCGCGGCGTTCCGACATCAGGTCGACCCAGTTGAGTCGCGAACCGATTACCGTCTGCGCGGTGGTTACCTTTTCGAGGCCCGCATCGAGATCGCTCAGCACGGCCGAACTGGCCTGCGCTGCCGCATCGCCTCCGGCTGAAAGTGCGGCGGCGAAATTGCCCAGCACGGCAAACAGGTCGGTGGCCCCATTGGCGGTGTCGAACTCGAACACTTCGGGCCCGGTCAGCCCGGGCATTACCGATTGGCCCTCGCCGATCTCCACCGGAGTGAGCGCGCCGCTGCCGACGAACTCGATCCCGTTGCCATTGTCGGCATAGGCGGCGCCCGAGGCCTGTCCGCCTAGCAGCGCGTGACCCGAGATGTTCCGGCTGTTGGCCAGCAGCACGAGATTGTCGCGCAGGCTCGCCACTTCGGTGCCGATGACCGAACGCTGCGCATCGCTCAGCGTGCTCGAGGCGGCCTGTACCGCCAGTTCGCGCACGCGGACGACGACATCGGCAATCGAACCAAGCGTTTCGTCGGTAAGCGTCAGATCGGCTTCCGCGAGTTCGGAATTGCGCGTATCGACGGTCGAGATGCGCTCGTTGCGCGCAAGCATCCGCAGCCGCGCAGCCGCGACCGGATCGTCGGATGACCGCTCGAGCCGCTCGCCGGTGCCGATCTGCTGTTGCAGCGATTCCGCCTTGGCGCGCAGCGTGCCGATCTGGCTGGTGCTGCGCTCGTAGAATGCGCCGGTGCTGAGATTGATCATCGCCCGATCCCCAGGAGAGTGTCGAATATGTCGCTGGCTGCCTGCATGGCGCGGCCGGAAGCCTGGAACGCCTGCTGGAACCGAATGAGATTGGCGGCCTCGGTATCGAGGTCCACGCCCGACTGCTGTTCGAGCGAGATGCGCGCCGAAGTCGCGATCGTGTCGAGCGCGCTTTGCGTCACTGCGCGACCGGCGACCTTGCTCGAGACGTCGAACAACACGCCGTTGAGCTGCTGTGCGGGATCGAGCGCGGTGAGCGACTGGCGCAATGCGTTAAGATTGGAATCGTCGCGGCTGCCTGCCGCCGCACCCGCCGGGGCGGTGGCCAGACCCGCGCCCCCGGTCATCACGACCCGCAGCGTCCCGGCCGTAGTACCGGCGAAAATCGGCTGGCCCTGTGTACCGTCGAGCGCGACGCCCGCAGCCTGCGCATTGTTGACCGTGTCGGCAATGCCCGCGGCCACGGTATCGAGCCGCTGGCGCAAACTGGCGAGTTCGGTCAGCGCAAGCGAAGCGCCTTCCAGGCTGCCCGAACCGGGGGTCATGGCCTGGCCGTCGACCGCGAAGGAAAGCGTACCATCGGCCGCAGTGGCCGAGGTGAGCGTGCCAGCCGTACCGCCCTGCACGAAGCTGCGCGGCGGGTTGCTGCCCAGCGACACGGCGACCGTGCCGTCGGCGGCAAAGGACGTGGTGAGCGAACTGAACCCGCCCAGCCGTTCGAGCAATTGGTCGCGCTGGTCGAGCAGTGCAGCGCGATCGCTGCTGCCGCTGCCTGCGCGCGTCAGCCGCAGGTTCACGCGCGCGAGTTCGGCGCCGATGATGTTGGCGTCATTGACCTCGGCCTCCGCATCGAAACGCAGGCCGTCGCCCACCGCGTCGAAGCCCGAGGCAGTGATGTTGAACTTGTTCGCCAGCGTGCTCGCTTCGGCGACCACCGCGGCGCGGCGCGACGGATCGACCGGATCGCTCGAAAGCTGCTGGAGCACGGCCTCGAATTCGACGACCGCAGTGAACACGCCCGATTGTTCGAGCGCGCTTTCCATGTTCTGCAGGCCTGACAGCTCGACATTGGCGCGCTGCAGATCACCCGATGTGCGGCGGACCTCACCCTGGAGGAATGCATCGGCATTGCGGCGGATTTCCGCAACGCGGGCACCCGACAAAGAGATGTCGCCGATCCGACCTGCCCCACCCGAAGCGGACACTTCCTCGATCCTCAGGCTGCGCCGGACATAGCCATCGCTCGAGGCATTGGCGATGTTCTGCGCAGTCACATCGAGCGCGCTGCGCGCTGCACGTGCGCCGCTAGCGGCGATCGAGAGCAGGTCGGATGCCATCAGTCATCTCCCTCGGGCAGGAACCGCGCCAGTTGGTGTTCGATCGCGGCAGCAAAACCGAGCTGACCCGATTGCGCAGTAACCTCGGCGAAACGCGCGTCGCGCATCTCACGGAAGGTGTCGTCGCTTTCCCCGAACAAATCGTTGCCGCCGAAATCGGTATTTCGCGCACTCGCCAGCATCTGCCGCAGCAGGATCGCTTCGAACTGCTGCGCGGCTTCGCGCAATTCGCCATCGACCGGTTTCGCCGCGCGTTCGGGCAGGCCGGTCGTGCCGGCGGGACTGATTGCCAAGCCCGTCATATGATCACCAGCTCCGCGGTCAGCGATCCCGCCTGCTTGAGGCCTTCGAGGATTGCCACCAGATCGGCCGGGCTGGCGCCCAGCGCATTGAGCGCGTCGACCACTTCGGCGAGCGAAGCGCCGGGGCCGACACGCGAAACCACATTGTCCTGCTGGCGCGCCGTGATCGTGCTGTTGGGTTCGAGCGCGGTCTGCCCGCGCGAGAAGGGTTCGGGCTGCACCACGGCCGGGTTTTCATCGATCCGGACCACCAGGCTGCCATGGCTGATCGCCGCAGGGGCCAGCCGGACCGCGCTGGAAATCACGATCGTGCCGGTGCGGCTGTTGATCACCACGCGTGCCGCGCGCTCGGCGGGGCTCACGTCGAGCATTTCGATGTTCGCCATGATTTCCGCGCGCGTATTGGCCCCCGGCGGCAGCATGAGGGCGAGCGTGACCCCGTCCTCGACCTGCGCCATGCCCGGATAGAAGGCGTTGATCGCATCGCGCACGCGCGAGATGGTGAGGAAGTCGGCCTGGTAGAGGTTCCAGCGCAGCACTTCGGTGAAATCGAAATTGCTGGCCACCGCCTGCTCGACCGTGGCGCCATCGGCAATGCGGCCAACGGTCGGGACGTTGACCGTCAGTTTCGAGCCGTCCTGGCCCGAAACGCCCAGTCCGCCGACTGCGAGATTGCCCTGCGCCATCGCGTAGATCTGGCCGTCGGCACCATAGAGGGGTGTCATGACCAGTGCCCCGCCGCGCAGCGACTTGGCCTTGCCCATGGTCGACACGGTCACATCGATCCGCTGGCCGGGCTTGGCGAAAGCGGGCAGTTCGGCGGTGATGATCACTGCCGCAGCATTCTTGAGCGCCGGATTGACGCCCGGCGGCAGTTGCAGGCCCAGCCGCCCCGACACGCCGCGCATGGCCTGCGTGACATAGGCGAAGTTGTCGTCGCCCGAACCGTCGAGGCCGACGACCACGCCATAGCCGGTAAGCTGGTTGGAGCGCACCGACTGGAACTGTCCGAGATCGCGCACGCGTTCGGCGGCGGCCGGAACCGGAAGCAGCGTGAGCATGGCGACGAGAAGCAGGGAGAGACGACGGATCATGATGGTCATCCTCAGAAGGGCGAGATCGCGCCGAAGAACCGCGACAGCCAGCCTTCGCGGCTGGCGCGCTGGACCGAGCCGGCGCCCGAATAGGAAATGCGCGCATCGGCCACGCGGATTGACGGGATGCGGTTGTCCTGGTCGATATCCGACAGGCGGATGATGCCCGAAAGCTGGACCCATTCTTCGCCCTGGCTCAATTGCATCACCTTTTCCCCGCGTACCAATGCCGTTCCGTTGGGTCGAACCTCGGCAATCGTCACGGTCAGGTCGGCCCGGATGGAGCTGGCCTGCGATGCATCGCCCGATCCCTTGAACGACGATCCGCCCGAAGCATTAAGGTCGGCGTCGTCGATGCCGATGAATTGCGGCAGCGAAAGACCGATGTCCCCGTCGCGCTTGGTCGAACCGCTGGTCGACTTCGACGTCTGCGTGCGTTCGACCAGAACGATCGTGACGATATCGCCGACCCGGGCCGCGCGATTGCCGTAATAAAGCGGCGCATAGCCATGGCTGGCCTGGTAGATAGCGCCGTCCTGATGCCGCGCGGGCGCGGCCTGCGGGGCCGGCGGCAGCGCCGCGGCGAACCCTTCGGGGCGAGCGGACCCGCCGCCGCAAGCGGCCAGCGCAAGGGTCAGCGGGATGAGGCAGAAAGTGGCTTTCATGGCGTTCGTCCTCACAGCGTCTGGTTGGCGTTGCGCAGCATTTCGTCGACGGCGGAAACCATCTTCGAACTGATTTCATAGGCGCGCTGCGCTTCGATCATCTCGACGAGTTCCTCGACGATGTTGACGTTCGAGGCCTCGAGCATGCCTTGGCGAATATTGCCGCGACCGTTCTCGCCGGCAGGCGCCAGCTCGGCGGCACCGCTGGCGGCCGTTTCGACGAGGAAGTTGTCGCCGATCGCCTGCAAGCCCGCCGGATTGGTGAAACGCGCGACTTGGATCTGGCCGAGTTCGGTCGGTTCGGCTTCGCCCGGCACGGTTGCCGACACGGTGCCGTCGGGCGATACCGCGATCGCGGTCGCGCCTTCGGGCACGGTGATAGCCGGCTGCACGGCATAGCCCTGCTGCGTGACCAGCTGGCCCTCGGCCGAGGTGGTGAAATTGCCCGCACGGGTATAGCCGACACGACCGCCCGGCAGTTCGACTTCGAAATAGCCATCGCCGTCCAGGGCGAGGTCGAAGGCATTGCCCGTGGTGTTGAGCGCACCCTGCGTCATGATCTGGCTGGTCGACTGGACCGCAACGCCGGTGCCGAGATTGAGCCCGGTGGCATAGGCGGTTTCGCCCGACGAACGCTGCCCGGCGACGCGGGCGTCCTGATAGGCGAGCGTAGCGAAATTGGCGCGATCGCGCTTGAAGCCGGTGGTCCCGACGTTGGCGAGGTTGTTGGCGATGACGCGCATCCGCGCATCCTGGGCCTCGAGCCCGGTGCGGGCGACCTGAAGGGCTGAAGTGGGCATGGGTTATCCTTTCCCCTGATTAGCCGAGGCGCATTAGCTGCGCGCCGCTTTCGTCGATTTCGCGTGCGGTCGAAATGAGCTTGCTGCGCATGGCGAACAGCCGCTGCGCATCGATCATGTCGACCAGGACTTCGGTGGTTTTGACATTGGACTGTTCGAGCGCGCCGACCTTGACGGTAGCTGCCTCGTCGCCCGGCAGGATGCCCCCGCCCTCGACACGGAACAGGCCGTCGAGCCCCTTGCTGACCGGAGAACCTTCCCACGTAGCCAGCTTGATCCGGCCGACCTCCGCGGGCGGCTGGTCGGGCGCGGCGGGATCGGCGATGGTGATCGTGCCGTCGGGCGCGATTCCGGGGATGCCGACCGGCGGAATGGTTATCGGGCCGTTCTCGCCCAGCACCGGGCGCCCCTCGCCATTGACGAGAAGCCCCGTTGCCGAGATCGAAAGGTCGCCGCGCCGCGTATAGGCTTCGGTTCCGTCGACCGCCTGCACCGCCATCAGCGCGTCGGTTTCGATCGCGATATCGAGATTGCGACCGGTATCCACGATTTCGCCCGCAACCATATTCGCGCCGCGCACGCTGGCGGTCTGCATCGCGCGCGCCTCGTTGGGCTGGCCCTTGATGGTGACGGCGCGCTGGTCGAGCATCTCGGCCCGAAAGCCGAGCGTGTTGGCGTTCGCCATATTGCTCGCGATGACGCGCTGGCTGTCCATCGACGCGCGCATGCCCGAAAGCGCTGTATGGATGAGGCGATCCATGGCGATCAGGTCCGCAGGTTGATGACGGTCTGCGAGATCTGGGTCGCGGTGTCGATCGCCTTGGCGTTGGCCTGGAAATTGCGCTGGGCGGTAATCAGACCGACCAGCTCTTCGGCAATATCGACATTCGAACGCTCGAGCGCGCCCGACAGCAGCGAACCATAGGCGCCCGAGCCGGGCGAACCGTAGCTGGCGGGACCGGACAGGCCAGTGCTTTCCCAGTTTGCCGAACCAACCTTCTTGAGGCCGGTGGGCGAGATGAAGCTGGCCAGCGCCACGGCGCCGATCGGTTCGACCGAACCATCGGCATAGGATGCCTGCACCAGACCGGTGGAGGTGATCGTGACACCCGCAAATTCGGAACCTGCGGCATTCGTCGGCGGGACCTGTGCATCGCTCACTGCATTGCCGGTGACCTGCCCGTTCGCATCGACCGCGAAGACCTGCAGGCGGTTGCCCGCGCTGTCGGCGATGTTGCCGCTCTCGGTCATCGTGAAAGATCCGGCGCGCGTGTAAAGCGTCGAACCGTCGCTGGCCGAGCGCGTGGTGAAGAAGCCGTCGCCCGTGATCGCGAGATCGAGCGCAGAGCCGGTCTGCTCGACCGGGCCGAGCGCGAAGTTCTGGGTGATCGATTCCACCGAGGCACCGATGCCCTGGATCATGCGCGGGTTGGTCAGCGCCGAACCGGCGACGATCTCGGAAAATTCGGTGCGGCTGCGCTTGAAGCCGTAGGTCTCGGAGTTCGCGATATTATGCGAGATCACGCCGAGCGAGGTCTGCGCGTTCTTCATGCCGTTGAGCGAGGTGTAGAAGGACATTGTATGTCTCCTGGATCAGATTTCGGAAGCGGACTGGGTGGTTTCGATCAGCAGGTCGAGCTTCTCCGCGATCTGCTCGAGCGTGGCATTGGTTTCGGAAACGCCGGCGAGCGAAGAGAACTGCGCCATCTGTGCGAGCATTTCCTTGTTATCGACCGGGTCGAAGGGGTCCTGCTGCTGCATCTGCACGGTCAGCAGAAGCAGGAAGTCGCCCTGCCCCAGCGAATCCATTCCGCGGCCGGTGGTCGCGGCGGTCGTCGTGGTGGCGCCGGCCACCTGATTGGTCGTCGAAGTGATCATTTCATCCTCATCGTTTCGAGCATGAGTTGCTTGGCGGTCGACATCGCTTCGACCATGTTTCGGTACTGGCGCGAGGCTTCGAGCATCTCGACCATCTCGGCATTCTCATCGACCGGGGCTTCCCAGATGTCGCCATTCTCGTCGGCGAGGGGATGGCCGGGGTCGTGGCGACGTATCGCGGCGACATCCTCGCGCACGACACCGCCGACACGGACCGATGAGAGACCCGAAGCCCGGTCGAGTTCCTGTTCGAAGACGGTGCGCATGGGCCGGTAGGCCTCTTCCTCGCTGCCGGCGATGGAGCCGGCATTGGCGAGATTGGAAGCCGCCGTATTCATGCGCACGAGCTGCGCGGACATGGCGCGATGGCCGACCTGGAAGAAGGAGGTGGGGCCGCTCATCGTCATTCGCCCCGGATTGCGCGGGTGACGGTTTCGACCCGTCCGCGCAGGAAGTTGAGCGTCGCGGTGTAAGCGACTGCGTTCTCCGCAAAGGCCGCCTGCTCGGTCGACATCTCGACCGTATTGCCATCGAGGCTGGCCATCGTCGGGATGCGATACTGGATCGCTGCGTCGGTCGCACGCTCTGCCGCTGCGCCGCGCAGCCGGGCCTGCAGCGCGGATGCAAAATCGATGTCGCGGGCCTTGTATCCCGGGGTTGCCGCATTGGCGATATTCGAACCGAGCACACCCATGCGCTGCGACCGGATCTCCAGTGCCGCCCCGTGTATGCCGAACAAACCTTCGCTCATCTGAGCCTCCGCAAAAAATTACGGAACCCGATCAGCAAGGGGCGTGCCAAACCGCCATTGCCGGCCCAAAACCCCCGAAATCGGGCGAAAGCGGCAGCATGTGGCAAGCTTTTGCCGGATAGCGGCAAAGTTCGTCCGCTGCATAAAACTCGCCCTTGCCGCGCCGTTCTGCTGGACAAGGAGTAGCTACCCGATGCTGGAAAACTGGTTCGATCCCGAAGCGATCGCCATCGTGCTTTGCGGCACGCTGGCCGCCACGATGCTGCGCTGCGGCCTTGCCGACAGCCGCATCGCGCTGGTCGCTTTGCGTCGCCTGTTCGGCAAGAGGTTCGATCCGGCGAAGGCCAAGGCGGAGCTGGCCCTGCAGGTCCGCGAGATCGCCGACGACGGCTTCCTGCGTGCAGAACCCCGCCATTTCGGCGACCCGGAATTCGACAGCCTTTCCGACCTGATCATCACCCAGCGCTCGATCCAGTCGCTGCATGGCACGCACAGGACGTTCGCGGCAGCGCGCCTCGCCCATGCGCAGACCGCCACGCGGGTCTTCGAAAGCGCCGCCGAACTGGCGCCTGTTTTCGGGCTGGCCGGTACGCTCGTCGCCTTGGCGCAGGCACCAGCAGGCGCGCCGCAGGGCGGCGGACTGGTCGGCGCGATCGCGATGGCGGTGGTCACGACGCTCTACGGCCTGATCGCAGCCAATTTCATCTTCGCACCACTGGGCAACGCCATTGCCCGCAAGTCGCGTCGGGAAGAGAGCGATCGCGAGGAAGTCCTGACCTGGCTGGAGGATAGCGTCCGCCGCGCGGATGTCGCCCGACCGCGCCCTGCCGCCGACACGCCCTCGATCGAAGAGGTGCAGGCCGACGCCGAGGCGGAGCCAGCCGCGGCATGATCCCGCGCGCGACTTCGGGCTGGCAGACGATCACCGCCGATCTGGCGCTGATCCTGTTCCTGATTACCGCGCAGGCGGTAGCGGAGCCGCATGAGCCTGAAACAGCTCCGGCAACCGACACTCTCCCTGCCGAATCCACCGCGGCGCTGGCCATGCACCGCCCCGCCAGGGGTGAGAACATCAGCGAGTGGCTCGCCGCCAGCGTCAGCGACGAGCGTCAGGTCGCGACGATCGCGATCGACTACGCGCCCGGCAACAGGAACATTGCGCTGACCGAAGGCACGCGGTTGCTCGGCAATGCGGACGCTGCGCGCGTAACCGCGCGGTTGGTCCTCGCCCCCGCAGCGCGAAACGCGACGCTGGTGTCGATCGATTACCTGAGCGAAGGCGAAGCTGGCACGGACCTTGCTCGATAAGCTGGCGAACGCCTCCTCGCGAGGGGGCCGAATGCCAGACGGAGTCAGGAACGACCATGCGCCACATGTTTCTCGGATCACTCGCGGCCGCCGCGCTTGCGGCCACGACCGCCAACGCCGCCACGCCGATGGACCTTTCGATCATCGATCGTGCAGTGGCCGATTTCACCGGCGCCACGATCGGACAGCCCGGCGGGGCCAAGCTTCCCGTCGACCGGCGCCTGCGCCTGGCCAGCTGCAACGCCCCGCTCGACCTCCAATGGTTCGGTCGCGACCAACGCTCCGTGCAGGTCGCCTGCCCCACCGCCGGTTGGCGCATCTATGTCGCGGTCGACGCTGGCGCAGGCGGAGGGCATGGGGCTTCCCCGCAATATGGTCAGACGCTCGTCAAGCGGGGCGAGAATGTCAGCATTCTCGTCCGCGGCAGCGGCTTCACCCTCACCCGGCAAGGCTCTGCCGTCGAGGATGGGGCACAGGGCGAATGGATTAAGGTTCGCGCGACCGGCCAGCGCACGGAAACCCTCCGCGCCATGGTCATCCGGCCAGGCCAGGTCGGCATCGATTTGCCGTAACCGGCAATTTTCTTGCCGGGGTGTTAAACCCCAGCATCGTTCGCCGTTCTGTTGGATGACCAGCTAATGGAGCGAAACGATGCGTATAGTCGGATTGCCGGAATTCGGGAGCTCGGTGCGGCGGCCCAGTGCTGCCGTATCGCCAGCAGAGAAGATCACGCCCTCGCAAGAGGTCGCGGCCCGTGCGCGCGAAGCGGAGGCCCCCGTGGCCACCTCGCAGATCGCTTCGGGACGCGAGGTCCCGGTCGATCACGAACGTGTGGCCGAGATCCGCAAGGCGCTCGAAGACGGCACCTATCCGCTCATTCCCACCGAGATTGCCGACGCCATCATCGCGTCGCGCCTATACGGAAAGGTCGGTTGATGACCCGCAAACAGGAAACGCTGGCGACCCTGCAACAGATGCTCGCACTTTTGCAGGGTGAGCGGCAGGCCCTTGCCGCTCTCGACCTCGAACGCATCACCAATTGCACCGACAACAAGCTCGACCTGTGCGCCAGGCTCGAAGCGGTGGAACAGGACAGTCTCGACGAGGAATGCCTCGGCGTGCTCGACGCAGTGCGTCGCCTGAACGAGATAAACCGCCGCCTGCGCAACCTTATCGCCAGCAATGTGCAGAACCGCCTGGGCGCGCTCAGCGGCAGCAATGCGCCCTATGCCGCGCTGCCCCGGCAGGGCCTGAGCATGGCGCACGCCTGAGCGGGCGCCGCCCTGCATACGATTTGGCACGCCTCTTGCTGAACTCCCGGGACAATCAATCCCGGAGGTTCCGTGCCTACAATCAGTCCAGTCCAGTCCGTCGACGTGCAGGGGGCAATCGCTCGCGCTGCCACGCGGACCGGTGTCGACTTCGATTACCTGCTTGCGCAGGCCCGGCTTGAATCGGGCCTCGATCCGAGCGCCAAGGCGCGCACGTCGAGCGCGACCGGTCTCTACCAGTTCATCGATTCCACCTGGCTGCGCACGCTCGACCGCCACGGCGCCAAGCATGGCATGGACTGGGCGGATGCCGCGATCGGCTCGAATGGCCGCGTAGCCGACCGCGCGACCCGCGATCACCTGCTCTCGCTGCGCTACGATGCCGACACGTCTTCGCTGATGGCCGCCGAGCTGACGCGCGAGAATGCGGCAGGGTTGCAAACGATCCTCGGGCGCGAGGCGGAGCCGGCCGAGCTGTACCTGGCGCATTTCATGGGCCTCGGCGGCGCGCAGCAATTCCTCGGCGCGCTGGCCAGCAACCCCGACCAGTCTGCCGCGGCGCTGATGCCGCAGGCCGCGCGCGCCAACCGTTCGATTTTCTATTCGGGTGGTTCGCCGCGCTCGGTGGGCGAAGTGATGTCGCTGATGCGCGACAAGGTGGCGAAGGCCTATGGCGATACGCCCGTTCCGGGCGCCGCGCCGCGTATCGAACACGAATTCGCCGGGCTCGTTTCGCACCAGCCGCGCACCCAGCAAGCGTCTTATGGCGCTACTCTCTCTCCCGCGCCGCTGCCGCCCGCCGCGCGCGCGCGCCCCTCGATGGCGGATACGCTGCGCTCTACCTTCGGGGACAGCGGGACAGCGGGCGGGCGGGCGCACGCCAACATCGCCGCAGCCTATGACAAGTTCAGGGCGTTCGGGCTATGATCGGGCGCCAGTATCTCAATCCGGGCCTCGCACTGCCGGTCGGCATTCTCACCATCATCCTGCTGATGGTGATGCCGATCCCGGCCTTGTTGCTCGATGTGTTCTTCGTGCTCAACATCGCGCTGTCGGTTTCGGTGCTGATGGCAGCGATGAATGCCAAGAAGCCGCTCGATTTCTCGTCCTTCCCATCGGTGCTGCTGTTCGCGACGCTGCTGCGGCTGGCGCTCAACGTCGCCTCGACGCGCATCGTGCTGCTCAACGGCCATGAAGGCGGTGCTGCGGCGGGCAAGGTGATCGAGGCCTTCGGCGCGTTCCTGATCGGCGGGAATTTCGCGGTCGGCATCTTCGTCTTCCTGATCCTGATGATCATCAACCTGATGGTCGTGACCAAGGGCGCCGGACGCGTCTCCGAAGTCTCGGCCCGGTTCACGCTGGACGCATTGCCCGGCAAGCAGATGGCGATCGACGCCGATCTCGCCGCCGGACTGCTCACCGCCGACGAAGCCAAGGCGCGTCGCCGCGAGATCGCGACCGAGGCCGATTTCTACGGTTCGATGGACGGTGCCAGCAAGTTCGTGAAGGGCGACGCGGTCGCGGCGCTGCTGATCCTGCTGGTCAACATCATTGCGGGCCTCGTGCTGGGCATGTCCACGCACGGCCTGTCGGCGGGAGAAGCCGCGGAATTCTACGTCACGCTGGCGGTGGGCGACGCGCTTGTCGCTTCGGTCCCCGCGCTGCTGCTGTCGATTGCCGCGGCGGTCATCGTTACCCGCGTTTCGGACGCGCGCGATCTCACCGGGCAGATCAGCGGCCAGTTGGCCGATCCCAAGATCTGGCTGCCGGTCGCGTGCATCCTGCTGGTCATCGGCTGCATCCCCGCGATGCCGCAATCGATCATCCTGCCGCTGTCCGGCGGCGCGTTCTGGCTCTGGCACAATTTGCGCAAGCGCCAGGAAGCGGTCGACAACGCGCCCGAACCCGTCATCACCCCCGACCCCGCGCATATCGGGATCGACGAGGTCACCGACCAGACGCTGGTCACGATCCAGCTCGGCTACGGTCTCATCCACCTGACCGACGAGAAGCACGGCGCGACCCTGGTCAACCGGCTGACCGGCCTGCGCAAACAGATGTGCCAGTCGTTCGGGTTCATCGTGCCACAGTTCCGCATCGAGGACAGTTTCGAGGTCGAACCCGACAGTTACCGGATCACACTGGGCGGCGCGGCGATCGGCGGCGGAAAGATCAAACCGCATCATCTTCTGGCGATCGATACGGGCGAAGTCATGCACTCGCAGGCGGTTCCGGGCGAAGCGACGGTCGATCCCAGCTTCGGCTGCCCCGCGCTGTGGATCGAACCCGGTTCGCGCGACCTGGCAGTCGCCGAGGGCTATCTTGCGGTCGATCCCGAAAGCGTCATCGCAACGCAGATCCACCAATTGCTCGCCGCACGGGCGCAGGATCTGCTCGGCCCGGACCAGGTCCGCGACCTGATCGACCACCTGCGCGCCCGCCACGGACAACTGATCGAGACGATCACACCGCAGCCACTCACGCTTGCCGCGGTCACACGCCTGCTCAAGGCCCTTCTGGCCGACGGCATCTCTTTGCGCCATTCGCTACGCGTCTTCTCCAGCCTGTCGCTGGCGGCACAGCAAACCGCCGAACACGATCGGCTGATCGATATCGTCCGCGCGGACCTCGGCGCGATGATCGTGGCCGAAGCCTGCCCGCCCGATGCCAAGCTGCCGGTCATCACTCTCGCCGCACAGCTCGAGGAAATGGTGGTTGGCGGACTGCAGGACCCGGCCTCAGGAGAGATCGTGATCGAACCCGATCTGGCGCGCTCGATCGGTGAACGGATCGCCGCCATCATCGCACAGCGAGACCCGGCCGCCACGCGGCCTGCGCTGATCGTCCAGCCCCGCGCCCGACGCGCGCTGACCGCCCTGCTGCGGCTGCGTGCCCCGCAGTGCCTGGTGCTGTCGATCAACGAATTGCCTGCCGCCCAGCCGATCGAAGTGATCGCTGTGGTCGGCGACGAAGCACCCGCAACGGCCGGCGAACTCGGCCATGAAACGGAGGCCCTTGCGGCATGAAGTACGACCATTCCAACTTCAACGCGCAGCGCGCCTACTCCGGCGCCGCCAACGACCGGATAGCCAATTTCCTGCCCATGGTGCGCAAGCTGGCGTGGTATTACGAAGGCAGCTGTGGCGCCTCGCTCGACATCGACGACCTGCTCCAAGCAGGAATGATCGCGCTGACCGAATGCGCACAGCGCCACGACCGGCCTGGCGAGGACGGCTTTGCCGCCTATGCCAAGATGCGCGTGCGCGGCGCGATGATCGACCTGCTGCGCACGCAATCGCCGCACGCACGCGGCGCTGCCGGCCAACGACGCCGGATCGAGGCGGCGACCGATCGTCTCCGCACCCGGCTGGGGCAGGAACCGTCGGCAGCGGAAATAGCGGCAGAAATGCAGATATCTGTGGGGGAATATCACGACATGCGCACGCAACTGGCAACCCGGGTGGTGGATCTGGAAGACTGCTATTCGGATTCCAATCCGATGTTCGAATCCACCGAGCCCGACGCCGAGGCTCAGTTGCTCGAGCAGGATGATCGCACGGCGCTGGCGGAAGCAATCGGCTTGCTGCCCGAACGGCTGCAACTGGTCATCAAGCTTCACTTCATCGAGGAACTGAACCTGACCGAGATAGCTGCAGTGCTCGACGTGAGCGTGCCCCGCGTACACCAGCTTAAATCGTCGGCTCTCTCGAAACTGAAATTGGCGGTTCTCGCAAGCACCGAGGCCTGACCAACCCGCTTGGCGCGTTGGGAAGCCCAATATTTATCGGGTGATATCGGGGTTCGCCCGGATGACATCGAGCTGTAACACGGTGTAATCTTCATGCCGCGCCCGCCGATGTGGGCGCCGCCGCAAGGAATAGACACCGATGTCTTCTTGGGACGCAAGCCTACTGACCTTTGTCGATAGCTGCTCTGTCGGCGATTTCGGCACGGCAGCGCAAGCGGTTCTGGCGATGGTCGAGATCCTGAATGCCGCGCCCGCGCATTACGCCCCGCTTATCTCGCCTCGCGCCGGTGCGGACCGGATCGCCGAATTGCTGGCAGCCGATGCGCCGCTATGCGCCGCCATGGAACTGGTCGGTCCCTTGTGCGGCGTGCTGCTGTCGCGCTCTGCCGGTGGCACCGCATCGGGAATGGTCAAGATCATCGACGAGGTCGACGAGGGCAATTTCTTCGCCGAAGATCCCGCGATTGCCCTTCTGGGCGCCTATGGCACGGCGCTGGTGGCCGTTATCGCGCGGATGGACGGAAACGGTCGGCTGACACCCTAGAAAGCGGCGCCACCCCGTTCGGGGAAGGGGATCAGTGTCCGCTTGCAGCGAGTTTGGCCGCCCGGAACGCGAAAGCGATTTCGCGCAGGTCGTCGCGCAGTTGGCGGACCTTCCCCAGATCGAGCGCGCGGATGGAATCGAGCATCAGGTTCTTGGCCGCGCCGTAGAACTGCGCCAGGCTCGATGCAAGTTCGGCCTCGCGGTCGATGCCCATCTCGAGCGCGGTCAGCGCGGTGACACAGCGGGTCAGCGTACGGCTGCGCGCTGCGCGATCGTCCCGCTGTTCCACGATTTCGAGTACGCCGAGGTTTTCGATCAAATCGTCGAGACAGATCAGCACCAGATCGTCGCGATCGCTCGCCATCAGGCGGACATCGAAATTGCTCTGCCGATAGGCTTCGCCGGGTTTTGCGCGCGCCAGCATGTCAGTCGTTCTGCGAGTTCCAGACGTCAATCTGGGACTGGAGGAATGACAGGGTGGATTGCGATGCCGCCATGCGGTTGTCGGCCTGCGCGAAGCGCGCGACCATCGTGGCGCGCAGGTTCTCCTGCTTCTCCGCCAGCTCTTCCAGTTGCAGCGCAACCTGTTCGGACTGCGACTGGTAGCGCGCGACCGATCCGGCAAGCGACCCGGGATCGCTGGCCATCGCATTCGATCGCGCCATCCGGTCGATGGTCGCGTAGATGCCGTTGATGCCGGTGGTGAACATGGCCGCGACACCCGATGCGTCGCGTTCAAGCGCGGCGGTCAGCGTGTCGCTGTCGAAACGGAAGCTGCCATCGCGTTCGATCGCCAGCCCCAGTTCGGCCAGCGTGCGCGGCGCACCTGCAGGTGCATTGGGCATGATTACCAGCGAACCGAGCGCAGCCAGGTCCTGCCGCAATGCCCGCGCACCGCTGTCGCGCGCGAGGTCCCCGGTCATCGGATCGGTCGCGCTGCGCAGTTCCGAGGCGATCTCGTTGAGCGCACCGGTGATGTCCTGCATCGCACTTTGCAGCGCGCTGCCCGGATTGTTGAAACGGATCGTCGCCGGAGCGCCCGCATTTGTCCCGGTCAGCGACAAGGACAGTCCCGGCGCCACGGCCGAAATCGTATTGGAGGAAGCGCTCCGGGCGATACCGTCGAGCACGAATTCCGCATCGGCCGAGGTGTTGATCAGCCGCGCCGGATCATCGCCCGGCTGCCATGCAAGCGTCGAGAGCCCGGGATTGTCGGGATCTTCGGTTGCCTCGATGACGAAGCCGTTCTGTTGCCCGTCTGCGCCCTTCACGACCAGCTGCGCGCCCGCATCGGTCTGCGCAATATAGGCGTTGAGGCCGGCGTTCTGGCCGTTGATCGCCCTCGCGACGTCCTTGAGCGTCGCGCCCTCGGCGATATCGATCGTGAGCGGTGTGTGCCCGGTGTCCTCGGTAAAGCCGCCCGTCGTCGTTTCGCCGAAACGGATCGTCAGCGTACCAACACCGACCGTGTCGGTCTCGCTGCCATAGGCCGGACTGCTCAAGACCTGGTTGCGCGCCAGCTGCGTGACCTCGAGCGAATAGGTTCCCTTGCCGATCGTGCCGATGGGGCTTGAGACTGCAGCGACCGCCGAATTGCTGATCGTCGGCAGCGGTGCAAGATCGCCGGTCCGCAGACGATCGCCCAGTGCCGACGCAAAGGTCGAAAGCGTGCTGCGGATGGATCCTGCGAGCGAGATCCGCCGCTCGAGCGTCTCGGACTGCAGGGTCAGGCGCTCGTTGCGCCCGGCGAATTGCGCCACGGCGAGCTGCTCGGCGAGACCGGTCATGTCTACGCCGCTGCCAACACCCAGAGAGGACGCGATCGAGGAAGCCGAAATACTCATCGCTATGATAACGGCGCCTGGGGCTGCGGATTAACCGCCAGCCGCCCTTCGGTGTCGAAGCGCAGTGCTGCGGGCACTTCGACCGCGGGCACAGGAGGCGTTTCGCCGCGCTTGAGCGAGAAGACATAGGCAAGCACCGATGCGACCGCGCCGTAGAGGTCCTCGCAGATCACCTGCCGTTCGCGCGTGGTGTAATAGACCGAACGCGCAAGCTGCGGCATCTCGACGGTAGGCAGTTCCAGTTCGCGCGCGAGTTCCTTCATCGCCATCGCCTTGTCGCCGCGCCCCTTGGCGAGCACGATCGGCGCAGATGCCTTGTCGGGATCGTAGGTCATGGCGACCGCGAAATGGGTCGGGTTGGTGATCACGAATTGCGCCTCGCGCATTGCCCCGGCCACCGAACCGGTTGCGATATCGCGCTGGCGCTGACGCCGGGCGGAACGCATCTCGGGCGATCCCTCGGTTTCCTTGTTCTCGTCGCGCAGTTCCTGATGGCTCATCTTGAGCCGCTTCTGCTGGCGCAGCCACTGGATTGGCAGATCGACCATGGCGATGACGATCAGCCCACCCGACAGGGCGAAGATGAGCGAAATGATCGCATGCCAGGCCGCCGAAAGCTGCGCCGAGAGATTGCCCCGCCCCAGCCCGATCACGGTTTCCATGCTGTTCCACCACCATGCCGCGGCGATGCTGCCGAGCAGCGCGATCTTGAGCAGGCCCTTGCCCATTTCGATCAGCCCCTGCGGCCCGAACATCCGCTTGAGCCCCGACAGCGGGTTGATCCGCTGCCCCTTGGCCTTGAGGTTGTCCAAGACCCAGCGCCCGCGCCCGAAGCCTAGTTGGGTCAGCAGTGTGACGAGAATTACCGGCACTGCCAGCGTGAGAATAGCCGGCACGCCGAGCAATAGGCCCTGCAGCAACAGGTCCGAAACACCGAAATCGCGAATGTCGCGTGCATCGAAGAGGAAGGCATCGCGGGCGAGCTGCGCCAGGCCTTCGAGCAGATAGGGGCCCGCCAGCGCCAGCCAGGCACCGCCGAGCAGCATCACCGCCGCGGTCCCCGCATCCTTCGACCGCAGGACGTCGCCCTTCTTGGCGGCATCGGCCAGCCGCTTCTCGGTTGGCGCAAAGGTCTTTTCACCGGCGGTCTCGCTCATCGCGCGATCACACTTTCGGTCTGTTCGAGCGCGTCACCTACCAGCCCGGTGAACTGGTCGTAGATCAGCGGCGCGGAAATGATCAGCGCCGCCATGCCAGCGAGGACGCCCGCCGGAAGGCCAAGGGCGAAGAGGTTGAGCGACGGCGCCGAGCGGCTGAGGATGCCGGTGAGCACTTGCACCAGCAACAGGATCACGGTCACTGGCAGCGCGATGCGCAGCGCGGTCTCGAACATGAAGCTGGCGAAACCGGCGATGGCTGCGAAACGGTCCGCACCCAGCCAGGTCTGGCCCGGCGGGAAGGCATTGTAACTTTCGGCGAGCAGCGCGATCCAGTGCAGGTGCGCACCGGTCGCAAGGAAGATCAGCGTCAACACAATGACGAAGTACTGGCCGAAAGAGGTCGTCGTCCCGCCGCCCATGGCATCCGGCGACACTGCCATGCTCATCCCCATCCCGCCGCTGATCAGTTCGGCGGCGACGGTCGGCGCTGCGAAAGCGAGCTGCAGCACGAAGCCGAGCGCGAGCCCGACGACGACCTCGCCCGCGATCGCCAGCAGGCCGGCCAGCGAAAGCAGGGCATCGGGCGTGGCGACGGCGGGCATCCACACCGATACGAAAATGGCCAGCGCCCCGGTGATCGCGATGCGGACCGACATCGGCACAGCAGTCGCCCCGAAGAAGGGCGCCGCCAGCAGTGCGGCACCGATGCGGGTCATCAGGAAGACCACCCGCCACATGTCCTGCTCCAGCGCACCAATACCGAGATCGAGGCCGTTCACCGCGCGTGCCTCAGTCGCCGATCGCCGCGATTTCGGCAAAGATGTCCTGCGTGAAATCACCGACCAGCGCGATCATCGAGGCACCGAGGATCACGAGCACGAAGGCCACCGCCGCCAGCTTGGGGACGAAGGTCAGTGTCTGTTCGTTGACCGAGGTCGCCGCCTGGATCAGGCCGATTACGAGACCGATGGCGAGGCTTGCGAGCAGGATCGGAGCCGCGACTAACGCGGCGATCCACAGCATGCGATCGGCCATGGAAAGGAGTACGGCGCTTTCGTCCATGAAATCTATCCGAAGCTTGAGGCGAGCGAACCCATCAGCAGCGCCCAGCCGTCGACAAGGACGAACAGCAGCAGCTTGAAGGGTAGCGAAACGATCATCGGGCTCATCATCATCATGCCGAGGCTCATCAGCACGCTGGAGACGACCAGGTCGATGACCAGGAATGGCAGGAACAGCATGAAGCCGATCTGGAAGGCGGTCTTGAGTTCGCTGGTAACGAAGGCCGGCAACAGGATCGAGAACGGTACATCCTGCGGGCTGGCGAATTGTCCTGCTCCGGCAATATCGGCGAACATCTCGAGGTCGTATTCGCGCGTCTGGCGGATCATGAAGGCGTGGAACTGGTCACCCGCCTGTTCGATCGCGACCTCGGCACCGATCTCGCCCGCCGAATAGGGCGCAATGGCGGTTTCGTTCACACGTTCCAGCGTGGGCGCCATGATAAAGAGCGAGAGAAACAGGCTGATCCCGATCAGCACCTGATTGGGCGGCGATTGCTGTAGGCCCAATGCCTGACGCAGGATCGCCAGCACCACGATGATCCGGGTAAAGCTGGTCATCATCAGCAACAGCGCGGGCAGGATGGTCAGCAGGCCCATCACCAGCAGCAGCTGGAGCGACAGGCTCAGCGGTTCGCCGCCGGCCCCCGCCATTTGCCCGAAGGCACGGTCGAGTGCGCCCGAGACGGCGGCCTCGCCGGTCTGCGCGCGCGCCAGCGCCGGATAGGCAAGCGCGGCGAGTGCGGCAGCGATCTTCGACAACCGGGCAATCACTGGACTACATCCTCGTCCTGCACCCGCGCAGGCGCTTCGGCCAGCCGGGTCAGTCCGTTGCGCGAAGTCGACACGAGGATCTCGCGACCGTGGAACTCGATCACCGCAAGCCGCAGCGTGGGCGAGAGCATGGTCGTCTCGACGATGCGCACCGCCTTGCTACCGCCGGTCGGTGCACCGAACTGGCCCTGCATCTTCTTGGCCAGTTTCAGGCTGCCCCAGATCATGAAGCCGATCAGCGGCAACAGGATCAGCAGCTTGAGGATGTACCAGAACATCAGGCGGCCTCGCTGGCACCGGTCGGCGTAACGGTGATCGGCTGCGCACGGCGCTCGATCGCCGGATCGCCCGAACCGGCGCCGACGATCTCGATGACGCGGATCGCGAAGCGATTGCCCTGAGCGACCACTTCGCCACGAGCGATGAGCTTGCCGTTGACGAACATGTCGAGCGGCTCGTCGGTCAGGCGATCGAGCTCGATCACGCTCGATTCACCGAGCCCGAGAACGTCGCGCAACTGCATCGACTTGCGGCCGAGTTCGACGGTGAGGCGGACATCGATGTCCTGGATGAGGCCGAAGCCGTCAGCATGCGAAGCCATAGCGAATTACTCCGAAAGAGAGGTGTGATTGAGTTCGAGTGCGACACGGTCGTCGAGTTCGCCGACGCTGCCATGTGCAATGGTGAGGTTGCCGATCAGCAGCGGCACGTTGCGATTGATCGCGACCGGAATGACCGAACCAGGCTGCAGGCTGGCCAGCTTGGCAATCGACATCGGCACGTCGACCAGCACCGCGCGCAGTGGAAGGTCCACTTCGGCGATCGCCGAACCATTGATCCCGCGCGCGCCGATCGAACGGCCGGTGGCGGGCGAGACGGCTCGCGTTCCGACCAGTTCGGCAATGGTCTGGCGACACGCCGCGATGCGAATAGTCCAGTTGCAGTCGGTCTTGGTGCTGCTGATGGTGAGCGTTGCGGTCCACAGCTTGTCGCCGACAGCATAGGGCGCGACCTGTTCGACCTCTTCGCCATTCGCTGCGGCTGCAATACCCCGCCGATCCCCGGCACGGCGGAGGACTTCGCCCATGCGATCCTCGAACTGCTGCGCGAAATAACGGGCAGAGGCCGGCAGTGCGGTATAGCTGTCGTCCACTGCTCCCGACCCGCCGAGAATGCGTTCGAACTGTGCGACGATCTCGCCGATGCGTACCGACACAAGGATGCCGCGGCTTTCCTGGCCCAGGGCAAAGAAGCTGTGCCGATGCGCCGTGCCGATATCGGCATACCATTCGCTCACCGGCACCAGTGCGGTCTCGCCAAGCTCTGCAACGATCCCGCGATCGTCGCACAATTCGCCGATCTGGCTTGCCGCCTGCACCGCGCAGCCGCGAGCGAAGCGTGCGAACTCGTGATCGAGATCGGGCGGTGTTGCCGCGCGGCTCAGCAGTTCCTCGCAATGCGAGGCTGCGCGCGCCGTGGCGTTGGGAACGGGCGTGCTGATCATTGGACGATGAACGAACGGAAGTAGACGTTGTCGACGCCGCCGAAGCCTTCACGCTCCTCGAGCGCCTCGTTGATTGCCTTGGTCAGCCGCTGCTGAAGCTCTTCCTTGCCCTTGATGCTGGCCAGATCGGCTTCGCTCGTGGCTGCCAGTTCGGCAAGGATACGCGAGCGTAGTGCGGTTTCGTGCTCGTCGAGCCACATGAGGACGCGCCCGTCATAATGCGTCGAAGCCGCCAGGCTGACCTGGACCAGCCCCGAACTGTCGGCGAGGTTCGAAGTGAATTCCTCGGTGAAAGCGTAATAGGCGGTACGATACTTGCCCCCGCCCACGCCATGCACGACCTCGACCTTGTCTTTCGACGCGCTGTCTCCCGCCGGATAGGGATCCTCGGCGCCCTTCAGCACCAGCTTGGGGTTCGGATCTTCCTTGACGGCGCCGGTGTCGAGCATCCCGCTGGCAAAGGCCGCGTAGGTACCGCCGCCGCCCGCACCGAGCAGCAGGACGGAGAGCAGCACGAGCTTGAGCGCGCCGCCCTTCTTCTTCTTTACCGGTTCCTGAGGAGCGTTTTCATTCGACATGATGATATCCTGCTGAAATCCCGAAATTGATCAGGCGTAGAGCGCATCGTCGGAAGACGACGGTGCGGCATGGGGTTGAGATTGTGATGCGGACCCGCCCTGACGGCCGCGGTGATCGGAACCGGGCGAGTGACGCTCATCGGTATCCGCATGGCCCGCACCGTTGCCCGAGGCATTGGTGCCGGAGCCGCGCTCGCCACCTGCCGGGGCGTTGGCATTCGTCGTGTTGGCGGCAATCGAGGCGCCGTCGTGTTGACGCGCGACCGGCCGTTCATTGGCCATGGCGGCAGCGAGTGCGCGCTGCGTTTCACCGTCCTGCGCGGCGACTTCGACGTTCATCCCGTCTGCAGTGCGATCGAACGTCACGGTCAGCTGGCCGAACTCGCGATGCGCGACGGCAATGGCTGCGGGCTTGGAAAGATCGGCCTGTCGCGCGGCCATGATCTGGTCGACCACGCGCTCGACATTGGCGAACTGGTCGCTGGCGATCGGGCGCGCGCTGCTGGGCAGCGGACGTACATCGGCACTCGTTTCCGCTCCTGGCAAGATGAATGCCTGCGCAACCGGTTTCGCGGCCTCGCCATTGCTGGCTGCGCGGGGTGCTGCAGCGGTCTTGTCGGCGAAGGCGGTGTCGTCGTTCGCGCGGCCTTCGCCCTCGCCCGTCGATGCCGCGGTGTCGCCGGTACGGATGGCAACGGGCGCAGAGAGGGCCGCGCGCTCGGCGGAAGTGGCGGTCGATGGGCTTTCGGGCTTTGCCGATGCGAGAGGAAGTTCGATCGCTGCGCGCATGTGCTGCTGCGCGCTGGGCTGTGTGTCGCGCGCGTCCTGCGGCGCGGGTGCTGCGGAGATATGTAGCTTGAGCTCCGCCTTGGCGGTGTCGCCTTCTTTGGCGGAGGATGCTTGGGCGATAGCTACACCAGCGCGCGGATCCGCAGCATTGGCTTCAGTTGTAACGCCGGCATTGTCGGTCTTCGAACCCAATGCAAGGTGAGCGGCCGCCAGGGGCGCCACCGCCAGCCCCAGTTGCGGGCCTGCGGCTGCTTCCCCTCCGGTGCCTTCGGCGGCGACCGGCAAACCGGCAAGATCGACCGGCAAATCCTTGCCGCCCGGCAATCCGGCATCTTGCCGCCCCGTCAGAAGCCCCAGCGCTTCGGCGTCGGCGGGAAGGACTGCGGAAAGCTGGTCGAGCAGTTCGGCGAACCCGTCCGCCCCCTCGGAAGGCACGCTTTTCGGCGACTTTCCGCCCTCGAGCCCTGCCAGGAACGACAGGACATCGGGGGATTTGGGAAGCGAAGAGAAAATGGTCATGATAGATCCGCTGCTTGTTCACGGATTAACTATCAAGAAGCGTGCCAATTCGTGCGCGCTACCCCTTTTCAAGTCCGGCGACGATGGTCTTCACCAGATCGCGCGTGCTCTCTGCCGCCTTGCGCAAACGCAAATCCGATTGCGCGAAATCCTCCCTCTTGCTGCGCGACAGCAGTTCGGCTTCCTCGGCCTGCTTTTCGCTGAGCTCGCTCAGCTTTTGCAGCTGTTCGCCCATGGCCTTGCCGCTGCGCAGATCGGCGGCCACCATTTCCCCCTCGCGTCGGCCGTAATGCGCGGCCAGGTTGCGCGTGCGTTCGGCCACACCGAAAAGACGCAGCCGCGTCGCCTCGGCCTCGCTGGCAGCCAGCGCGGACTGCATGCGCTCGACCGTGCGCACACGCTGGATCAATTGCGCGCGCTTGAGCTTGCGTTTCTCAGGACTCACGCCCGACCAGTTCGTTCATCTGCGCGAATGCGGTGGCCAGATCGACGCTTTCTTCGCCGGGCTGCGACAGGAACTGGCACATGCGCGGGTAAAGCGCGATGGCTTCGTCGAGCAGCGGGTCGGCCCCCTGGCGATAGGCGCCCATCATCACGAGGTCGCGATTGGTTTCATATGCCGCTGCCAATGCACGGAACCGCCGCGCGACCGCGGCGTGTTCGGCAGGGACTATGTCGTTCATCACGCGACTGAGCGACGCGCCGACATCGACCGCCGGATATTGCCCGCGCTGCGCGATGTCGCGCGACAGCACGATATGCCCGTCGAGGATTGCCCGCGCCGTATCCACCACGGGGTCGTTCTGGTCGTCGCCATCAGCAAGCACGGTGTAAAGCCCAGTGATCGCGCCGCCCGATTGTTCCGAATTGCCAGCCCGTTCGATCAGCTTGGTGATCGTCGCCAGCGCCGACGGCGGATAACCGCGTGCGGCACCCGGCTCGCCCAGCAGGATGCCGATCTCGCGCGCGGCATGCGCGACGCGGGTCAGGCTGTCGAGGATCAGGAGCACGCGCTTGCCCTGAGCACGCAGATGTTCGGCAATCGAGGTCGCGAGCATCGCTCCGCGCAAGCGCAGATTCGCGGCATGATCGGCAGGCACCGCCACGATCGCGGTGGTGGCGGCGCGGTCGCCCGACATATGCCGGGTGACGAAATCGGATACTTCGCGCGCACGTTCGCCGATCAGCCCGACGACGACCGCATCGGCCTTCGCTCCATCGACAATCATGTCCATCAGCACTGACTTTCCCACGCCCGAACCGGCCATGATGCCGATCCGCTGGCCGACCCCGAAAGTGGTCAGCGCATTGAGCGAACGGATGCCGCTGTCGAAAACCTGCGTCACGCGGGATCGGTCCAGCGCGCCGACGCGATAGCCACCCGCCGGCCAGCTTTTGGTTGCCATCACGGGGCCGCGGCCATCGATCGGTTCGCCCGAGCCATCGACCGCGCGGCCGAGAAACTCGGGTCCGACCGCGAGCATGCCCGGCTGGCCTTCGGGTCGCACGATTGCGCCCGGACGCAACAGCACCGTGTCGCCGAGCATCATCATCATGGTGTGGCCGTTGCGGAACCCGATGGTTTCGGCACGATGTTCGGTGGCCGCGCCCTGCGCGATCGTGCAGATCGTGCCGATCGGCACGCCAAGGCCCGATACCTCGATCAGCCCACCATCGCAGGCCACGACGCGGCCGAACCGACGCGGCGCGAGGTCCAGCGAAGCGGTTTCGACCGTCGCCAGCGTGCGATCGATCAGGGCGTGCATGTGTCGAATATCTCGGCCAGCGCCCGGCGCCACTGCTGCGGCCCGTCCTCGACCCCGCCATCGTCGGTTTCGACGCGCAGACCGCCGCGTTCGACGCTGGCATCGGCCACCAGTTCCAGATCGGCGGTCACGCTGCTGCGGACCAGTTCGAGATCATCGGGATGGATGTGCACGATCCGCTGGTCGTGCTTGCGCTGCAACATGGCCGCAGCAGCATCGACGCGCCGCGCGAGCCCGTCCGCATCGAGCGCGAGCGGCAGTACGGCTTCCTCGCATAGCGCATGGACAGTGGCGAGGATCCGTTCGCGCAGATGGCGTTCGCTGTCGGCATCGAACCGTGCGAAAGCGAGCTCGATTGCCCCGCGCGCCGCACGTTCGGCCTGCAGTGCCGCTTCGAAATCCGCGCGGGCGGACACCTGCCCGTCTTCGTAGCCGGCGCGATAGGCCTTCTCCGCGGGATCTTCGACCGGGGCTGCAGGTGCCGCGCCGGCGGGCTGCGCGGTATAGCGCGCGTCGCGGGAAAAACTGCCGCGCCTGCCCAGGGCGGCATAGGCCACCCTAGACATAGTCTTCATCCCCCTCGCCCAGCATCAGGTCACCCTGCGCGATCAATCGCTTGGCGATCGCGACGATTTCCTTTTGCGCGGTTTCGACTTCGGTTTTCTTGACCCGGCCGCGCATCTCGATCTCGTCGCGTAGGCCATCTGCGGCGCGCGAGGACATGGCACCGAAGAACTGTTCGCGCCGGTCTTCTTCCAGACCCTTGAGCGCGAGGATCAGCGTGTCGCTTTCGACTTCGCGCAGCAGCACGCCGGTCATCTTCAGGTCGAGTGCGAAGAGATGCTCGAACTTGAACATCTCGTTTTCGAGTTCCTTGGCCAGCTTTTTATCGATCTTGCCGATCGACGGCATCACGCGCTTTTCCACGCTGCGGTGCGAACTGTTGATGATCTCCGCCGCCTGCTTGATCCCGCCCATGGTCAGCGGGATCGTGCCATGCAGCTTCTCGATCTTGGCATTGAGCGTGCTCTCGAGGATTTCGATCGCCTGCCGCGATACCGGGCCAAGACGCGCCACGCGATGCAGCACCGGGGTGTGCAATTCCTCGGGCAACGCCGCCAGCGCTGCCGCGGCCACCTCGGAATCGAGCTGCAAGAGCAGAACCGCAATTGCCTGCGGATGTTCGTCGGCAAGGATCTCGCCGATGATCTTCGGATCGAGCCAGCGCAGCAGGCCGAGCGCGGGAAGGTTCGATTCCTCCGCTTCGGGCGCGACCTGGCGCATCAGGTTCTCGGTCTTCACCTCTCCCACCGCGCCATTGAGCAGCTTGCGTACGCTGTCGACGCGGCCATGGCCGGATATGCCGCTGCTTTCGGTCGAGCGCGAAAAACCGGCGATCGCGTCGGCAATCGCCTGCGGTTCGATTTCGCCGATCCCGCACATGGTGCCGGCCAGTTGGCGCAATTCGTCAGGCGTGAGCTGGCCCAGAATACGCGAGGCATCCTCTTCCGCCAGCAACATCACCATGATCGCGGCCTTGTCGGTACCGCCGAGAACCGGATTGAGGGGCGCGGTCATGCCGAAGCTCCCGAGCGTGCATCCTCGGCCAGCAGGCGACGCAATGCGAGTACCGCATCATCGGGGTTCTCGCGCGCGATGCGCTGTGCGAGCTCGATCTGTCCGTCGAGCGCCTGCCTGTCGATGGGCGGCGCCTGCTCGTAGGCAGCGTAGCCGCTCCCGCCTTCCGCCCCCGGCGCGGGCAGCGCATCGGGTGACTTGGGACCGCTGCGCAGTGCCTTGATGGCGGGGCGCACGGCGAGGAACAGTACCAGCAGGACCGCCAGCAACGCCACGCCATTGCGGACCGCCATGCCGAACCAGCTGGTTTCGTAGAACGGAACGCCCTCGGCCTCGACCTTTTCGAACGCCCGCATCACCACGGTGACCTTGTCGCCGCGATCCTCGCGGGCGCCGACCGCTGCCGAGACCAGTTCCTTCACCTTGTTGATGTCCGCCGCGCTCGCCTTGTCGAGCGCCGCCTGGTCGATCGCTACCGCCACCGACAGGTAACGCACCGAACCCGGAGCGAGATTGGAGACCGAAACTTCGCGGCCCAGTTCATAGACGCGCGTGGCGCTGCTTTCGCCCACCCCGCCCGCCTGTGCGGTATTTTCATTATCCTGCGGGGCACCTTCGCGCGCCTCGGCTTCGGCGGGCGGCGTATTGGCGAGAACGCCCGGGATACCGCCTGCCGCTGCGCCACCGCTTTGCGACAGCTGCGTGGTTTCGCGCCGGACGGTCCCGTCCTTGTCATAGCTTTCGCGCGCCGAAGTCACCTCGTTCATGTCGAGCTCGACCTGCACCTGCGAAGTGAAGGCGCCGGCCCCGAACATCGGCGCAAGCAATTGGTCGACCTGCGCATTGAGCTTGGCTTCCATCTGCGCCTGCAGATCCATCCGCCCGCTGTTCGGATCGCGCTTGCTGGTCAGCAACTTGCCGTGCTGGTCGATCACCTTGACCGCGTCGATCCCGAGCCCCGGGACCGAGCCCGCGACGAGATTGGCGATTGCGGTGACCTGTCCGTCGGCGAGCTGGCGACCGCGCGCCATGCGCACCATGATCGAGGCCGACGGCGCGACATCCTCGCGCACGAAGACCGAACGTTCGGCCTTGGCGATATGCACACGCACCGCCTCGACCCCGTCGATCTCCATGATCGTCATCATCAGTTCGCGTTCCTGCGCGGCGCGCAGCCGGTCGCCTTCAAGCGTGCGGCTGGCGCCCATCGGCAGGTTCTCGATCAGGTCGGCCCCGCTTTCGGGGGCGGCGAGCGATCCGTCCGAGGCAACCAGCATGCGTGCGCGATAGACATCGTCTTCGCCCACGGTCAGCGCGCCGGTATTGTTGTCGATCGTGTAGTCGATCCCCGCTTGGTCGAGCGTTGCAACCACGCTGGCACGCTCGCCATCGCCGAGCGAGGAATAGAGCGTGCGCTGCGGAGCCGGCGACAAAGTCGCCCAGGTCAGCGCCAGCAGGCCGAGACCCGCAGTACCCGCGAACAGCGGCAGGACCTTGCGTACCGGCGGTTGCGCGGCGAAGGCCCGCAGGCGTTCGCCGAACGTCCCGGTGCCGCTTGTCAGCGGGGACAGCATGCCCGGGCTGGCATTATCGGCAGGAACGAGACCGTTCATCTATCAGACCCCCATCCGCATGGTTTCCTGGTACGCGGCAAGCAGCTTGTTGCGCACCTGGAGCGTGGCTTCGAAAGCCACACCGGCCTCCTGTCGGGCCAGCATGACCTTGGCGATATCGGTTTCCTCGCCGCGTTCGTATGCTGCGGTGAGCCGGCCGGATTCGGCCTGGACCGAATTGACGTTGTCGAGCGCAGTGCGCAGCGAATCCCCGAAACTCGGCGTCGTGCCGGTCGCCTCGGTCGGCGCTGCGGGCTTGGTCTCGTGAAGTTCGGTAAGGACCTTCGAACGATCGATAATCTGCTGGCGCAGCGCGATGATCTGTTCGATCGATCCGCCACCGCCAATGCCGCCTACGGGGTTCATCGGCCTGCTCCCACTGCAATTCCGGCTTCACGGAAAGAGGCCAGGCGATAACGCAATGTGCGTTCGCTGATCCCCAGCGCACGGGCGGCGTTGGCACGGTGGCCACCGACCGATTCAAGCGCATCCATGATCGCGCGGGCTTCGGAAATCTGGACGATTTTCGACAGTTTCGCCGGGCCCTTGGTTGCAGCCGCGGTCGCGATGTCGGCGACCGGCGCGGGTGCCGGCTTCTCGACCGCACGGGCAGTCATGTCGAAGATGATGTGTTCTTCCTCGATAGCGGGCTTGCCCTGCGACAGCAGGAGCGCACGGCGCATCACGTTCTCGAGTTCGCGGACATTGCCCGGCCAGGCATATTCGCCCAGCACTGCAAGCGCGGCATCGCTGATCCACGGAACCGCATCGCCCTTGGCGACGTGGCGCAGGACCATGGTGAACGCGAGCGGGGCGATATCCGCGCGGCGCTCGCGCAGCGGCAGCATCTCGATCGGAAAGACATTGAGGCGGTAATAGAGGTCGGCGCGGAACCGGCCCTCGGCGACTTCATGCGGCAGATCGCGGTTGGCGCAGGCGATGATGCGGACATCGACCTTGATCGGGCGTGTCGCGCCGATCGGAACCACTTCGCCTTCCTGCAGCGCGCGCAGCAGCTTGGCCTGCAGCGACAGCGGCATCTCGGCGATTTCGTCGAGCAACAGCGTGCCGCCATCGGCAGCGCGGAAGAAACCTTCGCCCGCGGCATTGGCGCCGGTAAACGAGCCCTTCTCATGGCCGAACAGCATGGCTTCAAGCATGGTTTCGGGGATCGCGGCGCAGTTCACGGCAATGAACGGCTTGTCCTTACGCTCGCTGCGGCGGTGGATGAAGTTCGACAGCACTTCCTTGCCCGTGCCCGTGGGACCGTTGATCAACACAGGGATGTCGGTCCGTGCAAGCCGGTCGGCCAGCGCAATGATGGAAAGCGAAGCGGGGTCGGCTGCCACCGGGCCCTGGCCCGAATAGGTCATGGCCACCAGCGCGGCGATGCTGCTTTCGGCGATCGGATCGGCATAGGTCAGTCGGCCGCCGCTGCCGGCAAGCTCGATACGCCCCTGTTCACCGCGCGCCAGCGTGATCGTCCGCGCATCGCGGCCCGCAGCCAGATCGCTTTCATCCGCCAGCGTGACCGGGCGCTCCATGAACAGCGAGGATGCAATCCCCGCCATCCGAGCTTCGATCGTGCTGTGCACGCGCGAAAAATTCGCGCTCTTGGTAATCCCGTCCATTTTTGCCCCCACATGGCATGTCTTATCGACGAAGCCTGTTTTGGCGGGGGCACGGCCAAAGATTGGATAATTTTAGGGCTGGTAGATTTACGAGTATGGTTAATTTTTGCCGGGACGAATTTCACAACGCCCTTAATCCCGGCTGGTTCCTGCCGGTCTGGTTTCTGGCTGCCGCATCCCGCCAAGGGGGCAGTGATCGTAGACCAAAGGGAAACTAGCCATGAACGTCATCAACACCAATATCGGCGCGCTGAAGGCCGCCAATGCATCGAATGCCGCGGGCAAGGCCCTCGGAACCGCCATGGAACGCCT